>ERZ827108.3-NODE-3-length-491019-cov-9.916695_pt1 | contig 491019 bp, 460 predicted proteins | sample MGYA00519921_ERZ827108 | MGnify/ENA primary metagenome ERZ827108 (study PRJEB31778, sample SAMEA3449258) | human gut metagenome | biome: human gut; feature: human-associated habitat; material: faeces | place: United Kingdom | collected 2010/2012 ... | reverse complement strand
GTCAGAAAGTCTTCCAGAAGAATGTAGGAAACCACGCCGCTCATAATCCAGCGGCATATATTTTAGCGCCAGGCGTATGGTTTGACGTTTACTATTATACTGTTAGTCAGCACAGGATTAAAAAGCAGTAGTTTTTCACAAGGAACGGTAAAGGCGATAACATATATGAGTAATTGCGGATACATTTTCTTCTTGGTACAATTCTTTACATGGCCATTAACAAGATGGGTATTAAATCTGGTGATGGAAGAAGTCCAAAGCAGCTGGATTAAATTTATAATATCACTTACAATAAATTCGGTATTAACTGTTATTATATATGAATTATTTGATAAGCCTGTAAGGAAATTATTACAGTTAATTATGTGGCGAAAATGAAATAGTCATAGTCAAAGGGTACATAGTATAAGACAAGTATACTTCGTTTGCTTTCTATAATAGTAACTAAAACTTGCTTGAAATAAATAGTATTTACATTCGCCTGATTGTATGGTAATTTGTTTGTATACTCTACATAAACAAAGGAGATGAAATATGAATAAAGTACTTATAATCAGAAATAATGACAGAAAGAATAAAATATATGAAAATGCATTGGAAAGTTATCACAAGGGAGAATGTAAAAGGTATTATTCACCGAAAACCTTAGATGTAAAGGAATTGAAAGAATTAAGAGAAATATCTAACAAACAAAAAATATTACTGCTGATTTCTTATACAAAGGCGGAACCTACTCAGATTGAGGATATTTTTATTGGGAATATTTCTGATATTACTGAAGATGGAAAAATTATTTACTTAATGAAGGTTCATATGGAATATGAAAAAAATAGTAGGGCAATTGAAAGTATTATTGATAAAATCGATTTGAATATATCAGAGGATTTTAGCTCGGAACAATATATTAAGGTTAGCAGCATGGAAAGTCTTTATTCGGAGTTAAGAGAAAGAGTGGATGGAAGAAATGATGTAACAACAGATAGCAAGGAAACGAAAATAAAAGAATTAGAAGAATATGTCCTATCTCCACTGGCACAAAGAGATCAGCAAGCAATACGGGTATACAATAATACAGATATAGGAGAATATAGAAATGAGTTTCAAAGAGACAGAGAAAGAGTTGTTAATTGTAAAGCATTTCGGCGTATGGTAGATAAAGCACAGATTTTTAGCGCTGAAAAGGGAGATTATTATAGAACCAGAATGACGCATTCGTTAGAGGTAAATCAGATTGCAAAGGCAATTGCATATGCACTGAAACTGAATCTTGATTTAACTGAAGCAATTGCATTAGGGCATGACCTTGGACATACCCCTTTTGGACATCAGGGTGAAAGAACACTGAATGCTATTTTGTTGGGAGAAGAAGATGTTGGAATAGTTGCAAAAAAAAGTATGTTTGAGCAAAAGTGTTTTGGAGGGTTTAAACATAATTATCAGAGTGCAAGAATATTAACTGCAATAGAAGAGAAATATGTGGAATATCCGGGACTGAATGTTAGTATCCAAGTGGTAGAAGGGGTCTTAAAGCATACAAGAATTAAACCCAAAGAGGTGTGTTTAAATGACTTTTTAAGCAAAGAGTACATAGAAAAAATTAATATTAATATGGATTCTGAAATACAGGTGTGTTCAGCTTTGGAAGGACAGGTAGTAGCCGTAGCAGATGAAATAGCACAAAGAGGACATGATGTAGATGATGCTTTAACCTCTGGGGTTATGACAATTGAGGAATTCTGCGACAGATTAAAGGTTGGAAAATGTAGCAAGCTAAGTGAGAAAATAATAAAAGAAATAGAGATAATTAAAGATACGGAAAGACTAATTGCAGATAATCAGAGCTTGGTGATCTCAAGAATTGTTACGTGTATTATTAATTATTTAGTTACAACAACAATAGAATATTCCCTTGAACAAATGCAAAATTATACGGGGAAAGAGATAACATTGCAAAATACAGAAAAGATAGTATCGTTTTCGCCAGAGGTAGAAAAGGTAAATGAATATCTTGAAAGAGTAGTTCAAAAGAAAGTAATCTGTAATAGTGAAGTTGCACGTGCAGATTATAATGCAAGTGTAATAGTAAAAAATCTATTTGAAAAATATTATAGTAATCCTAGATTGCTACATTCCGGAACTATACATAAGATGTTTATTGAAACAATACAACATAGAAATAAAGCAGTTGCAAATAGTGCAATTAATTTAAATGACGGGAAAATTAAACTTGTAAATGATGAAATAAAGGAAATGACAAAGGATGAAATTGATGAGGAACTAATAAGTAAATACCTAAAGGAAGAGGAAAGTGTTAAGGTAAAATATACGGATAAGTCAATTATTAACTTTGAAAAAAGGAAAATATTAGTTAGAGCTATTACTGACTATATAGCAGGTATGACAGATGGATATGCATTAGAAGAATATAAAAAGTTAGAGGGTTAAGTCGGAAGAGGCTGTAACAGAGAACAAGGAAGTTTAATAATGAATCTGTTTGTATGATAGAAATATATGCCGAAACAGAAATAATAAGAGAAACAGAACAGAAGTAGATAGATATGTTCTATGGAGAGGATTGACGCCGTCCTTCTATATCAGTTAAAATAAAGGAAATTCAAACAATATGAGGAGGCACTGATATGAGACTGGGGTCATTAGAAGCAGGTGGAACCAAAATGGTATGTGCAGTCGGAGATAGTAACGGAACCATTTATGAACAAATATCAATCCCGACAACCACTCCTGAGGATACCATGCCACATATTATAGACTATTTTAAGGAAAAGGAAATTGCAGCCTTGGGGATTGCATGCTTTGGTCCTGTGGATGTAAATCCGGATTCCGAAACCTATGGAACCATATTAGACACACCGAAGCTACCATGGAGACAATATCCGATTTTGAAGGTTATGCAGGATGCACTTAAGTTGCCAATGGGGCTGGATACGGATGTAAATGGCTCCTGTCTGGGTGAAGTAACCTATGGAACCGCGAAAGGACTGGATAGTGTTATATACATTACCGTTGGAACAGGAATCGGTGTCGGAATCGTCTTGGACGGCAGATTGGTACATGGGATGCTGCATCCGGAAGCCGGACATATTTTAATTGCACCGGAAGCCGGGGATGAAGGACATTGTATTTGTCCATATCATAGCCACTGCTTAGAGGGCTTAGCCGCAGGTCCGTCTATTGAAAAAAGGTGGGGAGCAAAGGCAGTAGAATTAACAGAACGTTCAGAGGTATGGGGGTTAGAAAGTCAGTATTTAGCACAGGCAATCGTGAATTTAATATTAACCGTATCTCCAAAGCGAATCATTCTGGGAGGCGGCGTTATGCATCAGGAGCAGTTGTTTCCATTGATTCGTAAAAAAGTACCGGAGCTTATGAATGGATATATTCGTACCCCGCAAATGCAGAATATGGATACTTACATTGTGCCGGCGAGTTTGCAGGACAATCAGGGAATTATGGGCGGGCTTCGGCTGGCAGAGTTGGCACTGCAAAAGAGCGTATCATGACAGGATATAAAATAGTGTAGAGGAGAAAACATATGCAACCAATAATATTGACACCGGTATTTAAGGAAATGATTTGGGGAGGAAATCGTTTGAAAACGGAATTTGGATATGAAATTCCGGGAGACGATACAGGAGAGTGCTGGGCTATCAGTGCTCATCCAAATGGAGATTGTGTCGTACAGGAAGGAGAATATGCCGGACTGCATCTGAGTGAATTATGGAACCGGCACCGAGACTTGTTTGGAAATCTGGAAGGTGATAGATTTCCGTTGTTGATTAAGCTGATTGATGCAAAGGCGGATTTGAGCATACAGGTTCATCCAAATGATGCTTATGCCAAGGAACATGAATCTGGTTCATTAGGGAAAACCGAATGTTGGTATGTGGTTGATTGTGATGAAGGAGCGGAAATCGTAATCGGTCATCATGCAAAGACGCATGAAGAAGTGAAGGAAATGATTCTGAATAAGCGGTGGAGTGAATTTATTCGTGTAGTACCGGTACATAAGGGTGATTTCTTTCAGATTAATCCGGGATGCCTTCATGCAATTAAGGGAGGAACCCTGATTTTGGAAACACAACAAAACAGTGACATTACCTATCGGGTATATGATTATGATAGATTAAGTAATGGAAAACCGAGAGAGCTGCATATTGAAAAGAGTATCGATGTGATAGAAGCACCATTTATCCCGTATCAGGTATCTGCGACAAAGGAAACCGGAGAAGGATACGAAAGACAGAACTTAATTACCTGTCCGTATTATGCAGTTGATAAGATTTGTATAAATGGAACTGCAACCTTCACACAGAATTATCCGTTTTTGAACATCAGTATTTTGGAAGGAGAGGGTACTTTGGATGGAAGACCGGTAAAAAAAGGAGATCATATGATTCTTCCATATGGATATGGGGAGTATCAGGTTCAGGGTGCAATGCTGATGATTACATCCTATATAGCGAAATAGTAGCTAATTTAAACGGGAAATTCATAAAAAAATGTTAAAAAAACACAAAAAAAGAATAAAAAAGTATAGACGAAGCATACAAGAAGTGATATTATAAGTCCATAGAGCTCTAAACGGAAACACTGAATTAACAAAGGATGAAATATTGCGATGGGGGGAGATACGAACATTCCTTTTGAACGTTGGAATACTCTGAGCTTTTTATGGCTTTTTATTGAATTTGGTTGACAAGAACTGTAATGTCGAATAGAATTAAGTAAAAGTATTTATTTTTAACACAAATGAAAGCGAGGAATTGATTATGTACGAACGTGCAGAATTATCGGAATGTGAATTGATTACTATGAAATGTATATGGGATGCAAATGAACCTGTTACATGTCAGGAAATTATGGCAAAGCTGAGATCAACCTATGAATTGGATTATAAGGATACAACCGTTTATACGTTCTTAAAGAATTTAAAGGAAAAAGGCTTTGTAGAATCATACCGTAGAGGTGTAACCTTCTATTATGCGGCTAGAAATGAGCAGGAATACCGGGATGGCCAGTTGAAAAAAGCAGAAGATTTCTGGTTTGACGGTTCATCATCTAAGTTAATATCCGCGTTATTCGGCCTAAAGAAGGTTAATAAAGAAGAACGGGAGGAAATTCAAAAGCTTATCGATGAACTTAAGTAGCATAGTATTATATGCAGTTTGTCTTACTTTTCTGATTGGCACTGCGTGGACAGGTATCTGGTATCTCATAAGGGAAAAGTGTTATGAAAGCGGTAGCATCGTTCGATGCTATCAACTTTTAAAGGTAACAATGGCAGGATATTTATTTCCGCTCTGTTTCATTATCACATTATTATATCATGTGTTAATAGACGGAACCGAAGGGATTTTGTTTGTTGCAAGCAAATGGATGAGATATGGTACTTGGGCATTATTAGGCGTGTGGGTGTTTGGATGCCTGCTGTGTGCAGTTTCTTATACGGTTATGTATGTCGGTTTTTTGAAAAAAGTCAAAAAGAAACAAAAAGAACTTGATGGCAAATACAAAGAAAAACTGAACAGAATCAGACAGAAACTAAAAATCAGAAAGAAAGTTATCGGAGTGTCACATATGGCAGTAGAAAGTCCGTTCATATTCGGATGGCTGCATCCGGTTGTGGTAGTTCCCAAAAGTATTACAGACGAAAAGCAATGGGAAGTTATTCTGACACATGAGCTGACACATTATAAGCAGCAGGATGTGTTCTGGAAGCCGGCATTTTTGGCACTGACAACCTTGTTTTGGTTTAGTCCGTATACTTGGAAGCTGTCAAGAGAGTATCAAAGATGGGCAGAAGCCAGCTGTGATATAAGAACCTGTGAGGCAGGGATAAATGCAGCAGATTACTATGAAACGATTTGTGCAATGATACCGAAGGAACCGGATGAAACTCATAATTTTACTTCAACTTGGCAGAGCGGAGCAGAGGAGTTCAAGTGGAGGTTAAAATGTATGAATAAGAAACAATCTAGTAAACTGAGTAAAGGAATGCTTGCTTTGATGACAGCAGGCATATTGATGGCAAATACTATCTGTGCGTTTGGTGCGGAGAGAGGTTTAACTGCACTGAATACGGCGTTATATATGCAAACAGCTACGATGATAGATGAAACCGAGGAGATAGGCTCCGGAGAAGAGTTAGTTGAGCACAGAGGGGATGAATCTATGTTCGACGGAATGACCGTTGAGGAAGACGATTCATCTGCAATGACGAACGGAGCCAGAGCTACAAAATCATTTAGCTGGACTGTGAACAATGAAACGGTTAAGAAATCAGCGGTTCTCTATAGAAATGCAGGAGATACCATTTATGTATCTGCCATTATTGAGCCGGAAGGACATTGGGTTCGAATCGGTGTGATTTGCCCAAGCGGAGATATTTATTATGTAAATGCTGCAAACAATATGTCGCATCCGTTTGAGTTGACAGAGACCGGTTATCATCGGGTATTTGTAGCCAATAACAGCGGCAGTACAGTTACTGTTTCTGGGGTATATCGATAATTCCCAATATATGTGGAATGGTAATGGATGAACATAAGCATATGATTTAAAGCAAAGAAGACAGGGCAGAACAATCTGCTCTGTTTTTTCGGTGCATCATACACAAAACAGCAACAAAAAGCACCGAAAGGGAGCCACTTGCAAAATCCGGAATTCTATGATAAAGTTATTTAATAATATATAGAATACAGAGGATGAATCATGAAGAAATCAATAAAAAAATTAGTTGCAACAGTTTTATTATCCGGTGTGATGCTTGCGATGACTGCCTGTGGTAAGACCGATGCGGTTCAGGATGATTTATACACCTATCTGAATAATATGACAGAGGCTCAAGCCTTACAGCAGGAAGCAATTACGGAATATAATACCTATGTTACTTCAGCGGATGCAGATTCCCAACAGTTATTGACTGCCTTAAATGATTCTATTATTCCGAAATATCAGAATTATATGGCAAAGCTGGATGCAGTAGCTCCTGAGACAGAAGAAGTTCAGGCGGTAAAGGCTGCCTGTGAAGCCGGTGCAAATAAGCAGTTGGATGCATTGAATAAGGTAGTAGAGGCGATTAATGCCTGTGATACCGATTTGTTGAATGAGGCAGATACATTGATTCGGGAATCCGAACAGGCATTTGCGGATTATGAATCACAGTTACAGACACTTGCTTCAGAGCATAATATAGAATTGGTAAATGATGGTGCAGGTGCAGGAAATGATAATAGTGATGCGTCTGCAACAGACAGTGAAGCGGGTACAGAAGAGGCTGCAACAGAGGCAGAATAATAAGCAGGTTGAGAAACAGGGTGTTCAGACGAAAGGTTTGTAACACCCTGTTTGTGTTATGGCAATGACAAAAATGTGGTATAAAAATGTATAAACGGAGGTGTATAGGATGAGGGAAGACAAAGAATTAAGAACCGTCGGCAGCTATGCTTTTTCATTGGAACGGGATGCACAACTGGCAGAGCGGGAACAGCATAGTATTGATGCATTGAAGGGAAAAATGAACTTAGAGCATGTGACAGAATTAGAAACACTCTATTGCAGATTGGCAGAGAAAAAAGTATTTAAGACTCCCATAGGGTATCAGTTCATGGGAGAATTTCGGGAATATCTGGTAAATGACCGAAAGCTGGATAATGACAAGCTTCCGTATGTTCCGGTGGATGCTTTGCGGGGACCGGACAGAAAGCAACGGGAACAGGTAGAACAGTTACAAAATGAAAATCAGTCATTGATTGTCAATCAGAAAAAATACCAGATAGGTCTGGGTGTCTGTATTGTATTAATTGTGGCTATGATTGTGGCAACCATTCTGAATCCGAATGTAGGGTATATTAATACCGAAAATAAAATATTGAACCGGTATTCTGCGTGGGAAGAGGAACTGACAAAGCGGGAAGAGGCTGTAAAAGAAAAAGAAGCAGAGCTTGGTATCTCAACGGAGAACGGAGCATCCACAGAAACCGGAGGCTCTACAGATACTCCGGTTTCTGGAACAGAAAAGTAAACTGCATAGAAAAGTAAAGCAGTATACAAAAACAAACGAATATATAAAAAACAGTTGTAATTCACAGATTTAACATAATCCTCTGTTATTGTATATAGAAACGGAACGGCTGGAGGTAGAGGTATATGGAGCAGATTAAGATACTGGTGGTAGATGACGAGAGCAGAATGCGAAAGCTGGTAAAGGACTTTCTGACGCATAAGGATTTTCAGGTTGTAGAGGCAGGAGACGGAGAAGAGGCATTGGATGTGTTTTTTGATAATAAGGACATTTCTCTTGTGATTTTAGACGTTATGATGCCTAAAATGGATGGCTGGCAGGTTTGCCGGGAGATTCGACAGTATTCAAAGGTGCCGATTATTATGCTGACAGCAAAGGCGGATGAACGGGATGAACTGTTGGGATACGAGCTAGGAATCGATGAATACATTACAAAACCGTTCAGCCCTAAGATTCTGGTTGCACGCGTAGAGGCAGTTTTGCGGAGAACCAGCAGTCTGATACAGGAGGATGTAATACAGGCAGGCGGTATTGAACTGGATGTCAATGCACATATGGTGAAAATAGATGGAGAACCGATAGAGTTAAGCTTTAAGGAATTTGAACTGCTTCACTATTTTGTCATGAATCAGGGAGTTGCTTTATCACGGGAAAAGATTCTGAATAATGTCTGGAATTATGACTATTTTGGGGATGCAAGAACCATTGATACCCATGTAAAAAAATTGCGAAGCAAGCTAAAGGATAAGGGAGAATACATTAAGACAATCTGGGGCATGGGATACAAATTCGAGGTGCAGGCATGAAACATTCCATACAGTTTAAGTTGACAATCGTTTCTATCTTTTTCATTGGACTGATTATTGCAGGAAGCTGGCTGCTGTATCACAGAGGTTCATTTATATGGTTTGAAGCAAAGGCAGAGTCCAATCTGGAACATTTGTATGAACAGGTAGATGAACTGTTTTCAAACAGTGATTGGACGGATGACGAGCTTAAGGCAGGCTTTGAGGGGCTGAATAATCCGAGCAATGCAATTATTGTTGTCAGTGATGGAGCAACCAAAATCTATTCAACCACAACTGAAAAGGGGGCTATGTTCGACAGTCTGAGTTCTATGATAAAGCTGATGGAAAATCCGAATTTCATTCCGGAGAATAATACCTATATCATAGAGGAACATCAGGATGACAGGATGAAGAACGGCTTTTATGATTTGACGGGGTATCTGAGTAACGGTTATATGATTGTAATCCGTACCTCTATGGATGCGGTTAATAACAGTGCGAAATTCACCAATCAGATATTCTTATATTTCAGCATTGCAATTATGATTCTGGCAGCAATTGTAATATCCTGCATCAGCCGATATTTCTCAAAGCCGATTCATGACATGGCAGAGGTTGCCAAACGGATGTCTAATTTGGATTTTGATGCCAGAGTAAAGGTAAAATCCAAGGATGAGGTCGGAGAACTCGGAGAGAGCATGAATCGTTTGTCCGCGAAGCTGGAGACAACGATTTCCGAGTTGAAAACGGCAAATGCAGAGCTGCACCATGATATTGAGGACAAGATTCAGATTGATGAAATGCGAAAGGAATTTTTATCACATGTTTCCCATGAACTTAAAACACCCATCGCACTTATTCAGGGATACGCAGAGGGCTTAAAGGAAAGTATCAATGATGACCCGGAGAGCCAGCAGTTTTATTGTGAGGTTATCATGGATGAAGCAAATAAAATGAACAATATGGTAAAGAAGCTGTTGTCCTTAAATGAATTGGAATTTGGACAAAGTCAGGTGCAGGTGACACGTTTTGATATTGTAGAGCTGATTCAAAATGTATGCCATGCTTCCGATATTTTAAGAGAAGAAGCAGAGGCTCAGTTAGAGATTCAGGCGGAGGGACCAGTCTATGTATGGGCGGATGAGTTTTTGATTGAAGAAGTCGTTACCAATTATGTAACAAATGCAATTCATTATGTTACACCGAAGGGGAATATTATTATCCGTCTGGTTCCGATGGAAAAGGAATTGCAGGTCGTAGTCTTTAATACCGGCAATCATATACCGGAAGAAGAATTGGATAAGCTCTGGATAAAATTTTATAAGGTGGACAAGGCGAGAACCAGAGAATATGGCGGAAGCGGTATCGGATTGTCGATTGTTGCAGCCGCTATGGAGGCACATGGAAAGGCATACGGAGTTCGAAATGTTCCGGACGGCGTGGAATTTTATTTCAATCTGGATACGGATATTTCTTGAAGCAAAACCGGAAATGTGCTAGAATTATCTTATCTAAAGGGGAGGTGTCTTTGTGAAGAAACTTTGGTGTCTGTTGGCAATATCAACGATGGCATTTGCATTGACCGGTTGCGGAACGGATTTGACCGAACAGGAAACGCGGATAATCGGAGAATATGCGGCAGACTTATTATTAAAATATGACGTGAATTATCAGGAACGGTTATCGGAAGATACGCAGGAGGATGTAGCAACTGAAACAACGGAAGCGACAGAAGCTACCACCGAGGCGGCAACCGATACGCAAGACGTTCCGGATACAGAAACAGAACAAAATGCTGGCACGACAGAAAATACAGAATCATCTTCTTCGGAGGATGATTCCGTTGTACCCACGGTAAGCGGGAATACTTCGAATATTGCCGCAATAGTGGGCTTGGAAGGCATATCCGTTCAATACAATCGTTGTATGTTTTTAGACCGTTATCCGTCTTTAGATCAGGATGGAGCATTTATCTATCTGGAAGCAGAGCCAGGATACAAGCTGGTCGTTCTGAAGTTTGATATTATAAATAATACAAATGAAGACAAAATGGTGGATTTATTAGATTCCGGTCTGGATTATCGATTGGTACTGAATGAAACAAAGGCAGCAAAGCCGATGCTGACAATATTAACGGATGATTTGGGAACCTATAAAGCAGTAGTTCCGGCAGATACGGAACAGTCTGCGGTGCTGGTGTTCCAGATGTCAGACGGGCTGGTTGATAATATTCAATCCCTGAATCTGAGGGTGATGTATCAGAGTCAGGAGAATACAATACAGATACAGTAGGGGAGGAGTTACATTGGAAACAAAAATTTTATTAGAGAGCGGAACAAATGAACTTGAGATATTAGAATTTATTGTCGGTGGAAATCATTACGGTATTAATGTTGCAAAGGTGAAAGAGATTCTGACTATGCAGCCGATTACCCCGATTCCAAATTCACATCCATGCATAGAAGGAATGTTTATGCCAAGAGGAGATATTATTACAGTTATGAATCTGTTTGAAATTCTCGGCTTTGAGCATGACACAGAATGCAATACCGATATGCTGATTATAACGAATTTTAATAACCTGCATATTGGATTTCGTGTAGAACAGGTGCTTGGAATTCACCGGGTATCATGGAAGGATATTGTGAAGCCGGATGTTACTGTCAATGCAAATGGCACAGGTATGGCAACCGGTATTATTAAAACCGGAGAGAAATTAATCTTAATTCTTGATTTTGAACGGATTGTAGAGGATATTTGTCCAGAAACCAGTCTTCGGGTTTCGGAACTGGATGAATTGGGCGAGCGTAAGAGAAGCGATGTTCCGATTATCGTTGCAGAGGATTCACCAATGCTTTCTACCATGATTCGGGATGCACTGGAACGTGCAGGATATACGAATCTGACTTTAAAGGCAAACGGACAGGAAGCATGGGATACAATTATGACCCTGAAAAAGAATAACGGTGTGCAATATGGAATCAAACTGCTTATTACGGATATTGAGATGCCGGTTATGGATGGTCATCGTCTGGTAAGACTGATGCGGGAGGATGATGAACTGAAAAATATTCCAATCGTTATTTTCTCATCCCTCATCAACGAAGAAATGAGACGGAAGGGTGAATATCTGGGTGCCAATGCACAGGTATCCAAGCCGGAGATTGGTAATCTGGTACATATTATTGATAAGCTGGTCGGATATGAGGAGACAGCAGAAGATTGATAATACACATAAAAATAAAGGGTAAATACGATTCGTATTTACCCTTTATTTTTATGTGCTACCTAATTATATACGTTTGCTTCATCTAAAGTAAAAGAACCGGTAATGTCTTCATTAAATACATAGTATGCTGTATTGTCTTCCGGTTTAATGTACAGCTTCAGTGACTTTAATTCTGTTGCTTTATGACCGTCTTCCACCCAGATTCGCTTTGCTTTTGCAACTAATTCCTGTTCGTCTAACTGTTTCCCCTGAAACTCCATGTACATTGAAGTCTTCATAAAATTCCCTCCTTTATAATGAATCACCAATGAAACACCTATAATATATAATATTTCCGGTTGAAATGCAACTTGTTTTTTGCCCCTGCTTATTGTATAGTTAATCTTAGATTGTTCCAAAAGAGGGTGAGTGAATGGACGAGAATTATTTAGATGAATTATTAAAAAATGCAGAAGCAAAGGATTCCAATATTGACGAGCGGGAGCTACATTCCATTTCCGAACTGGTAACTGAGGATGTGAAGCCGGAAGAACCAACCATGGAGCAGACGTTGGCGGAGGATGCCGGACATGTAAAGGATGTGGCATGGTCCGATGCAGAGATTCCGGCAGACGAAATCTCGGAACTGGATGAGTTAGACGAGCTGGCAGACTTAGATATGGACCATATGGATTTTGATGACATAGATTTTGATGATGTAGATGTCACAAAGATGAATCTGGATCCGGTTCGGGTTCAGAAGGAGCTGGATGATTTTGATTCCATGAACATTGATGAACATTATCTGGATGAAACCGCGGATGACCCGGAGTTTGAGGAAGAGCTTCGTAAAATGACGGCAGGAGAAGATGCAGAGCCGGATGAAAAGGATGCTGTTTTGGATTCGGAAGCAGACACAGAATCAGAGGAAGAAGCAGAAGCAGATGTGGATGCGTGGATGAAGGAAATTTTTGGAGATTCAGAAGGTTCGTCTGCAGACATGGAAAGCATGGAAAATGCGGAAACGGAAGATAACCGGAAAGAGGAATCCCAGAAAGAACAAAAGCAAGGAAAACAGCAGGTAAGCATAGACGATTTGGATGACATTACAGAGGTTACCGATGATGAAATGCTGAACGCTTCCAATGCAGTAGACCCTACCGCTATGATGGAGGACACAGATACGACAAAGGCGGGCGGTACAGATGACATGGAAGATTTGTTTGCCATGCTTGGAATTGAAAGCACCGGAATGGATACCTCCATGCCGGAGAAGGATGAGATACCGGACTTTGAAATACCGGAAGAGGTAGAAGAACCGGATGCCAAGAATCAGAAAAACAAGAAAAAGACCTTTATGGATACCTTGTTCGGGGATGACGAAGAGGATACCCTGACACCGGAGCAGGAAGCAAAGCTGGCGGAAGAAAAGGAACAGAAAAAGCAGGAAAAGCTGGCAAAGAAGGCTGAGAAAAAGAAGCAACAGGCAGAGGCGAATAGTCGGCGTAAGGCAGAGAAGGAGAAAAAGACTGCACAACTGGTAGCGAAGAAGGCTGCCCGCAAAGAAGCGGATGAGAAGGCTCTGGCAGCGGATGGACCGGAAAAGAAATTAAACGGACCATTATCCGTTATAACAATTTTGTTCTTTTTGCTGATAGGTGGTGCTGTCATAGGCGGTACCTATATATTTGGTTATGCCCATACGGTAACAAAGGCTTCAAATTACTTTGAACGGCAGAAATACGGCATGGCATATCGTGAGATATTAGGAGAGAAGTTAAGAGCTTCCGACCAGCCGTTACAGGATAAGATATATACAGTTATGTATATTGAGCGTCAATATGAATCCTATGAGAATTATGTTGCCATGAATGAGCCGGAACAGGCATTGGATGCCTTGTTATATGGTCTGTCAAAGTATGATACTTATTATAATGATGCGGTGGAGCTGGGAATTGTAGATGATTATAATACTGCCCGGACACATATTGTAACCGCATTAAAGGATGTATTTGGACTGACAGAGTCAGATGCGGCAGAATTAAACACATTAAGTGGAACCGAATATACAGATAAGATTAAGCACCTGACAGAGAATATGGATTTTTCTCAAGAGACACCATAACGTAAGAAATACAGTAGAGGAAGTGACGGAATGATTGCGATTATTGATTATGATGCAGGTAACATCAAAAGTGTAGAGAAGGCAATAAGCTATCTGGGTGAGGAAGCATGTATCACCAGAGACCGGGATTTAATTTTAAACAGTGACCGGGTAATTCTTCCGGGTGTCGGAAGCTTTGGAGATGCCATGGGAAAGCTGCGGGAATATCAGCTTGTAAATACCATTTGTGATGTAGTAGAGCGGGGAACGCCGTTTTTGGGAATCTGTCTGGGACTGCAATTATTATTCCAGTCAAGTGAGGAAAGTCCGGGTATTACCGGTCTTGGTCTGCTGGAAGGAGAAATCGTAAGGATACCGGAGGCTCCGGGTCTAAAAATTCCGCATATGGGTTGGAACTCATTAGAATATCGCAAAGACGCAAAGCTGTTTCAGGGATTAGCACCGGAACCGTATGTATACTTTGTTCATTCGTATTATTTAAAAGCAAAGCATGAGGAAGATGTTGCGGCAACAACGATTTATTCTACAAAGATTCATGCATCTGTGGAGCATGGAAATCTGTTTGCCTGTCAGTTCCATCCGGAAAAGAGCAGTGCCGTCGGTTTGCAAATTCTGAAGAATTTTATTCGGGTAGGGAAGGAGAATTAATATGCATACAAAACGAATTATTCCCTGTCTGGATGTAAATCAGGGACGTGTGGTAAAAGGCGTTAATTTTGTGAATCTACAGGATGCAGGAGATCCGGTTGAAATAGCTGCGGCATATGATAAAGCAGGTGCAGATGAGCTGGTGTTTTTGGATATTACCGCATCTTCGGATGCCAGAGAAATTGTGGTAGATATGGTAAGGCGGGTGGCAGAGACTGTATTTATACCATTTACGGTTGGCGGAGGGATTCGCTCGGTAGAAGACTTTCGGGCAATTTTGCGGGAAGGTGCGGACAAGGTATCGATTAACTCCTCAGCAATTGAACACCCGCAGTTAATATCGGATGCTGCCGATAAGTTCGGTAGTCAATGTGTGGTGGTTGCAATTGATGCCAGACGCAGAGAGGATGGCTCCGGTTGGAACATCTATAAAAACGGTGGCAGAATTGATGTCGGAAAAGATGCCATAGAATGGGCAATCGAGGCAGAACGACTGGGAGCCGGTGAAATTCTTTTAACCAGTATGGATTGCGATGGCACAAAAGCAGGTTATGATATAGAGCTGACAAGCACAATATCAAAAAATGTAAAGATTCCGGTCATAGCATCCGGCGGAGCCGGTACAAAGGAGCATTTTTATGAAGCTCTGACAGACGGAAAAGCAGATGCGGCACTGGCAGCTTCTTTATTTCACTATAAGGAGCTGGAAATTCGGGACCTGAAGCAATATTTGCGGGAGCAGGGATTGCCGGTACGATTATAATATAAAATAATAATTCTGATTGGACAAAAAGAAGGTTAGTACCAATGATTGAAATAGAACTACAGTATAATCAGTTGGATGTGGATACTTATCTGGCATTGCGGGCCGGAGTCAGTTGGAAACGATTAAGTCGGGAGCAGGCACAGCTGGCATTAGAGCGTAGCATTTATGTTGTGACCGCATATCAAAGCGGACAATGTGTTGGCATGGGAAGATTGGTAGGAGACGGTGCAGTTATCTGCTACGTTCAGGATTTGATTGTATTGCCGCAGGTACAGGGACAGGGAATCGGTTCCAAGATACTTTCGGCACTAAAGGAATATGTAGAGAAACTGCGGATTCCGGATACGGAAATGATGTTTTGCTTAATGTGTGCAAAAGGGCGGGAACCTTTTTATCTGAAGCATGGATTTCTGGCAAGACCGACCGAGCATTTGGGACCGGGTATGATTCAATATCTGACACCGCTTGACAAATCTTAAAAGAACCGGACAGGCTGCGGTATATCAAATGGACTGCTGAGGGCGTAGTCAAAGGCAATAGGCTGAGTATTCTACGACGGGAGGACTTACGTTAGTAGTCAGGAATATGATAGTATTCTTTAAGTGTATGGGAAACCATGAAACAAGGTGGCACCGCGAAGCGTTAAGAGCGTAATTCGTCCTTGGTAATGACAGAGAAGTCTGTGATTACCAAGGCTTTTTAATTTTAAATCACACAGAGAGGAGAATGGAAATGGGGACGTTATACATTTCTTGGGTATCATCCAACGCAGGAGGTGACGTGCTTAAATGGAGTCATGACTGTTCGGGAAGAAGACGGACGAGGTATCTATGGCGGTGCAATCGGGTATCTTGATTTTACCGGTAATCTGGATACCTGCATCTCGATACGACTGGCATTTAAGAAAAACGGAAAGGTATTTGTGCGAAGCGGAATTTCCGTAGCAAAAGAGCTGGGAGCAGAAATACCGATTCTTGGGGTATGTCTGGGACATCAGGCTATCTGCAAAGCATATGGAGCAACGGTGTCATATGCAAGAAAGCTGATGCATGGAAAAATGTCAGTTGTGACGATAGATACATCCTGTGATATTTTTCGCGGAATGCCGGAGCAGATTGAGGCTGCAAGGTATCATTCACTGACGGTTTTGCCGGAAACATTACCGGATTACAGTTTTACCCGGAATCCATTCTGACTCCTATGGGAAATGAGATTTTGAAGAATTTCTTTTTTGCACTATAAATTTTGGTTTATCTATGCTATAATTTGTCTATATGTGGGTAGACACAGGTAGTTATAGATGACTTGCGGTGTGTGTGCCTACGAAAAAGATATAGAATATGCAATGGGGAAATGATATGGCAGAGCAGAAAGCACATAGGCTGGACAGAAGAAAACGTATTAATCGAATGAAGCAGGTATTACTGGTGTTTGCAGTGATTTTAATTCTTGCATCCATCGGGCTTAATATCGTGCTGTTGTTCCGGGTGATTCATTTGAATCAATTAGTGCAGCAGATATACGGTGCTTTGTTGTGGATTCCCTTAGTATAGTTTAGCAGGAGGAACATATGGGTTTTTTTAAGGATTTCAAGGACGATATGAAGCAGGCAGTAAATGAACTGATGCCTGGTAATGATGAAATGGTCAATGAGTATGATGACGAGGATATGGTGAACACACTGGAGGACGAAGATGCCGAAGCAGTGACTTCACAAAAGGAAGTTGCGGTTGCCGGTGAGGAAGATTCGGATGACTTAGACTTGTCCGGTTTGGAAGATATTCAGATTGATGAAAAAGACCTTCAGGACCCATTTGAGGAAGAGCAGGCAATGCCGGAGCAAAAAGAAGCAGTATCACAGGCTGCCGCTGATACCAATGATATTGCGGCATTGGTTGATTTGCTTACAACAAAGACGGAAGAAGCAAAAACGGAAGATAAAAAGGCCGAAGATACAAAAGCTGAGGAAGCAGAGGCGGAGAAAGCGGAAACTGCAAAAGAAAACACATCGGTTCCGCCGGTTACAGAGGAAGCTGTACAGAACGAAACCAAAGCACAGGAGGAAAGCCACATGGCAGAGGATAAGATAATTGAATTATCACCAAAGGCAGAACAGGAAGAACCGAAGATGGAAGTGTCCGCAGCACCGGTAGACGATGGTGAGGTAAGTGACAGTACCACCTATATTACCAAGGGAACCAGAATCGAAGGTAATCTCTTTACAGACGGTTCCGTAGATATTATTGGAACGGTAGAGGGTGATGTGAACTGCTATGGAAAGCTGATTGTCAGCGGTGGAATTAACGGAAAGGTAAATGCCAGCGAGGTCTATGCAAATGCGGCTAAGATTACAGGCGAGATTGTCAGCACCGGAAGTGTTAAGATTGGTGTCGGTTCGGTGATTATCGGAAATATTGAAGCACAGTCAGCGGTAATTGCAGGAGCCATTAACGGCGATTTGGATGTGAAAGGACCTGTCATTGTGGATTCAACAGCCGTAATTATGGGTAATATCAAGTCCCGGTCTGTACAGATTAATAACGGAGCTGTTATTGAGGGCTTTTGTTCACAATGCTATTCAGATATTGATGTGAAGAGTTTTTTTGCATAAAGATATAAGGAAAGGTAAACAATGGAAGAGAAACGTATATTATTAAAATTGAGTGGTGAGGCTCTTGCAGGAGAGAAGAAGACAGGCTTTGATGAAGCAACGGTTTTAGAGGTTGCAAGACAGGTAAAGCTTGCTCTGGAAGCAGGAAAACAGATAGGAATAGTAATAGGCGGCGGTAATTTCTGGAGAGGCAGAACCAGTGAACATATGGACCGCGTTAAGGCAGACCAAATCGGAATTTTAGCAACCGTAATGAACTGCATTTATGTAGCGGAAATGTTCCGTGTGTCAGGAATAAAGACCATGATTATGACACCGTTTGCCTGTGGCAATATGACACGTCTGTTTCAGAAGGATGAAGCAGTGGAAGCACTTACACAGCAGACTGTGGTATTCTTTGCAGGCGGTACCGGACATCCGTATTTTTCAACGGATATGGCAACGGTTCTAATGGCAATTGAGATTGAGGCAGATGTGATTCTGGCAGGAAAGGCAATTGACGGTGTCTATGATTCGGACCCGAAGCTCAATCCAAATGCTAAAAAATACGATTCGATGGAAATGCAGGATATTGTAAATCAGAAGCTTGGAGTAATTGATTTGGCTTCGGCAGTGCTGGCAGTGGAAAATCATATGCCGATGAAGCTGTTTGGCTTAAATGGTGAGGATAGTATTGTAAAAGCATTGACCGGTACATTTACCGGCACTTATATTCATGCATAATAGGAGGATGAAAAACTATGTTGACACAATATGAAGAGAAAATGGATAAATCATTGGATAGCTTATTAAGCGAGTTTTCAGGTATTCGGGCAGGTCGTGCAAATCCACACGTATTGGATAAGCTGCGGGTGGATTATTATGGACAGCCGACACCGTTACAGCAGATTGCAAATATTTCCGTACCGGAGCCGAGGACCTTAATGATTCAGCCATGGGAAGCTTCTATGATTAAGGAAATTGAAAAGACAATTATGTGTTCAGACTTAGGAATCACTCCAAATAATGATGGCAAGTCTGTACGTTTGAATTTTCCGGAGCTGACAGAAGAACGACGTAAGGAAATGGCAAAGGATGTTAAGAAGAAGGGCGAAAATGCAAAGGTTGCCGTTCGTAATATCCGCAGAGATGCAAATGATGCTTTTAAGAAGCAGAACAAGGCAAATGAAATATCAGAGGATGAATTAAAGGACTTAGAGGATAAGGTTCAGAAGTTAACCGATAAGTATGTAGATAAAATTGATAAAGCAGTCGAAGAAAAGACAAAGGAAATTCTGACTGTATAAGGAGATTGAAACATGGAAATCAATGGGGAAGAATTGACAATCCCGGAGCATATTGCAATTATTCTGGATGGAAACGGACGCTGGGCAAAGAGTCGGAAGATGCCTAGAAATTACGGACATTTACAGGGGGCAAAGAATGTAGAACAGATATGTCAGGATGCATATGATATGGGCGTAAAGTACCTGACCGTTTATGCGTTTTCTACCGAAAACTGGAAACGTTCGGTCGAAGAGGTCAGCGGCATCATGAACATTTTAAGACAGTATTTAACCTCCTTTAAGACCCATGTAAAGCGGGATAAGTTGACGGTTCGGGTAATCGGAGACCGTTCCAGACTCGCGAATGATATTAACCAGTTAATTGACGAGTTATGGGAAATGAGTAAGGACCATCAGGGTCTGACCTTAACAATTGCGTTAAATTACGGAAGCCGTGATGAAATTACGAGGGCGGTTCGACAGATAGCAAAGGAAGCCTGTGAACAGAAACTCGCGCCTTCCGAGATTACAGAGGATGTAATTTCCGCTCATTTGGATACAAATTATATGCCGGATCCGGATTTGCTGATTCGAACCAGTGGTGAGCTGCGGCTATCCAATTATCTTTTGTGGCAGTTGGCATATACCGAATTTTATTTCACAGATGTCTGTTGGCCGGATTTTGATAAGGATGAATTATGGAAGGCTATACAGTATTATAATGGAAGGGAACGGCGGTATGGCGGAGTTAAATAGTGAAAAGAAAAGTAAAGCAAAAAGCTTCTGGATACGTCTGGCAAGTACGATTGTCCTGATTACAGGCGGTGGTGCTGCTATCTATTTCGGTGGGTGGATATTAGCATTGCTTCTGACAGCGGTTTCGCTTGGGGGAGTGTTTGAATTGTTCCGCGTATTCCAGATACATAAATCTCCATTTGCACCAGTCACATATGTGGCTGTTGTTGCATATAATGTTATATTGTATGCACAATGGACGGAGTATGTACTGCCCTTGATGATTGTATATCTGCTGGTTTTACTGACGGTTTATGTCTTTGCGTTTCCCAAATATGATTCCAAACAGTTAGTCAGCAGTTTTTTTCCATTCTTTTATGTGGCAGTTTGTTTAAGTTATATGGAGCAGCTTCGCCAGTTTCAGCATGGTGCCATTCTGACTGTGTTGGTGTTAGTATGTGCCTGCGGAAATGATATGTTTGCATATCTGGTTGGAATTCTGATTGGAAAGCATAAAATGTTTCCAAACTTAAGCCCGAAGAAAAGCGTGGAAGGCTTTGTCGGTGGTATTCTGGGAGCAGCATTTTGTGGCGTAGGGTACGGCTTTGTATTCTGCAATATAGTTGGAGGCGGAGAGCATAATTTCCCGCTTATGTTTGCAATTATCTGCGGAGTCGGAGCATTGCCGGCGGTGGTCGGAGATTTGGCAGCGTCTGCAATTAAAAGAAATCATGATATTAAGGACTACAGCAACCTGATTCCGGGACACGGGGGAATCATGGATAGATTTGACAGTATGATATTTACGGCACCGATTATATATTATCTGGTGTTATATCTGTTACAGGCATATATATAGGAGGATAGGACGTTGAAGAAGATAGCAATTCTTGGTTCGACAGGCTCCATTGGTACACAGACATTGGAGGTTGCCAGATATTACCATGAGGACATTCAGGTAACGGCATTGGCGGCCGGAAATAATATTACACTGCTGGAGCAACAGATTCGGGAGTTTCACCCGTCATTAGTAGCGGTCTGGAAGGAAGAGAACGCTGCAAAGCTGCGGACACAGGTGGCGGACAGTTCCGTCAAGGTGGTATCCGGCATGGAAGGTCTTCTGGAGGTGGCAACACAGGCAGAAAGCGAAATTCTGGTGACGGCAATTGTTGGAATGATAGGAATTCAGCCGACAATTGCGGCAATAAAGGCAGGAAAGGATATTGCACTGGCAAACAAGGAGACGCTGGTAACAGCGGGACATATTATTATGCCTTTGGCAAAGCAGTGTCATGTGGACATTTTGCCGGTTGACAGTGAGCATTCTGCTATTTTTCAATGCTTAAACGGAGAATCGCATGGTGCGGTGGATAAGATATTACTGACAGCATCCGGCGGACCGTTTCGGGGAAAGAACGAAGAATTTCTGTCGCACGTACAGGTAGAGGATGCGTTAAAGCATCCAAATTGGAGTATGGGGCATAAAATCACCATTGATTCAGCATCTATGGTCAATAAGGGCTTGGAGGTCATGGAAGCAAAGTGGTTGTTCGATGTTGAAATCGAGAATGTCGAGGTGGTGGTTCAACCACAGAGTGTAATTCATTCCATGGTACAATTTCAGGATGGTGCGGTAATCGCACAATTGGGTACACCGGATATGAAGCTTCCAATTCAGTATGCATTATTTTATCCGGAGCGTCGGTATCTGCCGGGCAAGCGGCTGGATTTCGGTGCATTAACCTCTATTCAGTTTGAAAAGCCGGATATGCAGGTGTTTCGGGGATTGTCAATGGCATATCAGGTAGGAAAGGAAGGGGGAAGTCTTCCGACCGTATTTAATGCTGCAAATGAATATGCAGTGGCCCGTTTTTTGGAACGCAGGATTCAATTTTTGGATATTTATCAAATGATAGAAATGTGTGTAGATGCTCACAAGAAGATAGAAAATCCTTCTGTAGAAGAGATTTTGAAAGCGGAACAGTGGACATATGAATATATTGAGAGCAGGTGGAAGTTTGAACACAGTTATTAATGTTATCGTTATTATTTTGATATTTAATGTAATTATTATGATACATGAACTTGGTCACTTTCTGATGTGTCGTTGGACGGGAATTGCGGTTTCTGAATTTTCGATCGGAATGGGACCATGTATATTTAAGAAACAAAGGGGAGAAACCCAGTATTCCATTCGCTGCCTTCCGATAGGAGGGTATTGCATGATGCTTGGGGAGGATGAGGAAGTCAATGATGATGAACGGGCATTTTCCAACAAGCCGATTTGGGCGAGAATCGCAGTGGTTGTGGGTGGCCCCTTGTTTAATTTTGTGCTTGCATTCTTTGCATCTGTGGTATTAATTGGAATGGCAGGTTATTTAACCGGTGAGGTCAATTATGTGGCTGAAAATTCTGCTGCACAAGAAGCCGGAATTGAAGTCGGAGATGTGATTACACGTCTGAATCATACTAGAATTTATGACTTTCGTGAGGTGTCGGTATATACACAGTTTAATCGTTCTGCAGAGCCGATAACGGTAACGTATCTGCGGGACGGACAGGAGCAGCAGGTATCGGTAACTCCGAAATATGATGAAGCAACCGGAAGGTATTTACTGGGTATTTCGGGAGGTTATCAGCAGGAGGGTGATGTGCTGGCACGAACCAAGGCGAATCTCTTTACCAATCTGGGACGGAGTGCATTGGAAGTGCGGTATTGGATAAAAACGACGTTTGTCAGTCTTAAGGAAATGATTCTGGGGCATGTAGGTGTAAATCAGGTGTCCGGAATTGTCGGAGTAGCGGATGTGATGAATTCTACCTTACAGGAAGCTCAGCAGTCAGGCGGTTTTTATACGGTGGTATTAAATCTGATTAACTTTGTAATTTTAATCAGTGCCAATCTCGGTGTTATGAATCTGTTGCCGATTCCTGCACTGGATGGAGGACGGTTACTATTCCTGCTTGTAGAGCTTGTAACCAGAAGGTCTATACCGAAGGAGAAGGAAGCGGTTGTGCATGCCATTGGATTTGTATTGCTGTTGATTCTGATGGTATTAATTACGTTTAAGGATATTTGGAATCTGTTTGTTCCGCGGTAACAGGCAGAAAAGGAAAGGGTTTGAGAAAGCATGACACATAAGACATACAGAGAGTGTACGAAACCGGTTCAAATTGGCAATCAAGTGATTGGCGGTGGCAATCCGATTTTGATTCAATCCATGACAAATACAAAGACAGAGGATGTGGCAGCAACGGTGCGGCAGATTCTGGAGCTGGAGGATGCCGGCTGTCAGATTATCCGTTGTACGGCAAACAACGAAGCAGCGGCAAAAGCTATTGGAGAGATTAAGAGGCAGATTCACATTCCGATTGTAGCGGACATTCATTTTGATTATCGGCTTGCAATTACGGCAATGGAGCATGGAGCAGATAAGATTCGGATTAATCCCGGAAACATTGGCGGAATGGACCGGGTAAAAGCAGTGGTCGATGTGGCAAAGGAGCGGAAGATACCAATTCGTGTCGGAGTGAACAGCGGTTCTCTGGAAAAAGCTCTGATTGAAAAATATCATGGTGTAACAGCAGAAGGAATCGTAGAGAGTGCTTTGGATAAGGTGCGGATGATTGAAGACTTGGATTATGACAAGCTGGTAATCAGTATTAAGTCATCCGATGTGATGATGTGCGTAAAGGCACATGAATTGATTGCAAAGCAGACGAATTATCCATTACACGTCGGAATTACGGAAGCAGGAACTTTGCTTCGTGGAAATATTAAGTCCTCTGTGGGCTTGGGAATCATTTTATATGAAGGAATCGGAGACACCATACGGGTATCCCTGACCGGAGACCCGGTTCACGAAATTATTACAGCAAAGCAGATACTAAAGACCTTGAATCTTCGACAGGGCGGAATAGAGGTTGTATCCTGTCCGACCTGCGGAAGAACCTCCATTGACCTGATTGGACTGGCTAATCAGGTAGAGACTCTGGTAGCGGATTATGAGCATTTGAATCTGAAGGTAGCGGTTATGGGCTGTATTGTGAATGGTCCAGGAGAAGCAAGAGAAGCAGACCTCGGAATTGCCGGCGGCAACGGAGAGGGTCTGTTGATGAAGCATGGTGAGATAATTCGAAAGATGCCGGAAGGAGAATTGTTAACCGCCCTGAGATATGAGTTAGAGCATTGGGAGGGATAAGAAATGGAAGAAGGAAAGATAGGACTACTACAGGTATTTTCTGCTTATCACCCTTCCAGAACCATGCAGGAGCTGTTTGAGGATGTATTTGTAGACCGGGTTCGATTGAGCAGACAATCGAAGGTGCTGCATATATATGTAATTTCCCAGCACTTAATACATCAGCAGTATGTTCAGCAATTGCAGTATGAATTATATCCGTTTGCAAAGGGAACGGTACCGGGAATCCGGGTACTGGATATACAGGTGAAGTACCGGTTGTCGGACCGATACGGACTAGTTGATATTTATGAGGAGTACGGAGAAAGTCTGCTGTACGAGATTAAGGATGCAGACCCGATTAATTATTTATTGGTAAAAGATGAGGCATGGGTGGTAAATGATAATGTCATAACCATTCCCATGCCTGATTCTGATTTAGCAAAATGCCGGTTCCATGAGATACAGGATTATTTAATACAGGTATTTCAGGAACGCTTTGATATGGAAATACAGGTTGGCTTTAATTTCCGGGAGGAGGATAAAACTGCCCTGCGGGAGGCACATGAAAAGAGACTGATTCAGGAGCGGGAGCAGCATGAAAAGCAGTTAGAACAATTGCGTGCAATTGAGCGGGCAAAGCATGGAATGGATAAAACGGCAGAACCGGCTTCACAGGATACGTCTGATAAAAAATCCGGTAAGAGCGAAAGCAATTCATCTGCCGGAGACAAGAAAAAGAAACCGGCTTCGGAAGAATTGACCATGAAAAAGCCGGAGAAGCAGGAATGGAACCGAAAAGAAGCAGGAACAAATAATAAAGCCAGACGTTCATTACTGCATACCGCAAAAGACCCCGAAATTTTCTTCGGACGTAATTGTGACGGAGATCTGACCGAGATTTGTGAAATCCAGGGAGAATTGGGCGAGGTTGTGGTTCACGGTCAGATTATTAAGCTGGAAACCAGAGAGATTCGTAACAATAAGACAATCGTAATGTTTAACATTACAGATTTTACGGATACCATCAGTGGCAAGGTGTTTCTTTCCAATGACGATTTGGATGTGTTCTTTGAAAGCTTTCAGCAAGGCGGCTTTTACAGAATTAAGGGAATCGTATCCTTTGATACCTTTGCCAATGAAGTGACGCTGGGCTCCATTGTCGGAATGAAGAAAATCGGTGATTTTCGGACAACACGGACAGACCAGTCCTTAGAAAAGCGGGTTGAGCTTCATATGCACACCGTCATGAGTGATAAGGACAGTGTTGTGGACATAGAAAAAATCATCCAACGGGCAAATGCATGGGGCCATAAGGCAATTGCGATTACAGACCATGGTGTTGTACAGGCATTTCCAATAGCAAACCATGTAAAGGTAAAGGATGGATTCAAAATCATCTATGGAGTAGAGGGATATTTTGTAGATGATTTAAAGAATTTAATTATACGGTCTCATGGACAGAGCTTTCGGGATACATTTGTTGTCTTTGATATTGAGACAACCGGTAAAAATGCAAAATTTCATAAGATTACAGAAATCGGTGCGGTAAAGATTACGATGGGCAGAATTGTAGACCGTTTTTCACAGTTAGTGAATCCGGAGCGTCCGATTCCGTATAATATTACCAGACTGACGGGAATTACAGATGAAATGGTGGCAAACCAGCCGAATATTGAGGAGGTTTTGCCGAGATTTCTGGAATTTTGCGGGGATGCACCGGTAGTTGCACATAATGCTGCATTTGATACCGGATTTATTGGAAATGAAGCCAGAAATCAGGGCTTAAGATTCGACAATACGATTGTAGATACCCTGGGTATGGCACATGTACTGCTGCCGCATCTGGGAAAATTCACCTTAGACCGTCTGGTGAAGGAATTAAAAATTGTATTGGAAAATCATCATCGTGCAGTCAACGATGCGGAAGCAACCGCAGAAATGTTCTTAAAGTTCATTCATATGCTGATGGAGCGTGGAATCGAGAATCTGAATCAGCTCAATGAGCTGGCGGCAGGTTCGGCAGACAATATCAAGAAATCCAGACGGTATCATGGAATTATTCTGGCAAAAAATGAGGTGGGAAGAGTAAATCTGTACCGCCTGATTTCTATGTCACATTTACAGTATTTTAACCGGAAACCATTGATTCCGAAGAGTATGATTAATAAATACCGGGAAGGACTTATCGTAGGCTCTGCCTGTGAGGCGGGGGAGCTGTATCAGGCATTGTTAAATGGTGCGGATGACGGTGAGATAACAAGAATTGTGGATTTTTATGATTATCTGGAAATCCAGCCGATTGGGAATAACCGCTTTATGATTGCGGATGATAACTATCCGATTGAATCCGAAGAGGATTTGATGGAAAATAACCGGACCATTGTAAGACTGGGAGAGGAATTTCATAAGCCGGTGGTTGCAACCTGTGATGTTCATTTCCTTGACCCTGAGGATTCGGTATACCGGGCAATTATTCAGGCATCCGAGGGCTTTAAAGATGTGGACAACCAGAGTCCGCTTTATTTCAGGACAACAGATGAAATGCTGAGGGAATTTGAATATCTGGGTACAGATAAGGCACGAGAGGTTGTAATCACGAACACAAACCGGATTGCGGATATGGTAGATTACATTAAACCGGTTCGTCCGGATAAATGTCCTCCGATTATTGAAAATTCAGACGAAACATTGACGGAGATTTGCTATAACAAGGCACATGAAATCTATGGACCGGATTTGCCGGCTGTCGTAGTGGAGCGGTTAGAGCGGGAATTACATTCGATTATTTCCAATGGGTTTGCGGTGCTTTACATTATTGCCCAGAAGCTGGTATGGGATTCCAATGACCATGGGTATCTGGTTGGTTCGCGAGGATCTGTCGGTTCTTCGTTTGTAGCAACGATGGCGGGAATTACAGAGGTAAATCCGTTGTCGGCACATTATATCTGTCCGGAATGTCATTTTGTGGATTTTGATTCTCCTGAGGTACAGGCATTTTCCGGTAATTCGGGATGTGATATGCCGGATAAGAATTGCCCGAAGTGCGGACATAAGCTGCGAAAGGAAGGACACGATATTCCGTTTGAGACCTTCCTTGGTTTTAAAGGTGATAAGGAGCCGGATATTGACTTGAATTTTTCGGGAGAATATCAGGCGAATGCACATCAGTATACGGAGGAGTTATTTACCAAGGGGCATGCCTTTCGTGCGGGAACCATCGGTACAATTGCGGAAAAGACTGCTTACGGAATGGCAATGAAGTATTTTGAGGAGCGTGGAGTCCAGAAACGAAGCTGTGAGGTGGAACGGCTGGCAATCGGATGTACGGGAGTAAAGCGGACAACCGGACAGCATCCGGGCGGAATGATTGTATTGCCGAAGCATGAAGAAATCTATTCCTTTACACCGATTCAGCATCCGGCAAATGACCAGAGTACACCAATTATTACAACGCATTTTGAATATCATTCCATCGACCATAACCTGTTGAAGCTTGATATTCTGGGACATGATGACCCGACCATGATTCGACGATTAGAGGATTTGACCGGTGTAGATTGTAAGACGATTCCGTTGGATGATAAGCAGGTAATGTCGCTGTTTCAAAGTACGGAAGCCTTAGGAATCACACCGGATGACATTGGTGGTGTTCCGCTTGGGTCATTGGGAATACCGGAGTTTGGTACGGAGTTTGCCATGCAGATGCTTCTGGATACGAAGCCGACTATGTTTTCAGATTTGGTGCGAATAGCAGGTCTTGCACATGGTACCGATGTATGGCTGGGAAATGCACAGGATTTGATTAAGTCGGGAACGGCTGTAATTTCAACTGCAATCTGCTGCCGGGATGATATTATGGTATTCCTGATTCACAAGGGCTTAGAGAAGGGTCTGGCATTTACAATTATGGAAAGCGTCCGGAAGGGCAAAGGCTTAAAGCCGGAGTGGGAAGAAGAAATGCTGGGGCATGGTGTGCCGGAATGGTATATAGGGTCTTGTAAGAAGATTAAATACATGTTCCCGAAGGCACATGCTGCCGCCTATGTAATGATGGCATGGCGGATTGCATGGTATAAAATCAACTATCCGTTAGAGTATTATGCGGCATTTTATAGTATTCGTGCAGATGCCTTTAACTATGAAACGATGTGTCTGGGACGCTCGCGGCTGGAATTTCACATGGAGGAGATTCGTAAGTCTGAGGATAAGAAAAATAAGGACTTAGATAGCTTAAAGGATATGAAGCTGGTGCTGGAAATGTATGCCAGAGGTTATGAGTTCCTGCCGATAGACATTTACCGGGCAGATGCGGAACGATTCTTAATCATTGACGGCAAAATCATGCCTGCCCTATGCAGTATAGAAGGTCTTGGCGGTAAAGCGGCGGCACAGGTGCAGGAAGCAGCACAGGAGGCGTTAAAGAAGGGCGGCTTTTCATCAAAGGATAACCTGCGGGATATGGCAAAGATTGGAAAATCTACGATTGAGAAATTTACGCAGTTAGGATTGCTAAATGACATACCGGATTCCGACCAATTTAGTTTATTTGATTATATGGGGAACGGCACATTATAAAAGGTTTTAGGAAAAAATATCACTTTTTTTGAAAAAACACTTGCATTTTAAGATTCTCTTTGTTATACTGACAAAGTCGCGTGTGAATGTGTGACAAAGAGAATATGGTTCGTTGGTCAAGCGGCTAAGACGTCGCCCTCTCACGGCGAAAACAGGGGTTCGATTCCCCTACGAACTGCTGAAGGAACAGCATCTGAAGATTCAGATGTTGTTTTTTTGTGCATGGGTTTATGCCTCCTGCATATATTAACCATGAGGATGTATTTGGATGGTTAACTATGGACAATTCAACAATGGATAATACACCTATAAATCATACAAATAATATGGGAGAGCAGGGCTTTCTGCGGTTTGAAATCTATTCTTCACTGGGACAGATTCCGGTTGCGGATGCACATATTACCATTACAGCAACCGGTGGAACAGAGGCACCGCAGGTGGAACTGGAAACGGATGGATATGGCATGACGGATGCTGTTTCACTCTATGCACCGGCACTTGCCTATTCTATGGAGCCAACCGATAATCAGCCATATAGTGAGTATAATGTCCGGATTACCGCATCGGGATATGGGGAACGATATATTTCGGGAGTACAGATTTTTTCAGGTGAGCTTGCAATTCAGATTGCACAGATGCGACCGGTACAGGGAGAAGAAGCTGCATATGAGCCAACTGTGATTGATGCACATACCCTGTGGGAGGAATATCCGCCGAAAATACCGGAGGATGAGATTAAGCCAACGGTAGGCTCCGGAGAAATCGTACTGCCGCAGGTAGTTGTACCGGAGTATATCATCGTGCATGACGGAGTACCGTCCGATGACACAGCACAAAACTATTATGTCCGATATAAGGACTATATTAAAAATGTTGCCTCTTGTGAAATCTATTCCACATGGCCGGAAGCGAGTATTGAAGCAAATGTATTGGCTATTATGTCCTTTACCTTGAACCGGGTATATACCGAATGGTATCGTAATCAGGGAAAGAGCTTTACCATCACCAGCTCTACGGCATATGACCATAAATGGATATACGGAAAATCCACCTATGAAAGCATTGATGCGGTGGTAGACCGTCTGTTTACCTCTTATTTATCAAGACCAAACGTGAAACAACCGATTCTCACACAGTATTGTGACGGAAAAAGGGTAAGCTGTCCGAACTGGATGAGCCAGTGGGGCAGTAAATATCTGGCAGACCAGAATTATACTGCAATTCAGATATTAAAAAATTATTATGGGGATACCATATATATTAATACCGCCGAAGCCGTATCCGGTGTTCCGTTGTCATGGCCGGGATATGCACTGGAAAACGGTTCCTCCGGGGATGCAGTCCGCACCATACAGGAGCAGTTAAACCGCATTGCACAGAATTACCCGGCAATTCCAAGGGTAGCAGTGGATGGTGTATATGGACCTGCAACCGCTGCTTCCGTAACGGAATTTCAACGGATTTTCAAGCTGCCGCAGACCGGAGTTGTAGACTATCGTACATGGTACAAAATATCCGAAATCTATGTCGGTGTAACGCGAATTGCAGAATTACAATAACTATGCTATACTAAATCAGCTAGTGACTTGTATGGCTCAACTACAGAATGAATGAGACAGAAAGAGGATAGGTACGTGAAGAAATTATTGGTATACTTAAGGAATTATAAAAAGGAATGTGTTCTGGCACCGTTGTTCAAGATGCTGGAGGCTTCCTTTGAATTACTGGTTCCGCTGGTAATGGCAAGAATTATGGATGTTGGAATTGCAGGAAACGATATGCCGTATATCTGGAAAATGGCAGGTATTTTACTGCTTCTGGCAGTAATTGGTCTGACCTGTTCTTTAACGGCACAGTATTTTGCAGCCAAGGCAGCCGTTGGATTTTCAACGGAATTAAAGCATGCATTGTTCGGACATATCCAGAAGCTTTCATTTTCTGAAATCGATACAGCAGGAAGCTCTACCTTGATTACCCGCATGACAAGTGATATGAATCAGGTACAAAACGGAGTCAATATGGTACTACGGTTATTCCTGCGTTCGCCGTTTATTGTATTCGGTGCTATGCTGATGGCATTTACGATTAACTGGAAAGCAGCTATGGTATTTGTGGTTGCAATTCCGCTGTTATCCATAGTAGTATTCGGAATTATGTTAATCAGTATTCCGAAGTTCAAAAAGGTTCAGGAACGGCTGGATGATGTATTGGGAATTACCAGAGAAAATCTGACCGGTGTACGTGTAATCCGAGCCTTTAATCAGGAGGATGAGGAACAGGAACGGTTCTATGAGAAAAATGAATGGCTGACACGTCTGCAGTTGATGGTCGGACGAATTTCCGCACTGATGAACCCGATTACATTTATCATAGTCAATGTGGCAGTCATCGTATTGCTTCAGGTGGGAGCCATACAGGTGGATAATGGAATCATCACACAGGGTGAGGTGGTTGCATTGGTAAATTATATGAATCAGATATTGGTAGAGCTTGTAAAGCTTGCGAACCTGATTATTACAATTACCAAGGCAGTTGCCTGCGGAAATCGGATTCAGTCCGTATTGGATATGGAGCTTACACAGCAATTTACGGAAGAAACGGTTACAGAGCGTGATGCAAAAACAAGAACCGCAGGAAGTGTGGAATTTAAACAGGTATCCTTTGCTTATCACGAAGGCGGAGAAGAGGCATTAACCGGCTTGAATCTGGCGGTAAAACCGGGAGAAACCATTGGTGTTATCGGTGGTACCGGTTCCGGTAAGACGAGTCTGGTTCATTTAATACCAAGATTCTATGATGCAACAAAGGGAACCGTTCTGGTAGACGGTGTGGACGTTCTTGCCTATCCGAAACAGGAACTGCGGGAAAAGGTTGGCATTGTCATGCAGAAAGCAGTGCTGTTCAAAGGAACCATTCGGGAAAATCTGCTATGGGGAAATGAAAATGCTACGGATGAAGAATTGTGGAAGGCATTGGAAATTGCACAGGCAGTTGAGGTAGTAGCAAAAAAGGATGGCGGGCTGGATGCACAAATCAGTCAGGGCGGTAAGAATCTGTCCGGCGGTCAGCGGCAGCGGTTGACAATTGCACGTGCATTGGTGCGTCATCCGGAAATTCTGATATTGGACGATAGTATGTCGGCCCTGGATTATGCGACGGATGCCAGATTAAGACAGGCATTACAGGAGATGCCGGAGCGTCCGACGGTATTTATTGTTTCACAAAGAACCTCCTCCATACTGCACGCTGATAAAATTATTGTATTGGATGACGGAGATGTTGCAGGTATCGGAACACATGAGGAATTGTTAAAGACCTGTCAGGTATATCAGGAAATCTACGATTCTCAGTTCAAGAAGGAGGCGTAGAAGAATGAGTCAACAGGAAAAGAAAAAAGGACACAACAATCAGACAGCCGCAACCATCAGACGTTTGATGAAATACTTAAAAAAATATTGGCTTTTCTTACTGGCATCGATTCTTATGGCAGCCATCAGTGTGGTTTTGACATTATACCTACCGATTCTGACCGGTAATGCGGTAGATATGATTGTAGAACCGGGAAAGGTTGACTTTGCCGGACTGGGAAGAATCATTACAACCATGGCAGTCTGTATCGGTATCACAGCAATTGCCCAATGGATTATGAATGTATGTAATAACCGTATGACCTACGGCATTGTACGGGATGTCAGAAAGGATGCATTTGAAAAGCTCCAGAAGCTTCCGTTTCAGTATCTGGATACACACAGCAGCGGAGAAATTGTCAGCCGTATGATTGCGGATGTGGACCAGTTTGCAGATGGATTATTAATGGGCTTTACCCAGTTATTTACCAGTGTCATTACAATTCTCGGCACCTTGATTCTGATGCTGCGGATTCATCCGGTAATTGCATTTGTTGTAATCGGAATTACTCCGTTATCGTTATTTGTAGCTGCATTTATCGCAAAGAAAACCTACCATATGTTCCAGCTTCAATCGGAAACCAGAGGCGAACAGACCGGATTTATTGACGAAATACTTGGTAATCTAAAGGTGGTACAGGCATATAGCCGGGAAGAACGTTCCATGGAGCAGTTCGATGAGATAAATAACCGGTTACAGAAGACCTCGTTAAAGGCAATTTTCTTTTCCTCCATTACCAATCCGGCAACCCGGTTTGTGAACAGCCTTGTCTATGCCGGTGTAGGAATTGCCGGTGCGTTGGTTGCAATTAATGGCGGAATCAGTATCGGACAATTAACAGCCTTTCTGGGATATGCAAATCAGTATACCAAGCCGTTTAATGAGATTTCCGGTGTTGTAACGGAGCTTCAGAATGCGTTGGCGTGTGCTGCCCGGATTTTTGAATTAATTGATGAGACACCGCAGATTCCGGATGCGGGAGATGCAGTGGTATTAGAGCAGGTAGAGGGTAAAGTTTCGATTCAGGATGTATCCTTTTCCTATGTTCCGAATCAGAAGCTGTTAGAGCATGTCAGTCTGGATGTGGCAGCCGGACAACGGATTGCAATTGTCGGACCGACCGGATGCGGAAAAACAACATTGATTAATCTGCTGATGCGGTTTTATGATGTAAATGAAGGCAGTATACAGGTAGAAGAAACTGACATACGTCATGTCACCCGTTCCAGCCTGCGTAATTCCTATGGTATGGTATTACAGGAAACATGGCTGAAATCGGGAACAATCCGTGAAAATATTGCAATGGGACGACCGGATGCAACGGAGGAAGAAATCATCCAGGCAGCCAAGCTGTCGCATGCACACAGCTTTATTAAGCGGCTTCCAAACGGATATGATACTGTAATCACAGAAAACAGTGATGGTCTGTCACAGGGACAAAAGCAGTTACTTTGTATTGCACGCGTTATGCTGTGTCACCCGCCTATGTTAATCTTAGACGAAGCAACCTCCTCTATTGATACCAGAACGGAGTTAAAGGTACAGGAAGCCTTTGCCCGGTTAATGGAAGGAAGAACCAGCTTTATAGTGGCACACCGGTTATCTACCATACGGGAAGCCGACCTGATTCTAGTAATGAAGGATGGTAATATTATTGAACAGGGAAACCACGAGAAATTAATGAAGCAGAAGGGATTTTATTACGGTCTTTATCAGGCAGGAAATCAATGATTACCTGAAGGAGGAACAAAAATGGAATACCAATGGCCGTCCGGAGTTAAACGGACAAAGCAAAGAGAAGATGTATTTAAGGTTCTGACGCAGGCAGAAGAGCCATTGACTGCTATGGAGATTTTTATGCGTGTGACAGAAAATACACAGAATCATAATTATGCAATTTCAACGATATATCGTTCACTGGCGGCATTTGAGGAGAAGAATCTACTGGAAAAAAGTACCCTGATGGGAGAGGACACTGCTGTATATGAATGGAAGCGGGAGCATCATAAGCACTATGCGATTTGTCTCGGCTGCAGGAGAAAAATTCCAATCTCCGAATGTCCGATGAAGCAGGTGCAGTTACATACCAATGTGGATGGATTTCTTGTTACGGGTCATAAGCTGGAATTATACGGATATTGTGCGGAATGTCAGAAAAAGCAGGAGTGACAACGGCAGGAAATGTGTGGTGTTCAGATGTGTTGTTTTAGAAAAAAGTTGAAAAAGTATAGATTTGGTTGTATGATTGCAACCATAGGATGAGAGAGAAAAAGGATAGGAGACATTGATATATGAATAGTCGGGCAATGATGGAATTAGATGATGATCTCAATGCACAGTTTGATGATTTAGTAAAATATTGCATGGTATCAGGTGCAATTAATCAGGAATTATATGCTGAGTATGATGTAAAACGCGGATTGCGGGATTCAAACGGAAAAGGTGTCCTGACCGGTTTAACAGAGATTGCGGATGTAGTAGCTTACAAGTTTGACGACGGAGTCAAGATTCCTTGTGACGGTAAGCTTTACTATCAGGGTTATGATGTGCAGGACTTAGTCAGCAGCTACAAGAGCCGGCGGTTTGGATTTGAAGAAATTACATATCTGCTGTTATTTGGTGATTTGCCAAATCCACAGCAGTTAAAGAGCTTTATAGATATTTTGACAAGCTTACAGGAGTTATCCGGTAACTTTATTCGTGACGTTATCATGAAGGCTCCGAGTGCCAATATTATGAATGGCTTACAGCGGTGCGTTCTGACGCTGTATTCGTATGATGAGAAGCCGGATGATATTTCCGTACCGAATGTATTACGGCAGTCCTTGCAGCTTATCGGTAAGATTCCGTTAATATCCGTTTATTCCTATCATGCATACCGACACATTCATTGCGGTGAAAATCTTGTCATAAGAACACCGGATAAGAATTTATCTACCGCAGAAAATATTTTGCAGATGTTAAGACCGGATGGTAATTTCACAGAGCTGGAAGCAAAGGTTCTGGATATTGCACTGGTGCTTCATGCAGAACATGGTGGTGGTAATAATTCTACCTTTACCAACCATGTGGTTACCTCTTCCGGAACCGATACTTATTCGGCAGTTGCAGCTTCCATTGCTTCCCTGAAGGGACCTCGGCATGGTGGTGCGAACTTAAAGGTACAGCAGATGTTTACCGATATTCGGGAACATGTGTCGAATTTGAAGAATGAAGATGAAATCCGTTCCTACCTGCGGAAGATTCTGAATAAAGAAACCTTTGACAAGGCAGGTCTGATTTACGGTATGGGTCATGCGGTTTATACAGAATCCGACCCTAGAGAGGTAGTCTTAAAGGATTATGCCGAGAAATTGGCAGTTGAGAAGGGACTGCATGAGGAATTTGAGTTCTATGACAGAGTAGAGCGGCTGGCAAAGGAAGTTATTGCAGACCATAGAAGATTGTTCAAGCCATTATGTGCCAATGTTGATTTTTACAGTGGATTTGTATATTCCATGCTGGGAATACCGGAGGCTTTGTTTACTCCTATTTTTGCAATTTCCCGTATTTCCGGTTGGAGTGCACACCGGCTAGAGGAACTGGTAAATAAGGGTAAGATTATTCGTCCGGCATATAAGTTTGTTGGTGTTCATAAGAAATTTTATGATATAGATGAGCGATATTGGTAATACTAGGGATAAATGCCTGAAAGGATATACAGATGTTAGAGTTAAAAAATATTAGTTATCAGGTTGAAGATGGACAGCTTGATATATTAAAAGACATTAATCTGGTGATTGAAGACCGTTTCGTAGCAGTAACAGGTCCCAATGGCGGTGGTAAATCTACACTTGCCAAAATCATTGCAGGAATCGTGAAGCCAACCTCCGGTCAGATTATATTGGACGGAGAAGATATTACAGACTGTGATATTACAGAACGGGCAAGAAAGGGAATCGGTTATGCTTTTCAGCAGCCGGTAAAATTCAAAGGAATTACGGTGCAGGATTTGATTACCCTAGCAGCAGGTAAGCAGATTGGAATTACGGAAGCCTGTAACTATCTTGCAGAGGTAGGACTTTGTGCCAAGGATTATATTCACCGGGAGGTAAATGCAAGTCTGTCCGGCGGTGAGCTGAAACGGATTGAGATTGCCATGACGATAGCCAGAGGAGCAAAATTTACAATTTTTGATGAACCGGAAGCCGGAATTGATTTGTGGAGCTTTCATAACCTGATTCAGGTATTTGAAGAGATGCATCAGAAAATTAACGGTTCCATTCTGATTATTTCCCATCAGGAGCGAATCCTGAACATTGCAGATAAGATTGTGGTGGTAGCTGACGGAACGGTGGTACAGACCGGATCCAGAGATGAGATTTTGCCGGAGCTGCTGGACAATACGGGAACAGCATGTAAGACATTAATGGATAAGCTTGTATAGGAGGACGGATTGTGGATAAGATTCAGCAAGCATTATTAGAGCAGGTTGCAGACCTTCATACGATACCGGAGGGAGCTTATAATATTCGTGCAAACGGAAAGCTGGCAGGGCGGAATACCACTGCAAATATTGATATTGTTACCAAAGAAGATAAGCCGGGAATTGATATTATCATTAAGCCGGGAACCAAGAATGAAAGCGTGCATATTCCGGTTGTATTGAGTGAAAGCGGCCTGAAGGATATGGTATATAACGATTTCTATGTTGGTGCCGGAGCAGATGTTACGATTGTAGCAGGCTGCGGGATTCATAATTGCGGGGTAGATACCTCCGAGCATGACGGAATTCATACGTTTTATCTGGAAAAAGGTGCAAAGGTACGCTATATTGAAAAGCATTATGGGGAAGGAGACGGAAGTGGAAAGCGGATTCTCAATCCTACAACTATAGTACATGTAGGAGAAGATGCCTATCTGGAAATGGTAACGGTTCAGATTAAGGGCGTAGATTCTACCATTCGGGTTACAGAAGGAGATGTAGCGGCTGGCGGAACTTTAGTAGTAAAAGAAAAGATTATGACCCATGGAAACCAGCACGCAGAGACCAGATTCTGTGTAGATATGAACGGAGCGGGAAGTAGTGCAAGCGTATCCTCACGTTCGGTTGCAAAGGATCATTCCGTACAGTGCTTCCAGTCAGCAATCAACGGCAATGCCCCTTGTTCCGGACATACAGAGTGTGATGCGATTATTATGGATGGGGCAAAAGTAACTGCAAAGCCGGAGCTGACTGCCAATCATATTGATGCGGCACTGATTCATGAGGCGGCTATCGGAAAAATCGCGGGAGAACAGTTGATTAAGCTGATGACGCTCGGATTGACAGAAAAAGAAGCAGAGGAGCAGATTATTCAGGGCTTCTTGAAATAAAAACAGATAAAACAAAAATAAGCAAAATAAAAACGGTGAAAACTGATAATACGAACTGATAAAAGGAGTATTTTGGGAAATCCTCAAAATACTCCTTGTTCATTCAATACCACGTCGTATGGAATTAATGTTTTTCTGCGATTGCATTCACATACACATAGAAGGTGATCAGGTATAAGCCGGATAACCCAACCAGTGCATAAATGATTCTGGAAATCCATGACATATTGCCAAAGATGAAAGCAACCAAATCAAAGCTGAAGAATCCAATCAGTCCCCAGTTAATTGCACCGATAATGGCAATCGTTAGAGCAATGCAATCCAATACTTTATTGTTCATGCTAGCTACCTCCTTATAAGGACTAGTATGAACCGGATTCGTCAAACTATACATTCGGTGAGAAATTTCCTGCCTCATCACCGTATATCTGATATTTGATAATCTGCATTCTCTGGTCGGTTGCGGAAATTGTGTCGGCACATTCACGCAAATCCTGAGAAATTTTGTCCGCATTTTCTACGTCCTTTTTGTAACGTAGCTGGTGGTCCAGACTTGCCCAGAAATCCATGGCAATTGTCCGAATCTGTACCTCCACCAGAATCGGCTGTTTTCTGTCGGAGAAGAATACCGGAATCTCGATTATCAAATGCAGACTGCGATAGCCGTTTGGTTTTGGATTCTGGATGTAATCCTTCGTTTCGATTAAAGTAACGTCATCCTGTGTAGTCAACATTTTAGCTACTTCATATATATCATCAATGAAGGGACAAATAACACGGATACCTGCAACATCATGCAGATTCGTAATTATGCTCTCCAGAGAAGTTTCATAATTCTTGCTCTTTAATTTTTTGATAATGCTGTCCGGAGATTTGATTCTTGATTTTATAAATGAAATTGGATTCCGCTGGTATCGGATGGAAAATTCATCGTTTAACACCTCAAGCTTTGTCTGCACTTCACGAATCGCACAGCGGTACATCATCATTAACTCCATATAAGAATGTGCCTGTTCGGAAAAAATTTCTGGAATTGGCAATAATTCATTTTCAACTTTTATATTTGTAATCTGTTTTAACTCGTCCATGGAAAAAATACTCCTTTTCGTCTGATTCCTACAAGATTCATTATAACATTTTGGGTACAATGGGTCAACGGAGGGAAAGACGGTAAAAATTTAACAAAGAAGTTGCCTTTTTGCTTGCAATTTTGAGTGATTAATAATACAATATACTCGGCAGAAATTGGTTTTTATCTATTTTGAAAACCATGAAATAAATATACAACGGAGGGCTTAATATGAGCAATAATTCTCAATTGTCTGCTAGACAACGAATCGATTCTCTGTTAGACGAAGCCAGCTTTGTCGAGGTTGGCAGCTATGTAACAGCAAGAAGTACAGATTTTAACATGGCAGACAAAGAAACACCTGCTGACGGTGTCATTACCGGTTACGGAGTTATTGATGGTAATCTGGTATTTGTATACAGTCAGGATGTAACAGTAATGAATGGGTCAATTGGCGAAATGCATGCAGCTAAAATCGCTAAAATCTATGACATGGCAGTTAAGATGGGTGCACCAGTGGTTGGATTCATTGACTGTGCCGGATTACGTTTGCAGGAAGCAGTAGATGCTTTGAACGGATTCGGTACCATTTATGCAAAACAGGTTATGGCATCTGGTGTCGTACCACAGATTACGGCTGTATTCGGAAGCTGTGGCGGCGGAGCAGCTTTAATACCGGGATTAAGTGATTTTGCATATATGACCAAAGAGGATGCAAAACTGTTTGTAAATGCACCGAATGTATTAGACGGTAATCATGTATCAAAACTGGATACAGCTTCCGCAGAGTTCCAGAGTGTGAATTCCGGAAATATTGATGGCGTATTTGATACAGAAATGGAAGTGCTGGGACAGATTCGTCAGTTAATCACAATGCTTCCGGCAAATAATGAAACAGATTTGTCTTATACAGATTGTGATGATGACCTGAATCGTGCAGTTGCAGTAGAAGGATATGTGAATGATGCAAAGTCTCTGTTGATTACAATTTCAGATAATCAGGTATTCTTAGAGACCAAGAAGGACTATGCAAAGGATATGGTAACAGGCTTTATCCGCTTTAACGGAACTACGGTGGGCTGTGTAGCAAATCAGGGAACCGAAGGCGGAGAGGTACTTTCAGCAAAGGGTGCATATAAAGCCGCAGAATTTGTTTCCTTCTGTGATGCATTTGAAATTCCGGTATTGACAGTTACGAATGTAAAGGGATATAAGGCAACGGTAGAAGAGGAGCCATTACTGGCTAAGGCAGTTGCAACTATGACAGCAGCATTTGCAGGTGCAACGGTTCCGAAGGTAAATTTAATTACCGGAGAAGCATTTGGCAGTGCTTATACAGCCATGAACTCAAAGGCAATCGGTGCGGATATTGAGTATGCATGGGCTACCGCAAAGATTGGCATGATGGAGCCGGATGCAGCCGTTTCTATTATGTATGCAGATGAAATTGCAGCAGCGGATGATAAGAAGGCATGTATTGCCGAGAAAAAGAAGGAATTTGCCGAGAAGCAGGCAAGTGCAATGGCAGCAGCCAAGCGTGGCATTGTGGATGACATCATTGTTCCGGATGCAACCAGAAAGAGATTAATTGCTGCATTTGAGATGCTGTATACCAAGTGTGAAGAGAAGCCGGCAAAAAAGCATGGCTCCAAATAGTGAGGTGACAACAGAATGAAGAAAAAACTATTATTGGGTTTCCTGTTTGTTCTCATGCTGACGCTGACGGCTTGCGGTAAAAGTGTGGAACTGCCGGAGGATTTCGATACCACGAATTACGGTATGGCAGTTGAACAGTTGACAGCCAGTGTGCTTCAGTTAGATGATTCTTCATTAACGGTATATGCCAATGATGCAGAGTATTACACATCCGATGACAGCTTGGGATTCGGAGTTGATGTATATAAGGCACTTTGCTCCGGTACCATAACTGCAAAGAATGAGGCCGGTACTGTTGTTGGTCTGGGTGATGATATAGAATATTCTATGGATGACGGAAAGGTTGTTATAACTGTTCCGGTAGAGTTCTCATCACATACTGTTAATTATGAATATACATTTTCAGCAAATGAACGGGCAGCCTACAATCCATATGTACCAAAGTATGAACTGACACAGGCAGTTGTTTCTACTCAGTATTCAATGGGTGAGCTGATGGAAAAGGCAGCTATGAATACTCTGATGGGAATGGGCGTTGTATTCACGGTATTAATCTTTATATCACTGGTAATCAGTCTGTTTAGATTCCTGCCGGGAAGCGGTGCAAAGCAACAGACAAAGAAGCAGGAAGAAAAGGCGGTTGCACAGAAGACACAGACAACATCTGCGGCACCGGCACCTGCTGAGAACCTGATGAATGATAAGGAACTGGTGGCAGTTATTACAGCGGCAGTTATGGCAGCAAACGGCGGCGGAGCTGTCGGAAGCAGCAGTGATAAGTTAGTAGTACGCTCGATTAAGAGAGCAGCACGATAATCAATTAGGAGGATATGAACATGAAGAATTATAGAATTACCGTAAACGGAACCGCATATGATGTGGCAGTAGAAGAATTAGGTGGAAGTGCAGCTCCTGCAGCCAGCATTCCGGCAGCACCAGCAGCTCAGGCAGCACCGGCTCCAGCACCGGCAGCTTCTTCTGCAGCAGGCAGTATCACTGTAACTTCTCCGATGCCGGGTAAGATTCTGGCAGTAAAGGCTTCTGTCGGACAGGCAGTAAAGAAGGGCGAGGTTGTATTGATTCTGGAAGCTATGAAGATGGAAAATGAAGTAGTAGCACCAGAGGATGGAACGATTGCAAGTATTAATGTTGCAGTTGGCTCTGCTGTAGAGGCAGGCGATACTTTAGCTACTTTGAACTAAAGCACTGTCATACAATATTATTCTGACAGGAGGAAAATAAATGGATTACATTATATCAACCTTGCAAAATCTTGCCGATCAGACAGCGTTCTCCACGTTATACTGGGGAAATTATGTAATGATTTTAGTTGCTCTGGTATTCCTATATCTGGCAATTGCAAAGGGATTTGAACCATTACTTTTAGTACCGATTGCATTCGGTATGTTATTATCCAACATGTTCCCTGGCATTATTGAAGAGGGTGGCTTGCTTCATTTCTTCTATTTGCTGGATGAATGGAGTATCTTGCCGTCTTTGATATTCCTTGGGGTTGGAGCCATGACAGACTTTGGTCCATTGATTGCAAACCCGAAGAGCTTCTTACTTGGTGCAGCCGCACAGTTTGGTATTTATGCTGCATACTTCCTTGCAATCTTTATGGGATTCGGAGGAAAAGAAGCAGCCGCTATTTCTATTATCGGTGGTGCGGATGGTCCGACCTCCATTTTCCTTGCAGGTAAGCTCGGAATGGGCGGTACCCTGATGGGACCAATCGCAGTAGCAGCATATTCCTATATGGCATTAGTACCGGTTATTCAGCCGCCGGTTATGAAGTTATTTACAACCGAGAAGGAACGTAAGATTAAAATGGATCAGCTTCGTCCGGTTTCTAAGCTGGAGAAGATTTTATTCCCAATCATTGTTACGATTGTAGTTGTATTGATTCTTCCTACAACCGCACCATTGGTAGGTATGCTGATGCTTGGTAATCTGTTCCGCGAGTGTGGCGTTGTAAAACAGTTAACAGAGACTGCATCAAATGCATTGATGTATATTGTAGTTATCCTGCTGGGTACTTCCGTAGGTGCAACTACAACAGCTCAGGCATTCTTAAAGGTTAGTACCTTAAAGATTGTAGTATTAGGTTTGGTAGCATTTATCTTTGGTACAGCAGCCGGTGTATTATTTGGTAAGCTGATGTGCTGGGTTACTAAGGGTAAGGTTAACCCATTGATTGGTTCAGCCGGCGTATCTGCTGTTCCTATGGCAGCTCGTGTATCACAGAAGGTTGGTTCAGAGGCAGACCCTACGAACTTCTTATTGATGCATGCAATGGGACCTAACGTAGCAGGTGTTATCGGTACTGCGGTTGCAGCCGGAACATTTATGGCTATATTCGGTGTGAAATAATTAGATTGAATTACAGACAATAAAAGGAGGAACGATTATGGCAGATCAGGTAGCGGCTAAGCCGGTTAAGATTACTGAAACTGTATTGCGTGATGCACATCAGTCTTTGATTGCAACTCGTATGACAACAGAACAGATGTTGCCAATTATTGATAAAATGGACCAGGTGGGATACCATTCTGTTGAGTGCTGGGGTGGTGCGACCTTCGATGCTTCCCTTCGGTTCTTACATGAAGACCCATGGGACAGACTTCGAAAATTAAAGGATGGATTTAAGCATACAAAGCTGCAGATGTTATTCCGCGGACAGAACATTCTGGGTTACAGCCCATATGCAGATGATGTAGTAGAATATTTTGTTCAGAAATCCATTGCAAACGGTATTGATATTATTCGTATTTTTGACTGCTTGAACGATCTTCGGAATCTGGAAACTGCAGTTAAGGCAGCAAATAAGGAAAAAGGTCATGCACAGGTTGCCTTGTCTTACACCTTAGGAGATGCTTATACTCTGGATTACTGGAAGGATATGGCAAAGAAGATTGAAGATATGGGTGCAGATTCTATCTGTATTAAGGATATGGCAGGTTTGCTGGTTCCGACAAAGGCTACAGAGCTGGTACAGGCATTAAAGGATGGTACAAAGCTTCCGATTCAGCTGCATACCCATTACACCTCAGGTGTTGCTTCTATGACTTATATGAAGGCAGTTGAAGCAGGCTGTGATATTATTGATACAGCAATGTCACCGCTTTCTATGGGTACATCTCAGCCGGCAACCGAGGTTATGGTAAAGGCATTTGAGGGAACCCCGTACGATACCGGATTAGACCAGAATCTTCTGGCAGAAATAGCAGATTACTTCCGTCCGCTTCGTGAGCAGTGGTTAGAGAGTGGTCTGTTAAGTCCAAAGGTTATGGGTGTTAATATTAAGACTCTGTTGTATCAGGTACCGGGCGGTATGTTATCAAACTTAGTTTCCCAGTTAAAGGAAATGAAGGCAGAGGATAAATTCGATGCCGTATTAGAGGAAGTACCAAGAGTTCGTAAGGACTTTGGTGAACCGCCACTTGTTACACCAAGCTCTCAGATTGTAGGTACACAGGCTGTATTGAATGTTGTAACCGGAGAGAGATATAAGATGCTGACAAAGGAATCTAAGGACTTGTTAGCAGGTAAGTACGGTCAGACCGTTAAGCCAATGAATCCGGAGGTTCAGAAAAAGGCATTGGATAGTCTTGGTATGAAAGAGCCAATTACCTATCGTCCGGCCGATGATATTGAACCACAGCTTGCAAAGCTGGAACAGGAAATGGCACAGTATAAGCAACAGGATGAGGATGTATTATCTTATGCATTGTTCCCACAGGTAGCTACCGAATTTTTCAAGTACCGTGAGGCACAACAGAAGAAGGTAGATGAATCGGTTGCAGATACGGAAAATAAAGCATATCCGGTATAAGGAAATATCCGGTTAAAGAAAGATAAGCATAGGCTGCCGCAAAGGGAAATCTCGGATGTGGCAGCCTTATATTTTTAAGTAACAGATAAAACGTACAGGGATACAGGAGACGCAGATATGTCAAAGGTTATCGTGATTGGCGGCGGAGCCGCAGGTATGATGGCGGCAATTGCTGCTGCCCGGAAAGGGCATCAGGTTCTTATAGCAGAAAAAAACGAAAAGCTCGGAAAAAAGCTGTTTATAACCGGAAAAGGAAGATGCAATGTAACGAATGCGTGTGATACGCAGGATATATTTTCCAATATTGTAACGAACCATAAGTTTCTTTATAGCTCCGTTTATGGATTTGATAACTGGATGACCTATTCCTTTTTTGAAGACCTGGGCGTACGCTTAAAAATTGAACGGGGTAATCGGGTGTTTCCGGAATCCGACCATTCCTCGGATGTGATTCGGGCGTTGGAACGGGAATTAAAGCGTTTACAGGTGGAAATCCGGTTAAAAACAGTGGTAACGTCCATCTATACTGCACAGGGAAGCATTACGGGTGTAAAGGTACAGACGGCAGGAGCAATGGGGGAAACCGAGATTTCCGCAGATGCGTTAATTCTTGCCACAGGCGGATGCTCTTATAAGAGTACCGGCTCTACCGGTGACGGTTACCGCTTTGCAAAGCAGTTCGGGCATACCGTTCATGTCTGTGAACCATCATTAGTTCCCTTTGAGACAGAAGAAGCCTGGTGCAGGGATTTAATGGGACTGACATTAAAAAATATCCGGATTCAGGTGAGGGACGGCAAAAAACATCTGTATGAAGGCTTTGGAGAGCTGTTGTTTACACATTTTGGTGTCAGTGGTCCATTGGTACTGACTGCCAGCACCAAATTAGGCGGTTATATGAAGCCGGTATCGGATAATAGGAACGGCATCCGGCATAAGGAAGAGGCATCCGTTATGCTAAAGCATCCGTTGGAGTTATTTGTGGATTTGAAACCGGCATTATCAGAGGAACAGTTAGACGAGCGGTTACAAAAGGATTTCTTCCGCTATCAGAACCGTCGGTTACAGAATGCAATGGATGATTTACTGCCAAAGAAGCTGATTCCGATTGTAATTGAGTACAGTGGTATCCCATTTGAAAAGAAGGTAAACAGCATCAGTAAGGAAGAGCGGCAACGGCTGATTCAGGTATTAAAGCAGTTACCGCTGCATATTACAGGGTGTCGGGGATTTCAGGAGGCAATTATTACCAGAGGCGGTGTGGATGTGAAGGAGATAAATCCACAGACCATGGAATCCAAGCTGGTACAGGGACTTTATATTGTAGGAGAGCTTCTGGATACGGATGCAGTAACCGGCGGCTATAATCTGCAAATTGCATGGAGTACGGGATATGCAGCAGGAAATGCAATTCCGTAATGTAGGAAAGCTTTACATCCTCCTTATAGAATTGTATAATGTAAAGATAAATAGAAAATTTATATATAATAAGGAATCCATATGTGATTAAAATTATATTGTATCTATCTTACAGGGGGGATGAAAGCTTTGATTCAATGTAATATATGCGGAAAAGCGTATAAGGATGAGGATAAGGTGACGATATGTGATGCGTGTGGAAGTGTCATTCCGGAGATTGCAATGCGGGAATATTCTGACACGCATCATATAGGTATTCAGTTACTGGGATATTTGTGTGAGGGTCTCCTTGCGTTAATGAGCTGTGCATGCGGCTGTCTGATGATTATTTTTCCTGCAAAGGGGCTCGTATATGCAATCATGGCATTGTTAGTGCTGGTAATAGCAATATTGCAAATCAATCAATATAAGAGTTATACTTATACAATTTATGCAACAGTGGCTGCCGGTGTACTTCTGTTTTTGTTTGTGGGAGTCGTGATACTTGCTTATGCATCCGTTGATTTTAATCTGGGATTTTTCCGTATATTTCCTACGGTGAGTTGGTTTGAAGTCATAATTCCGATTCTGGATATATGTTATATAATCAACCTTTTGTTATATCGAAAATTATTGGAAGGTTCCTATAAGCGTTATTATATGGAGCATAATCATGTATCGGAAGAACAGTATAAAAAGATAAGACCTATAATACTGGAAGTAAAGCATGGAAATAAAAAGAAATATAAAAGCGGAATCAGTATCCTGTCATATGTACTGGTGATAATTTTTGTTGTTTTGTTTGCAATAGGAGAAGGCAATCTGCTTAATATGACATATAAATACAAAGATTATATGGAATATGCAGCAAAAAACATGGCATCCGATATTTATGATCCAGAACAAGGGGAAAAGCCGGATTATACTTTTTCAAGTATAGTAATTGCTCAGGATAGGATAGCAATTGATGAAGATATGCGGCTGCGGGCTGCTTATTATAACGCATATTATGATACGGACTATGATATAGACCATTTACAGGAAGTATTATATCCGTTTTTGCAGAACTTTTACGGAGATGCAGAGTTGTTTCAATATAGTATGGCAGTCATTCCATGGTTTAATTATAATCCGCTAAGAGAAATGGACTGGGATGAAGCAGAGGATGAAATTTACGAGTTTGGGAAGCTGGTATCTGCTTATATGTACTGTATAAACGGAAAAGTACATAATTCTTATAACGAGGTGCCGGCAGATACGTTAAATGAACTGGCAAGATTATATGTAAGTGGTGATAGTGAAATCTTGAGGCGGGCTATCCTGTATCATCAGTTAATGGGATTGACCGGTCAGGAAGGCTTTTCCTATCAGGATGGAAGAATTGTGTGTCCGGAGCAGACACACATTAATCGGCTATATGTATATGTTGCTATGTATAACGTCAGAGATGAGTTTGAACATGCATGGAACAAATGGTATCACAAGGAACTTAATTCAGAAGATTTGCAGGTTGAACAAATGTGTGACGAATATGCTGAGTTTTGTGAAACCGGAATTTTGAGCGAGGACTGTCTGTTGGAAAAAATATATGCAAGCAGAGATGAGGATTGGATAGATGTATGGGAAAGTAGTGCAAAATATTTACAAAGGCGAAGTGAATCGGAGGATAATCGTTACGACTATGTGAAAAAATACATTATAGAAAACGGAACATGGGATGTTCATGAATTGGAGGAGTCAGAAGAATTAAGTGCGGAACAGTATAGACTCATAAAAGAAGCTTGTGATAGCTGGTATGAAATCCAATTTCAAAAAACAGAATGATAAGTCGATAAAGAAAAGCAAAGAAAGAAATAGACAGAATCAAGGAATTGGTATAAGATAAAAAATGCCAATATAGGGAACTGTTACTTAAGGAGGATATATAATTATGGCAAGTGTGGCAATTGATGGACCGGCAGGTGCGGGAAAAAGTACCATAGCAAAGCTGGTGGCAAAGGAATTACATGCAATTTATGTAGATACAGGAGCTATGTACCGGGCAATTGCAATCTATTTCTTGAGAAATCATCTGGACCCGGAAAAGCCGGAGGAGGTACTTCAGGCGTGCAGGGAATTAGAAGTATCTATCAGCTATGAGGACGGAATGCAGCAGGTCTGGTTAAATGGTGAAAATGTAACCGGTATGTTACGGACAGAAGAGGTTGGCAATATGGCATCTAAGTCCTCTGCAAAACAGCCGGTTCGTGATAAACTGTTGCAGCTACAAAGAGATATGGCAATAAAGCAGAGCGTTGTAATGGATGGACGGGATATTGGAACCAATGTATTGCCAAATGCAGAGGTAAAAATATATCTGACTGCATCTGCCACCGAGCGTGCCAGAAGAAGATATGAAGAATTGAAGCAAAAAGGAGAAACTTGTGATATTAAGCAGATAGAAGCGGATATTATAAAGCGTGACGAACAGGATATGAACCGGGCAATTGCTCCGTTAAAGCAGGCAAAGGATGCCTATTATCTGGATAGCTCGGATATGACGATTCCGCAGGTTGTGGATACTATTTTAGAGCGTTGTAAGGAGAATGCAGCATGGAACTGATTCTGGCAAAAACCGCAGGCTTTTGTTTTGGAGTAAAACGGGCAGTAGAAACGGTTTATCAGGAAGTGGAACGGGAGCATCCGGTGTATACCTACGGACCCATTATTCATAACGAAGAAGTAGTTAAGGATTTGGAACACCGGGGCGTACAGGTGATTCACAGCAAAGAGGAATTGCAAAAGCTGACCTCCGGAACCATCGTGATTCGTTCCCATGGCGTAGAAAAAGAGGTTTATGATATTATTGAACGCCAAGGCTTACATCTGGTGGATGCAACCTGTCCGTTTGTATTGAAAATCCACAACATTGTACGAGAAGAAAGTGAAAAAGGAAATCGCATTGTCATTATCGGGAACAATGAGCATCCGGAGGTAGAGGGCATAAAAGGGTGGTGCAGCAACACACCTTATGTGGTTGAATCAAAGGAAGATATTGAAATTATCAAGCCGGAACAGGGTGAAAAACTGGTAATTGTATCCCAAACGACATTTAATAACAAGAAATTTCAAGAATTAGTTGAAATTATATCAAAAAAAGGGTATGATAGTAGTGCTTGTAATACGATTTGCAATGCGACGGAGGCAAGACAAAAGGAAACCGCACAAATTGCCAAAGAAGTAGATGCAATGATTGTTATTGGCGGTAAGAATAGCTCAAACACGCAGAAGCTATATGATATCAGCAAGATTGAATGTGCAAATACTTACTATATACAGACACTCGTTGACTTGGATTTGACTGCTTTTGAATCCGTAAGTAGGGTAGGTATTACTGCAGGGGCATCTACCCCAAATAATATTATTAAGGAGGTTCATGACAGCATGTCAGAATTAAGTTTTGAAGAATTGTTACAGGAAGAAGAAAAGAACAGTATTCAGATTGCACCAGGCAAATTGGTAGAGGGCGAAGTATTAAGCGTTAAGCCGGATGAGATTATTGTAAACATTAATTATAAATCAGAAGGCGTAATTCCGAGAAGCGAATATACCAATCAGCCAAATGCAGATTTAACAACTATGGTGCAGGTTGGAGATAAGATTTCAGCAAAGGTTGTTAAGAACAATGATGGTGAAGGACAGGTATTATTATCCTACAAGCGTGTTGCATTGGATTTAGCAAACGATAAGCTGGAAGCAGCTTGTGAAAACGGAGATGTTTTAACAGGAAAGGTAGTACAGGTTTTAGAAGGCGGTTTAACTGTACTGTATGGAGAAAGCAAGGTATTTATTCCTGCCAGTCTGGTATCCGATACTTATGAGAAGAATCTGGATAAGTACATGGATCAGGAAGTTGAATTTGTAATTACAGAATGCAATCCGAGAAAGCGGAGAATCATCGGTAATCGTAAGATGTTGCTGGTTGCAAAGAAGGAAGAAGCTCAGAAGGCATTGTTTGAGCGGATTGAAGTAGGTATGACAATTGAAGGAACCGTTAAGAATGTAACTGACTTTGGTGCATTCATTGATTTAGGCGGTGCAGACGGTCTGCTTCATATTTCTGAAATGTCATGGGGCAGAGTTGAGAATCCAAAGAAGGTATTAAAGGTGGGTGACACCGTTAAGGCATTCATTAAGGATATTCAGGGTAACAAGATTGCATTGAGCATGAAGTTCCCAGAGTTAAATCCATGGGCAAATGCAGCAGAGAAGTATGCTGTTGGTAATGTTGTAACCGGTAAGGTTGCAAGAATGACAGACTTCGGTGCATTTGTTGAATTAGAGCCGGGTGTAGATGCATTACTGCATGTATCCCAGATTGCAAAGGAGCATATTGAGAAGCCTTCTTCTGTATTGTCAATCGGACAGGAAATTACAGCGAAGGTAGTTGATTTCAAGGAAGCAGACAAGAAGATTAGCTTAAGCATGAAAGCATTACTTCCGGATGATGATGCATCTGAGGAAGCTCCTGCTGAAGAAACAGAAGAATAATACAGAGTTTGTATTTTAAGCTATAAATGAGCTGCCGATTTATCGACAGCTCATTTTGAATATATCGGGAGATAAAAGCAATGACAGATTATGGACAGTTTAAAAAAGATATTCTGAGTCTGACCGGCATAGATTTGAATGCCTATAAGGAACGGCAGATGAAGCGAAGAATCCAGACATTGAGTCAGAAATATGGCTTTCAGGACTATGGGGATTTTTATCAGGATTTAAAGAAAAATCCGGAGCATCGAAAACAGTTTCTGAATTACCTTACAATTAATGTGTCGGAATTTTATCGGAATCCGGCACAGTGGAAGACCTTGGAAACAGAGGTTATCCCGGAGCTTTTACAGGATACGAATCACACCTTAAAAATATGGAGTGCTGCCTGCTCAACCGGTGATGAGCCATATACAATTATTATGATGCTGAAGGAAGCATTTCCAAAGGTAAAGGTTGAACTTCTGGCAACGGATTTGGATGACTTGGTAATTGCATATGCAAAGGAAGGCTGTTATCCGAAAAAGAGCATTCAAAACCTGCCTGAAAAATACATAAACAAGTATTTTACCCGGACAGCAAACGGAATGTATCAGATTTCAAAGGAAATTATGGACTGTGTGAAGTTCCGGCAACATAATTTGATTTCGGATTCCTATGATACAAATTATGATTTGATTGTTTGCAGAAATGTGCTGATTTATTTTACGGAAGAAGCGAAGCTGGAGGTATTTAAACGGTTTCAGCATTCTCTCCGGGAGCATGGATATTTATTTATAGGAAGTACCGAGCAGATACTGCAGGCAAGGGATATTCATTTTGAGCCAAAGTATTCCTTTTTCTATAAAAAGGAATCCGGTTCTTAAGGCGCATACGCAAAAATGTTTTATAGCAATTGGGCTATATATTGCATCCAGAAATCGGTGGAATCAATCGGTAAATCCGACAGTAACAGATACGGAATCGAATCCTGATAGGATGTACGGTAAACCCGATAGGAAGAAAACAGTTCCTCTGTATGAGAAGTACAAGGCAAAAAACAACCGGATTGCTTTAGGTAGCAGGCTTGTTTTTTTGCCTTTTCTTTATGAGCTGTGTCAACGTAGGCGGCTACGCTCTTATGTATAACCGTATCCTCTGCCGGCAGATAATAATAATTTTTCCAGTCAGGCAGGAAATATTTCAAAGTATCCTGCAAAAGCGGAATTGTGACAGAGGCTTCCGTATGAAATCCGGTAAAGGTAACAGACTGAATCGTCTTCGTATACGGAATCGGCAGGGAATATTCAAGATCCAGAGATAGTATAATGTCAGCTTCGGTTGTCTGAATCTGTGAGATAGAATAGTTATGCTCAGACAGACCGCGGAAATGAAGCAACTGCAGCATAGGAATCAAGGCAAGAATATCCTCATAATTGTGCTGATAAAGCTTGGCTTCCGAGGATGCCTGCGGATGATTCAGATAAGACTTGTAAATAGGAATTAAATCACCGCCGGAGAGCGTATCTGTTCGGTGGATACCCATAGCTGCTTCGATTGTAGGCAGCTTCAAATTTTCTGCCGCAAGTCCGGTGCGGTATGGCTTTAATTGCTTATAAAGGTCTACACTGGTTACGGTCTGTAACATTTCTGCATCAGAAAATGACAGTCCAAGAGACTGATATTGCTTTATTTTCTTTGACAAATAAGGAAGGTCAAAGCCGTCACCGTTATAATGCACGAGAACGGTGGTTGGACGCAGAAGCGATAAAAACGTACAAAGCATTTGATATTCTGAGCGGCCATCCTCATTAAACAACATATGATAATGCCATTGTCCTTGTTCAAACATACAAAAACCAATCATATATAACATGGTAGTCTCCGGTGAAAAACCCGTAGTTTCAATATCAAATAACAGCAGGTCAGAAGCCGTTATCCAATGCTCAGCCTGATATAATTCCGAAGTCTCCAATGCACCTGTCCATTCCTTCATAGGTAAGTCCTCTTTTCTTCATAAGTCCATCGTTTATAATGTGGTTTGCAACCTCTAACTCCATCATAACAAAAAAACAGCCGAAATGCAGTTACTTTTTAAAACATATATGCTATAATGAACGCATAAGCATGAATGCAACTTTCAAAAGAAACCATTGCTATTTATAGCAAAATGGTTTCTTGGAAAGTTATGTGAGTGCAACGAACACTGAAAAACCAATTCCAAAAAAGGATACAAAAATGCTGGCATACATTAAAGGAATTTTAGAAGAAATAAATGATGATACCATAGTCGTAGATTGTCAAGGCATGGGCTATATGATATATATCAGTCAAATGGACCTTAACCGCCTTCCGGCAATCGGGCAGTCGGTGAAGCTGCATATTCATATGAGTATTCGAGAGGATGATATTAGCCTGTTTGGGTTTTTGTCAAAGGATGCCCTACAGTTATTCCGGATGTTAATTAGTGTATCCGGTATCGGTCCTAAGGCGGGAATTGCATTGCTGTCGGTATTAACTGTTTCCGATTTGCAGATGGCAATTTTAAGCGGAGATGTAAAGGCACTGACAAAGGCAAACGGAGTTGGTACCAAAGGGGCTCAACGGGTAATTGTTGAGTTAAAGGATAAGCTTTCGATTGAAGAATTGCTTGGAACATCGGATATGGAAGCTGCAAGTACAGAGAAGGTTATTGCATCGGATGTTATATCACTGGTGGCAATGGCATTGGTTGAGCTTGGATATTCGCAGTCAGAGGCAACAATGGCGGTAAGACAGGTGCCACAGGGAGAAGAAATGACCGAGGACGCACTGTTAAAGGCGGCATTAAGGCGGTTAGTCTGAAAGTTTGCGAAACAGCCGGAAGGTAAAATAATGAAAACGGGACGGAATACGGATGAATCATCGTATAATTACAACAGAATTTACAGAAGAGGATAGTAAAATAGAAAGCAGTCTGCGACCCAAATATCTGGAGGACTATATCGGACAGGAAAAGGTTAAGACGAATCTAAAGGTATTTATAGAAGCCGCAAAGCAGCGTGGCGAGGCATTGGACCATGTGCTGTTATACGGTCCTCCCGGCTTGGGAAAGACAACGCTGGCTTCCATAGTGGCAAATGAAATGAAGGTAAACCTAAAGATTACATCCGGACCGGCAATCGAAAAGCCGGGAGAACTGGCTGCCATACTGAATAATTTGTCAGAGCATGATGTGTTATTCATTGATGAAATTCATCGGCTGAATCGGCAGGTGGAGGAGGTTTTATATCCTGCCATGGAGGATTTTGCCATTGATGTTATGATAGGAAAAGGAGCGGCAGCAAGGTCTATCCGGTTGGATTTGCCTCATTTTACACTGGTGGGAGCAACAACGCGTGCCGGTATGCTGACAGCACCGCTGCGGGACCGTTTTGGAGTTGTAAACAGACTGGAGTTTTATACCTACGAAGAATTAACTGAAATTCTGGAACATTCTGCTTACGTTCTGGGTGTAAGTCTGGATTCGGCAGGAGCGGCAGAAATAGCAAGAAGGTCCAGAGGAACGCCAAGACTGGCAAATCGATTATTAAAGCGGGTACGGGATTTTGCGGAAGTGGAATTTCAAGGTGAAATCACATATGAAATAGCCCGAATGGCACTGGATCGTCTGGAAGTGGATACGTTGGGACTGGATGAAACAGACCGTAATTTATTACGAACCATGATGGAAAAATTCGGAGGAAAACCGGTTGGCTTAGATACACTTGCGGCTGCAATCGGAGAAGATGCCGGAACCATTGAAGAGGTATATGAACCATATTTAATAAAAAATGGTTTGATAAATCGTACACCGAGGGGAAGGGTGGTAACGGAGCTTTGCTACCGTCATTTTGGACTACAAGACCCGACAGAGGAAAATTAAGGAGGAACTTATGGCACAAAAACATGATATATCCGTTGTGATTAATGGAAAGGTTTATACTCTGAGTGGATATGAAAGCGAAGAATATCTGCAAAGCATTGCAATGTATATTAACAATAAAATGACAGAGTGTAAGGGCAGCGAACATTATCGGAAGCTAAGTCCCGAATATCAGAGCGTACTTCTGGCATTAAATATTGCAGATGACTATTTTAAAGCAAAGAAGCAGGCAGAGGAAGCCGGTAAGGTTGAGGATGAAAAGGAAAAGCAGTTATATGACCTGCGACATGAAGTGATTGAAACAAGAATCAAACAGGAATCAGCCTTAAAGCTGGTAGAGGAATACAAGGAGCAGGTAAATGCCCTGCAAAGAAAGATTCTGCAATTAGAGGCAGAAAAGGATAGAACGACAACGAAGCAGTAAAAGGATATGGAAACTGTATGAATAGAAACATGCCGGAGCTTCTGGCACCTGCCGGGTCCTTTGATATTATGAAACAGGCGTTTCAGGCAGGAGCAGATGCGGTATATCTTGGCGGTCAATTCTTTGGAGCCAGAGCATTTGCATCAAATCTGACAGACTTAGAATTGCTGCACGCAATTGAATACACACAGCTTCATCAGAAAAAACTGTATCTGACGGTGAATACCTTGTTGAAAAACGATGAGATTGACCGTCTTTTTTCGTATCTGAAATCTCCCTATGAAGCCGGACTGCAAGCGGTGATAGTTCAGGATTTAGGGGTGGCAGAGCTTATTCATCGGCAATTTCCGGACTTGGAATTGCACGCCAGTACACAGATGTCTATATTGAATGCATATGGTGCAGAATACTTAAAAGAAATGGGCTTCACCAGAATTGTACCGGCAAGAGAATTGTCGCTACAAGAGATTCGGCAACTCAAACAGAAGAGCGGAATGGAACTGGAAGTGTTTGTGCATGGGGCATTATGCTATTCCTATTCCGGAATGTGTCTGTTTAGTAGTATGATTGGCGGTCGCAGCGGTAATCGTGGAAGATGTGCACAACCATGCAGGCAAACATATGTATGTATCAACGGAGATACCAATGAGGATATAAGCAGAACTATCAACGCAGATACAAAAGAAAATACAGATGCGTATAGAAGTGGACGAATAAACAAATATGCGGATGCATATATGAATGGATCGGAACGCTATTTCTTAAGTCCCAGAGACTTGTGTACCTTAGAACAGGTGCCGGAGCTTATTCAGGCAGGTGTGGATTCCTTTAAAATCGAAGGCAGAATGAAGCAGGCAGAATATGTTGTCAGTGCAGTACAGGCATATCGGCAGGCAATTGATGCCTACGGGCTTCATAAATCATATCCGGCAGAGCAGTGGAAGGAGACGTTAGCGGATATTTATAATCGGGGCAATTTTACGGATGGCTACCTTCACCGGCATAACGGAATTGAAATGATGTCTATGGAGCGGAATCATCACAATGGATTGGAGATAGGAACGATAACGAAAATTCGTGGTGGAGAATTTGAATTAGCGTTAAGCCGAAAGCTGCAAAAGGGAGATATATTAGAGGTTCGGACAAGGAATGCTTCGGTGATAGAATTAACCTCCGGAACAGACGGAATGCCCGGACAGCGGGTGATGCTGCGAGGCAAGCAGTTAAAAGAGATGCGGACAGGAGATTTGGTATATCGGACAAAGAATCCGACACTGTGCCAGATGGTACTAAAGAAATGTGAAGCAGGATTGAAAGAAAAAATTCATATTTCTGTTACCTTGAAGAAAGACTTCCCTGTTATGATTAGAATGTCATGTAATGGGCATAGGATAACTGTAAGCGGCGGTATGGTGACAACCGCTCAGAAACAGCCGTTACAGGAAGCAGAGCTGCGAAGCAAATTAAAAAAGACCGGTGATTTTCCGTTTGAAACCGAAGATGCTTGGATTGATATTGAAATGGAGGAGAATTGTTTTTACTCCATGAAGGAATTTAATCAGTTGCGTCGGAGGGCTATGGAGGATTTGCAACGCGTATGTTCCACACAGCACCGACGCTTGGAGGTAATGGAATCCGAGCCATCCCCAAAATATACTTTTAAACCAAGCCAAGCTTCGACAGAGAATGCAGACTGGGCGGCTCTGGTGTCCACAAAGGAACAATTGCAGGCGGCACTTGTATGCGGAACCATTAGCCGGATTGAACTGGATGCAGATTATTTTTCGGTTGAAGAGCTGATGCAGGCATTGCATCAGATACAGGAGAGAACGCTGCAGGGCTATGTCTGCTTACCGAGTATTTTCCGGGAGGACATGGAAGCACAGGTCCGGGCTATCTTTGAATTAAAGGCAGACGGATATGTACTTCGTACACTGGATGAACTGGGATTTGCAAAAAAATGTCGGATATCGCAGCCTTTAGTGTGTGACAGCAGTATTTATGCTTATAATGATGCCGCTGTAATGCAATTGCTTCAAAAATCCTGGTTGCCGGATTTGCATCTGACACTTCCGGTAGAACTTTGTAAGGATGAGCTTCAGGAGCTGATAAATCAAAATCCGGATGCTTTCTGGGAATGGAATGTATACGGAAAGCAGACGGTTATGCTGACAACCCAGTGTACCAGAAGGAACACAGAAGGCTGTCGGAAAAATCAACCGGATTTGACTCTTGTAAATTCCTTCCGGGATGCGTATGGAATACACACGGTTTGTCAGTTCTGTTATAATAAGATATATCAGAAGCAGCCGGTTAATCTGCTGGAACAACGTTCGGAATTAGATTCGGTAGCGGTATATCGGCTTCGATTTACGGATGAGGACGAGGAGGAGACCTTACGGATTCTCCAAAGACGAATGGCGGACTCTGATTATCAGGGTCGCTTTAGGAAAGGAATGGAGTAACATATGGTAACAGTAATTACCATTCTTGCACAATATGTCAGTATAATTTTATTTGCGGTATATGGCTGGATATGCTTTAGTATATTCCGTACACAGGAAAAGGAAAAACGTAATAAAAAGCTGACAAAGCAGATTATTTTAATATTTTCAATTCATTTTTTATGGTATCTGGTGTTATTTATGAAATTAGGTACGGACCAGAAATCTGCGATGAAGATTTTATTGTTATACGGCGGAGAGATTCTGGTAGCAGTTCTTTATATGGTGCTGTATCACCGTTATTATAAAAATTCCTCCCGGCTGATAACCAATAATATGTGTTTTCTTTTGCTGCTGGGCTATACCATGCTGACCCGTATTAATTTTAATCTGGCGTTAAAGCAGTTTTTGATTTCTACGGGTACCCTGTTAATTGTCAGCTTTATACCATTAATTATGCTGCGATACCGGAATTTGCGGAATTATTATTATGTATATGGTGTAGTCGGAATTTTGGCATTGCTGACCGTATTTATTCCGGGGAATGGTTTCATTCACGGTTTGTCGCAATATGGAGCCAGCAACTGGCTTTCCATTGACCTGCATTTTGTTGATTTTTCCGTACAGCCGTCGGAATTTGTGAAAATCTTATTTATATTTTTTGTTGCCAGTATTTTAGCAAAAAGTACGGAACTTAGGCAGGTAATTATTGCAACCGCCTTTGCTGTTGCACATATTGGCGTGCTGGTATTGGAAAAGGACCTTGGAGGGGCCTTGATTTTCTTTGTGATTTATGTGGTTATGCTTTACATAGCAACCAGAAGACCGATGTACTTTTTCGGCTGTATCGGAGGAGCCTGCGTAATGGGAGGTCTGGCATTTTTACTGTTCCGGAAGCAGCTTTTTACCCATGTGATTGTACGTGTGAAGAACTGGATAGACCCTTGGAGCGACATTGACGGAAAGGGCTATCAGATTGCACAGTCACTGTTTGCCATCGGTTCGGGTGGCTGGTTCGGTTCCGGACTGGGCGAAGGAATGCCGGAATCCATACCGGTCAGAGAGAGTGACTTTATCTTTTCTGTGATAGCAGAGGAAATGGGTGTGCTGGTTGCTTTGATTCTGATTTTGATTTGCTTTAGCATCTTTATCGGATTTATTGATGTTGCGATGCGGTGCAAGCGGGTATTTTATAAAAATATGGCATTTGGCTTTGCCGTCTGCTATATTTTTCAGGTATTGCTAAATATCGGCGGTGCGACTAAATTCATACCGTCCACCGGTGTTACCCTGCCGTTAGTCAGTTACGGCTTAAGCTCCGTTACCAGTACATTAGTTATTTTTCAGATTATACAAGGAATAAATATTATTACGACAAAGGAGGCAGAGCGAGTTGAACGAGAAAAAGAAAAAATCCTCCAGACCGAAGAGTTCGCAGGAATTTCTGATGCAGGAAAAACGCAAAAGCGAAAAAAATAAAATTGCAAATCGTCCAATCTTACTGATGACATATGTATTTGCCGGTATATTTCTGATTATGATTTTATATATTTGCAAGTTTATGATTTTAGACAGTCAGAACGTAATTGCAAACTCTTATAATGCCAGACAGGATAAATTAGCGGAGCATGTGATTCGGGGTGATATTCTTTCCGGTGACGGTGAAGTGCTGGCAACCAATCAATATCTGGATGACGGAAGCTATTATCGATATTATCCGAATGGCAGTATATATGCACATGCTGTCGGATATTCCACATATGGAAAAGCCGGCGTAGAGCTGACCGCAAACTATTATCTGTTAACCTCAAGTGCCAATATTTTTGAACGCACCTATAATGCCTTGCGTGAGGAAAAGAACATGGGGGATACCATTGTTACAACGCTGGATTCTAATTTGCAGGAAACCGCATATTATGCATTAGGCTCCGGAAAAGGGGCAGTTGTGGTTATGGAGCCGGATACCGGGAAAATTCTGGCAATGGTATCAAAGCCGGACTTTAATCCAAATGATATTGATACTGTCTGGTCTTCGGTAACAGAAGGAACTGCGGCGGATCAGACTATATTATTAAATCGGGCAACGCAGGGCTTATATCCACCGGGTTCTACGTTTAAGACGCTGACAACATTAGAATTTATTCGGGAAAATGCAAACTGGAGTGCCTATCGGTACACCTGTGAAGGAGAGGCAGCTTTTAATAATGTAATGATTCACTGTTATAACAGTACGGTACATGGAGAGGAAGATTTGGCAGATTCCTTGGCGTTTTCCTGCAACACCTCATTTTCGAATATCGGAACCACAGAGATAGATATGGATAAGCTCCATGCATTAACCGAAGAATTTTTGTTTAACAAATCACTTCCGTATGGTGGAAATTATAATAAGAGTAGCTTTGTATTAGATGGAAAGAGTGATAAATCCCTGATTCCACAGACAGTTATCGGACAGGGAGATACCCAGATTTCTCCATTGCACAATGCAATGATTATGTCCACGATTGCAAATGGCGGTGTTATGATGAAACCATATATTGTAGACCATATCGAAAATTATGAGGGCGTTAATGTAAAACGATTTACACCTTCTGTATACAAACGTCTGATGACTGCCGGAGAAGCAGAGACTATGACTGAGCTGTTGGAAGGGGTTGTGGATTACGGAACCGGCTATGCAGTCAATACGGATGCCTATTCCGTTGCCGGAAAGACCGGAACGGCAGAATATAATTCGGAAGGAAAGTCTCATTCGTGGTTTGTGGGATTTTCGAATGTAGATAACCCGGATATTGTGGTATGTGTAGTCGTAGAAGAGGCAGATACATCGGGAATCCGGGCGACAAATGTGGCACGTCAGATTTTTGATGCGTATTATCAATAATAGTTGAAATCATAAGGGAATCTTGTTATACTTGTACCGATAGAACGTCACACCAGGAGGAATTGCAATGATTGAAGCAACAAGCTGTGGTGGTGTGGTAATTTTCAGAGGTAAAATCCTGCTTTTATATAAAAATTACAGGAATAAATATGAGGGTTGGGTATTACCAAAGGGAACGGTGGAACAAGGGGAGGAACATCCCCAGACCGCTTTGCGTGAGGTACAGGAAGAGACAGGCGTTCATGGAACCATCATTCGTTACATTGGCAAGAGTAATTACATGTTTAATGTGGCTGCGGATGTTGTAAAAAAAGATGTACACTGGTATCTTATGATGGCTGACAGCTATTACAGCAAACCACAAAGAGAAGAGTATTTCTTGGATTCCGGTTATTACAAATATCATGAAGCATATCATTTGCTGAAATTTCCGAATGAGAAGCAGATTTTGGAACAGGCATATGCAATGTATACGGATTTGAAACGCGGTAATCGATGGGGAAATAAGAAGTATTATTAAAGAGACCCGTTTTGGGTCTCTTCTTCCATACATGTATGATGTAGGTTAAGGAGGATTCTATGAAGGAAGCATCAAAGAAGAGTAATTTGCTGCGATTGGTGGCAGGAGCTCTTTGTCTTTGTGTGACACTTGGCTGCCTGGCTTATCTGGGTGACTATTTTCTAAAGATAAAGCGAAGTCAGGATAATGTAAGCCAGTTGCGTGAACGAATGATTACAAAAGAGGATACGTCCGGGGATTCCTCGACTGCAACAGAGGAACTGCCCCCTTATCAGGAGGTAAACGGCAGAATGGTGCAGACCAAATTTGCCGATTTGTATGCAGAAAATCCGGACTTCATCGGATGGCTGACGATTCCGGGTACAAAGGTAGATTATCCGGTGATGCAGAATGCATCGGATAACGAATATTATATACATCGTAATTTTCAAAAGGAATGGGATGGCTCCGGCTTGCCGTTTTTGGATTTGCAATGCAGTTATACAGAGCCAACCGCAAACCAGATCATTTACGGACATAATATGAAGTCTGGAACCATGTTTGCAGGCTTGCTTTCCTATAAGTCCGAAAAATTTTATGAAGAACACAAGATGATTACATTCGATACGATTGATGCCGACGGAACCTATGAGGTAATTGCGGCATTTCCGTCCCAAATCTATAGCGATGATGATACAACACATTTTAAGTATTATGAATTTTTTGATGCCGATACTCAGGCTGAATTTGACAATTATGTACAGCAAGTAAAGGCATTGACTCCATATGATATTGATGCGACTGCGGAATATGGGGATACCCTGATAACATTATCTACTTGTGCATACCATGCAGAGGAGGGTCGCTTTGCAGTTGTAGCAAAGAAAGTGCAAGAGTAAAAGGAGGTTCTATTATGTCACAAAACAATCCATATGGATTTTCACTGAAATCCGCATCTGATACAAATACAAACAGTGCTTACGGAGTTCAAAATCAGAATACCGCAAACACATACGGAGATTATGCGGCCGCTTACGAGACACCGATAAGCGAAACACCGTATGGTAAAACGGTTGATATTACAAAGCGTAAGAAACAGGCATTAACGATTAGTCTAGGAATTATGAGCGGTGGTTTGCTGCTTTCCCTGTCAGCAGCACTTGTGGAATTTCTGGTGCTAACAATGTGGGGCAATTTGGCACTGCCGATTCTTATCGGGTCCTTCGTAGTGGAATTTGCAATGGTATTTGCAACGCAGGGTTGCATTAGGAAGGAAAAGGTAGGCGGGGGCATTGCGTGCTATGTATTGTTTGCCATTTCAAACGGAGTTACATTTGTAAGTATTTTTGCAAATTATCGAATTGATTCCGTACTGGGGATATTTGCATTAACGACCCTGATATTTGCAGGTACTACAATTGTGGCATTGATTATACCGAAGGATTTATCCGGCTGGTCGCTTTCTCTGATTATGGGATTGTTTGCATTGCTGTTATTGTCTGTGATATATCTATTTGTACCGATACCGGCATTGGATTTCTTTATCTGTATCTTTGGCGTGATATTATTTATTGCCTATACGGCATATGACGTGAAGAAGATATATGCATTGGCGGTGGAAGATACTGGTCGTTCTATCTGGACAGTCGGATTGTTTGGCGGTATGAATCTATATCTGGACTTTATAAATCTGCTGTTAAGAATCCTGCGGTTGTTTGGAAAACGAAGATAAGAAAACAAGGGAAATAACCATTACTAAAGTGTGAACAACAAACGGAAAAACCGAAAAAATAATTAAGAAAGTATTTGACAATTGTAGTATTATCAGTTATACTATCAACTGTTGACGCAAGGCGTTAGCATCTGTTAATCTTAGGATTAGCTGCCGGCGTGTCGGAATGGCAGACGAGGCAGACTCAAAATCTGTTGTGGGCAACCACGTGCGGGTTCAAGTCCCGCTGCCGGCATGAATGGAAAGAGCTAAGGATGTTGAAAAATCAATGTTCTTAGCTCTTTTTTCCGTCTTGCTTGGTTGCATTCCCTTGTGAAATCGAATATAATGAAAAAGAATACAGGAAGCTTTACGGAGGATAAAAGAATGGATTTAATGTTGTTAATCCTGGCTGTATTACCGGTGGTTGTATTACTGATATTAATATACTTTGGAGATAAAATAGAGCGGGAACCGATAGGATTGGTATTTGCATTGCTGGGTATGGGTGTACTAAGTACATTTCCGGCTCTTATATCGGAAGTGATTGGGGAACTGTTGCTGGGATTGGTGTTTTCCGAAGGCACCTTTTTCTATAATTTTTTTCTGTATTTTCTGGTTGTTGCGGTTTCAGAGGAATTATTTAAATTCCTGTTTATGTTCATTATTACATGGAAAAATAAGCACTTTGATTATGTATATGACGGTGTTATTTATGCGGTATCGTCCTCATTGGGCTTTGCATTGTTTGAAAACATCGGGTATGTATTTTCCAGCCGGTTAGAGCTTGGCGTTCTGGCTGGGGTAGGAACCGGAATCGGACGGGCATTCCTGGCAGTTCCGCTGCATGCGGCAGTTGCAATCTTTATGGGTTTCTTCTATGGAAAAGCAAAGGAAGCAATGTTCAGGCATAAGATTGGCAATTGTGTGTGGTATATTGCACTGAGTCTTCTGGTTCCAATGCTGATACATGGCTTCTATGATTTTTGCTGTGGATTTGGCAATGTATTGATGATGGTGGTATTTTTTACCTTTGTAGTTGCAATGTATGCATTTACAATTACCATGTGTATTTATTTTTCAAAGCATAACCATAACATAACCGGACATTTAAAGGTGAAAGTAACAAAGGATGGCTGGTTACGGTATGCCATTACAGACCAGCGGGAGGTATTGATTCTGGGGCTGACCCGGCCGTTTCAGGGACCGATGCTGGTAATACCGGAAGAACTTGACGGACATCCGGTGCGTGTCATTGCAAGGTCTGCATTTGCCTATACGAATATTGTAAATGTAAAGCTGCCTGCAACGCTCCGAAGCATTGAGGATACTGCGTTTTTTAATTGCCCGTATTTGCAGGAGGTAATCGTTCCGAATCAGATACAGAAAATCGGAAACTTTGCATTTGAATATTGTTATTCCATGCGGCGTTTTCTGATTCCGCATATTCGGGAATTGGGAAATCAGGTGTTTGAGGGATGTAATCAGTTGTTGGATGTATATTTTCTCGGAAGTCAGCAGGAATGGCTGTCTATCCGTATGAATATTCGTGAAAATACGAAGCTGTTAGCAGTACGTTTTTATTATAATACGGTGCGTAAGTAGCCGGATAAAATGGTGAGAATATATGAATTGTCTGGAAGCACAATCAAAAATAGTTGCATTTATCGAAAATAAGCTGGATGACGGCGAAATGCTGGAGTTTGTCCGCCATATCCGAAGCTGTGAAAACTGTGCAGAGGAATTGGAGATTTATTATACCTTATTAGTCGGCATGAAGGAGCTGGATGAAGATAAGGAGCTATCCACAAACTTTAAGCAGCAGATGGAGGATAAGCTGAATGCAGAGTATAAGCATGTTCAAAACCGGAGAAAACTGACAGGTTCTACCATTGTTTTGATTATAGCAGCCTGTATAACGGTTGGAATTTTTGGATATGAAAGTTATCAGACAAAGGTATATTTGCAGGAACAGGCGACAATCAAAGCACAGCAATCGGAATATTATTATGCTGATTATTTTCAATCCGCACTGTTCCATCCGGATGATTACTCGGAATTTAATCTGGCAGACCATTTGGATGTAGACGAGGATACCGTCACGACCTATTATCAACGATTAAATAACTACCTGAAGGAACAGGAGGAAAATGAAGATGAACCGAAAACTGTTACTGATTGACGGACACAGTATCCTGAATCGTGCCTTTTACGGATTACCGGATTTAACAAATTCAGAAGGGATTCATACCAATGCTATTCTGGGATTTTTAAATATTTTATTTAAGCTGATGGACGAAGAAAAACCATCGCATATATGTGTCGCATTTGATGTGCATCAGCCAACTTTCCGCCACCTGCGGTATGAAGCGTATAAAGGCACCAGAAAGCCTATGCCGGAGGAACTGCGTCAGCAGGTTCCGATTATGAAGGAAGTGCTTCATGCCATGAATATAGTAACTGTAGAGCAGGGAGGGTTAGAAGCAGACGATATTATCGGAACGCTGTCACGCGTCGGACAGGCAGAAGGGTATCAGGTTACGATTGTATCCGGAGACCGGGATTTACTGCAATTAGCAACGGACACCATTCTGGTTCGGATTCCGAAAACCAAGATGTCCGGAACGATAATCGAGGATTATTATGCAAAGGATGTTCAAGAGCGGTATCAAGTGACTCCAACGGAATTTATAGACTTGAAAGGATTGATGGGAGATACCGCCGATAATATTCCGGGAGTTCCGGGGATTGGCGAAAAGACAGCCTCCAAGATAATTGTACAGTTTCATTCCATTGAAAATGCCTATGAGCATTTAGCAGAGATAACCCCGAAGAAAGCAAGAGAGAACCTGGAAACTTATTATGAGCAGGCATTGCTAAGTAAAGAGCTTGCTACGATTTGTCTGAATTGTGAGCTTCAAGTGGACTTAGAGCAGACCAAGATAAAAGATTTATTAAATGAGTCTTCTTATTTGTATTTCAAACGATTGGAATTAAAGAGTATTTTGCAGCGGTTTTCAAAGTCTGTGGAGGTTCATGAGCTACAGGCAAGGCTTGAGTGCATAGATGATTTTGCAAAAGCAGAGGCTTATTTTGAAGAACTGCAGCAATGTAATTATCTGGCAATTCAGTGCATTGCGGACAGTCAGCAGGAGTTGCTTGGTGTATTGCTTGCAAAGGAATCCGGAATTGCGGGCTGGATTCCGGTTGGCGGCTTTATAAGTGCCGAATATTTGTCCGAACAGATAACGAAGCTTTGCAGTAAGGTTGAAAAACTGGCGACCATCGGCTGGAAGCATCAACTGCATATGCTGACAAATCCGGCAGAAGCAGAAGGTATTTTGGATTTGGCAGTGGCGTGTTATCTGTTAAATCCATTAAAGGACACGTATCAATATGATGATATTGCAAGAGATATATTACAACTGACAGTTCCGTCCCGTACAGAACGCATAGGAAAGCTGGAGTTAACCATGTTAACGATAGAAGAGGCTTCCGTACAGCAATTTCTGGCGGACCAGATTTGTGTTGTTTATGAGGCAGGAAGACAGATAGAGACCTGTCTGGATAACAAGCAGATGTTAGATTTATATTGGGAAATAGAAAGACCGACGATTGATGCTTTATTCTGGATGGAAAAATACGGAATTCGTGTAAATAAAGAGGCGTTGCGGGAATACGGCGACCAACTGGTAGGACGGATTCAGGAATTGGAGCAGGACATTCACAAGCTGGCAGGAGAAGAATTTAATATTTTATCCCCAAAACAGCTTGGAGAGGTATTATTTGAACATCTTCAATTACCGGGTGGAAAGAAAACGAAAACCGGATATTCTACCAATGTGGAGGTATTAGAAAAAATCCGGCAGGAGCATCCGATTATACCGGCAGTGTTAGAGTATCGGCAATTGACAAAGCTGAAATCCACTTATGCAGATGGTCTGGCTTCGTATATACAGGCAGACCAGAGAATCCACAGTCAGTTCCACCAGACGATTACGGCTACCGGAAGAATCAGCAGTACAGAGCCGAATCTTCAGAATATTCCGATTCGGATGCCGCTTGGGCGTGCCATTCGGAAGGTATTTATTCCGCAGGATGGATATGTATTTGTGGATGCCGATTATTCACAGATTGAATTACGGGTACTGGCTCATTTATCGGGAGATCCGGTATTAAGACAGGCATTTTTAAATCATTTTGATATACACGCCAGTACGGCATCCGAGGTATTCCATATTCCGATGGAGGAAGTAACGCCTCTGCAAAGAAGGAATGCAAAGGCTGTTAATTTCGGAATTGTTTACGGTATCAGTGCATATGGTCTGAGTCAGGATTTGGATATTTCCAGAAAAGAAGCAGCGGACTATATCGAACGATATTTTGAGACCTATCCGAATATCAAAGCGTTTTTAGATAATCAGGTAGAGCAGGCAAAAACGACAGGAGTTGTGGAAACTATGTATCACCGCCTGCGTCCGGTGCCGGAGATTCAGTCCAGCAATTTTATGCAGAGAAGCTTCGGGGAACGGATTGCGATGAACTCACCGATTCAGGGAACCGCCGCAGATATTATTAAGCTTGCGATGAACCGGGTGCGGGCAAGATTAAAGCAGGAGAAGCTGGAATCCAGATTGATTCTGCAGATTCATGACGAACTTTTAATTGAAGCAAAGGAAGCAGAGACCGATAAAGTGATTCAAATCCTGCATGAGGAAATGGAGCAGGCTGCAACCTTAAGTGTACCTATGGATATTGATGTCCATGTGGCAGATGACTGGTATGATGCAAAATAATACAGAAATAACCCGAAACAACACGAGGACAAACGAATGAAGGTAATAGGAATTACAGGTGGAATCGGAAGCGGTAAAAGCTTGGTATTACAGCTTTTGCATGAGGAATATCATGCATGGGTGCTGGAGGCGGATAAGGCAGCACATCAGCTTATGGAACCCGGACAACCTGCATATATCCGCATAACAGAAGCATTTCCGAAAGAAATTCTGGATGAAACCGGAAGGATTCAAAGAGAAAAGCTGTCAGCACTGGTATTTTCAAATCCGGAAAGTCTGACAACCTTAAATCAGATTGTCCATCCGGAGGTAAAACGCTATATTAAAAACCAGATTGAGGAGAAGCGGAAAGAAGCACAGGTTGCGTTATTTGTGATAGAAGCCGCCTTGCTGATAGAAGACGGGTATCGGGAGATATGTGATGAGTTGTGGTATATCCATGCATCACGTGAGGTGCGGATTGAGCGGTTAATGAAAAGCAGGGGATATTCGTTGGAAAAATGTCAAAGTATTATGAGTCAGCAGTCAGAGGATGCCTTCTATACCGAGCATTGCGACCATATAATTGAAAACGGAGCTTCCATTGATAAAACCAGAAAGCAATTAGAAGAATTATTGAAGAATGCAACGCTTTATGATAAAATATAAAGAGTATATGTCAACCTAGGAGGCAGTATGGCAACATTAACGAAATACCCGCAACCATTGGTGTTCGGACTGGATATAGGAACCAGAAGCATTGTGGGAACGATAGGATATCAGGATATAGAAGGATTTCATGTGGTGGCACAGTGTGTAAAGCTGCATGAGACTCGTGCAATGCTGGATGGACAGATTCATGATATTGGAGCCGTTGCAGAAGAGATTTCATATGTGAAGGCTGAATTGGAGGAGCAGATTGAACGCCCATTGACAGAGGTTTGTATTGCGGCTGCCGGACGTGTATTAAAGACTGCGGTAGGGGTCGGCTCTTATGAATTTCATGATGCTACGGTAGTAACACTGGAATACATTCATTCCCTTGAAATGATGGGCGTGGAGAAAGCACATGAACAACTGGTGGAAGAAATGGGAACGCAGGATAAGTATTACTGCGTAGGCTATACAGTCATTAAGTATTATTTAAATGATTATGAAATATCCAATCTGGAAGGACATAAGGCACATAAGATTAGTGGAGATGTGCTGGCAACCTTTTTACCGGAGGAGGTTGTAGATGGCTTATATGCGGCAGTTGAGCAGGCAGGACTTTCTGTTGCCAACCTGACCTTGGAGCCGATTGCGGCTATGAATGTTGCAATTCCTGTTAATTACAGACTGTTAAATATCTGTCTGGTAGATGTAGGTGCTGGAACGTCGGACATCTGTGTTACAAAGGACGGAAGTATTATCGGTTACGGAATGATTCCATCTGCCGGTGATGAGATGACAGAGCGTATTGCAAGAGAATATCTGGTGGATTTTAATACGGCTGAGAAAATAAAGATGATTCCGCCAAAGCGGAAATCCATGACCTATAAGGATATTATGGGAATTGTACATAAAGTAACTCCGGAGCAGGTATATCAGTTGGTTGAGGATGTTATGATTGATATTACCAAAAGTGTTGCGGATAAGATTCTGGAATTAAACGGCGGAAAGCCGGTCAGTGCTGTTTTTGTTGTAGGTGGAGGCGGAAAGCTTCCCGGCTTTACAAAGGCATTGGCAAAGCACCTTGGTATTCCGGAGGAACGGGTTGCCTTGCGTGGTGAGGAAGTTATGCGGAATATATTTATTCATGTTCCGGATGTAAAGAAGGACCCGCTTCTGGTTACTCCAATCGGTATCTGTCTGAATTACTATGACCAGAAAAATAACTTTATTTTCGTACTGGTAAACGGTGAACGTGTGAAGCTATATAACAACGACCATTTAACGGTGTTTGATGCTGCTATGCAGTTGGGCTTAAAGAATGAAACCATTTTCCCGAAAAGAGGAAAGGATTTAACCTATACAGTCGATGGAAAAAACAGATTTTTACGTGGGTATCAGGGAGAAGCCGCTACCATTCAAATCAATGAAAGAGATGCTTCCATTAATACAGACATTGAAGCAAATGACCGTATTGAAATTCAGAAATCAACCGCCGGTGAGGATGCTTCTCTAACGATTGGACAGCTTCCGGAATTTACGAAGACGATTTCGTTTCAGGTGAATGAGGCATCTGTTGTATGTCCGAAATTTGCCAGTGTAAATGGCAATCTGGAATCCGAATATTATCAGATTCAGGATGGAGACCGAATTCAGATATTGAATTACTATACCTTAAAGCAATTACTGCAATTTATGGATATTCATCCGGAAGGAACGATTCTGGTAAATCGTGAACCTGCACAAGAGGATACGAAGATATATGAAAACTTCAAAATCACATGGTCGGAGCAGTTGACGTATCAGGATTTACAGGAGTCGGATAATCTGGTGCCGGATAAAGAAGTTTCGACAGAAACAGTAGCGACAGATGAAGCATCTGCGGAAGAAAAGAAGGAAACTACCATTGTCGTGCTTGCAAACCAGAAGCAGTATACACTGTCGGGAAAAGAAACGTATGTGTTTGCCGAGATATTTGATGTGATTCATTTTGACACATCAACGGTTCGGGGAACTGAGCTTGTTATGCTCCTGAACGATAAGAAAGCAGATCCGTTTGATGAATTACATAATGGTGACAATATATCAATCTATTGGAGGAAGTAGTGTATGATAGATGAATTGACGATTGAGCAACATCAGTCTCAGCTATTGTTTCATCGAATTTTATATGGAATTTTGATTGCACTTATATTTTTGGTGTATTGCGATATGCCGGATGTGTTTTCAGGCAGATATATGTGCATGTTTATCGGGACCGTGATTATTTGTGGGCTTGAGGTTGTTTTCACAAAATTCGCATTTTGGAACCAGATTTGGGTATTTATGATGTTTACCTATGTGCAGTATGCTTTTTTTCTGATTATGAGCTTTTTCAGTGTGAATCAGAATGCATACCTTACGATAGGCTTAAGTAGTCTTTTGTTGACGTTTATGTTTGAATATTCCTATTACAGCGGCATTTCGGATAACTTTATTAATGTCAGAAATATCTTAAACCTGGTGGCACCGGCATTTTTTTGCGTAATTATTTACTTTTGCATCCACGGTGTAAAGATTACATGGTTTTTGATATTAATGGACTATATTATGCTGTGTATATTTGATGTGCTACTGGTTCGTATGTTCTATCAGCGGGAGAAACAGTTACGAAACCAGATTCATATGCTGTTAGCAGAAATGGATTCTATAGAAGGAAATAACGAGGAACTGAAGAACTTTAAGAACCGTCTGGAAAAAGTAAATGAAGAATTGAACCTACAGCGGGTGCAGTTGGCACAGATGAATCGGGAAATCCAGCAATCCAATCAGGAGTTAGAGGTTCAGGTGGATATTCTGAATTATATTAACCGTTCTACGAATCAGGATATACCGGCAGTTATGAAATATATGATAGAAACGATTATGCGGGTGCGTAAGCTTGAATTTTGTGGAATCTATATTGCCGAGGGAACGTGTCTGAATAAACATTCCTATATGCAGTACCTGTGTACCACCGATGCGGAATTAGGGCAGCTATCGGATATGAAATATATTTATGAAATAGCGGCACCAACCGAGGAGGAGCATCAGATATTACACCAGTTTCCGGAAGAACAGTATCCGAGTTTGTCTAAAGCAGGCATTAATTCACTCTTAGTTCTGCCACTGATACTGGACGGAGAAAAATATGGTGTCATTGCCATCGGTTCTACGATACGGCATGTGTTTGATACCGCAATCCGGTTCTATGATATAATTGTGCCACAGTTTGATTTGGCTATCCATAATATTCGGATGTATGCCCAGATTCGGCATATTGCCCAGACTGACGGACTGACCGGAATTAATAACCGTACACATTTTAATAAGCTGTTTGCAGAGCAGATGGAGAAAACCCTGCGTCAGCAGAAGGCATTGACGGTTGCATTATTTGATATTGATAAATTCAAACGGATTAATGATACCTATGGACATTTAGTGGGGGATGAAGTTATTAAAAAGATTGCATCCATTACCGCACATGCAATCGAAGAAACGGAACTGGGTTTTATCTGCCGGTATGGCGGTGAGGAGTTCGTAATTGCTTTGCCGGATATGTCAGTGGAGCAGGCACTTCCGATTATCCAGAAGCTACATACGGAAATTGCAACGACAGCCGTAGAAGCGTATGGACATGTGGTTACCATGAATGTCAGTATCGGTGTTTCCGCTTATCCGGAGCTGTGTGATGACGTAAATCAGTTAATCAAGCGTGCAGACTGGTCTATGTATTATGCAAAGGAGCATGGAAGAGGACAAATTAAGGTAGATGGACCGGATGTAACAGAGGCTTAATTGTACCTAGAAAAAGACAATTTTTTCCGGATTGTCTATTGTATACAATCCATGGAGTTGTTATAATAAATTGACAAATGCGAAAGGAGAACATGGAAGTGGGGTTCATTGACAGAGTAAAGGAACGGGCAAAGCAGAAGAAGATGACAATTGTTTTGCCGGAAACAAATGACAGAAGAACGGTAATAGCGGCACATAAGGTACTGGAAGAGGATATTGCAAATATTATATTAATCGGAAACAAGCAGGAAATTATGAAGACTGCGGAAGGTTTAAACTTAAGCAAGGCTAAATTCGTGGATCCACAGCAGTGCGAGAAATTAGACGAATACGCTGAGTTACTGGCAATGCTTCGTAAGGGAAAGGGAATGACATTTGAGGAAGCAAAGGAGCTTCTGCTTACCAATCCATTGTTTATGGGGTGCATCATGGTAAAGGCCGGAGATGCAGATGGAATGGTAGCCGGAGCTATTCATTCTTCTGCAAATGTATTACGTGCAGCATTACAGACTTTAAAGACTGCCCCAAATATTAAGCTTGTATCTGCATTCTTTTTGGTAGTTGTTCCGGATTGTGATATGGGTGCAAACGGAACGTTTATTTTCGCAGATGCCGGTTTGAATCAGACTCCAAATGCAGAGGAAATTGCTTACATTGCAGAAAGCTCTGCACAATCCTTCCGTTTATTGGTAGAACAGGAGCCGATTGTTGCGATGCTGTCACATTCAACAAAGGGAAGTGCCAAGCATCCGGAGGTCGATAAGATGATAGAGGCTACCCGGCTGGCTAAGGAATTAGACCCGACATTAAAGGTAGACGGTGAGTTACAGTCCGATGCTGCCATTGTTCCGGAGATTGCGAAATCAAAAGCACCGGACAGTGATGTGGCAGGCAAGGCAAATGTATTGATTTTCCCGGATTTGGATGCCGGAAATATCGGTTATAAGCTGGTACAGCGGCTGGCAAAGGCAGAGGCATACGGTCCGATTACACAGGGAATCGCAAAGCCGGTGAACGATTTGTCCAGAGGATGCTGTGCGGATGATATAGTGGGCGTAATTGCAATTACCGCAGTGCAGGCACAGGCACAGCAGGCAAGTCAGTTATGATACATAAATAAATGGAGGCCATTGGGTATGAATGTATTAGTCATTAATTGCGGAAGTTCTTCTTTGAAATATCAGTTAATTGATTCCGTTACAGAGGATGTATTAGCGAAAGGCTTGTGTGAGCGGATTAAAATAGACGGGAAGCTGAAGCATACCCCAACCGGAAAGAAAACGGTTGAAATCGATTCTCCGATGCCGGACCATACAGCAGCAGTAGAACTGGTCTTAAAGATGTTGACAGACCCGGTACATGGTGTTATTTCATCCTTGGACGAAATCGGAGCGGTTGGTCATCGGATTGTTCACGGTGGCGAAAAATTTGCTTCTTCAACCTTGATTACAGACGAGGTTATTCAGGCAATTACAGATTGTAATGACTTAGCCCCGCTTCATAATCCGGCAAATCTGATTGGAATTGATTCCTGTCGCAAGCTTATGCCGGAGGTTCCGATGGTGGCTGTATTTGATACCGCATTTCATCAGACCATGCCGGAGAAGGCTTATTTGTACGGTATTCCTTATGAGTATTATGAAACCTATAAGATTCGGAAATATGGTTTTCACGGCACCAGTCACAGCTTTGTATCCAAGCATACCGCAGAACTGCTTGGTAAGCAGCCGGAGCAGTTAAAGACCATCGTTTGTCACCTTGGAAACGGTGCAAGTATTTGTGCTGTAAAGTACGGACAATCTGTAGATACAAGTATGGGTCTTACACCACTGGACGGCTTGGTAATGGGAACCAGAAGCGGTACGATTGACCCGGCTGTGGTTGAATTTCTGGCACAGAAGGAGCAAAAGACCATTTCAGAGGTTCTGGATATTCTGAATAAAAAATCCGGTGTATTTGGTGTATCCGGTGTATCCAGTGATTTCCGTGATTTGGAGCAGGCAATTCGGGAAGGAAATGAACGTGCGGCAATTGCAATGGAGGTATTCTGTTACCGGGTAGCTCAATATGTCGGTTCTTATACCGCCGTTATGAACGGTGTCGATGCAATTGCATTTACCGCAGGTGTTGGTGAAAATAATTCAACTGTCCGGAAAAAGGTATGTGAATATCTGGGGTATCTGGGTGTAGTACTGGATGATACAAAGAACCAGATTCGCGGAGAGGATACTATTATATCTGCTTCCGATTCCAAAGTAGCAGTATTGGTAGTTCCTACAAATGAAGAATTGGCAATTGCAAGAGAAACAGTAGCTTTAGTTCAAAAATAAATGTTGACAAAGTAGGTATAACTATGTATAATTGTCAAAGTGTGGCAGGGTCAAATAAAATTACCCTGTAGATTAAAACGGTATATGACATTCATTTATGATTGATTCATAGAACAGTTCGGATTAAGGAGGTGTACACTATGTCAATTTGTCCAAAGAATAAATCTTCTAAAGCTAGAAGGGACAAGCGTAGAGCAAACTGGAAGATGAGTGCTCCTACATTAGTTAAATGTCCAAAGTGTGGCGAGTTAATGATGCCTCACAGAGTATGTAAAGCTTGTGGTTCTTATAACAAGAAAGAAATCATTGCAGTTGATTAATTAAGAAACAGCATATTTCGATTGTATGTGAGTGAATGAAAGGTTTCCGGTTGGAAACCTTTTTTGTTTGTTGTGGTTTCATTACTTTACAAGAAATCGATAATTTAGTATGATATAAGTTGTTATTTTATGTAAGGAGGATTATAAATGGAAGATAAACGTATTAAGATAGTAATTGATGCTATGGGTGGTGATAATTCGCCTTGGGCTATGGTAGAAGGTGCTGTATTAGCGACCAAGGAACATCCGGATGTATATATATATGTGGTGGGACCGCAAAAACAGATTGAAGAAGAATTAGCAAAATATGAATATGATAAGAGTCAGATTGAGGTTGTCGATGCACCGGATGTGATTAGCTGTCATGACCACCCGGTAGAGGCTGTCCGCAAGAAGAAGGAGTCCTCTTTAATTGTGGGCTTGAATCTGGTAAAGGAAGGCAAGGCAGAGGGCTTGATTTCTGCCGGAAGTACAGGTGCTGTTCTGGTAGGCGGACGAATGATTGTCGGACGGATACCGGGAATCCGCCGTTCACCGTTGGCTCCATTGATTCCGAGAGAAGGTGGTGTATCCATCTTAATTGACTGTGGTGCCAACATGGATTCCCGACCTGCGGATTTGGTACAGTTTGCACAGATGGGTTCTATTTATATGCAGCATATCGTGGGTATCGAAAATCCAAGAGTGGCAATCGTGAATGTCGGAGCAGAAGAGGAAAAAGGAAATGCTCTGGTAAAAGAAACCTTTCCGTTGCTTAAGGAATGTTCGAACATTAATTTTATCGGAAGTATTGAAGCACGCGATATTCCGGCTGGCTATGCGGATGTAATTGTCTGTGATGCATTTGTCGGAAATGTTATCTTAAAAATGTACGAAGGAACGGCAGCCTTCTTAATGAAGCAGATAAAAGGTGCCATGACTTCAACCCCGATTAGTACCCTGGGAGCTGCAATGGTAAAACCGAAGATTAAAGAGGCGGTAAAGGAATTTGATTCCGCAAATTACGGCGGAGCTCCACTGCTTGGCATTAACGGTCTGGTAGCAAAGGTTCATGGAAGCTCAAAGGCAAGTGAAATCAAAAATGCAGTTACACAGTGTATGGATTTTAGTAAGATGCATATTAAGGAATTAATCAAAGAAAATATAACGGTGGAGGAATAAATCCGTCAGAATTATAAGAAAAAATTGTAATAGAAATCGGAGTAGAACGATATGCCGGCAACATGGAATCAGATTATGGAGACAATTGAATATCAATTTCAGAACAAGGATTTGTTAGTACAGGCATTTACGCATAGCTCATATGCAAATGAAAGAAAGATTAACCGGATTCAGGATTATGAACGATTGGAATTTCTGGGAGATGCGGTGTTAGAGTTGATTACCAGTGAGGCGTTACTGACAAGGTATCCGAAAAAGCATGAGGGTGAGTTATCCAAGCTGCGTTCTTCCATCGTATGCGAATATTGTCTTGCTCAGTGTGCCAGAGAGCTGCATTATCCGGATTATGTATATTTAAGTAAGGGAGAACGTCAGACCGGTGGTGCAAACCGGGATTCCCTTCTTTGCGATTTGTTTGAATCGGTGTTAGGAGCTATTTATCTGGATGGCGGCTTAGAGCCTGCCCGAAGGTATGTGGAACGCTTCTTGTTGTCCGATGTTGAAAACAAGCGATTGTTCTATGATGCTAAGACCCATTTACAGGAGCTGGTACAAAAAGCAGAATTAGGCGAAATCCAGTATGTCCTGCTGGACGAGCAGGGACCGGACCACCAGAAGCACTTCTTTGTAGAGGTTGACATTGAAGGCACCCGTTACGGATCAGGTGACGGACAGAGCAGAAAACAGGCAGAGCAAAAGGCAGCTTATGAAGCATTACTGCGGTTAAAAAACGAAGGCAGGTAGCAAAAGTATGTATCTGAAAAGTATAGAAGTATATGGATTTAAATCGTTTGCGAATAAAATCCTGTTTCAATTTGAAAATGGCATTACCGGTATTGTAGGTCCAAACGGCAGTGGTAAAAGTAATGTTGCGGATGCGGTTCGCTGGGTATTGGGGGAACAAAGTGCAAAGCAGCTCCGTGGAGCTAAAATGGAGGATGTTATCTTTGCCGGAACCGAGATGCGGAAACCGCATGGCTCGGCATATGTTGCAATCACCTTAGATAACAGCGATCATGTATTACCGATTGACTATGAGGAAGTAACCGTTGCAAGACGGGTTTATCGTTCCGGTGAAAGCGAATATTTAATTAATGGCAGTCCTTGCCGGTTAAAGGACATTAATAATATGTTCTTTGATACTGGTATCGGTAAGGAAGGCTATTCCATTATCGGTCAGGGTCAGGTCGAAAAAATATTAAGCGGTAAGCCGGAAGAACGAAGAGAATTATTTGATGAGGCTGCCGGAATTGTAAAATACAAGAAAAATAAAGCGGCTACTGAAAAAGCATTGGATGCGGAACGCCAGAATTTGTATCGTGTCAATGATATTTTGTCGGAATTAGAAAAACAAATCGGACCACTGGAAAAGCAATCTGAGACCGCAAAAAAATACCTGTTATTCAAGGAAGAAATGAAAACTTTGGATGTAAATGTATTCCTGTTAGACAGTGAACGGATTCGTTCTGTTTTGGAAGAAAACCAGAAGAATCAATCGATTATAACGAGTCGGATGGCAGAGCTTAATCAACAATATGAAGAAACTAAGGCAGAATATGAACGCCTGGATGCACAACTGGAAGCCAGTAATCAGACCATTGATACAGAAAAGACGCAGATTACAGAGCTGAAGCTGGCAGTCGAGCGTGCAGAGGGCGAGGTACGGGTCTATAACCAGAAAATAGACAGTGTACGATTATCGGATGCCCATATCAGCGAGCAGATTCGAAGGGTACAGGATACCTTACTAAAGCAGACAGAGGAGCAGCGGGCATATCAGGCAAAAAAGGCACTTCTGGACGAGAAGCTGGATACAGCGGACGATGTAGTAGAGGAAGCAAAGGCAAAGGCACAAGAGATACAGGATGTTATTTCAGAATTGACCGCAACCATTGAAAAGAAAAAAGCAGACATTATTGAATTAATGAATGAAAATTCCAGTATCAAGGGTAAGGTTGCACGTTATGATGCATTACTGGAAAATATCAGTTATCGAAAGACCCAGATTAATCAGCGGTATGTGCAGTTTAAAAGTGATGAAATGACAGATCAGCAGCAGTATCAGGAATTGCAGCAGCAATTGTCTGAATTAGAGGCTGCGATTACTGCAAGACAGCAGGCATTAGAGGTCTGTGATGCAAATCTGGACAAAAATACAGAGCAGACAAAGGAAAACCGGGATAAATTAGGACAGCTTCGGAATGCATATACCTCGGCAAAGGCAAAGGCTGAGTCCCTGCGAAACATTACCGAACGATATGATGGATACGGTAACAGCATCCGCCGGGTGATGGAGCAAAAAGGCAAGGTCAAGGGAATTGTCGGAGTTGTGGCAGATATTATTTCTGTACAGCAAAAATATGAGATAGCGGTAGAAACCGCATTGGGCGGCAGCATTCAGAATATTGTTACAGAGGATGAAGCAACTGCGAAGAAGCTCATTCAGTATCTGAAGCAGAATAAATACGGTAGAGCAACCTTTTTGCCGTTAAACAGTATAAATACCGGACAGGAATTTCATAAAAAGGATGCCTTACGGGAGCCGGGGGCTATCGGACTTGCCAGCACACTGGTTACCATTCAATCGGAATATCAGGCAGTTGCAGAGCATTTATTAGGCAGGATTTTGGTTGTTGACCACATCGACCATGCCCTAGCCATTGCAAGAAAGTATAATTATTCGATTCGGATTGTTACGCTGGAGGGCGAATTATTGACTCCGGGCGGGGCTATGACCGGTGGTGCATATAAAAATTCCAGCAATTTGTTAGGACGTAAGCGGGAACTGGACGAATTAAATCAACTGGTAGATTCGTATCGGGAACAGATTATGAAGGAAGAACGTCTGGAGCAGGAATTACGTGCCAGTCGGGATAATCTGAAGGAAGAAAAGGAAACCCTTTCTTCTAAACTGCAGGAACTGTATCTGGATAAGAATACGAAGCATCTGAATCTGGAGCAGGTAAATAACCGCCTGTCCGAACATGCAACAATCTTTGCCTCTTTGCAGAGTGAAAGCAAGGAGTTAGATGTTCAGATTGAGGAAATCAATCAGAACAAAAACCAGCTCTTTGAAGGCAACAGGTATCAGGAGCAGGCAAAGCAGGAATGCGAGAGCCGGATTGCGAAATGTGAGGAAGAAATAGCTGAGCATAAAATGGAATTAGACCGGGCAAATGCCAAGGTATCCGAATTGCTGTTGGAATTTAATACAATTAAGCAGCAGGATGACTTTTTTATAGAGAATATCCATCGAATCCGGGTAGAAAATGATAAATTAAAGGAAGAACTGGAAGAATATAACCGCAGAACCCATGGTGTTGCAGAAGAAATTATGGAGATTAATGAGCAGATTAATCAAATCCAGAAGGAAATGAATCAGCGAAAAGCCCAGATTCAGTCAATGGAGGAGCATTTGCAACAGGAAATCACCAAAAAAGAGGAAATGACCAGCTCTCACAAGGAATTTTTCGGCAAGCGGGAAGCGTTGCGGGAGGAGTTATCCGGTCTGGATAAGGAAAGCTATCGACTACACGCACAAGAAGAAAAGATTACCGAGCAATCCGATTCCCTCAACAATTATATGTGGGAGGAATATGAATTGACCTATAACCGGGCATTGGAGCTTCGAAAAGAAGATTACACAGACTTAACGATGCTTCGAAAGGAATTGTCCGCAGTTAAGAATAAAATCAAATCCCTCGGTGATGTAAATGTGAATGCCATTGAGGATTATAAGAATGTATCCGAGCGTTATACCTTCTTAAAGAATCAACATGATGATATTGTGAAGGCAGAGGAAAACCTAAAACAGATTATTGCAGAGCTGGATACCGCAATGCGGGCGCAGTTCAGTGAGAAATTTGCAGAGATTCAGGTGATGTTTGACAAGGTATTTAAGGAATTGTTCGGTGGTGGTAAGGCAAATTTGGTACTGGTTGAGGATGAGGATATTCTGGAAGCCGGCATTAAGATTATTGCACAGCCGCCGGGAAAGAAGCTGCAAAATATGATGCAGTTATCCGGTGGTGAAAAATCATTAACTGCAATTGCGTTGTTGTTTGCAATCCAGAACCTAAAGCCGTCACCGTTTTGTCTGCTGGACGAAATCGAGGCAGCACTGGATGATTCCAATGTCAGCCGATTTGCAAATTATTTACATAAACTTACCAAGGATACGCAGTTTATTGTAATTACACATCGAAAGGGTACCATGGAGGCGGCAGATGTTCTGTATGGTATTACCATGCAGGAAAAGGGTGTATCTACGCTGGTATCTGTAAATTTGATTGAAAGTGAACTGGATAAATAAGGAGGTTTTATTATGGCAGAGGAAGAGAAAAAAGGATTTTTCAAACGTCTGGTAAGTGGTCTGACCAAAACAAGAGATTCCATTGCAGACGGTTTAAACCAATTATTCCACGGGCATTCCGAATTAAATGATGATTTTTACGACGAACTGGAAGAAGTATTAATCATGGCGGATTTGGGTCTGGAAACCACAGATAAGATTATAGAAGACTTAAAGCGGCGGGTAAAGGAATATAAGATTCGGGAAGTAGAGCCTTGCCGGGAATTATTAAATAATATTATCCGGGATCAGATGATGGTGGATGATTCTGCTTATGAATTTGAAAATCAGAAAACCGTCATGCTGATAATCGGCGTAAACGGAGTCGGAAAGACCACATCTATCGGAAAACTGGCGGCACAATATAAGCGTCAGGGTAAAAAGGTATTATTAGCCGCTGCCGATACCTTTCGTGCGGCTGCCATTGACCAGCTAAAGACATGGGCAGACCGGGCAGGGGTTGACATTATTGCACAGCAGGAGGGTTCTGATCCGGCAGCCGTTGTATATGATGCCGTACAGGCAGCAAAGTCCAGAAATGTAGATATTCTCTTATGTGATACAGCAGGACGGTTGCATAATAAGAAAAATCTTATGGACGAGCTGGCAAAGATGCATCGGATTATTGAGCGGGAATATCCGGAGGCACATTGCGAGACTTTGATTGTGCTGGATGGCTCTACCGGACAGAATGCATTGGAGCAGGCAAGACAATTCAGTGAAGTAACGGACTTGAACGGAATTATTCTGACAAAGCTGGACGGAACCGCCAAGGGTGGTATTGCGATTGCCATTCAGGCAGAGTTGGATGTGCCGGTAAAATATATTGGTGTAGGCGAAAAGATAGAGGATTTACAACGATTTGACCCAAATCATTATGTAGAGGCATTATTTGCGGATATGGATGTCAGAACAGATTTGGAATTGTTAATCGAGGAGGAAGAAGACACATGGCAGTAAAGGAATTAACACTGGAAAAATTTGAAGAAGCATATAATATTGTACAAAAGGTGGTACTTCCGACCAATCTGATATACAGTGAATATTTAAGCAACCAGACCGGAAACAAGGTTTATTTAAAGCCTGAGAATCTTCAGAGAACCGGAGCGTATAAGATTCGGGGAGCGTATTATAAGATAAGTACCCTTTCCGAGGAAGAACGTGATAAAGGCTTGATTACGGCATCAGCCGGAAACCATGCACAAGGGGTTGCTTATGCTGCAAAGGCATATGGTGTAAAGGCAACCATTGTTATGCCGACCACAACACCGTTAATTAAGGTAAACCGCACAAAATCATATGGTGCAGAAGTAATTTTATATGGGGATGTCTATGACGAATCCTGCGGCTATGCATTAGAGTTGGCAGAGGATAAGGGTTATACCTTTATTCACCCGTTTGATGATTTGGATGTGGCGACCGGTCAGGGGTCGATTGCGATGGAAATTATTAAGGAACTTCCTACCGTAGATTATATTTTGGTGCCTGTCGGCGGCGGTGGACTTGCAACCGGAGTATCTACATTGGCAAAGATGCTGAATCCGAATATTAAGGTAATCGGCGTAGAACCGTCCGGAGCCAATTGTTTACAAGAGTCCCTTAAGCTGGGAGCAATTACAACACTTCCGGGTGTTGATACCATCGCAGACGGTACCGCCGTTAAGACTCCGGGAAGTAAGATTTTCCCATATTTACAGAAAAATCTGGATGATATTATTACGGTAGAGGATTCCGAGCTTATCGTTGCTTTTTTGGATATGATTGAAAATCACAAAATGCTTGCAGAAAATTCCGGTTTATTAACAGTTGCTGCCTTAAAGCATTTACCGGTAAAGGATAAAAAGCTTGTCAGCATTATCAGTGGCGGAAATATGGATGTGATTACGCTGGCTTCTGTGGTTCAGCATGGTTTGATTGCCCGAAGCAGAATCTTTACGGTATCGGTATTACTTCCGGACAAGCCGGGTGAATTAATGAACGTTTCTTCTGTAATTGCAAAGGCACAGGGAAATATTATCCGACTGGAGCATAATCAGTTCGTTAGTCTGAATCGTAACAGTGCGGTAGAATTAGTAATTACCATGGAAGCCTTTGGCCCGGAACACAAGGATGCCATTATGCAGGAATTAGCGGAGCGTGGATACCGTCCGATTGAAAAGACACCCAAAAGTATATTTTAATATAGGATAGAAAATAGAAGCAGGTTTGTATGATTAATATTAAAGTACAGAGTTGTGGACTGGTTATTTTATTGGTAATTCTGTTCATATACTCCCGACAGAAAAAACTGAATCTAAGTACAGAAAAAGCATTCTTCCGATTATTGATTGCTATGATATTCAGTCTGATATTTGATATTTTATCATTGGTCGGAATGTATTGGCTTACCGAATTGCCGGAGTGGCTAGTGGACGGATTTTGTAAAACCTATCTTTCCTCTCTGATTATTGCAAGTTTAAGTGCTCTCATTTATGTATGTGTGGACATTTACAGTCAGAGTAAGGCATTTCGTTACCGTCGGATTATTTATTCCTCCTTAGGATTACTGGGAATCATCCTTGTATTTGTATTGCCGATTCATAAGGAATTGTCGGATGTTACCCATATGTATACCTATGGGGCAAGTGTAGTAACCACCTATTTATTCTGTTTGTTATTCCTTGGTGTGATTGTGTTTTTAACCCTTTATCACAAACGCAACATGAATCCCAAACGGGTATGGGCAGTATGGATATGGATGGTTTTGTGGTTGGTTTCTGCATTCATTCAATTTTTGAATAACAGTCTGCTAATTGTCGGCTTTGCATCCTCGGTTGGATTAATGGTTATCTATCTGCTTCTTGAGAATCCGGAAAGCAACCGTGACCGGGAGAGTGGGTTATTTAATGAACCTGCATTACAACAGTATGCAAAGCAGTTATTTAGTAAAAATGAGGACTTCGGATTGATTGCACTGGTATTCCCTTGGGCAGAGTTATCGGCTATGGATATCCGGATGCAGCAATTTCTGATAGTTGTTACCGATTATGTCTGTTCTTTACCGGAGGTATATGCTTTCCAATGCGATGATGATACGATTTTATTGGTCTTAAAGCAGGGTGTCGATATTGAAAAGATAGAAACTATGTTAAGAAGCCGATTCACACTGGGCTGGGGAACCAACCATGAATCATTGGTGAAGCCGGCTTATATGATAATGCCAAGTGTTGCCATTATGGAGCATTCCGAAGATATTCTGCCGTTTTTACGCTTTGCAAAGCAAGCCTGCAATACGAATACAGAGGATAACCGGATAATACTGGACCAGTCCTTATTGCAGAGGATGCATGAAAAGCGGGAGGTCGAGCAGTTAATATCCGATGCATTAAAATATGACCGGATTCAGGTGTATTATCAGCCGATTTATTCCACGAAGGAACGTAAATTTACATCAGCAGAAGCATTGTGCCGTATTTATAACGAAGACGGTGTTATAATTCCGCCGGGCAGATTCATAGAGGTTGCCGAACAAAATGGTATGATACTGGAATTAGGAGAGCGTGTTTTTGAAAAGGTATGTCAGTTCATTCATTCCGGTGCGTGTTTAGAAGGTAATCTGGAATATATCGAGGTGAATCTGTCTGTTATCCAATGCTCCTATGAGCTGTTGGCTCAACGCTTCATTCATATCATGGAGCAGTATGAGATATGTCCTTCTTATATTAATCTGGAAATTACGGAAACAGGCTCCGTCAGTACCCGGAAGATTATGATGGATAATATGCAGCGATTACTTGAGTATGGCGTTCGTTTCTCATTGGATGATTTCGGAACCGGACATTCTAATCTGAATTATATTGTGGATATGCCGGTTAAGATTGTGAAATTCGACCGGAGCATGACGGTTTCTTATTTTAATAACGGAAAAGCAAAATATGTTATGGATGCTGCCATGCATATGATTCATGGAATGGAGCTTCAGATTGTATCAGAGGGAATTGAGACTGAGGAGCAATTAAAAACGATGGAATCCTTAAACATCAATTATATTCAGGGCTTCTATTTTTCAAAACCACTGCCGGAGCAGGAATTTCTGGAGTTTTTGCGAGTACATAAGGTATAAAGGAAGGGCAGTATGGTTCGGATATATATAGATATTCATCAGAATGGAAGCTATGAACAGCAGATAACCTGTTCCGAGGGTGCGAATCTATATCGGATATTGACAGATGCGAAACTCACCCTATCGAGAGCTGTCTGTCGGGGGTCGGGAGTCTGTCGGGGCTGTCAGGTATATATCGTAGAAGAGGGTATGGAATGTCTGGCGTGTCAGTATACGGTTATGCATGATATTCATATCCGTATCCATGAAACAGCAGAAGCCTGCTCGATTTTATTAAGTCAGGCAGGTATAAGTGAACCAAAACAAAAGCTAAAACCGGATACACCGCTTGGTCTTGCGGTAGATATAGGAACCACCACCATTGCGTCTGCCTTGGTGGAGTTAGAGCATGGAACTTTGCTTGCACAGGCAGGATGCATGAACCGGCAGGCGGCACATGGAGCAGATGTTATATCCAGAATCCAATATACAGTAGCCCATGCGACAGATAGCCCTTCCGGTATTCTGCGTATGCATCAGGAGCTGATGCAGGATATAGATTCGCTTATAAAGCATTATGAAACGCTTGGATATTCCCGTTCCCGGATAAAACGAATCAGCTACAGCGGAAATACAACGATGCTTCATTTTTTAATGGAGCAACCGGTATCCGGTATGGCGGGGTATCCGTTTACACCGGAATTTTTAGACAGCAGACGCTACGAAGAAAACGGGATTGAGCATCTGGTGCTTCCGGGAAAATCGGCATTTGTCGGAGCGGATATAGTTGCCGGAGTTCAATATCTGAAGCTTGGACAGACGGAAACATATGAATTATTAATTGACCTCGGAACCAACGGAGAATTATTTCTGCTAAACCATACGCGTGGAGTATGTACCTCTGCGTCCTGCGGACCGGCATTTGCAAACAGTGTTAAGAAGGGAACGATTTACGGAACTACTTTACTGGAGCATTTGGCAGATGCGGTTACAAAAGGACTTATAACCAAAGATGGAGTGATAAAAGAACCTTATTTTGAAACCGGAATCCCTTGCGGAGAGTATGTGATTACACAAGAAGCAGTTCGGGAAATTCAATTAGCAAAAGCTGCCATCCGTACCGGAATTGAGCTGGCTGCCTATGAACTGCGGCTTCCGTTAAGTGAAATCCGGACGATTTATCTGGCAGGCGGTTTTGGCTTTTATCTGAATCTGGAATCGGCTTATATTTTAGGCTTACTGCCGGAAGAATTTCGGGATAAGGTAGAAATTGTCGGGAATACCTCACTTGAAGGGGCTATTCAGGCATTGCTGCATCCGCAGCATATGCTTACACTACCGGACAATGTAAGACAAAGTACCGTTTTGGATTTGTCTATGAGTAAAAATTTTCAGGAATTTTTTCTGCACCGGATTTCATTTTAGACTAATATGACAGGAAACAGAACTATGAATATCATCAATATAGAACACATAGCAAAAGCATATGGTGAAAAGGTATTATTTGAGGATGGCTCTCTGGGTGTTGACAATCGGGATAAAATCGGAATTGTAGGCGTAAACGGCACCGGAAAATCCACCTTACTTAAGCTGATTGCCGGAACCGAGGAAGCAGATTCGGGTACGATTACCATTGCCAATCATATTCGTGTGTCATATCTGGCACAACAATTTGACAGTCAGACGCATACAAGACTGCTGGATTATGTAACCAACGGAACGACGGACCCATTGGTAATCGTTGAGGCAAGAAAGCTATTAAAACGCTTGGGACTGCCGGATGAACAGCAGGAGCTGTCAAAATTATCCGGCGGACAGAAGAAGCGTGCTGCCTTAGTCCGTACTTTAATTGAACCGGCGGATGTACTTCTTCTGGATGAGCCGACAAATCATCTGGACAGCTTTATGATTGAATGGCTGGAACAATATCTTCAGGGCTACAAGGGCTGTATTTTGTTGGTAACACATGACCGATATTTTCTGGATAATGTTACGAACCGAATTGTGGAATTGAATCAGGGACAGATATATTCGTATGCATCCGATTATGCCGGATATTTAGAATTAAAGTGTCAGCGTGAGGAAATGGCACTTGCCAGTGATGATAAGAGACGGAATCTGCTGCGAAATGAGTTAAAATGGGTCATGCGGGGTGCAAAGGCACGCTCCACCAAGCAGAAGGCAAGACTGCAAAGATACGAAGAATTAAAAAATACCAAGGGTGTTCAGGCAGAAGAATCCTTGGTACTTTCGTCTACCGCATCCAGACTTGGAAAAAAGACGATAGAATTGCATGATATATCTTTTTCCTATGATAATCGGGATATTATCTCGCATTTTCAATATATGTTTCTTCGGAATGAACGAATTGGCATTGTCGGACATAACGGCTGCGGAAAGACAACACTCTTAAAATTGATTGCCGGAGTTATGAAGCCCAATCAGGGATATGTGGAGTTCGGTGATACGGTACGGATTGGCTATCTTACGCAGGAGCCGGAGAGTATTCAGCCGGAGATGCGTGTGATTGATTCGGTGAAGGATATAGCGGAATACCTGCCAACGGCAACCGGGAAGATCACGGCATCTAAAATGTGTGAACGCTTCCTGTTTCCGTCAAATCTACAGTATACACAGGTCGGAAAACTTTCCGGAGGTGAACGAAGACGCTTATATCTGCTTCATGTATTAATGTCTGCTCCGAATGTACTGATTTTAGATGAGCCTACCAATGATTTGGATATAGAAACCTTGAATGTATTAGAGGATTATTTGGAGCATTTTGAAGGAATTGTGATAGCTGTGTCACATGACCGTTATTTTCTGGACCGGCTTGTAAACCGGATATTTGCATTTGAACCGGATGGCATCCGGCAATACGAGGGCGGATATACGGATTACTATTGGAAGCATCTGGAACGATACGGCGAAGAAACTGCCGGTGCGGATGAAGCAGCCGGACAAAAAAGTGAAAAAAAGGAAACCGAAAACAAGACGGCAGCAACAAAACCATGGAAAAAACCGGATACCCGCTTAAAGTTTACATACAGCGAACAGCGGGAATATGAAACCATTGATGATGAAATAGCAAAACTGGAAGAAAAAATCCAAAAATTGGAGACTGAAATTCCTAAAGTGGCGACTGATTTTGTAAAGCTGACACAGTATACAACGGAGAAAGAGGAGTTAGAGCAGAAGCTGGAAGAAAAAATGGAACGCTGGGTATATCTCAATGATTTGGCGGAACGGATTCAGGCTGAGAAGACGTAACTTATATTTGACAAATAACTTGAAATTTGTTTTAGAATATACTAGACTCTATTAGAACGGTAATTTATTACACAAGGGATGAGAGGTATATTTTATGAAAAAACATGTAGAGGAAATTATTAAATTATTACTGGGAGTATTACTTGGATTATTTGTTATATTCCAATTTTCAAGTGACAATGAAATTCTTTCGTTTTTTAGGGATGACTTAAATATTCAAAGATTTTTTGAATGGAATATGGAGTCAATCGGGTATCTTACATTAGCAATTTATGTATTATTAAGTGTCGTTTTCGTATTGTTAATAACCTATATGATACGTTTCTTTACGAATACCAGAAATCTGAAGAAAACAGCCGGTTTTCTAAACATATTCATACAATTGTTTCTTGGCATACCGGTAACAACGATTGTATATATTTTCTTGGATATGCTGATTCAAAAACTGGATTGGGATGTCTTATTTCGAATCGGATTAGGAGCTATCGCATATGCAATGCTCTTTGAAGGCTTGTGTATATTTTTTGAAAAAGCATTTTATGAAAAATTACAAACAGGACATAAACGGTGCAAATTATTGGTATGTACCGTTATAAATGATACTACTTATGAAGAAACCAAGGTAATTGTTAATAAATTGACCTTTAATGACTGTTATTCTACCATGCAGAACAATAAAGAGCAGTTAGCCATGCGACAGTTTTTTAAGATTGTTGAAATGAATTGGAACAATTCAAAAGAGGTTGATTCATGGCGGTATTATCAAAATGGTGATTTTATTCAGAAAACCGATGAAGAATTATGCAAACAATTGATGGTATCTGAATATTCATCCCAAGTACAATGGCAGGGCTGATTCTGTTTTCTAAAAATCAAAACACAAAAATTAAATATCAAATATCTATTTTTTCCTAGCAATCACATAATTCCTATGATATAATATTTGTCGATTATGGGCAGGTATGCCCATTTACGAAAGAATAGGAGCAACTTATTATGCATTTGTGCAGCTTATCAAGCGGAAGCAGCGGCAACTGTATCTACGTGGGAACCGAAGAAACACACCTGCTTGTAGATACCGGAGTTAGTAAAAAGCGAATTGTAGATGAATTACATGCCATTGACATGGCACCGGAGGATATTCAGGGAATCTTAATTACACATGAACATTCCGACCATATTCAGGGGTTAGGTGTATTTACCAGAAAATATCCGGTTCCGGTCTATGGTACAAAGGCAACCTTGGAAGCTATTCAGGCAATGCCGGCATTAGGAGAACTGAATCCCGCTCAATTTGTGGAAATCAAGCCGGATGAGCCGTTTCAAATTCAGGATATGACAATAGAGGCATCCAGAACCTGGCATGATGCAGCAGACCCGGTATGTTACCAATTCTATCATAACGGTAATAAAACGAGTATTTGCACAGACCTTGGAGATTATAATGAGTATCTGGTTAAGAAGCTTGAGGATTCCGATTTGTTATTTATTGAATCCAACCATGATGTCAATATGCTGCTGGTAGGTCCTTATTCCTATCCGTTAAAGCAACGGATTTTAGGCGACCATGGGCATTTATCTAACGAGCGTTCCGGTCAGTTTATCAAGGAATTGTTAAATGACCATATCCACGGAATCATGTTAGGGCATTTAAGTAAAGAAAATAATATTGCCGAACTGGCTTACGAAACGGTAGCACAGGAATTGGCTGAAAACCCATTTACAGATGATGTTCGGGATTTTCGATTGTCGGTTGCAAGACGGAATGAACATTCTGAAATTTTGTATGTGGAGTAGAAAGGAGATATAGAATATGAACAAGGCAGTCATAACAGTGGTAGGAAAAGATAGTGTAGGTATTATCGCAAAGGTATGTACCTATCTGGCAAATAATCAGGTGAATATACTGGATATTTCACAGACCATTGTTCAGAATTATTTTAATATGATGATGATTGTGGACACAAATGCTTCTTTGAAGGAATTTAAGACCTTATCGGAGGAATTGGTACAAATCGGTGAGGAAATCGGTGTTGTCATCAGTCTGCAAAGAGAAGAAATCTTTAATATGATGCATAGAATCTAATGACGGAGGCAGAGGATGATTAATATACATGAAGTAATTGAAACAAATGAAATGATTCAAAAGGAAAATCTGGATGTCCGTACGATTACAATGGGAATCAGTCTGTTAGACTGTACCGCAAATACATTGAATGAAGTTTGTGATAAGATATATAATAAAATTACAACCTCAGCCAGGGATTTGGTAAAGGTCGGTAAGGATATTGAATTACAGTATGGTATTCCGATTGTAAATAAGCGAATTTCCGTAACTCCGATTGCACTTGTCGGCGGAGGGGTCTGTCACAGTATTGATGATTTTGTGATGATTGCAAAAAGTCTGGACCGGGCAGCAAAAACCGTTGGTGTGAATTTTATCGGTGGATATTCAGCCTTGGTGACAAAGGGAATGACTCCGGCAGATGAATTGCTGATTCGTTCCATTCCAAAAGCATTGGCAGAAACCGATGTTGTCTGCAGCTCGGTAAATGTAGGCTCCACCAAAACCGGTATCAATATGGATGCAGTAAAATTAATCGGCGAAATGATTAAAGAAGCGGCAGAGCTGACAAAGGAGCAGGATTCCAATGCCTGTACCAAATTTGTTGTATTTTGTAATGCACCGGATGATAATCCGTTCATGGCAGGTGCCTTTCATGGTGTAACCGAGGCAGATAAGATTATCAATGTCGGTGTCAGTGGACCGGGTGTTGTTAAGACCGCACTGGAGGCTGTACGTGGTGAAAATTTTGAAGTGCTGTGCGAAACCATTAAAAAGACCGCATTTAAGATTACAAGAGTCGGTCAATTAGTTGCACAGGAGGCTTCCAGACGCTTAGGGGTTCCGTTTGGCATCATTGATTTGTCATTAGCTCCGACACCGGCAGTAGGCGACAGTATCGGAGAAATTTTAGAGGAAATCGGTCTGGAATATGCCGGAGCTCCGGGAACAACCGCTGCATTAGCCCTGTTAAATGATCAGGTGAAAAAGGGCGGTGTTATGGCATCTTCTTATGTAGGAGGTCTGAGCGGTGCATTTATTCCGGTCAGTGAAGACCAGAGAATGATAGATGCGGCTACCTGCGGAGCTTTAACAATAGAAAAATTAGAAGCCATGACCTGTGTTTGCTCCGTTGGTCTGGATATGATTGCCATTCCGGGAGATACCAAGGCAACTACCATTTCCGGTATCATTGCCGATGAAATGGCACTGGGTATGGTAAATCAAAAGACCACCGCCGTCCGTATTATTCCGGTTATCGGTAAAAAGGAGGGCGAGCATGCAGAGTTTGGCGGATTATTAGGTCATGCACCAATCATGCATGTAAATCCATATAGCTGTGATGCATTTATTAATCGAGGCGGAAGAATCCCTGCCCCAATCCACAGCTTCAAAAATTAATTTGGGAGAGAATCCGGATATGCGTGTATTAGAAGCGTTACAACCAAATCGTGTCTTTTACTATTTTGAGAAAATTTCAGAGATACCAAGAGGCTCCTACCATACAAAGGCAGTGAGTGATTATTGTGTGTCCATAGCAAAGGAATTAGGTCTTGCAGTTCGGCAGGATGACTGGAACAATGTCGTTATCCGGAAACCGGCATCCAAGGGCTGTGAGCATTCCCCCGTTTTTATGATACAGGGACACTTGGATATGGTATGCGAAAAAGAACCGGACTGCACACATGACTTTGATACAGAAGGGCTGGAGTTATTGGTTGACGGTGATTATATTACCGCAAACGGCACTACCTTAGGTGGGGACGACGGAATTGCAATTGCCATGGCACTGGCTATCTTAGAGGATGATACCTTGGTACATCCTCCGCTTGAAGTTGTGTTTACAACCGAAGAAGAGGTTGGAATGGATGGAGCCATTCATCTGGATACCACAGATTTGCATGCCCAATATCTGCTCAATCTGGACAGTGAGGACGAAGGTGTTTTAACGGTAGGTTGTGCAGGCGGCTCTACGCAAGAGCTTCACAAACCCATATCCAGAGAAACTGTAACCGGTATTCCTTATCAGATTCGGGTACATGGATTACAGGGCGGACATTCCGGTGTTGAAATACAAAAAGGAAGAATTAACAGTAATAAAGTTATGTCAACAATCCTTTGCGAATTAATGCACAAGACTTCGGTTCGAATCGCAGATATTCATGGAGGCTTTAAGCATAATGCAATTCCGAGAGAATCGGAAGCGATGGTTTTATTTATGCCGGGTGCAGATTTGGCGCAGGCAGAGTCTGTTATAAAACAGGTACAGCAATTATACGCACAGGCTTATCGGGATTCCGATTCGGATATTGCAATTGATTTCCAGCCTTGTGGTGTAGAATATAAGGTAAAAAACGGACATCTGACCGAGCTTGCAGTATTTTCAGAAGAACAGCAGAAGGAATTGTTACAGTTGCTGGTTACTATGCCAACCGGTGTTCAGGCAATGAGCCAGACCATACCGGGTTTGCCGGAGACTTCTACGAATCTTGCGGTACTGCAGCTACGCGAGAATGAGATATACTTGGAAATTTCAAACCGAAGCAGTCAGCCGGCCGCTTTAACGCTGTTGGAAAACCGGATTGCAGAGATTGCAGGCTATAGTGGCTTTTCGATACAATTACAATCCCGGTATCCGGGTTGGAAATATCGGACCGAATCTTTGTTACGAGATTCCATGAAGAAGCTTTACCGCGATTTATTTCAAAAAGATGCAGTGGTAGAAATGATTCATGCCGGTCTGGAATGTGGTATCTTATTAGAAAAAATGCCGGAGTTGGATATTGTATCTACAGGTCCTGATATTTTGGATATTCATACCCCGCAGGAGCGAATGTCGATTTCTTCGGTTGCCCGTACATGGACATATGTATTGGAAATACTGAAATATTTTGCTTTTTTATAAGGTATTTGCTATAGTAGGAATAGAAAATGACTGGTTATCAGGATGACCGGAGTGAAATAAAAGGAGATACACAAAATGGAAGAAAATGTATTTGACGTGTTAAAGGAACGTGGATTCATTGCTCAGACAACACATGATGAGCAGTTGAGAGATTTATTGGGAAAAGAAAAGGTTAAGTTCTATATTGGCTTTGATGCAACCGCAGATAGTCTGACCGTAGGACATTTCCTGACAATTATGGCAATGATGCATATGCAGCAGCATGGACATACCCCGATTGCATTAATCGGTGGCGGAACCACTATGATTGGTGACCCAAGCGGTAAATCCGATATGCGAAGCATGATGACAAGAGAAACCATTGATTATAATGCAAATCGTTTCAAGGAGCAGTTGTCCCATTTTATTAATTTTGACAATGATAAGGCAATTATGGTTAACAACGCAGACTGGTTGTTAGACTTGAATTATGTAACTTTCTTGCGGGAAGTCGGTGTTCATTTTTCCGTAAACCGGATGCTGACTGCGGAATGTTATAAGCAGCGTATGGAAAACGGATTAACCTTCTTTGAATTCAACTATATGTTAATGCAGGCATATGATTTCTATATGTTAAATAAAAAGTACGGCTGTAAGGTAGAAATGGGCGGTGATGACCAGTGGTCTAATATTCTGGCAGGTGCTGACCTGATTCGCCGGAAGAAGATTGCAGAAAGCCCGGATGGTGTCATTCCGGCAAAGGACCCTGCATTTGGCTTAACCTTTACCCTTCTGACCACCTCTGACGGAAAGAAGATGGGTAAGACCATGAAGGGTGCCGTATGGCTTGACCCAAAGAAGACTACTCCATATGAGTTTTATCAATATTGGAGAAATATTGAGGATGCCAACGTAGAACGTTGTCTTGGCTTATTGACCTTCCTTCCGATGGATGAGGTACGTCGGCTGGGAGCCTTAGAGGGAGCTGCTATTAATCAGGCAAAAGAGGTTCTTGCTTATGAAATCACCAAGATTGTCCATGGTGAAGAAGAAGCAAACAAGGCACAGGAGGCTGCCCGTACCGTATTTGCAAGCGGTGGTGTCAGTGAACATATGCCAACTATCACTTATACAAAGGCTCAATTTGATGCCGGTATGGATGTTATTTCCGTATTGGTTGACACAAAGCTTTGCAGCGGACGTGGAGATGCACGAAGAAACATTGAACAGGGCGGTGTCCGGGTAAATGATGAAAAGGTCACAGACCCAACCAGAACCTTAAGTGATGCAGATATTGTTGACGGTTCTATTATAATTCGAAAAGGTAAAAAGAATATCTACAAGATTGTGATTGAGTAATCAATTATCATACAACTCGCAGTATTAAATAGGAACAGGTAAGAAGCTGCATGAAATAAAATGCTTGCAGAATCTTACCTGTTTTCTAAAGTTAAGAAAAAGGAACAGAGAAAATATGGAAAAACTAGCCTTATCCGATGAGATTCTCATGACGGTGGAGAAGCCGGCAAGATATATCGGAAATGAAATAAACAGTGTTGTTAAGGATGTATCCAAAATTGCAGTTCGGTTTTGTATGTGTTTTCCGGATGCATATGAAATCGGAATGTCACATCTGGGTATTCAGATTCTATATGATATGTTCAACCGGATGGAGGATATCTGGTGCGAGCGAGTGTATTCTCCATGGCCGGATTTGGATGCAATTATGCGGGAGCAGCATATTCCGCTGTTTGCCTTAGAATCACAGGACCCGATTCGGGACTTTGATTTTCTGGGAATCACATTGCAGTATGAGATGTGCTATACCAATATTCTTCAGATTATAGACTTAAGCCAGATTCCGTTGCTGGCAGTAGACAGAGGCGAAGATGACCCGATTGTTATCGGGGGAGGTCCATGCAGCTATAATCCGGAGCCGATTGCGGATTTCTTTGACCTTTTCTATATTGGGGAGGGTGAAACGGTATATGGACAATTATTAGAGGCTTATAAGAAGAATCGGGCGGCTGGCGGCACCCGGTATCAATTTTTAGAGCTGGCGGCAGAAATAGACGGAATCTACGTGCCGCAATTTTATGATGTTACATATTATGAGGACGGTACTATTCAAAGCTTTGAACCGAATAATCTGCACGCTCCAAGAACCGTACGCAAGCAGGTGGTAATGAATTTTGACTCCGTACCGTATCCGATGAAACCGATAGTTCCGTATATCAAAGCGACACAGGACCGGGTTACATTAGAAATCCAACGCGGTTGCATTCGTGGCTGTCGGTTCTGTCAGGCAGGTGCGATTTATCGTCCGACCCGCGAGAAAAATGTAGAATTAATGAAGCAATACGCCTTAGAAATGATTCAAAATACCGGTCATGAAGAAATTACGCTAAGCTCTTTAAGCTCCAGTGATTATGAAGGACTGCCGGAACTGACGGAGTTCCTGATTGAAGAAATGGGAAAGCTGAAGGTAAATATTGCCCTTCCGTCCCTGCGTATAGATTCTTTTTCTCTGGATGTTATGAAGCGGGTACAGGATATTAAAAAGAGCAGTCTGACCTTTGCCGCAGAAGCAGGCAGTCAGAGATTGCGAAATGTAATTAACAAGGGTTTAACCGAAGAAATGATACGGGAAGGAGCCATGAAAGCGTTTCGCGGCGGCTGGACAAAGGTAAAATTTTATTTTATGGTCGGACTGCCAACAGAGACAGAAGAGGATTTGATGGCAATTCCGGAGCTTTGCGAGCAACTGGCTGTAGACTATTATACGATTCCGAAGGAGGAACGCATCGGTAAGGTATCTATAACAGCAAGTTCTTCCTTTTTTGTGCCGAAGCCATTTACTCCATTTCAATGGGCTGCCATGAATACGGAAGATGAATTTTTGCAAAAGGCTCATATGGTAAAGGATGGATTTTTCAAGCAGAAGAACCGCAAAAGTCTTTCCTACCGGTACCATGATGCGGATTTAACCATTATGGAAGGAATCTTTGCAAGGGGAGACCGGAAGCTGGCTCCTGCCATTTTACAGGCATATCAGGCAGGCTGTATCTTTGACGCATGGCATGAAATGTTCCATCAGGAGCTTTGGAATCAGGCTTTTGCAGATAATCACATTGATACGGAGTTTTATACCAGCCGGGAGCGTAAAGTTGATGAAATTCTCCCATGGGATTTTATTGATATTGGTGTATCCAAACAGTTCTTTATAAAGGAATGGGAGCGTGCCAAGCGAGCAGAAGTAACCAAAAACTGTAAGCAGCAATGCTCCGGTTGTGGTGCAGCCGTCTTTGGAGGAGGTGTCTGTTTTGAAAATAAGAATTAAATATGCAAAAACAGGTGTCCTTCGCTATATCGGACATCTGGATGTTATGCGATATTTTCAAAAAGCAATCCGGCGTGCAGGCTTGGATGTGGCATATTCCCAAGGCTATAGTCCACATCAGTTAATTACCTTTGCGGCACCTCTGGGACTGGGAGTGACAAGTGAGGGCGAATATTTTGATGCAGAAATGAACTCTGTTACAACCAGTGAGGATATGGTGCAACGATTAAATTCTGTTATGGCATCCGGTATGTGGATTCAGGATATCGTTGCTTTGAATGAAGGTGCCAAAACCGCCATGGCGGTAGTTGCCGCATCGGACTATATTGTAACGGTACGCGAGGGCTATATGCCGAAAGAGCTTTTGCTACGTGCGGTCGATGCATTTTATCAACAGGAACGCATTGAGGTGGTTAAGGTAACGAAAACAAAGGAAACGCAACTGGATATTAAGCCCTTGATATATCAGATGCAGGAACGGGATAGTGGCATTTATCTGTTTTTATCTGCCGGCAGCGTGGAAAATATCAAACCGGAGCTTGTCATGGAAGCAATGTGCGGGTATTTGAATCTTCCATACCAGAAATTAGCATTCCGGATACATCGGCTGGAAACCTATATGCGGGCAGAAAACGGACAATTGGTTTCTTTATTGGAAGCCGGTAAACACTTCTGATTAAGGAGAGCAGGCTCATGAATCATGAATTAGTAATTACAACCTATCAGGAGCATATGTATTCCTGTTACTATGAGGATGGAAAACTGACGGAATTATACAGGCTGTCGGATATGGCAGATACAGTAAGACTCGGTAACATCTATGTCGGAAGGATTCAAAATGTTGTCAAGAACTTAAATGCCGCATTTGTTGAGATTCAGCCCGGCACAATCTGTTATTATTCCTTACAGGAGCATACGCCGTATTATTTGAACGCCAAAAAACAGGGAACGACTCCGGCAATTGGAGATGAGATATTGGTACAGGTTACAAAGGAGGCTATGAAAACCAAAGCTCCAACTGTGGATTCCTCCTTCCGGTTAACCGGAAACCTGACGGTTGTGACCTTGTCTTCTACGAAGGTAATGGTGTCAAAAAAGCTTCCGAAGGATGAAACAATAGCTGCAATCAAGGAACAGCTCGAACCGCTTGTTCCGGACGGATACGGCATCATCCTCCGTACTAATGCTTACGAGCAGTCCATTTCCGCAATTCAGGCAGAAGCTACGCAGTTATTACAGCAGTTACAGTCAATTATAGAGCATGCCGCCTGTCATACGGTATATTCCTGTTTATATCAGGAGCGTTCTTCATTGCTTCAATTACTGGATGACTATAAAAATGACTCTCTGACACGAATTACTACCGATTTACCGGAAATATACGAGGAATTATCCGAATATCTGCATCCGGCAGAGCAGCAACGGTTGTTTTTCCATGAAACAAAGCTTCAACCTCTGTATGCCATTTACCGTCTGGATCGGGATATAAAAGAATTATCCGGTACGCGGGTCTGGTTAAAATCCGGGGCATATCTTTTGATTGAACAGACAGAGGCAATGGTGGTTATTGATGTTAATACCGGAAAGGCTGTAAACCGAAAGGAAAAGCAGCAGCATTTATTACAGGTGAATCGGGAGGCTGCTTCCGAAATTGCCCGCCAGCTTCGGCTACGCAATTTATCCGGTATTATAGTCATTGATTTTATTGATATGGAGCAGTTAGACAGCAAGCAGCAATTAATTGAGCATTTATGCCGGGAACTTAAGCGGGATAGAATTCCAACCCGGTTTATGGATATGACTGCTCTGAATCTGGTAGAATTAACCCGAAAAAAGGTAAGAAAACCATTAAAAATATGATTCTTTTCTTGACAAATATTTTTTGCAACGTTATACTATATGAGTATGCCGCACAGTGGGGTTGAAGTATGTCTTCTGGACATCACCGAAGCTGGCGAGTAATGATAAAAGGAGGATACCAGAATGTACGCAATTATTGCAACAGGTGGCAAGCAGTACAAGGTAGCTGAAGGCGATATCATTTATGTAGAGAAGTTAAATGCTGCAACAGGTGAAACTGTTACATTTGATGATGTTGTTGTTGTAAATAACGACAAGGATGTTCTTTGCGGTGATAAGGTAGCAAATGCTAACGTTACAGCAGAAGTTGTAGGTGAAGGCAAGAGCAAAAAGGTTATCGTGTATAAGTACAAGAGAAAGACCGGCTATCACAAGAAGCAGGGACACAGACAGCCATATACAAAGGTTGAAATCAAAGCTATTAACGCTTAATATGGCAGGAGTATTCCATGATTCAGGTAACAGTATATGTTAATTCACAGAAGCAAACAGTCGGTTTTCACACATACGGACATGCGGAATATGCAGAAGCAGGTTTCGATATTATCTGTAGTGCGGTTTCTGCGATTGTATTAACGACTGTGAATTCCATAGATGCACTTACAAATGATTCTTTTACCTGTCAACAGAATCAGAAAACCGGAGAAATTACCGTTCGTTTTGAAACGGCACCGGGACATGATGCGGACTTGCTTATGCAATCCATGTTGATTGGCTTAAAAGGTATTTCAAATGAATATGGAACGAAGTATTTAAAAGTTAACACTAAGGAGGTGTAACGAAGATGATGCAGATGAACCTTCAATTTTTTGCACATAAGAAGGGTGTTGGTTCTACTAAGAACGGTCGTGACTCAGAGTCAAAGAGACTGGGTGCCAAGAGAGCAGATGGACAGTTTGTAAAAGCTGGTAACATCTTATATAGACAGCGTGGAACTAAGATTCATCCAGGTGTTAATGTGGGTAAAGGTGGCGACGATACATTGTTTGCATTAGTAGACGGTGTCGTTCGTTTTGAAAGAAAAGGCAGAGATAAGAAGCAGGTTTCTATTTACCCTGTCGTTAACGAATAAGAATTATTTGGGGACACTATCAATAGTGTCCCTTTTTACTTGTTAAAACTATAGTTGGAAAGTAAGGTGAGAGACAATGTTTGCAGACAGAGCAAAAATATATGTACGTTCCGGTAAAGGCGGGGACGGTCATGTTAGTTTTAGAAGAGAATTATATGTGCCAAACGGCGGACCGGATGGCGGTGATGGCGGCAGAGGTGGCGATGTCATCTTTGAAGTAGACGAAGGTCTCAATACCCTTGTTGATTTCCGAAATGCCGGTAAATTCAAAGCCGGAGACGGTGAAGAAGGCGGAAAACGCAGATGCCATGGTGCGGACGGTAAGGATATTGTATTAAAGGTTCCACCGGGAACTGTCATTAAGGATGCCGAAACCGGCAGAGTAATTCTGGATATGTCAAACAAAAAGGAACCGGTTGTCTTCTTAAAGGGCGGACGGGGAGGTAAAGGCAATATGCATTATGCAACCTCTACCATGCAGGCTCCGAAGTATGCACAACCGGGACAGGATGCCAAAGAGCTATGGATTCTTCTGGAATTAAAGGTGATTGCGGATGTGGGTCTGGTTGGATTTCCGAATGTCGGAAAATCTACATTTTTATCCAGAGTTACCAATGCCAGACCAAAGATTGCCAATTATCATTTCACAACCCTGCGTCCGAATCTAGGTGTGGTTGACCTCGGAGAACATCAGGGTTTTGTTATCGCAGATATTCCCGGAATCATAGAAGGTGCCGCAGAGGGAACCGGATTAGGCTTGGAATTTTTACGCCATATTGAACGGACAAAGGTATTAATCCATCTGGTGGATGCCGCATCCACAGAGGGCAGAGACCCAGTCAATGATATTAAAGCCATTCATTTGGAATTACAAAAATACGGGATTGATTTGAACACAAAGCCACAGGTGATTGCCGCAAATAAAATTGATGTTATGTCCGAACTGGACAGGGAAACGGTGTTGGATTTGCTTCGTGAGGAAATGGAACCGCTTCATATTCCGGTATTTCCGATTTCTGCAGTTTCCGGAGAGGGTGTTTCCAACCTGCTTTGGCATGTGAGTCATATGCTGGAGGAGCTTCCGCAGGAAACCGTTGAATTTGAATCAGAGTTTGACCCATCCATGTTTGTAGACGAAACCTTACCGTTTGAGGTATCATATGATGAGAAGGAACAGGAATATGTGGTAGAAGGTCCAAGGATTGAGCGTATGCTCGGTTATACGAACTTGGAATCCGAAAAGGGCTTCCAATTCTTCCAGGATTTCCTAAAGAAAAATGGTATTTTAGATGAATTGGAAAGACTTGGCATTCAGGATGGTGACACCGTACGATTATATGGGCTGTCATTTGAGTATTATAAATAAAGAGGAGAATAGATATGACGAGTAAACAGCGTGCATATTTAAAGGGACTTGCTATGGAGCTGGACCCGATTTACCAGATTGGAAAAGCTTCTGTTACTCCCGAATTTGTAGAAGGTATTCGGGAAGCATTAGAGAAGCGGGAATTAATTAAAATCAGTGTCTTGAAGAATTGTGCGGATGACCCGAAGGAATTAGCAACCATCATTGCAGAGCGTTCCGGCTCGCAGGTTGTTCAGGTTATCGGAAAGAAAATTGTACTCTATAAGGAATCACGTAACCATAAAAAGATTATGTTACCTTAGATGCTGTTGTCCATATCTATCATAATACCAAACCTATCCGGAGGTTATTTATCATGGAACGAATTGGAATTATGGGCGGAACATTTAATCCCATTCATAAAGGGCATATTCGGTTGGCCCAGGCGGCTTATGAACAGTACGGTCTTACGAAGGTACTGGTTATACCCAATAAACTGCCTGCGTATAAGGACTGCGATGAATTATTAAGCACCAGTCAGCGGAGTGATATGGTCCGGTTGGCAATCCAGCCATATGATTACATGGAATTTAGTGATATGGAATTGAAGCGACGCGGAGCTACCTATACCATTGACACCATGCAGATACTGCATCAGAACTATCCGGATACCGAGTTTTACTTTATACTGGGTGGAGACTCTCTGGTGCATTTTCAGGAATGGCGGAAATATCAGGATATTCTCAGACTCACTACGATTCTGTGTGCCAGAAGAGATGATTCCGGATTTTCGGAATTGGAGCAAGCCAGAGTCGAACTGATACAACAGGTACCGGAGGCTAAAATACTATATCTGGATACACCGTTGTTTGATATTTCCTCAACCCGGATACGGAAAGATCTTAAGGATGACCCTACGCTTGGCCGGTGGCTTCCGGAAGCGGTATATCACTATATAAGAGAACATCATTTGTATGACTTATAAAATGTATGATTTATAAAAGGATGGATAAAGAAATGATGGATAGAATTGAAATGCGGGAAAAACTAAAGGAACGGTTAACCACAAAGCGTTATGAGCATAGTCTGGGTGTGGAATATACTGCCGCAGCCATGGCAATGTGCCATAATGTAGATGTAGAAAAGGCAGCAATTGCAGGACTGCTTCATGATTGCGGAAAAAACTATACGGCAGAAGAGAAGATTTTACGTTGCGAGAAATACAGTTTGCCGATTTCTGTATATGAGCGTAAAAATCCGGAGCTGCTTCACGCAAAATTAGGTGCCGCCATTGCAAAAGATAAGTTTAGAATTAAGGACCGCGAAATTTTATCTGCCATCACCTGGCATACAACCGGTTGCCCCAATATGTCGGATTTAGATAAGATTATTTATATTGCAGATTTCATTGAGCCGAATCGGAAGCTATTGCCGGAAATGCCGGAAATCCGCAAAGAAGCCTTTCAGGATTTGGATACCTGCTTGGTGCATATTTTATCCAATATTTTAGAATACCTGAAACGCAAGGGAGAAACGATTGACGAAATATCGGAACAGACCTATCGTTTCTATGTGCATGACGAAAAGATGTAAGATACATCATATACCAATGTATGTTAATCTATAACTTATATATGTAATGTTATATAGCCGTATATACTATAATACAATATAGCTTAGATAAGAATGAGTCACAATAATTATAATAATATTATACAGGAGAGGGATAGTATGAGTGCAAGTGCAAAGGAACTGGCTGCAAAGATTGTTAAAGCCTTAGAGGATAAAAAGGCAGAAGATATTAAGATTATTGATATATCACAGGTATCCGTAATTGCGGACTATTTTATTATTGCAAGCGGTAATAACCGAAATCAGGTTCAGGCATTGGCAGACAATGTTGATGAAGCCTGTACCCGGTTAAAATGTCCGGCAAAGCAGACCGAGGGCTATGAATCTGCCAATTGGATTTTAATGGATTACCGGGATGTAATCGTACACATTTTCTCGAAAGAAGACCGGCTGTTTTATGACTTGGAACGCATATGGCGAGACGGTGTATTTGTTGAAAAAGAGCAGTTATCCATGTAATTTATAAATCTAAAAAGTTCGGTTGACAATAAAACAATCTGGATTTATATTTATCATATAAGGATAATTGGTGAGAGTATGGATTTAAATCGTTTCTTAAAAGTAAATAATGTCAAGATAAATAATATCGTTGCAAAGTCGCTGCGATATACTTTATATTTGTTGTTAATTATTTGGTGCTTAACCTTTGGTAATTTGCTTAATTTTGATAAGACAGCAGTTAGTCTGTGTCTGGCAATCTGCGGAATCCTGTTACTGATTCCAACGATTTTCATTAACTGTCTGAATATCGAAAAAAATTATATCATGTATATGGTAATTATATGTACATCTCTGGTAAGTGGTGTACTATGTTCTTTTTTATCTTATTATGCCTCTGCGATTGTATTATTTCCGCTGCTAATTGCTTCCTTGTATTACAACCGTGTTCTGGTGTTGTTTACAACGTTAATTAATACGGCAATTATTTTGGGGTCCGCCTTTTTAAATCTTTATGTCGGACTAATTCCCAATGACCCACTGGCAACCGGGATTGAATCTGCAATTTTTTATAACTTTCTTCCTAAAGAGCTGGTTATTATCTTTATGTCATTTATTTCTTATTTTATAGTTGACCGTAACAATGAAATGATGGCAGACATTTTTATTTATTCCCAGCAATTAAAGATTAGTCAGGAAGAAATTATTTTGTCGTTTTCTAATATTTGTGAATCCAAATCTAAATCTACCGGCGAACATGTCCGGAGAGTCTCCAGATATATGCGGGTATTGTGTGAAGCATCCGGCTTCGACCAAAACTATACAGATATGGTATGCACCGCATCCATGATGCATGATATTGGAAAGTTAATGATTCCGGAAGAAATCTTAAATAAACCCGGAAAGCTTACCGATGAAGAATACGCTATCGTTAAAAATCACGTATTATACGGAGAAGCATTATTACATAATACAACCGGTGAAATCATGGAAATTGCAAGAACGATTGCCTTGCAACATCATGAACGATGGGACGGCAAAGGCTACCTTGGTATGAAGGGAGAGGAGATTGCCTATGTCAGCCGGCTGATGGCATTAGCAGATGTATTTGATGCCTTATCCGCTTCCCGTTGCTATAAGGAAAATTGGACACTGGCTCAGACCTATAATGAAATTGCATTGGGCAGTGGAACACAGTTTGACCCTCATGTTGTAGAATTATTTAAAGATAATTATGAGAAATTTGTTGAAATATTTAACAGTCTTCCGGATCGTTCAGAAGAATCCGCAGGAACCGAACAATGGGAGATTCAAAGTTCTGCCAAAATTCATGAAGATGGAATTGTGACAGAATCTGTTATTCAGAAACCTGCCGAACACACACAGACAGAATCATAGAAGGAGGAACCTAATATGTTTCGTGTATTTAATGAATATCTAAAGCAAATGCAGCTTAGTGTAACTCCTGAAATTGAATGTGCCTTTAATCATTATCTGGCTGATTGCAAGGGCTTGAAAAGCTATTGTGTAACCATTCATTATAATCGATACGTTGTGGATGTAAAGTTAAACCGCTTCAACTTAGAGCAGGCACAGAAGCAATTTCAGAAAATGACAGATGCCGTAGGTTATCCCTATTCACAAATGTTTGTCCGATTCAATGAAGGCTCGGTAATTCGTTATCGATATGCAAGCTGTAAAGAGGATAAGACCGGTTTTTATTGTGATGTAGTATATTCGTAATAAAATAATATGTAACAAAACTTGTAGCAAAAACAGCAGCTTAATTCATGAGAACTAAGTTGCTGTTTTTTACTGTTAAAACTGACGATATAATCCAATAACCTTTCCTAAAATCATACAATCCTGAACGATAATAGGATCCATGCTGTCATTTTCCGGCTGTAAACGAATATAATTACTTTCTTTATAAAAGGTCTTAACGGTTGCCGAATCATCAATTAATGCAACGATAATTTCTCCATTTCTTGCAACAGAGGTCTGTTCTACAATAATCAAATCTCCGTCAAAAATTCCGGCATTAATCATACTTTCACCCTTTACCGTTAACATAAAGGTCTGCTTGTTATGTACATATTCAACCGGAAGAGGAAAGTAGCCGTTAATATTATCATCCGCAAGTAACGGCTGTCCTGCAGCCACCTTTCCAAGCATTGGAATATTTACCATTTCTCTACGGCTGATATTCTGGAACGAATCATCCACAATTTCAATTGCTCTCGGTTTGGTTGGGTCGCGGCGAATATATCCGTTTTTCTCAAGCGTCTCCAGATGAGAATGAACCGAAGAGGTTGACTTCAAGCCTACCGCAGTACAAATTTCACGTACAGAAGGCGGATAACCCTTTGCTAAAATCTGTTCTTTCATATATTCTAATATTTCCCGCTGTTTATCCGTTATTTTTCCATTACTCATATGTAATCCTCCATATTACCAGTTATTAAATTCATTCCCTGTCATTCTTCTTATTTCTTTCTTATCGCCATTCTTTCATTCCGTCATTCTTATTCACTATAGAAGCAAAAAATCACAAAATAAAAAATCAAGAAATCTATATCCGTTAAAATACTACAATTAGTGTAACATAAGATTGCAAAGATTGCAAACAAATGTTCTAAAAACATTTGTTCAGAAATATTTGTTCTAAATTTATTTGAAGCATTTTGAATCTACTTTCGTAGCCGAATATTTTTCGAACATATTTTCGCTTTTTTGTTGACAAAAGAACAACTGTTCGATATAATCAAACTACACAAAACAAATGTTCGAAACGGAGGAATTTTGATGACATCTGCAAATACCATACACATGGATTATAAACACACTTATACCAGACCTAATTATAACAAACTTAATTATAGCGATAGTGACAGAAGAGAAGATTATCCAAGCCTTAGCTATATTTTCGGATGCCTGCTGACAAAATATCCAAAGCTTGCACTTTATGGAAGTATTATGCTTTTGGCATCTTTTGCTCTGACCGCAATTTTATGTTTATCCGGTCCTGCAGTAAAAGCTCAATCCGACCACTTGAATCAAAAATACTATACAAGCATTCAGGTAAATGCAGGAGATACCTTATGGGATATTGCACAAGAATATAAAACCTCTGAATATTCCTCTACAAAAGACTATGTAGAAGAAGTAAAGGAAATCAATCACTTAACAAATGATACCATTACAACCGGGTGTTATCTGACCGTTCCATATTATGCAGAGCATCCGGGTGTAACAGCGAATTAATTACCAACCATCCATTCCGGAACCAGTAATTGCAGAAAATATTCGTTCTTTTACCTCTGGGACTGTATGCTTTAACTCCAGCAGTAATTCCTTGGCTTCCTGACGTTTTGTAACACCATCTGCCGGACATGGATTCTTACAGATAGGGAGTTGATAAGTTTTAGCAAAGGACTTAATTTCACCTTCATACGCATAAATCAATGGTCGTATTAAAGTAATTTCTGAACGTTCCAAATATGTAACCGGTGAAAAAGTATGGATTCGCCCTTCATAGAGCATTGACATTAAAAAACTATCAATTACATCATCCTTATGATGTGCATACGCAATCTTATTACAATTGAGCCGGACAGCAGCTTCATTAAATGCACCTTTTCGCATACGGCTGCACAAAGAGCATGGATTTGGTTCTTTTCGATAATCAAAGACAATTTCTCCAATTTGAGTATGTTCTACATAATATGGAACCTGCAACTTCCAACAAAATTCTTCTAAGGTTTCTGTATGAAATTCCGGAAAGCCAAGGTCTACTGTGATAGCAACCAAATCATACGGAACCGGATAAAATTCTTTAAGCTTTGCCATGGCATATAATAATGTCAGACTATCTTTTCCTCCAGAAATACCGATTGCAATTTTATCATTTGATTGAATCATGTTATAGTCTTGAATTGCTTTTCGAGTATAAGTTAATAGTTTTTGTGGTTTCATAATTAAATGTCTCCTGATTTTATATACAAATTATTTATACATACAAATTACATTTTACTATCATTTTTAGGATTTCGTAAAGATACTGCACCCGCAGCCTTTCGTTTATGCTCATCCTCAATTGCCGCATAATAATCAATGGTAGTATTAATATTTTCATGTCCTAAAACATCTGCAACCAGACGAATATCACCCGTTTCCCGATATAGGGCAGTACCGTATGTACTGCGAAGCTTATGCGGCGTAATTTTTTTATTTGGAACGGCAAGCTGACCGTATTTTTTAACCAGCCGTTCAATGGCATCTACACTCATACGATTTCCCTTGGAAGATATGAACAATGCCTTTTCCTGACCCTCTGTAACTGCAATGTTCTTACGTTCACCCTCAATATAATCCTCAAGAACCTCATGAACCTCTTCGCCGAAATAAATAATATCCTGACCACCACCTTTACGGACAATGGTAATAGAATTCACCTTAAAATCAATATCCGTAATATCTAATCCAACACACTCGGATACCCGAATGCCGGTTCCCAGCATTAACGTTAATATCGCCAAATCACGCTGTTTTGTCTTTGCACAGAGCTTTCGCTGACGTTCAGACATAGTTCCGTTTCCGGTTTCAACCATATTCAGAATATCCTGAACTTCATAATTTGTCATTCGAACAATATTCTTATCCTTCTTAATTTTAGGCATCTGAACTAACAGCATTGGATTCTTTTGAAGATTTTCCCTAATTACATGATACTCATATAGACCTCTTAACGGAGCCATTTTACGAGCAATAGAACGTTTTCCGTTTTCATGGCTTTCACCGTCCCTAGCCTCAGAACTAAACTCCAGATAATGTTGATATTCTGAAATATCATCTGCAGTAAATCTTGCCAAATCAAAACAATCAAAAGCCGTAATATCCATATCTTTATATCGAGGATTTGCATTCTTAATATAACGGAAAAAGGTCAGTAAATCATATGCATACGATATACGTGTACTAATCTGAGTTGTCAAATCCTTATCCCGGAGATATACCTTTGCACACGGTGGAAGCTGACTCAATAGTTCATTATAAATTTCTTTTTGATGATGTGCCTTTGATTTATAGTGCTCGGAATCCTTTGCCATATAAAAAATCCAACCTTTCCATTTGTATTTATTATGCATTATTATAGTAGTTAAACGTATTTGTTACTTTGTTTATTATACACCATGCCACTTCTCTTTTTAATACTTCATGCGGAAAAACGTAGATTTATCCGCTAGATAGATACTGCTATTATATACTACTATTCACGAAAATACAAGGGCTTCAGAGTTTATGGCAACAAATTTATCCATAAATAATCTAGAAACCCTCAAAATATAAAAGAATATAATATATTATATGATATTTGATAATATATTAAATCCACCTACGCCGGCTAGGATAGATATTACAATAGCAACTATACTCATAATGATTGGCAATAAAAGAATTACAAGAATGCCTGATAATTTGTTATTAATGCTTTTTAAGGTTTCGTCTATACTTTTTATGTATGCATTATTGGAGTATTGAAATTTAAGATTCTTATCATAAAACTGAAAATCTACGCTGTTTCTGGTTTCTTCATCGAATTGTGGATTTTGATTCATTGGTATTCTCCCTTTTCTATTTTTATATTGCTTTATTGTAACATACTAAATATTCGGTTTCAAATGCTAATATAAGATACAAATGCTAACATAAAAAACAACGGCAAGGTCAATATCTGATAACCCTGCCGTTGTTAGAAGCCCTAATCCTAATTCACTATATAAAGACTATATCACTTTATAGCCTATATCTGTGCAACTATATTCTTAATCAGCTCTACCGTACCGTCAATTCCTAAAATACTGGTATCCAGACAGAAATTATAGCTGGTGGTTGCTCCCCATTTCTTCGTGGTATAATAGTTATAATAAGATGCACGCTGTTTTTCTGTTTTCTGTATGTAGTCCTTTGCCTTTTCCGGTGTGATACCCATACGTTCAGATACACGCTTAATCCGTTCCTCCAATGGTGCAAATAAGAAGAAATTAACCACATTCTTATATTCGGATAATGCGTAATCCGCACAACGGCCAATCATAACACATGGACCTTCATCCGCAACCTTTTTAATCGTATCAAACGCAGCCAGAAATACCTTATGATTAATTGGCATATCAATTCCGTTTGCACTGATTCCCAATGAATAAGGATCCATAACAATCGAATATAGTAAGCTGCTGGTTGGCTTTTCATCAAACTTCTCAAATACCTCTTCACACAGCCCGCTTTCCTTCGCTGCCCGCTTTAATAATTCCTTATCATAATATGGAATCTCCAATTCCTTAGATAACGCAATACCAACCTCTCTACCGCCGCTACCGCACTGTCTTCCAATTGTAATAATCGTATCCTTAGCCATAATAACCGCCCCTTCCGTATACATCATATTGTGTTCCTTGGTTATATAATAATATTATCACATTTTTCACAAATTGGCACGTATAATTTCATATTTTTTGTGCAGTTTTAACGCAAACGATTTAATAATTCCTGAAAGTATTCCGGCAGCTCCGCCCGAAATTCTACATATTGTCCGGTACGTGGATGCATAAATCCAAGAACACCGGCATGTAATGTTTGTCCCTGCAAATGAAATGGGTCCTTTGCCGGACCATAAAGGGTATCCCCCAGCAGCGGATGATGAATCGATGCCATATGAACCCGTATCTGGTGGGTCCGTCCGGTTTCCAACCGGCATTCCACTAACGTATACTTTCCCTGTAAGCGTTCCAGCACCCGATAATGTGTAATTGCATCTCTTCCGTTTTTTACATTTACTGCCTGCTTCTTCCGATTAGTCGGATGTCTTCCGATTGGCTTATGAATCGTTCCCTCCTCCTCCAGAAGATTATCATACACAATGGCATAATAAATACGGGTAATCGAATGAACCTTTAACTGCTCTGCCAGAGATTGATGAGCCATATCATTTTTACATACCACAAGTACACCGGTGGTATCCATGTCAATCCGATGGACAATTCCCGGACGCAGCACACCGTTAATGGATGATAACTCGTCCTTACAATGATACATCACAGCATTTACCAAGGTGCCTGTCGTATGTCCCGCAGCAGGATGCACCACCATTCCCTTTGGCTTATTCACAATCAAAATATCCGCATCCTCATATAAAATATCCAGAGGAATATCCTCTGGAATAATTTGCAGAACCTCCGGCTCCGGAATTGTCACCTGAACAATATCTCCGGACTTTAGCTTATAACTGGTTTTAACCGGAACTCCATTCACAAGCACCTGCCCGTCTGCCACTAATTTTTGTAAATATGAACGAGAAATATCTGGCACCGTCTGGGCCAGATATTTATCAATTCTTAAATTTTCCTGTTCGTTTGTAATAGTATAATCCAATTACTTCATATCTTCCTTTTTAATTTCAATATCTGTTTCTGAATCTGCTACATGGTCTGAAGCTGCCGGCTGAAATATCGTCTGAAAATCCTGTTCCTTATATCGAACCAATAACAGGATTAACAATACCGCTACCGAAATTGTTACATACATATCCGCAACATTAAATACCGGAAAATCAATGAGCTTGATATACAAAAAGTCTATCACCGCTCCTTGAAACCGTACAGCTCCATGAAAAATCCGGTCAATCATATTGCCAATTGCTCCGGAAAACAAGAACACAATACAAACCCTAAGTGGCTGAAACCTTGCATCCTTTTGAAGCTTCCAATAGCAAACAACTAAAAATACCAGTATAATCGCAGTAAATATTAAAAATAGCCACTGGCAATTCTGAAACAACCCCCAAGCCATACCTTCATTTTCCAGATAATACAGCCCAAAGGCATCTCCCAGAATCGGAATATATTGATGTAACTCCAGATTTTGAAGCACCAGATATTTGGTAAGCTGGTCTATTCCAACCAAAGCAACCACACTAAAAAATGCAATTATATATCTCATACGTCATATTCCGTTCCTTTACTGTTCTATCGTTGCTAGCCGGAATCCTTACTCGTTGTCAGCTGGAAGATTACCGCTAAATAAATGTGAATCCGGAACTGTTGGCATCCTCATCACCAATCATTGCACGCTTTTCTACCTTATCCTCTACTTCGCCCTCAAAGGTATCCACATCTGATACTTCCGGCTCCGGTTCAGCAGTAGTTGCTGCTTCAGCCGCCTTCTTTTTAGATGCGGCAAATGGGTCAGGTGCATTGTCACCCAGACTTGCTCCACGACCAAAGTCCATGTTGTAACGGTCAGCATCATCACGCTCACCCAAGCGTCCGCTGTCCTCACCATTATTATATCCCGGCAACGGTGAATCATCACCGGAACCAAGTCCCTCCATCGGATTTGAATTGATATATGCATCATTGGCAGACGCTGCAGTTTTTGCAAATGCAGCAAAATCAGCCGTATCAATCTTAAAGGTATCACTGGAAATCAAATCCAACTGTGCACGTAAGAAGTTCGTAAATTGTGCCTTATACTGGGTATACTGCTGTACCAAAGCAACGGTCTGATTATGAACCCGTTCCAGTTCAGCCTTGGCATCTGCGGTATGCTCTTTTGCCTTATTAACAGCCTCCAGTTCAATCGTCTGTGCCTTTAATTCAGCCGTCCGAATAGTCTCCTCTGAGGTCTTTTCTGCCAAAACCAATGCCTTCTGCAAAGAAGCTTCAATGTTCTTATAATGTTGAAGTCCCTCATTCAGCATATTAATTTTATCCTTCATTTCGACATTGGAACGATATAATTCCTCATAACTTTCCAAAATCTCACTGATAAAGCCGTCAACATCCTTCTTATCATATCCGATACCGGACTTAAATGCCTTTGATTGTATCTCTACTGGTGTAATCATACTGCAATTCCTCCTCTATTCTAATACGAGCCAAGATATGGCGATACGGTTGATTCATTCAATATCTCATCTCTTAAATCGCCTGTTACTTCTATATCCTGTGGTGCTGCAATGAAAATATTGCTGGAAATTGCCTGTAGACTTCCATCCAATGCATAACAGGCTCCACCGATAAAATCAATAATCCTCTGTGCGGCTGTTAATTCAATGCCCTCCATATTAATGACAATTGTTTTTCCATCCTTCAAGAAATCTGTCACTGTCTGGGCTTCATTAAATTCCTGTGGTTTGATTACATACACTTCGCTACCTCTGCTATTCATAGACACTACTTTGTTACTGGTTCCTGATGTATTTCTTGCAGAACGACTTGCCTTCGGTTTTCTGCTATAACTGCCTGTTTCGTATGAATCCTCATCACTATATGCACCGGAGCCTGCCTGTGTCTTGGCGGATGAGCTGTATGAGCCGGTAGTCTTTGCCGGTGCTGCCTTTTCCTTTTTCGGCTTTGGCTGCTTCGCTGGCTTTGGCTCTACCAAATCAATTTCATCATCGAACAGGTCATCATTATCATAATCATCATCCGAATCATTCAGACTCAGTATATTCATAAACTTATCAATACCTTTTCCCATGACATATCTCCTATCTCTATATATTATAATTTCTTGCACCGAAGATAGCTGTTCCAACACGAACCATCGTAGCACCCTCTTCAACTGCGACCATATAATCATTGGTCATACCCATCGACAGTACACTCATATTAACATTATCAATGTTTCTGCTTTTTATGTCAAGTAATAAATTGTGCAATTCTGCAAAAACACTACGGTTATCTTCGGGATTTTCAACAAAAGGAGCAATCGTCATCAAGCCCTGAATATGAACCCGCGGCAGCTTTGCTATTTCCTCTACGGCAGCTAAAACCTCCTCGCATGAAAAACCATACTTGCTTTCCTCCTTCGCCACATTCACCTCCAATAAGACATTACACTCTGCCTGCTTCTTTTCTGCTTCCTTCTGGATTTCCTTTGCAAGCTTAACAGAATCCACAGAATGTATTAACAAATCCTTATCAACGATATATTTCACCTTATTGGTCTGTAAATGTCCGATTAAATGCCAATGCACCGGCTGACTCACATGTTCAATCTTATCCACCAGCTCCTGAACCTTATTCTCTCCGAACTCCCGCATTCCACAGGCAATGGCTGTTTCAATATCCGCAAGCGGCTTCGTCTTGCTGACCGCAATCAGAGTAACCTCCTTTGCATCCCTGCCTGCCCGCTGACATGCAAGTTCAATATTCTTCTGTACCAGTTCAATATTTTCCTGTATCATACTATTCTCTCCTCGTCTATGATTTCATTAACGAATAATTTGACCTTCTTCTACGGTAGAACCATCCAGCACAATCCGGTCATACAGCTTCAGGCTATATGGGTCGCCCTCTGTAATAATGGTAAAATCACCGTCTGAAACAAGAATTTCCACCCGTTCAAAGGTTGCCATTCCGCGGTTGGCATTATATACACCTGCCAGCTTTGTGCTTCCCATATCCGAAATTGCCATCGTTTCATCCGAATCATTTTTAACTAATACCGCATTTTCTTCAAAATCATCCGGATTCACATAACAAAATGAATCATCCTTATAATAGATTGACGGTGCGACCTGCGAAATTGACAGGTTTCCGTTTTCGTCTAACACTCTTACATTAAAATAAATCATTTGATTTGTATTGCTACCGGTAGTCAGATATGTATTCGGAATTTTCACCACCCGCTTTTCCACAATGGCACTGTTCGGAATATTCAGACCCTCCTGACGGCTCATAACGATTTCAACCGGAATGTAACGCTCCTGACAATAATTTACCATCAGCTTGTCCAGCGTAATATTGGCAAAATAGGCATCCCCGTTTTGAATAACCGCAATATCCCCATATACGACATGGCTAACATTTGGCAAATACAAGGTTACACGCGTATCCTCCTTTAACCGGTCTGCATCCTCTTCCGATAACGGAAGCACCAGATTCCAGTAATCACTTGTAATCAGCTTATATACCGGATTGCCTGACTGAATCACCTCGCCGGTTTTTAAAGACGTATGTGTATATGCCTTTTCATCAAAATCCGCCATTGTAACATCAGCCGGTGTACGTGTTTCATATCCATCCTGATAAAAGGTAACAATTCCACTCTCTGCCGCAGGAATCTGTGTATAAGAACCTCCGAGACTGTTTGAGGACACCAATTCATCCAGAATCTGATTATTTACAATATCCAGCACCTGACCTTCTATCTCATACTTAAATTCATATACATCTGAATAATTCGTATCATTAAAATAATTCCGGAACGCAGATATGGTATCGCGTATATCCGAATAGCCCGCACTGTCCAGAGCGGTTCCATTATCCGCTGCCTCTGCGACCAAGTCCGATAACGTGCCGGCGGCATCTACCGTATATACGGTTGCATTTTTCGCAACCTTTTGTCCATCCCGTATATAATAATTAACATAGCCGGAAACGTCCGTATTGATAAGGCTTTCCTGTCGGAGTGCCATTGCCGTACCGGAAATATTGGTATCCATATAACTCTTTTGTACTTCATATACTGCAACCCGCTTCATATTCAGGCTCCGGACAATTTGAACCCCAAGAAAAATAAAAATCAATCCGAAAATAATAACACCGATATTAATGGTAGGTACATTATGAAATTTTACTACTTTTCGATTTCCTGCCATACCTGTCTCCTGTGCAAACTTCGTTAGACATAAAGAATCGAGTAGACGTCAGCTTCTACCCGATATTACAAAGATATGCTTACATATGGTTGTAACGTCTGTGGTAATGACTCCTGACCTACAGCCACACTCAATACAATATTCAGATTCCGGGAATCCGAAAAATCACGCAGAAATGCAACTGCGGTTTCCAATTCCTCCGGTTCTACATGTGCAATCGTTAAAAAGCTGTCCAGAAACAACCACTCTAAATCATGATTCTGCGACGCAATTCCATATAAGAATCCACAAAACATACTAAAGTTATCAATGTGATACTCCGGCATACAAATCATCCGGATGCGGTTACTCAGTTCATACATATGCTTATTATTCTTATCCAGATACACAATGGAGCCGCTGCTCAACAAAGCACTGTCATTTGCCTTCGTAATTAAGAATTTGGTCTTACCCTTACCTTTATCACCTGCTATAATTTCAACCATGATATGTCCTCCTGTTCATTATCCCATTACCACTAATTATAGTACAAGCATACACGAAGTACAACAAGAACTTGTTATTTTGGACTATTTTGAACCCATTTGCTGTAAAAGCTCCTCCATCTGCGAATAAAGCAGCTTCCGATTATCCGCTCCGCATACAACTGCAATATAGACCTGATTCTCGTCATCGATTGCCTCCAGAATCAGACAACAGCCCGCTTCATTTGTTGTTCCGGTCTTTCCCGAAACCACTGTAATTCCCTCCGGAGCCTCATAACCACCGCTGATAAACTGATTGGAATTTACAATCGGAATGCTTCTGGTTCCCTCAGTCGTCTGAAACGACATCGTATAGTTTGCGGTTCCTGCTATATCCAGAAATTCCGGATGCTTTATCAGCTCCTTAAAAATCAAGTATAAGTCATAGCCGGTTGTGTAATGCTGTGAATCATGCAGACCATTCGTATTTACAAAATGTGTATGTGTAGCCCCTAATTCTGTGGCTCTCTGATTCATAAGCTCTATAAATGCATCCTCACTGCCGGAAACATACCTGCCTAATGCAACCGCACAATCATTTGCGGAGGTAATCAGCATTCCATGCATTAACTCATTTACCGTCAGCGTATCCCCTGCCTGTAAGCCGATACTGACTGCCATAGGGTCATTTAATACAATCGGCGTATCAATTGTCACCGTATCCTCCAGATTACCGTTTTCCAGCACTAACAAAGCCGTCATAATCTTGGTGATACTGGCAGGATATATCTGTTCAAACGGATTCTCCTCCGTCAAGACCTCCTGTGTGGTCGTATTGATACACAGCTTGGTTGATACCTGTGAATTTACCGCCTGTTTCCAAGGAATCACAACAAGCCCCTGTGTAAAAGAACTTGCTATTTCCGGTTCTTCCGTAATATCAGTTGGATACGGACGGTTTGCCGGTATTTGAAATTGCGTGGTATCATTGACAGACTGCTTACCGCACCCTGTCAGTATCAGCCCCAATATCCCTATTATCGCACAGATATACCGTAATTTTGATAATTTCATAATAACCGTATCCTCCTATCACTGGTAAAGACGAAAAGCTGTCATTTACCGATTTCCGTATGACAGCCTTTCGTTATAATCTCATATGTATACTTCTTTGAAGTCGCATGATTTCAAAACACCCACATAGGTGTTACTAGCGGTATGCATCCCGCCATTCCAAATCTCCACGCTCTAATGCCTTTATCAGCAATTCCGCAGTTGCCAGATTGGTAGCCAGCGGAATATTATGCACATCACACAATCGAAAAATATTATTAAAATCTATCTCATGTGATTTCGGATTCTGCGGGTCCCGCAGGAAGATCAACATATCCAGATTATTATTTTCTATCTGTGAACCTAACTGCTGCTCTCCACCCAAATGCCCTGCTAAATACTTATATACGTTCAAATTCGTGACTTCTTCAATCAATCTTCCGGTTGTTCCGGTTGCATACAATGAATGTTTACTCAAAATACCCCGATATGCAATACAAAAATTCTGCATCAGCTTCTTTTTTGTATCATGTGCAACTAACCCAATATTCATAAGCTCACCTCAATACTTTTTTTTGTGAAGACCTACGTTCAACACCAGTCCGATTCCTCCACACGAAGATAATAACGAGCTTAATCCATAACTGATAAACGGTAATGGCAATCCCGTATTTGGAAGTATCTGTGTTGCTACACCAATATTAATAAAGGTCTGAAAACAAATTAACGCTGCTACACCTGTCGCAATCAGCATTCCTTCGGTATCCTCTGCCTTTCTTGCGATTCGTATACATTGTAACACTATTAACAGTATAATTGCAATAATAAACACACAGCCGATAAAACCTAATTCTTCTCCTACCACCGAGAAAATAAAGTCTGTCTGCTGCTCCGAAATAAGATTTGCATCCTTAACGGTTGCAACACTGTCCGAGGTCAATCCCTTTCCGGTCAGCATACCCGAACCGATAGCCATAACCGAATTGGTCTGCTGATAACCGGTTGTCAATGCATAGTCCTGCGGATAACGGAACGCAAGAATCCGCCCTAACTGATAATCATCCAACAGCTTCTGCCCCGGCTGCTGAATATACCAAAAGAACAGACTGCTTAACGGAATCAATATCAGCGTTACAATACCAATCAGCTTATAGCTTAGACCTGCCGTAAATATCATCGCCATCAGAATCAAAAAAATATCAATGGTTGTTGATAAGTCCGGCTGCCGCTCTACTACCACCAGCGGAACTGCACAAAACACAGCAACCAGTAACAGACTTTTCCATGTGTTTAATTTGTCCTTTAGCTTCGTTAACAATACCGCAAGACAGATAATCATAAATATCTTGGTAAATTCCGATGGCTGAATGGTCATGAAATTTCCGATTCCATACCAACGCTTCGCATTGTTTACCGTTTTACCGAACGGAATCAAGCCAAGCAGCATAATCAAATTAAATCCATATATAATCAGCCACGTCTTGCAGAAATAATGATAATCGACCAGAGATATGACACCCATAACACCCAGACAACCAATCAGACCTATAACCTGCTTCATGGTATAGGAACTATCTGCACTGTTAATGACAATTGTTCCGAATATACATGCAACCATAACCAGTATGACCAGTTTGAAATTATAATCTCTTAATCGATATCCCTTGAACATCTTACCTTCACCTTAAACAACAATTTTATTTATTCGCAGAATTTCCCTTTAATTCCTTAATCGGTATATTGGCATAGATGGCAGGTACAGAACCATGGCCACCCTCCGACTCTGTCTGTGTAATCTGGATGTCCAGACCGGAAGCATCTATTTCCACATATTTTGAAATAACCTGAATAATTTCGTTCTTAATCTGTTCCATTACATCCGGTGAACAATTTGCACGATCTGACACCAGCAACAACTTCAAACGATCTTTTGCATAATCTCCAGAGGTCTTTTTTCTACCAAAAAACAACTCTTTTAATCCCATAGTAATCCGCTCCCTCCTTAGTTATTGGATTTCTTGAAGATTTTAGAAAGCTTCTTGAAAAATCCATCATTTGATAAATCCAAGAACGGAACCTCTTCACCCATAATCCGCTTACAGATATTCATATAAGCCTTTCCCGGCAGGGTGTTATCCCCAACCAGAGGTTCGCCCTGATTTGTAGATACAACGATATTCTCATCATCCGGTACGGCACCAATTAAATCAATTGCCAGAATTTCAACAACATCATCAATGGACATCATATCGCCACGCTTTACCATATCCATGCGAATCCGGTTGATAATCAGATTAATCTTCTTAATTTCATTTGCTTCCAACAGACCAATGATACGGTCTGCATCACGAATTGCAGATACTTCCGGAGTCGTAACCACCAATGCCCGGTCTGCAGCCGCAATCGCATTTTTAAATCCCTGCTCAATACCGGCCGGACAATCCAAAAGTATGTAATCAAACTCTTCCTTTAACTCATCCACCAGCTTCTTCATCTGCTCCGGTGATACGGAGGTTTTATCGCGTGTCTGTGCGGATGGCAGTAAAAACAGATTCGGATAACGCTTGTCCTTAATCAATGCCTGCTTATACCGACAGTTTCCTTCTACTACATCCACCAGATTATATACAATTCGATTTTCAAGCCCCATAACAACATCTAAGTTTCGAAGTCCTATATCTGTATCAATTAAGACGACCTTCTTATCCAGCTTTGCCAGACCGGTTCCTACATTTGCGGTAGTTGTGGTCTTTCCGACACCACCCTTACCAGATGTTATAACGATTACTTCACTCACAGTTTCATTCCTCCACTCCTGTATACTTTTATAAGTTTATATCATTTAGAACCGATTTGCTTACTGGTTCGATATAAATATTATCATTTTCAACAAATGCTATCTGTGCATCCATGGTTTTCGTTCCAAAGCGTTTCTTTGGCTTATCCGGAGCTCTGCCGATTATATCACTAATCTGAATCTGCATCGGAGTCATGGATAATGCCAGAACAAATGCATTCTTATTTCCTGCCGCTCCTGCAATAGCAGTTCCCTTTAAGCCACCCAGAATTATAATGTTTCCGTTTGACATCACAGTTGCACCAGGATTTATGTCACCGATTACCACCAGACTTCCGGAAGATTCTAACGTTTGTCCCGAACGAAGGGTGCCTTTATAAAACAGCCCATCATTCTTTTCCGGATAGATGAAATGGGTCTCATCCGATGTACCGTCCGATTCTTTCTTATTTTCGTCGATAATTCGTTGGAACTGCTCCTCGGTATCCTTTCGATTATCAATCACGTACGGTATCCGCAGGGTTGTCCGCTTTTTAATCAAATCCAGGACCCGGTCTATTTCCTCGGATGAAAGCTCCCTGCCCTCAAACGTAATCGCACACTGGGTATTGCTGTTAAAATATTTGCTGGAATCGTCAAACCGAACCCCTATCTCTATCAGTAAATCCTCAAATGGAACCTCCGGATCCAAAACCAGTACAATTCCATATCGATTTCCTTTTATAATGACATGTTCCTTCATGAACTCACCTCTTCAAGTAGTTTCTCCTGACATACAGTTTTACTATATACCAATTTCCCAACAGTTGGCAAGTGCTTTAATCTCCGGTATGCACACTATTTCCGGCAGCTGAATGATTTTCCAACAGCTCCGGCTGATAATAATATGCATATATCATACTTGCCAATTCTTCCGCATTTCCTGATGAATGTCCGTACGGAATAACGGTTGTAACCGTAATCTCCGGGTCCTCATATGGTGCAAAGGATACAAATAATGCATGACAGGCTCTGGTTAAATCCTCCTGTGCCGTACCGGTTTTACCTGCTACCGCCGTATCCATCTGATTTAACAGACTGGATGCAGATGTATGATCCGTAATTACCCGCCGCATACCGGAATAAATACTATCCCACAATGCATTAGATATTTCCGGATGGGATTCAACCGTCTGCTTGGAAGTATAAACACTGTTGCCCTCATAATCCTGAATATCCTGTATCAGAGACAAATCATAGCACTCTCCGCGTGCAGCAATCGTATTCACATAACGTGCAAGCTGAATCGGGGTAAAGCTGTTGGTATCCTGTCCGATGGTTGCACGAACCGGGTCCTCACTGGCCAGACTTGGTTCTGCCTCCGGCAATTCAACACCGGATTTCCGGTCCAGTCCAAAGACCTCATCATATTTAATTTGGCGATCTAAGCCCTGCCGTTTGTTAAAATCTCCGTTTGCTTCCAGACTCAGCCGGTAGCCTACTTCATAATAGAAATAATTACAGGATACCTCCAGTGCAGCAGGAATATCAATCGTGCCATGGCTTCCCGGATAAATCCAGCACCGCGGGCTAGGTGTTACTTCCTCAAAAATGCCCTTTGTGGTAATTGACTCATTTACACCCAGAACCCCCTCCTGCACCCCTGCCACCGTACTTAACATTTTGTAAGTAGAACCCGGTGCGGTTCTCTGCTGGGTTGCACGATTAAACATAGGACTGGTAATGTCTGAATTCAGCTGCATGTAATAAGATGCATCAATGGTATTCGTCAACCGGTTGTTATCATAGCTTGGATAACTGACTAATGCCAGCACCTTACCGGTTTTAACATCCGTTACCACCACAGATCCGGAACATGGGTCTAATGCAAGCTGTGCCGGTGTAATTTCAATTTTCTGAATCTTACGCACCATAAAGGCATAGGCACTGAGTTGTCCGGACTGTAACGGTGCATAGTCCTCATCGGCTGAACTGAGAACACCCTGGTCGTACAGCATCATACAGATTTGCTTTCCGCTTACTGAACCGGATTGTATCATATATTTTATGATAAGCTTGTCGAAATCCTTGTTTTTCGGCAATTCCGTAATAATATTCTCAACCAGTGCATTATAGATTTCCTCGGAATCATAGTAATCACTGTTAAGCTCAAAATTTGCAATGTTTACTGCATTTTGGTTAATTGCATATCGAAGATATTCTCCCAATCCAATCGTCTGGTTCTTATAGAATGCTACAAAGGTTTCATCATTATCCGGAATCACCGTTGCATCCAGAATCCCTTGCTTCAATAGTATCTGATATATGAAATTCATATAATCCTGATCCTCTTCCGACAAATCCTTCATTGCCTTCTGTGAGGTAAGCAAATCCGTTTCTACAGAGGTCAGAACACCCGCCTGTCTGGTTTCAAATGCACTCAAAAATGCACGCTCCGTTTCGCTGGCAGACTCCGAGCGGACATGCTCCATCTTAAGGGTATTATTATTAAATAACGCAAAATAGACGGAATTAATCGGAATCAAAATATTTTTTTCAGTTCCGGTTGAGGTTCCCTCGGTCAGATGTGCCAGCAAAATACTTGCAAGCTCCTGCTCTAAGGCATCATAGCAATACTTTGTCAGGTCACTGTCTATGGACAAATACACATCATTTCCGGCAATTGCATCACTGCTGTCAACCACCTCTAAGACACGTCCCAGATTATCTACAAATAAGTGCTGGGTTCCGTTTTTACCACGCAGTTCCTCCTCTAACGTGTTTTCCACACCCATTTTTCCTACTACATCCGAAGCCGAATACTGGTCATCCTCGTCCAGATTTGCATTGTATTCCGCAAGTTCATCCGAGGATATATTACCAATATACCCGATGATGTTTGCAAAATATTTGGAATCATTATAGATTCTGGTGGAATCCACCTGCACATCCATACCTAATAATTCATCCTTGCGTTCCGTAATCTGTGCCACACTGGCATCCGATACATTTAACGCAATCTTAACGGTTACATACTGCTGAAACCGGTTCAGCCAAAGTGCATAACGAACCGCCATAATTTTCAATGCATCCTCCGTTGAATACTCATCGGATATATCAAAATTACGATTCTTCTTCGCATCATTATTATTTCTTAAGTACTGGAAAATCTCCTCTGCCGTCGCATTCGCATGCTCCTTTAAGTCCTCTTCTTTTCCGACCGAATAGACCTCCATGCGGAAGCGGGTCAGAGCCGAGCCTTCCACCGTAAACTGCAGGTTTCCGTATTCATCCAGTTCAATCGGAAATTCATCATATAAAACGGTATCCCCATTCTTCTCCAATATCTGAATTGTCTTATATACCACCTGATTTTTCAGGTCACTTTCACTCATTTTAAGCTCGCTTGCCCGTGTATCCAGTTGAGTGCTGTTACCAAACGTAACCGAATACGAAATTTCATTATATGCCAGCTCTTTTCCGTTCCGGTCATAAATAACGCCTCTGGATGCCGGAACTGTAACCGTACGCTCCTGTTTGTACGTAAAATTATCCAGATATTCCTGTCCGTCTACGATTTGCAGCAAAAACAAACGGTACACCAATATACCGAACAGAATTATAAATATAATCGTAAGCGGAAATAAGCGATGCCCCATATATTCTTTTAAGAAATCCCGGATAGCGCCGAACAGCTCCCTAATCATGCGACTCCACTTCCTTCCTCTTTTTGCTTCAGCCAGCGATTAATCTTAACTAACGGCTTGTAAATGATTAGTGTCATAAGCATGGTATATACAATCTCCGGCAGTATAACATGCACGAAATAAAAGCCAATGTCCAATCGGTTCCGCATCAGATATGAAACAATATATACAATCAGGTTATATGCCAAATCATTTACTCCTGCCATAATCATCGGCAACAACAAATCCTCCATATAGTAAACCCGGTGAAAGAAGCCGTTGATATAGCCAAGATACATATAGAGCAACGCATACGGACCGATTACACTTCCATAGAACATATCCAGAAGCAGTCCGGATACAAAGCCTACCAGCATACCTTCCTTTCTTCCCCGCATCACACCGAATGCCATTGTTGGTATCAAAAGAAGATTCGGTACTATCCCGGCTAAGGTAAAATACCGAAAACAAGAGGTCTGTAATAAGAAACAGATTATAATAATTAAAAACTGTATCAAATATCTTCGCATTGGAATCACTCTTCCTCTATCGTCTGCTTTAACTGTAATACAACCAGTACGGTCTGGATATGGTCAAAATCAACTGCGGGCGTTACATCCGCAGACATCGTCAGATTATTGGAATCCAACTTCAGATTCGATACATATCCGATTGTAATTCCCGGCAGGAACTTATCACTGATATTTGAGGTAATGATTTCATCCCCCTCAGAAATATCCGCATCCTTATCAATATGCTCCACCCGGATATAGCCTTCATCCATATACTTTTCATCCCCCAGCACACTGCAAAGAGAAGAATCACTCAAGAACATGGCACTTACCGTACTGTTATCATCAATAATAGAACGTACCTTTGCATAGTTTGGTCCTACCTCCGTCACAATTCCGACCAGACCGTTGCCTGCCATTACATTACACCCCACCTGAATGCCTGCATTGGAGCCTTTATCAATAATAAATGTATCAAACCAGTTTCCGGCATCCTTAGAAATAACATTTGCCGCTACCTTGTCATAGCTTGGAAATCTGGAATCCAGTTCATATAATTCCCGTAAGTCATTTAATTCATTAGCATCCGAAATCTGAATCCGGTTCTCTGTCTGGTATTCCTCCAACTGACTCTTTAATTGTTCATTTTCTGTCTGGAGATTCCGAATATCCGCAATCATATCTAACTTATCTCCAACCCACTCACCGACCACATTAATTCCCCGCTGCATCGGAGTAATGGTAACACCGGTTACATACCGAAGCGGAGTCAGCACATCCTCAAACGCAAAGGATACCCCAATCAATATCAGACATACGGTTGTCAAAATTAACAATATATATTTAGGCGGAATTTTATTCTTATTATTAAATCTCATAGGACTTCTTCTTTCCTTTTATTCAATCTTCGTTACATATCAGAGCAGCTTATGTTCTGCAAAGCTAAAGTAGCATCGGTTTCCGGTAATGATATGGTCCAGCAAGGGAATCTGTAACAAATCTCCGGCTTCTTTCATCTGCCTTGTCACACTTCTGTCCTCTGTACTGGGCTGTGCGTTGCCGGACGGATGATTATGCACCAGTACCAGATTAACCGCACTGCACCGCAGGGCTTCCAGGTAAATTTCTCTTGCCGATATTAAAGATGCATTTACCGTTCCGCGGGTAATCATCTGCTTTCTGATTAAACAGCATTTCTGGTCAAAATACAAGGCATACACACATTCCTGAGTTTCATACCGAAGCTCTTCCATAAAATACCTTGCGATGGACTGCGGATTTCCAAGTACCATCTGGGCTTCCGGAACCGTTCTTGCAATTCGTTTTGCCAATTCGGCAATGGTCTGCAATTGAATTGCCTTTACCCGTCCGATACCGGGAATCTCCATCAATTGCTCCCGGCTCAGGTAACACAACCCCATCAGATTCGGATGCGTTTCCTCCTTACGCAATACCCGTCTTGCCAATTCCAGAGAATTAATTTCCCTGCAGCCTGTACGCAAAATGACTGCCAATAATTCCGCATCGCTTAATGCCTGCGGTCCCAGCTTTTCACAACGCTCATATGGACGTTCCGAAACAGGAAGCTCCTTCATACACGTATGTTCTATTCTGTTCATACATTCCTTTCCACGCTCACGCAGAAATTCCGGAAAACAACGGCTGTATTACAATAACCGATAGATAACGACACCAATGATAATGCCGATAATTCCCCCGATTGTAATTTTAATGGACAATCCAAATGTCAGTACAATAATGCCTAAATCCAATACAACCGGCTCTGCCAATCCAAAGGACTGCCCAAAATTCAGCCAGCTTAAGAAGGATACATCTTTTGTCAACCAGCCGATGAAGCCCCCGATTACAATTCCGGCCAGAATCATTAAAAATAAAGCCCAATTGTTTTTCCCTAAATTACCACTTGCCATTGCAAAGCCTCCTTATCTTCCGCATTTTACCACACTTTTAAGCCCTTATCAACTATCTGCTGCAGGGATTTCATGATTCCGTATTTTGCATGCGGATATGTCAGTCCGCCTTGAAAATATACGGCATACGGAGCCTTAATCGGTCCATCTGCGGATAACTCAATCGAAGCACCCGATACAAACGTACCTGCCGCCATGATTACATCACTGTCATATCCCGGCATCGGCCATGGTGTTGGAGTGACATAGCTGTCAATTGGGGATGCTGCCTGAATCCCTTCACAAAATGCAATGAGCAGTTCCGGCCTGCCGAATTCTACCGCCTGAATAATATCATACCGTGGTTCATTTGCTGCTGGAATTGCATGATACCCAAGGCCCTCATAAATAGTTGCTGCAAGAATTGCCCCCTTAAGAGCTGCCGCCGTTACCGTGGGTGCAAGAAATAAGCCCTGTATAAAACTTGCCGTTACTCCAAGACTTGCTCCCAGCTCTTTGCCAAGTCCCGGTGCAGTCAGACGATATGCCGCACGTTCTACACATTCTTTCGTACCTACAATATATCCGCCTATCGGTGCCAGACCACCGCCCGGATTCTTAATTAATGAGCCCACTGCCATATCTGCACCAACATCCGTCGGTTCCAGTTCTTCTACAAATTCACCATAGCAATTATCCACCATACAGATAACATCCGGCTTTATCTTCTTAATAAATGCAATTAATTCTCCGATTTGCTTTACAGACAGCGTTTTACGGGTTGCATAGCCCTTGGAACGCTGGATTTCAACCAGCCGGGTTCTGTCATTTAAGGCGGCTTTGATTCCGTCCCAGTCAAAAGAGCCGTCCGGAAGCAAATCCACCTGTCGGTATGTCACCCCATATTCCGCCAGAGAACCGGTGGATGGGCGGATACCGATAATCTCATCCAACGTATCGTATGGCTTCCCTACCGGAGACAACATTTCATCCCCCGGTCTTAGATTGCCCGCCAACGCAATATGAAGAGCATGGGTTCCGCAGGTAATCTGGGAACGCACCAACGCATCCTCTGTGTGAAATATATCTGCATATACCTGTTCTAATGCATCCCGCCCAATATCATTATAGCCATAACCGGTAGACGGATATAAATGTGCCTCACTAAGCTGATGCTTCTGCATGGCGTGCAGTACCTTTGCCTGATTATACTCTGCAATACCATCAATTTTCTGAAACCGCTCCCGTAATCCGGCTTCTGCATTTTGACAATATTCAAATACAGTTTTATCAATTCCCATATTCTGATACATGGAAAATAGTTCCTCGTTCATCATTCTATCCAATCTCCATTTCTGTCATTCATTTTCTGATACAAGTATCTGCTTCTTTACCAAGTCAAGCATCTGATTCAGCAGCTCATCCTCTGTCTTATCCTCACGATTCAGCCAATGCACATCCGGCTCCCGCTTAAACCATGTAAGCTGACGTTTTGCAAAATGTCTTGTATCCCGTTTCAGCCGATATACTGCCTCCTCAAGCGTACAGCTACCGTCTAAATAATCCAGAATTTCCTTATAGCCAAGCCCCTGCATCGAAACCATATCCCGCGTACAGCCATGGTTTACCAGACCGGCAACTTCATCAACCAAGCCCTGCTCCAGCATTTCATCAATCCGTCGGTCAATCCGGTCATATAGCTTCTGCCGGTCATCCTTTAAAACAAAATACAGATAATTATAGGGTGACTGCTTTTTACGTTGTTCCTCATTATGCTTGGAAATGCAGCCACCGGTCTGGTGATGGAACTCCAATGCCCGAATTACCCGCTTGATATTATTGGCATGAATCACCTTTGCCGATTCCGGGTCTATCTCTGCCAGAAGCTGATGCAGATATTCCGCTCCATGCTCCTTAGCAAGCTGTTGTAGCTGTTGCCTGTATTCGGTATCCTCATCCTGCTCACTAAAATCTATGTCATATAACAATGCCTGAATATAAAAGCCGGTGCCGCCAACCAAAATCGGAACATCCCCTGCCGCATATATTTCCGAAAGTGCTGCCTTTGCCATTTCCTGAAATTTTACTACATGAAAGTCCTCTGTCGGCTCCAGTACATTAATCAGATGGTGGGAAACGCCATTCATTTCCTCTGGCATAATCTTAGCGGTGCCAATATCCATCCCCCGGTATACCTGCATGGAATCTGCCGAAATAATCTGTCCCTTCACTGCCTTTGCAAGTGCAATGGATAATTTCGTTTTTCCCACAGCCGTCGGACCTGCTAATATAATCAGCGGCGGCTTTTTATCCTTCTTATCCTGTACCTGAAATCTACTGTCCATATGCTTTACTGTTCTCCTAATTCTGAATCCGTCTGAATTTCTTTTCCAATTCCGTTTCCGTCATAGCAATAATGGTCGGTCTTCCATGCGGACAATTATACGGATTTTCTAATTGCAGCAATTGGTCTATAAGTGCATCTGCCTCCTGCGTAGTAAGCTTCATATTGCCCTTGACGGCAGCCTTACACGCCATAGTTGCAATTTTGTAAATGAACAAATCCATATTCAGATGGGTTCCGTCCTCCAATAAGGAATCTACAAAATCAATAAATATATCCTGTGCCGCAAGTCCATAGGTTTCTAACGGAACTGCACGCAGCATATATTCATTTCCGCCAAAGGTTTCCATTTGAAAGCCCATGGATTCAAAGAAATCATAATGTTCTTTTAATATCTGCTGCTGTCGCGGATTGACCGATATTACAATCGGCGGATGAATCTGCTGGGAAATCACCTGTCTGTTCTGATATTGCTTCATTAAGGTTTCATACACTACTTTTTCATGTGCCGCATGCTGGTCCATGATAAACAGATTATCTTCATACTCAATCAGCCAGTAGGTACGAAACAACTGTCCAATCAGACGATGCTTCGGTCTGGCTTCTTTCGTCAAGAATCCGGATGCAAATAAGCTAAGCTGTGGTGCATCCTTCGCAAAAGATGCTTTATACGTATTTTCTTCCCGTACCTGTAACGTTGATGCCTCCAAAGATGGCCTATCCGCTTGGGTTTCATCAGTCTCTGTTGCACCAGCCTGTATTACTGTATCAGGCTTCGCTACACCTGCTTGAGCTGTACCTGCCCCGGCTACACCCGCCTGTATCGTTGCACTTGCTTCTGTTATCCCGGTTCCGGCGGTATCCAAAGCAGTTTGACGAAGTCCATATACCGTTTGTAATTCCTGATTTCTGCGATTCACTTCAAAAGGCTCCGGACCCGATGCCCGCATTCCACGTTCCGCTCCGGTTTTCTGCTGTCCTTTATTTTGTGATTCTTTGCCCGCTTTTGCTTCCTCTCCAACATCCGGAATTAGCTCCCTCTGCAATAACGTATGACGAATCTCTTCAAATATGAATTTATATAAAGCATCCCCCTGACTATACCGCATTTCCATTTTCCGTGGATGCACATTCACGTCTAACAGCCGGGAATCTACGGTAATATTTAATGCCACAAACGGAAACTTATGAATCATAACAAAGGTCTTATAAGCCTCCTCGATTGCCTTGGTAATAATCGGGCTTTTTATATATCTACCATTGACATAATAATGTTCAAAGCTTCTGTTTCCTCTGGATATATACGGTTTCGCCACATAGCCGGATAAGGTCATGCCATCCCTGCTAACCTCTAGCGGCAACAGATTCTTTGCAATTTCTCTGCCGTATACATGATATAAAATGTCCTTTAAGCTGCCGTTTCCGGAGGTTGATAATTTATTCTGCCCATTATTTACAAATTTTACCGAAATATCCGGTCTTGACATGGCAATCTGCTCCACCAGTTCGGTCACATAACCGGCTTCTGTCATAGCCGTTTTTAAAAACTTTCTTCTTGCCGGTGTATTATAAAACAGATTCCGAAGAATAAAGGTCGTTCCCTCCGGACATCCGATTTCTTCCATAGACTGCTCCTGCCCGCCATGAATCACATAGTGTACTCCGGTTAATGAACTTCCGGTCTTGGTAATCAGCTCCACCTGTCCGACTGCCGCAATACTCGATAAGGCTTCCCCTCGAAATCCCAAGGAGCTGGCAGTCAGCAAATCTTCAATTGTCTGAATCTTACTGGTGGCGTGACGTAAAAATGCCGTCCGCACCTGCTCTGCCGGAATGCCGCACCCATTATCCGTAACCCGGATAAAAGAGATTCCGCCATCCTTAATCTCTACCGTAATGGCAGTTGCCCCGGAATCAATAGAATTTTCAATTAATTCCTTCACAACTGAGGCAGGACGTTCTACGACCTCGCCTGCTGCAATTTTATCTATGGTTGCCTGATCCAACACCTGTATCATAAGTTCTAGTCTCCCTTCCGGATACCTGACCGCTCGCTGTTTAATCCTTTTGAAGCTTTTCCTGTAGGTCACTTAAATATACCAATGCCTTCATCGGAGTCATATTGGACAAATCCAATGCCTGTATCTGTGCAATAACCTCCTGTTCCATTGGATTTGCAAAAAAGGATAACTGCTCCGGCTCCTTCTTTTTCTTTGGTTTTGCCACTGTTACCTTCTTACCGTTTCCTGCTAAATCATGTTCATCCAACAATTCTGAAAGGATCTCATTTGCCCGGGCAATCACATCACCCGGAAGTCCTGCAAGCTTTGCCACCTGAATACCATAGCTCCGGTCTGCACCGCCCCGCATAATCTTTCGAAGGAATACAATATCATCCCCCTGCTCCTTTACGGCAATGCAATAATTATGAACTCCCGGAAGTTGTCCCTCCAGCTCTGTCAATTCATGATAGTGGGTCGCAAACAACGTCTTTGCTCCCAGCCTATGATAATTACTGATATATTCCACCACTGCCCATGCAATCGAAAGTCCGTCATAGGTACTGGTTCCGCGACCGATTTCGTCCAGAATCAAAAGACTATTTACGGTTGCATTTCGCAGAATATTTGCTACCTCGCTCATTTCTACCATAAAGGTACTTTGTCCGGAAGCCAAATCATCCGAAGCACCCACTCTGGTAAAGATACGGTCTACAATTCCAATATCTGCCTGCTCTGCCGGAACATAACAGCCCATCTGTGCCATTAATACAATTAAAGCCGTCTGCCGCATATAAGTAGATTTTCCTGCCATATTCGGTCCGGTTATAATCGCAATCCGATGCTCGTTAATATCCAGCTCAGTATCATTTTGAATAAACATATCATTCGGTATCATTTTCTCAACTACCGGATGCCTGCCGCCTCGAATCTGTAAGCGGCCTTCCTCATTCATGGTCGGGCGGATATAGTGATTCTGCTCCGTCACATATGCCAAGGATGCCATCACATCCAACTGTGCAACTGCGTGTGCCGTTTTCTGCACCCGTTTGATTTCATCCGAGATTTTCTCCCGCACCGCACAAAAGGTTTCATATTCCAACGCACACAGCTTATCCTCTGAGCCAAGAATCGTATCTGCCAGCTTATCCAGTTCTTCGGTGGTATAGCGTTCCGAATTTGCCAAGGTCTGCTTTCTTATAAAATGCTCCGGCACCAAATCCTTATAGGAATTTGTAACATCAAAATAATAACCAAATACCTTATTATACTTAATTTTCAGGTTCTTAATACCGCTAGCTTCCCGTTCCCTTTGTTCCAGTTCTGCCAGCCATTGCTTTCCGTCTGTCTTGGCATGCTTCAGTTCATCGATATGCTCCAGATATCCGTCCTTGATGATGCCGCCCTCTTTAATTTGAAGCGGTGGGTCCTCTACAATCGCATCCTCCAGCAATTGATGAATATCCTCCAGTCCATCCATATCTTCATAAATATTATGCAGCATTCCTTCCGGATACCCGGACAATAACTGTCGGATAAACGGCAGATAAGATAATGAGGTCTTAAAGGAAATCAAATCTCTCGGATTCGCAGTCTTAAGACTGATACGGGTCATCAGACGTTCCAAATCATAGATTGGATTCAGATATTCCCGTAGTTCCTCCCGGTTAATTGCCTCTTGATTTAACTGTGCAATGGCATCCAGCCGTTTTTCAATCAAATCCCTGCGGATAAGCGGCTGTTCCAGATAGGTACGAAGCAATCTGGCTCCCATGGCGGTCTTGGTTCTATCCAGCACCCATAACAGTGAGCCTCGTTTTTCCTTATCCCGAAGGGTCTCTGTTAATTCCAGATTCCGTCTGGTGGAGCTGTCCAGAATCATATAATCGTCTACTGCATATAATTCCAGATGATTCATATGCTCTAGGGAGCTTTTCTGGGTTTCAATCAGATATTGCATTAAGGCTCCGGATGCTATTACCGACAGGCTTCGCTCTTTCAGCCCCAGAGCTTCTAAGGTCTGCACCTGAAACTGCTTCATCAGGCAGGCGGTATCCTGTTCCTCGTTAAAATACCAGTCATCCATGGCAGAAATTGTGATATGTAAGCGTTCCCGATAATATTCCACATCCCAGTCCTGACACAAAAACGCTTCATTGCAAATAATTTCAGCCGGCTGGTATTTATTAATTTCATCCTTACATTTATCCTTACTTGTCACCTGACAGGTTCTTGCCTCTCCGGTTGTAATATCCGCAACCGCAATTCCGTATGCGTCATCCACCGCATAAATGGACATCAGATAATTATTCTGACCCTCCTTCAGATTTTGCGTAGAGAGATTCGTTCCGGGGGTAATAATCTGTATCACATCCCGCTTAACCAAACCCTTTGCCTGCTTAGGGTCCTCAACCTGTTCACAGATAGCCACCTTATATCCCTGTTCAATCAGCCGGTTTGCATAGACTTCATAAGCATGATAAGGAACGCCGCACATCGGTGCTCGTTCCTCCTGTCCGCAGTCCTTTCCGGTTAATGTAATTTCTAAGGCCTTCGATGCCTTCAAAGCATCCTCAAAGAACATCTCATAGAAGTCCCCGACCCGATAGAACATGATACAATCCTTATACTGCTCCTTAATATCCAAATACTGTTGCATCATTGGTGTAAATGCTGCCATTTTCACTCCATCCTTATCCTATATCTACCACCAGTCACTATCCCACAATATGGTGAATGGTCCGTCATTTTCAAGCTCCACCTTCATATCGGCTCCAAAGCTTCCGCTTTCTACATGCCCGAAGGCCTCCCTGCACCCTTCCTTAAAATACTCATAAAGCTCATTGGCAAAGTCCGGAGCCCCTGCCCGGATAAAGCTTGGACGATTTCCCTTCTTACAATCCGCATACAGTGTAAATTGAGAAACCACCAGAACCTCTCCGCCAACATCCGTCAGGGATAGATTTGTTTTTCCCTGTGCATCCTCAAATATCCTAAGTCCTGCCAGCTTCTTTATATACTTATCTGCCATTTCCTTTGTATCTCCGTCAGCCACTCCGAGAAACAACAGCAAGCCCTTTCCGATGCTTCCGATTGTCTGACCGTCTACCGCTACCGAAGCATGGTTGACACGTTGTATTACAATTCTCATACCGTTTCTTCCAACCTTCCGATGTAATAAAATCCCTTTGCCTGCTCCAAATATACCTTACACAGACGTCCAATCATATCTGCACTTCCCGGAAAATGTACCAACAGATTATTGGATAACCGTCCTGTCACCATCGAAACATCCTGCTCGCTCACGCCTTCTACCAAGACCTCTGCTGTCTGCCCTTCCAATTGTCCGGTTCGCTTTTCGGAAGATTCCGCAACCACCTTTAAAAGCCGTTGAAACCGTTCCTTCACAACCTCCTCCGGTATCTGATTCTCCATAGCCGCTGCCGGGGTCCCGGTTCGTTTGGAATAAATGAACGTATAGGCACTGTCATATTCAGCCTTACGAACTACATCTAAGGTTTCTTCAAAATCCTCTTCTGTTTCACCCGGAAAGCCGACAATAATATCCGTTGTCAGGGAAATGTCCGGAATCGCAGTCCGCAGCTTTCGGACTAATTCCAGATAATGCTCCTTTGTATACCGCCGGTTCATTTTCTCCAGAATACGATTACTTCCCGACTGAATTGGCAGATGCATATGCTTGCAGATTTTCTCCGACTTTGCCATTACCGCAATCAGGTCATCTGACAAGTCCTTCGGATGTGAGGTCATGAACCGGATACGTTTTAAGCCCGGAATCTGTTCTACCCGTTCCAAAAGCTCTGCAAATGAAATCGGCTGCTCCAGAGTCTTTCCGTAGGAATTCACATTCTGTCCAAGCAACATAACCTCCACAACGCCCTCTGACACCATTTCTTCAATCTCATGGATAATGTCCTCCGGTTCCCGGCTGCGTTCCCGTCCCCGTACATACGGAACAATGCAATAGCTACAAAAATTATTACAGCCAAACATAATATTCACGCCCGCTTTAAAGGAATACTTTCTTACAGACGGTAAATCCTCTACAATTTCCTTTGCATCCTTCCACAAATCAATTACCATCCGGTCAGACTCCAATCGTGTCTGAATCAGCTCTGCCAGCTTATAGATATTATGTGTACCAAAGATAATATCTACAAACCGGTAACTTTCCTTTAGCTTTTCCACAACCAGTTCTTCCTGCATCATGCAGCCACAAAGTGCAATCATTCTATGCGGATGCTTTTTCTTATAATTCTTTAAGATTCCCAAATGTCCGTATACCTTTTGATTTGCATTTTCTCGAACCGTACATGTATTCAGCAATACGAAGTCTGCATCCTCCGTATCGGTTTCTACATAGCCTAATTCCTCCAAAATACCCGCCAGCTTTTCGGAATCCTTAAAATTCATCTGACAGCCAAATGTCGAAATATGGTATGTCAACGGTCGGTTAATCTGTTCCTCCAATGCAATAATCTTCTGTCTGCATTGCCGGATAATTTCCTTTTGTCGTTCTGCTTCTACGTGTCCCTGTTCCTTCATGTCTACCATCCTCATACTACTATTCTTATCTCATAATTTTTCTTATTATCTTGTTATATTAACTATACTTATCAATAATCCCCTGTAAGGTATCCATGTGTTCATCCACAGAGCTTTGTAAAACCTCCTGCCGAAATTCCATCATGACCTCCTGATAATCCCGCTCTGCAAGCTCCTGCATTTTAAGCAGATTGTTATCCCCATTCTTATATGCGTGGAATACCCGCATACCATCCTTATAACCAAGCTTCTGACATAGCTTTATATAATTCGGACGGAAATTCAACGTACCATGAAGCAAATCACCCAGTGAATGACTTGGGTATACCGAAAGAAATTCCACATCCGGAAATGCCGCCTGAAACCGCTCCATTTCCGCCTTTAGTCCAACCACCACTATTTTCCGGCAACCCATTTCGTATAACGGACGAATCGGACAATTATCCGTAAGCCCTCCGTCCCGATAAAAACTGCCATTAATTTCTACCGCTTCATGAATAATCGGCATGGCAGAGGAGGCTAACAAAATGGCTTCTACATCATATGGCGTTCTGCCATCCAGCCGCATATATTCACCACTGTATACCGTATCTCCAAGCAGTCCCTGAATGGAGCTTATATATTGGTCATGTACCAATATACGGGATACACTGCAAACAACCGGGTGCCTATTTACCGCCAGTTTTGGATATTGAACATATCTCCGAATTAGTGTCAGCATTACCTCCCGCGAAAAGGTGCCTTCTTTTCCGTCTATCAACGCCCAGTCTGTATCAAATACAGATAGTAAATCCACCTCGGACCATGCCGTTTCTGCCATGGCATAATCCCCACACGCAAACAACGCTGCATTTAAGGAACCGATAGACGCACCGGCTATCCGGTCAATCCAATTCTCCATATGCAGTTCTTTCATTGCCTTCCAGACACCTATCTGATATGCACCCTTTGCACCGCCGCCACTGAAGACCAGTCCCCAATTCTGTTCCATATCGTTCCTTTCACTCAAGAATACACTTAAGAATAACCGCAATCTCTGTTATTACTGTTATCATATGCACACGTTGCGGTTTCCTTTCCTGATTACCGGTTAAAATCCTGCTTCATTCTGTTTATATCCGGTACGGCTGCTACCTTGGAGCCATTAAATAGGTAATCGCTTCCTTTAAGCCGTCCACTGATAACAGATACATATGAAACAGCTTTGCCAGCTCCCGCTCTGCCTCCATCCAGCTCATGGCATTTAACCCACCATGATACCTTGGGTTTAACCAGACCACCTTTTTATATTTGCTGTTTAGAAGCTGACACCATTCATACCCGCTCATGCCACCATTCGGCCCGCGGTAATTACCGTTTATATCAAACAACTCCTCCGGTGCCATCTGGGCATCCCCGACAATGATAACCTTATAATCCTTGTCATAATGCCGGAACAAATATTCCAAATCCACCCAGTCACCCAGTTCACATTCCGGTGTTTTATATACCTTCTGGTATATACAGTTATGAAAATAATAAGTCTTTACATCCTTAAAATGATTTGCCTTATGAACTGCCTGAAACAGATTGTTACAAAGCTCCATGAACGGATACATCGTACCTCCGCAGTCGAAAAGCAGAAGTAATTTCACCGTATTCTTCCGCGGCTTTTCAAATTCCAGCTTCAAATAGCCGCCTTGATTACAGGTACTGTCTACGGTCCGGTCAATATCCAGCTCGGTTCTGGCTACATCCAGTCTGGCGGAATACTGCCGCAGCCGCCGGAATGCCACCTGAAATTGCCGGTTCGTCAATGCCCGGTCATTCCGGAAGCTTTGATACTTCCGCTCACCCATAACCGAAAAGGCTGTATGCATACCTGGTGTTCCGCCAACCCGGATTCCGCCCGGATTTCGTCCGGAATGTCCGAATGCCGAGCCACCGCTGGTTCCAATCCAGTAATTTCCTCCGTTATGCTCTGAATTTTGCTCTGTTACCCGTTCCCGGAACATCCGTTTTACCGTATTGGCATCCCGATGCTGTTCAAACCGATATAGCTCCTGATTTAACTGGGAGGTATCCATTTTTTCGCCCTTGTCCAGCCATTTTCGAATCTCCGGCGGAATCTCATGCTCATTCTGAAGCCCCTTAAAATACTCGCCGAATGCCAAGTCAAAATTATCATAATCCGATTCCCGGTTTACCAGACACATCCGGCACAGATAATAAAACTCTGTAAAGCTTCCATGACAGAGCCCCTTATCCAATGCTTCTATTAATGTCAGCCATTCCGTAACGGATACATCAATTCCTTTACTTCGGAGCAGATAAAAAAATGATAAGAACACTAATCCAGTCTCCTTTGCTTAATTACATCCAAATCTTCATCCTTCTTAATCAAAACACCTAAAAACGGAAGCTCCTCCCGAAGCCGCTCCGGATTCATACCACCTAACAATAACGCCCGAATCCAGTCAATTAATTCAGAAGTGCTTGGCTTCTTGCGAATATCCTTAAGACTCCGAATCCAGTAGAAGGTATCCATTGCCTGCTTTAATAAATGCTCGTCCAATTCTTCAAAATGAGCATTCACAATATCTGCCATCTGCTCCCGGTCCGGAAATTCAATGTAATGGAAAATGCAACGACGCAAAAATGCATCCGGCAATTCCTTTTCCGCATTGGAGGTAATAATTACAATCGGACGGTGCTTTGCCTTTATCGTTTCCTTTGTCTCGTGGATATAAAATTCCATTTTATCTAATTCCCACAACAGGTCATTCGGAAATTCCAAATCTGCCTTATCAATCTCGTCAATCAGCAAAATTACCTGCTCTTCGGACTGAAAGGCTTCTCCCAGCTTGCCGAGCTTGATATAATGTGCAATATCATCCACGCCTTCTTCCCCGAACTGGCTGTCATATAATCTCTGAATGGTATCATAGACATACAAGCCATCCTGTGCCTTTGTCGTAGATTTAATATTCCAGATATAGAGTGGCTTCCCGGTTGCTTCCTTGATTGCCTCTGCAAGCATGGTCTTTCCGGTTCCCGGTTCTCCCTTAATTAACAGCGGCTTTTCCAGCTCCATTGCCACATTAACCGCTTGTAACAGCTCCGGTGCCGCAATATAATGACTGCTTCCGGTAAATTTGTTTAAGTCGCTCATAGTTTCCTCCTTTTATGCAGTTACTTTCGTATCTGTCCATTTCCGTGAATTACATACTTGCTTGAGGTCAGTGCCAGTAAGCCCATCGGTCCTCTGGCGTGCAGCTTCTGCGTACTGATGCCGATTTCTGCTCCAAAACCAAATTCAAATCCGTCTGTAAACCGGGTAGATGCATTGACATATACACAAGCAGAATCCACACCCTCTGTAAATGCCTTGGCAGCCGCTTCATTTTCTGTAATAATGGCTTCCGAATGTCCGGTACTGTACCGGTTAATATGCTCGATTGCCTCATAGACACTCTTTACTATCTTTGCGGATATAATCTTCGCCAGATATTCCGTACCATAGTCCTCTTCCGTTGCTGCCTTTAACATCGGGCTGATTTTTCGCACAGCTTCATCCCCGCGAATCTCACAGCCTTCCTTCTGCAAATCCTCTACTAACAGCGGTACTACCTGTTCTGCAATCTTCTCATGAATAACCAGAGATTCACAGGCATTGCATACGCCAAGCCGTTGCAGCTTCGCATTGTGAACAATCGGAACCACCTTCTCAATATCCGCATAACGGTCAATGTATATATGGCAATTTCCGGTTCCGGTTTCAATGACCGGAATGGTAGACTGCTCCACCACCGTTTGTATTAAGCCTGCACCGCCTCTCGGAATCAGAACATCAATATACTGCTTCATTTTCATAAACCGGGTTGCTGTCTGTCTGCTGGTATCCTCAACCAGACAAATTGCATTTTCATCCACTTCCATTGATTTCAAGGCTTTGCGGATGACGGTAACCAATGCCTGATTGGTATGAATGGCATCACTGCCGCCACGCAATACCACTGCATTACCGGTCTTAAAGCACAGGGAAAATGCATCTACAGTCACATTCGGTCTAGATTCATAAATAATACCGATAACGCCAAATGGTACACGGACCTGTTCGATATGAAGTCCATTCGGGCGGTCAAACCGGGTTATCACTTCACCAACCGGGTCAGTCAGACTCACTACCTGAATAACGCCCTCCATCATTCCCTGAATCCGTTCCTTTGTCAGGGATAATCGGTCAATCATAGCCTCCGGCATACCGTTTTTCTTGGCATTTGCAATATCCCTTGCATTTGCCTTTAATATAAGCTCCTGATTCTCATCCAATGCCTTACTGACCTTTAAAAGACAGGCATTCTTCTTTGCTGTATCCAGTAGATTCAAGGTACGGCTTGCCACCTTTGCGGCTTTACATACTGCTTCTAAGTCAAATTCCTTTGGCTGCATAATCACCCTTCTTTCTGTCACAATCATTTCCGGCCGAATATCATGTATTTCTCGTTTTATTTTTCCAACAATCTGAAATTCATATGCCAATGCAATCTTTTTCATGTTCGGGTGCTTTGACAGATACTTGTCATAGTAACCCTTTCCGTATCCGATGCGGTTGCAATCCAAATCAAACGCAACACCCGGCATAATTACCACACTTTCTTCATCCGTCACCCGTTCCGTTCCCGTAGGTTCCCAGATGTCATAGGCACCCTGCTTCAAATCCACAATACTCTGGAAATAATAAAAATCCATGGTATCGCCTTCTATTCTCGGTGCGGCTACCCGCTTTTGATTTTCCAAACAATATTGAATAATGGCACTAGTATCTATTTCATTTCCGGTCGGCATATAGATGCATACAGTTCTTGCTTCCAGCAGCTCCGGAAATTGCAGTACCTTTGACACACATTCCTGTGATAAGCTCTGTACCTCACTTTCCCGCAAGGCATAACGCTTTTCTTTGATTGCAGTACGGGTTAATTTTTTATTTGTCATTTGCATGCTTTATCCCAACTTCCTTTAGATTCTTAACCGTTCCATCCGGGTATTCCACCACCGTATTTTCCAGAGTCCGACGCATATTCGTTCTGATCGCCTGTAAATACTCCTGTCTCAGCTTCGTCTGCTCCAGCTTTTCCGCCTCAGTCAACCCTTCCGGAGTCTTTGATTTATGATACAATTCATTAATGCGGGCTACCTGTGCATCGTTCATCGATGTACCTCCTTCAGATAATCTTCAATCTTAAAATGCAGCTCCGGATGTGCGTGGAACAGGGTTCCCACATCCTTGCCCTGAAACAGCTCGTTCAGGATTTCAATTCGTTCCCCGTTTACAATTGCCATATCGGCTCCTACTGCCGTAGCAATGGACGCGGCAGTCAGCTTCGTTGCCATGCCACCGGTTCCGAGACTGGTTGCGGTTCCCTTTGCCATAGCTTTAAGCTCCTCAGTTAACTCCGGCACCTCCGAAATCAGCACCGCATCTTTATTGTAATGCGGATCATCCGTATATAGACCATCAATATCCGACATAATTACGAGACAATCTGCCTTTACCAATGCCGCAACAATTGCAGACAATGTATCATTGTCACCAAATTCAATTTCCTCTGTTGCAACCGTATCATTTTCATTTACAACCGGTATAATACCAAGCTGCAACAATTCATTGAAGGTATTAATACTGTTTCTTCTACGTTCCTCCGAGGTTATAACATCAAAGGTCAGTAATACCTGTGCGGATACCTGATGATATTCGGAAAACAGCTTCTGGTAAACCATCATAAGCTGTCCCTGTCCAACTGCAGCACACGCTTGTTTAAGTGAGGTTGTCCGCGGACGTTCAAACAGTCCCAAGGACTTTGCTCCCACTCCGATAGCACCGGAGGATACCAAAATAACATCCTTTCCCTGATTTCTTAAATCACACAAAAACCTTACCAGTTTCTCCAGCTTTACATAATCCAAGCTCTGTGTATTACTATGTACCAACGAAGAGGAACCAATCTTAATTACAATCCGATTCCTTCTTGTTAATTGTTCCCGTACTCTGCTCATGACCGACTCCTACTCTTTATCCTTTATTCTTATTCGTAATGTGGACAAAATTGTATTGCAATTGTTTCCGCCACCTTCATGCCGTCCACTGCGGCTGAAGTAATTCCACCAGCATATCCGGCACCCTCGCCACACGGATAGATTCCGGATACATTGCTGATGAATTTTTCATTTCGTTCTATTCGCACCGGTGACGACGTACGGCTCTCTATACCGCATAGAATCGCATCCGGTCTGGCGAAGCCCTGAATCCGATGTTCAAATGACATAATTCCATTTATTATAGCATCATTCACAAATTTAGGCAAACATTCATTCAGGTTTGCAAAGGCATATTGCCCGCAAATATCCGGCATAATTGCTCCCAGTCCGGTCGTCGTTTTATTTTCCATATAGTCACCAAGCAGCTGTAACGGAACCCTTCCCTGACCTGCCTGATATGTTGCCCGTTCCCATGACCGCTGAAACTCAATTCCCGCCAGAGGACCCGTTCCTGCAAAATCCTCCGGTGTCACATTTACCACAATGGCACTGTTTGAATTTCTTGCCGCTCTGTCATGATAGCTCATTCCATTGACCGCTATCTGCCCCGGTTCTGAGGAAGCATCTACAATATGCCCGCCCGGACACATACAAAAGGAATATACTGCCCGTTTATCCGGGGTCTGATGCGTCAGCTTATAATCTGCCGCGGGTAATTGCTTTGCCGCCTTTGAATTTCCATACTGTGCCTGCTGAATCATCGATGCCTCATGTTCAATTCGAAGACCTACCGCAAATGCTTTCGGAGTCATATATAAGCCATGCTCCTGTAATTGATAAAATGTATCTCTTGCACTATGTCCAATCGCAAGAACCACGCACTCACATGGCAACGTTTGAAGCTGCTCTCCATGTCTGACCCGTACTCCGCACACGGACTGCGTAGCATCCAACTCATAGTCCAGAAAGCAGGTGTCAAATAAGAATGTGCCGCCCATTGCCTCAATGGCAGTCCGCATAGCCCGAACCACCTCTCGCAGACGGTCCGTTCCGATATGCGGCTTATTCACATACAAAATCTCCGAATCGGCTCCGTACTCCGCAAAGGTCCGTAAGACCGCATCAATCCGTCCAGTCTTATCTTTAATCATGGTGTTTAGCTTTCCATCCGAAAAGGTTCCGGCTCCGCCTTCCCCAAACTGGACATTACAATCCGGCTGTAACGGGCCTCCCTGCCAATATTTCTCTACGATTTCCTGTCGCTCGTCCACCCGCTTGCCACGCTCTACCAGAATCGGCTGATACCCCGCCTTTGCCAGTAAATAACCGCAAAATAATCCGGCAGGCCCTGTTCCGACAATCACCGGCGGATGTTTTAAACTCTTTTGCTCCTGATTTGCTTCCGGGTTTGACCGGATATAAGAATCAAAGGAGTATTTTGCTTTATTTGTTAACATAATATTTTTATCGTTATCAAATCTGGATAACTGCTTCGGAGACAGCGTTTCCTCCGTTACCTCTACACAATAAATATACTGTAGATGCTCCTTATCTCTGGCATCAATCGAGCGTTTTACAATCTGATAAGCCGGAACCTCTTTTCGATGCAGCTTCTTCTTCACAGCCGCATCCAAGGCTCCCGGTTCATGTAAAACCGGTAACTTTATCTGATTCAAGCGAATGGTAATCATATCCTTTGTCCTGCCCTTCTTCCGGTCTCCCATGCCCACATGAGATTATATCCTCCGCACATTCCGTCTACATCCAGAATTTCACCAATACAATAGCAATTGGAATGTATCTTGGAAGCCATCGTTTTCATATCTATCTCCTGCAATGGGATTCCGCCTGCTGTCACCTGTGCCTGTTCATATGTATTCGTGCCGGTAATCGGTATCATCAGCTCTTTTATCTGTTGAATCAACAGATGCATCTGCCGGATAGATAACTTGGCAAATTCCGCTATACTGTTTATCCGGACTCTCTTTATCAAATAAAGACTCAGTTTATCCGGAAGCCACCCGCTGATAACATCCGCTACAGACCGATACCCGCAACTTTCCTGCATTTGCCTCCATGCGGTCAATATTTGCTCCGCAGACCGCTCTGGCATCAAATCTATTTGTAATTCAACACTATCCCCTGCCTTTAGTGCCAGTGCCGCATATCTGGAAACATTAAACACGACGATTCCCGATACTCCGTACTGTGTAAATTGTATCTCCCCCTGTTCGCTTGCCAGACATTGCTTCTGATGAAGCAGTCTTACACTTCCTTTTGCCCGAACTCCCTGTAGCTGTTTCCAGCCTGCCTCCCTGCATTGCAAACCACATAAGGCAGGTACACAGGTGGTAACGGTATGACCAATCTGCTCTGCCAGAGCATACCCACTACCGTCACTGCCAAGCTTAGGAGCTGCCGCTCCGCCTGCCGCCAGTACAATCTTTTCTGCGGTATAGCTTTCCTTATCTGTCAGCACCTGAACACAGGAATCTGACTTCCAACACAGCTTCGTAACGGTTTCCTGACATTGAAGCCTTCCTCCGGCGGCAAGATACGTCTGCTCCAATGCCTGCACGATTGCAGCCGCCTGTTCCGAGCGTGGATACAGATAGCCCTGCCGCTCTACTGCTGGAACTCCCATTGCCTGAAAGTCTGCCGCTATCTGCTTCCAGCTATCCGAATGAATCACCTGCCAGACGGAATCGGGACTTGATGCAACCAAACGATAGCAATCCTCTGAAAGCTCTGTATTTGCAAAGTTGCATTTTCCGTTTCCGGTTGCATATAATTTTTTCCCTGCCTTTTCCTTTTGGTCCAGTATTAAGCAGCGTTTTCCTCGTTTTGCAACCTCTACCCCGCATCGGAGTCCGGAGGCTCCACCGCCGATAATAATAACATCCTCCATATTTATCCTCCATCAACTGGAATATGTCTGCAAAAAATCAAATAATTCCTGTTCATCCTTTACATAAATGCCATCAATTAGCTGATTGCGTAGCTCCTTTGGTAACATCCATGCTTCGATATTTGTATATTCATATACCTCTGAACGGTCTTCCAGATACACAATCACAACATCATCCCGAATCCCGATATAATATCCTGTTTTTTCCTTTGGTGTTCCGTAATACTTTACCAGCGTCACCACCTCCGGAGAATAGGATTCCAGTACCATTCGCTCTAAGCCGGCATCCGTTTCCTCCTGCGGTGCAGTCTCCCGGTAATTATTTGCATATACCAGCATATCCAGCCGGTTATTTCCAATCAACGAAGCATCTACCGGAAGCTCCTCACGCTCCATCAAAGCTCCGGACGCATCATAGCTCTCGACTACTATTTTAGTCTCATTTGTAACAACCTCCGGCGTATTATCGGCGGGTACAGATGGTTGAGCAGACTCCTCTGTATGCCCCGGTCTTTCCACCATTGCATAAGAAAGACTAATCTGATATGCCAGAATCAGCAAAAGCCCCATACAGCCGGCAATTCCAAATATTTTTTTCCACATAATTCCTTCCTCCTATTGGAATTATGTCCAAAAAATATTGGTTTATTCTTCTTCCTGCTGTGGCAGCAAACGCAGCTTCTTCGCAATCCGTACCAAAAGCTGTCCCTTCGGAACACTTTCCAGTTCTTCCTCTGTAATTCCGTTAAATAAGAACAACGCCACAAAATAAGTAATGATTCCGACGGTAAAGGAAACCAGAAAACCTATCGTATTGCTCTTTGTCAGATAGTGCAGGATATAATAGCTTCCCCAGCACATAACACCCATACAGCCGGCAGCCGCTAACGGAATCAGAATCGTATCCCGCACACGAATCCGGAATCCGACCTTGCGATACAGTACGATTCCGTTCAGTATACAAAGTACCACCGCAAACGCAACCGTTGAAATCATCAAAGACCAGACCTTCAAATCAAAGAACCAGAGCAGGACAAACGCCAATACGGTATGAATGATTAATGCAATGATAGAATGCGTAACCGGATACCGTAAATAGTCCGTAGCCTGCAATAAGGCATTGGTAACGGTTGACAACGCAAAAAACAATACAAAGGCACTGCCATATAACAATAAATCACCTGAAAGCTCCGGATACAAGGCACTGGTGCCGAATATCAACTGAATCACAGGTCCGCCTAAAACCGCCAGCCCAACCGTACATGGAATCGCAATAATCATAGTCACCTTCACCGTCATTTGTGCCTTATTTAAGATTCCGCTCTGGTCTCCTCTTGCCTTTGCTGCCGCAATATTCGGGAGCATCGCAGAGGATAAGGCATTGGCAATTGCCACCGGTATATTCACCATTAACAAATATTTTCCGGTATAAATGCCATGCATGGACTGAATGGTAATCTGGTCATATCCCAGATGCTCCATAACTGCATAAATCATATAATTGTCAATAAATGGACTCACATTATAAAGCGTTGCACTTAACACCATCGGCGTTACCGTCAGAAAAATGGTCTTTAATATCATCGAATACGAATCCACCGGTGCCGTTTGTCCCTTCCGCACTTTCCGCTTCATCCGGGGACGATACAGGACATAGACAAACACAACAAACACCAATCCGGCAAGTACACCCGCTGCTGTACCCAGTGTACTTCCCATGGCACCTCTGGATGGCCGCAAATCCTCCGGGTCCGCATTCAGGAATGGGCGTACCAACAGCCACGCTGCCAGTACACTTACTATCGCATTCATAATCTGTTCAAATATCTGTGAAATAGACGTAGGAACCATACTGCCCTGTCCCTGAAATAAGCCTCTGAAGGTACCGAGAATCGCAGAAAAGAAAATAACCGGTGCCAATATCCGCAATGCCGGAACTGCCGCATCTGCTTTCACCAGCCACGGTGCAAATGCATAACACAAAAATGCCGCAATAACGCCTACAATTGCCGCATAAAACAATGAACCTTTAAATATCCGTTCCGCATTTATATATTCTTTTTTTGAATTTTTTGCAGCAATCATCTTCGAAACAGCAACCGGAATGCTGTAGGAGGATATAATCAGAATTATGCTGTATGCAGAATATGCACTATCATATAAGCTGTTTCCCCGGTCTCCGATAATTGCAGTCAACGGAATCCGGTAAATCATACCGATAATTCGTACAACGATACCGGCAACTGCAAGAATCCCGCCTTGAAGCAAAAAACTATTTCTTCTTCTGTCTTTTGTCTCACCCATATAACTTCTGTCTCCTACCTCATTTCACTTTCACCGTTTTGCATTGCAAATGCATTCGGCAGCAGCTCCTGTACCCGATATACACACCGCCCTCTTGAATCCTCCAGAATCACCCTGCCTTCCGGTAAAAATTCAGACATTACTTGAAGGCATATACCACATGGATATGCCTTCCTATCTTCACTACATACAATTGCAATGGAATCAAATTCCCGTTCACCCTCGGATACTGCCTTCAGGATTGCTGTCCGTTCCGCACACACCGTTGCACCATAGGATGCATTTTCTATATTACAGCCCTGATAAACAACTCCCTCCTTCGTCAGAAGTGCTGCTCCCACACAGAAGCCGGAGTAAGGTGCATATGCGTGCTTCATTGCCTCCTTTGCGTATCCAAGCAAGGTATCTTCTGTCATATATTTCTCCTATTCGAAGGTTACACCTTCCTTATTTGCTTCATCAAAGAATGTAATCCAAGTCTTACCCGGATTCATTTGTAACCGTTCACCGGATTCTGTATAGTAATGAATCGTACCGTTTTCATATTTCCATGTAATCGGAATATAAGAACCGTTTGTCGCATAATAACCGTCTCCGGAATCCTCATTACATACTTCCATCAAATATCCGTCCGGAGAATAGGTTTCCGCAAACAATACCATAACATTCTGGAAATGTAACTGTTCATTTGTCTGGTCATCAATCTGTTTATCTCCGTACTGGAAACGGTAATACTGCTTATCATCCTCATGATACTCAAACCATGGAGTTCTGGACGCATTATATGCGGTTGTGATTTTCTTTGCAGAGCTTCCGTTTTCAAGGTCCTTATTCTTGGAATTAAAGGTAAACATCGGCTCATAGCTACTGTTATGTGTCATATCAATGGATGTAGCTTCGATTGCCTTATTCAAGCCCTCCTCGGATGTATAGGCATTATGCGGTGCAACTCTGGAATTATCACGATAAATAAAATAATTACCAACGCCGCTCAAGCCATCCAAATCATCAATACCGGAACTTTCCAGCTCATTATAACCTAAGGTAGAGCCGCCAACATGACAATATACGGCATCCATCTGTTCTGCGGTTCTTACATAATACTGTCTGGCACTTCTGACCGGTCCGATTTTCTCTAATCCGCTGTAATCAGAAAAGACAGCCATTAATCTGGTAATACCACCCTCTACAATCATTTCGTAGATAACATCTGCCTGCCCGATACCGGACTGTGGCATAGCTTCCCCGATATTATTAATCATAACTGCAACCGGCCGCTGTTCGTTTACTGCCGGGTCTACCCATTCTCCGGTCAAATCACTCTGAACCTTGCCTTCATGATTTACCAGTTCCAAATCTACAGCCGTATTCATATTCTCAGTTGCCGGAAGATTCAAAGCTCCCTGATTTTCCTTTCCACAGCCGCTTATCACCAAGGACAATCCCATAATTAGGCTTGCACTTACTGCAATCGACTTCTTTGTTAACTTTTTCATGCTCTACACCTCGTTCTCTTAGTCTCTTGTATATCCTTTTTTCTGTAATATTTCTTCCTGTTTATTCTCCATCACCAGTCGTTCTGCTTCCTCCTCATGGTCATATCCACTTAAGTGAAGCATACTGTGTGCTACCAGAAACGCAAGCTCCCGTTCTGCACTATGTCCAAATTCCTGTGCCTGTTCATAGACCTTATCTACGGAAATCACTATATCTCCCAGCAGTAATTCTCCGGTATCCTGATTAAAATAATCCTCCGGATGCTCCTCTACTAACTGAAATTCCTCCGGCTTCGAAAACTCAATCATCGGAAATGACAACACATCCGTCGGACGGTCAATCTTTCTCTGCTCCCGATTGATTTCCTGAATCCCTTCGTTATCCGTCAACAGTACATTTACCTCTACTTCATACGGACATTTTACATATTCTATGGCAGACTCTACTACCTCATGGATAATATGAAGATAATCTATCGATATTTCACATAGATATTCGTTTTCAATATTTACTGTCATGGCTCCTCCTAACGCTACATCTTGTACCCTTTCATATTATAAACAACAAAATATATTATGACAAGCCTTTTCCTGTTGTTTTCTTGGATTTCCGCTCATTTCTTCTTGATTCCGCCGCTTCATAGGATTCATATGCACTGACAATCTTCTGTACCAACGGATGTCTTACTACATCCTGACTGGTCAGGCGGCAGATTCCGATTTCATCTATCCGATGCAGAACCTTTAATGCCTCCTCTAAACCGGACGGTGCATTCGGTGCCAAGTCCTTCTGCGACAAATCTCCTGTAATAATTGCTTTTGATCCAAAGCCGATTCGTGTCAGGAACATCTTCATCTGTGCCGGTGTTGTGTTCTGTGCTTCGTCCAGAATAATATAAGAATTATCCAAGGTACGTCCACGCATATAAGCAAGCGGTGCCACCTCTATCAGCCCCTTTTCCATATTCTTTAAAAAGGTTTCCGCTCCCATAATTTCATATAAAGCATCATACAGCGGCCGCAAATAAGGGTCTACCTTGCTCTGCAAATCTCCCGGAAGAAATCCTAGCTTCTCACCGGCTTCAATGGCAGGCCGGGTCAGAATAATCCGGTTCACCTCATTATTTTTAAATGCTGTAATTGCCTCTGCCATAGCAAGATAGGTCTTTCCGGTTCCTGCCGGTCCGACTCCAAAGACAATCATTTTCTGCTCTATCATATCCAGATACTGTCTCTGTCCCAACGTCTTTGCCTTAATCGGCTTTCCCTGTACGGTATGACAAACGGTTTCTTCATCCAGTTGTGCCAGTTGCTCCACCTTATCATGAAAGGACAGGGAAAGAGCATAATCAACATTCTGTTCGGTTAAAACATTTCCTCTTTCAGCCATACCGACCAATTGCTCTATGACCTGCGTTGCTTTCTCCACCTGCACCTGCTCACCAATCACTTTCAGGGTATCTCCCCGCATAATCATCGTAACCGACAAGGTGTGTTCTATTTTCTTAATATGCTTATCGAATTGCCCGAATACATTCGGTGCTAATCCTGCCGGTATCGTTACACAAGCTTCGATTGTACTCATATAGAAATCCTCCATTAGTTTTCAGCCTCCGGCTGTGGTTCGTCCGAAAGCATCAGGGGTCTGCCATAGCCGATTCGTTCCCATACCACCAGAGTTCCACCGACATAACATACGCCGTCCTGTATGTCTATTGTAACATTATTTTCCATGATTTCTACTTCTTTTTCCGATAAAGTCGATAAATAATTCTCTAACCGCACCTCTGCCCGCTCTCTCGCTTCCTCCTCGGTATAAGTAACCAGTACCGGTGTATATTCCCGCCGTTTACTGGTTGTAATACTGACCGGCAGTATGTAGGTGCTTCCTAATCGCAGTTGATGGGTTTCCTCTACCACATCATAGTTTGTAAATTCCCGCCATGGAAGATGAAGCTCCTGAATCCAATGCAGAATTTCTATGGTGTAGCCCGTCTGGGTCCTTTGTGTATATTGCTTTTCATAATACTGCATATCAAAGGAATCATCATAATGATAGACTGTTTCTGCCAGCACATCCCCATCTGCGGCCACATAGTCCGTTTCCAGAACCTCATCAAAATCATCACAAATATGAATCACACCGGAAATCAAAATATCACCTTTGGCAACGGACTGTCCGATTCGCACAACCGGTGTTCCGCTTCGGGTAATCATTTCCACAATCGTTCCGTCCTTTGCTGCTACAATATCCTGTGGCTTCGTATCCTCAGTGACAACCTCCGTTCCCTCCAAGGTTTCCTTGACCTCAACCAGCAGCTGTGTTCCTGTCAGTTCACAACTCACCCAGGATAGCTCCGGAAAATCCTGCCTTAATTGCTCCTCCAGCCAGTCACAATCTATCTGGGACTTCTTCTTGCCAAGCGGAACATACTGTTCTTCAATGCGTGCCGCAATCTGTTCATCCGTATAAAAATAAGTTCCCTGTACCTGAATATTCCAGACAAACAAGGAACAACCATATATCATACCACCTGCCAGCAGACAGCCAAGCACAAAGAACTTCCGTCTGCGATACCGGAACAGCCATGCCGGAAACCCAAATTTCCCTGCTATTTCCACCTGACATCCGGTTTTCTTTCGAATCGCATCCAGCTCCCGGAACCTTGAACGCTCCATCAGAAAGCAGTAGCCCTGTTCCACCGGTTCCAGCTTCCATATATGAATCCCCTTATGATGCAATAACGAAAGAAATCGTTCCGGGTGATTTCCAGACACCCGAATCTGCACATATCCATTCCACCATGTTTTTATCTTCCCCATATCACACCTGACCAAATTCTATTTTTTGAATACTGCCTGTTATTTTCATTTCCGCAGTACCGTAATATTCAATCCGCATTCCGCTTCCGATAAGGAGAATCCCCATATCAGTTCCCCGGACATCAATCCGTTCATCCGTATATTCCAGTAAAGACTGATAGTTTTCCAACCATGCCTCCTGCGTTCCCTGTACCCGCAGCAGCGTAGTTCCTTCCGTTACATCCCTGGTAATCTGCATAAAAAAACTCCCTGACATTCTCTCTATAGTATATGTCAGGGAGTACATTCCATTCCGATTATTTTCTATTCTACCGAAATCACATAGTAGTAAATCGGCTGTCCGCCATAATGCAGTTCTACATCACAGTTCTTGTATTTCTTTTCAATGGCATCCAGAATTGCATTTGCATCGTCCTCCTGTACCTCATCACCATAGTACAGGCAGATTAACTCGCTGTCTGCATCAACCAGACTGTCTACCAGCTCCAGTGTGGTTGCAAATACATCCGTTCCGACTGCTTCAATTCCCTTGTCACCGATTCCCATGATGTCACCGGACTGAATCGTCTTTCCGTCAATACTGGTATCCCGCACCGCATATGTGACCTGTCCGGTCTTTACACCGCTCAATGCTTCTGTCATGCCCATCTGATTATCCTCTGCTGTCTGGGATGGGTCAAAGGCAATAATTGCCGAAATTCCCTGTGGCACCGTCTTAGACGGAATCACAATAATATTCTTATCCTCAACCAGACTCTGTGCCTGCTGGGCTGCCAGAATGATATTCTTATTATTCGGCAGGATGAAAATGGTCTTAGCATCTACCTTGTCGATTGCATTTAACATATCTTCGGTACTCGGATTCATGGTCTGTCCGCCTTCAATCAGGTAATCCACACCCAGTCCCTGGAATATTTCATTAATTCCTTCACCGATGGTTACTGCAATGAAGCCATAGTCCTTTGCAGGAGCCTTCTTCTCAGCCTTCTTCTCCGGCTCAGCCTTTGCGGCAGTCTGCTTCTGACTTGCTGCCTTCGCTAATTTCTCCTGATGCTCCTCCCGCATATTATCTATCTTCATACGAGTCAGGGAACCATAGGTCAAGCCCTTTTCAAATGCAAGTCCCGGATGATTGGTATGCACATGTACCTTAATCAGTTCATCATCCGATACAACAACCAGCGAATCTCCGATAGAGCTTAAATATTCTTTCAGCTCTGCCTCTGACTCTTCATCATATGGCTGTTCCAGCATAACAATAAATTCCGTACAATATCCAAATGTAATCTCGGCATCCGGGTCATCCTCTACCGTAAATTCATACTTAGACGCAGTATCTACGGCAATCACCGGAATCTCTACCTCCTGTCCGGTCAATGCAAGAAATGCTCCCTGCAATACCTCCATTAAGCCCTGTCCGCCGGAATCCACAACGCCTGCCTCTTTTAATACCGGCAGCAGCTCCGGTGTGTATGCCAGCACTTCATTTCCGTAATCAATTACCTGTTGTCCAAATTCCTCAATTGAGCGAACCCGACGATAGATTTCTCTTGCTTTCTCTGCCATTCCGCTTGCAACCGTCAGAATCGTTCCTTCCTTCGGCTTCATAACTGCTTTGTATGCCGTCTTTACTGCCTGATCAAAGCAATCTGCCAAATCCTCGGTTGTCAGCTCCTGTTTTCCGACTATCTGCCGGCAGAATCCCCGGAATAACTGTGAAAGTATAACACCGGAGTTACCTCTGGCTCCACGCAGCGAACCGCTGGAAATTGCCTTTGATAAGGTATCCATGGTCGGATGCTCTAAGGCAGCAACCTCCTTGGATGCTGACATAATGGTTAATGTCATATTTGTTCCCGTATCACCATCCGGCACCGGAAATACATTTAACTGGTTAATATATTCTTTCTTGCTTTCAATGCGTTTTGCTCCGGCTAAGAATGCCTTCTGAAGCAGTTCTGCATCTATTTTCATAATTGCCACGTTCGTTTCCTCCTTAATTGATTAGTCCAGAATACGGACACCTTCCACATAGATATTAATATGGTCTACAGGCATACCGGTGAACTCTTCAATCTTATACTGTACTGTACTCATCAGATTATCTGCCACAACGGAAATACTGACTCCATATGCCACAATTATATGGAAATCAATGGAAATCCGATTATCCTCAATCGTAACATTTACACCCTTACTTACGCTGTCGCCACGAAGCAGCTTTACCAAACCATCTTTTACACTAATAGTTGCCATACCAACGATGCCGAAACATTCTACGGCAGTCAATCCAGCATATTGGGCAATCACTTCATTATCAATTAAAATATCGCCATTTTCGGTACTCATTCGTCCTTTCATACAACAACCTCCATTCTATGCTCATTATCATTTTGCACATATAATGTCATTATAACCGTTTTCTACAAAAAAAGAAATATAAATTTTCTTTATTTTCGCTTGCAATTATGAATTTTTTCTGTTAAAATTGACACGTTGTGAATTTACGTTATTAAATTACAAGGAGGTGCTGTATCATGGCAAAGTGTGCAATTTGTGATAAAGGTGCTCATTTCGGAATCAAAGTGAGCCATTCTCATAGACGTTCTAACAGAATGTGGAAGTCAAATGTAAAGTCCGTTAAGGTAGTCGAGAATGGAACTCCAAAGAAAATGTACGTATGTACTTCTTGTTTGAAATCTGGATTAGTTGAGCGTGCATAAAAAAAATACAGTCCGCATGGGCTGTATTTTTTTATTTCAATATTTATTTCAGCATTTACAAAACAGGCAATACGCAAGGAACAGACAAATCACAATACAAAGAAAGGTCCAGAACCCTTCCGTAAAGCAATTAATAATCATCCCGACTGCAACAAAAAAGAGGGCAAATCCACATAAACGTTTCAATGTGATTCCCCCTCTTTTTCTATGCTATACCCTATTATATGCAGGGAATGAAAAAGTAGTCACTCTTCTATTCTTCATTTTCTATTCTTTTTATTCCTGTTCAATGGCATCCTGGTCTTCTGCATCCAGTGCTTCCGCATCGGAATCCGAATCCTTCTTGTTGATGTAATCCTTTGCATACTCGGATACTTTATCAATTAACTCCGGTACCATATCCAGAATCTTGGTAATACCATCCTGATTCTTAATATTTACCAGCTTTGTGTGTCCATCCTGAATTACCAGTACCGCACTCGGAGACATCTTACCGCCCAGACCGCCGGCACCGCTGTTCTTCGCTGCTCCGTCTGAAAAAGCACCTGCCGCTACACCAAATGCGACATCTACCAACGGTAAAATAATGGTATTACCAATGGCTGTCGGCTCTCCTACTACCGTCTTTGTTGTCAGGAATGAATCCATTCCGTTAAACAATGTACTTACTGTTGAATTAAAATCATTATTTGCCATTAATTATTTCCTCCTATTATTGTCCTAATCTCCTGAATCGTATTCATCAGATTCCGATTCAAAAGCATCTGCAATGCCAGCAGAATAAAAAATCCCAACTGCACACTGCCCTTTGCATAAACCTCCCCTTCAAATATCTTCTGTTCAAAATCTGGTGCTATAATAATCCTGTCTCTGTAAATCGGCAGGAGTAAGCCAAATACACCCAGCAATTGTCCAGTCGATGCCGGATCCTCTAATCCAAAATGAAGAATACCATGCAGCTTTCTTGGACGGATACTCTTCCACAGCCGAAGCAGATAACGCTTTACATCCTTGAATGCCCGACCTGTGGATTCCTTTTGCAGAAAGCCTCTGATATGAGTTATCTTTTGCACAATCTCATTTCTTTTATTCAAGATTCTGTTAATATTTTCCGTTATATTCGCGAAAAAGTCAAGTATTCTTCCCAGTAACTTTGAAATTTTCTCATGCAGCTTCATCGGAATTGTGGTAAACCACTCCATTCCCTGCCGGAATTTGTCATCTATCCGCTGCAACAGACTTCTTTTCGGTGGCGGCAACGCCTCCGGTTTCTCTGCCTGTTCCGCGTGTTTGGCTTTCTCCCGCCATTCCGGTTTCTCTGAACTTTTATCCGGTACGGGTATAGTATCCTCCTCCGGCCATTCATCCAACGCACGCACCTTAATCGGTGTTGCTGCAAGCTCCGCATCCTCCTTGGCATCCGCATTGTCTCCGATGTTTTCCGGTTCTATTCCCTTATGGTAATGCGGGCTGCTCTCATCATTTGTTGATATGGTGAACCCAAAGGACTTTAAATAATACAAGAATTGATTATTTCCGTAAGTCCCCTTCAAATCCAGAACAAAGCACAGCCACCGAATCCGTCCGACCGCCTTAACATCACCATAATACTCTGCCTGCAAGGTATATCGAAACGGTGCCAGCAATGCCAGTAATACTACCAGCAGCACCACGCCCAGCAAAATAAGCAGTGTGATGCCCAGCACTTTTAAAATTATGAGTAATACATGTACCAAGCCATCACCTCCTCACCTATCTTCCGGCATCACAATCCCAGATAATCTCCCACCTGAAATTCTCCGGTATTCTGATACACTTCATCCACAATGAGTCGTACCAGCTCCTCTGCATCTTCCCGATTGGCAGCTATTCCGATTACAATAACCGGATGCTCCAGACCTTCATATAACGGCTGTCGTAATTCCTCATATTCATATATTTCCAAAATTCCATCCTGAAATACCGGAAGCGTAATGCAATACAAGCCGGAAACAGACCGATTTCGCTTCATTTTACGCATCGTCGGTATCACCTTCCAGTCCGGTATTCCGCGGACATACATGCGATTATATAATTTCATGAACACTCCTGTTCTATCGGACCTGAATGTTATGATTCGCCGTTCCTTATTCCTCGTCCATCATTTCATCCAGAATCGCAATCACTGCCTTCAATTCACTATGATTATTGCAATGCTCCAGTGCATAAGTCAGATAAGAGGATATTTCATCCTGACTGTTGAAAAATACCGGAACATTACCCATCACCATTGCCATTCTTGCCCGGTTTATCAGCTTATGTCCCCGCACGAAGGACTGGGCAAATTCCTCCACCAAGGCATCCTTAACCTGATTTACATAAATACTGTCCGCAATCTCCGGCTCCAAATTATCCGGTTTCAAATCAATAAATACACTATTGCACAGCAGCTTGGAAATCAGATTCAAATCCGCATATTCCTCCTGAAGTCCTTCTGTCTGCAATGCTTCCTGCTGTTCAGACCATACATCAAATAACAAGCCCTCCGCCTGTGACAACGTATCTAACAGTGCCTCCGGAGTTCCCTCTAACGCAAAGAAGCAATCCTCCGCCATCTCAGAAATCGGAGTATCATTTGCCATAGCCTCTAATACGCACTCCAATATCTTCGTGGCATATCCCATTTCTTTTGTATCCTTCGTAATATATACACAGGCAGTCATCACTGCATAGACCTCATTTACAATGTCCTCTAAAAGCAGATAGTCGGTCACTATATTTTCAATGTAACCGGCAGCCTCCTGCAATTTACCTGTATAATACTGCCAATCCTCCTGCGAAAGGTTCATATAATCTAACTGTTCTAAGGAACGTAACAGTTCATATAGCACCGGATATTCCGTATCAAAGCCGTCCGGCCTGGATAAACCGGAGCAGGCCCGAATCGTCTCTGCAAAATCATCCACGCTGCTGCATTCTGCTCCCGTATAGATTTTCAGGCTTTCATTAATAATCTCATAGAACCGGCTCTTTGTAATTCTAACCGGCAGTTGGGATACCACCGACTGAATCTTACTGTTAATCACCATCTTATCCTTGTCCTGAAACAGATACCGGAACAGCTTCTGGCTGTAAGCCTCCGTGTCCACCTCATCACCGTCTACCAGCTCATAGGAATATTCCAGACGGTTCAGTATGTATTCATAAAGCTGCAAGGCATCGGTATAGCTTGTCAAAATCCGCATTCGTGCCGTAATCTTATTCCGGACTTCATGAATCTCTTTCCGTTCCTGTGTCCGGTTCTCATACTGCTTGTCCAATACATACCGCCCTGTGAACTTCTGTATGGTATACAATGCCTGCTCTACATAAGCATCCTCACTCACGTATTCCTGACTTCTTTCCTGTAAGGTATACAGATTCATAGCCAATTGAATCAATGAATATTCATAATAGGTATTACTCATTAATTCCGCATATTTTACCAGATTCTCACTTATGTTCTGTTTGTTTCCCAGTTGCTTAATCACTAATCGGTCCTGCTTCTGCATCTTATCTTCCCCTACTTTCTATGTTCGTGTGTAAATAAATGTTCATTACAATATTCTAGATTCCCTTTACATTTTGAACAGAATCGGAACTGTAATTCCGGATTTGTCTGCTCGGTTCGTCCACAGATAGCACAATAATGTCTGCTTCCCTGCGGAGTTGCCTGCCGAACCTTCTTTTTGAACTGCCGTTTCCGCTTAATCTCCTTTGGTGAAATCTGCTTATAATTTCTGGTTGTAAAGAAGTAAATCAAAAAGTTCGCTACCGATAATACAATCATCACAATCGTTGAAATACAGGAAATCCGGTATATCGGCATTGCAATTGCCACCATCAGATTCTGAACCACCTGCCACAGCAGTAATGCCGCATCCAGAATTGCAAGCCACTTCATTTTAACCGGAAGTATGAACATAAAATATACCTGCTGGTCCGGAAATATGGTTGCAAATGCAAGGAATGAGGTCAGATTCAAATAATAGGTGCTGGCAGACAGACTCAACGCATGGTCAAAGCCCATAATCAGTCCGGATACCAGATAAATCAACATTGGTCCAACCGTCATCAGAATCAAGCCCATAAAAATAAACAGGTTATACCGGAAGGTTCCCCATACCTGTTCAAGGGTTCGTCCAATCCAATAATACATCAGGAACATGAAAATCAAAAAAAATCCCGGCTGCTGCGGAACCGTACATACCCATGTCACCAGCCGCCAGACCTGTCCGTGACAGATTGCTTCCGGGTCCATTGCAAGCATTTCATAGATGCCCGGTATGATTCCTAAGACCTCCATATAATAAAAGACATAGCCCACTGCATAGGCACCCAGTATATAAATAATCAGATTTTTAATTGCATATCTTCCGAGCTTTCGCTCCAGCTTATTCATCCAATGCATTTCTTAATCTCCCTTATCGTTCATTTTCCACAGACTTTTTAATTATATCCTATTCATACCACAAACGCAAGCACCGCCTCTCCGCTTTCTTTTTCTTTTTGATTTCATTTACAGACATTTTATGATTCCGGTTACAGCGGGATTATCTGATTTTAAAGTTCATCTGCTAAAACCGGATAATCCCGAATTTCTGTTTTACCTTGTGTCTTTCTCTATCTCTTCTCTATCTCTTCTCATCTCGGTGCCATTACAGGGAATCGAAGTACATAACCTGCCGGAATCGGAAGTTCCATCAGGGATGGATTCTGCTCCGCCAGACTTTCAAAATCCGTATCAAAGAGTTGCAGCAGGTCTGTTAAGGTATCCCCCTCCTGCGTAATATAGGTTCGTTCACTCGTACCGCCCGGCACAGACGAATTTGGCATTGTCGGCAGGCACAGTTCATCCCCTACCTGTAGATTATACACATTCACATAAGGATTAAACCGCAGCACATCAATTAATTTCAAATCATATTCCTTTGCAATCTTATATAATGTATCTCCCTCTTTTACTACATATACGAATCCGGTACAATTACGTGCGTTATGATACATGGTTTTTCATTTCCTTTTCATTCTTCTATTTATTCTATGCAATCCGTCCATTCCTGTGAAAACCGTCATTATTTTTACAAAATCTTAAGATAAGCGGAAGGTTTTTCATGTTGAGTTTTTCGACAATTTCCCTTATAATAGCAAAGGATAATGAAAATGTTATATAAATAAGTAAGGAGGGCGACGGAATTTGTCGCGGAAAACCATGAATTTCGTATTAGGTATTGATATAGGTTCTACAACCGTAAAGGTAGCCATTTTAAATCAGGAGCATGAGGTTCTCTTTTCTGATTACCAACGGCATTTTGCAGATATTAAGGGTACGCTTGCCCGTCTGATTGCAGATGCCAAGGCTAAACTAGGTAATCTGGATATACAGACCACGATTACCGGCTCCGGTGGTCTGGCTATCGGAACTATTTTAAATATTCCGTTTTCACAGGAGGTTGTATGCGTCACCGATGCAATCCAGTTCTATGCACCACAGACTGACGTTACCATCGAATTAGGCGGTGAGGATGCTAAAATTATATATCTGACAAACGGAATTGAACAGCGTATGAACGGTGTATGTGCCGGTGGTACGGGTTCCTTTATCGACCAGATGGCAAGCCTGCTTCAGACAGATGCCGCCGGTCTGAACGAATATGCAAAGCATTATGATACCCTGTATCCGATTGCTGCCCGCTGCGGTGTATTTGCCAAGACCGATATTCAGCCGTTGATTAACGAAGGTGCTACAAAGGAAAATCTGGCTGCTTCTATCTATCAGGCAGTTGTAAACCAGACCATCAGCGGTCTTGCCTGCGGAAAGCCGATTCGCGGAAATGTGGCATTCTTAGGCGGTCCTTTGCATTTCCAGTCTGAATTAAAGCAGGCATTTGTACGGAATCTGCATCTGACGGAGGAACAGACGATTGCTCCGGATAATTCCCATTTATTTGCTGCCATCGGTGCTGCACTGAATGCAGAGCATACCGATAACCATACCTCCCTGCAGGCATTGGAGGACCAGTTAAACAGCGGAATTGAAATAGAAATGGAAGTAGACCGTATGAATCCTCTCTTCCACAATCAGGCAGAATATGATGAATTTCAAGAGCGTCACAGCCGTTATCAGGTAAAGAAAAAGGATTTAAGCAGCTATCGGGGTAACTGCTTCCTCGGAATCGATGCCGGTTCTACCACAACCAAGGTTGCCTTAGTCAGTGAGGACGGCTCTCTGCTCTATTCTTTTTACAGCAGCAACAACGGAAGTCCGTTAAATACCAGTATTCATGCCATTCAGGACATATATTCCAAGCTTCCGGAGGGAGCTAAAATCGTAAGAGCCTGTTCCACCGGTTACGGAGAGGCTCTCATTAAGTCTGCTCTTATGCTGGATGACGGTGAGGTAGAAACCATTGCCCATTACACAGCAGCCGCCTTTTTTGAACCGGGGGTTGACTGTATTCTGGACATTGGCGGTCAGGATATGAAATGCATTAAAATCAAGAATCAGGCAGTCGATAATGTTATGTTAAATGAGGCCTGCTCTTCCGGCTGCGGCTCCTTTATTGAAACCTTTGCAAAATCCATGAATTATTCCATTCAGGACTTTGCCCATATTGCTCTTTTTGCAGAGCATCCGATTAATCTTGGCTCCAGATGTACGGTATTTATGAATTCCAAGGTTAAGCAGGCACAAAAGGAAGGAGCTGACGTTGCGGATATTTCTGCCGGTCTTGCGTATTCCGTTATTAAAAACGCCCTGTTAAAGGTTATTAAGCTGACGGACCCGAAGGATTTGGGTGAGCGTGTTGTAGTACAGGGCGGTACCTTCTATAATGATGCCGTATTACGAAGCTTTGAATTAATCTCCGGTATCTCTGCTATCCGTCCGGACATATCCGGAATCATGGGTGCCTTTGGTGCTGCCCTGATTGCCAGAGATAACTATGAAGAAGGTGCGGTCTCTACCATGCTTTCGATTGATGACATCAATCAGTTAACCTATGAAACTACCATGTCCCGTTGTAAGGGCTGTCCCAATAACTGTCTTCTGACGATTAACCGTTTCTCCGGCGGCAGACGCTTTATCAGCGGAAACCGTTGCGAGCGTGGTATCGGACAACAGAAAAATAAAGACCACGTTCCGAATCTGTTTGAATACAAATTCCACCGGATATTTGACTACGAGCCACTCGCTCCGGAGCAGGCTGTCCGGGGTGTCATCGGGATTCCGAGAATCCTTAATATGTATGAAAACTACCCAATCTGGCATACCTTCCTGACCAAACTTGGGTATCGTGTCATCTTATCCCCGCCATCCAGCCGGGATATTTACACGATGGGTATTGAATCCATTCCAAGTGAATCGGAATGTTATCCTGCCAAGATTTCACACGGTCATATTATGTGGCTGCTTGAACAGGGTATCAAGACGATTTTCCAGCCTTGTATCGTATATGAGCAAAATGAGACACCGGATGCCTATAATCACTACAACTGTCCGATGGTAACCTCTTATGCGGAAAATATTAAGAATAACGTAGAAGAAATCCGAAGCGATGATATTACCTTTATCCGTCCGTTTATGGCACTGGATAACCGTGACGCATTGATTACACGTCTGTATCAGGAGTTTTCTAAATATACGGATGTCACCAAAAAAGAAATTCAGGAAGCCATTGACGCAGGCTTTGCGGAATATGAAGCCATGAAAAAAGACCTGCATCAGCAGGGCGAAGCCGCCATTCAATATTGCAAGGAGCATGATTGCATGGGAATTGTTCTGGCAGGCAGACCATATCACATTGACCCGGAAATCAACCATGGCTTACCGGAGTTAATTAATTCTTATGGCATTGCGGTACTGACCGAGGACTCCATATCCCATCTGGCAGAAGCAGAACGTCCACTGATTGTATCCGACCAATGGATGTACCATAGCCGTCTGTATGCTGCCGCAAGCTATGTAAAGACCAGTCCGAATCTGGAGCTGATTCAGCTTAATTCCTTTGGCTGCGGTCTGGATGCCGTTACAACAGACTGTGTCAACGACATTCTGACCGGCTCCGGTAAAATCTATACGGTATTAAAGATTGATGAGGTCAGCAATCTGGGTGCTGCCCGTATCCGAATCCGCTCTCTCATCAGTGCCGTTAAGGTACGCAAAAAGAAGGGGATTCAGCCACATCCGGTATCCTCTGCATTTGAACGGAAGCTCTTTACGGAGGAAATGAAGGAGGAGCGTTATACGGTTCTGGCACCGAATCTGTCACCGATTCATTTCTCTATGTTAATGCCGGCATTCAGCAAGAGTGGTGTTAATTTTGCCACCCTGCCGGACCCGGAGAAATCGGCTGTGGATGTCGGTTTGAAGTATGTTAATAACGATGCCTGCTACCCTTCGATTCTGGTAGTCGGACAGCTTATTCAGGAATTACAGACCGGAAAATATGACCTAGACAGAACTGCCCTTGCCATTACACAGACCGGTGGCGGTTGTCGTGCAACCAATTATATCGGCTTTATACGGCGTGCATTGAAAAAGGCAGGCTTAGAGCAGGTTCCGGTTATCTCTATCAATGCCGGCGGCTTGGAGACAAATCCGGGCTTCCATTATACCTATGCCATGATTCGAACCTCAGTGCAGGCAGTTATCTACGGTGATGTATTTATGCGATGCCTTTACCATATGCGGCCATATGAGCAGGTTCCGGGTTCCGCTGACGCACTTCATAAGAAATGGGAGGCTATCTGTATTCAATCCATCGAAGAAGGCGGCAGTATGAAAACCTTCCGCAAAAATATCCGCGGTATTATCAGAGAATTTGACCAGCTTCCGATTCGGGATATTCAAAAACCGCGTGTCGGTGTAGTCGGAGAGATTCTGGTTAAATTCCAGCCTTGTGCAAACAATCACATTGTCGAATTATTAGAAGCAGAGGGTGCAGAGGCTGTTATGCCGGATTTATCCGGATTCTTGGATTATTGTGCCTACAATGCAAATTACAAGCATGAGTTTTTAGGTAAGACTAAGAAATCCGCATTTATCAGCAATCTTGTTATTAAATATCTGGACATCTTCCGTTCCACTGCACGTAAGGAGCTGGAAGCCAGCGAACACTTTAGCAGTATCGCACATATTCAGGAATTAGCCGAATATGCAAAGCCAATTGTATCACTCGGTAATCAGACCGGTGAAGGCTGGTTCCTAACCGCAGAAATGGTAGAGTTAATTAAGTCCGGTGTACCAAACATCGTCTGCTGTCAGCCGTTCGGTTGTCTGCCGAACCACATTGTCGGTAAGGGTGTTATTAAAGAATTACGTGCTGCGTATCCGGATGCAAATATCGTAGCTGTCGATTATGACCCGGGAGCCTCCGAGGTAAATCAGTTAAACCGGATTAAGCTGATGCTCTCAACCGCACAAAAGAACTTGCGAAGTCAGAATCAGACCTCCGAAGCCGTTAAGACCTCTAATACCACCTCTGATGCGAAAACAGCTCAGGCAGAGGCGGCTGTCGGCAAAACAGAATAATGAGTCAAAAACGAGCGGGTTCCAAAAGGAACCCGCTCTTAACTTTAAGCATTTTGTCTGTACAAACGAAATTATAAATTGTTTAAAATTAATGTTACGAATGTTAACCTATTCGTCAGGTCTTACTGCCATACACCGTCAGCATCTACATAGTAACCATCCGGAGTCATGGTATTTGTAAGCATTTGACCACCATCGATGTAGTAATACTTACCGCCGCTCTTTAACCAGCCCTGGTAAGCTGTACCATCGCTGTTTGCATAGTACCAGGTTGTACCATAGGTATTCTTAGAACCATACCAACCGGTTACCATCTTACCATCTGCATCAAAGATGAAGGTATGTGCATTTCTGTATGCACGATTTTCCTTGTTATACTTTGCATTTGCTGCATCATACTTATCCCAGTCAATGTAACCGTCAGCATCACGATAATCGTCATACTTTGGAGCTACCGGTGCATTGTCAGAAATCTTGTCGCAGTAATCACTGCTAAAGTCACCAAGATAATAGATACCATCACGAAGCATTGCACCATTGGAGTTTGTGAAATACCAGTCACTACCGTTTGCAGCCTTTACCCAGTCAGCCTTAACAACACCGTTGCTGTCTGCATAACGCCACCCATTGCTCTTAGAGCCGGTAGCATCTTCATATTCGGTATAGTCCCAACCAGTAAGCATCTTACCGTCTCTGCCTACATAATAAGCCTCAACCTGCTTATCGGTAGAATTCTTTCTCCAGGTTGCATAATAGGTACTGCCATCTTCCTTCTGATACTTATAAACAGTGGTGCTGGTAAACATATCACCATTACTTAAGTAATAATAGCTTCCGTTATAATTTAACCATCCGTCATATGCAGAACCGTCAGAATTGGTATATACCCAGTCACCATAGGTAGATGCAGGATTGTAATCATACCAGCCCTCTACCATAGCTCCGCTTGGAGTAAACCAATATGTAGTATACTCATCCTCTGCGGTTTCAATGTTACGGCTCCAGCCGGCATACATTTCATAGCCCCACTTATCGAAGTAATACCATGTTCCGTTAATCTTCTGCCAGCCCTTCTGCAGAACACCGCTGTTATCAGAATAATACCAGGAACCACCATTATAGTTCTCGTCATAATCATAATACCAGCCTGTGGTCAGATAGCCGTTGTCATCAAACATATAAGCTTTCTCATAATCGTCCTGAACATAATACCAGCCGTCCTTTGCATAAGAACCATCTGCGAACTGATACCACCAGCCCTTTGCATTCTGCTGCCAGCCTTCAGCATAGTCTTCAGCGTTTGCTGCAACAGTCGGTACTGCTACAACAGCGGCTGCAGCTAATGCAGCAAAGAATAAACTTGTCTTTTTCATTCTCTTAATATCCTCCCTTTGTAGTTATTCATGCTTAAAGCTCTTTTATTATAGCACCAATAATTACCAAAGTAAAGATAGCAAAATCGGCATTTTATCTCCATACTCCGGACTCATCCACATAGTAACCGCCAACCCATGCATTGGATGCCATAACTCCGCTTCCATACATATAATACCAGTTACCGTTTATCTTCTGCCAGCCGGTCTTCATGGCTCCGTCTCCGGCACTTCCCAGATAATACCAGCTTCCGTCTATCAACTGCCAGCCGGTTGCCATCGCTCCGTCACCGTCTTCTCCCATGTAATACCAGCTTCCGTTTATCTTCTGCCATCCGGTCTTCATGGCTCCATCATTATTACCGCCTAAGTAATACCAGTGGTTGTTAATCTTCTGCCATCCGGTCTTCATAGATCCGTCTCCGGCACTTCCGAAGTAATACCATACACCATCTACAACATCCCAGCCGGTCTTCATAGATCCGTCATCGGATGCACCCATATAATACCAGCGTCCGCCATTTCTTAACCAGCCGGTTGCCATGGTTCCGTCATTGCTGTTCCCGAAATAATACCAGCGTCCATTTACTTCCTGCCATCCGGTCTTCATAGATCCGTCTCCGGCATTTCCGAAGTAGTACCACGAACCTTCTACTACACGCCAGCCGCTTACCATGGCATTAGAATCCGGGTCAAAATAATACCAGCTTCCCTTAATCTTTGCCCAGCCGGTTGCGGCTGCTCCGGAATCGTTCAGATAATACCAGCTTCCGTTTCGTTCCAGCCAGCCGGTCTTCATGACACCGTCCCCGGCATCTCCCATGTAATACCATTTATTATCTACAATAACCCAGCCGGTTGCCATCTTACCGTTAGCCAGCATATAATACCAGCTTCCGTTAATCTCTCTCCAACCGGAGGCTGCGGTTCCGTCCGCATCATAGTAATACCATTCATTATCCAGCATCTGCCAACCGGAAGGATTGCTCAGGTAACCGGAATCATTAAACCAGTACCAGTTGCCATCTATCTGCAACCACTGATTCTTCGGATAACCGGAACCATCTATGTAGTTATACCAGTATCCGGTTCCGTCCTGTCTCCATACACCGGTTGTCTTCACATAGGAGCTGTCTGCGTGTGTCCGCGGTGTAATCACCTGTGTATAATCCACAAAGCTGAAGTTCACATCTACATTGCCGTCTATACCCTGAATCCGTGCGGTACTGCCACCCTGCCAAATGTCCCGCTTAACCGAGGTATCATAGATACCGTTGTACCGGGCAATCCAGCGTTCAATATCACCGGCTCCGTCCAGATTAATATAATTCTTTGCCCAATTCTCATTGCAGTATATCATTGGAGTATAACCTGCCTTGCGGATTTCATCGCAAAATGCCTTACCAAGCTCTGTAATCTGCCCCTTTGTCATAGAACCGCTTTGGGACTTATCTTCCAAATCAATTACCACCGGATAAGAAATCAAATGTCCCTGTAACTGGTCAATCACCCACTGAGCATCGGATATAGACTCCTCCAGGGTTGTTGAAGTGCTGTAGAAATAAACGCCTACCGGCATATCCGCAGCATTGGCAGCCTCAATATTCTTTACAAAATATGGGTCTAATACATGTTCATCATGTCCGACCCGGATAAAAGCAAACTGAATCCCATCATTCTTAACGGCGGTCCAGTCAATGTCCTTCTGGTACTTTGATACATCGATTCCCTTTAAGCTGTCTGCCGCATAGGAATTATCCTCACTCATAGCTCCGCTGGTATTAAAATACCGCCAATCACCGCTGCTTACCTGTTGCCAGCCGGTCAACATCTCTCCGGAGCTGGTGAAATAATAGGTATTGGTTACCCCTTCTGTATTCGTAATGGTTTGCAGTCCGGTCCGCATTACCGCATTTTCATCAAAGTAATACCACTTTCCGTTAATCTGTGTCCAGCCGATAGCAGCATATCCGTCAGAGCCAAGCCAGTACCAGTTTCCGTTCTGGTCGTTTTGCAGCCATTGATTCTGCAAATAAGTACCGTCCGAATATTCATACCACCAGCCCTTCTCGTTTTGCTTCCACTCACCGTCTAATGCATATGTATGTATGGCAGTTCCGGCTATGATGCCGCCGATTAACATAACTGTCATCGTCATGCCAAGAATGAACCGCCTGCCATTCCACTTTCTTTTCATTTGTTACCAAATCTCCCTTCTTAACGATATTCCTGTTGAATTATAGCATAATCAAGGATTTACCTCAATAGCCAGAAAATGACAATTTTCTTATAAAATTTCCTACTACAGCTCCTCCAGCCGCTGCACCGTCTGTTTCATGGTGTAATGATACATATAGATGTCCAATATCATTAACAGCAGGGCATATAGAATATAGATAAAGCCTATAGTAGAGTGCGGAATCAGATATAGCAGGAATCCAAAGCCACAAATAACAGCCGTAGCAAGAATCGCAAATGCCATATTAAAGAATACATTTAAGTTTCCCCGCAGGGCATTTAACTCATCCTCCCAGATTAGCTTCGGATGGGTTGCATCCAATACCAGTCCCAGACAGGTAATAAATACAATTACCAGACTGCCTGTAAGAATATAGTATAAAACTTCACCGGGCTTTAACTTAAGAATCGCAGATAATACCACTGCATCTATCAGATAGCCGGGAATACTAAACAGCAGGCTGATGGCTCCTTTTACCTGAATCTGTGTCCGATACGGCACCGGAATATATTTCATGAAATCAATGTGTGCTCCCTCTCTGGTAAAGGCACTGGATGCCAGACTGTTCGCTGCAGTAGCCAAAGCCGCAATCCCTAAGAATATACCTAAAACCAGAATCATAGCCAGAATATTTCTATCATGATACACATGTATAAACTGTTCTATCGTATGACTGCCCTTTTGCATCAGGCAGACCACCAGAATTAATACCGGCCAGATAAGATTTACAATCAGACAGTTCGATACATAGGCGGGTGTCCGAAATAGAATCCGAAGCTCCTTCTGAAAATAGGCATAGCCTATGGAATGTGCTTTTTCCTTACCCTGAACTGCTTCCTTTTCCTTCTTTTTCGTAGCTACGGATAAGAAGCTATATAGTCCCGGTAAATAGATCAGATTCGCAATTCCCAGAAATGCCGCAAGCAACAAAACCGTAAGCAGCAGATATAAGCCTGCCGCCCCCCATGACTGTACTGCCGCTGCATGGATTAAGAGGTAGCCCGGATAAAAGATTATATTCATAACCTTCAAAAATGAATTTTCTCCGCTGCTTAAGGATTCCACATAGGTATCAACCGAAAATCCTTCTAGTCCCCGAAAAGAAAGAAATACGCCAAGCAGCAAGGCAAATGTCATAACTGCCATAACCAGATTCAGAATTTTCCGGTTCCGGATTCCCTGAAAGAGGTACATGATAACCATGCTTATGATTCCACAATAAACAAGCGGTACAATCGGCAGGGTCACCGTTCCCAGTAATCCGGTTATAACACCAAGCGGCGTGATGCCGATTGCCAGAATATAACCGATGTATGCACTGAATATTACCATAAATTCCATAACACTTTCTGCCTGATAGGTGACAAGGAACTTGGCAAATATCAGCTCATGGCTGCGAATCGGCAGCGGCAGCAGATATTCTATATCCGAGGAGAAATAAAATTCGCTTACCATAACGTGCAATCCGAAAATCATGGCACAGGCGGATATGAACTGTATCAGGAACAGCATACCCTCTTCTTTTCCGCCTGCTTCCATCATTGCCTGCGTCATAAAATATGAAATAACACCAACGATTACACAGCAGGGAATCATAATCAGCAATAAGGCAGCTCCGCCAAATACGGTATAGGTACGGCGGTCCCGTTTTTCCTTCGGCATCATCATTTCCTGCCCTGTGCGTAACAGCTTTAATAAATGTCCTACCTGTTTCATTCCGGTGTCTCCTCTCCGGCTGCTGTGTCTGCTTTCGATTCCATTGATTCCATCGGACCTTTTGCTTCCTCCTCCGATAATTCTCCGTTAATTTTCAGGAATATCTCTTCCAGACTTCTATCCGGGTATTCCTTCCGAAGCTCCTCCAGTGTACCGGTAAATACCAGAGAACCATGGCGGATAATCAGTATCCGGTCACAGAGCTGCTCTGCCACTTCCAGTACATGCGTAGAAAAGAATACACAATTTCCCTGCTTTGCATGCTCCCGCATCAGATTTTTCAGAACAAAGGCTGCCTTTGGGTCCAGTCCGGTCATAGGCTCATCCAGAATCCATACCGGTGGATTATGAATCAGGGCAGCACACACCATCATTTTCTGACGCATACCATGAGAATAATCACTCATCGGCCGCTGTAATGCATCGGTAATCTCAAATGCCTCTGCCATATCCTGTATCCGTTTGGCACGTTCCGCAACCGGAACCTGATAAATATCTGCCATCAAATGAATAAATTCCATTCCGGACAGCCGCAGGAACATATCCGGATTATCCGCAACATAAGCGGTAGCCGACTTTGCCTGCAATGCCTCTTTTTGAATATCATGTCCATGAATCACGATGGAGCCCGAGGTCGGCTTCAAGATACCGGTCAACATTTTAATTGTAGTAGTTTTTCCCGCACCGTTTTGTCCGACAAATCCGACAATTTCTCCGGGTTGAATGGAGAAGCTAATATCCTGAACTGCCGTAAACTCATTTCCAAATTGCTTTGTAACATGCTCTACCTGAACCATTTATACACCTTCCCTTTTCTCTTAATTGTACCCTGTAGCAAATCCTGTTATTATCTCAACACATATAGTTTTATTATACGATACGGATACCGATACCGCAAGCAACGACCGGTAATCTATCTGCCGTTCTCTCATAAAAATTATATAAACTCGAAAGAAATCCGCTTGGGGAATCCACGAAAATCAATTGAAGCACCGGTCTATTTGTGCTAGGATAGGATAAATAGCAATCACACATACGAAACAGAAACGGAGTCTATACATATGAACAAAAAAGAAACACTTGAAATACGGAAATTATTTACGCAGGAATCTTCCTGCTTATCACGCATCTGCGGCTGCTATGTGGATTTTAATAAGGAAAAGGTATGCTCCTTTCAGGATGCCTTCTTATCTCTGCCAAAGGATGAGGCTCTGAAATACTATGACCTTTTTAAGTCTACACTTTCCGGAACCATTGGAAAGCAGCTTCTGAATATGGAGTTTCCGACGAATCAGGAATTTCAGGGTGGTACACAGGAATTTCTGCTACAGCTTCGAAACAGTGAGTTAAAGGATGATGCCTTGAATCAGGCATTTTATGATAAGGTGATTCAAGCCTTTGATTATGCGGAAAATTATTATATTATTTTAATCTACGGTGCCTATGATGTTCCGGGACGCTCTACCGACGGTGCGGAAATGTACGATGCCTCCGAGGAGGTATATCCATTTCTTTTATGCAGCATCTGCCCGGTGAACCGTAGCAAGGGCGGTCTTTCCTATCTGTCGGAATCTAACTGCATTGGCGAGCGGGTGCGGGATTGGATTGTAGAGGCTCCTATGAAGGGATTTTTGTTCCCTGCCTTTAATGACCGCAGTGCTGATATTCATAATGTTTTATATTACACCAAGAATCCGGAGGACAGTCATCCGGAACTGATTGAACAGGTGCTTGGCAGCGTCACACCGATGAGTCCGGTGAATCAAAAGGAAACCTTCCAGTCCATTCTTATGAATACCTTAGGTGAAGATGCTGATTATGAGGTAGTTTCTAACATTCATGAGAATCTGAATGAAATGATTGCAGAAACCAAGAACAATCCGGACCCTCTGACGCTTAGCAAGCATGAGGTAAAGAATCTATTGGAAATCAGCGGCGTACCGAGTCAGGAGTTACAGGATTTCGACCATACCTATGAAGAAATTGCAGGTCCGAAAACAGCCCTTATTGCTTCTAATCTGACAAATACAAAGAAATTAAGCATTGAAACACCGGATATTATTATTAAGGTAAACTCTGACCGTACGGATTTGATTCAGACACAGTATATTAACGGCAGACAATGTTTTGTTATTACGGTGGATGACCACGTTGAAATTAACGGTATGTCTGTAAAGACAATGAAACACCCGGAATGATTGTACGTGTATGCAAGCATCATACATGTGTTCAATCTCTGAGTGTCTTAGCTTTCTTTCTTTTCACAAGTATGTATAATTCCACGGATGGACGCATATAAATAGGGCTTCAGCTTATTTATTTCCACCGGTTCACTGTAGAGAATGGAGCTATAACAGGTGGAGCTTACCAGTTCCACAATCATAAAGAGCATAAGCTCCGGTTGTGCATATTTCTCCGGAGCTTCTTTTAACATTTCTCTATATACATCCCGAAAATCAACATCCGTTTCCTTAACCGGTGTTGTCAGGGCGTTCTTAAAAAATCCCCAGCTTAAGTTCTTGGCAATAAAACTTAACAGCCTTGGATTCTCTGTTAATTGATTCACAATGTTATCTACAAAGAATATCATCCGTTCTTCAAAGGATATTATCGACTTCGGAAGCTTCTGATAATCCTTTACCGCATTTTGAAATAATTGACTGGATTTGTGGGAAATCAGATGATTGTGTATATCATGTTTATCCTTAAAATACAGATAAAAGGTTCCTTTTGCTACCCCTGCCTGTTCGGCTATATCTGATACTGAAGTATTCTGAAGCCCTTTTGTCATAAAGAGCTGAAAGGCTGTTTCCAGCAAAGAATCCCTCTTTTTCTTTTTATTATTATCCAACTTTCCCATAGTATGCCTTCTTATTCGATGAAGTGAATCCCGTTCTTTTCTGCCATCTTGATCTCGTACATGGCTTTGTCCGCCCGATTAAAGGTTTCCTTCATGTCTTCCCTGCATTTCCACTTTACAATACCTGCACAAAATGCTATCTGTGTTTTTGCCTGCTCCAGCCGTACCACTACTTCTTCCTTACTGATACCTTTTGTCAGGATGATAAATTCATCCCCGCCAAATCTGCCGATGATACTGGTTTCACCAAATTCGCGAACCAGAATTTTTGCCATCTTCTGTAGTACCTGGTCTCCGTATTGATGTCCATACTGGTCATTAATCTGCTTAAAGTCATCCAAATCTAAGATAACAAAATAAAATTCGCCTTCCGAATCATCATCTACATATTCCTGCATTTTCTCAAATGCGATTTCTTTCCGGTAAAGGTTCGTCAAGCCGTCCATGGATGCCTTATAATTTAACATTTCCTGTTTCATTTTTTCATCATGAATGTCTTCGATTCTTCCAATAACGCTTACAATCGTTCCGTCAGTTCCGACTACACTCTTATAATGTGTCCGCTGCCAACGATACCCACCACCGGATACTGTTGATAAATATTCAAGGTCTGCCTCCGTTACGGTGTGACAGGCGGTCATCAATGCCTCTTTGAACATCTCCATATGGCTACTGTGTACCATTGGAGAGGTTTTCATGTATTCCGTATAATTTGTAACTACCTTCCGCTTCTTATTGTTCGGGAAATTATAAGAAAATACCATTACATCTTCTTCCGGATTATACTCAAACAATAAGCCGTAAACGGTTTCTTCGAGAATCTTGAAGCGTTCCTCTTCCAATAACAGACGGTTATTTACCTGTTTTAATTCCTGTATCCGACTGTCCTTTTCCTTCTTATCCGTAATGTCTGTAATTACGGTCAGATAAATCGGAGTTTCGCTTACCTGATTTTCAATAAATTCTCCCTTTACCTCAAACCAGCCGCAGCTTCCGTCCTGCCGATACCCGCGAAATTCATACTGTATCTTTTCCTTCTTTGGTGCGTGCTCCATAATGCATTGTTGAAAACCGTCTACATCCTCAGAAAACAGGGTGCTGTATATGTCTGATAAATATGGACTGTATTCTTCCTTGGCATATCCGATACACTCAAAATAAGCCTCGTTCAGATACAATGCCCGAATATGCTCTCCGACCTCAAACACGCCGACCCCGACCTTTAACTGCTTTAACAATACAACTAAAACTTCCTCTACACTGTTTCCCAGATACTTTAATCGATGATAATCTGTAATGTCATATGCTTCCCAACTGTCTTTATTCATCCGTTCGGAACTCCTTTATCCATTGAAATTAGTATAAGAATACTTGTATAACAATCCTGCAAGTTCTATATTTTATGATACCGTAACCTTAGCGGCTTTTCAAGTTAGAATTTCAACTTTCACTTAAAAACAACCCTTACAAACAGTGTTGCCACCATTCATAAGGGTTATTAATCATTTCAGTAATTTACCGCAATCTATATTATGCGTTCATCTGTGCAGCCACTTCTGCAGCAAAATCTTCATTTTTCTTTTCCATACCTTCACCGGTCTCGAAACGAACAAACTTCTCTACTACAATGGTAGTTCCGTTTTCCTTTGATACCTGCTCTAAATACTTAGCAACGGTCTGCTTTCCGTCCTCTGCCTTTACATATACCTGATCCATCAGACAGATTTCCTTAAATTCCTTGTTCAGACGACCCTTAATCATACCGTTGATTACGTTCTCCGGCTTCTGTGATTCCTTCGGGTCATTCATAATCTGTGCACGCAGAATTTCTTCTTCATGCTGCTTGTATTCCTCGCTGATTTCAGCCTCGGTTACATACTTTGGATTCAAAGCTGCAATCTGCATTGCGATATTGGTTAATGCTTCCTTTACTGCGTCATTTACAACACCTGTAGCAGCCTTTACGATAACACCGATTCTTCCGCCGCCATGTGTATAGGTAACAACACAACCATTCTCAGCAACTACCTTTTCAAACCGACGAACGGATAACTTCTCACCGATGGTTGCAATCTGCTCTACTAATTCTTCCTGAATTGTCTTAGAAGCATCCGCTGCCCATGGTTCAGCCATAAATGCATCTATATCAGAAGCATTTGTCTTTAATGCCTGCTCTGCTACAGCAGTTACAAATGTCTGGAACTTCTCATTCTTTGCAACAAAGTCTGTTTCGGAATTTACTTCTACAACGGCTGCTACCTTATCACCGTCTGTTACTACCTTACAGATACCTTCTGCTGCGATACGGTTTGCTTTCTTCTCTGCCTTTGCCTGTCCGTTCTTTCTTAAAAATTCAACGGCTGCCTCCATATCACCATTGGTTTCGCCCAATGCCTTTTTGCAGTCCATCATACCTGCACCGGTCTGTTCTCTTAATTCTTTTACCATTGCTGCTGTAATTGCCATTTTTCTATCCTCCATTATAATATCTAATAGTCTCTTTTAAGAAAAGCCTTAGTCATGGTGGCTAAGGCTTCTGCTTTCATTATCAGATTACTCTTCTACTGCTTCCTCAGCTTCTGCCTCTGCTTCTTCAGCCGGAGCAGCATCTACACCCTGATTTGCTTCGATTACAGCATCTGCCATCTTAGAAACGATTAACTTAACTGCACGAATTGCATCATCATTACCAGGAATTACATAATCTAATTCTTCTGGGTCACAGTTTGTATCTACAATACCTGCCAAAGCAATACCAAGGGTATGTGCTTCCTGAATGCAGATTCTTTCCTTTCTTGGGTCTACTACGAAAATCATATCCGGAAGTCCCTTCATGTTCTTGATACCGCCCAGATTCTTTTCCAGCTTTTCCATTTCCTTCTTAATCTGGATAACTTCCTTCTTAGGAAGTACATCAAAGGTTCCGTCTGCTTCCATTGCTTCATATTTCTTCAGAGTTGCAATACGGGTCTGAATGGTCTTGAAGTTGGTTAACATACCGCCTAACCATCTTTCATTTACATAGAACATACCGCAACGCTCTGCTTCTGTCTTAATTGCTTCCTGTGCCTGCTTCTTAGTACCTACAAACAATACAGTACCGCCATTTGCTACACAATCCTTTACTGCATTATAAGTCTCATCTACCTTACCAACGGACTTCTGTAAATCTATAATATAGATACCATTCCGCTCTGTGTAGATGTATGGAGCCATTTTAGGGTTCCATCTTCTTGTCTGGTGTCCGAAATGTACACCGGCTTCCAGTAACTGCTTCATTGAAATAACGCTCATTTTTTTACCTCCATGGTTTTCTTCTTCCCAAAGCTTCTTTTGTCTGTTTACCATGAGCTATGGCACCATACAGACTATCCGCTCTGGTGATTATTTTTACACCAAGTGCTATTTTAACATAACCGTATCTGCTATGCAAGCACAATTTTACAAGTCTTTTATCTGCCGGTAATTATCTTTGCGATTGCCTCATAATCTGCATCCATCGGGATTTCATATTCACCGGTTGCAATTTTTGCAGAATATCCCTGCTGCTCCAGATACGAGTCAAAATCCAATGCATCCGTAATCACACCCTGGTCCCGTAAAATGGTTGCCACATTCCACGAATTCATGCCGCTGACAATGGTAATTGTTACGGTCTTATCGGTCGGAGCTTGTGTTGTCCCTTCGGTGGTTCCCTCTGTGGTTCCTTCGGTAGAAGCTGCCTCCGTCGTTGCTTCTGTGGTTGCCTGTGCGTTACTCTCATCGGTTCCTGTTGCAGAGGTATTTGCAGTGTTTTCCGTTGCAGAGGTATCGGCAGGTTTTTCCAATTGCTCTAATGCAGAGGTTCCCGGAACCATTCCTAACTCTTCTGCCCGCTTTATTACTGCTTCATCACTCATGGTTTTACCGCCGAATATCTGATATGCCGTCATCAATACAAGCGTAGCAAAGAGAATCCCGACTCCGATTCCTCGTAAATAATATTTTCGCTTCATACTCATTCTCCTGCTTTTCCTTGATACAAATCTACAACAAGCTTTACTTCACCCACGCCCATACCAAGCTCGCGTGCAATTTCCATAATGCTCATTCCGTTTCGTTTCATTTCCAGAATAATATCGTTAGTATTATCTTCTGTTTCCTCCGGCTCAGTCTCCGGAAGCTCCGGCTCCGGTTCCGGCTCGTCTAATTCAACCGGTTCCTCTATTTCCGGTATTACTTCCTCTTTTACATAGGCTTCTAACGCCATGTCATTTGCCTTTTTCAGTTCGGAGATTTTCTGTTCTGCTTCTGCAGTCAGGTCCTTTACTTCCTTTTCCTTATCATTCAGCATACTGTATAAGAACATAACTTCTTTGTGATTCTTTTCAATCTCGTCACATACGGTTACGGCATAATCACCCAATGCCATCATTTTTTCATTTGTCATGGTTGATAAGGACTGATCGGCATTATATATAATGTCATTCACATCTGCCGATATTTTATCACTTACCTTCTTTTGCAAAATTGCGACTTCTTCCTCATTCAGTTCATACTCATCTGTAATATGATTTTCTGCGGTGCCTCCGGCTTCCACAGCAGCCGTTTCTGTATTTCCTACCAACAGAAAGCTTACCACAATACAGATAATTCCTATGATTGTTACAATAATTACTACAAACATTGTTCTTCTCCTGTCACACTTTAATGTCAAAATTCACCCAACCGCCATCCGGCCTGTCAGCTTCCTGTTTTTCATCATCCTGTGCTGTCTTTTTCTTACGCTTCTTCTTGGCAAAATAATCATCATATGTATTATTGCCTTTTTCCTTCGCATCATAACGATATTCCATCAAATCCGGGTCTTCCTTCGGAATGACGGATTCGGAATTTTGTTGTACTTCTTTTGCAAGCTCGGTTGTACTCTGTGCATTCTGAAGGGCAGCATGCTGGTTTGCTGTATGCTGCTGCATTCCTACCTGATTTGCCTGTGGAAGTATCATCTGCATTTCTACGGGTCTTATCATGCTTCCGCCTCCTTAATAAGTATCCGATTTAATCTCGCCCTCCTGCAGCCGGAATTGACAATATCGCATTTCATCCTTTACCACATACTGATTATTTGCAATTTGTATTCTGACTCCGGGATAAATAATATCGCTGATTTTTAAGCAACCCTTTGCATTACTTTCAATTTGGCTTTTCGTCTCTTCAATGGATGCCTTTAAGACCTCCTGTCGCTCCTCTAACCGTATTTTATCTTTTCCCGCAGACTGAATCACCGCCACCTTATCCGGTGGTATTTTCTGTCCGCTGTCTAATCGTTTCTTGAACAACACCAGTATCTGTGTGCACTTTTCAATGGTCTCTGCATTTGTCTGAAATTCCTCCTGCATTTCCTTTAGATGCTCTAATACGGATAAATCCAAACCCAGCTTTACATTCGTAATGGTTCCCATACGGTTTCCCATTGTCTTTACATCTATCTGGTTCAATGCATTCAGATTACCGCCCACTACGAAGGATTTTCTACCCTCACATATAATGGTGTCACCAGCTTCTACCTGACTGTGCAGAATGGAGCCGGAACGGATATTACCGCCTGCCTTTACGGTAGCACTTTCAATGAATTTTGTGATAATATCTCCTTTGGCTTCGAGTATTCCGCGATTCATGCCCTGTATGCCCCGCGTCAGTACAATATTGCCGCCGGCATATATTTCAGCACCTTCTACAACACCCTTCACCTGTATATCACCCTTTGCTCGAATGGAAAATCCGGTCCGGACATTACCATTTACAATTACATTTCCTTCATACAGAATATCTCCGGTTGATGCATCCACATCTGCGGCTACTGTATAGGAATTGGATACAAATACCGTACCGCTCTCCAGCTTAACGTCACCATCTACCTCACTAAACATCTGCAATTGGTCCTCTGACAGCCTTATATTTCTGCCGCATTTTAATACTGCCTTTCGAACCTTCTTCGGCGGAATACGATTTCCCTTAACATCCATTCCGTCCTCACCCGCATCTTCCGGTGTCAGTGTTGCAAGGAGCTGTCCTTCCGTCACACTGGTAAATATATTTAACTGGTGGAAATCCACCGTACCGTCTTCATTTAACTTTGGCTTCGACAGCGGCTTCGTGTCAAAATGATATTCAATCACCGCATCTTTTCCTTCCCTGACCGGTGTTCCCTTTGCAATTACAATATCACGGCAAAAGACCGGAGTTGCTACCAATGCATCCACAATTTGCTCTACGATTCCATACCTGATACCTTCTCTTGCCAATTCATCTAACAAATCCTGTCTTGTATAACTCTTTCCTCCGTTTGAAGGAGGATATAACCGAATTGCCGCCAGCATACGGTCCGGGCTAAGCTGTATCTTTGCCTGTTCATCAATCGCACCGCAGGTTACATCACTGAGCTTGACGATTTTCGGCTCCTGTAAGCCTTTTAAGCCCTGCGTCAATGCATTTATGTCATAATCCGTAATTCGAACCTTTTGCAGATAATCAATTACCTCTGAGGCAACGATAGGTTCTCCACCCTCCAGTGCAGGATAGAGCTGAATATATACACCGTTTTCTTCAATTCGTATCCGAAAATATCCGTTTCGTTTTGCCATACAGCCACCACCTATCCCATTAATATCTCATAATGTATTCCTAACACTTTTTTCATTTTCTGCAATGCCTTGGTATGGAGCTGTGAAACTCTGGATTCCGACACATCCAATACCTTACTGATTTCCTTTAAGGTCAGCTCTTCGTAGTAATACAATACTACAACCATGCGTTCCTTTTCTGTCAGGACTTCCAGTGAGTCGGCAAGCAGCTCCTTGACCTCCTCCTGTTCATATACCCGCTCTGGCTCTGCCTTTGCGGTTTTCCCGACATCAAATGCCTTTACTTCGATTCCCTGCTCTACATATTCATCAATGGATGCAATATTGGTTACTTTCGTCTGACCCTGCCAGTTAAAATATTCATCCAGTGATATGTCCAGTTCCTTTGCAATTTCCTCATCCGTTGCTATCCGGTTCTCCTCGGCTTCAATCTTTGCAGCAGCTGCATCTATCTGCTTTTGCTTCTGCCGCACAGAACGGGGAATCCAATCCAGCTTCCGAATCTGGTCCAGAATAGCTCCGCGTATCCGAAGGCTGGCATAGGTTTCAAACTTAATACCTTTTCCATAGTCATACTTATCGATTGCATCTATTAAACCAAAGATTCCGTAGCTTACCAAATCGTCATATTCTACCGTATAACCAAGATACATACTCAGCCGGCCTGACACCACCTTCACAAGCGGTATGTATTCAATTATCAAGGCTTCTCTGGTTGCTGCATCCTGCTTTTTGCTGTATGTCTCCCAAAGCTTTTCCCGTTTTGTTTCTGTCATATTGTTACTCCTTACGACTCATCTGTATCGGAAGCCGATTCCTGTTCTTCCGAATCTGCAGCAGCTTCCTGTGCTTCTGCTTCTTCATCGGATTCCTCTCCCTTCTGGATGGTTCGTTCAATCAGTCGGGTTCCGATTGTTCCGACAATAAAAAATACAACTATTACAATCAATAACATAATCAAAGAGTCTAGCATAGAACGCTTGGACACAATATTGTTAATCATCACAATCAATGCTGCCATTAATACTACAAACGGCCGCAACCATCTTAGCTTCATAAGCTTCACCTTTCTCACACTTCATTATATGACCCGGATTTCCTGTCCAACTGTTCGAATCTCCAGTGCATTTGTTTCCGGGTCAAACACTATGGTTCTTCCATAGTTCTCGCCGGTATCCTCTGCTACGAGTGGTATTCGCAATTCTTCTAATATCTTTTTGGCTGCCTGCACATTCTGATACCCGATACTGGTATTTTCATTTTCATCCGCAAAATCAAACATCTTTGCACCTCCGGCAAGCTTCGCTATCAACCGCCGACGACTGCCTCCTGCTTCCTCTAACTGCTTCAGCATATCCTCCATGCCGGAATCAACGAACTTGGAGCGATTGCTGTTATTACGGATTTTTGTACTGTCCGGCAACATTGCGTGTAACATTCCGCATAATTTATTTCCGGAATCATACACTACAATCCCTACACAAGAACCCAGACCAATTGTAGTAATTTTCTGCGGCGCACGACATAATGCGAAGTCTGCCATCCGAACTTTGACTATTGTTTCCATCTTTCTCCCACTCTAAATTCCTAATTTTTCCCGAATCAGTCTATAGGAATCCGCATCTGCAATCATCATAATATGTCCGCCGATTGATAAATCCGCACCGTCGAACTGTGATTCAATTCTTAATACATTATCATGGTCTCTGCTATTTACAATTGCCGGAAAGCTCAAAATCGCCCCCGCCATATCGATTGCCATTACCGGATTGGATGGTCGTATATGAATCCCTGTCAGGGTTTCAATGGATGACAGATAAGAGCTAATCAATATGTTTCCGATTTCTTTTACTGCCGACAAATCCAAATCATTAAAATTATCTTCCTTTGACAATTCCACTCCGGTCAATCGGTTCACCAGCCTTCTGGCATCCTTGGTATCCATTGCAAACAAGACAAAGCCTTCCATTTCACCGGTGATATTACTCATTACACCTACAATGACATTCTCTGCTCCTCCAATACTCTCCACAAACTCATCAAAATTCATAAAGGACACCCTCGGCATCTTCATGGATAGCTTGGAATTCAACAGAACTGATAAGGAGGTTGTTGCATTTCCCGCACCAATCGTTCCAATTTCTGTTAATATATCTAACTCGGTATCATCCATAGGCCACTCCTATTCCAGCTTAGTCGCTTATAATTCCATTAATGTTCACAAGAGAAATCAATGTATCCTTATACTTTCCGACACCGGTTACAAAGAAGCCTGAATCCTCTCTTCCGTTATCGTAGGATACCTTTTCAATATCTTCATCAGATAAGGATACAACCTCCCGTACCTCGTCAACCAGTAATCCCAACAGGGCGTTCTGCTCCGGCTTCACAATAATAATTCTGGTGGTATTGGTTACCTCGCCTTCTTCCATTTCCAGCTTCTGACGCATACTCATAACCGGAATGATTTCTCCACGCAGGTTAATAACACCAAGGAAGTATGGCTGGGTCTTTGGTACGTGTGTAATCTTCTGCATTCTTACGATATTATCTACATATGCAATATCTATACCATACTGTTCGTCTCCCAGTTTTGCCACAATATACTGCTTCTCATCCATATTTTCTAATTCTGCCATTTTATACACCCCCTATACTAATGTGTTCGCATCCAGAATCAATGCAACTTCACCATCACCAAGAATGGTTGCACCACTGAACATCTTATGAATATAAATGTATTTGCCTAATGGCTTAATTACGATTTCCTGCTGTCCTAGCAGATTATCAATTACCAGACCCGCCTGCTTATCACCCTTTTTAACGATAACAACTACCAGGCTTTCCGGTTCTTCACCTTCCACATCCATATCCAATACCTGCGTCAGTCTTACTAACGGAATAACCGTTCCACGCAGATTAATTACTTCTTTATTCTGTACCAATTTCACATCGCTAGAAGGAATATCTTCTACGGTCACAATGGAATTTAACGGAATTGCATATTTTTCTTCCTGTACTTCTACCATCAATGCCTGAATAATAGCAAGTGTCAACGGCAGACGTACGGTAAAGGTAGTTCCCTCACCCAGAACAGAATAAACCTCAACATCTCCGCCTAAGCCCTCTATTTTACTCTTAACAACATCCAGTCCGACACCTCTTCCCGAAATATCTGAAACCTTCTCCGAGGTTGAGAATGCCGGCTGGAATAACAAGTCGATAACTTCCTTGTCTGTCATCATTTCTGCCTGTTCTTCCGTTATGGTTCCCTTGCGGATTGCAGATGCCTTTACCTTCTCAACATCCACACCGGCACCGTCATCCGATACCTCGATGGTAACATTGTTACCGTCCTGATATGCATTCAGGCGTATGGTTCCAACCTGTGGCTTACCCTTCTTAATACGGTCTATCGTTGGCTCAAGACCATGGTCGGCTGCATTTCGCAGCATATGCATCAATGGATCACCGATTTCATCAATCACCGTTCTGTCCAATTCGGTCTCTTCACCGGTCATAATCAATTCCATTTCTTTATTCAGCTTCTTAGAAAGGTCACGAATCATTCTTGGGAACCGATTTACAACACTTTCAATCGGCACCATTCGAACCTTCATAACCGACTCATGCAGATTCGTGGTGATTCGTTCCAAATATTCAATCTGTTCATTAAACTGCTGTCCCTGACTGCCTTCCTCATTCTCACTGGCAGATACCAGACCATTCTTTGCGATAATCAACTCACTTACCAGATTCATCAAATCATCCAGCTTTTCAATATCCACTCTGACAGAGCGGTTTACAACCGGCTTTTTCTTTGCTTCCGGTGTGGCTGCCTTCTTCTTTGTTTCTGCCGGTGCAGCCTCTTTTTCCTCTTCCTTCTGCTCGGTCTGCTCAGCCTGTGGCTGGGCAACTGTCTCTGTCTGTGGTTCTACTGCCTGAGCCTGTACTGTTTCCGGTGAAAATGGTTCAATTACCACTTCTTCAATCTCAGATACATTTGCAATTACCTTCTGTACCTGCTCGATTGGCTTGTCTGAAATAACAAACATACTGAAGTCAAAATCAAACTTTTCATCCTCAATATCCTGAACGCTCGGCTCTGATTTAATAACCTCACCGACAGACTCGATTCCCTTAAATACCAGAAATGCTCTGGCTGCCTTTAACAAACAGGACTCCTGAATATATACGGTAACACCGTAGACGTTCATGCCGTTTGCAAGTGCTTCCCGCATTGCTTTTGCTTCAAAATCTGCAATCGGAAGATACAGGAACTTTTTCTTATCACCGCCATCCTCTGCCGGAGCTGCACCTGCTTGTGCCGTCGGTGCTTCCTGCTTTGCCTCTTCCTTCGGTTCCTCTTTATTGCCACCACTTTCCAGCGTTGCATTTAATAATCCGATAATTTCCTCATTATCCTCGGTTCCTTCATCTGCTGTTTCCTGAATATTTGCAAGGTAGCCTTCCAATGCATCCAGACATTTGAACACAATGTCTACAATATCCGGTGTTACAGACATTTTTCCGTTCCGAATCTCCGAAAATACATTTTCCAAGTCATGGGTCAGACGCTGCATCCGCTTAAATCCCATAGTACCTGCCATTCCCTTTAAGGAATGGGCTGCACGAAAGATTTCATTTACGGTATCCACATTTTCCGGGTCCTGCTCCATAATCAGAACCTGATCGTTCAGTGTCTGTAAATGCTCCTTTGTCTCATCAATAAAAATCTCCAGATATTGGCTTAAATCCATTTAACACACCCCCGTAATATTAATAATTGCTTTTGCAATATTATCCAATGAAGCCACCTCGTCCGTCAGCCCTGCCAGTGCAACCATCTTCGGCATTCCGTAAACCGTTGAACTCTGCTGGTCCTGACTGATAACATATATGTTCTTTTCGTGGCTTAGCTTTTCAATTCCTTTTGTACCGTCAGCACCCATACCGGTCAGAACAACACATATGATTTCCAGATAATCGGATTGTATCAGGCTCTCATACATATAATTTGCGTATGGACGCAGCCCGTTTACCGGCTCATCCTTTCCCAATTGAATCCGATGCTGTCCATGTTCATAACTGACCCGTATATGACTTCCGCCCTTTGCAATATAGACATGACCCTTTTTCAAGACTTCTCCGTCTACTGCTTCCGTAACAGAAATTGTACTTACATCATTCAGACGATGTGCTAGTGATGCCGTAAAGCCTTCCGGCATATGCTGCACTACCAAAACCGGTGCATCCAGATTCTCAGGAAGTAACGGTATTACCTCCTGCAAAGCCCTTGGCCCCCCGGTTGAGCAAGCCAGTGCCACAAGCTTCCCCTGTCCGGATGGATTCTGTCCATGCCGCTTCGGTCTCCGGCGTGGCACCTGCTTCACCATTGTCACCGGTTCTTCTGCTACATCCAGAATCGATAATGCCCGATACACCTTGTCCCGAAAGCTGTTCATATTTACCAGAATATTTTCCGGCTTCTTTAAGAAATCAATGGCTCCCAGAGATAAGGCTTCTATCGTTTCCGCACTGGAACGCTCCGCAATCGTACTGAATACAATCGTTGGAATCTCAAGCTTTTCCCGCTTCATTTCCTTTAACAGCTCAACACCACCCATAACCGGCATATTAATATCCAGAAATATTAAGTCTACCTGCGGATATTTGTGAATTGCATCCAGTCCCGCTTTTCCGTTGTTCACTGTGCAAATCACCTGATATTGCTCTGTTTGATTAATTATATCAGATAACACTCTCCTCATAAGTGCAGAGTCATCTATTATCATAATATTTTTTTTCATGAATCCAAGCCCTTTTCCTTTGAAATCCGTTTCCGTTCTTCATCAAAAATATAGCGGATAATTGCTTCCCGCTCCTTATCACCTATGCGTTCAAATTCTATTCTCTGTTCATATAATATTTTATTATTTGTATTTGGAATTGAGGTCAACAGCTGTCCATATTGAAAGCACTCCTTCTTCTCACCGTCTACCGTCATCGGGAAACGAACCTGAATCAACTGCTTTGCTTCCTCCTTGTATTCGGAAATCAGCCTGACACCGCCACCGCTGATGTCCAGAATCACACCCTTCTTCCATTCCTGTGATTCCAGCTCTGCCTCACTCAGTTCTTCTTCGGCATTTGCTACAATCCGGTATTGTGCAGGCAATCGACATTCATGTCGGAAAAATTCCCGCCGTTGTACCTTCTTTAGAGCTGCCTGCATCTCCATGTCTGCCAGAAAAAGATTACCTTCCTTTAATCGGCGGACAACTACACATGGGCAGCTATAAATACCCTTTTGCGATAACACAGTTACCTGATACTGGTCACCGATTGCAAGCGGAACAATCCGTCCTTCATGAAACGGCATTGTCACCCGAATCAGTGATACTCCGGGTAAATCCATAATCCGGCAAAGCAGCGTTCTCCGTTTTTCTTTGTCCGTAATCGGTTCCCCATTTACCAACAGTTCCATTTCGATTTTGTTTCCGACTGCAATTATCTCCTGCATATCCTCATCCCCTATACTCTTTTTCGCTTCTGACGGATGAAGTCCAAAAAGAATTTTGCAATTCCTTCCTTCGGCTCTTCCTCCACTGTATCGAGTTTCAACAGCTTCCCTGCAATTTCCTGATAGCATCGAGTGGATACTGTATTCGGAAATGCAAGTGATACCGGTTTTTGTTCTATGATTGCTCTGGATGCATTCGTATCCTGCTGAATGGCTCCCAGATATTCCAGATTAATATTTAAGAACTTGCTTGACACAATGTTCAGCTTCTCAAAGATTTCCTCACCTTCGCTCCGGTTTCCGACACGATTGGCTACCAGATAGAGCTTTTTGTCTTCTAAAATAAAGTCCTTATTCCGATTTACGGTCTTTAGCAGAGAATACGCATCTGTAATGGAAGTTGGCTCCGGTGTTGCAAGCAGAACCACCTCCGGACTGCTTAACACAAATTCCAATACAGAATCCGAAATGCCGGCTCCGGTATCAATAATAATTACATCTGCCAAGGTATCCAGACGAACCAGCTTCGTAATCATTCCCTTTAACTGATCCTTTTCCAGATTCACCATATCCTGTACGCCGGAACCGCCGGAAATAAACCCAATATCCAACGGACCTCTGGTAATTATATCATCAATATTCATATCATTATAAATAATATCAGCCATCGTATATTGCGGACGAATCCCCAACATAATTTCCACATTTGCCAGTCCAAAGTCTGCATCTATAATGACAACCCGTTTTCCTTGCTTCTGTAGCTGAATCGCAAGATTTACGGAGAAGCTGGTCTTTCCGACCCCTCCTTTTCCGCTTGTCACTGCTATTACTCTGGTAGAACCGCTATGCTGAATCTGCTGGCTGACGCGTTTTCTCAACTGTTCTGCCTGATCCATCATACGCTGCCTCCTAACAATTGTTTTGCAATCGCCTGTGCATCTGTTATTTCTATGTCATCCGGCACATTCTGACCGAAAGTCATATACGATAACGGCTCATTCGTCAACATTTTGATATTCAGAATATTACCTAACGCTCCTGTTTCGTCTGTTTTCGTAAATAACAGCCGGTAGCTTGATATATCTGAATAAACCTGTGTGATTTTTACCAAATCACGATATTTTGTAGTTGCACTAATAACCAGATATATTTCCTGTTCGTATTCCTTTGCAACCTGTAACAGTCGTTTCACATCCTCCTGCTGCTCCTGATTCTGATGTGATCGTCCAGCAGTATCTACGAACAGTAAGTCATATTCTGCATACTTTTGAATTGCCTGCTGTAGCTCCTCTGCATTGTAGACAACCTCAATCGGAACATTTAAGATATTCGCATAGGTACGAATCTGTTCTACAGCTGCAACCCGGTAAGTATCTGCCGTAATAATGGCTAATTTACATTTATGGTCTAATTTATATTTCGATGCCAGCTTCGCAATGGTGGTGGTCTTTCCTACCCCGGTTGGTCCGACAAAGAACACAACCTTCGGCTTCTTCTCACATAATTCAATGGTTTTAATCTGTCCAAGCTTTAATACTATTTTCTGGTATATATTGGAAAGAAGGTCATCCACCTGAATTTCAGAGCTTTTATTATCAATTTCACTCATAATTTCCCTTGCATTTCCCTCTGTCACTTCATTGTCTAATAATTGCTCATATACCAGCTTTACCAGCTTGGATTTCTGGTCCGGTCGTTCCTCTGCTTCTTCTTCCTTTGTTTCCTGAATCTGTTGCTCTAACAACTGAGCCAGATTATCCAAGCGTTCCTCAATTGCGGAGGTTTTCGCTGTTTTGACACCAGCTTCCGTTGTCTCCTTCTCCGAAACGGTTTCCTTCAGATTCTCGGATGTATCCACAGGCTTTCTTGCTTTATTCTCAGATGCTGTATGCTTTTCTCTTGCTGCTTTCTCTGACGGTTCATCAATTGCCGCCGTTACTTCATAATAACTCTTTTTAAATAGCTTCCGAAGCCCCTTTTGCTTCACGCTCTTTACATTCATAATTACAGCATCCTGTCCAAGCTCCTCTTTAGCCTTTGCAGTTGCTTCTGCCTCTGTTGTTCCCTGATACTTCTTAATTATCATCGATTGTCACCATCCCCACTGACTGTAGTTCTACATCAGACTCTATCTCATTGTAAGAAATTACAATTAAATTCTTAAAATAGTCATTTGTTAACTTCTTAAAGTACATTCGCACAATCGGCGATGTAATTATAATCGGTGTCTGCCCTGCTTCCTCCAGCTTGGCAATTTCTTTCTCGGTTGCAGACAATATCTGTCTGGTTCTGTCCGGATCCAGTGTCAGATAGGCACCCTGCTCGGTCTGCTTTACAGATGCCATGATTTCCTGCTCCAGCTTCGGGTCCAGCGTTATAACCGAGGTTGTTTCCTCGCCGCTGAAGAACTTATTTGAAATTGCCCGCTTCAAGCCCTGTCTTACATACTCGGTCAATACATCCGTATCTCTGGTGGTAGATGCATGGTCTGCCAGCACTTCAAAAATAGTAACCAGATCCCGAATGGAAATACCTTCCCGTAGCAGGTTTTGCAATACCTTCTGAATCTCACCTACATTTAACAGCTTTGGTATTAATTCATCAATCAGGGTAGTATTGCTCTCCTTGATATTGTTAATCAGGTTCTGAACATCCTGTCTGGTCAGTAATTCATCCAGATGTGTCCGGATTACCTCTGTTAAATGCGTTGCAATAATGGAAGGTGGGTCTACAACGGTGTAGCCAAAGGATTCCGCACGCTCCCGCTGAGCCTCCGTAATCCAGACTGCCGGCAAATGGAAGGAAGGTTCAAAGGTTGGAATACCTGTGATTTCTTCTTCTACATAGCCCGGATTCATTGCCATGTAATGGTCGAACAGAATCTCTCCTTCACTGACCTGAATCCCTTTAATTTTAATGATATACTGGTTTGGATTCAACTGAATATTATCCCGCAACCGGATAATCGGTACGACTGCACCCAGCTCCAATGCAATCTGTCTTCGAATCATAACCACCCGGTCAAGCAAGTCACCGCCCTGATTCACATCTGCAAGCGGTATAATACCATAACCAAATTCCAATTCTATCGGGTCGACCTGAAGCAGCGTATTCACGTTCTCATGCCTGCGAATCTGGTCTGCTTCAACCTCTTCTTCCTCGACCTCTTCTTCAATCTCTTTTGTTTCCTTTCGTGCATTCAGAACTCGTCCCAATACAATGAGAACCAATCCAAACCCAACATAAATCACAATATTTAACGGAGTAAAGACACCAAGGAATATTAAAGCTCCACCTACGATATAAAGTACATTGGAGGACTGGAAAAGCTGTGAAAACACCACTTCTCCTATATCTGCCTCTTTCGATGCCTTCGTAACAATTACACCGGTTGCCAAGGAAATCATCAAGGACGGTATCTGGGAAACCAGACCGTCACCGATTGTTAAAATCGTATACTTTGAAAGTGCTTCATTAATTGTAAAACCATGCATCATTACACCGGTCAGCAAACCGCCCACAAAGTTAATCAGTGTAATAATCAGACCGGAAATTGCATCTCCCTTTACATACTTCGTAGCACCGTCCATGGAGCCAAAGAAGGATGCTTCCTCCTGTATCTTCTGTCTGCGTGCGATTGCCTCTTTATCCGAAATTGCTCCGGTACTCAAATCCGCATCAATTGCCATCTGTTTACCCGGCATAGCATCCAGCGTAAATCGTGCCGTAACCTCTGATACACGTTCAGAACCTTTATTAATAACCAACATCTGCACAATTACCAGCACAATGAAGATAATGGCACCGATAATCAGGTTGCCGCCACCTACAAACTGTCCAAAGGTTGTAATAACATTACCCGGTTCTCCGGTCAGCAGAATCAATCTGGTTGAGGATACATTCAGAGAGATTCTGAATATGGTAGTGAATAACAACAACGTCGGAAAGCTGGACATTGACAGGGATTCCTTCGCAAAAATGGAATTAAACAGGATTACCATGGCAATTGCCAGATTAAACGTAATCAGAATATCCAAGAGTACGGACGGAAGCGGAACAATCATGAAAATTACTGCTAACAGTAAATATAATCCTAAGAAAATACTTACATTAAATTTTACTCCCTTCATGTCGTTCCTCCTGTACTAATTTCATATCTAGGCTCAGCTTGCATGGTCACGAAGCTGATATACATATGCCAGAATATCGGCAACCGCCTTATATAATTCCGGCGGAATTTCTTTATCTAAGTCAACATTATAATATAACATTCTTGCCAACGGCTTATTTTCTACAATTTCTACATGATTTTCCTTTGCAACCTCTTTAATCCTGGCTGCCAGAAAATCGGTTCCCTTTGCAGTTACCACCGGTGCGGATGCCTGCTCGGAATCATACTTTAAAGCTACCGCAAAATGGGTCGGATTCGTAATTACCACATCTGCCTCCGGAACATTTGCCATCATTCTACGCTGGGATGCCTGCCGCATCCGCTGCTTCTGCTGTCCCTTAATCTGCGGGTCTCCTTCTGTATTCTTATATTCATCCTTTACTTCCTGCTTTGTCATTTTCAGGTCCTGTTTATGCTTGTATCTCTGATATAAATAATCAGCCAGACCGATTACCAGCATCACAATGCTAATCCGAATCCCCAATTCCCAGACAATATCCATCAGCAATGCCATTGCCTGCGGGATTCCCATATCATATAGGGTATATATATCATTTGCATGATTTTTTAACACACTGTATGACATATATCCGATAAGTACCACCTCTGCAATTGCTTTCAGCAATTCCACCACAGATCTTCCGGAAAATAACCGTTTGAAGCCACTGATTGGATTGATTTTATTCAGCTTCGGCTGCATGGGCTTTAAGGTTACCATCCATTTGAACTGAACCTTGGTTGCCAAAAATGCCATAACCATACCGGCAAGCAAAAACGGTGCTGCAATAATCAGAATATCCTTTCCCATTTCCACCAGCATTTCATATATGGTACGAAAATCAAACTCATTCAAAATCGCTCCGCTGGAATGACTCCAATATTTTGAAAAGCTAAGCACCAGTCTGGGACCGACAAATTTCACAGAAAACCTCAGTGTCACAAATAGTGTCAGCAGGGTAATCGCATTTCCAAGCTCCTTACTTTTGGCAACGGAGCCTTCTTTTCTGGAATCATCGATTTTCTTCGGTGTCGCTTCTTCAGTTTTCTCGCCTCCGGGTCCTTCCTTTGCGAAGAACTGCAGGTTATAGCTTAGATGCATACCTCAAAACCTCTTATCCATATATCAATACATGGTTCGAATCAAATCCCGAATTACATCCTGTGTGACGGTATAGATGCTTTCTGTAATATTCGGCAGAAACATAACCATTGATACCATAACTGTCAACCCTAATAACAGCTTTAATTCAATACCGATGGAAAACATATTCATCTGTGGGGCAATCTTGGCAAGAATCCCCAAAATCACATTACATAACATAATGGAGATAAATATCGGCAGGGCAATCCGAAAGGCAATTACAAAATACTGTTGTATAAACATCATAACCACCTCATATGCGGCTTCTCCCCGAAACAACCCTTCTCCTACCGGAATCACCTGAAAGGAATCACAGATTGCGGATATTACAAAGTAATGCATATTGGAGCATAACATAATAACCAGCACCATGTAATTATAAAAATCTGCGGAAATGGTTGTGGTTGCGTTGGTGGTCGGGTCAAACGCCGTCACCATAGTCAGTCCGATTTCCCGGTCAATAAACATACCACTCAGGTTAATAATCGTCATACACAAATTAGCCGCAAGTCCTACCGACAGCCCTAATGCCAGCTCCTTTAAGAGCAACATGGTAAATCCTATCAGGGATGTATACTTAAGCGGTGTATACTCAGTTACCGAGGCAACCAAAATTGCAATACACAATCCAAAACCTACCCGAACCCTTCTAGGCACTCCGCGGGTTCCGTAAATCGGTGCGGTACTAACCACACCCGCAACCCTGGCAAAGATAAGAAGGTAAAACTCTAAATGATAGATGGAAAAGTTTGTTGACAGCATGCGACACCTCACATATTAACATACGTGCCAAACATACCATATAGGGACACAATAAACTGTACAACATTATTCAAAATCCATCCACCGCAAATCATCAACGTTAAAAATATGCCAAGCATTTTCGGCACAAAGGTCAAGGTCTGCTCCTGAATAGAGGTTACCGTCTGAAATATACTTACCAGCAAACCTATCAATAAGGATACCAGCAGCAACGGTGCCGAACACTTTATAATCAGCCATAAGGCTTCTCTTGCAATATCTACTACAATATCCGCAGTCATATGTATTCGCCTCCCGTCACAATATGAATGACTGTACTAATTGCCCTACAATCAGGTTCCATCCGTCTGCCATAATAAATAACAGTACCTTAAACGGCATGGATATTGTTGTCGGCGGTAACATCATCATACCCATAGACATCAAGGTTGATGCAACTACCATATCAATAATAATAAACGGTATATAAATCAGGAAACCGATAATAAAGGCTGCCCGGAGTTCACTAATAATAAATGCCGGGATAATTACATTGGTCGGTATATCATCCCAGTTATTTACGGTATCAATCTTAGCTATATCCAAAAACAGTTGAACATCCTCCTCGCGTGTCTGATTAATCATAAAATCACGCATCGGGTCCATGGCTGCCTCAATTGCTTCCTCCTGCGTCAGCTCTCCTGCCGAAAACGGTTCAATTGCTTCTGTATTCACCTTTGAAAATACGGGTGACATGATAAAAAATGTCAAAAACAAGGAAAGCCCTATCAGTACATTGTTTGGTGGTGTCGAAGTCAAGCCCAGTGCAGTCCGTACAAAATGAAGAACTACAATAATCCGGGTAAACGACGTCATCATAACAAGAATTGACGGAGCTAGGGAAATAACCGTTATTACTAACAGCATCTGTAATGTTCCGGACAGTGTTCCCTCTTCATCATTCATCGTAAGGCTCAGATTCAACGGGGTCGTTGGGTCTGTTGATTCCGTTGTTGCTGTGGTTTCAGTCTCATCCGTCATTTCTGCCGCCATAGACCGGGTGTTACAACTTAACAGAACCGCAAATACGATTGCAAACACTGCCAGACATGTTTTGATAGTCATGTGCACTCGTTTATTATTCATCTGTTTTACTTTCATCCTTTTTCTTTTGAAGCTGAGAAAGAATATCCTTAAAGCTTCCTTTCGAATCATGATTCAGGGTATCTAAATTCAATTCATCTTCTTGTAATTCTGCCAGCATCGTAATCGTATCTTTTCCGATTCCAATTGCAAAATAACGCTCGCCAATCTTTACAATCTCAACCAGCTTGTTATTATTGACTCTTGCAACCTCAATGACCTTAATATTACTCCGGCTCTGAATATTGCTCTGGAATCTTCCTGCTATCCTGGCGGCAAGATATGCCAGTCCAAGGACAAACAGGAACATAATTAAAACAACTATCAGTTGTATAACACTATCCAAAGCATGAGAACTACCCGTTAACATCATGATTACTCAACTGCTTTCTTAACAGCTTCCAATACACGATCCGGCTGGAATGGCTTTACTATGAAATCTCTGGCTCCGGATTGAATAGACTCAATAACCATTGCCTGCTGACCCATTGCAGAACACATTACAACGCTTGCATTGGGGTCCATCTGCTTAATCTTCTTTAAAGCCTGAATACCATCCATTTCCGGCATGGTAATATCCATTAATACCAAATCCGGCTTGTTTTCCTGATACTTCTCAACTGCCTTCAAACCATTTTCAGCTTCGGCAACTACATTGTACCCATTCTTCGTTAAAATGTCCTTAATCATCATCCGCATAAAAGCTGCATCATCACAAATCAGAATATTTTTTGCCATTTCATTTCTCCTCTTTACTTACTTTATATGGTTTTGGGTTTCACTATATCTGTAATACGGATACCAAAGCTCTCCTCAATCACAACTACTTCCCCTTTGGCTACCATCTTACCGTTTACCAATACATCAATCGGTTCACCTGCTATTTTATCTAATTCCACAATAGTTCCAGGTGTAAATTCCAGAATCTCTTTTATCGATTTCTTGGTTCTTCCCAATTCTACCGTTACTTCCAGTGGTACATCCATAATCAGGTCGATGTTTTCCTGTTGTGTAACCGGATTGACTCCACCGGAAAAATTCTGGAACTGTACCGGCTGCACATTCACATCCGTCGGCGGCATTCCATACCCATATGGCATTTGTCCATACGGCATCTGTCCATACGGTGGCATCGACTGTCCCATCTGCGGTGGCATCTGCATGGTGTTCTGTGGCGGAACTGCAGACTGCATCGGTTGCGGTGCAGGCTGCGGCATCGGCTGTGGTGCCGGTTCCGGTGCAGGCGGTTCTGCTTCTGCCTTTGCCAGATTTGCAGAAAATGCCTGATATAATTCCTTTGCAAATTCTACCGGATATAACTGCATGATATTGGAATCCACCAAATCTCCGATTTCCATTTTTAATGAAACCTTTACAAAGTTCTTATCCTTAAAGCGTCCTAATAATGCCCCATTCTGATCCGTAGAAAGACTCAAACGTTCTGCCTCCGGAGGGCTAATATCAATCTTTCGATTTAACATGGATGACATTGAGGTTGCTGCTGAACCCATCATCTGATTCATTGCTTCACAAATCGCACTTAAATGCAAGTCTGACAGCTCATCGACCAGATTCGTTCCGTCTCCACCCATCATCAGGTCTGTAATTATCTTTACATCCTTCTCCATCAATATCAGGAGATTATTTCCCTGTAAGCCATCCACATAGGCAATATTAATAAACACACATGGTATTCCGTATTCATTTTTCAGGTCTTCCCAGTTACAACAAGATACCTTCGGTGTACTAATTACCACTTTCTGATTCACAAGAGAATATAAAGTGGTAGCTGCCGTACCCATACAAATATTGGAAATTTCACCCAGTACATCTTTCTCCTCCGGAGATAATTCTTCATTCTCGGTTGCAACGGCAGGCGTTGCATCATCCGCCATGCCACCCAGTAAAGCATTTATCTCTTCCTGTGACAACATTCCGTCCATACTTTACTCCTCTCTGATTACTTTCGTTATCTTTACTGCATAATTTTCAGATGCAGCTCCTGGTAATGCTTTGAACTTCAAGATGTTTCCCACATAAATGTCTAATTCATCTTCAAATTGTCGATTGACCTTAATTATATCACCTTTTTGAAGATTTACAAAGTCATTTACGGAAATTATGCTATTACCCAGCACTGCCTTAATCGGTATCTGTGCCTTAGAAATAGCCGTCTCTATTACATCAAAATAAGCATTATCATCACTTGACTGGATGGTTGAATACCAATATTTCGTGTTCAACTTATCCATAACGTCTTCCAGAGTTATAAACGGAAGACAAATATTCATTAATCCTATTACATCGCCCACCTTCATGTTGATGGTGATAATTGCAATCATCTCACTCGGTGAAATAATCTGTGCAAATTGGGAATTGGTCTCAATCCGTTCCAGCCGCGGTTCGATTTCTATTACATTCTTCCATGGCTCCCGCAACAGATTTACACAAATTGTAAATATCCGTTCCAGAATACTTAACTCTATCTCCGAATAATCCCGCATTTTTTCTAACGGTTCACCGGTACCACCCAGCATACGGTCTACAATCGCATACCCGAGATTGGATGCCAGTTCTATAATGATATTACCCTTTAGCGGTTCAAAGTTCACGATTCCGAACAGAACCGGATTGGATAATGCATTGGTAAACTCTGAATATGTAACTGCTTCGGAGTTTACAACCTCCATCTGCACATTTTTACGAAGATAAGCCGGAAGATTCGTAGATACCAGCCGCCCGAAATGTTCAAAAATAATTTCCAGCGTCCGCAAATGCTCCTTGGAAAACTTTGCCGGTCTGGCAAAGTCATAGTCCTTGACCTTTTGAGAAGGCTCCTCCGCATATTCGTCTACATCTAATTCTCCGTTGCTCAACTGCTTTAATAGGTTGTCAATCTCATTTTGTGACAATACCTCGCCCAAGTTTACGCACCTCCTTAGCTACTGTTTTCTCAGTTCCTACTGCGTATTAAACTGGCTGAATGTCACATCATAAATACAATCGGTCTGATATTTTTCCTGTAGTTTATCTGTAATTTCCTGTTTTACTACCTTCTGAATTTCAGAATCATTCATTTCAGCATATGTATATTCCTGTACTACTTCCCGTGTTGCATCATATACCCAGCTTTCGGTTTCCGTTAATTTGGTACTAAGGTTCTTATAGTCCTTAGAACCTGCATCCATGGATATGGAGATTCCTATCATTGCATAATGATTCTCCCCGGAGCCATCACTTTTCAGATTAATCGTAGTTGCTTCTGACAATGTATAACTTGTAACATCCTTAATATCCGGTGTATTTGCAGTATCCTCTCCGTTCTTCTCTAACTCCAGATTCAGAACCGAAGCAATTTCCGTCACCAGATGGTCGGTCTTTTGTATCGCCGGTACAAATACAAATACCAGTAATGCATTCAGAATCAAATTCACAATACTGATTGCCAAAATTATAATACTAATTAAATTCTTTCTCATATCCCTCTCCTATTCTTGTGATGAACTTAATTGATTGTATATTTTAATTACAACTCTACGGTTTTTTGCTCTTCCTTCCGGTGTATCATTCGATGCTACCGGGCGGCTTTCACCATATCCTGCAACCTTCATATTTGCATCTGTAAGGCTTGCATGCCCCATCAGATACTCATATACATTCGTTGCTCTGGCAGTTGACAAATATCGATTGCTTTCATATTTGGAATTGTGAATTGGCACATTATCCGTATGTCCCTCAATTTCAATAATACTGTCCGGATACTTTGTCAATATCGTGGCAATTTTATCCATAAACGCATAAGAATCACTCTTTAATTCTGCATCACCGGTATCAAAGAGCAAAGCTCCGTTCATATCCAATTCCACATATTGATAATTATAATCCATCTGTACCCGTTCATCAATGGTATAGCTTTCCAAATCTGCGGATATTTGCTGATACATTTCCTCGGACTGTTCCAGCCCGGCTTCCTCCAGCTGTTCCTGTATATGTTCCAGACTTGCAGATTCTGTACTGTTTGTCTCACTTGTGCCGGTACCGTCTGACCGACCCACTTCTGTACTGTCCGGATTTTTTCCTTCATTATCTTCTGCTTTGGAATCATCACCATCTGTACTGTCGGTTGCCTTACCTACTTCTGTCATAATGGACTTAATGCCTTCCAACTGTGTAATTCCACCGCTTACCATCTGTCCATCCTGTATCATTTGCGAGGTCTGACTAAAAATAGAAAATGATACATTTTGAAAAGATGCTGCTATCTGTTGAATCTTTCCGGCATCCATCGTTGAACTTGCAAACAACATAACGAAAAAGCACAGTAACAGATTCATCAAATCACTAAACGTGGACATCCATGCCGGTGAACCCTCATCCGGCTCTTCCTGCCGTCTTCTTGCCATTAATTCTCACCTGCCTCTGCCATCTGACTTCTGGTTGCCGGTGACAGGAATGATTTCAGTTTTTCTTCAATCACTCGCGGATTTTCACCTGCCTGAATGGAGAGCAAGCCCTCTACCATAACTTCCTTCATCATGATTTCAATATCATTATTTCCAGCCAACTTCGTTGAAATCGGTATAGAAATCCAGTTTGCTAACAACGAACCGTAAAATGTAGTTACCAACGCAACAGACATATTAGGACCGATAGTATCCGGGTCACTCATATTCTTCAACATGTTAATCAAACCAATCAGGGTACCAATCATACCCCATGCAGGTCCCATCGCAGCTACATTCTTCCAGAATGCAATCAGCTTCTTATGTCTTGCATCAATATTCACCAGCTCGGTTTCCAAAATATTTCGAACTAATTCCGGATCAGTTCCATCCACAATCAGCAAAATTCCCTTTTTCATAAATTCATCTTCCAATGAATTTGCCGATTCCTCCAACGCAAGCAAACCTTCCTTTCTTGCAATGTTGGATAAATCAATAATTTGCTTTATAATCTCTGCCGCATCATATTGCGGTTGCTTTAATACAAATGTAAAGGATTTAAAACCCTTCAAAAAATCCTTCATGGAGTTTGATGTAAGTACACACATAAAGGTACCACCAACTGTAATCAATATTGATGGAACATCAAAAAAGTTCTGCAGCTTTCCAAATTCGAAAGTTCCCGCATCATATGTAATACCAAACACAACCAAAACGCCACATATTATCAAGCCTATAATACTTGCTATATCCACAACTTTCACCTCTCACTTTATTCCAGATTTTTACCGGAAAAGATTTCATACTTGTATAATTTTACTAAATTAGACACCTCTTGTCTACTCTCTTTTACAATTATTTTCTTTCCTGTGGTTAAAGTGAGTACAGTATCGGGTGTTTCTTCAATCATTTCAATCACCTCGGCATTGACAGTGAACTTTATTTCATTTAACTTCGTCAACTCAATCATACCCTGTCTCCCTCCTTCAACTATTGTACCAAAACGCACACAACCTATATATTTTAACCTGTTATGTGCGTCTCGGCACATACATCCCTACCGGAAGTCACCTGTATGCATTGCTGCAACGGTTATCCTATCGCTTCAAATTAATTAATTCCTCAAGCATGGTATCCGAAGTTGTAATGATTCTGGAATTTGCTTGGAAACCTCTCTGGGTTACAATCATGTCTGTAAATTCCGTAGACAAATCTACATCTGACATTTCAATTACACCCTGTGACATCGTACCACCGTTGTCCGTTACTTCCTGTCCGATTCCGTCAAAATCACCGGAGTTCTGTGTTGTCTGGTACATATTGTTACCAATTGCTTCCAAGCCTGCCGGATTTGCAAATCTTGCCACTGCAATCTGACCCAACAGCTTTTCTTCACCATTGTCATAAATACCATATATCTTACCGTCTGTATTAATGCTGATTTCGTTCAGAGTACCTACCTTGCGGCCTCCGCCAAGGGACTTCAGGTCTCCGCGGTCTGCTTTGATGGTAGATGCTGCACTGGTTGCATACATGGTTGCACTGCTGAAATCAAACTCAATCGGTGAGAACTGGTTGTCATTAATTGTCAAGGTTGTTGTATTACCGGAGGTTCCGCCTGTTTTTCCGATTCCCTTGAATGCACCTGTATTTACATCAAATTCCAACTGGTCATTGCTTAAGCTGTATCCGGCAGTAATCTTCTTGTTATTGCTGTCTGTAATACTCTCAATGCTTACCGTATATGTGTTCTTGCCTGCGGTGTTATTCTGTTTTACATTCATCTTAACATTGTAAGCATAACCCTTCTTATCATATACGGTTACGTTCATTATCTTGGCTCCGCCATTTTCAAAGACAGAATCTGTCTTATCAATATTACCGGAGATATGTGCATTGGTGGTTGCCTGTGGCTCTGAATACTTTGTTGTCGGAGACTCTACCTGCAAAGCAGATACGGTATCCTGGCGTACCTTTGTCGGGTCATCCGGGTCTACCTGCCAGCCCATAACCATTTCACCGGTTCCTGTTACCAGATAACCGCTTCCATCCTTCTTAAACGCACCAACCTTGGTAAAGTAATTCATATTTCCGCGGCTGACAATGAAGAAGGAATCTCCATTTAACATTAAATCGTATGGATTATTGGTAGTCTCTGCAGAACCGGTTCCCTCTAACTGCTTGGTAATTGCCGCAGTTGTTGTTCCAAGACCAATCTGCTTTGCATTCGTACCACCGGCTCCATTTGCCGGATTTGAACCGGTTGCACGCTGTGTGGTCTGATACAGTACATCCATAAATTGTACACTGCTTGACTTAAAGCCAACGGTGTTTACATTTGCAATATTATTACCTATTACGTCCATTCTGGTCTGGTGGGTCTTTAATCCCGCTACTCCAGAATACAATGATCTCATCATAATTCATGACCTCCTTCTACTTTCTGTAATGATTCCTTCTGTCAATCCGGAATCTCAAGCTTCCTTTCGGTCCAGCTTATACAATTACAGCTCCGTCAATGTTTGTAAATACGTGACTGGTTCCGCCCTTCTGGTCTAATGCAGTAATTACGGTATTGTTATTAACATTTACCACAAATGCCAGATTGTCCAGCATAACCAGAGATTCTTTGATTTTTTTACCTCTTGCCTGTTCTATTCCTTCATTCAGACGATGCATCTGCTTCTCTGTCAATTGAATGTTACGGCTGTTTAACCGTTCATTCGCATGCTTGGAAAATACTACTCCCTCCGCAGATTCCTGTTGCAGATATTCATTCCGTTTGGTTTTTAACACCTGCTGAAAGCTATCCGCACTGCTTACCGTTGCCTCTGTGGCCGGCTTCTGCTTTTGCTTCAAGTATGTATCTGCCGCCTGATTAATGGAGTAAATAGAGGTTCCAATCTGATTCATACAATCCTCTCCTTTTCAGACCTCCATCTGCTTGTGCATCCTATTCTGTACCGGTTGTTTCGTCTGTCTTGGGCTCGGTACTGTTATCACTATCTGTTCCGTTTGTCTCATTATTTTTCTTCTTCAGATACTCAATATAATCAAAATCGACTACGGAATCGAACTCATCCATGGTGTAATATTCATCATTCACACGTAACAATGCCTGATTATTACTGATTGTGACATACTGTACCAATCCACCAACCTGCTTTATATTCCCGGAAGCATCCTTGGTATTCAGTATTACATATTCTCCAACCAAGCCCAATGCCTGTGAATTGGAATAGGCTGTATTCAGATTATTCATTGCCTCCATCTCAGAAAATTGTGCCAACTGCGACATATATTCTGTGTTATCGGTCGGCTGCAACGGATCCTGATACTGCATCTGTGTTACCAGAAGCTGTAAAAATGCATCTTTATCTAAGTTGCTTCCGTTGGTTGTATCTGATTTCTTAGTAACGGTATTCGCCATAGAGGTATCTATACCACTAACTGCCATATTGCCATCTCCTTTCATACTTTATTTCTGTCATTACTTTGTTCTTTGCTTCTTTCTTTTTGTACTTTGTTTTGTACTTAACTTTGTTTCCTGCTATGATTGTAAATTACTTCTGTTTATGCTGTGAACTCTACACTGGCACCCTGAGCCTCAAGCCGCTCCTGTTGTTCGCTTTCTTCCACTTCTTCAAATGAAGCATCCAGACCTCTTAATCTACCCCTGGAACGTCCTGAACGAAGCTGCTGTTCATCCTTTGTGGTATCCTGCCGCTCCTGCTCTCTTTTGAAATCAGAGGTTGCTACACTAACTTCTACTGCTTCTACCTGAATCTGCTTTTCCTGAAAGGTTTCCTTTAGCTGCTGTAGCTGACTTTCAATTGCTTCTTTCGCCATCTCGGTTTCTGCATGAATCTGTGCCGTAAGTACACCATTCTTCATCATAACCTGTATCTGCAATCTTCCAAGATGCTCTGGATATAGCTGTAATTCCATCCGGTTCATATCGGTTCCGGAAGTAACGCGAATACGCTCAATTACCTGTTGTATAATCTCCGCCTGCTGAACATCTGTAAATGATGCGGAACCGCTTTCGGTAACCTCCTGTACTGCCTGTGACAATTGATTTACAATGTCCGTTGCAATACCTTGCTGTGATGCTTCGGATGAAGCTTGCTGCTGCTGTCCGTTCATCTTGTGACCGCTCTGCACCTGTACGGTAATTCCGGTTTCCGGCTCCTGTACGCTAAATCCATCTGCTTCTTCTGTCTGAGCTTCCGTTTCCGGCTTCTGATTTCTTATTGAAGCCTCTGATTCTTCCTGCACCGGTACTTCCTGTGCAGCATCCTCTACAACTTCCTGCTGCATAACCGGAATCTCTGCCTGCGTTTCTGACTGGGAAGGCTCTGCCTCTGAAAGTGCCTGCAATGCGAGCTGTTTTGCGGCTTCCTCTGTAATTCCGTAAGCATCCATCCGCCCATTTATGCCTGTGCTCAACGCCTGCATCATATCTGCCAATGCACGGTTGGTTATCAGCTCTATCGGTTCTGCCTCTGTTGCCGTCAGCAAAAATGCCTGCAAATTCTCCGGCTGTAAAAGCTCAAATACATTCAGACTCAGCTCTGCTAAGATTGTATCCAGCTCTGCATCATCCATGCCAAGCTCTTCCTTTAGCAAGGAACGAATATCCTCTTCCAATGCCTGTGCTGTATCGATGTCTGTATCTTTCTGCTTCATTGACTTTGAATTACGGACATTGGATAATATATCCCGTTTCACAGATGATTGCTCGCTGCCTACGGCTTCCTTTTCATATACGGTTCGTTGATACGGCTTTGTCTTTTGTGACTGCTCCGTAACACCTGCATCCGTACGTCCTGTCTGTTGTGCCAGACCGCCTGCATTTGCCACATAATTCTGAAATGAATCGGTCAGACTGATTACATCCTTGCTCCTGGTTTGCCGTCCGGAAACTGTGGTTGTCAGATTTGCCAGACTTGCTCCCTGTGTTATCATATGGTCTCCTCCTTTCTGTTTAATTTTCTATCAAATTATGCTAAGCATATAGATAGCGTATGTTACGGCATTAGCTTTTTGGTAATATTAGCCGCAAATTCAGGCTCCATCTCTGCCATGATTTCTGCCCTATCCGAGGTCGGCATATTATCCATAATCTTTGCTACCGTATCCAGATTACCGCTCATAGTCTGTAAAATATCAGCGGCCGCTTTCGGGTCCATATCCGCATAGGTGGTTGCCAGCTCTTTAATCTTATCATCCTGTGCTTGCTGACCGACAACCTGTCGGTATATTTGTTCTGCAGCCTCTGCATCAATGGATTCATACCATTCAATATATGTATCGACATCCGGAGCGGAATTTCCATTCACAATTTCATCATAAAATTGATTTTTTTCCTCTTCAAATGCCTGTTGGTCCTTTTCAAAGGTTTCCAGTCTTGCAATTTCGTTGTCTTTTTCCTGCAATTCCTCTGTTTGCTGCTGAATGGTTGCTGCATCTGCAGTTGTCTGTGCCTCTAAGACCTGAATTCGGTCCAATGCCTCCGCAAGCGTTTTATACGGCAAATCCGTTTCATTTGCTGCTTCCTCATCCGAAGCTGCCGGAAGAATCATATTTACAACCGGAACATCCTTTAACACCGGTCTTAACACCTTGCTTCCGAAGTGTCCCACATCTAATTTTATTAATATAATCATGGCAGCCAGCCACACAACTACAATCAAAAAGATAATCACAACGGAAAGTATTTTACCGCCTGCACCTTCTTCTTTCTCCTTTGCCATGTACTATTCTCCTTCCTTCGGAACATTATGCTGGTAACTGACCAATTGGTCGATTTCCTTCATTTCCTCTGCATTCAATTCCTGTTTGAATGCTTCAAACTGATGTTCCTTTAATTTTTCATGTGTCTTTCGCTCCTGCATAACCGCCCGCAACTGTTCTCTTGCCCGGTCCATATCTGCCATTGCACGAAATACTTGTTCCTTTTGTTCTTTAATTGCTTCATCTAATATCTTTATCGACTGATTACAACGTTCCAGTTCCCGGATATTTAACTTCTTCCTTGCATATCCACGCATTTCTTCCTGATACGCTGACTTTCTCTGCTTTAATACTTCTAACTTATTCAGCTCCTGCTGGTAACGGCTCTGTGCCTGTGAAAACACCTGCTTTGCCTGTTCCTCCAGCTTATATTTAATATTAAGTATATTTTGCATCCGATACTGAAATTTTGCCATATACCTTCACTCACTATTCCTCAAATATCCGTCTTAATAGTTCTAACTCTTCTTCAAACGAATATTTACTGTCCACATCCTGCATCAGAAACTCATTTACATCCTTAATCTTTGTAATTGCGTAATCAATATCCGGATTGGAACCGGCTTTGTATGCACCGATATTAATCAAATCCTCTGCTTCACTATAAGTAGCAAGTACATTTTTAAGCTTACCTGCCAATGCCTTATGTTCTTTTTCTGTAATCTGACTCATACACCGGGATATACTCTGTAATACATCAATGGCAGGATAATGATTCTTATGTCCCAGCTTTCTGGACAATATAATATGTCCATCCAGAATACCTCTGGCGGTATCGGTAATCGGCTCGTTAAAGTCATCACCGTCTACCAATACGGTATACAGTCCTGTAATAGAGCCTTTTTCCGTATTACCGGCACGCTCTAACAGCTTTGGCATCTCGGAATACACACTTGGCGGATACCCTCTGGTAACAGGAGGTTCCCCGGATGCAAGTCCTATCTCTCTTTGTGCCATTGAGAATCGGGTTAAGGAATCCATCATAAGTAAAACATCCTTACCCTGATCCCTGAAATACTCTGCAATCGCAGTTGCCGTTTTTGCAGCTTTATTTCGTATTAACGCAGGCTTATCCGAGGTTGCGACTACCAGTACGGAGCGTTGCATACCTTCTTCTCCTAAGTCTCGTTGTATAAATTCTCCAACCTCTCTGCCTCGTTCTCCGATTAAGGCAATTACGTTAATATCAGCCCTTGTATTTCTTGCAAACATTCCAAGAAGGGTACTTTTTCCTACACCGCTTCCAGCAAAGATTCCGATTCGCTGTCCCTTTCCTATGGTGAGCAGTCCATCTACTGCCTTTACTCCTAACGGAAGCACCTCCGAAATCAGTTTCCGCTTCATCGGGTCCGGCGGCGGACATTCTACCGGATAGGTGTCCGGCAAAACCAGTGTGGAACCATCCATGGGATGTCCCAAACCATCCAGCACCTCACCTAACAGCTCCGGTCCTACATAGACCTGAAACGGATTCCCGGTATTTTCTACCGTAGCACCGATTCCGATTCCTCCTACCGAATCAAACGGCATCAGTAAAATACGGTTTTCCCGAAATCCTACTACCTCTGCATTGACCTGATGTGTGCCATCCTTGGATGTAATTACGCACAAATCATTCAGCTTTGAAGCCGGTCCCGCTGATTCAATTGTAAGTCCTACCACCTTCGTTACCTTTCCCAGCTCCTTGGTAAAGGATTGTGAAAGCAACGCTTCATATTTTTCAATGTTAAGCATTTTCTCTCCTATATCTGTGCCAGTAATTTCAAGGAGGTTATCAGATGCTTTAACTGTTCCTCCAGACTACAGTTAATAATTCCGGTCTCGGTTTCGATGATACACTGGTATCTGGCAAGCTTGGTATCTGCAATCAATTCCATTTCTACATTGGAATTAACCTGCTGCTGTAGCCAGTCCATGCGGCTATATACTTCCGCATAATCATCCTCTGACACCTTAATGGACAATTTCTTGCAATTATCCATTCCCTGTAATGTATTATCAATTATGTGAACCATTACATCACTGTAATCTTCCACTAACACACCTGTTATCTTATGTAATACCCGGCAGACAACATCTACCAGCTTCGGCTCTGCCGCCTTTAGTTCTGCCTCGTAATCATCTTCTAATTGCTGGCGTATCCGGTCATAATGTTCTTGAAGCTCTGCCTCCTGAGCTGCCAGTTGGCTCTGTGCCGCCTCCATTCCCTTCCGGTATCCCTCTTCATGACCGGTTTGTGCTGCTTCTTCCTTTATAATGAGGGCGTTTGCCCGGGCATCCTCTAACAACCGTTCTGCCGCAGCCTGTGCATCTTCAAATACTGCATTTGCCTGCTCCCGCACCTCAGTCATATCTATATTTTCAACCTCTAATGCCTGAAATGCCGGTTCTAATCCCTCAGAGCTTTCAGCAGCTGCCATTTCTGCCTCCTGCTGCTTCTGACGTTCCTTCTGTTCCTCTAATTGACGGATTACATGATTTTTATTTGCATCAATTACTAATGTATTGTCTCTGGCAAAGGACACAAATCCGGATTTATACAAATTAGACAATTATCTCGTCACCTCCGCCACGAGAAATTACAATATCTCCCGAATCTTCCAGCTTACGGATAATATTCACTATCTTCTGCTGTGCATCTTCAACATCCTTCAATCGAACAGGACCCATGTATTCCATATCTTCCTTAATCATGGCAGCCAGTCGTGAAGACAGGTTGCTGAAGATAACATTCTGTACATCTTCATTTGCATTCTTAAGTGCAATTGCCAGTTCATTATTATCCACATCTCTGAGGACGGTCTGGATTGCACGATTATCCAGAGTAAGAATATCCTCGAATACGAACATTTTACGCCGAATTTCGTCTGCCAATTCCGGTTCCTCTACTTCCAAGGTTTCCATAATGTGTTTTTCAGTTCCACGATCAACCGTATTCAAGATGTTGACAATCGAATCTACGCCGCCGACAATGGTGTAATCCTGATTTACTAAGGATGCAAGCTTCCGCTCCAGAATATCCTCCACCTCTTTAATAACATCCGGTGAGGTACGGTCCATGGTAGCAATACGCTTTGCAACATCGGACTGTTTTTCCGGTGGCAATGAACCAATCACCGCCGCTGCCTGTGTTGCCGGAAGATACGACAAAATCAAAGCAATGGTCTGTGGATGCTCATCCTGTATAAAGTTCAATAACTGACTGGCATCTGCTTTCCTTACAAATTCAAACGGACGAACCTGTAAGGAAGCCGTCAATCGTCCAATAACCTCTTGTGCCCGCTCTTCGCCCAGTGCTTTGTCCAGCAAATCTTTTGCATATCCGATACCACCCTCTGCAATATACTGCTGTGCCAGGCACACCTCATAAAATTCATCCATGACTTCATCCTTGACCGCAGGTGATATGCTTCTGGTATTTGCGATTTCCAATGTCAACTGTTCAATTTCATCCTCCTTCAGATGCTTGAAGATATTCGCTGACATTTCCGGCCCTAAAGCAATCAAAAGAATTGCCGCTTTCTGTACTCCATTTAGTCCTTCACTTGCTGTTGACATATTCTATCACTCCCAATCATCATCATTTAACCAGTTCCGCAATAACTGTGCGACCGCCTCCGGATTCTCTTCCACGAACTTCTCAATCCGTTGTCTGGTTGCAGTCTTCTCATTTAATTCGATATCTTCCAAATTCTGATTTTCCTTCGTTGTAGCTAACAATGCCTCTACCGATAATTCCGGTTCTAATTCCGTAACCTCTGCCGGCTTCATACCCTTCAATACTACAAAGAGCAGCAATGCAACAATCAAAATCACCAGCATAATCTGAAGGATATTTGACATGGACACGCCGACACTTTCCTTCGGATAGAATAACGGCACCTGATATGCAATAATGGTGATATTCTTTGTCTTGATTCCGGTTGCATTGGAAACAACCTCATACATTGCTTCGTCTACATCAATCTGAACCTTATCACTGTTTTGTGCCTGAAATTCAGCAAAGGTTGTACCACTTAAAAGCCCCTGCTCCTTCATTTGCTTTTCATCATATTCCACATACTGGGTCAATATAATGGATACTGAGGAATCATCCGGATTCACAGCACCGATTGCTTTTCTGGTTGTAGTCACCGTCTTATCTGTATCATATTTCTCCTGTAACACCTGTATGGTAGAATCCCCATATTCCCCGGTGTATATATCATAGCTATTAATATCTCCGTCATTGGTATCTGTTCCCGGAACACCTCCAGCATTAGATACATTCTGTGCATTATACAGATAGTATGAATTTCTAGGACCGTTTGCTCCGTCCTGAAACGTATCGTATTCTGTCTTTTCAATGGTAGTCTCGTCCAATTGAATATCCAGATTCGTCATAACTTGTGCATCATCATATAATCCGGATACCAGCAGGGAACGGATATTGTTCTCGATACTGTTGATAACCTCATTTCGTATCTTATTGTTGGATGCAACGGAACCGGTTGCACTGTCTCCGCCCTCAAAGAGCAGTTGTCCTCTCTGGTCTACAATCCGTATGTTATCGGTATTCCGGTTTCCCAGTGCATTTGCAACATAATTTGCAATTGCATCCACGTTCTCCTGTGACAAATCCTGTGTGGTTGTCAGCATAATACTTGCAGATGCCTGTTCTTCATTTTCAAACAAAGTACGAGTAGTATCCGGAAGGTTAATTCTTACTGCCGCGGATTTGATACCGTCAATCGTCTGAATATCTGTTGCCATACTGTTCTGTAGGCTAATCTTTGCCTTTAACCGCCGCTCGGTATCGGTTGTCGTGAAGCTGTTATCAAACACAAAGGAATAATCTTCCTTTGCAGTCTCCGATACTCCGTTTTCACCTAATACCAGTCTTGCTTCCGACAACTGCTTTTCATCAACCATGAGCGTCAATGCATCATTTGACAATTGGTAATTAAAGTTCGTATCACTGTCATCCAGATACCCCCTTGCAGCCGCTGCATCTGCGGTTGATTCAAACGTTGCCAGTGCTACATACTTTGTTCTTGTCGTAAACCAAACCAAGGCTACCAGAGTAAATATTACTACTGCCAGCACTGAAATTATAATCGTTTTTTGTTTACTTGAATATTTATTCCAGAATTCCAGAAACTTAGCCTGAAATCCTTTCAGAAATTCTTTTATTTTGTCCATCATTTTACCATGAATAAGTGTTTTCTAATTACAACTGTATGTTCATAATTTCTTTATAAGCATCCAGTACCTTATTCGTCACCTTTACCGTATATTGTATTGCAATACTTGCCTTTTTCTGTGCCAATGCCAAATCATGTGTATTGCTCGAATACCCCATTGCAAAATTCAATTCTGCCGTTTCCGCATTTTTCTGAAGCTTATCTGCCTCGGAATACATACTGAGTGCAGAGTTCAAAAGCGTATCAAATGCTTCTGTATTATCCGTTGTTATATTCTTATTTACCGGGGTTGATAACCCAATACTACTATCAAGTGCTGAAATAGACGTAATGTCCATACTATATCTCTCCCTATTCTGTCTTCCTTATATTAATTCATTAATTCCAAGCCCTTTACCGCAATTGCTTTTGCTGCATTAAACGCTGTTACGTTTGCCTCATAAGCCCGGCTGGCATCTATCATGTTCGTCATTTCCGTAACTGTATCTACATTCGGATAAGACACATATCCATTCTCGTCTGCATCCGGATTCGTCGGGTCATATACCATCTTCAAATCTGACTGGTCTGTAACAACGTGTGTTACGCGAACTCCATCCGGCTTATATACATTCAAACTGTTATATAAGGTATCCCCGAAGTTCAGAGAATTTTTCTCACTGAATACCACCGTTTTCCGACGATACACATTTCCGTTTTCGTCACGGGTTGTATTTACATTTGCAATATTTTCCGAAATCACATCCATCCGGAAACGCTGTGCTGTCATACCGGTTGCACTCACGTTCATTCCGTCAAACATCCCCATATGTATGCCTCCTTATCTCTTATGATAATACAATTTTATAACGCTCAAATTCCTGCATCATCTGATCAACCAATGCCTGATACCGAATCTGATTCTCTGCAAGATATGCCTGCTCCTGCTCCGGGTCAACATTGTTTCCGTCTAACCGATAGGACAGGGAAGAAGAATCCGTATAAATATAACTGTTTAAATCACTCAGATTCAAATTCAGTTCTTCCATCCGCTCGCTTAACTTTCCGTCTCCCGCCAGAGAAGCCTGTAGGATAGATTCAAATTGAACATCCTGACGCTTATAATTCGGGGTGCTGGCATTTGCAATATTGTTTGCAAGCACGTCATTCCGGATATAAGCTGCATCCGCCGCTTTGTCAAGCACATTTACATAATTGTAAATATTCGAATTAATCATATGCTACTCCTTTTTAATAGTAATAATTCTTGTTTTTATATAATAAAAGGGATTTATGAAACTCTCACAAATCCCTTTGATTACTCGGAAATCCATTTCCTAATCCATATATGTGTTCGTTTCCCTCTTAACTACGATTACTGATTTTTAATCTTTTTCAATTCATCAAATACCACATCATTCAGAACCTTAATATAGGTTCCCTTCATTCCTGACGAACGTGATTCAATAACTCCCGCACTTTCAAATTTTCTCAAGGCATTTACAATTACGGAGCGGGTGATTCCTACCCGGTCTGCAATCTTGCTTGCAACCAAAATCCCCTCGTTGCCATCCAATTCCTCAAAAATATATGTAATCGCCTCCAGCTCTGAAAACGACAGGGTTCCGATTGCCGAACGCACAATTGCAATCTTACGATTCTCTTCTGCATTCTCCTCATTAACAGAACGCATCATTTCCAGACCGACAACGGTGGTTCCGTATTCCCCAAGTATAATGTCATCAATCTCATACTGTTGGTTCTGCTTATACATGAAAACGGTTCCCAGCCGCTCTCCTGCAATATCAATTGGAGTAATCAATGCCTGATATTCTGAAATTCCTTCCCTTTCAAAGCCCAATGTGGTTAAATTCACATTCTCCTTTGTGGACAAGATTCCCAGTAGTCTCTCATTCAGCATCGGGTCAATGTGACCGCCAATCTCGTCTACAATCATTTCGTGCAGGCTTACAATGTCCTCACGGTTTTTGATTCCCAACACCTTGCCTTTTTTACTGATTACCAGCACATCTGATGCCATAATTTCAGACAAAACATCGCATATATCATTAAAAACAACTTTATGCGAATTATTATTGTGCAAAAGCTTATTAATTTTTCGCGTTTTGTCCAACAATTGTACGCTCATATCTTCCTCCTGTGCATTACACCAGCGTTATTTCCGGCATCTTTGTAGATTATGTATGACTTTCTTCATAAAATACATCACATTTAGTTAAATTGTAGCACACAGCAAGAAAAATAACAACATAAAAATCTACACATATCCATTTCTATTTCATATTTCTGCTATTTACTCTTCTTATCCATCACATAGGCACAATCTTCTTTGATACAAACTAATTTATTTCCCTTTTCGACCATGATGCCGCCACACTCCGGGCAAGGGATCTTGGATGGCTTCTGCCAGCTCATAAAGTCGCAGTTCGGATTGTCCTCACAACCATAGTATCGTCTGCCTTTTTTGGTCTTTCGTACCACAATCTCTTTTCCGCATTTCGGACATACAACTCCGATTTTTTCATAATACGGCTTTGTATTTCTGCATTCCGGAAAGCCCGGACACGCCAGAAATTTACCATGCGGACCGTATTTAATTACCATATTCCGTCCGCAGACATCACATGGCACATCCGTTACCTCATCCTCTATCTTAACATGCTCCAATTCCTTTTCTGCCTGCTTCACTGCCGCATCCAGATCCGGATAAAAATTCTCAATAATGGTCTTCCACTGAACCGTTCCTTCTTCTACGCTGTCCAGCAGAGATTCCATATTCGCGGTAAATTCCACATCCACGATAACCGGAAATGCCTTCATCATCATCTGATTTACGGCTTCTCCCAATTCAGTTACATACAGATTCTTCTGCTCCTTAACGATATAATGACGATTCATAATTGTGGTAATGGTCGGAGCATATGTGCTGGGCCGTCCGATTCCAAGCTCTTCCAAGGTCTTTACCAGCAATGCCTCGGTATAATGAGCCGGCGGCTGTGTAAAATGCTGCTTATCTTCAAATTGCTTAAGCTGCAATACTGTATTCTTCTCAATTCCCTGAAATGTACCGGTTGCTTCGGCCTCCTCATCCGGCTTATATACAGACAAAAAACCATCAAATGCCAACCGGGATGCCGTAGCTGTGAATTTTTCGTCCGCAGCATAGATTTTCAGAGCGGTTGTCTGGTAGACTGCCGGCTGCATCTGGCTTGCCAGAAACCGATGATAGATCAATTGATACAGACGGAATAAATCTCTTGGCAGACTTTCCTTTACAATAACCGGAGACAGGGTTATATCTGTTGGGCGAATTGCCTCATGGGCATCCTGAATTCGCCGCTGCGGTTCCTTCTTTGCTTTTGCTTCTCCGATATAGTTCGCACCATAGTGTTCGGAAATATAAGCCTTTGTTGCCGCCTGTGCTTCCTCCGATACCCGGACGGAATCTGTTCTTAAATAGGTAATCAGACCTACCGTTCCTTTTCCCTGAATATCCACACCTTCATATAACTGCTGTGCTAACCGCATTGTTTTTTGTGTAGAAAAATTAAGCTTCTTGGATGCTTCCTGCTGTAAGGTACTGGTTGTAAACGGATTCGGAGCCTTTGTAATCCGGGTTCCTTCCTTTACTTCACCGACCTGAAAGGTTTCTCCCTGTAATTTCTTCATCAAAGCCTCTACCTGTTCCTTCGTAGATGCCTCTCCTGCGTATTTTGCCTCAATTGTCTTTTTACTTCCGGGAGCCTGCAGCAATGCTGATAAGGTCCAGTATTCGGTCGGAATAAATGCATTGATTTCATTTTCCCGGTCACATATCAGACGCAGTGCCACAGACTGTACCCGTCCTGCACTCAGTCCACGCTTAATCTTTGCCCATAAAATCGGGCTGATTTCATATCCCACCATACGGTCCAGCACTCTTCTTGCCTGCTGTGCATCCACAAGATTCATATCAATCTCTCTTGCCTGCTTCATGGAACCCTTAACCGCACTTTTGGTAATTTCATTAAAGGTAATTCTCTTATATTGATTCGGCTCTAATTTAAGTGCCTGTGACAAATGCCATGATATAGCTTCCCCTTCACGGTCCGGGTCAGTTGCCAGATAGATATGGTTTGCCTTCTTTACTTCCTTTCGAAGCTTAGCTAAAACATCTCCCTTTCCGCGAATCGTAATATACTTCGGTTCAAAATCATGTTCTATATCGACTCCCATCTGGCTTTTAGGCAAATCCCGTACATGTCCGTTGGATGCCACCACCTCATAATTACTGCCTAAGAACTTCTGTATTGTTTTGGCTTTCGCCGGAGACTCCACTATTACCAAATTCTTTGCCATATAAGAATGAACTCCCTTCTTCATTTCCCGGAGTCTGATGTATCAGCTCCCATTTATCTGATTCTATAATAATATTGATGCGGATTCTGCCGAATCACGCCTTTTCGTTCTAACTCTGTCAGTATTTGTATACCTTCCCATACCGGAATTGTCAATCTGCAAATAATACTGTCTATAAATTCCGGTTCCAAACGCACACAACTATACACCATTTTTTCTTTTGGTGCAAGCCCTAAATCCGGATTCACCAATTCCTTTTTTATTCCCCGTTTTGCCAGTCTTCCGCTATCCATAAGTTCTTCCATCACATCCTCTGCACACAGAATACATTTTGCCCCCTGCTGAATTAACTGATTACATCCGGTATACAAATTATCGCAGGGTCTTCCCGGCACCGCCCCCACTTCGGTTCCCTGCTCCAGTGCAAGGTCTGCCGTAATCAGGGAGCCGCTTTTTTCTCTGGCTTCGATTACAAGAACAAAATCCGCCATGGCACTGATAATACGATTCCGTTTTGGAAACAGCATCGAATGTGGCGGTGTTTCCGGCGGATATTCGGATATAATTCCGCCTCTTTGCTTCATCCGGCAATATAACTGATAATTTTCTTTCGGATAGACATAGTGAAGCCCGGAGCCAAGAACTCCTGCCGTATATCCATTTCCGTCTAATGCTCCCCGATGCCCGGCTCCGTCAATTCCTGCCGCTAATCCGCTCACAATTCCGATTCCCTGTCCGGATAGCTCCTGTGCCATCTGATAGGCGAACTCTTTCCCGTAGACGCTTCCCTGTCTGGCTCCGATGATTGCAACCATAGGCTGTTCGTCCTTTGGCAGCATTCCTTCATAATATATACCAAACGGCATATCCGGCAATTTCCGCAACGGATTCGGATATTCCGGATTTTCACAGGACACAAAATGATAGGACTGTTGCTCTAATGACTCCCATGCCCTAATAATCTCCTCTTGGCTCTCTAGCTGCTGTAAGATGCTTTGCTCTCTTTTTGTAAGACCTGTCAGCTCCCGAACATCTGCTTCATATAATTTCTTCAGTCCTCCTGTATACCGCACACAGTCCCACAGCTTCCGGGTTGACAGCTTCCATGCATGGCTTAACCAGAATGCATAAAACGTGTTATCCACAGACCTCCCCCCTCTCTGTTTCCATGAAGCGGTAAGCCGCTGCTTCCTGTAAATGCCATACTTCTATCGCTTCGCTTCCCTCCATGTCCGCAATGGTTCTGGCTACCTTTAATATCCGATAATAGGAACGATTGCTTAACTGTTGTCCTTCGTAAATTTCCCGCAAGAACTCTGTTCCCGCCTCTGTCAGTCTACAGTATTCTTCGATTCCCCTTTGATTTAGTTGTGCATTGAATTGAAAGGTGTGCTGACGATACCGTTCCTGCTGTAGCTGATGCACCCTTGTTACCCGCTTACGGATGCTTGCAGAGGTTTCCCATTCTTCTGCCTGTGTCAGCTCCCGATAAGAAATCGGTGAAACTCCTACCCATATATCTATACGGTCTAAGATTGCCCGGCTGACCCGGTTTTGATAATTCTGTATCTGATATGGTGTACAATGACAGCGGTTCCGGTTGGGATAGCTTCCGCAAGGACATAAATTCATGGCTGCCACCAGCATAATGCGTGCCGGAAATTGACAGGTTGCCTGCAATCGTCCAATCGTAACGCTTCCCTCCTCTAAGGGCTGTCTTAATGCTTCTATTGTATTTCTTGAAAACTCTGGAAGCTCATCCAGAAATAAAACGCCGGTATGAGCCAGACTAAGCTCTCCGGGCTTCGGAACACTTCCACCACCTAATAAGGAGCTGGTGGTTATCGTATGATGCGGAGAACGAAACGGACGATTCCGTATCAAGCCTCCTGTTTGCGGAAGCAGTCCTCTGACACTGTATATCTTTGTCAGCTCCATCTGCTCCCCTGCTGTTAATTTTGGCAAAATCCCCGCCAGACATTTTGCTGCCAAGGTTTTTCCGCTGCCCGGCGGACCTGCCATTAACAGATTATGCATTCCGCTTGCAGCAATTTCCATCGCTCTTCTTAATACCGGAAGCCCCTTTAATTCTCCAAAATCTGCCATAGCTTCTGTTTGTATTTCCTTTGCCTCATGCTTATTTGGCACTATATTCTGTGTCCCCGATACCAATTGGCTTACCAGCTCCTGCAAGGTAGTGGCACTCACAATCTGAAGCCCTTCCACATAGGAAGCCTCCTCCTGATTTTCCTTTGGCACCACCATTACCGAATAGCCTGCTTCTTTTGCAGCATCTGCTATAGGTAAAACACCGGTTACGGGTAAGATTCTGCCATCCAGTCCCAGCTCTCCGATTATAACCATAGCTTGTATACAGGCTGGCGGTATGCAGCCCAGAGACACCAGTATTCCGATTGCTATGGGTAGGTCAAAACCGCTTCCGCTCTTTTTCATATCTGCGGGTGACAGATTGACAACCACCTTTTTTGCAGGCAGGGTATATCCTGCATTCCGAATAGCTGTCCGAATCCGCTCTCCGGACTCGCGGATTTCATTTGAAAGGCAGCCCACCAGATGAAAACCGGGAAGTCCGTCTGAACAATCGGTCTCTACCTGTATCATAACACCCTGTATACCTAAAATAGTTCCACTCATTACCTGACTATACATATATCTCCTTTCTCCCAAAAGAAGACTCCTGTATTATTGTAATCAGTGGAACTATTGTTTGTCAATATTATTTTTACATTTTATTTTATATTTTGTTTGCCATACTCTTATTTATCCAAGATTTTCTTCAGCTCATCCATAAAGGTGTTCACATCCTTGAACTCACGATATACGGATGCAAATCGGACATATGCTACCGGGTCCAGATTCTTAATCTCGTCCATTACAATTTCTCCGATAACGGTACTTTCTACTTCCTTTTCTTCCAGATTAAATACCTTTGTCTCTATTTCATCCAGACATTGCTCAATCTGTTCTGCGGATACCGGTCTTTTATGACAGGATTTCAAAATACCGGACGCAATCTTAGAACGATTGTACGGCTCCCGGTTCTTATCCTTCTTAATTACAATCAGAGGAATGGATTCTACCTTCTCATAGGTTGTAAAACGTCTTCCGCAGGCATCACATTCCCGCCGCCGCCGAATAGAATTATTGTCATCTGCCGGTCTGGAATCAATTACGCGTGTATTATCAACGGTGCAAAATGGGCATTTCATAGTCATTCCTCCACATATGTATTATATACGTTCTTTTTTCTTTTCTAACGCTTCGACCAAATCAATATCCACCAGAATAATGTCCGGTCCGATTCGTATAATATGACAAAACGGAATGACATATTCCGTACAGGGACAAAAGCATCCAAAGAACTTTCCCGGTCCGGGAACAATCAATGCCTCCACCTTGCCATTACAGGAATCAAATAACATATCCGAAACAAATCCCAGACGCTTGCAATCCTTACAATTAATTACCTCTCGCTGCTTCAAATCTGAAAATCGCATATTCATATACTCTCTGGAATACTATTATTATCAGTATATGCCGGATTCATCCATTCGTTTCCCATGAATCAGTATACATGATTTTCCCCTGTTTGGAAAGACCTTCTTATATTTATAAATCCGAACCACATTTTCATCCGGCACCACAACATCTGCATCCAGCTTAATAATTGTATAAGCATTATCTGTCTTTCCTTTCTGCCTTTTCCGCCATAATCTTGTTTATATTATAGTAGCTGGATGTATCCGAACTGTATCCATCTTATCTGTTTTCTGTAATTTCATAAAAAGGATATACTTTTTTTTCACCCTCCCCCACCATAAATATGATATAATGAAGCGAAATCACTTGCTTGCAAAGGTGATTTCACGAAATGCATATGGTATGTAATGCTCACGACATACCAAAAAACCACACAAAGGAGTACCTTATGAACCAACCGAATAAATCATCCACGAATCTGGCGGCACAAAAGCGTGAGCTTTCAGAAGCACCGGAAGTTACACAAGCACATTCTTCCGAGGATGCTCTGGAGCTGCACGATATGTCCCGAAAGGCTCGCCGGCATTATAAATGGACACAGGAAAAAGAAAAATTAAAGGAACTGTCCTTCTGGCGAAAGGTACAGTATATTTTAATGTATTATACATGGAAATTTCTTGCCGTTGTTGCTGTGTTTGCCGTTATTGCAATTGTCATTCACCGGGTTTATATTGCAACCCGTCCGGTGGCACTGGATATTGCATTAGTCAACGACCCGGCAAATTATACATTCGAAGATACCGTAACCACACTGTATCAAAGCTATTATGAAGTACCGGATGATGCACTATTTCTGGTCGATACCAATTATGAAATTCATCCGGATGAAACCTATACTTCACAGGATATGGCATACTATTCAAAAATGATGTCTGCCCTGACACATGAGTCTACCCATATTATCATTTGTGATGAATCCGTTGTCAAGTATTATGCGGTAGATGGCTATATGATGGAATTAAAGCATGCTCTTCCGGATGATTTATTTTCACAATTACAAGAACAGGGACGTTTATATGAATGCGACGGACCTGTAACGGATGCCGATTATTACGCCATTGACCTTTCCGGTATGGCATTTGTTGAGGAAGCAGGCATCCATCTGGAGCATCCGTACCTCTGCATTCCAAGTGTATTAACGGATGAAAATCGTGAGATTGCATATAACTTCATCCGGATAGTTCTCGACCTTGGAGAACAGTAACCAAGCTCGTTAGTTTCTGTAGGACGAACTACAAAATGCCCATTCACCTGTTCCGTAGGAACCGACTTCCCGGCGGAACAGGTAAATGGGCATCTTTTATTTTATAACGAAACAACAACACTTGCTTGCATAGGTGACTTTAAGAAATAATCTTCACCGGACATTTTTCCTTGCAGGTTCCACAGCTTGTGCAACGTTCATAGTCGATACTGGCAAGATTATCCGTAACGGTTACTGCCTCTGCCGGGCAATTTCTTGCACACAGTCCACAGCCGATACAACCCGCCTGACACGCTTTCTTTACCTGAACACCCTTTGCCTTGGAATTACAAAGCACTATCTGCTTTGCCTCATACGGCACAAGTTCAATTAAATGCTTCGGACATACCGCAACGCATTTTCCGCAGGCTTTACAGCGTTCCTTATCAACTACCGCGATTCCGTCTATAATTTCAATTGCTCCAAACGGACAAACAGCTTTACAATCTCCAAAGCCGGTACATCCATATGCACACGCCTTTGCTCCGCCATTTGGATTATTTTGTGCCAGTGTACAGCTCTGCGGTCCGACATAATCATACTGGCTGACTGCCTTTTCACAGGTTCCCGCACATTTTACTACCGCTGTCATTCTGGCACCCATTTGTGCCTCGGTTCCCATTATTTTCGCAATAACCTTAGCTACCGCTTCACCACCGACCGGACAACCGGATACCGGAGCCGTTCCCTGTGCAATCGCTGCTGCCAGTCCGTCACACCCCGGATAACCGCAGCCGCCGCAATTATTTCCCGGCAATGCTTCCCGGACCGCAACCTCTCGTTCATCTGTTTCAACCTTGAATTTTTCACCGGCTATTTCCAATAATACCGCAATGATAACTCCGGTTAATCCAACCACCAGAGTTGCAATCAGTATTCCTCCAACAACACCCGACATATTCTTCACCTCCTACAACCGAATCAATCCGGCAAAGCCCATAAATGCTATTGACATTAATCCGGCTGTTAACAGTACAATCGGCATTCCCTGAAATGGTACCGGAATATCATTATCCTCTATCTTCTCACGAACCCCTGCCAGAATTACAATTGCTATCGTAAAGCCAACCGCAGTTCCGACACCATTTATTACACTTTCCAAGAAATTATAATTAGCAGTAACGTTATTTAATGCAACACCCAATACCGCACAATTCGTTGTAATAAGCGGTAAATACACACCAAGTGTCTTATGCAGTGCAGGCATTGTCTTTTTCATTACCATTTCCACAAATTGTACCAATGCGGCAATGACTAATATAAATACGATTGTCTGCAAATACTCAATGTGACAAGGTACCAATATGAACTGGTAAATCAAGCTGGCTACCGCTGAAGAAATGGCAATTACAAAGATAACCGCGATTCCCATTCCGGCAGCAGATTTCATATTCTTAGATACACCAAGGAATGGACAAAGTCCCAGAAATTGACTTAACACTACGTTATTTACCAGTGCGGCACTTACCGCTATTAATATAATCTTAGTCGCTTCACTCATCCTTCTGTCCCACCTTTCCTACAACGTCTGTACCGCCGTCAAAGTCAAAGAATTTTCCACCGCAGGATGTATTGCCGCAATGAGCACAATCCTCCATCCGGCAAATCATATCATTGCTTTCTGCCTTCTGCTTACGATTCTTTCTTGCATTCAGAAATGCAATTAAAAATGCAAGTACAATAAATGCTCCCGGAGCTAATACAAAAATACCAATCGGCTGATAATAAGGAATTGAGATTCCAAAAACAGAACCGGCTCCAATTATCTCCCGAACCAGGCCGATTGCAGTCAGTCCCACCGTAAATCCGAGTCCCATTCCGACACCGTCAAATATAGACGGCATTACCGGATTCTTCGATGCATATGCTTCTGCCCGTCCTAAAATAATACAATTTACAACGATTAATTTAATATAACCGCCAAGACTTTCGGAAAGTCCCGGAAAATATGCCTGTAACAAAAAGTCTACAATGGTTACAAAGGATGCAACGATTACGATATAAGCAGGAATCCGGACACGATTCGGTATCACATTTCGCAATGCCGAAATCATCAGGTTACTCATAATCAAAATTACAGTTGTGCTAAGTCCCATTCCCAGACCATTGACTGCGGAAGTCGTAACAGCCAGTGTCGGACACATACCAAGAATCTGAACAAAGGTAGGATTTTCCGTAATCACACCGTTTTTAATTCGTTCTACTGCTTTATTCATTTCCTTCACCTCCTGCTTCCGTAGTTTCAAGTCCCAGATAGCCCGCATATACAATTGCTGCATTTACTGCATTCGTTACCGCATTGCTGGTAATGGTTGCACCGCTTAAGGCATCTATTTCGTTGTCTGCAACGGCTCCTGATTTGGTATAGGAAAACGCATTTACTTTCTTATTTGAGAATTGTTCATAAAAGGCAGGCTGTTTTGCTTCCATTCCCAGTCCCATTGTTTCGGATAAGGATAAGAATGAAATCTGATTAACCGTTCCATCCAGTCGAATCCCGACTGCAATCTGCAATTCTCCGGAATAGGCTTCCGTAGATGTTACTGTCATGACATAGCCCAACGGAGTACCTGCGGCATCTACTGCCAGCTTTGTCTCATCAATTCTGTCCTTTTCATAACCGGCAGTCTGCAAAAGCTTGGCTATTGCCTCCGGTGAAGACTGTCCTATCTCCTGAAAGGATACTGCATCTGCAAATACCGATTGATATGCCGCCTGCTGCTTGTCTATCTGTGCCTGTGCTATCGGTCCTTTGGTTATCGCATAGACACCGCCTAACAGCAGTCCGGCAATCAGTGTAATGCCAAATAATATCAATGAATCTTTTATCATCTGCTTATTCATGCTTCACTGCCCCCTTTCCAAATGATTTTGGAGCGGTAAACCGTTCAATAATCGGAACTAACAGATTTCCGCACAAAATAGAATAGGATACCCCTTCTGCCGCTGTTGTCATATTCCACGGGCTTCGAAGTACGAATGTCAATATTCCCAGAATCACACCATATATCCAACGTCCTTTTGCTGTAATCGGAGATGTAACATAATCGGTTGCCATAAAGATTGCACCCAGCAATAAGCCTCCGCCACAGATATGAGCAGCCAAAAAGCTTACATCAAAGCCTCGTCCGCTTGCAAGTGCATATATCATAATACAGACTGCAAAGCTTCCGATATATGCCAACGGAATCCGGAAATCAATTACCCGCTTTACGAGCAGATATGCCCCGCCGATTAACAATGCCGCTGCCGATGTTTCACCGATGGTTCCCGGAATGCTTCCCATAAACATTCTGAGAACATCCACCTCTCCTCCGGTCTTTAATACAGCCAGCGGTGTTGCGGTTGTAACTGCATCATATGTAAAGTTTGTCATCTGCTTTGCAAAGGATAACAGCAAGAAGCATCTGGCTGCCAATGCCGGATTGACGAAATTCTGACCAAGCCCGCCAAACAACTGCTTTACAATAATAATGGCAAATACACTACCCAGCACTGCCATCCACCATGGAAGTGTGGATGGGAGATTTAATGCCAGCAGCAAGCCGGTTACAACTGCACTCAGGTCCCGGATACTGACCTTTCTTCTTGTAAAATATTGAAACAGCCACTCACTTCCCACACAACTGATGATACAGACCAGAATCAATATCGCTGCGGATATTCCGAAATTATAGATTCCCATAATTGTAGTAGGAAGTAATGCAATGATTACATCCAGCATGATACCGGATGTTGTATCTTCATGTCTCCCATGCGGTGAGGATGATATTTTTCTTAATTCTGCCATGCTGCCCTGCCTCCTATTTCTTTCGATTTGCCAGAATGGACTTTCTGGTGCCTGCAATTGTCTGCGTCAGGTGCCGCTTTGCAGGACATACATAAGAACAGCAGCCGCACTCACAGCATTCCATTCCATCCTGTTCCACAAATGCATCCAGCTTTCCGCGTTCTGCCAGAGTTGCTAATTTGGTCGGATTCACACGTCCCGGACATACACTGACACATCTTCCGCATCGAATACAATTCGATGGTTCACAATGTGCAACCTCGTCTATCTGCATACAAAGAATCGCAGAGGTTCCTTTTACCACTGGAATATCGGTTCGAATAACTGCTTTTCCCATCATAGGGCCTCCGGCAATTATCTTTTCCGGCTCCTCACCCTTATAGCCACCGGCGGCATCAATCAGCTCCTGAAAACTGGTTCCCAGCAATACCTTATAATTCTTCGGGTCTACAATCGCATCCCCGGTTACGGTTATAATTCGGTCAATCAGCGGAATTCCCATACAGACCGCTTCATAGACAGCAACTATCGTATCCACATTATGTACGATACAGCCTGCATCTGCCGGCAGCATTGACGAATTAATATATCTTCCGGTATTTGCGTAAATCAACTGTCGCTCTGCACCTTCCGGATATTTCGTCTTCATAACCTGAACCTTGATATTCGTATTGTCGGAAAGCTTTTCCTTTAACAAAGAAATGGCTTTCGGCTTATTATCCTCAATCGCAATAATTCCGGAAGCATTCGGAAATAATGACAAAATAATTTCCAGTCCCTGTACCAGCTTATCCGGTTCCTCCAGCATTCTCCGGTAATCCGATGTCAGATACGGTTCGCATTCCGAACCATTTACAATTATATAATCAATGGCATCCGGATTCTTCGGTGAAAGCTTGACATGTGTAGGAAATCCGGCTCCACCCATCCCGACAATTCCGGCTTCCTGAATGACCTTTAATATTTCCTCCCGGCTCATTTCCGTCCAAGGCTTTACCTGTTCAGAAAAATCAATGGTTTCAAATTGTCCGTCATTTTCAATCACGATAGATTCTACCATAGTTCCTCCCGGTGTAAGTCTTGGCTCTATCACCTTCACCGTACCCGAAACAGATGCATGAATTGGCGAAGATACAAAGCCTCCGGCTTCGGCAATTTTCTGTCCGGTCAGAACTCTGTCACCTTTTTTCACTAATGGCTTGGCAGGTGCACCAATGTGCTGACTCAGCGGATATACCATATCTCCCTTTGGCAGATAGACCTCTGTCTCCTTATCCATGGTCAGCTCCTTGCCTTCGTAAGGATGAATACCACCCTTAAAAGTTAGCAACCCCATTTCCTTTACCTCGTTTCCTTAGAATATTATAATTTTAATACTTTTTATCCGGTTATTCAACTGATTTCCGCTGGTAAATGTCGGTGCAGCCATGCTCCTGCAAGACCAACCATAACTCCGGCAAGAACACCGCTGATAATCAATACCGGCACATAATAAAATACCACTTTATTTGTCATTAAAAATGCCGCCGTCAGAAGCTGTCCAAGGTTATGTGCAACACCACCTGCCACACTGACCCCGACCACAGAAAAGCGGTTTGCTTTTTTTAACAATGCCATGCAGAGCAGACTAAGAGCTGCTCCGGACAGACTATACAGGACTACGGATAAATTACTGAACAGCAGACCGGACAGTCCAATCCGAAGCAGATTCACAATCGCAGCCTCCCGAATCCCGAACCGATATAAGACCAAAATGGTTGTTATATTTGCAAGCCCCAGCTTCACTCCGGGTACCAGTAGATTGAGCGGAACCAAGGATTCCAGCCAACCAAGCACCAGACCCAGTGCTGTAAACATTCCTAAATACGCCACTCGTTTTGCCATATTAGTCAGACCCCCGATTAATGTAAGTTGGTTCCGACTTTGAATACATGATTTTCTGACTCTTGTAGAGTCCAAAATACCCGGATAACATATAACAGATGGATACCATAATCAGATAATAGAATATACCATCCAGACCAAACAGCTCGAAGCTGATAAACAAGGCTGTCATCGGGCTGTTCGTGACTCCGCAGAAGACTCCGGCCATTCCGGCTGCCGCACACAGCATCGGCGAAAGTCCCAGCAGATCTCCCAAGGTGCAGCCAAAGGTTGCACCAAGAAAGAAGGAAGGTACAATTTCTCCACCCTTATAGCCTGCACCCAGAGTCAGTGCCGTAAATATCAGTTTTAATAAAAAGGCTCCGTAATAGACCTGTCCGTCTTCAACCGCACGAGCAATCACATCCATACCGGTGCCGTTATAATCCGTACCGAATATCAGGGTCAGGACAATGACACCACAGCCGCAGACCGCAATCCGCAGATACGGATTCTGAAACCATTTTTTCAGATACTTCTCTGCCTGATGCAGAATAATACAAAACAAAATACTTAAAAACGCACATAAAATGGCAATCAGTCCCATTTTTGCAACAGTTGCAATTGTCATTTCCGGTACTGCTCCAATGGAAAAATGCTCTCCCTGTACTCCGCACAAAACCGCTATCTGATGTGCGGTCAGGGATGCCACCGTACAAGGAACCAATGCAGCATAATACATAATTCCCACACTCACCATTTCCATCGGAAATACAACCGCTGCCAGCGGAGTACCAAATACCGCGGAAAACGCCGCACTCATGCCACACATGATAATAATGGTTCGGTCTTTTTCATCAAACCGAAAGACTCTTCCGATGGACTCTCCGATGCTTCCTCCCAATTGTAATGCCGCACCCTCTCTTCCGGCTGAACCTCCGCATATATGGGTCAGCAAGGTAGAAATAAATATCAAAGGGGCGGTTCTTGCGTGAATCAGCTCATCTGTCCGGATTGCCGTTATCACCATATTGGTTCCCTTATTATGCTCCTGATGACATAGCTTATATAACAATACGATTAACATACCGGCAAACGGCAGACCTCCAATCAGCCAGACATGATTCTGCCGGAGGGTGGTTACATATTGCATACAATATGCAAACGCAGTTCCTACCCCGCCTACAATCACACCTGTAAGCAGTGAAAATATCAACCATTTTCCAAACACAAGCAACTGCTGTCCTTCTTCCTTTGCAACCTTTTCTGCTTTCTCTATCATAACGGCCTCCCTGCCTGTACCTGTTACTTTCTTCTCTACTGTATCTCAATTACCAATGTGTGTGGCAGACAAACAATGGATTCACCCTTTTTATTAATTGCTGCGTGCTTTACACATATCTGGTCCCTACAATCTGCTTCCACTATCGTTGCCGCTCCGTTTTCTATCTGAAACAGATTATAGCCCTGCTGCGTCTGAATGGGAATCTGACAATCTTCCTTCAGGCTTTGTTCCATTATTACAGTTCCGTTTAATGAAACCACTGCCTTGCTTCCATTTTTTTGTGTTATGAACATAACTGTAAGCAACAACGCCCCGACCAGCAGAATCCCGCCAATCAAATACCAGTCATTTCTTTTTTTATCTGCTTCCATATCCCTCTCCGCACGTTACCCTTTCATTACAATGCCTTCTGATAGTCTGTATTCACGATGGTAAATGCGTCCTGCAGCCCATCCGTTACATAGACCTCTTTTTCATTTGTTATAAAAATGGCTTCTGCCTGATACTGCTCCAGCAAAGAAAGGCTGTCTTCATAGCCCAATACAAAGCAGGCAGTTGACAAACCATCACTTGCCAGTCCGGAGGAACAGACAACGGTAACAGACATCAGACCGGAATCTGCCGGATACCCGGTTGCCGGATTCATAATGTGATGATACCGTATTCCATCCTGTATAAAATATTTTTCATAGTCACCGGATGTGGATACTATCATGCCATCCTCTATCTGAAGCAGTCCCATAACTGCATCCTGTGCTCCTCTGGGATCCCGAATCCCCACCTGCCAGCTTTGATTATCCGGTTTTCTTCCATATGCTAAAACAGTGCCTCCAATCGATATGATGGCACCCTTTGTATGTGTCTGCTCTAAATAGTCCTGTACCGCATCCGCAGCGATTCCTTTGCCGACTGCACCAAGGTCAATAGAGTAATCCGTACTGTCTGCCCATACAGTCTTGTCAATATGCAGACCTTCATAGCCGGTTTTCCCAAGGGCTTCCCGAATCTCCTCTGCTTCCGGAACCTTTGGCTGTTCTCCTTCGATTCCCCATAATTCAACAAGAGGGTGTATCGTAATATCTAAGGCACCGCCGGATGCCTCACATAGCTTTTTCGTATCCTGCAGCCATTCCTGCTCCTGTTGATACAGTGGCACCTCCTGCCCTTCTGCTAACTGCTTATTTATTACTGCAACCGCAGATTCCGGTTTTCTCCATGACAATTCGCCATTATCCAGGTTGTCAATTACCTGCATCACAGCTTCTGCTGTATCTGCACTGTCGGAACCATATACCACAGCAGATACAACGGTCCCCATGTGTATCTGGGTAGAGGCGGCTTCCTTCCATTGGTATTGATATACTGCAAACAGGATGCAGACTAGCTGTATTAAAAGAATCACCGGCATTCCGATTACGAACTTTTTATGCTTTGTCTTATGGTGGAACATATACATTCCTAAAATGCTGCCAATACTGCCTCCTACGATTGCAACCAAAAATAAGGTCTTTTCCTGGATCCTCCATGCTCCCTTTTTTGCCTTATGCTTGTCCTCTCCCATTATCACAAATCCGGTCAGATTCGCTACTATCAGATATGCAATTCCTATCTTCTGCCATAGTTCCATGGTTTCTCCTGTCTGATTGCAAGGAAGAGGCTTCCAAAAAACACTTCTGCTTTTCGTAAGCCTCAACAATGATTGTCTATTTGGTCTGTTTCAAATAGCTGTATAAGTTTATGCCCGTTTTACAAAATACTCGTCATACCATAACAGGAACATAAATACCGTCCATATTTTACGGCTGTTATCATATTTTTCTGCCTTGTGCTGTTCCAATAGCTTTACCAGATATTCTGTATTAAAAAACTGCTCTGCTTCCTGACTGGTAAAGGCTTCCTTAATCCGGTTATAATACGGATCTTCCCGCATCCAGACACGAATCGGAACCGGAAAGCCCAGCTTCTTCTTATCTGCTACCTTTTCCGGTAATACCTCTAATGCGGTCTTACGGAACGCCCGCTTTGTTACCTCTCCTTCTACCTTATACTGTCTTGGTATCCGGGAGGCTACCTGAAATACCTCTTTATCCAAAAACGGCACCCGTACCTCTAAGGAATTTGCCATGCTCATTTTGTCAGCCTTTAATAAAATGTCATGCACCATCCAGACATTAATATCAAGATACTGCATCTGTGTTACGGTATCCTTGCCCTTGGTGCGTTCCCAATATGGTTTTGTAACATCCAGCGGATTTACTCCGTTTCGCTCTTTTAATAATTTGTTTTTCTCTTTCTCATCAAAGATAAACGCATTTCCCACATAACGCTCCTGCAGAGTCTTGGAATGTCTTACCAAGAAATTAAAGCCTCTCTTTTTCGGAAACAGGGATGCAAATTTTCCGATTAATCTGCGAATCGGAAACGGAATTACATCATATGCCTTATTTTCCAAAGGCTCCCGGTAAATATTATATCCGCCAAACAGCTCATCCGAACCTTCTCCGGACATTGCTACCTTTACATACTTGGCTGTCTCATTTCCCAAAAAGTACAAAGCAATAGCAGAGGCATCTGCTAACGGCTGATCCATATAATACTGAATCATCGGCAGCTTTTCCCAATATTCTTCCGGAGAAATCACCTTACTGATGTTCTGTACGTGTATCAAATCCGAAAGCTCCTTGGCATAAGAGATTTCATTATATTTCTTTTGCTCAAATCCAACGGTAAAAGTCTTATCAACATCCGCCAGACATGCAATATAGCTGGAATCTACACCACTGGATAAGAAGGAACCGACCTCCACATCACTAATCTTATGTGCTTTTACGGAATCCTCCATAACGGTTCGGATTTCCTTTGCCCAATCATCCAGATTCTTGCTCTCATCTGCCTCACCAAATTCTGGCTCCCAATATCTGGTAACGGTAATCTTACCGTCCTCATACACCAGATAATGTGCAGGCGGCAGGCACATTACACCTTCAAAGAAGGTCTCTGCTGACGGACTGTACTGATAGGTCAGATAATTTTCCAATACATCATGATTTAATTTCTTATCAAAGTTCGGATGCTCCAAAAATGCTTTGATTTCAGAACCGAACATAAAGGTTCCGTTCATATTTGCATAATACATCGGCTTAATTCCGAAGAAATCTCTTGCAAGAAACAGCTTCTTCTCTTTGGTATCCCAGATAACAAAGGTGAACATGCCACGCAACAGATTCAGCATATCATAGCCGTATTCTTCATATGCATGCACCAATACCTCTGTATCGGACTGTGTCTTAAATATATGTCCTCTTTCTACCAGTTCCTTCCGAATATCCTGATAATTATAGATTTCACCGTTGAACATCAAGACCAGTGTTTCATCCTCGTTATACATCGGCTGACTTCCGGTATTCAAATCAATAATACTTAATCTTCGAAATCCCAATGCAACGTCATCATCCAAATAAGTTCCTTCACTATCCGGCCCCCGATGAATAATTGCATTTTTCATATTTTCAATTATCTCTGCTTTTTCCGGCAGATGGTCTGCAAACCCTACAAATCCGCACATGCCTTCGCACCTCTGTTATTTTTATCGTATTTCTAAACTGCTGATTACTATGAGTTAATTTTTATAAATAAACTCTGTTTATTATGGACTGAACACGAACAATTGTCAAGTTACCAGGTCCAGCTTGCTATCCAATTCTGAATCTTCTCTACCAGACGTTCCAGCCATTTCTGGATTCCTTCGGTTACATCAGAGTCATTTGCTTCTGTGGAAGCTGCTTCCGTTGTAGGAAGAAGTTCATCTATCGCACTGCTTGCATCTTCCATGGCACTACTTGCTTCCTCCATAGCACTGCTCGCTTCTTCTGCGATATCCTCCAGATTACCGGCAGCACTGCTTGCTTCTTCTATGGCACTGCTGATTTCCTTCTGGCTGTCTTCCCATGATTCGGAGGCAGACGAACTGAAATCATTCCATGATTCTTTGGAATTTTCAAAGAAATCCTCAACGTCTCCCCAGATTGACGGTGCTGCCGTATTTCCACCGGCTCCTTCCGTACTGACTACCGCCTCCGTGGTTACTTCGGTGGTTGACTCGGTGGTTACTTCGGTTGCTGATTCTGTGGTTATCTGCTCTGCCGTTTCTGCTTCTGTTGTTATCTGTTCTTCTGTCTCTGTCGATACCTGCGAAGACGCACCGGAATCCGCCAGATACTGATTTCCTATCGTCGGATATGCCAGACTTGTCTCCCGCATCGGATACATAGAACCGTATTGACTGGAATCATGCGGACAGCTCATCACTATCTCGCCGGATTCATAGCCTTTCTCTATAAAGTAAAGATAACGCATGGTATTGGCAATATTCTGCCGTTCTTCTCCATTATTTACATATTGCTTCACATATAAACATATATCATAGGCATAATCGGTATCATACTGCTTCTGTAATTGCGAAAAATTAAGCCCGGTATCCTCATAGTCCAGAACATCATAGGTTCCTGCGTAGAAGTTATCCGAGAACACGCCCTCCTGTTCTACATCAATAAAGGTTCCGTCACTATACAGATACAGCACGCTTCCATCCGTTGTATTTCTCCATGCAGTCCCCGAAAAATAATCCCGGTTCTGATTGACGGAGCTTAAAACTCCACCAAAAAACAATATAATTATTAAGTAGGATAACATTCCTATGCTGCCCATAACGATACCGGAAACACCCATTTTCTTTCCGTTATCTCTTGCAGCGGCTACGATTCCCAATATAATTGCAACCGTTGCCAATACTAATCCGAGTACCGGAATACAGAATAAAAGCAGGGATAAAATTCCAAGCACCATAGCCGCAATGCCTAATGCATATTCCGGCTTCTTACTATCTGTTTCCGTACCGGTTTTTGGCTCATTTTTCGCAGGTTCTACCGGCTGTTCCCCGGATACATCCTCCTCCAGCCACTCATCTTCATCAATTATATCTTCCTCTGTACTGTCATTCACTGTACGAATCTCTTCTTTTTCCTCATGCTCCTGCATAATCGGATTCCTCCTTTCGATTTGCCTGTTGAAATTCCAAAAGGTTCATATCCTTTCCGTCTAATACCGCACGCTCCAGTTGTTCCCCTATATAATCCAGCTTTAGGGAAAAGAAGGCCGGATGATGCTCTAATAAATAAAAGAAGATCCGATCTCCTTCCCAAATCGGAAGCGATAATACCTCTTTCTTCGGAACCCATACCAGTTCACCCTCATTACAATCTGTCAGCTTACCCTCGTATGTATCTGCGGTATATAGGCACATGTATTCCATATCTGCCTGTACTACGTCCTGTTCCACCCATTTGCCATCCATCTTCCAGTCATTTAAGCTAATGCCCGGCATCCGGAATGTAAATGTAACGATTCCCCGGAATTTCCAGCTTGTAAGTGTCAGCCCGGTTTCCTCTTTGACTTCCCGCAACAGACATTCCTCCGGACTCTCACCGGCTTCAAAATGCCCGCCGACTCCAATCCACTTATCTTTATTAACATCCTGCTTCTTCTTGACCCGATGAAGCATCAGATAGCTGTCCGGTGTTTCAATATAACAAAGCGTAGTTAAATTATTCCAATGTTCCTTCATATTAGCTCCTTTACATTCCTATATTGCGGTTTTTTATAATAATTGTCAAGTTCTATCCTCCGGATTTCCAGTAATATCCCAGACTATGTCCCCGCCTGTATACAAAAACGGCAGCAGGCATTTTAACGCTGCTACCGTCTTTCATCTTCTCATTTACTTTTAGGTAAGCTAATTAAATAATACGACTTCTTCCTTCGGTTTTTCCGCCGGCACCACCTTGGTTGCATAAATAACCGGTCCGTCACCCTTAAATTCTCTGTAATATTCCTTCTGAACCGTTCCGGTTACTTCTACCCATTGACGGTCCTTTAACATTGCCGCCATATCACTGACGCACTTAAAGCCGACAAATGCAATATCCTCTACACAGCAGGTCATAGCATGTCTGCCCGGTACGAATGACGTATTTCCGTAATTTTTCGGCTTATAAACCATACCCTTAAAATGTACGGTCTTTCCGACATATTTATCCGGATTATCGGATGCATCAATATAGAAAATTCCAAAATCATCATCCTCAATTTCAATCACATCCGCATTCAGCTTATATGGCAAATCATCATCTGCATTCTGAAATTCGGTACTGCCATCCTCTTTTTCAAATACAATGGTAGCCATACGGTTATTTGCCTTTACAATCCGACGGTATTCTCCACGCTTTGTTTCTTCCGTACAACGGTTAAATATAACCAGATTCGCCATTGATACCTGTTCCATCATCATTGCACGCATATTTCCCAGATAGCTGTCAAATGTAGAAGCATCCACATTTGCGACAATCTGTACTACCGTCCAGCCTCTCGGTACATCCAGTGAAAATAACTGTTCCAGCTTCCATGTGCCGTTATATTCAATCAATACCAGCTTTGGCTTGTACTGTGTATGGAACTTCATCAACCGCTCTGTTGTCAACTCCTCCGGCTCTTCTATCGTTTCCAGCATTACATTATGTGCTGCCAGCTCTGCGGCATCATACTCCTCAATTCCTTCCTCACAAACCAGAAGCAATGCTCTGTCACCTTCATTGAAGTCCTGTCCGATTAATGTATTTTTAATAAATGTAGTCTTACCACCCTCTAAAAAGCCGGTAAATAAATAGACCGGTATTTCCTTTGGCATCGTTCTTCCTCCTTTTAGACGGAACCCTGTTTCCTGCTTATGCTAATTGAAACAATTGTTCTAATTTATCTTCTGCCAGTTTGCTTCCGATAACACACAACTTTCCGGTATAATCCGGATTTCCTTTTCTTAATTCATATTCGCCCGGAACCAAATCAAAATAAATCCATTCGCCGTTCACATCCGGAACCATGCCCTTTGCACGTAATATAATTCCGTATTCCTCGGACTCTGACAGTTTCTTTAAGATAGCTTCCATATCTTCCTTTGTATATTTATGCGGTGTTTCCTTACCCCAACTGGTAAATACCTCATCCGCATGATGGTGATGATGTCCATGCTCATGATGATGATCATGGCAGCATTCCTCATCATGGTGATGATGTTCATGCTCGTGTTCATGCTCGTGTTCATGGTCGTGTTCATGGTCGTGTTCATGGTCGTGGCAGCACTCCTCATCATGGTGATGATGATGTCCGCATTCCGGACATACCTCTGCTTCTTCCATTAACTCCTGTACCAGAGAATTTCCTTCTGTCATAGCCTTTCGGATAACAGTTCCATCCAGTTCATCCCAAGGTGTTGTAATAATGGTTGCTTTTTCATTATGCTCCTTTAACAACGCAACCACCGCTTCCAGCTTATCCTGTGCCATCTTCTGTGTTCGGCTCAGAATAATGGTGCTGGCACTTTCAATCTGATTATTAAAAAATTCTCCGAAGTTCTTCATATACATCTTTGCCTTCGTTACATCGGCAACGGTTACGAAGCTGTCAAGCTCAAGCTCTGCTGTTTCCGCAACGCCTTGAACTGCCTTAATTACATCTGACAGCTTACCGACTCCTGACGGTTCGATTATAATTCGGTCCGGTGCATATTCTGCCAAAACCTTTTTCAATGCTTCTCCAAAATCACCCACTAAAGAACAGCAGATACATCCGGAATTCATTTCTGTAATTTCAATTCCTGCATCCTTTAAGAATCCACCGTCAATTCCGATTTCACCAAATTCATTTTCAATCAGAACCAGCTTTTCTCCTTTAAATGCTTCTGCTATCAGCTTCTTAATCAATGTGGTTTTTCCTGCTCCGAGAAATCCGGAGACAATATCTACTTTTGTCATTTTAACAACCTCCTATATCAATGATGTACTAAAGTATCGTTCCACTCTATCTGCCAATACGGTTACGATTGTCTTATCGGTTCCGTATTTCTTTGCCATCTTCTTTGCCGCCCAGACATTTGCACCGGAGGAGGTTCCAACCAAAAGCCCCTGCTCACGTGCCAACATTCTTGCAGTTTCGATTGCATCATCGTCTGTTACTGTAACAATATCCGTAATCATACTTACATCCAGCACATCCGGAATAAAGCCGTCTCCGATTCCCTGAATCTGGTGTAAACCAGGCTCATCTCCTAATAATGCCGATACATTTTTCGGTTCTACCGCTACTATCTTTAAGTCCGGATTCTTTTCTTTTAAATATTTTGCAATTCCCTGCAGTGTTCCTCCGCTTCCGATTCCGCTTACAAAGACATCTACCTTGCCCTGTAGCTGTTCATAAATCTCTACTGCAGTTGTCTTATAATGTGCATCCGGATTTGCCGGATTCGTAAACTGTTGCGGTACAAAATATTTATCGGAATCTGCTGCCAGCTCTGCTACCTTATCGACCGCTCCTCCGATACTTAACTCTGCCGGTGTCAATATCAGTTCTGCTCCAAGTGCCAGAATGATTTTCTTTCGTTCCTCACTCATATTTTCCGGCATAACAATTACTACGGGATACCCCATCTGCACGCCGCAGAGTGCCAAGCCGATTCCTGTATTTCCCGAAGTCGGCTCCAGAATAGTCATTCCCGGTTTCAATTTTCCCTGTCGTTGTGCTTCTTCAAGCATATTCTTTGCAATCCGGTCTTTAATGCTGCCGCCCGGATTCAGAAATTCAGCCTTTGCATACAGGTTCAGTCCTGTACTCTTTTTCAGATGAATCATCGGGGTATTCCCGATTACATCTAATATATTATCCGTCACAATAGCCATGTTCATACCTGCCCTTCTACATTCCTAAGGTATTATATGCTTATTTTCGGTTATTGTCCAGAAAAAGCCTTTAGACATTCCTCCGTAACCTGACGAAGAATCCGGACTGCTTCTTCACAATCCGCCTGTTCTACAATTAACGGCGGAACGATTCTTATAATATGGCTGCTGACGGCTGTAATCAACAGCTTATGGTCGAAGCAGCCATGCTTAACATCAAATGCTATCGGCTGTTCATATTCCACGCCTACCAGTAAGCCTCTTCCGCGAACCTCCTTGATTCCCGGCAGGGTCTTTAGCTGCTCCATGAAATAGGCACCCATTTTCTTTGCCTGCTCCGGCAACTTACGTTCAATTATTTCCGTTATCTCTGCATAGGAAGCAGCACAACAGACCGGATTTCCTCCGTAGGTAGAACCATGTGAACCCGGATTCAATGCAGTGGCAGCTTCTTCGGTTGCACAAATAGCAGCAATCGGCATTCCTCCGCCCATTGCCTTTGCCATCGTAACAATATCCGGCTTAACTCCATAAGACATAAATGCCATCAAATCACCGCAGCGTCCCCAACCGGTCTGCACCTCATCAAAGAGTAATAACATTCCCCTTTCATCGCAAAGCTTCCGAAGCCCCTTCAGAAATTCCTCGGTTGCCGGATACACACCACCCTCGCCCTGTACCGGCTCCACCATAATTGCTATGGTGTTTTCGGTGCAGGCTTCTGCAAAGGAATCCAGATTATTGTATTCTGCATATGTAAAGCCCGGAAGTATCGGATGATACCCAATCTGACAACCATTATCCGGCTGTCCGGTTGCACTTAATGCTCCGTAGGTTCTTCCATGGAAGCTGTTTTTTGCCGTTATAATATGGTAGTGTTCCGGTCCGTACTTTTCAACGCCGTATTTTCTTGCCATTTTTATCATGGCTTCATTGGCTTCTGTTCCTGAATTTTGAAAGAATATACGATCCATACCGATGCTTTCACATATTAATTTTGCTAATTTTGCCTGTGGAATGGAGTACGGATAATTGGATGCATGTATCAGCTCTGCTACCTGCTCCTGTACTGCCTTTACTACCTTTTCATTACAATTCCCGGCAGAGCTTACTGCAATTCCCGCATAAAAGTCCAGATATTTTGTTCCGTCTGCATCATATACATACATATCCTTTCCGCGTTCTGCGACCAAATCAAACCGCTCGCCAATGCCTATCATATATTTATCAACGGTATCCTTTACTTCCTGTCTTGTCATTCCTGTTTCCTGTAATAACATTTCTCATCCTCCGTCCCGATGCTTTCTGTTTCTTCATCATATTAAGTATGCCTAAAATGTATCACTCCGCCTGATAATTGTCAAATTTTCTATGCTTTTTCGGCATTATTCCCCCGACAATACCTGATGTAAAATATCTGCCAAGGGTTCCATTGCATTATTTGCCTCCTCCACTGTATTTGTCTGCCCTCCAACTTCTATCAGGGTAGCCTTGGGTCTCCGGTCAAGATTATATTGATACCCCTTTATGTAGATTCGCCGCAGGAAGTCCGGATACTCTGCACTTCCCTTCAGATACATTTGCAGGCTGAAAGCAAGATTTGCCTGCCGGTTCGGATTTGCCAGATATTCTAATTCTCCGTTGCTGGTTGTACGGCTGACTCCGTTAAAGAACATGATTTTTGCGGTAGGTTTTCCGTTAATTTCCGTTACTAAATGGGTATTTTCATTTACACCGTCCCGATGCAAATCAATGACAACCTCTATGGAAGGATGCTCGGCTAATATCTTATCAATGGCTTCCCCGGATGCAGTATATGCGTAGTTGCGGTCTGTCTTACCATCTATCTGGTCATATACGGTACGGTCATGGTACACCCTATAACCATACGCCTCCAGTAATTTAGTCAGGGTATCTCCAAGTCCAATTGGCGTATCCTCCAATACACCGGGACGGCTGTCTGCAAACTCCTCCGTCGAGCTATGGGTATGATATATTAAAATTTGATAGTCCGATGCATCCTGCTGCATCGTCATATCCATGGACAACAGGGCATCTGCATTCATTTCCTCCCGGTTCACATACGTTGTGGAATCCACTACATAACAATGGTCTAACATGAACTGAAAATCCGTCAACTGCTCTCTGGTATACTGAATCCCTGTAATCTGTGTAGCTCCGGATACCGGAATAGTTCCGTTTATGTCCACATTCTCTGCTGCATTTGCATTACCCGGACCCTGTTCCGCTACCGCATCGGTTGTTTCATCCTGATAAAAATAGTCCGGAATCTCGCTTTCAATACTCTGCTCCTCTAATACCTGCCCGGTCTCTCCGGCATAAAGCAGACCGGGAAATACACTCCGCATGACATCCTTTGCGATTTCCTGAGCCTGCATGGTATGCGTCTGTTGAAAGGTAAGCCCCGGCAGCAGCCGCTGTACAAAGGTTTCCTTGGAATGCAACAGGTAGCCGGTCAGTACAAACAGCATGATTCCGATTGCAATCCATTCCTTCCAGTTTATAACGATTGTACTCCGGTGTGCCATTGCTTCATTTAATTGTTTCCATTGTCGCAGCTTGTTTTTCATATGTTAATTATATGAATGCTGTAGCCGATTTATGGCTTCGGATATTGTAAAACTAATACGTTTTATTGCCTCATCAATATTTTTAGGTGTTACAAACATATTTGTCAGATACGGCTCAACCATTTCACAGGCAAGCTGATAGCGTTCTGCATCTGTAAAGGATTCCATTGCCTGTCTGGTTCCGTTTTTCCCGAATGCCTCCAGCATAACATCCATTGCATCATCCACAATGGCGGGAACGGATATTACCGTTGGTACACCGATAGCGATTACCTTAACGCCCATTGTGCGTTCTGTAATTGCTTTCCGGTGATTTCCGACACCGGAACCAGGTTCGATTCCTGTATCTGCAAGCTGAATGGTTTTATTTAACCGGTTAGAATTTCCGGCTGCTAAGGCATCGATTACGACCAGAACATCCGGCTTTACCATTTGAACCACCCCTTGCAGAATTTCCTGACTTTCCATTCCGGTCTGTGCCATGACTCCGGGAGCTACCGCACTGATTTCATACGGACATTGTACCAAATCCTCCTGTATCAGATGTCTGGTAACATACAGGTTATCAATCACCAAAGGTCCTAATGCATCCGGTGTGACCCAGCGATTTCCAAGACCTGCAACCAAAATATGCTTTGCATCCCCAAGCATCGTTTTTAAATGCTCGTAAAGGGATTGGCACATCGGTTCATGATAGTCCTCATCACTGCAACGCAATTCCTCACTTTCCAATGTAATATAACTTCCCTTGGGCTTTCCGATTTTTTTTGCTCCTTCATCGGAATCAATATGAATCCTCGTTTCCTTCATATCATTATCCCGATTTATTTTCGTTGTCACATGGACTCCCGGTATCATTTCCTGCGAATCCAAGTCCTCCCGTAATTCCACCGCCAAATCCGTTCGTTGCATATTCAGCATATTCTTCACCTCAACCATTGTTTTTATATCATGTTCTATCTCTTTCTTTCAGTATTTGTAGTTTCTGTTTATTTATTCTGTATGCCTTTAAACATTTGCATATTTTTGCATATTTTGAAGCAAAACTTTTCAAAAATCAGTTGACAAATTATCTCTATCTGTTTATCATGTAATGGTATGTTTACGTGAAATTGTCCGTGTCCGGTTTTTATGTAGGCTGCAAAGTTGATTTATTATCAGAAAAATTTATAAAGTATACGTATGGAGGTGTAGGATTTGGCTAATATCAAATCTGCTAAGAAAAGAATCAAAGTTATCGAAACCAAGACTTTAAGAAATAAAATGATTAAGTCTAAGGTAAAGACCATCATCAAGAAGCTTGAGGCTGCCATTGCTTCTGGTGACAAGGCTGCTGCACAGAGTTTATTGGTTACTGCTACCACAGAGTTATCTAAGGCTGGTTCTAAGGGTGTATATCATAAGAACACTGTTTCCAGAAAGATTTCCCGTATGGCTACAGCAGTCAATAAGATGGCTTAATCAAATTAATAAAATTCGTTATTTAACCCAAAGAAACATCCCGATTTCGGTCTTATAAAACCTATATCGGGATGTTTCTTTTTCTTTTCGTTTATTCTCTTCCGCTCCAGCAATAGGTGCATAATTTATCCGGTGCAATTCCTACAGCCGCAATCATATCATCCAGCCGATGATAACGCAACGAAGTAAATTTCAGCTTTTCTCCGATTCGTTCCACCATTTTTTCATATTTTTCCGAATTATAGTCCGCATACTCCCGCAACACATCATCACTGACCGGACCGCCCTCCAATTCCTGAATGACAACCCGCGTAATCAATTCCATTTCTGACTTAGAACGTGAAAAGTTCAGATATTTACATCCAAAAATCAACGGTGGACAAGCCGGACGGATATGTACCTCTTTCGCACCGCTCTCATACAGAAATTCCGTTGTTTCCCGTAACTGCGTTCCCCGGACAATCGAATCATCAATTAAGAGCAACTTCTTTCCCTGTATTAGCTCCTTAATCGGTATCAGCTTCATTTTTGCGATCAAATCACGCTTACTCTGCATTGTAGGCATGAAAGAACGCGGCCACGTTGGAGTATATTTTACAAACGGTCTTGAGAACGGAATGCCGGATTCATTGGCATATCCGACTGCATGTGCGGTTCCGGAATCCGGAACACCGGCAACAATGTCCGGCTTTACATGGTCTCTTCTTGCCAGTAATTGTCCGCAACGATACCGCATTTCCTCTACGTTTACTCCTTCATAGGTAGAGGACGGATACCCATAATATATCCAAAGGAAGGTACAGATTTTCATGGCATTTCCCGGTGTAATCAGGGTTTTGACGCTATCTGCTGTCATAACCACAACCTCTCCCGGTCCTAACTCCCGTTCTGTAATATATCCGAGATTCAGATACGAAAAGCTTTCAAATGCCGCACAACATGCTCCGTCCTTTTTACCGATAATTACCGGTGTACGTCCATAACGGTCTCTTGCACAGTAGATACCTACCGGTGTTAATATCAGCATAGACATAGAGCCGTCTATAATTTCCTGTGCATACCGGATACCATCTATGAAATTCTCCTTTTGATTGATAATTGCAGCCACCAACTCGGTTGCGTTAATTTCTCCGTTGCTCATTTCAAAGAAATGTGTATTGTTTTTTAATATCATCTGGATGATTTCTTCTGCATTATTAATCTTTCCTATGGTTGTTATTGCAAATGAGCCATGATGGGAACGTACCAGTATCGGCTGTGCTTCATAGTCGGATATACAGCCGATTCCCATATATCCATGCATATTATTTGCTTCTTTTTCAAACTTTGTACGAAACGGTGCGTTTTCAATTTTATGAATGGATTTTTCAAATCCCTGCTCTCCATAAACTGCCATTCCTGCACGTCTGGTTCCCAGATGGGAATGGTAATCTGTCCCGAAGAACAAATCAAACACACAATCTTCCTTTGATGCTACTCCAAAAAATCCACCCATTTCTAACCTCCGATTACCTTTCTTCTACTTCTTATTTCTTTACCGCCCGGAAAACTGAACGATTAGCAATTCAAGCCCAATCGTATCCTGCCATCGTCCTTGTTTAATTCCGGCATCCGTTTCCTGACAGGCATCTAACATTTCTAATAGCTGTTCATAGCGAAAATGTTTTACCTGATTCTTGTACTTTCCTACCGTAAATGGCGGTATCCCTACCTTAGACGCAATGGTTGCCGTATCCATCTGCAACCGGACCAGCTCCGATACCTGCAATAAGATATGAATTTGTCTGGTTAACAAATAAAGAATCCGCATTGCCGGTTCCCGTAGAGCAAGTAAATCCTGATAAAGCTTCACTGCCTGCTCCCGATTCTGGTTGCCAATTGCATCCAGCATATCAAAGATTTTGTTTTCTGCCTGATTGACACAAACCGCCTGCACATCCGCTAATGTAATACTGTCCCGCTCAAGGGCATAAGAAATTACTTTCTCCAGCTCCATCTGCAATTGATTCATGCTTGCTCCGACTTCCTCCAACAGACATTCTGCAGCTTCCTCTGTCAACTGCTTTCCTTCATTCTGACATTGCTTTACCAGCCATATCATTAAATCCTTTGCCTTTGGGGTCTTCATTTCTGCCGGATACCCAAGCTCCTTTACCTTCTTATAGAGCTTTCCCCGCTTATCCACCTCTGTTTCCACAAATATAAAATATGTGGTATCCGGGAACTGACCGAGCCGCTCCTCAAAGCCATCGGCACCCTGCTTGAACCATCCGCTGTCTTCTATGATAATAACCCTTCTGTCCGCAAAAAAAGGAAGTGTCTCCGCAATATCGGCTACCTCTGTACCGGAAATTCCCTTGCCCACAAACCGGGTGATATTCATATCATCTCCATCCGGACAAATGGCGGCACATAGCTTATCCCGATACTGATGTCGCAGATAGGCTTCCTCCCCATATAGAAGATAACAATGCTTTAATTCATTTTTCTTAATCTGTTCATTTATCGTCTTCATGCAGTTAATTGTAGCATATCCTGCAGCTTTCCGCTACTGCTTTATTGCAGTCCCCTTCTAATTCTTTCATACGGATATACCTTTATTTTTTCATCAGACACCTCCACAATGACAGCTCCCTCTTCATCGGTTCTGTATATACTTGCATTTACACCCAAAAGCCGCTCCAAGGTTTCTGCATGGGGATGTCCGTATCGGTTCTGCACACCGCACGATATAAGTGCTATATCCGGTGATACCCGGCTTAAAAATTCCATGGTAGAAGCACCGGAGGACCCATGATGCCCCACCTTTAAAAGCTCATATTGCTCTTTTAGCTGTTCCGGCTCCTCCCGCAATATCCATTGCTCTCCCTTTGCTTCCAAATCACCGGTCAACAGCATATCAAAAGATTGATAGCTGACAGATAACACCATTGAGCGGTTATTCTTATCCGGCAATGCCTTTTGCCAATCTGTATCCGGTGCTATGCAGCATATCGTAATCCGGTCTATCTGCATACTTTCTTTACTATTTAAGGTATGAATTTCAATTCCTGCCTGTTCTGCCGGTGTAAGCAATGTCTGAAACTCTGAATCCGTCAAGGCAAATTCCGGTACGACCAGCGTTTTAATCTTAATTTCACCCTGCATAGATAAGTCTATCAACTCTTGTATTCCGTTTACATGGTCCTCATCCATGTGACTGACAAATATATAATCCAAAGTATTGGTTCCATAATATTTCACCGCAGGTGCAAGTATATATTCCCCGATATGTGAGCGGGAGCTACTGCCGCCATCGATAAGTATATGCTTCTCTTCCGGGGTTTCCAGTAACATACCGTCACCCTGCCCGACATTCAGCATGACAATTGTAAGGTCTGCCTGCGGCTTTAGAAGTATCCATCCGGAAACCACTAAGATTGTAAGCCCTAACAGCCATTTTCTTTTATAACGAAGTACCAGAAAGAAGGCAAGTAAGATTCCGTAATATAAGACCATCTGCCAAATCGTAATTCTACCGACATGCCAGACACTTCCCGGCAGTTTCTGTGTCAGGCGGCACAAACCGGTTATAAGCTCTAACAGCCAGCCGCAAGGCAGCAGTATTATCCGGGCTATCCCGAATGCCCATGGATATAACAGCAGTCCTAATACCCCGGTTACAATTATCGGTGTCATAAGCGGTACTACAATCAAATTTAACAGCACACCGTATACCGGGAAATCATAGAAAAAATATATCACAATCGGTCCGGTAATGAGCTGAAGCAGTATGCCTGTCCGTAATTGCTGTCCTATCCGAAGTCGATGTACTTTTAGCCTTGCAATTCCTTTCTCATATCCAGGATGCTTTTTACATTGTTCCTGTTTTTGATTTTTCGACTGCTTCCACTCGATAATTTCACGCTCTACCATAGGAGCAATTCCTCCCAATGCAAAGACCGCCCCAAAGGATAATAAGAATCCGGCATCCGCTAACCGCCATGGATTTTCTAGTAGCATCCAGAGACAGGCTACGCCCATTGCCGTGAGCATATCATAGGTTCTTCCCAGCATATCTCCGCCCAATGCAATTCCAAACATAATGACTGCTCTTATCGTTGACCCGCTAAAGCCGGTCATCCATCCATATGCCACTAACAGCACCATCACCGGAATCCCCGCTCCCCAGCCGGAAATTCCTGTTTTCCGCAAGCCTTTGTATAGAATTGACCCCAAAATGGATATATGTAATCCAGAAATCGCAAGAATATGTGCAATACCGCTTTTTTGATATAGCTTTTTCAATTCTGAATCCAGACCGGTGCTATCCCCCATAAGCATGGCGTTTAAGACTCCCGCATACGGTTCCGGCAACAACTGCGAAAATGCCTGTTGACTGCTCCACCGATACTTTAACAAACCTTGCTGTATCCGGTTATTTCGTTCATTTTGAATATGCCCCTGTCTCAAATATCCAAGGAATGTAATACCCCTAGCCCGATAATAGGCTTGTGCATCAAATTCACCCGGATTGGTCGACTTTGACGGTATTTGCAATTCTAACTCCCATTGAACCCGGTTTCCTGCCTGTATCTCGCCTATTGCCCCTTCCCTTTCATATACCAGAATCCGATATGCCTTTGTAACCATATAATCTTTTCCTTCTATCCGACTTGTCTGTATCAGAATAGCTCTTTTTTCTCCGGATTCTGTAATTCTTTGAACCGTTCCTGTCACCGTACAGGTATGAGCATCTTTTGAAGTCTCCTGTTCCAGATACTCTATATATCTATCCGGTATCTGACAGCAAAGTCCATTTCCCATTCCCAACAGCATACAAACAAAAAGGACCGACAGTAACCGCCTTTCCGGTCTTTTCCTTTGCATCTTCCTCATGCAGAAGAAAAGAACCGGAAATCCAGCTATGCCAAGCCCCATTGCCATATATGGATTCCATCCAAACCACTCACCAACTACAAACGCCGCGACTCCAAACAGCAGCGGACGTTTTATCATATCCTGCTTCCTTTCTGATTACAAATTATTATTTATACTATAATAACTATACATTTTATATATATCGTCTATGAAGCTTCTGCTTCATCTTCATATACCATATCCATCTGTTGCTCAAACATACCGTCAAACGGTATCGTTTCTCTGTAAAATTCCTGTTTTTCGCCATTAATTAAGAATTGCACCTTATTAATGGTCGGCAATGCGCATAAAGAATTTACCACCGAATAAATCGTTACCATATCCATACAGGTATCCAGTGTATTGTTAAACTCACTGGATAAATCTACATAACAGACTCCGTCCTTAATTGAAATCTTTTTCAATGTAGTACCCTGCGGAATTGTCGGATAGTATCCTTCCCGCAACGGTCCCGTAATTAATGCTTCGATTATAAGCTGCTCCAGAGACACATTCGTTGTAATCTCTACTGCCTTATCGTATTCCAGAAGCTTATCTCCGGTAGCATTTGCAAAATATAAGGTAATTACACCTTTTTGCAGATAACCACCCTCTGTCTCTGTATCTACAAAGGATATTTCATCATAGGTCTCTATCGTTGTTCCGTCTTCCATCATGGTTGAGGAATCATAGATTTCAAACTGAACACTGTCTACATACTCTAACTGACACAGGGTTTTGGTGATTGCTGCCTTTGCCAGCACCTCAATATACTGGTCATTTAATTCATTTGCTACATTCACATTAATTTTTACCATAGCTGCCTGTTCGTCATAAGAGCTTCGTATCAGTTTCATGGCACTTGATATTAGATTATTCTGCTCATTTAATGTCGTTGCAAATAACACATCCAATATCTCAATAATATTCTTTTGCTTTGATTTGTTTGTATCCAAATCATAGACCTGTGATGTCAGCTCATAATTATTTCCATCTATGATATAGAGATAAATACTGTTTTCCGGCAATTGTACTGTCTCTGTTGTTGCACTGCCTGCCTGCGAGCATCCAAATAAGCCAACCGTCATACAGACAAGCAACAGTATACTTATCCAGCTTCGGATTCTTGTTTTCATTGACTTCTCCTTTCCCATTAACTGATATATGTTAATGGTATCCGCACAGTAAAGGTCGTACCTTCTCCCGGCTTACTATATAACTGGATTGCACCCTTATGCATCAGAATGGCATTTCTTGTAATTGCCAGTCCGAGACCCGTACCGCCGATTTCTCTGGAATGTGACTTATCGACCCGGTAAAAGCGTTCAAACACCTGCTCCTGACTTTCCTCCGGTATTCCGATTCCGGAATCGGATACCTTCACATAAAAGAATTTATGGTCGGCATCCAGATTTACCCGAACCCAGCCGTCATCCACATTATATTTTACTGCGTTTTCAATCAGATTCGAGAATGCCAGAGACATTTTAACCTCATCAATCTCTGCCATAACCTCCCGCATACTTTCAAATACAATCTCAATATTCCGCTTCTCTGCAATTGGCTGTATCCGTTTTAACAGCAGCTCTAACAGCATATTAATATTTACGGTTTCAATGTTCAAATCCACCGCCTGCTTATCCAGACGAACCAAGGTCAGAAGGTCGGTAATAATCTTATTTTCCCGTTCAATTTCACCAGCAATATCCGACATAAATTCCCGATACATTTCAACCGGAACATCCTCCTGCCCTAACAGGGAATCCGCCAATACCTTCATAGATGTAATCGGTGTCTTTAGTTCATGTGACACATTTGATACAAACTCTTGTCTGGAGCTTTCCAACACCTGAATCTTACTGAGAATCTGGTTCAGTGTTTCAGCCAAATCCTGTATTTCCGTACTTCCTTCGATCTCAATATTTTCATCAAAATGTCCCTCAGATACCTGCTGCAGCTTCTGATTCAGAACCTTTAGCGGTCTTGGCATAAGAAATGCCAGCAGCATCGAAATGACCAGTGCAATAAAGGCAAAGAGTGCATACAGCATCTGGCTCTGTGCCTGCATAAACGCATCCGTTTCAACCAAATCCCGCACAGATACCATACAAATAATGACTCCCTGTGCTTTCTTCGGCTCTGCAGGACCGGAATTTGCAGACTTATTGTTCTCTGCTGTCGGTGTTACAGTGGTCGAATCCAGAATCGGAACCATAATCTCTACATACTGATTCTGGTTCATTATCTTATATTTGCTGGTCTGCCCCGCCATCATGACTTCATGTACTTCTTTAGACATCATATACTTATTCTGTTCAATGGTATATGTATCCTTTACGATTTTATAATCAGAATCTACAATGATAATTCTTCCCTCTAACACATTGGCAATCTGGTCAATCTCTGTATTCAGATTATCGGTGCTGCTGGAAATTCTAAATTCATTCAAGAATACCTGACTGGCAAGAATGTTACACTGGCTCTGTACCTGTGCCACCTTATTCTGCAAGGATTTGTTGTGGTAGGATTTCAAAAATATCTGTCCACAGGCAATAATAATGATTACAATTGTCAGAAAGCAACTGATAAAGATAGAAAAACGAAAGCTCTTTAATTGTCTCTTTAGTGGTTTAAGCCTGGAAATAGTAACCAACCCCCCACTTTGTATGAATATAATTAGGCTCTCCCGGGTTACTTTCAATCTTTTCTCTCAAACGACGAATATGTACATCCACCGTACGAACATCACCGGGATAATCACTTCCCCATATGGTCTTTAACAGACTTTCTCTGGAATATACCTTATTCGGATGGAATACCAGCAGCTCCAGCACATCAAATTCCTTAGCCGTCAGATTAATTTCCTTGCCGGCAATTACCACCCGCCGGCTGTCGCAATCCAAAAATAAATCTCCTGCCGTAATCTTTCTTGCCGTCTCTACGGTCTCCGGTTTCTTCCCGTTCCGGCGGATAATTGCTTTAATTCTTGCCTTTACTTCCAGTATGTTAAATGGTTTGGTAATGTAATCGTCTGCTCCGTATTCCAGTCCGAGAATCTTATCCATATCCTCTCCCTTTGCCGTCAGCATAATAATCGGCATATTGGAAAATTCCCGAATCTGCTGGCATACTTCAAGACCTGTAAGCTTTGGCAGCATAATGTCCAGCAATACCATATCATATTCTGTCTGTTTTGCCATTTCCAGTGCTTCTTCGCCATCATAGGCACAATCCACCTGCATATCATCCTGCTCCAGACTGAATTTGATTCCCTTGACAATCAGCTTTTCATCATCTACTACCAATACTCTTTTCATGTTCCACCTCATTCAACTGTAATATAATCCTGTATATTATTAAAAATACCCTCTTTAATACCGGGGATATTCATTAATTCATCTATGCTGGAAAATGCCCCATGTGACTGTCTGTACTCAAGAATGGCATCTGCCTTACTTTCTCCGATTCCCGGCAACGTCATCAGTTCATTTTTATCTGCATGATTAATGGAGATCCGTCCATCTGAACGCGACACCTGCTCCTCAGAAGCAGCTTCCTTATAAGTATCTCCGATTGCCGGAATATATATCTGCATTCCGTCTTCCAGATACCCAGCCTGATTCACAGCACAAATATCTGCCGTTTCCATACATCCGCCCGCCTGCATAATCGCATCATAAATTCTGCTTCCGGCAGGCAGCTCATAGACTCCGGGGACTGCCACCTGTCCACAGACAAATACAAAAACCGTTCCGGCTTCCTCTGTTTGCCCGGTAGCCTGCGTCACTGTTTCCTGCGTCACTGAGTCCTGCGTGGATGTTTCCTGTTCCTGTCCGGTGGTAATTACTTCCTGTTTTTCTTCCGTATTGGTCAGGATAAATTCTTCTCCGACCCCACTGCAACCGGTCATATAGATTCCCATCACAAGCAGACAGCCCAGCCGCCATTTCTTTCTTATAAAGCTATAAAATTCATGCAATTTTTGTTTTCTCCGTTTCCACAAATTTCATAGCATAACATAGAATCATTTTACCATACTTGTTTTTTATTACAATAGGTATTTATAAAATTTTTTCTTTACTTCCACTTGAAGATAACAAGACCTGCTACCGCAACCAGAACGCCGACCAGCTTACTCCACTGAAAGCCTGTCCGCTCTACCGAAAACCATCCGAATAATTCTATCAGATAGGCTACCACCACTTGCGAAATTACGATTAACAGTACCGCCTGTGCCGGTCCCAGATTTTTCATACTGATGATAACGGTTAATGTAATAAATGCACCGATCACACCGCCCAGCAGCATATATTTGTGGTCTACCTGAAACAGACTGCTGATAGCATTCTCCTGCCGCTCCTTTATCAGCCAGATTACAACACAGACGATAAAGCCTGTTAGCTGCACCCAGCTGTTTGTCAGCCAATTTCCTGCCTGCTTCGTCACTCCTGTATTAAACACTCCCTGTATACTCATGAGTGCTCCTGATATTAATGCAATAATAATGCCCCACATAGTCTTTTCCCTCCTGTTTTGATGCTAATAGCATACGCAGGATATAAAAAACTATGCAGGGCATTTAATCATCAAGAATTTATAATATTATTGTAAGCGTTCTGTCATGACAGTCTGTAGCTGATTTAATTCACTTGCAACATCACTGCCGCCCCAGATGTTCTTAAAGCAGATTTCCATGTCTATCCAGAAATCACCGTTTTCCAATGCCTTCGGAGCAGCTACGGTACTGCAGTACTGATTATATACCATAGCTTCATTGGCATCCGGACGGTCTATCGTTGCTCTGGATGCCACTCTCTGACATAATCCATACAGGTTATTTGCATATTCATAGGACAGGTATGTAGCAAACAAATTCGCATATTCTGTCTGTTTGGTAAACGGACTTACATAAGCTCCATAGGTTACGGATAGATTTTGCACCGGAAGCTCTGCGGATAATGCCGGCACTGGGCAAAGTGCATAACTGCTTCCATAGGTTCCAAGCTCCTTTAATACATCCGTCTTTACCATTCCGTAGACCAGCGTACCGTTAACCAGCTCGGATTTCACCTGCTCATAGGTACTGGTATCCACATCTATGGAAAAGTATTCATGCAGGGACTGAAAATAGGTCAGATTCTGAATTACCGCATCATTATTAACCTGAAAATGGCTCTTATCCTCTCCGGTTGCTCCTAATATATCTGCACCGGTTCCTAAGAACAGATAGTCAAAAAACGGGTCTGCAATATCCCATCGGAAAATCACCTTGGAATTTGTCTCGTCTTCAAAATTCACCGCAAAATCCGTAATACTTCCAAAGCTCTCCGGCTGTGTCGTCACTGCTGTATCATAAATCATCATACAGGTGTCAAAATAGACCGGATAGCCATATTGCTTTTCACCCGAGGTACAGGCAACCTTCGCAATCTGCGGATATTGTTCATTCCAAAATTCATCGGTATACCATGTATTTTCCGCAATCAGACCTGCCATCTGGAACTTTTTCACATCACTGTTTGCCGCTATCATAACATCCGGCCCGGTTCCGTCAATGTTTGCCTTGTTTATCTGCTCGCCGTAATTTACATCCGATACATTGGTACAAACCACTTCGATTCCGTATCGCTCATGAAAGTCAGCCGCCGCTGCTTCATAATAAGGAGCCATATCCGTATCTGTGTACCAGAAATTCAACTGCACCGGAACTTCGGTTCCGTCCTCGGTCTTTGTCACCTTTGATACCGTATCTACTTCCTTTTCAAAAGTTTCATATGTGACCGGAGCTTCGGTTGTGTTCTCCTCCTGCTTACAGCCGGTTGTCAGTCCGGCAAGCATTGCCAGTATCAGACTAACGGCTCCCAGTTTCCGAATTATATGTGTATCCTTTATCATAGCTTCTGTCTTACCTTTTCTTTCTTTTCCTATCGTTTCACAAATTAAAATAAAGGTTCCTTCAAAATAGCGGTACCGATACCCTTTGTCGTGAAGAACTCCAATAACAGACAATGCTCAACCCTTCCGTCCAGCACATGGACTCTTGCAACGCCATGGTTAATTGCCTCGATACAGTTTGTCAGCTTAGGAAGCATACCTCCGCCGACAACACCTTTTTCGATAAATTCCTGTGCTTCTTCCACCGTCATTTCTGATATTAATGTATTTTTATCCATTGGGTCTACAAATACACCTTCAATATCTGTTAAGAATACCAGTTTTTCCGCTTTGATTGCTCTTGCAACCGCACATGCGGCATCATCTGCATTAATATTATATGACGCAAAGTCCTCTCCCAATCCAATCGGTGCAACAACCGGTATAAAATCATTGGAAAGCAGGGTATTTAATATCTGCCCGTCTACCTTTACAACCTCTCCGACATATCCGATGTCCTTGCCGCCCGGCAGCTTCTTCTGACAGGTCATCAGTCCGCCATCCTTGCCACTGATGCCGACTGCCTTTAAGCCAAGCTGCTGCATCATCTGCACCAAGCCTTTATTTACCTTGGATAATACCATTTCTGCGATTTCCATGGTTTCTGCGTCTGTGACTCTTAAACCGTTCACAAACTGCGGCTCTTTTCCGGATAGCTTTACCCATTTACTGATTTCCTTACCGCCGCCATGAACGATAATCGGTTTCATACCTATCATTTTTAATAAAGCAACATCCTTAATTACGTTATATTTTAACTGGTCATCCAGCATCGCACTTCCGCCGTACTTTACCACAATGGTCTTACCACGGAATTTCTGAATAAACGGCATTGCTTCAATCAGTGTCTGTGCCTTGATGATTACCTGGTCCATACTGTTTTCATTATTTATCATGTTAATACTCCTTTTCTCCTCTTGCTTTATGAACGATAGTCTGCATTAATCTTCACATAATCATAGGTCAAATCACAGCCCCAAGCGGTAGCCTGTTCTTCTCCCTGAAAAATGTCTGCCAGAATTGTAACCTTTTTCGGTGACAGAATATCCGTTGCCTGTTCTTCGTCATAATCAGTTGCCATACCATGCTCTACCAGTGTCAGTACACCTTTTTCGCTGGCTATTTGTATCTGTACCTGCTCCGGATTAAATTCTGCACCGGAATAGCCCATGGCACATAGGATTCTTCCCCAATTTGCATCCATACCGAAGATTGCCGCTTTGGTCAGATTCGATGTTATAATGGACTTGGCAAGACATTTTGCCTGCTCTTTGGTTGCCGCATGTATGACGGTTGCTTCTAATAATCTGGTTGCTCCTTCTCCGTCTGCCGCAATGTTTTTTGCAAGGTAGGTCATAACCTGAAGCAATGCCTGTCGAAATACCGGATAATCCTCATCCTCCTGTGATAATAGCTCATGCTCTGCCAGACCGTTTGCCAATACAATCACACTGTCATTTGTAGAGGTATCTCCATCTACAGATACCATATTAAAGGTGTCCTCCACCAATTCCTTTAAGGTTGTACTTAACAGCTTTGCCGGCACCATGACATCGGTTGTTATTACGCCTAACATGGTTCCCATATTCGGATGTATCATACCGGAGCCTTTGCACATACCTGCCATTCGTACCGTCTTTCCCTTTATGGTAAATTCAACTGCTATTTCCTTTGCATGCGTATCGGTAGTCAGGATTGCTTCTGCCGCATCATGTGCTGCCGACAGCTCCTTGCTTAGATTTTCTCTTAATTTTGTAATTCCCTGTTCAATAATATCCATAGGCAACGGCTGTCCGATTACACCGGTAGACATTACCATAACCTGTTCGGTTTTTATATCCAGCTCGGATGCAACTGCCTTTGCTGTTTTCTTTACGTTTTCGTAACCATCTGCACCAGTACAGGCATTTGCGATTCCGCTGTTAATTACAACTGCCTGTGCGACTCCATTCTTATCAAGCATGGCAGAATCCCATTGTACCGGGGCTGCCTTCACAAGATTTCTGGTAAATACGCCTGCCGCTGCACATGGAACCATACTTACTACCATTGCCATATCCTTATTGGTCTTTCCCGGCTTGATTCCTGCCCGCAGTCCTGCCGCCTGAAAGCCCTTCGGGCTGGTAATTCCGCCATCAATCGTTATAATTTCACTCATCCTTCTGCCTCCTCTTTCTATGGGAACATTGGTGCCAAAGTCAAGCCTTCTTCTTCCGGCAAACCAAATATCAGATTCATATTTTGAATTGCCTGTCCTGCAGCACCCTTTACAATATTATCCAAGGCACCCATGACTACAATCCGGTTGGTACGTGTATCCAGCTTAAAGTTAACATCTACATAATTGCTGCCCTCTACCCAGCGGGTTTCCGGACAAACACCCGGCTCCAGAACTCTTACAAATCGTTCGTTTGCATAATACTTCTGATAGCATGCACGAACCTCTTCCTCTGTTACGGATTTCTTTAGATTTGCATAGCCTGTCACCAAAATGCCCCGATTCATCGGTACCAGATGCGGGGTGAATATGATTTTAATATCTTCCCCTGCTGCATAGCCCAATTGTTCTTCAATCTCCGGTGTATGCCGATGTGTCAGCACACCGTATGCTTTGATATTTTCATTTACTTCACAGAACAGATTATTTACCTTTGCTCCACGTCCGGCTCCGGAGGTACCTGATTTTGCATCAATAATAATGGAATTGGCATCTATCAGCCCTTCCTTTACCAACGGATAAAAAGACAAAATGGAACAGGTTGTATAACAACCCGGATTCGCAATCAGTCTTGCACCCTTTATTTTCTCTCGGTTGATTTCACACAAACCATATACCGCTTCTTCTATAAACTGCGGACTTTTGTGTTCGATTCCGTACCATGCTTCATAAGTTGCAACATCCTTAATCCGGAAATCGGCACTCAAATCAATAATTTTAACTTTGTTCAATACCTCTTCATTCACTAACGATGCACATAGCCCCTGCGGAGTTGCTGTAAATATTACATCTGCCGCCTCTGCCAATGCTTCCATATTATCATCCATACAGGTTGCATCCACAATCTGAAACATATTGCCGAATACTTCCGAATATCTCTTATCTATGTAGCTTCTGGAGCCATACCAGACAATTTCCACATCCTTATGTCCCATCAGAAGTCTTACGATTTCCTGTCCTGCGTAACCGGTTGAACCAATAATTCCTGCCTTAATCATGCTTCATTCCTCTTTTCTGTTTTATCTTTTTACATATTTTTCAGAGGTCTGTCATACCCTCAGAAATTAGTTTGAATATTTATTCATATGTATTGAATATTATTTCAACTTTTCTAGGATATTGCATCAATATTCTTTGAAAAACTGCTTGCATAATATGCATTATAGTTGTATATTTGTATTTAGTCAATGGCAAAATTGATAAATTGATTAGACGATGAATTTAAGGAGGAACATTCATGAAAGAGAAAGTTGTATTAGCCTACTCCGGCGGTTTGGATACTACCGCAATTATCCCATGGCTGAAGGAAACTTATGATTACGATGTAGTCTGTGTCTGTATTGATGTTGGACAGGAAAGTGAATTAGATGGACTGGAGGAGCGTGCAAAGTTATCCGGTGCAGCTAAATTATATATTGAAGATGTCGTAGATGAATTTTGTGATGATTATGTAGTACCTACCGTTATGGCAAACGGTGTCTATGAATATAAGTATCTGCTGGGTACTTCTATGGCTCGTCCTGTTATTGCAAAGAAGCTGGTTGAAATTGCAAGAAAGGAAAATGCCGTAGCAATTTGTCATGGTGCAACCGGAAAAGGAAATGACCAGGTTCGTTTTGAGCTGACTATTAAGGCATTGGCACCGGACATTAAAATCATTGCTGCATGGAGACAGCCGGAATGGACTATGGATTCCCGCGATGCTGAAATCGAATACTGCAGAAAGCATGGAATTCATTTACCGTTTTCTGTGGATAACAGCTATAGCCGTGACAGAAATTTATGGCATATCAGCCATGAGGGACTGGAATTAGAGTCTCCTGCCAATATGCCTAATTATGACCATCTGTTAGTACTCGGTACTTCTCCGGAGAAAGCACCGGATGAGGGTGAATTTGTAACAATGACCTTTGAAAAGGGTATTCCTACCAGTGTAAACGGTAAAAAGATGAAGGTTTCTGATATTATCCGCGAGTTAAACCGTTTAGGCGGAAAGCACGGTATCGGTATCATTGATATTGTAGAAAACCGTGTTGTTGGTATGAAGTCCAGAGGTGTTTACGAGACTCCGGGCGGAACGATTTTAATGGAAGCTCATATGCAATTAGAGGAACTGATTCTGGACCGTGATACCTTGGCATTCAAGAAAACGATTGGAAGCAAGTTCGCAGACCTTGTATATGAAGGAAAGTGGTTCTGTCCTTTACGGGAAGCTTTACAGGCATTTATTGAAAAAACACAGGAGCGTGTGACCGGTGAAGTAAAATTCAAGCTTTACAAGGGAAATATTATCAAGGCAGGTACAACCTCTCCATATTCTCTGTACAGTGAGGAATTAGCAAGCTTTACTACCGGTGATTTATACGACCATAAGGACGCTAACGGCTTCATTAATCTGTTTGGTCTGTCTATGAAGGTTCGTGCTATGCTGGACGCTGAGCGTGAAAAGAATAAGGATAAGTAAAACATTTCCAGAATACTGAAATAGGGGTGTTGGTAACTGCTGCAGCATTTACAACACCCCTTTTATTTTTGGATTTTCTACATTGTTATGTAATTACTCTCTTATTCCAAATATCCCAAATTTATAATGGCACTACAATTTCTGAAATTGCTACCAAGGTTGCTTCTCCGCTAATTGTGATTCTATTTCCTGTTTGAAGTGTGCAATGCAAATATCCGCCACGCTTTGATGCCTGATATGCCAATATATCTTTTTTCTTTAATTCGTTTGCCCAATATGCAGCAATCTGACAATGAGCCGAGCCACAAACAGGGTCTTCTGCAATACTTAATTTCGGGCAAAAGCTGCGGGATACACAGTCCGCCTCCGCTCCGAGTGCTGTTGCATTTTGGATTCTTCCTTCTATGCCATGCAAAAGCTCCTGCTTTGGATTCATATTCTTAACAATATCTGCGGATTCAAACACGCATATTAAATCCAACCCCAATACGGCTTTTACCGGACGAACCCCAAACGCTTTTTCCATATCATCCGTAACCGGTATTTCCTGCAATTCATAGGTTGGGAAATCCATTTCGTATAATTCACCATTTCGTTGAACCGTCAGAGTTCCGCTGAGCGTATGGAATTTTACCTGTTCCCGGTTTCTTTCATAATGATTCAGGATGACGTAAGCGGATGCTAATGTAGCATGTCCACATAATTCAACCTCGGTTCCCGGTGTAAACCAACGAAGGTGATACCCTGCTGCTTCTTTTACAATAAACGCCGTTTCTGAAAGATTGTTTTCCATTGCCAGCTTCATCATAGCTTCTTCCGAAGCCCAGCTATCCATTACACAAACGGCAGCCGGATTTCCCGAAAATGGTTTGTCTGTAAATGCGTCTACAATGTATTGTTTCACGTTATTCCTCCTACGATTATTGGTAGTCTGATGCCATATTTTTTCATTTCTCATTTAATTTTTGCTTGTGATTCTGAATGTACGTTCAACCATACAGAACATTAAAACGAAGAACACTAAAATTTATATTGACATTCGCTTATTTCAACGGACAGAAAAACAGAAACCTGTTGCTATAACTGACAAACCATCATATATTCTTCCTCGTTCTCATTAACGATTTGAAATCCTACTTTTTTATACATCCTTACTGCATAATTTTGCTTTTGAACAGCTAATGAAGATTGTTTGTATCCATGCTTTTTCAATTCATCCAGCATCGTTTTCATTAATTCTGTACCAATTCCATAATTGCGATATTCTTTTAAAAGCGAAATAGCAAAAGAAGGTGTCTTATCATCAATATGCCCGTAATCATCCATTATACGAACCCACACCGCACCAACTATTTCATTACCAACCTCCGCAACAAAGCATATATCCCCCTCTTTATATCCAAAATCATCAACATACACCTGCAATTCCGGCTGGTTAATAATATCTTTAGGCGGTGCCTCCACACCATCCGGAATAAATATTGCCTCATATAAAAAAGTATCCAATACTTTAACTTCTTCTTGCTTTATTTTTCTTATTATGTAGTCCATAAAACCTCCTGTTTGTATATTTCATTAAACTGAAATTTTCACTATCTTAGTTTATTCTTCTTTCAATGCCTTCTTAATTCTGCTAAGTGATTCCGGAGCAATCCCCAAATATGTAGCCACATAATGTTGTTTTACCGTTTCACATATCATAGGATACAACTTTTTAAAATGAATATACCGCCCTGTGGCATTCTCTACAAGAAATGCATTTTCCCTATATATTTTATAGCGTAATGCATTTTCTAAAAGCATTATATAAACATCTTTAAGCTGATTATTTTCATAAATAATCTTTTTCATTTCCTGAATACCAAAGAACATCAAAGTTGTTTCTTCTAAGGTTTCCCAAGTAACAATGCTCTCCTTGTAACCAAACAATCCTTCATCCATACAAAGAGTTCCCGGAATCGAAAAACCGCGAGTGACATCATTACCATCACCATCTACATAATAAGCTCTACAAATTCCATTCAATACCAAAGCTGCTGTTTTAGTTTCTTCACCTTGATTTTGCAAAATGCCACCTTTAGCAACCACACGAAAAACAGCCTTATTTACAATTATTCCAAGAACTTCTGCATCTATCTCCATGCCATTTTGTTTCGCTATTTTCATTAATTGATTAACTAAATAGTTTCTATCCATGATTCTCCTATAAAGTAATTATATAAAATACAACTGAAATCAAATTCATTCCACTATGTGCAATCATAGGAACAATAAGATGTTTACTCTTTTTATATCCCCATATCCATAATAAACCTACAACAAAGGAATGTCCCATGTTGAACCAGTCAAGCAAACCAAACATTATATTAAACAGTAAGAGTGCCGTAGTTTCTCCCAAAACACCTGCACAAAAGTTCTTTGCAAATCCTCGAAAGAAAATTTCCTTACAAATGCCACTTACAACCCCCAGCGAAATAGCCATCAGAACAATCTCACCCACAGTCAATCTATCCCATCCGCCAAATGCCAAATCAGTTCTTCCTCTCATTACAATAAGAGAAACCAAACTCATTACAGAAGATGCACCTGCCAAAACAATTCCAAGAACAATATCTTTGCTTAGAGTTGACTTATCAAATATTTCTTCTTGTAAACTAATACCACTTTGTTTATACAAAAGAATAGCACTCGGAAGAAGAATAAGATTTGCCAGTATAAGAACTAAGCAATACACGTTTAAATTTGCATTAGCATAACTTGCAATATCGAGTAAGTTCATTCCTGTTTGATAATTTTGACAAGAGCAAAAGACCTCATATCCTGCTACTATTATTGTTAATAACGTTGTGATATTTAGTGCTTTTTGAGCATTCTGTAAATTTGTATGATTCATATTGCGTCACCTCCAAGGTGACTATATTACATAACCATATTCTTTTCATTGACATATGTTAAGAAAATCCAAAGTTTCTGTTCCCTATATAATTATTCTATCGAGAACCCCAAAATCACCAAAAACCGATTTATCTATTTCTTTATTAAACTAGTATAAGTATCTAATATAATTTCTTTTAATGCTTCTTTATTGTCAACATCACCAACTAAATACATTGGTTTTGCTCCATCATACGGTATGGATTTTTGCATATTATATTTTGAATGGTATACCTTTTATATAATCCCACCATGCTTCACTTGTTCTTCTCTAAGTTTAGCCAGTGTTCTTGCTCCGTCCGGATTATACAAATCCAACAATTCCAAAAAGTTACCTGTTTTTTTACATCCACTCAACAATAAACGCATCCTATCCGCATCTTTTCCAAACATTAATCCGAGTAAACTCATATCATACTGATTTTGCTTATCACCCAGTACCCCTTGCTCATGTAAATCTTCCATAAAACCATTTGTGCGAACCTCTGTACCTATTTGCGTAGCCACATGATACAAATCGGGGTCAACCCTATGCAAATAATTTAAGTAGCGTGTTTCAATATTCTTTTTGGGAGTACCACTCATTATCCAATTTGCAACATCTTCCACAGAAGCTCCCACACCTTCATCATCAAGTAAATGCATCTGGTATCTTCCACTTTCGGTCTTCGTAAAAGTATATTTTCCATCCTCAGAATACAATGTACTTGACCAGGAATTTTTCGGAGCAGCCTGTTCTCTTACAAGTATTCCAAATGCATCCACTGCAGTTCTTGCCGAATCGCAATCTGCCCCATCTGTCGGCAATTCCATTTTTCCTAATGCAACTGCCGTTTGTACCAGCTCATAATCTGATATTATCTCTCCATGATAATAAAACGATTCTCGCTCTTTTAATTTATCAAATGAAGCAGGAAGCTTTACTTCTGCCAATTGTTCCTTAGAAACTATTGTATACTCTTCCGGTTTTTTACTGCCTGATGTCCGCATTTGGACTCTGGAACCATTCGTTATCTTCGTACCATATTTTGCAGTAACCATATGCTCTGTTATGGTTACTTTTCCAAAGTTGAACAGACTGTTTCCGTTTCCTAAAGTACCAAATCCATCAACTTTCATCGCATAGGGAAATGATGAAGCTCTATTTGTATTTAATATGGAATAGGAACCAGTGTAAAGCATACTACTGTCCTGTATTTGCATAACTAAATCCTCCTGTAGCATTCTTAAATTACTTTTTTACATCTTTTCCCTTTATATCGACACTTTCTATATAAAAGCTAATAGTACGTCAAATTCCGATTATCTATTATTTTCAAAAGGTTTGTACTCAGTTTTTATCCCATCCTTTTCGATTATAATTACTAAATCCTTATACTTTACAGGTTCATTTGAATCCGAATTAAAATCTAAAACATATGTTACATATTCATTCTTTGCAACCTCATATGTTTCAGAGTAATCTGAAAGCGAATGTTTTTCCGTTACGTTTCTAAGGTTTACTGTCCATTCCAGCTTATCGTTATAGGTTTCAACCTCTTCGTATGAATCATCTTCAACATTGTACAAATATTTTATACTATCATCTGATTTATAAAATCTTACATACTTTCCGTCTGATGAAGCTTCCACAAACACACATGGATACCCTTGTATTTGTGTCATCTCAATTGGTCTAAAGTCACAAAATCCTACAAGCTGTTCCTTTTTTAGATTATATACCCATATCCCAATATAATCATACATTATTACTTTATCCGAATCATAATATATAAAACTTGGCATGGTTGCTTCCAGCGGCATTTCTTCTTTTCCTATTTCTGCCGCCGACACACTGGAGAAATTATTTCTTTTAACATGTAACCCGACAAAAAAAGCTGTACCGATTATAATTGAAAAACACGCTGCAAAAACCAGTATCTGTCTCACACTATTTTTATTATCTTTTTTATGTGCTTCATGAATATATCTCTCATCAATATTTCCCATAATTTCAAAAAGCATTTCTTCTTTCATAATTCAACACCCCTTTCCATAAGGTAATCATGCAATTTTTTTCTAAGCCTTTTTAATGTTACTGATACATGATTTTCAGTCATATTAAATCTTTTTGCTATATCCTTTATGCTATCAGAATACCAGTAACGACACACAAATATTTTTCTTTTTTCAACCGGTATCTCCTTGAGAAAAGAATTCATGCTTTCTAATAGAATTTTCCTGTTCCATTCCTCTTCCGGACTCCCTGAATCAGCAATTACCTCTGAAAGCTCATCTAAAATTACAGAAACCTGCCCATTCCCTCTCTTTTTAGCCCGATTTTTCTTATAGCAATTAAATGAAAGATTTCTAACTATTTTGCCAAGATATGTAGATAGCATCTTAGGTCTGTTCGTAGGGATTGAATTCCATGTATTCAGATATGTATCATTTACACATTCTTCTGCATCTTCATGATTGCCTAGTATATTCCTTGCAATGGATAAGCAATATGGGCCATATTTTTCAGATATGACAGATATTGCAGTTTCATCCCGGTTCCATAACATTTGAACAATCGTATTATCATCCATAACTGTATCCTCCTTTCACCTATATACACAATATTTTTATGCATATCTGACAAAGGATTCATTCATAATCGTAGGCTGATATTCATATTCCTTACGTTCTCCGAAATTACTCGGTGTGGAATGGGATATTGTTGCTTCTGCTGCACAATATGCAAAAAAGCCAATAAGAAGAAATGGTACACCTTTTATTTTTAATGCCTTCAGCAAACCGATACTTGTTTCCTGCGTAACAGATGCTTCTTTGTTAACTTTCCAAACGGGTAAGGTGAAAAGAAGAAGTAAGGCAATTACTAATTGTAAAGTTCCCACAATCCGATAACCATTGTTCCAGACAGAATGCGTCAGTGCATAACTCATAACAAATGGGCTGATGATGGTTCCCACACCCCAAAAGCAATGTAGCCAGCTCATACATTTGGAAGAATAATGAAGTGCAACATAATTATTCAAAGCGGCATCAATTGCACCTGCCCCAAGTCCATAAGGAATTGCAAAAACAATCAGCATCCAAAAATGGGTTGAAAATAAAAAACCAAACAATGCAATTACGATTAAAAACACGCTGGTTACGGTAACAATTTTTGTACTGAGTTTTCTCGTTAATCTATCGGAACAAAGACCTGATACAATAGTTCCGCCGGAAATAAGCATTGAAAGAACACCCATATAAGAAATGGGTACATTCATTTCTGTGTGCATTGCCATCCAGCCTGAACCAAGCAGCGAATCCGGCAATCCGAGACTTATAAACGCTATATATATCAGTACAAGTAACAGTGAATACATAAATTATCCTCCGTTTATAGTATTTTGCATCATCATACCACAAAAATAACGGCACTGTATATCTCTTATCCATATACAATGCCGTTACCTTTATTTTCTTTGATACACCAAACAAAGCACATTCCTGTATATGATACTGTCCTATAAGGAATTTCACTTGTTTTGTTTTAGTGGAGCTGGCGGGAATCGAACCCGCGTCCGAAGGTCCTTCCGATACAGTTTCTTCCATTACAGTCCGCATACATTCATTCCCTCGTCTGATTGCCTACGAACGGGCGACCAGCCTCGGTAGCTTCATAAATCTTCAACTGCCGCAAAGCTTAAGCAATTGAGTGCCCCACATGGATGAAGCCGGTAATCTCAAGCTATGGGAGACTCAAGGCCGACTGCTGCACTTAGGCAGCTAATGCAAATTTTTCGTCTGCGTTTATATTTAGATTTCCAAGTTTTTACGTGGGCTTGGACCACGAATGGCTTCTGTAAATTCAAAACCCCCGTCGAAACCAGTACAACCCCGAATGATTGTATGGTATTCAGACGAATCCTTACCTCTATACTATCTATCTTATTTTCAATTGTCAATACCTATTCTTCCATGGTTCCTTCTGACGGTGCAGAATCTTCATTTTGTATCTGACGATTCAGATTTTCAAGCTCCTGTCTCTGAATATCAGACTGACTCTGTCCTGCTGTATCCTTTGCATACATTTCTTCTGCATGATAAGACGGATACAGCCAATACTTTCCTGCTAAAAATCCAAGTCCGCCGCCCAGAATGATACAGCCTGCCAAAACCCAGAGTAAATTGTGCAAGCTCTTTTTCTTCTGCTGATTCTGCTTCTTTTTCTTACCCTTATTTCCTGATTGACTCATGATAATCCCTGCTTTCTGTATATTTCCTGTATGATATGTTTCTATTTTCTGCTGTATTATTGCAGATTCCGAATCTTAAATTCCTTTTCTGCTTCTCTCTTTTGGTCCTTCTTCGCAATATCCTGACGTTTATCATATAATTTCTTTCCGCGTGCCAGACCAATCTCCACCTTTACCAGACTGTCCTTAAAATATACCTTCAGCGGAACAATGGTATAGCCCTTCTCCTTCGACTGCCCCATCAGCTTATTGATTTCGGATTTATGAAGCAATAATTTTCTGGTTCGCAGCGGGTCCTTATTAAAAATATTCCCCTTTTCATATGGAGTTATATGCATATGATAAATATATATCTCTCCGCCGTCAATACCCACAAAGGCTTCCTTGATACTGCAATGCCCCATACGCAGAGATTTTACCTCTGTTCCCGCTAATGAAATTCCTGCCTCGTAGGTATCTTCTATAAAATAATCGTAATATGCCTTTTTATTATTTGCAATTAAGCGACTGCCCTTTTCCTTTGCCATATTGCCCTCCTGTTATCCCTGCTACTCCTCTTCCATGACAGAGGCATCCACTAACATAAAATCAATTGTCTTCATGAGCCGGTCTGTATCCTTTACCATTATACACACCTTCTGTCCCAATGTATACTCTCTGCCAAAGTCTTTTCCTATCATAGCATACTTTTCTTCGTCATAATAGTAGTAGTCATCTATCATATTCGTCACATGCACCAGACCTTCTACCGTATTTGGCAATTCCACATACATCCCCCATGCGTTCATACCGGAAATTACGCCCTCGTAGCATTCACCGATTCGTTTGGACATATATTGTACCTTTTTAAGCTTTTCAACCTCCCGCTCGGCTTCATCTGCCCGGCGTTCCAGCTTTGAACACTCCTCCGCTACCTTCGGCAACAACTTCTCGTAATGCGTCCGCCTCTTTTCCGTCAATCCACCATGTAGATTTTCCTTGATAATCCGATGGATTTGCAAATCCGGATACCTTCGGATTGGTGATGTGAAATGACAATAATATTGTGTCGATAACCCAAAATGTCCGCTACAAACAGTTCCATATTTTGCCTGCTTCATGGAACGAAGGGTTAAACGGCTAATCATTGCCTCCTCCGGTGAATCTGCAATCTGCTCCAACAGCTTCTGAAACTCCTTTGGATGAATCACTTCGGTTGCCGCCTTAAAATAATAACCGAAATTTGAAATCAAAACACTCAGGCTCTTAATCTTTTCTGCATCCGGAGCTTCATGTGTCCGATACACAAATGGAATTTCCTGCCAGAAATAGTCTTCTGCCACTGTCTCATTGGCAATCAGCATAAAATCCTCAATTATCTTATTTGCCGTCCGACGTTCATACGGTTTTATCTCAAGCGGAACGCCCTTTTCATTCAAAATAATATTGGTCTCCGGGAAATCAAAGTCAATCGAACCTCGTTTTTTTCTTTTCTCCCGCAAAATATCCGCTAATTCCTTCATGTTCCGGAACATAGGCAATAATTCTTTATATTGCTCCATGGTATCTGCATCCTGCTCCTCCAATATCCGATTCACGTCCGTATAAGACATCCTCTGATTCACCTGAATGACGCTCTCTGCAATTTCATGGCTGACTACCCTGCCTTTCCTGTCAATCTGCATAATACAGCTTAACGCAAGCCTGTCCACTCCCTGATTCAGGGAACAGATTCCATTGGATAGCTTATGCGGCAGCATAGGAATTACCCGGTCAACCAGATATACACTGGTGCCGCGTCTTAAGGCTTCCTTATCCAGGGGAGAATATTCCGTTACATAATGGGATACATCTGCTATATGCACACCCAGCTCATATCCCTCTTCCGTCTTTGTCAGCGTAATCGCATCATCCAAATCCTTCGCATCTTCTCCGTCTATGGTTACCGTCTGCCATGCTCTTAAATCTTTTCTGCCTGCATAGTCTTTTGCCTCAACGGTTTCCGGTACTCTCTCTGCCTGCCGCAGCTCTATATCCTGAAATTCAACCGGCAGGTCATATGCACGAACAATGGACATAATATCGGTTCCTGGGTCATTGATATGCCCTAATATTTCCGTAATTCTGCCCTCCGGCTTCTGACCCTTTCCGCCATAATTCATAATCTGAACCATAACCTTATGTCCCCGGACAGCCCCCATGGAAAGTGCCTTCGGTACATATATATCCTGACAGAATTTTTGATTATCCGGTATTACAAAGCCATAGCCCTTTCCCGGATTGTAAGTACCTACCAATTCCTTCAGTCCGCGTTTTAATATTTTAATTATCGTTCCCTCTTTCCGGTGACCTCCCGCTGTCGATTCATTTGTAACCTTCATCAGTACGGTATCCTGATGCAACGCACCGTTGCATTGCTTTTCCGGAATAAAATAGTCTTCGGTTTCTCCTTCTACCGTTACAAAGCCATATCCCCTTGCATTACCGGTAAAGGTTCCGCAAACGGTATCCTCTGACATTTTTTCATACTTTCCCCGCGGTGTTTTGGCAATCAGACCATCCTCTGTCAATTCATTCAATATCTGCGATAATATCGGTTTATCTTCTTCCCGTAATTGAAACAAATATGCCAATTCCTTATATTTCATAGGCTTGTAAGCCGAACTGTATATAAGCTCTTTTACCTTCCTTTTTTGTTCCTCGTATTCGCCCATAACTCCTCCATATCGTTTACAGATTAAAAAAAGCTGCCGCTAACACGACAGCTTTTATCACTTAAAAAATTCCCAAACTCAATACCAAAGCCAGTACAAAAAATAGGATTGCAAGTACCGTTGTAACGGTTACTAATACCGATTCCTTTGAACGACCCTTATTCTTACTCCAGTAAGTCTCAGATGTGCCTCCGCCAATTGAGCCGGACAAACCATTTGTTTTTCCTTCCTGTGATAAAATAATAACTGCCATGACAACAGAAATTAACAAAAATATAATTGTAAGTGCAAGTTTCATAATAACACCTCCGTTCCAAAAAAACTCAACTAGGGCTAATTTTAGCATAGGTATCTATCGTTTTCAAGCACTTTTTATCATTTTATCAACCGGATTCTTGTATTTAAGCCGTTCCGGCTTTGCAGCCTTACATTCGATAAATGGATACCTTACCCAACTCTTCTTCTATCCGGAGCAACTGATTATACTTTGCGGTACGGTCTGAACGACATGGTGCTCCTGTCTTAATCTGTCCGGCATTTACCGCAACTGCAAGGTCTGCTATGAAGCTGTCCTCTGTTTCACCGGAACGATGGGAAATTACTGTACTGTAACCGGCTCTGGTTGCCATATGAATCGCATTCAGCGTTTCTGTCAGAGTTCCTATCTGGTTATATTTAATCAGGATGGAATTGGCAATTTCATTTTCAATTCCCATGGCAAGCCGCTTCGTATTGGTTACAAACAAATCATCCCCTACCAACTGAATTTTATCTCCCAGCCGGTAAGTCAGCAGCTTCCAGCCCCGAAGGTCATCTTCGTTTAAGCCATCCTCCAGCGAATAAATTGGATACCGCTCGACCAGTTCTTCATAATACTGCACCATTTCTTCTGCGTTTCGATATACCTCTTTTCCGGACATCTGACTTTCTCCCGGAAAATAATACAAATCCTGTGTTTCAATATATAACTCCGATGCTGCCGCATCAATTGCAATTTTTACATCTTCTCCCGGTTTGTAGCCGGCAGCCTGAATTGCTTCCATAATAATATCCAGTACCGCCTGTGAAGATGGCAGATTTGGAGCAAACCCACCTTCATCACCTACCGCTGTAGATAAGCCCTTATCCTTTAAGGTCTGTTTCAGGGTGTGATAGATTTCACATGCCATCTGCATTCCCTGTTTAATGGATTCCGCTCCTACCGGTGCTATCATAAACTCCTGCAAATCCACCGTATTATCGGCATGTTTACCGCCATTTAGTATATTCATCATCGGAACCGGAATCGTTCTTGCATTTACACCACCGATATAACGATATAACGGCATCTTTAGGGCTGTGGCTGCCGCCTTGGCTACCGCAAGGGATACACCAAGGATTGCATTGGCACCATATCTTGACTTATTATCGGTTCCGTCTGCCTCCAGCATAATTCGGTCAATTTCTGCCTGTTCAAATGCATTTTTACCAATCAGCTTGTCTGCAATTCTCGTATTTACATTTGTAACTGCATTCTCTACGCCAAGACCCTGATACCGCTTTTCTCCATCCCGCAGCTCCAGTGCTTCATGTTCACCGGTAGAAGCTCCGGACGGAACCTGTGCGATTCCGCTTACACCGGCTTCAAGCTCAACCTCTACTTCGATAGTCGGATTGCCTCTGGAATCCAATACCTCCCTCGCATGAACATTTATTATCTTTATTGCTCTCATAAAAAATCCTCCTGCACATTACTTCACATTTACTGTAAGTATGTGCAGGAGAACCTAAAATCATACCAAAATTCCAATTCTTAGTATTTATTTTTTAATTAATAAAGAAGTTCCTGTCATTTCCTTTGGCTGTGGAAGTCCCATAACCTGCAACAAGGTCGGTGCAATGTCTGCCAGACATCCACCCTCACGCAATGTGTACGCAGAATCATAATTAAAGAGAATAAACGGAACCGGATTCGTTGTATGTGCGGTATGCGGCTTTCCTGTCTCGTAATCAATCATTTTTTCAGCATTTCCATGGTCTGCACAGATAAACAGAACACCGTCTACCTGCTTAATTGCTTCTACTGCCTTTCCAACACATTCATCCACAGTCTCTACGCCCTTAACAGCGGCAGGAATGACACCTGTATGACCTACCATGTCCGGATTTGCAAAATTAATGATAATCACATCATATTTATCAGATGTAATTGCTTCTACCAAATCCTTACATACCTCCGGTGCACTCATTTCCGGTTGTAAATCATAGGTTGCAACTGCCGGGGATTTTACCAGAATACGGTCTTCATCCTTGTTTGGCTCCTCAACTCCTCCGTTAAAGAAGAAGGTTACATGTGCATACTTCTCTGTTTCTGCCAGACGAAGCTGTGTCTTTCCGTTTGCAGCCAGATATTCACCAAATGTATTGTGAATACCTTCCTTCTTAAATGCTACATATTTATTTTCAATGGTTTCATCATAATCGGTAAAGCATACATAGGTGAGCGGAAGGAATCCGTCCTTGCGTTCAAAGCCTTTAAATTCTTTGTCACAGAATGCACGCGTAATCTCTCTTGCACGATCTGGACGGAAGTTAAAGAAGATAACGGAATCATTTGGCTTTACAAGTGATAATGGCTTTCCTGCTTCGTCTGTGATAATGGTAGGAAGTACAAATTCATCCGTAACATCCTTTGCATAAGAATCTGCCATTGCCTGTACCGCATCGGTTGCCTTTTCGCCTTCTCCGTATACTAAAGAAGCATATGCTTTTTCCACACGATCCCAACGATTATCTCTATCCATTGCATAATAACGTCCGGATAAAGAAGCAATCTTACCAACACCTATTTCCTTCATCTTAGCATCTAATTCTGCTACATAATCCTTACCGGATGCCGGTGGAGTATCACGTCCGTCCAAAAATGCGTGTACATATACATTTTCAATTCCCTGCTTCTTACATAACTCCAGCAGACCGTATAAATGTGTATTGTGACTATGCACACCACCATCTGATAACAAGCCCCATAAATGAAGGTCAGAATTATGCTGCTTTACATTTTCAATTGCCCGTAATAATTCCTCATTTTCAAAGAAATCGCCGTCCTGAATTGCCTTGGTAATCTTTGTCAATTCCTGATATATAATACGTCCGGCACCAATATTCATATGTCCGACTTCTGAATTACCCATCTGTCCATCCGGAAGACCAACTGCAAGTCCGGAAGCATTTCCCTTTACAAACGGACATTCCTTCATTAATTTATCCATGACCGGTGTATTTGCCATTGCAACTGCATTTCCTTCCGGATTGTCGCTCAAGCCATAACCATCAAGCACCATTAATACAACTGGTTTCTTACTCATTACGCTATCTCCTTTGAATATTATAGTAATACGACTTATTTTCCGTAATTATCTTAACATAATCATTTCTTGCATTCAAGAATTTTATACGCCACATTTTCTCATTCCAAAAATGTTCCGGTCTTGTTATAGCTTCCTATATTTCCTTAAATTCCCAGAATTTTCTGTAACTCTTCTGCTGTCTTTTCCAGTAATTCCTGTGACGGCTTCTTATCCTTATCCAATGCTTTTGCAAAGACTCCAAGCTTACTGCTAACCATGGAATTTGCAATATAGGTTTCTGTCTGACCCATATCCTGCGTTATGGAAATCTGGATTTTATCACCACCGGCAACAATTTGCATACAGTATCTTCCGACTGCAGGGAGCTTAATATACTTCAAAATACCAATCTCCTTGTATTCCGGCTTACCGGCGGTAAAGCTGCAATCCTTAATTTCTTCATATAATTCTGCGGTTGTATATTTCTTATTTGCTTTTAATTTCTTATAATCCTTCATTCCTGTACCTCCATCTTTCCCCATTATGGTAAATCCTATTATAAATTACAAAACATCACCAAACAATGTATAACAAGCTACTATGTTTCTGCCATGTTTGGTGATGTTTCTTTATCGTTTCCGACTAAATCAATGTTATCAATCGCGATTATTTATGCGTTTACAACCTTACCGAAATCAGCCTTTAAGGAAGCACCGCCAATTAAACCTCCGTCAATGTCCGGCTTTGCAAGCAATTCTGCTGCATTTCCTGCATTCATGGAACCGCCATACTGAATACGAACAGCCTCTGCTGTAGGTGCATCATACATTTCAGCAATCAAATCACGGATTCCCTTACATACTTCCTGTGCCTGGTCAGAGGTAGCGGTCTTACCGGTACCGATTGCCCAGATTGGCTCATAAGCAATTACCATGCTCTTTACCTGCTCTGCGGTAATACCTGCCAGGTCAGACTTAATCTGAAGACGAATCCAATCCATAGTAACACCTAACTCTCTCTGCTCTAAAGACTCGCCACAGCAAAGGATTGGTGTAATACCTGCTTCAAATGCTTTCTTTACCTTCTTATTTAATAAAACATCATCTTCCTTGAAGTAATCACGGCGTTCAGAATGTCCGATGATAACATATTTAACACCGGCATCTACCAGCATTGCTGCTGAGATTTCACCTGTATATGCACCGCTTTCTTCAAAGTACATATTTTCAGCACCAACTGCTACATTGGTTCCCTTTGTTGCTTCTACAACCGGAACAATGTCAATTGCAGGTACGCAATATACAACATCTACATTATCATTTTTTACTAAGTCTTTTAATTCATTTACTAATGCAACTGCCTCACTTGGAGTTTTGTTCATTTTCCAGTTACCAGCAATAATCTTCTTTCTTGCCATTTTTCTTTCTCCTTTTAGTTTCGTTTTACCGACTATCTCTGCCTTATTCTGACTGTTTCGCTGCTTTTCCCGACTTACTAATTAAGATAATACCTATGACCAGACCGGCTACACCTACGATTCCGAATGCAATTACCAGTCCGATTCCGATTCCGCCAAAGATATTCCCTAACAGGTTATAAGTCCCTTGTACCAGTTCCGGTACGCTGCAGGTTGTCGGGTCGGTTTCATCATAATACACTGTCACATGAGTTCCGACCGGATATGCACTGTTTGTAACAGAAACATTCCATGTGTACTCATAACCATCCACCTCATAGGCAATGGTGGTACCGTCACTTACACTTGTAATTTCACCATCGCAAAGCATGGTTGTATCTTCTTGAAGAAACTCATCATCCGTTCCGCCTGCATATTTCATACCGGCACCTACGGTTCCGAATATAATGCCAAACAGTAATGCCATCAGCAAAAATATACTGCCCAACACCGTCAGAATAATTCCAATTACTCGTTTTGCCATAATGCTTCCTCTCTTCCGGCATACAGAAACGCTTTTTACTTATCGTTTGCTGCTGCTACTCCAGGAAGTTCCTTACCCTCTAAAAATTCAAGAGATGCTCCACCACCGGTTGAGATATGGCTCATCTTGTCACCATAACCTAACTGGTTAACTGCTGCTGCAGAATCACCGCCACCAATAATGGTTGTAGCGTCTGTCTCAGCCAATGCAGCTGCAACTGCCTTTGTACCGGTAGCCAGAATCGGGTTCTCAAATACGCCCATAGGTCCGTTCCAAACAACAGTCTTAGCTGTCTTAACTGCATCTGAATATAATGCAATTGTCTTAGGTCCAATATCGCAGCCTTCCTTTGCTGCATCCATCTTATCTGCATCGCAAATAGTTGTTTCTACCGGAGCATCGATTGGATTCGGGAAATCATCAATCATAACAGAATCTACAGGAAGCAACAGCTTCTTTCCAAGCTTGTCTGCCTTCTCCATCATTTCCTTACAGTAATCAATCTTTGTCTCATCTACTAATGACTTACCGATTTCATAGCCCTTAGCCTTTAGGAAGGTATATGCCATACCACCACCGATAATCAGGGTATCGCACTTCTCTAACAGGTTGGAAATAACATTTAACTTATCTGCAACCTTAGCACCACCCAGAATTGCTACAAACGGACGTACCGGATTCTCTACTGCATTTCCAAGGAAATCAATTTCCTTCTGCATTAAGTAACCAACTACTGCGGTATCTACCAATGCAGCAACACCTACATTTGAGCAATGTGCTCTATGAGCTGTACCAAATGCATCATTTACAAATACATCACAGATGCTTGCCAAATCCTTGCTGAATGCCTCTCCGTTCTTAGTCTCTTCCGGTCTGAAACGAGTATTTTCCAATAAGATAATCTCGCCATCCTTCATTGCCTCTACTGCTGCTCTTGCGTTCGGTCCTACAACCTCTGGATCTGCAACGAATTTTACTTCTTGTCCCAATAATTCTGTCAAACGCTTAGCAACCGGTGCCAATGTCTTTGTCTTCTTATCTTCCTCTGTCTTAACCTTACCTAAATGTGAACAAAGAATAATCTTACCGCCATCTGCTACTAACTTCTTAATTGTAGGAAGTGCTGCAACCAGACGATTCTCATCTGTAATCTGTCCATCCTTCAACGGTACGTTGAAATCGCAACGAACCAACACTCTTTTTCCCTTCACATTAATATCATCTACAGATTTCTTATTCAGCATATTTATGCTCCTTTCATTAATACATATTTTACTTCAGGTTGAACCCGAAGGAATTTTCAAAATGCAGTATATCCCTCGCTGTCGCTCGGTCACGGGCTTCGCCGCTCGGTCACGAACCACTCACTTCGCCTTGCAACCTCGCTGCCGCTCGGTCACGGGCTTCGCCCTATACGAACATTTATGAATAAAGTCTTATGTGTGCAAGCACCCAACGACTTTATTCATAAATGTTCGTGCAAGGCTCATGCCTTCGTGAAAAAAAGAGTCCGGTCCATGAAGACCGGACCCTTAAGGTCATTAATATTCAACCAGGATTATGCTAATTCAGCAAAATACTTAATTGTACGAACCATCTGGCTGGTGTATGAATTTTCGTTATCATACCAAGAAACTACCTGAACCTCATATAAGTCATCAGCAATCTGAGCTACCATTGTCTGTGTAGCATCAAATAATGAACCATATCTCATACCTACAATATCTGAAGATACGATCTGCTCTTCATTGTAACCGAATGACTCAGAAGCAGCAGCCTTCATAGCAGCGTTGATGTCTTCCTTTGTTACGCCTGCCTTCTTAACAACTGCTGTTAAGATTGTGGTAGATCCTGTTGGAACAGGTACACGCTGTGCAGAACCAATCAACTTACCATTTAACTCTGGGATAACCAGACCAATTGCCTTAGCAGCACCGGTAGAGTTTGGTACAATATTTACAGCAGCAGCACGAGCTCTTCTTAAATCACCTTTTCTGTGTGGTCCATCAAGTACCATCTGGTCACCTGTGTAAGCATGAATGGTAGACATGATACCTGACTGAATTGGTGCGTAGTCATTTAATGCCTTAGCCATAGGAGCTAAACAGTTTGTTGTACAAGAAGCTGCTGAAATAATCTTGTCGTCTTTTGTTAAAGTATTCTCGTTTACGCTGAATACGATAGTTGGAAGATCATTACCTGCTGGAGCAGAAATAACAACCTTCTTAGCACCTGCATCGATATGAGCCTGTGACTTAGCCTTAGATACATAGAAACCGGTACACTCAAGTACTACGTCTACATCCAAGTCTCCCCAAGGAAGATTCTTAGCGTCTGCCTCTGCATAAATCTTCAAGGTCTTACCACATACAGTAATTGTACCAGCTTCATCATTTGCTGAAACCTGATCTGCATACTTGTACTTGCCCTGTGATGAATCATACTTCAGCAAGTGAGCTAACATAGAAGGCTTTGTTAAGTCGTTGATTGCAACAACCTCATATCCTTCTGCATCAAACATCTGTCTGAATGCAAGACGACCAATACGTCCAAATCCATTAATTGCAACTTTTACTGCCATTTGAAAATTCCTCCTGTTAAGTGAATATTAATTTATAATATACCGTCATATGGCGGTTATTAAACTTGTCTTTCTCCTCAATATAATACCGTCTTTATCCAAAAAATTCAAGTCTATTTATAAAAAGATTCTATTTTCATTGCTTTTATCCGAAAACCTCTTTTATTGATAAAGATTTCAGGCTACCAAAAATGATTTTCCCTTTTTTCTGTTTTATTTTTGTGATACACTAAATCATACCATAATGAATTATGAATGATAAAAATAGGAAAGATAGGAGGTCTTATTGTATGCTTGCAGATTGTCATGTACATTCTGAATTTTCCAGTGATTCGCAAGCTCCCGTTACCGCCATGCTTGCACAGGCAATTTCAAAAGGGATGAAATATTTTTATCTGACCGACCATCATGATATAGATTTTCCGATTGATGCCGCGGGTGGATTGGATTTTCAATTAGATACCCCCCATTATCTTGACCGGCTTCAGGAATTATCCATGGAATATTCCGACCAAATCACCATACAAAAGGGTGTGGAACTTGGTCTTATGAGCCACATTACCGATAAATTAAACGCTTATATTTCGCAATATGATTTTGACTTTGTAATCGGCTCCTCTCATCTTGTCCGAGGAATAGACCCCTATTATCCGGAATATTACGAGGGACGGACCCAGACCGAGGCTTATCGCGAATATTTTGAATCTATCTACGAAAATGCCCTTGCCTACCAGAATTATGATGTCTATGGACATTTAGACTATGTGGTTCGTTACGGTCCAATCAAGAATCAGGATTGGAATTTCCATGACTATGAGGACATTTTTGAAGCAATTCTCCGCACCCTGATTGAACAGGGAAAGGGAATTGAAATCAATACTGCAGGTCTTTACAAGGGATTAGGATACCCACATCCACACCGAGATATTCTTAAGCTTTATCGCGAATTAGGCGGCGAAATTATCACCGTTGGCAGTGATGCCCATACACCGGAACATTTTGGATACGGTTTTAACGTTGCGAAAGCTCTCCTGCTTTCCTGTGGTTTTCGCTATTATACCTTGTTCCATCACCGCAAACCGGAGTTTTATGCTCTGGACTCTGAATAACTTTATGATAAACGATGCAAATACAGCTCCGGCGGCACATCCATGTTGCTGCGAAGCTGTATTTTTGATTTTCTTCCATGATATTTTTCATATACAGAATGTCAACGAAACCTACTCTTTTACGATTCCCTCTTTTGATAATCCTCATATTCCGGAGATTGTTTTCTAAGCTCCGCAACCCTTTGCTTTAATACCTCTACTACATGGTCTATTTCCTGCTTTGTATTTTCCGCTCCCAATGTAAATCGTATTACACCCTCCTGATATTCCTTCGGCACCTGTATTGCCTGTATTACATGAGACGGTTCCGGGTCTCCGGTGTTGCAGGCAGAGCCGCCGGATGCATAAATATGCTCCATATCCAGCATTACCAGCAGAGATGCACTATTCAAAAACCGGAACGCAACGCTCACATGATTCGGAAGCCGGAACCATTGATGTCCGTTAATCCGACTATATGGAATCTCTCTTATAATTCTTTGCATCAGATAATCCCGCAGATAGGTTTCCTGCTTCTGTCTCCGTTCCATAGATGCAACCGCTAATTCCAATGCCTTTCCCATTCCGATAATGCCCGGTACATTTTCCGTACCGGCTCTGACTCCCCGCTCCTGTCCGCCGCCTTCTAAGAATCTGCGTATTGGCAAATCCTTTTGTATATATAAGAATCCGACTCCCTTCGGTCCCTGAAATTTATGAGCACTGGCACTTAACATGGATATGCCGTCTTTTTTCACATGAATCGGCACCTGACCGCATGCCTGCACCGCATCTGTATGAAATGCAATCCCCCGCTCCTTTGCCAGCATACCGATTTCATGTATCGGCTGAATGGTTCCGATTTCATTATTGGCATACATAACCGACAGCAACGTGGTTTGCTCGGTTATGGCTGCCTGAACATCCTCCACATGAACCCTGCCTCTGGAATCTACAGGAAGATAAGTAACCTTTCCGCCCTGCTGCTCAATCCGGTTACAAATGTGTCCGATTGCATGGTGTTCAATCGAGGAGGTAATGATATGCCCCCATTGCTCATCTTGTGTTTTTGCCTGCATTGTTAATGCCCAATTATCTGCTTCTGTTCCCCCGGATGTAAAATAGATTTCCTCCGGTTCTGCACCAATCATAGATGCAATGGATTCCCGCACAGTCTCTATTTTCTTTCTTACTTCCTGACTTGGCTGATACGCACTGGAGGGATTATAAAATTCCTTTGTGTAATAAGGCTTCATTTCATCCACTACTTCCGGCAAGGTTGCCGTTGTTGCCGCATGATCCAGATAGATTCCCGACATTTCTTTTCCAGCTCCTATTCACATTTTAGTCATGTTTTCCCAGTGTCACCCATATAATGATAATCAAGAATCCTTTGAAGGTTACTGTATGTCAGCTTCTGTTCGAAATACAATTATCAAAGGCACATTAATTCTCACCATTGCAGGTGTCCTGTCCCGATTTTTGGGATTCTATAATAGAATATTCTTAACAAACCTGTTCGGTGCCAGAGAACTCGGCATCTATCAAATGATTTTTCCGATATATATGGTTATTTTCAGTTTCTGCTGTCAGGGAATCCAGACCGCTCTGACCCGTCAGGTTGCCAGACCGGACTTTCAATCCTCTTCCGCCCATACCTGTCTTCTGCGAAATGCACTTATGATTTCCTTTTTTCTTGCTATCCTTTGCTGTCTGACCGTATACTGGAAAGCGGACTGGATTAGTTATCAGATTCTGCATTCCCGCGAGTGTGTCCAATGTCTTCGCATTTTAACAATTGCTTTTCCCTTTGTTGCCGTAAAGGGCTGTCTGGTTGGTTATTACATAGGCATTCAAAAATCAGGTGTTACCGCATGGGGTCAACTGATTGAACAGCTTGCAAAAATCGGTGGTGTCTATGTACTTGCCACCTTTGTTCTGTCAGCCGTAGAGCCTAAAGCTTATTTTGCGGTATATGGCATTGTTATCGGTGAATGTATCTCCTGTCTCTGGACACTCCTATGCTACCTGCATGACCACAGAGCCGGAAAACTATTACCTGCAACAGAAGTCTGCAGCACCGCTCATTACGGAAAAGAACTGGTAAAGGATGCCCTGCCGTTAACAGCAAACCGGCTTTCCCTGACCGCCTTACAAAGCTTAGAGGCTATTTTAATTCCTCATATGCTGAATCTGTATTTTTCTGACGGAGACCAAGCCCTGATTCTTTATGGTACTTTGACCGGAATGGTGCTTCCCTGTATTATGTTTCCAACCACGCTTACAACCTCCCTATCCACCATGCTGCTACCTGCCATTTCCTCCGAATACAAAAAAGACCACTCTCGTTCCCTAACCGCAATGATTCGCAAAAGTATCTGGTTTTGCGTCGGTATCGGAATTGTAAGTAGTCTTTTTCTTCTGTTCTTCGGCAAATGGACCGGTTCTTTTTTGTTCCACAGTGTTACAGCCGGAGAATTATTGTTTCAATTTGCATTACTATGTCCTTTTATTTATTTATCTGCCTGCCTTGCCAGCATTATCAACGGACTCGGCAAAGCAGGCATCAATCTGCTTTATTCCATACTCGGAATCGGGATTCGTATTGCATTTATTTTATGGCTCGTTCCAGCCATTGGTTTACAGGGTTATATGTGGGGCATGATGCTTAGCTATTTACTGCAAACCGCATTACTCATCTTCTCCATCTATCGTTCCCTCTGATTGTTCCATATCCTCGGATTGCTCTGTTCCTTCCGGTTGTTCCGTATCTTCGGATTGCTCTGTCTCCTCTGGTTGTTCCGTATCTTCGAATTGCTCCGTTTCTTCTGGTTGTTCCGTATCCTCGGAGACTTCCTCTTCTGGCTTTCCAAGTGTCTCCTCTATAAACTTCATCATTTCTTCTGAAGACATCGGTTCTTCCTCCGCTTTCTTTCTTGTTCCTTCAGACAACTGCTTCCGATACAACATCATCAAAGCACCAAATATAAGAATCAATGCTGGGATCCCGATAATACATATACCGCTAATCGTCATAACCGCATTTTGGCTATACACGGCTCTGTTAAACTCAACCGTTTTACTCCGAATGGATATTTTATCAACATTTTCTTCCAGATAATTAATACCGTTTACGAAGAACTCACTGTTATCTCCGTATACAGCCGCATCCACATTTTCTGTCAAGGCATTCGCAGATGACAGTACAATCATTTTTCCGCCGGTTTCAGCCTCTGAAATAACGGAAAGATAAAACGGTCCCATAATATCATCATCTTCTCTCGATACATAGTCCGAGTACAAATCCACCTTAGAATATGCATATTTTGAGGTAGACAGTATACCCTCATTATAGATTCCCTCTTTATCTTCTAACTGCAAGCCCTTTGCAACCGGAATAAACATCGGCCATCCTTTTGTGTAAATGCCTCCGGTAAGCGCTGTATCCTCTACTTTCGGAATAATATAGGTTGGCGTTGAATTGCCCTCCGAATCAGCATAAATCATGGACGTATCCTGTTCCATAACAATTCCCTCAACTGCTATAATTCCGTATTCCTCCATCAAAGCATTCAGATTCTCATTTTCTACAACTGCATCTAATATAATATACAGCCTGCCGCCATTATTCAGATATGTACGCAGCTTCTTACATTCATCTGCAGTAAAATCTGTATTTGGTGCATTAATCAATATAACAGCCGCATCCTCCGGCACCTCTGTTACATCCGTCAAAACCAAATCCTTCAGTTCAAAATTGTCACGCATCAGCAAGGTTTCTACAGAATTGGTCAGTTGCAGCTCCGAATGTCCGGTTGTCTGATATATAATGCCGGTTTCACCATCATTTACCTTATTAATTGCCGCAGTCACTAACGGCTCTATCTGATAACTCATGGTATACATAGTATTATCTTCACTAACCGTTGTCCTGGTAAAATCCGCCACATCCAAATACACACTCTTCTCCCCGGATACCACAATCAGACTATCGACAGTCACATCCTCCTGTGTATATTGCTGTGCAAATGCCGGATACACATTCATATCCCGATATAAAATCTGAACATGGTTACTGAGTCTTACATATTGTTGCAAAATCTGTTTGTAGTCCAGAGGAAAATTTTCTTCCGAATCCAGAACATAAATCGTAATATCCTTTTCCAATCCTTTTACTATCTTGGTTGTCTGTCTGGAAAGTGTATAAATATCCTGGTCGGTTCCATCCAGAGAAATATCCATTACTTCAATACCAATATTTACCAAAATAGCAATTGCAACTACTACAAGTATGGAGATTCCGGAAAAAATTCCGAGTTTGAACCGCTTACTTACTGCTTCTTTACTGTATTTCCTCATGTTATCACCCCCTATTTCCATCTGCGTCTCGCGATGACCTGTCCTGTCATAAACAAAAGAACACCGGTCAACGTCACTAAATATACCATAGAGGCTATGTCAAAAATTCCATTCAAAAAACTCTCATAGCGATGTTCTATTGATAACCAGCTCATAGTATTTTTTAGTCCGTATACGAACCACTCTTTAAACAGGAAATAAAGTACTGTCACAATGGCAGCTCCCGCTACCGTAACAATTGCCGAAACCTGCCATTTTCTCGTATCAATATAGAACATGACTGCAACTCCGACTATTATCAAGCCGAAGAAAATAAATGTAGGAACTACACCGGATGGTAGCAGACCAACCCATACCTGTGAGAATAAATCCAGAAGGATAGTCACTGCGGTTATAATCAATGCCAGAATCGGTTCTGCAACCAGACTCGACACAAGAGTTCCGATTGCCATATATGTGATACCGCATAAAAAGAAGCTGCTATATCCCATTTCATAGATTCCTGTCTGAAATCCTCCGTTAAATACAATAATAACAGGAAACAATACCGTCATTGCCAGTCCTATTGTAAACACCGTTACACCTGCCAGATACTTTCCCAGCACTATTTTCCATATCGGCACCGGTGAGGTCAGCAATAGCTGGTCAGTCTTATGCTTTTTCTCCTCTGCAAACATCCGCATCGTTAATATCGGAATCATAAGAGCAAAGGCAAACATCATGTAATAGAAATTACTTAACACATAAACCGAATAATTATTATATCCATTTGCTACACATGAAACACAAAAGAACACAGCCGTAAAGCAGACATACAATGCAAGATAAACATATCCCTGCATAGTATTAAAATATGCACCCATTTCTCGCTTATAAATAGCCTTCATCCTTATTCCTCCTTATTTGTTACTTTACGGAATACTTCTTCCAACGAGAGTTGTTCTGTATTAATACTGTATACAATCATCTGATTATGGGCAAACAGCAGGAATAATTCATCTCTGACATCCGTTCCCGATTCCGTTACCACCTGAAACTCATACACTCCCGGCTCCACTTCTCCAAGCAACTGAAACCGTTTTACCAGCTCTGTTTCCCGCAGAATTTTATGTATATCACCCTTTTTGCCCTTTACAACAACCCGTAAAATATTGTTTTCTGTATTCTCTTCTTCTAATTTCTTTACCGTATCCTCAGCGACTACCCTGCCGTCATCTATAATGATAATTTTATCACAAATTGTTTCGATTTCTGATAATATGTGAGAGCTTAAAATAACGGTTTGCCCTCCTGCCATGGAACGAATCAATTCCCGCATTTCAACTATCTGATTTGGGTCTAAGCCTACCATCGGTTCATCCAGTATCACCAACGGAGGTTTTCCCATTAATGCCTGTGCAAAACCTACACGCTGCTTATATCCCTTTGACAACTGACAAATCAGCGTATGCCTGTATTTCTCCATATCCAACTTCTTTAAAAGCTCTGATATTTCACGAACAATTGTCAAGTGTTCCAATCCCCTTAATTCACCAACAAACCCTAAATACTCACTCACGCTCATCTTTTCATATAATGGCGGTTTTTCCGGCAAGTATCCTAGCATCCGCTTCGCTTCAATCGGCTTGTCCAGAATATTCAGCCCATGTATTTCCACATCACCGTCATCCGAAGCAAGATAGCCTGTAATAATATTCATGATAGTGGTCTTTCCTGCTCCGTTTTCTCCAAGGAGTCCTACTATCTGTCCGGCATTTACATGAAAAGAAACACCCTTTAAGGCTTCTCGTTTACCATATCGCTTAACAAGGTTGTCTACATGCAACATCTTTTATCCCTCCCGTTTGTTCTAAACATTCTACGCACCATAAGTATACACCAAATTTAAGTCCAAACTGTGTCCTTTTTACCAAGTTTCAAAAATTCTTTGCAATTTGGGTTCTCCTTCCAGATTACCTGCCAGCGTGACGCTCATTTGACTCCGGTTACAATTCTCCTGCAAATATTCCATGATTTCCGATGCAGTCACCTGTCTTAAATGTTCTAAGATTTCCTCTAAAGTAAGAATCCGCCCCATATATAATAAATTTCTTGCATTATTATTCATCCGGTTATGTGTATTTTCCATGGAAAGCAACAGCTCGGAACGAATCTGTGCCAACGACTGATCCATTTCTTCGGTTGTTGGTCCGGACTCCTTCAAAGCCTGCAATGCTACCTTTATCCCCTCATATACACGTTCCAGATTTTCTTCACTCATGCCGCAATATATCTGAAATGTACCGGTTCGATGATAAGAACTTCCATAAGAATACAGACTGTAGCAAAGCCCTTCTTCTTCCCGAATCTGTTGAAACAGACGCGAGCTGGAGCTTCCTCCTATAATATTATTGGCAATGGATAACACATAACTGCGTTCATCCATATGCGATACACCCGGAAAGCCCAGACAAAGGTGAACCTGTTCTATTTCCTTCTGAAACGCTTTCTTTGACGGAATATAAACAGGTGCCTCCGGTATCTGAAGCCGCTTGCCGGATGGTATTTCTCCAAAGCATTGCTCCAGCAGTTCACAGACAGGTTCTGCTTCTATATGTCCGGCTATTGAAATTGTGATACGCTCTGCCACATAGGTTTCTTTCCAGAAGGCTAACAGCTCTGCGTGTCCAATCCGTTTTACATTTTCTTCCGTTCCCGAAATAATGTATCCCAGCGGATGCTCCTTCCACACCAGCTTTTGAAGCTGTTCCTGCACTAAATCCTCCGGTGAATCCTCATACATATCTATTTCATCAATAATTACGCCCTTTTCCTTCAGCAGATTTTCCTCTTCAAAAAGGGAATTAGTAAACATATCTCCTAAAATATCTGCGATAATCGGCAAATGCTCGTCAAGCACTCTTGCATAATAGCAAGTAAGCTCCTTGGTCGTATATGCATTCATATCATCCCCCAGGAGTGCCGTTTCCATTGCTATCTCTCTTGCTGTCCGTCTCTTGGTTCCCTTGAACATCATATGCTCAATCATGTGCGAGATTCCGTTGTTCTGCTCATTTTCATATGCAGAGCCTGTTTCCACATAAATTCCCAGTGCAACTGACCGTACATTCGGCACTGTTTCAAGCACTACTCTTATCCCATTCGACAATCTTCTAAGCTCAACCATACTGTTATTAACCTCTTGCCCTCGGATGTGTTTGATCATAGACCTCCTTCAATCGGACAACATCTCGTTTCATATATATCTGTGTCGTAGAAATGTCGGAATGTCCAAGCATTTCCTGCACAGAACGCAAATCTGCTCCATTTTCCACCAAATGTACCGCGAAGGAATGGCGAATCATATGCGGCGTAATATCCTTCTGGATTCCTGCCTTTGCCGCATACTGCTTCATAACCTTCCAAAATCCTTGCCGCGTCATCATAGAACCCTGACAATTTGTAAACAAATATTCCGATTCCTTGCATAAGGAAGCCCTTATCTCACCCATATATGCACGCAATGCCTTTTGTGCGGCTGCCTCAAACGGTATAATTCGCTCCCGTCCTCCATCATGACATCGAACATATCCCATTTCCAGATTAACATCCTCCACCTTCAGGGACACCAGCTCTGTCACCCGTATTCCGGTCGCATATAACAGCTCCAGCATTGCCTTATCCCGTATTTCCTTCGGGCTATTGCCTGCCGGCTGTGCTAACAAAAGATTCACTTCCTCAACCGTCAAGGTTTCAGGGAGCCGCTTTTCAACCTTCGGAGGCTTTAATTGCTCCGAAGGGTCCTGTTGAATCCTTCCCTTTCGTAACAAATAGATAAAAAACGCCCGAATAGACGCAATACTTCTGGAAATTGTTGCAGTGGAAAGTCCTTGGCGTTCCATATACAAAACATACGTTGTCAGATTCGTTGCTGTAATATCCGTTATTTCCTGCCTGCCCTGTTCATTCATGAAATTTTTCATTTTTTCCAAATCGCGGATATACGCTGCTACGGTATTATTACTGGAACGCTTCACCGTACGCAAATACGTTTCAAATTCCTCTATCTCTTCCCTCATCCAACAATTCCTTTCAAAATACGTCGACATAAGGCTATTATAATTAGAAATCTCTGTAAAAGCAAATATTAATTTAAAATCCATACTAACAGTTCCGGTGAAGCCCATATTTCCAATGCAATTCCTCCGATTGCCATAACAATCGGCACCAGAAACCATTGCAGCCATAAGCGAACCGGTACCTCTGTTCGTTGACGAACTTCCTCTTTTCCTACCAGAAACAGCCAGATTGCAATCGCATAGCAGATACCATGCGGTAAAAAGCATACAATTCCCAAAAACAAGCCTTGTAACCCCATCCGCATAGTTTCCACTGATAAAATGACTCCCCAGATAAATCCACCGGAAACTCCTAATACTATCATTAAAAAAATAGTGTTACAAAACAGACAAATTAGGAGCATACCAATCCCTTGCATTCCTCTTTGCTGTAACAGGTATTGCCCAAACGCTTTCCAATCACCGCCTCCCTGCCTAACGGTCACATACTGGTCTACCGCAAAGACATATAAAAGCTCCGGCTGCGTGCGTTCCAGCAGATTTACAAATACAGTTCCTAACACGATACCCACAAATATACTAATCAAAATCCATGACACTCTTTTTCCATCCATGCCTTGCCCTCTTCTCTGCTTTATTCTTGCCGCATGAATTTCTTACCGTTCGTTTTCTTCATCATGTCCGACTTGTAAATATATATGTTCCTGCTTCTGCATTTATACAACTATGTACTTAGAAAACCTGCTTCAATTGATAATATTGAATTGCAATCACAGTCTTTGCATCTACAATTTCTTTCTTGCGAATCATCTCAACGGCCTGCTCCAATGAAATATGTACAATTTCTATAAATTCCTCCGGGTCGGGATTTCGTTTTCCGGAAACCACCTGCTCTGCCAGATAAATTTCCGTTTTTTCATTGCATACACCTATTGCACCATATACCATGGCTACAAACTCCATATTCTCTGCCCGGCAGCCGATTTCCTCCTCCAGCTCACGTCTGGCACATTGTTCACCGGACTCATGCCCCTCCAGTAAGCCTGCCGGAATCTCATATACCTCTGCATCCACCGAATTACGATACTGCTTAACCAATATGAGATTTCCTTGTTCATCAATCGGCAATACCCCCGCACCGCCGGAATGCTTAATCAAATCATATACTACCGTTCTTCCGTTCGGCAGCTCCAGATAATCATCATATAATGTAACCAGTCTGCTTTTATAAACCATTTCTTCCTTTAACTTCTTATACGTTCCCATCCTATTCTCCTAAAAACACAGAATCTGCGAGTTGCTCGCAGATTCCTTTTTGTTTCACTTATTTGTCTGATTATCGTACCAGCTTTCTTTCCTCGGATACTCTGATACTTTCAACCGCTTTATGCCGTCAATGTATTCAAAAATTCTTCAAAACGGTTTAATCCCTTTTCAATGCTTTCTAAAGAAATTGCATAGGACAACCGGACATGATTCTCAATCCCAAAGTCCTCACACGGAATCAATGCTACATTAAAATCATTAATCATAATATCAGCCAGCCTTGCAGCACTTGATACTACCTCTCCCTTATACTTCATGGCAGTTGCCTCGGAAACATCAATAAACACATAGAATGCACCCTTTGGCTCTACACAGGATACGTGCGGCATAGCAGCAATCCGCTCTACCATATACTTTCTCCGCTTATCAAATTGCTCTCTCATGTAATAAATGGTATCCTGTGGTCCGTTAATTGCTTCTACCGTCGCCTTCTGAGCAATAGAATTTGGATTCGATGCACTGTGGCTCTGTACACTGCCCATCAGCTTAGCAATTTCTGTGCTGGAACCTGTGTATCCGATTCTCCAGCCCGTCATAGCATAGCTCTTTGATACGCCGCTCACTGTAATGGTGCGTGCAAAAATCTCATCATTCAGACTTCCGATACTTACATGCTCTGCACCGTCATATGTCAGATACTCATACATTTCATCCGATACAACGTAAATATTATGTTTTACAACAAAATCTGCAATTGCCTGCAATTCTCCTCTGCTATATAACATACCGGTTGGATTACATGGAGAATTTAATACCAATGCCTTTGTTTTATCTGTAAATGCTGCTTCTAATTCCTGTGCAGTTACCTTATAACCGTTTTCCTGTTTCGTAGTGACCGATACCGGTACACCGTCCTGTAATTTTACCATTTCCGGATAACTCAGCCAATATGGTGCCGGAATCAACACCTCATCACCCGGATTCAAAATTGCCGCAAATACATTAATCAAAGAATGCTTACCGCCATTGCTGATTACAATCTGCTCCGGTGTATAGTTCAAATGATTGAAGGTTTTGAATTTCTGACTGATTGCTTCCTTTAACTCCATAATTCCGGAAGCCGGTGTATATTTTGTAAATCCATCATTAATTGCCTGAATTGCTGCTTTATTAATATTGTCCGGAGTATTAAAATCCGGTTCTCCTGCTCCAAAGCCAACTACATCAATTCCCTTTGCCTTTAACTCCTTCGCTTTCGCTGTGATTGCCAACGTAGAAGAAGGTTTTACAGCTTTTGCTTTGTTCGATAATGTTAATGCCATTCCATCCACCATCCTTCGTATAATTTCCTTTTAACTCTCGCTTAACTTTTCTTATAGTAATATAATCATCAATAATTTGCAAGTCTTTTAAATTGAAAGAAACCGCCATGACGGTATCCACCATCATGACGGTAATGTTCAGTTTCATGCTTCAATGATTCAATGCATCCACTACTTTGCAACATCAGTAATACGTGATTCCCGAATTAAACTTACCTTAATCTGTCCTGGATACTCTAGTTCATCTTCGATTTGCTTAGCAATATCATGAGCCAAAATAACCATATCTGCATCACCAACCTGCTCTGGAACAACCATTACCCGAATCTCTCTACCTGCCTGAATTGCAAAAGACTTATCAACTCCGTTGAAGCTATTTGCAATAGACTCCAACTGCGTCAACCTTGTTGTATATGTTTCTAACGTTTCTCTTCTGGCTCCCGGTCTGGCTGCCGAAATTGTATCCGCTGCCTGCACAATACATGCAATCAACGATTCCGGTTCTACATCACCGTGATGAGCCTCCACTGCATTAATAATTAACGGAGATTCCTTATACTTTCTACATAAATCAACACCAATTGAAATATGGGAACCTTCCATTTCATGATCCACAGACTTACCAATATCATGAAGAAGTCCTGCCCGCTTAGCCATACGAACATCTACGCCAATCTCGCCAGCCAGCAATCCACATAGCTGTGCAACCTCTATCGAGTGCTTTAACGCATTCTGTCCATAACTGGTTCTAAATTTCATTTTACCGAGCAACCGCACCAATTCAGGATGAATACCGTGAACACCTACCTCCAAGGTAGCTGCTTCACCTTCTTCACGCATCATGGTTTCAACTTCCTTCTGTGCTTTCTCAACCATTTCTTCAATTCTAGCTGGATGAATCCGTCCATCTACAATTAATTTTTCAAGTGCAATCCTTGCCACTTCTCTTCTGATTGGGTCAAAGCTTGATAAAATAACGGCTTCCGGTGTATCATCAATAATTAAATCTACACCTGTCATGGTCTCTAAGGTTCGGATATTTCGACCCTCACGACCAATAATACGTCCCTTCATTTCATCATTTGGTAACTGAACTAAAGAAATCGTGGTCTCAGCCACATGATCGGCAGCACATCGCTGAATGGCATTTACAACATATTCCTTCGCCTTCTTGCCTGCCTCTTCCTTTGCCCGGCTCTCCATTTCCTTAATCATTACCGCAGTTTCATGTTTTACTTCATCTTCAACAGTCTTTAATAAGTAATCTTTTGCTTGTTCAGAGGTTAATCCGGAAATTCTTTCCAGTTCCTGTAGTCTTTTCGCCTGAAGTTCTTCCACTCTTGCTTTTTGCTTATCCAGTGCAGCTTCTTTTGCGGCTAAAGATGCTTCTTTCTTTTCCATTTGTTCCGCTTTCCGGTCCAAATTCTCTTCCTTTGAAAGAACTCTCTTTTCCATACGTTGCACTTCATTCCTACGCTCTTTCATCTCTTTATCAAAATCATTTTTGATTTTGAGATTTTCTTCCTTCGCGTCAAGCAAAGCTTCACGTTTCTTAGCTTCGGCGGTCTTCAATGCTTCATCAATAATTTCTCGAGCTTTATCTTCAGCTTTACCAGTTTTACTCTCTGCTACATTTTTGCGATACGCAATTGCAACAAACCAAGTAATAACTGCAACAACCAATACTATAATAGCACAAATTATATATTGAATCGGTTCCACAGGAGCACCTCCTTATTTAGTTTTCATTGTACGAATACAACAAAACAATTTTATACTTTTTTATGCATTATGTCAAGTGTTTGGAACCTACAATCCATCATTCTATTTCGTTTATACAAGCTCGTACTAATGACATAGAATATCCTTTTTTCATAAAATAGACTTTCATCTTATCTATCTGTGCCGGATTTGCTACCGTTTTGCTACGTCTGTATTTTGCTATCTCGTTTTGTAAAAGCTGTTCTTCATCATAATCTGCATCTTGCAGATACTCTTCAATCGAAGCATTGTAAATTCCTTTTCCATGCAGACGTTCAAGTATCTGCTTCCGATTCATACGTCCGCAATGGGTAGCAACATATTCTTCTACAAATCGTTCATCATCAATATAATGATATACTTTTAAAAATTCCAGTGTTTCTGCAATGATTTCATTATTAAATGCCTTTGCCTGCAACTTTCTTTTGATTTGATTTTCCGTCTGGGCATAACACGTCAGGCTACGCAGTGCATATTGCTTTGCCTGCTCCAGGCTATCATGCTTCTTCTGCATTTTTCTTATTTCCTGTCCGCTTGGTTGTTTCCGGCTCTGCTTCATCCTCCGTTTCCGGTGAAATTCCGCACTTTGTCCGTACCTGTTGTTCAATCTCGTTTAATACATCCGGATTTTCCTTTAAATATGACTTTGCATTTTCTCTTCCCTGACCAATCTTTTCACCCAGATAAGCAAACCATGCTCCGGACTTTTGAACTACATCGTTTGCAACCGCTAAGTCCAGAATATCTCCTTCCCGCGAAATTCCCTCTCCAAACATAATATCAAATTCTGCCTCTTTAAATGGTGGTGCCACCTTATTCTTAACCACCTTTACTCTGGTTCGATTACCTACTACATCCGTACCCTTCTTCAAGGTTTCAATTCTTCGTACATCCAAACGCACAGAGGAATAGAACTTCAAGGCTCTACCGCCGGTAGTTGTTTCCGGATTTCCGAACATCACTCCGACCTTTTCCCGCAACTGATTAATAAAAATAACAATACAATTTGACTTACTGATAACTGCTGTCAGCTTCCGCAATGCCTGTGACATTAATCTTGCTTGCAAGCCTACATGGGAATCTCCCATTTCGCCATCAATTTCTGCCTTCGGTACTAATGCCGCTACAGAGTCAATAATTACAATATCCACAGCACCAGAACGAACCATTGTCTCTGCAATCTCTAATGCCTGTTCTCCATTATCCGGCTGGGATATGTATAAATTATCAATATCTACACCAATATTCTTCGCATAGGACGGGTCTAATGCATGCTCTGCATCAATAAAACCTGCAATTCCTCCCTGCTTTTGCACTTCTGCCACTGCATGTAAGGCAACGGTTGTTTTACCACTGGATTCCGGTCCGTATATCTCAATAATTCTTCCTTTTGGTAAGCCACCCAGACCCAATGCCAAATCCAAGCTCAATGACCCGGTTGGTATTGTCTCAATATTCATACTGGCTCCGGAATCCCCCAGCTTCATAACAGAGCCTTTTCCATATTGACGTTCTATTTGTGCTAATGCTGCATCCAATGCTTTTAACTTATCTTCACTTGCCATAATATCCTCCTGTACCAAAACGTATGTTCGATTTTCTATTATCCTAATATATTTTACAGTTCCTGTCAACTTCTTTTTTTGTAAGCATGTTCCTCCTTCCTGCTCACCATATCATACCCCTATGTCAAACCAGTGCAATTTTCCGGATTTTTTATTTAAAATTTTAAATTCTTAATCTTCCAATCTTCCAATCTTCCAATCTTCCAATCCTCCAATCTCCACAAATCCTGTATACTATTTCTATTATCACTTATATTATAAATGAATCCGTACTATTTGTAAATATTTTATTTATATTTTTATTATCTATTGCCAGTTTTTGCGGTTCATGCTATAGTGAATACATAGAATGAATCGCACAGAAAGGGATATTATGAATATTACCGGTATTATTGCTGAATACAATCCATTTCATAACGGACATCTGTACCAGTTGGAAGCCGCCCGAAAAATGACAAATGCTGATTATGTCATTGTTGTTATGAACGGAGACTTTATGCAGCGGGGGCTGCCTGCTTTTTGGAATAAATACAGCCGGGCTGCTATGGCACTTGCCAACGGAGCAGATGCTGTATTGGAACTGCCGGTGCTGTACGGAACTGCAAGTGCCGAATATTTTGCACGAGGCAGCGTTCAATTGCTTCATGAGCTAGGTGCCGTTACGCACCTCTCCTTTGGCTGTGAATGTGTCGAGCCTGAGCTTCTGCACACACTGACAACGTTTCTGCTGACGGAACCTTCCGATTACTGTCAAGACCTGAACCGGTATCTATCTCAGGGGCTTTCCTTTCCAAAGGCACGTATGCAGGCAATTCTTGATTATTTTTATCACTCCTCCAAGCAGTGTCCTTTGCCGGTTCCGGAAGCCACCCTGACCGCTATTTTAAGTCAGCCGAATACCATTTTGGCAATCGAATACTTAAAGGCTCTGCAACGGCTTCATAGCACGATAAAACCGGTTCCCTGCAAGCGGATGGACCAAGGCTATCATCAGGAAACCATTTCCTGTGAACTTGCATCTGCAACGGCAATTCGGACCGAGTATATCCGGTATGGCTGTACCCCTGCCTTAAAGCAAGCGTTACCTCCATACTCTTATAATCTTCTGCATACAGAGCTTGAAACGCGTTCTCCGATTACCATGGATGATTTTTACCCGTTTCTTCAATATGCTCTCTGGCAGTCCAATACTTCCCTGACAGACTATCTGGATATTTCAGAGGAGCTTGCCAATCGAATACAGGCTGTCTATCGACCGGAATTTTCCTATCAGGAGCTGGTTGATTCCATCTGTCATAAGCAATTTACGCGAACACGCGTCCAACGTTCGCTGCTGCATCTTTTGTTGAATATTCGTACAGATGATATGTCCGGACAATTAGCATCCGGAAGTATGCATTATGCCCGTCTGCTCGGCTTTCGGAAGGAAGCTTCTCCTCTCCTCCGGCATCTGGCATCTGCAAGCACAATTCCTATCATCCAACGGGTTGCAGAAGGTTCCCGTATTTTGTCTAAGGAGTCCCAGCCGTTTGCAGACAGACTTTTCAAGCTGGATTTGGCGGCTGCACATTTATACGAACAGGTTGTTACCAACCGCTATCACGTTCCGGGTATTCACGAATATACACATGGCATTATCATTCACAGCTAATTTATGTTTCTGTCATATGCTACGCTTCCTCTTCATACTATTATATCAAGAAAAAGCGGCTGTGTGCTTATGCGTAGGTTATTCACTGTTTTGGTTCTGTTTCTGGTGCTGATACTGACTCTTTTTCATGCACCGCTTGTCATTTATGGAGCAAATATCGGCTTAGAACTATGGTACAGCTCTGTACTTCCTTCTATACTTCCGTTTATGATTATTACCAGTCTGCTATTACAGCAGATTCCAAATAAAAACATCTGCTTTCTTGGGCTGCTCTGTGGGCTGCCCATTGGGGCAAATCTGATTCGGCAACAGTTAGCCGGACAACATCTGTCCTTGTCTAAGGCTAACACTTTACTTTGCATTTGCAATATTACAAGTCCTATGTTTATCAGTGGCTATATTCTCCACCAGACCTTAAACGGTCAGATTTCTGCCCTCCGCTTTTTGCTTTGTATTTATATTCCGTTAGCTCTCTATGCCATTCCTGCTTTTTTGCTCCAAGCCTTTCAAAAGCCAGACTCCGGTCGATTCCATAAGATACACGCCTCTGCGATTACCCATTTTGCCAATGCTACCTCTGCGAAAGCACCTATAGCACCGGACACCCGCTCACCTGTTTCTTTGGATTCTATTGTCCGGCAATCCTTGGAAACCATTTTAAAAATCGGAATTTATATTATGCTGTTTTGTATTCTGATAGAATTTATCTTAACCTTTTTACCATCGGATTTAGCTATACTCCGCTACGCAGCAGCCTCCCTTGAAATTACCAACGGAATCCAGTTAATTGCCACAGCTTCACTTTCTTTGCAGCAAAAAACAGCCCTTATCGCAGGTCTGACCTCCTTTGGCGGTATCTGTAGTATTCTCCAGACGCAAAGTGTCATCCATAACTCCGGGCTGTCTATTTCTCATTATACGATTGTAAAGCTATGCATGGGAATTACCAGCTATTTTCTAGCTCTTTTTCTGTGTGCTTAATTATTCCCCAAATAAATCGTCTTCCTCATCCTCATATTCAAAGCTGTCATCATCCGCCTCTTCTGAAACCGGTGCTTCTTCCGATTCGGCATAGGAAGGCTCTGCATAGGACACTTCTTCCTGCTGTGCATATCCTGCCTGTGAGTATTCCGGCTGTACCGGTGTCTCTTCCGGTATAAATGCACTGTCAACATATGGCTGCTCCGGTGTTACGGAAGGCTGCTGTGCCTGTATCAGAGCCATATGCTGTTCCTCAATTTCTTTTCTGTTTGCATCAATCACGTCTGCATTATTCTGAAGTGATTCTATCAGATTCTGATAATTGGTCTTTTCAACCTCCATGGTTGTCTGCACATACTTCTGAATATCATTCAGCATTCCGGTGGTATATTCCATCATTCCCAACCGAATCTCGGCAGCCTCTGAATTTGCCTGTTCAATAATTGCATTCCGGTCCTGATTTGCCTGCTTTAGTATCTCTTCTGCCTGAATATTGGCAAGGGTTACTATTTCGCTTTCATCCACCAGTCTTCTTGCCTCGTTGGATGCTTCTGTAATAATTGCCTCTGCTCTGGTTCTTGCATCCGTCATGATGCCTTCCTTATTTCGCATAATCTTTTTACTGCGTTCCAATTCACTCGGCATCTTTAACCGCAGTTCATTCAACATAGATTCCAATTCACTCTTTGGGACACTGATTCTATCCGATGAAAATGCAACATATTTACAACTGTCTATAAACATCTCTATTTCATTAATCATGTCCTCTACGCCTTTTTTGCCCATGTCAGCTTCCTCCTAATTCTATCGCTTCATCATCTTTTCCTGAACCTTTTCAATTACACATTCCGGCACAAATGGAGAAATATCCTCACCATAACTGGCATATTCCTTTACGATACTGGAACTGAGATATGAGTACGCAAGATTCGTTGCTAAAAATACGGTATCAATCTCAGGAGCAACTATCCGATTGCTCTGTGCTATCTGAAGTTCATATTCAAAATCTGTAACTGCCCGTAAACCACGCACAATCACATTTGTATTCATTTCTTTTGCAAAATCTACCAGCAACCCGGAAAATGCCTGAATCCTGCAATTCGACAGCTCCCTAGTTGCTTCCTCCAACATATTAACACGTTCTTCCACAGAAAACAATGGAGATTTCGCACTGTTTACCAGTACACCCACTATAATTTCATCAAAAATTTCAGAGGAACGCTTAATAATATCCAGATGTCCAAGCGTTACTGGGTCAAAGCTTCCGGCATAAATGGCTGATTTCATATCCTGATTATCTCCTATCTGTTTCTATACAAAAATGTATGCTTATTCGTCTTATACTCCTTTACCCGGTGTACTTCAAAACCAAACTCCTCCGCGTAATCAAAGGCTGTATCCAGACTGGATTCTACTACAATCAAGGTATCGGCATCAATGATGGATGTATGGGCTAATGCCGCCAGAACATCCCGCTCCAATTCCTTGCGATAAGGTGGGTCCATAAAGACAACATCAAATACCAGTGAACGGCCTTCCAACAACCGAATGGCAGTCAGCACATCCTGCCCGATTACCTCTGCCCGGCTTTCCATATGTGTATGCTTCAGATTCTCCTGTATTACCTTAACGGCGGCTCTGCTGTTATCCACCATATATGTCTGTGCCGCACCACGGCTGAGTGCTTCTATCCCGATTCCGCCGCTTCCGCTAAACAAATCCAGAAATATACTGTCCGGAATCTCCGGTGCCAGAATATTAAATAACGTTTCCTTAATGCGGTCCGTAGTCGGGCGGGTTTCCATTCCCGGTACAGTCTTTAATTGTAAGCTTCTGGCAGTTCCGGCAATTACTCTCATGCTTTTTCTCCTCGTTCTGTTGCTTCCGCTTTATTGCTTCTAGTTTCCTTTTATCTGGCTCCGAATCCATTTACCGGTCTCAGACAAGTCCTCCTCACTCCATCCGGATGTTTTCGAGCAGCCGGACGATATTAATGCAGACGTTTCCGCTTTATTACAAAGACTCCATGAACAATAGCTCAATTTCTGATTGTTAATCAGCTCAAACCACTTTTCAGCCTGATTATAATCATTTGCTCCATTTCCGGAGGCATCACATATACTAAATTCCGATACAAAAATCGGCAGTCCCTTATCTAATGCATAGGTCACTTTATTCCGGATATTATCGGTGTGTGTGGCTGCATAAAAATGAATGGCAAACATTACATTTTTACTGTCTGCTAATGGATTTGCTGCCACATCATCCGCAACAATATCTACATCCTGCGACCAGGTTGGTGTTCCCACAATAATTACTGCATCCGGATTATTCTTATGGATAATCGGTATTATCGTCTCTGCATATGGACGAATACTGCCTGACCATGTCGTATTTCCGTTTGGCTCATTACAGATTTCATAAATAACATTATCATAATCTGCATATTTTGCTGACATTTCCTCAAAGAATGCCTCTGCATCCGATTGATGTACCGTCGGGTCTAAATCATGCAGAATATGCCAGTCAATAATTACATACATTCCCAGCTCTGTTGCTGCATTTACACCGGAATCCACCAATGCCTTTAATTCTGTCTGATTTCCGCCACTGCAATATCCGCCGTTCTCATCTGTATACATGGCAAGACGAATTACATTTCCGCCCCAGTCATCCCGAATCGTCTGAAACGCATCCTTGTTCACATAGTCCGGGAACCATGCCAGTCCATGTGTACTGACACCCTTTAACTGATAAGGATTTCCATTCTTATCTACCAGTTGTGTTCCCTTCACACTTAATGCTCCATGATTTTCAAGCGGAGTTCCGCTCTCGGTTGTCGGAGGTGTTACCGCCTGTGCTTCGGTAGTTGTTGCTTCCGTTGTCGAAGCTGCGGCAGACTGTGTACCATCCTGCTTCTGTCCATCGACATACAAGGCTACAATTGTCGGTGTAATTGCCGATGGGGTTGTCATATTGAAGCCAACCTCTACCTTCTGTCCTTTTGCAACTGCTGCTCCCCAGTCTTCTGCCTTAATGGTCAGCGTTGTTCCTTTTATCTCCGGCTTACAGCCCCATGCATCTGCTAATACACTGCCCTCCGGCACCTCTACCTCTGCATACCATTCTTTAACATCCTGTGTACTGTTATTCGTAAAGGCTACGTTATAAGTAGCTCCTGTCGCTCCCTGATTATCCCAACTGGCAGTAATTGAAATCTGCACATCATATTGGGACGAGACTACTCCCGCCTCGGTTGTCGTTGCTTCCGTTTTTGCCTCGGTTGTATTCTCCGAACTGACCGCACTGCTATCTGCCGACTTTGCCTGTTTCCCCTTTCCGATAAAAATTCCCACTACTAATGCTGCAGCGACCACCAGAACTGCAATAATTCCGATTATCACCTGCTTTTTATGTTCGTTCCACCACATATTACCCTCTCCTTTAGTGTCATTCTATCTGCTAGTATACTACAAATTCAATGCCATATCCAGCTTTTCCGTAAGCTTCTCATGCTGAATATGTTCAAAATCATAATTCTGACGATTCAGATACTGAATGGCACTGTTTGCCTGTTTTAGTATATCTGCATCACTGTAAATATCCGCCAATTTAAACAGCATTTCTCCGCTCTGCTGTATTCCAAAGAAATCTCCCGGTCCCCGAAGCCGCAAATCCTCGTTTGCAATATGGAAGCCGTCATTTGACCGATACAGCACATCTAATCGTTCCTTTGCTTCCTCCTTCTCGGAGGTATTTACCATAATACAATAGGACTGGGCGACTCCTCGTCCGACACGTCCTCTTAGCTGATGAAGCTGGGAAAGTCCAAACCGTTCCGCATTTTCAATTAAAATCACCGTTGCGTTGGGATTATCAATTCCAACCTCAATAACTGTCGTAGATACCAATATCTGTATCTCATTTTTATAAAAGGCTGTCATAATCTCCATCTTTTCCTTTGCCGACATTTTTCCATGCAGATATGCAATCTGTATCCATGGACTCAGGCACAGTCTTAACTGTTCCGCATACTCTACGACATTTTCCATTTCCACATCCTCTTTGCCATCTACCATCGGACAGATCACATATGCCTGATGTCCTTTTCCCAATTCCTTTTCCAGAAAATGATACGCTGTATCGCGAGATTTCGGTTCAATTACACAATTCTTGATTGGAAGACGGGATGCCGGCAGTTCATTCATAACCGAAATATCTAAATCTCCATATAAGATAATGGCAAGGGTTCTCGGAATTGGCGTTGCACTCATTACCAGAACATGCGGAGTCATTCCCTTCTCGGTAAGCTGCTGTCTTTGATGAACTCCAAATCGATGCTGTTCGTCCGTAACCACTAACGCCAGCTTTTCAAACCGCACGCCCTCCTGTATCAGTGCATGCGTTCCGATTACAATATCTATCTTTCCGGATTCCAGTTCCTGATAAATTCTTCGTTTTTCCTTTATCGGTGTTGTTCCTGTCAGCAATGCAATATGTATGGAAAATGGCTCTAACAGCTTCTGCATGGTATGGTAATGCTGCTCTGCCAAAACCTCTGTCGGTGCCATAAATGCCCCCTGGTATCCGGACTCCGCTACCATAAGCAATGCCAGCACCGCAACGATTGTTTTTCCGGAGCCAACATCTCCCTGCACCAACCGATTCATAACAGAGGCTCCCATCATATCCTGCTTAATCTCCTGAAATGCCTGTTTCTGGGCTTCTGTTAATTGATACGGCAATGTCTGAATCAATGCCTGACATTTACTGCCTTCCTTTATTACAAACGGATTCTGAAGCTTCGCCTGGTGCAATTCCAAGCGTCGCATGGACAATAAGAACAAGAAAAATTCATCAAATGCCAGCCTATGCTTTGCAAGCTTTAAGTGTGCTTCATCCAAAGGAAAATGAATCTGGCGGACCGCCTCGGAATATTCCATCAAGCCATACCGCTTCGGTATATCAAGCGGCAGGTATTCCGGCAGCTCATGTATCAGTCCGCCCACTGCCTTCATATCCTTCTGCATACGTTTATTTGTCAATCCGTCCGTCAAATGATAGACCGGCTGCAATTCCTTACGCTTTTCCAGATATTTTGCTTCGGTATAATATTCGGGATGCTCCATAACCCTCTGATGATTGCGTACGGTAATGGTTCCCACAAACACAAATGTCTGTCCGATATGAAATGTCTTTTTGATGTATGGAGAATTAAACCACACCATTTTAATGCTTCCCGTATAATCTCTTGCCTGAAAGGTAGCTATATTCAGGGTTCTCATTTTCTTTAATTCCACATAAGAATTAACAGTTGCCCGAATTGCAATCCGTTCCCCAAATGGTGCCTCCGCAAGACTTACCGGCTCCTGATAAGACAGGTAGTACCGCGGATAATGCTCCAATAAATCTTCAATTGTATTGATATGCAGCTTTCGATATAAAGCAACGGTTTTTTCGCCAATTCCCTTTATCTCGCCAACCGAATCCGTTAATTTCATAGCTTCTCCTAAAAGAAAAAGCCGTTACTCAAGTAACAGCTTTTCATAAATGTCTTATTTGAATTTACGCTTTCTTGCAGCCTCAGACTTCTTCTTACGTCTAACGCTTGGCTTTTCGTAATGTTCTCTCTTACGAATTTCCTGCTGGATACCTGCTTTTGCACAGTTTCTCTTGAATCTGCGTAAAGCACTATCTAATGTTTCGTTTTCTTTTACGACTACGTTCGACATGACCTCACACCTTACCTCCCTCCAGTTGTATATTGTGCAATACATAACTGTTTGGGTATTTTTAGCACTAAGTTAGTGTATAACAGATAGGCACATTTTGTCAACACCCTTTTGTATCTTTTTATTGAGAAATTTCAAAATTATACTCATAATTTACGATTTCATACGGGCAATCGGTTATTTTTGTTAAGGTCTGAATCGTTTTCTGGTACGAATCTTCGATTCTGCTCCAATCCTTATCCGACAAAAAGCTATAGGCTTCCCGGTTTTCATATGCTTCTATCACCGGAACTACTCCGATAACATCATCCGTCCAATATACATAGGTTGGGGCAAATCTCCAGCCGGTCAGGGTGGTTTCTCCCTGTTCCTTTTTGAAATCCATGTCCATAATCAATCCGATGTCTTTCATGACACCGTTTTCATACCGCTGACTGGATATAAAGTTTCCCAATGAATAAATAACATATCCGGTTCGCTTTGTTCCGTCAGCATCCGTAATTTCACGAATTTCCATCGGTTCTACTACGTGCGGATGCCCGCCTACGATAATATCAGCTCCTGCCTCAAATAAGCGGTCTACGCATTCCTCCTGCCACGAATCCTGCAATTCCCGGTATTCCGTTCCAAAATGAATAATCGGCATCACAACCTCTACACCGGCTTCGTCCAGCTTCCGAACCTCTTCGCACATTGCTTCTATCTTGGCTTCTTCGTAGTTATTCAGGGAATTTACGCAAAACGGTGCCGAAGACGGAACCGGGATTCCGTTTGTTCCGTAGGTGTAACAGGTAAATCCGAATGTAATACCGTCTACATCCACAATACAAAGCTCCTGCTGCTCCTCTGCACTTCTTGCGGTTCCAAGATGCTTCATGCCGATAGAATCCAGATAATCTAAGGTTGAATAGACTCCCTGCAAGCCGGAATCCAGAGAATGATTATTTGCGGTTGCCACCATGTCAATTCCGACATCCTGCAAATTATTTCCCAATACTTCCGGTGCATTGAACATCGGATAACAGGAATATCCCAATATATCACTGCTGGAACCCTTATAACGTCCCGCAAAGGTCGTTTCCAGATTCGCAAATGTAAAATCTGCCTCTTCCAGATAAGACTTCACATAGGTAAAGCTATCTGCATAATCAAAGGTATCGGTTGCCGCATCATAGCCTCTGGTAATCTGCCATTGATGCATCATAACATCCCCGATTGCAGTCAAGGACACTTCCTTTGTCGTTAAACTGGTTCTCAGAGCCTCGGTACTGCCCGACATAACTGCCGGGGTATTATAATGTACCTGATATACTTCCTGTGACTGCCGTTCCCAGATTATAACAATTCCTGCCAACAGCATTACCAATACAATGATTTCAAAAAATAATATAACTGCCTTTTTTTTCATTCGTAACCCTTTTCACCTTTATTATGCCAACTGCTCTGTAATAACCGCTGCCGCCTTTTCCAATGCCTCTGCAATACCTGCCGGATTCTTACCGCCTGCCTGTGCCATGTTCGGACGGCCACCACCGCCGCCGCCAACGCATGGTGCAATTGCCTTTACCAGATTTCCTGCATGAGCACCCTGCTTCATGGCTCCATCGGTAGCCATAACAATCAGGTTTACCTTGCCATCCTTTTCTGATGCAAGCACTACTACACCTTCTCCTAACTGGTTCTTTAACTGGTCGCCTAACTCTCTTAATCCATTCATGTCTACATCCTTTACAGACGTAGCTAAGAACTTCATATCCTTTATTACAGTCACCTGACTGGCAACATCCCCCAGCGAATCCTTTGCAAGCTTACTCTTTAAAGCTTCGTTTTCACTGGATAATTCTTTTACCTCTGCCATAAGGTGATTTAATTTTTCAGTTAAGGTTGCCGGTGTTGCTTTTACAATCTGAGCAGCCTCATTCAGTTCCTGCTCCAGCTTCCGGTAATACTGGAATACACCTTCTCCGGTTAAGGCTTCAATTCTTCGAACACCTGCTGCAACACCTGCTTCCGATACGATTTTGAAGGTCATAATATTACCGGTATTTGCAACATGTGTACCACCACATAATTCTACTGAAAAATCTCCCATGGATACTACACGTACCGTATCACCGTATTTTTCACCAAACAACGCCATAGCACCGGTCTTCTTTGCATCTTCAATCGTCATAATCTTTGTAACAACCGGCAGCTCTGCCCGAATTTCATCATTTACAATCTGCTCTACCTTTGCAAGCTCCTCTGCTGTCATCGGTGAAAAATGAGCGAAGTCAAATCGCAGACGATCCGGTGTTACCAAAGAGCCCTTCTGTTCTACGTGAGAACCCAATACCGTCTTTAATGCTTTCTGAAGCAAATGTGTTGCACTGTGGTTCTTACAGGTATCTGCCCGTTCCTGCGGACATACCTGAAGGGTTACGGTGTCTCCTACCTTTAACATACCCTTTGTTACGGTTCCAACGTGTCCAATCTTACCGCCCTTTAGCTTTATTGTCTCTTCTACCCGAAATTCTCCATCCGGTGTAGAAATCAATCCGGTGTCACCCTCCTGACCACCCATGGTCGCATAAAACGGAGTCTGTTCCACAATAACCGTACCATGCTGTCCATCTACAATGGCTTCTGTTATCTCGGTATCCGTTGTCAATACTGTAATATCAGAGGTTGCCTCCAGTTTATCATAGCCGATAAATTCAGAGGTAATAGACGGATTAATTTCATCATATACGGTTGCGTCTGCACCCATATAGTTTGTAGTCTTTCTGGCTGTACGAGCAGCGGTTCTCTGCTCCTCCATTGCCTTCTGGAAGCCGTCTTCATCTACCTCGTAGCCCTTTTCCTCCAGAATTTCCTTTGTCAAATCCAACGGGAAGCCATAGGTATCATATAACTTAAAGGCATCTGTACCGGCAAGAACCTTACTGTTTCCTGCTGCCAGCCCCTCCTCCATTGTATTTAATATAGACAGTCCCTGATCTATGGTTTTATTGAACTTGGTCTCCTCCTGTGTCAACACATTGAAGATAAATTCCTTCTTTTCCTCTAACTCCGGATAACCATCCTTGGAGCCTTCAATAACGGTCTCTGAAAGCTTTGCTAAAAACATACCGTCAATTCCCAACAGTCTTCCATGTCTGGCAGCACGACGAATCAGACGCCGAAGCACATAGCCTCTGCCCTCGTTTGTCGGCATAATACCATCAGAAATCATAAATGTTGCAGAACGAATATGGTCTGTAATCAAACGAATGGATACATCCTTTGCTTCGTCCTCCTTATATGTTACACCTGCAAATTCACACACCTTATTTCTTAATGCCTGTACGGTATCTACATCAAAAATAGAATCCACATCCTGCACAACTACAGCCAGACGCTCCAATCCCATACCGGTATCAATATTCTTTTGAACCAGCTCGGTATAATTGCCGTTTCCGTCATTTTCAAACTGTGTAAATACGTTATTCCATACTTCCATATAACGGTCGCAGTCGCAGCCTACCGTACATCCCGGTTTACCGCAGCCATACTTCTCGCCCCGGTCATAATAGATTTCCGAACAAGGACCGCAAGGACCTGCTCCATGCTCCCAGAAGTTATCCTCCTTACCAAACCGGAAGATACGCTCAGCCGGCACACCTATCTTCTTATTCCAGATTTCAAAGGCTTCATCATCATCCTGATAAATTGAAGGATATAACCGGTTCTCATCAATCCCGACAACCTCTGTTAAAAATTCCCATGACCAAGCAATGGCTTCATTCTTAAAGTAATCTCCAAATGAGAAATTACCCAGCATTTCAAAAAATGTACCATGTCTTGCTGTCTTACCTACATTTTCAATATCTCCGGTACGAATACACTTCTGGCAGGTAGTTACCCTTCTTCTCGGTGGTATTTCCTGACCGGTAAAATACGGCTTTAGGGGTGCCATACCGGAATTAATCAACAACAGACTGTTATCATTGTGTGGAATCAGAGAGAAGCTCTTCATTTTCAAATGTCCCTTGCTCTCAAAAAATTCCAAAAACATTTTTCTCAATTCATTTACGCCATAGCTTTTCACGTGTTTATCCTCCTGAATCTTACGATTGACTTCTGCCTATTCAGCCGAGGTCTCTTTTTCCTTCTTTTTATTCACTGCTTTTTTTATTCCGATTCCGGCAAATACCGCTCCAACGATTGTGCCGCCCAGAATGATTGCCTTTACGGCATACTGTACAAACTCTGCAAAAAATGCTTCCCATCCTGTCATATCGATACCCTCCTTATCTTCTCTCTACTAATTCCCTTGTAATATCTTCCCATGTCAGACCCTTCTCTACCATAAGCACCATCATATGATACAGAAAATCCGATATTTCATATTTCAATTCCTCTGCATCCGGATTCTTTGCCGCAATTACCATCTCGGTTGCTTCTTCTCCGACCTTCTTCAGAATTTTATCAATTCCCTTATCAAACAGGTAATTTGTATAAGAGCCGTCCTTCGGATGCTCCTTTCGATTTGCAATTACATCGTAGTCCTCCTTTAATATGGTTAACGGATTCTCGTCGTGGTAATCCTTCTTCACCAGCTCCTGAAAGAAGCAGGAATAGCTTCCGGTATGGCAGGCAGCTCCAACCTGCTCCACCTTTGCCAGAATTGTATCATTATCACAATCTAAGCTCAATGCCTTTACATACTGATAATGGCCGGAGGTTTCTCCCTTTAACCATAACTCCTGCCGGCTCCGGCTGTAATAGGTCATTAAGCCGGTTTCAATCGTCTTGTTATATGCCACCTCGTTCATGTACGCTAACATTAACACCTGTCCGGTTTTATAATCCTGTACCACCACCGGTATCAATCCGGCATCATTTAGCTTAAATTCCGAAAACGGAATGGCTGAGGTAAACGTGTTTACCTGAAGTCCATGCTTCAAAAATGCCTGCTTCATTTCCTGTATCTTTTCTGCATCCGAAGCAGATACTATAATTCCTTCCACACCGGTTGCTTTGACAAAATTCGCCAGAAAAGAAACATCCTCCAGCCCATCCGGAACATAAACCGCAACCGGAACATGTGCCATCTCACAAACTTCCTTGATTACATCCACATTCTCACCGATTTCTCCGTCTACCACCAGATTCATCTGTCCATAACCATAGGTACTAAGCTTTTGTGCATAATCCTTTATATTTTTTACATAAATGCCGTTAATCATTCCGGAGATTTTATCACTGCCAAATCTTCCTACAACCTCCTTGATTACCTCTTCCTTTTCTGTCATCAGACAAGCGGAAGCCGCTCCGGCATATAAGACCTTCTTTACATCCTCAAAACGCTCCGGAGACATTCGGACCGCTACCGGCACATCCACCTCTCTGGTAACTGCCTTAATTATCTCCAAATCAGCTTCTGCCTCATAGATATACTGCAATTCATCCGCTCCCGCATGAGCCAGCTTCTTTGCACTTTCAACTGCTTCTGCCTGATTTATCAATGCCGCTATCTTTATATATTTCATTTACTGCCTCCTTATATGCTGCCCTTTGTTGACAAAACATCTGTAATTCGTATGTCATAGGACGATGCTTCATCCAATGCCTTTGCAAAGGCCTTAAAGGTTGCCTCTATAATATGATGATTATTACTTCCATGTATTTGCTTGATATGCAGATTCATTCCTGCTGCATAAGAAATCGCATAAAAGAATTCCCGTACCATTTCGGTATCAAAATATCCTACCTGATCTACCGTAAAGGTCTCATCAAACACCAGATACGGGCGACCGCTCAAATCAATCGCACACAGTACCAGCGTTTCATCCATCGGAAGCATAATGGAGCCATACCGCTTAATGCCCTTTTTATCTCCTAGTGCCTTGCGGATTGCCATGCCAAGTGCAATTCCGGTATCTTCAATGGTGTGGTGGGAATCCACATACAAATCACCCTTCACAGTGGCATTCAAATCAAAAAGTCCGTGTCTGGCAAAGCTGTTCAGCATATGGTCAAAAAAGCCAATGCCTGTATCAATCGTTGTCACTCCGGTTCCATCCATGTTAAATTCAATTTTAATATCTGTTTCATTTGTTTTTCGTGTAATCACCGATTTCCGATTTGCCATCTCTTTATCCCTTCCTCAGAATCCAACTGCTTTATCTTTTGCTGCTCTTTTTTCTAACCTTCTTATTCTTTACACATTTATCCGGCTTTCTGCCTGTTACTGTTCAAATCTGACACGAATTGAGTTTGCATGTGCCGTTAACTGCTCTGCTTCCGCAAATGCAATAACATCCTTATGAATTGGCTCCAATGCCTCTCTGGAATAATATATAATACTGGACTTCTTTATAAAGTCATCCACCGAAAGCGGGGAAAAGAACTTTGCGGTTCCGTTGGTCGGCAATACATGATTTGGTCCTGCAAAATAATCTCCCAAAGGCTCGGAGCTGTATTCTCCCATGAAAATAGCACCTGCGTTCTGTACCTTTGTCATGACCTCAAACGGATTCTTCGTGACTATTTCCAAATGCTCCGATGCAATCTGGTTTACAGCATCCAAAGCATCCTCCATGGTGTCTGCCACCAGCATATAGCCAAAATTATCCAGTGACTTTGTAATAATATCCTTTCTGGATAACTGCTTTACAAACTCATCAATTTCTGCGGATACCTTATCTGCAAGGGCTTCACTGGTTGTAACCAGAATGGCACTTGCCAGCTCATCATGCTCTGCCTGTGATAACAAATCCGCTGCCACATATCTTGGATTTGCGGTTTCGTCAGCCAGCACCAGAATTTCACTCGGACCTGCAATGGAATCAATTCCAACAAATCCGTTTACTGCCTTTTTTGCCAGTGCCACAAAAATATTTCCCGGTCCTACAATCTTATCCACCGAAGGAATACTCTGTGTACCATATGCCAGAGCAGCAATTGCCTGAGCACCGCCGACCTTATAAATAGCATCGACACCGGCCTCACAGGCTGCTACTAAGGTAGTTGCACATACCTTTCCTTCTGCATTGCAAGGAGTTGTCATAATAATGCTTCCTACCCCCGCAACCTTTGCCGGAACAATATTCATCAATACAGAAGACGGATATACCGCCTTTCCGCCCGGCACATAGACACCGACCCGGCTGAGAGCCGTTACCTTCTGTCCCAGAATCGTTCCGTTTGGTTTTGAATCAAACCAGCTATACTGCTTCTGCTTTTCGTGATATTCCCGGATATTTACCAATGCCTTACGAATAACGGCTAACAGCTCCGGTTCTATCTCCTGATAAGCGGCATCTATCTCTGCCTGTGTCACCTTTACGGTCTCTGCCGTAATATGTGCATGGTCGAATTTCTCGGTATAAGCAAAGACGGCCTTATCCCCTTCCTTCGCCACATGGTCTACAATTTCCTGTACCGTTGCGACATAGTCCCCGTAATTATTCGGACTCCGCTTTAATAAGTCATTTAAAATATTCTTTTTGGTTTCCTCTGTTAATTTTACTTTTCGCATACTGTGCCTCCTGGTCATAAGTATCTATTTTGTAATCAATTCATTTAAATTATTTAATAACTCACGAATACGCTGATGCTCCATTTTCAGGCTTACCTGATTCACTACGATTCTGGCAGATAACGGACATATCTCCTCCAATACCTCCAGACCGTTTTCCCGTAATGTGGTTCCGGTTTCCACTATATCTACAATTACCTCTGACAAACCTACTATCGGTGCCAGCTCTACAGAACCGTTTAACTTTACAATCTCTACGGTTTGATTTTTCTGACTGTGGAAATAATCCTTTGCAATATTCGGATACTTGGTTGCCACCCGGATAATTTCATTTCTCTTCAGCAGTTCTCTTGCCGAAGCCGGTCCGCAGACACACATCCTGCACTTTCCGAGGTTCAAATCCATAACCTCATAGAGATTCCGTCCTTCCTCCAGAATAGTATCCTTACCTACCACTCCAATATCAGCCGCACCATATTCCACATAGGTCGGCACATCCGATGCCTTTGCCAGAAAGAACTTCACCTTTAGGTCTTCATTTACAAACAACAGCTTCCGGGTATCCGGGTCCTTCATTTCCTCACAGGTTATTCCAATCTGCTCAAGCAGTCCCAATGTCTGCTTTGCTAAACGCCCCTTTGCCAGGGCAAATGTTAAATATCTCATGCTTTTATCCTCTATCCACTCTATTCTCTTACTCATTCTGACAGGCATATGTCTGTATTCCATCTTCACTCATATATATCAGCGTTTCAAAATGCTCTCTTCTTGCGTAAATCCGGTAGTCCTCCAGTTCCTTTCGTGATGACATCCGAATCAGTTCTACTTTTTTGCCTTCCGCACGCAGGTTACATCCGTATTCAATAGCCTCTTTTTGACGATTCTGATGATACAGAACGACAATCTCGCCCTCATCAATTTCAACCGGAATGCCCTGCCGATGAATGGCATTCATCATTTCGTCAATCACAAAGCCAAATCCGATTGCCGGTGCATCCTTTCCGTACTGGCTTAATAACGCATTATAACGTCCGCCCCGTACCAGTGCCGCACCTGTACCATAGGTATAGCCCTTGAATAAAAGTCCGGTATAATACTTAAAATCACTTAGCATACTCAAATCAAATCCGACATGGGCTTCACAATGATAATATGCAAGTGCATGATACACCTTTTCCAAACGTTCAATTGCTTTTAAAGAACGCTGGTTCTGAACCAGCTCCTTTGCCTGTTCCAGCATTTCCATTTCGCCAAATAACTGGTCAAAGGATACCAATACCTGCTTTAACCGTTCCGATATATTTAATTTCTTAACATACTCCTGTAGCCCGAAAAAGTTCTTATTCTGGATATAAGCCCGAATCTCCTGCTCCTCCTCTTCATTTAAGCCGGCTTCCTCAATCACGCCCTTAAAGAAATCCACATCGCCCACTTCTACCTGAAATTCCTTTAAGCCAACTGCCTGTATACAGTTTACTACGGTTGCCAGAATCTCTGCATCTGCTGCGGAGCTGTCATCATTTACCAGCTCTCCGCCAATCTGTGTAACTTCACACAGCTTGCCCTGATGACTGATTTTATTCGTAAATGTATTTCCTTCATAGCATAACCGAATTGGAAGCTCTTCATTTTCGTAATACTTTGCCACACACCTTGCTATACTCGGCGTAATATCCGGTCGCAATACCAGTGTATTATTGTCCCTGTCAAAGAATTTGAACATTTCATTTGATGGGGCAGACCCTTTTTCTTTACTGAAAATGTCAAAATATTCAAAGGTTGGTGTCTGAATATCGTGGTAGCTGTATAATTCCAACACATGATGAATCTCACTCATGACCTTCTGCTTCCTCTTATATTCGCTGCCATAAATGTCACGTACTCCGTCCGGAGTATGCAATAACTTTTCCTTCATCTGTGTTCTCCTTTTATCAATCTTTGTTACCGTCTGCATAGTAATCTGCGTTTCCGCTCTGCCGATTTCGTACCAAATTGCCCATGCATCCGCGTATATTATACCACATTTTTTTCCTTTTACAAGTTAAAGTCCATACTTAAAAAGACCGCCTGATGCCGGGCGGCCTTTGTTTTGCATTTATTCCGGTACTCGGTAGGAAAACACTTCAATATTCGTGTATCCCATATTTCGAATGATATTTACGGAATGCTGTACATCTGCTTCATCGTTATATCCTGCGATATACGGAATCCGGATTTTACATTTATCCTGCATCTTCTGCGATACAATATAATTCAGATTTTCCAGTACCTTTTCATTTGTTTGTCCCGTATATGCCTCGTATAGCTTTGGATTCATGGTCTTAATGTCTATAATCAGACCTTTCGCAGCCGGAAGTACCTTATCAAGTTCGGCTACCTCTGCCCATAATGAGGTTTCTAATGTAATATATACCCCCTCTGGCAAAATAGCCTGAAAGTCACGAATTGCATCTGCATGCAACAGGGATTCCCCTCCGCCAAAGGTGATTCCTCCTCCGGTTGCTATAAAATAACAATAATCCTGTGCTACCAGCTTCCATAGCTCTTCCCCGGTATACTCCTTCCATACAGGCTTCTGCAATGCCTTCTGATTAATACAGTATTTACAGGATAACGGGCATCCGTATAACGCTACCAACGTTGTAACACCCTCGCCATCCGTTGTCAGACGGTGACGATTCACTGCCTGTACCCGAAATCTGCTATTCGTCGGCTCCGCCTTCTGTCTCTGGTACATACACAACATCCCCTTCTAATTCTATCACTTCCTCGGTTGTTGTAGCCTCCGTTGTTATCTTCTCGGTTGTCATGTTTTCCGTTGTGTTCCATTCTTCGGATTCACTATCCGGTTTGTACCCCTCTTCTCCTTCTAATTGCTGCACTGTGGAGGATACCTCAATATCCCCTTCTAACGTGGTTTCCGCCTGTTGGCAACCTGCCAGCCCGATACTCATAGCGGCAACTCCGGTAGCCAATGCTGCTTTTCCAAGCAATGCACGATTCAGCCGCTGCTCCTCCATCGCACATTTCGGACACGTTCCGGAGCATGGCCCTTCATAGGTACATTCGCTCTGATGCAAATCAATGCCGATTTTATCCGCTACCTTTTTCCGAATTTCCTTTAATTTCTTACATTTTTCCTTATGTATATCCATTGTAACTACCTCCCTTTCAGACTCCGTATACACTGTGTCATTATCCTTTTATATACTAGTGTCTGAACACTGCCGTTTTGTTGCAGCTATTTTTCTCTTTGCATCAAATCCCGGCTTAACGGCTCCAGATAATGAACCAATACACTGCCCTTTGCCCGAATGAAATTCTCCGGGTTCAGCTCCTTATATTCAAAATATTTCGGATGCCCCTGTTCGATTCGTTCCACATAGGTCTGAAGTTCCCGAAACGGCATATAATACAGTTCATTCTGGGTAGTAAAAAAAATGACTAAAAAACTGATTCCCTGCTGCTGTTCAAATTCCTTCATAAATTGATATTGATGCTCATGGATATTCTGCATGGAAAACTTATCCGTTGTACATTCCTTTGCATCAAAGCAAATCGGGACCCCCTGCACAACGCCGATATAATCAACCGTAGAATCCTTTTCAAAATATGCCAGAGTAATCTGACTGCTTTCCTTATCAATCCGAATCGGCTTTATCGGTGTCGGAATTTTCTGTACCAATGCCAGTCCACGTTCCCGATATTTTTCATTTGATACATTAATTAAATCTTCCAAGGTGGAGCCGCGTAATCCCCGGCTGTTCCATGTTGCCATATTGTTTCCTCTTTCTGTATACAGGCAATGCTATGGATTCATAGACACCTGCCATAGCTGCATAATAATCTGATTCCGTTCTTTTGGAAGCGGTGCGGTTATCTCCATTCCGGATACTGCCTCAAACGGTGCCTCCAAGCTTGGAAATACCATGCGATATGCATGCAGAAACTGATTTTGAAGGTGATAACGTCTGCGGTATTCCCGATTAAGTTCTTGATTTCCGTATTTGGCATCTCCCACAACCGGATGCCCGATATGTGCCAGATGAGCCCGTATCTGATGTGTCTTTCCGGTTATCAGCTTTACCTCTAATAACGTACAAGTCTCCGTTGTATATAAAGGTGTGTACTGTGTAATGATGGGAGCTGCATCCGGCAGCTTTTTATCCGAAACTATCACCCGGTTGCCCGTTTTTTCTTTCTTTAGATATGCCCGCACCTCCATGGGCTTGCATACCGTTCCGGCTACCAATGCCAGATAATATTTATCCAGTGTCCGATTATGTAAAAGTCTTGATAACATCTGACTGCCCGGCAACGAAATTCCCGCCACAAGAATCCCGCTGGTATTCCGGTCTAACCGATTACAGATAGATGGCCGGAAGGTTTCTAACTGCTGCTTCGATATAATTTCTTGTTCCAGTAAATAGCGAAGCATTGCCTCATTCATGGAATCATCCTCTGCCCTTGCCTTTTGTGATAAGATTCCGACCGGCTTATTCAGTATCATAATCTGTTCATCCCGATATAAAATATCTGCCTCAGTCAGCCGATACGTTTTCTGCCTTGCCGGTTCTCCGTTTTGTTTCTGTAAGGAAACCGGATATTCCTTTACCTGATGGAACTTCTCATAGGTTTCATCCGAAAGATATATCTGCACCTTATCTCCCGCCTGCAGTAATTCCTTCCCGGTTGCTTTTTTCCCGTTCAGCGTAATATTTTTCTTTCGCAGCATTTTATACAAGAATCCGACAGATGCCTGATTTAATACCTTTGTCAACAGCTTGTCCATCCGCTGTCCGGCTTCATTTTTTCCGATTGCCAATTCTTTCATACGTTTTCTCCAGAAACAGTCTGTGCTATACGCAAATATCCAACAGACGCTTTTTTAACCGGTCACATTTTAAGCTGACATCCGCTTCACTCACAGGACTTTTTTCAACTGCCTCCAAAAGCTCCTCAAGGGAGGTATACGAGGTTACTTGAAAATCATACCCGGTTTTCACTACGATTCCCTGCACATATTCCCGCTGTTTTTCTATGGTATACTTTTTCTCGTTTGAGCCGCCCCAGAGCAGATAAACATTCCCTTGGTCTATCACTATACACGATGCGTAGGATACTGCCTCATAGGAGCTTAATGCCATATCATACAGTATCACACAATTTTTCCGGTCTTTTAATTGCTCCTGTATCCGTTTCCCCTCTGATTCCGGCAAAGAACGGAACTTAGCAACTATTACCCATAGGGTTAAGAGCTTTGCAAACGGCAGTGCAAGTATAACGGGAATGACAATTGCTATATGCTTTAATGTCCCGGTAATCAGAAAAACAATGAGTGCCGAAATCACAATAACGGCCAATAAGCCGGATGCGTAACCACCGTATTTCTTTTTATACGCTTGTATATATCCCTGCGTTCCTTTTGTCATGTTGTATCATCCTTTTTTTATAAATGTATGGTATCTGTCTACAGCAATTCACGATAATCCTGAATCGCATAGTCTGCCTCCTGCTGTTTCTCTTCCCAAATAGCTTCCGAAGCGGCATCCGCAATTGCACACGTATGCATACCTGCCCGCTTTCCTGCCTGTATTCCTTCTACAATATCTTCAAATACAAGGCAATGCTCCGGCTCTACCTCTAAGTCCTTTGCAACCAGCAGATAAATGTCAGGTGCCGGCTTTCCTTTTTCTACCTCACAAGCAGTTCGTACAGTATCCAGCCCGGAACGAATCCCTCTTGCCTGTAATGCTATCTCTACCAGATGGCGGGAATTACTGGTTGCCACCCCCGTCTTAATTCCCATTTCTTTTAGTTTTTGAATAAATTCATAGGCTCCCGGCTTTAACGGTACTTCCTTTTCATATTTTTCTTCTGCCATCCGATTCCATGCAGCTTTCATTTCCTCAATAGAATCAGATATGCCAAATTGCTCTTTGATATAGTTTGCGGTTTCCGAGAAGCTCATGCCCGATATTTTTTGCTGTAATTGTTCCGGCACGTCCAAGCCATGCTGCTTAAAATAATCCCGGTCAATATCCAGCCATACCCACATAGAATCTACCAGTGTACCATCCAAATCAAAAATGACTGCGTGAATGTCCTTTAACATATCCTGTACCATTACAGCCACCTCCAGCCTGTCAGATATTTATTCTTCAATCTGCCATCCGCCAACTTTCCCCAGCCCAGCGGATAGCCATCTACGCCAAACAGAACCCAGCCGTTTGGTCCGTCTAATTCAATCGTTTCTCCCTTTAGATACCGTATTACCCGTTCATCCTCCACTGGAAGTGAAATCGCATTTTCATATTCCTGCATCCGGAGTGCCATTGCCAGAGATTGACTTGGTTCAAATCGATTCTTCTTTAATTCACCCAGAAACAAACCGTTTCGCAGTATCCGAAGTCCCTTTGTAACCGGCATATGCTCCGGAAGATAATATAACCGCTCCTTTTGCAGCTCCATTCGTTCTTCGTTCCAATTCCAGTCTATCCGTTGCAAAAATTCCCGCACCTCCTCCGGCAATTTCACCTTTGGCGGATGATACCAGTTCACTCCATATTCCTGCACCGATTCCGGTGTTACTTCCCTCTTTAATAAGGTCACAAAATGCCCCTCTCCTTCAATTCGATGCGGCCATAACCGCCTGCAGTTTGAAAGCTCTTCATTTCCGGTTGTTCCCCAGGAAGGATGTCCTTTATCAAACCCTTCATACAGAGGAAGGGGCTGTAATTTTAATTCTGAATCCAGTTGCAGCAGATATTCGATTGCCTGCTCATTTTCCTCCGGTGAAAATGTACAGGTTGAATATACAAGACTTCCTCCGGGTCTCAGACATTTTACCATTTCTTTCAGAATGCTGTGCTGCAAATTCACAAATAAATCCACGCCGTTTGCTTCCCATGCTTTTATCATAGAGCCTGACTTTCGGAACATTCCTTCCCCGGAGCATGGAGCATCAATCAGAATTTTATCAAAAAATCCTTCAAACCGTTGTGCTATGACATTTGACGGTTCACTGACTACCAGCATATTCTGGATGCCGAACAATTCCAGATTCTTTAATAATGCCTTTGCTCTGGAATTACTGATGTCATTGGAAACCAGCAGTCCACTTCCTGCCAGCTTTGCCGCTAATTCTGTTGATTTGCCTCCCGGTGCCGCACAAATATCCAGTACCCGGTCTCCCGGCTTTACCGGCAGCACACTGGCAGGTGTCATGGCACTCGGTTCCTGAATGTAATAAAGTCCTGCATAATAATACGGATGCTTTGCCGGCTGTTCGCTTTCCTCATAATAGAAGCCATTGGAGCACCATGGAACCGGCTCCAGATGAAATGGTGAAAGCTTCAAGAAATCCTCTACGGATATTTTTGATGTATTCACCCGCAATCCATGATGTAACGGCTGCTGTAAAGAAGTCTGATATTGTTCAAATTCTTCTCCCAGCATCTCTCGCATTCGCATTTCAAAGCTTTCCGGTAATTTCATCCTGTTCTCCTATCCTTCGTGTCTTTCATCTAGCTTAAACTTTGTGCCTTATAGCCTTCTGCTATAATGTCCAATTCTCTTCCGAATCGTTCTAATTGTTCCAAATCCTGTGTTGCAAATATCTGATAAAACTCCTCTTGTATCTTTAATACCTCTCGTTTATTTGCCACATGATACAGGTTCTGTATATTGACTAAAATATCTGCAACCACATTTGCCTTGATTGTAAACAGATTCTGTGCATCGATAATTTCATCCCGCACAGAGGACATTTCCGAATCCAATGCCACAATCGCATCGGATGCCGCATACAAGCGTTCTCTCACATGTGCCGGCATATTGCCATGATATTTGTATTGCAGTGAATGTTCTATCGTTGCCCAGAAATTCATAGCCATGGTACGAATCTGAATCTCTGCCTGCAACCGCTTCGTCCCCTCTAAGGTATACACATCATAATATACAATAATATGATAACTACGATACCCGCTCTCTTTATAATGGGAAATATAGTCCTTCTCACACTTTATTTCCATATCCTTCCGGTTCCGGATAATCTCTACTACCTTATCAATATCTTCTACGAATTGGCACATGATACGGATTCCTGCAATATCATCGATTTCATCTTCTATTTCCTCTATTGCAAGATGTTTCTTATTCATTTTATCAAGAATACTTGATATTTTCTTCACCCTGCCGACAACCTGCTCTATCGGTGAATACTGACCGTTACTTCGATATTCCTGTATGATATGATTGAATTTCACTACCAGTTCATCCACCGCAAGCTGATAAGGCGACAATATCTCCCGCCATAATTGTATTTCCATTTAACCACCCCTGTTTATGTATAAAATACCATTTGCTCTCTAGTATACCACATAATTATTCCTTTTCCAACGGAAGGCTTCGAAAAAACAGACGTATTTTCCTGTAATTTCACCAAAAACGGATACGGATTGACACTGATTTCCCTACCCGCCTCATCATAAATATAGATACCGACATGCAGATGAACCGGAAACATTCCGGTGGTGCCTTCCTCTCCATATCCGGAATCTCCCATAAAGCCCAGAAACTGTCCTGCACATACTGAATCCCCTAATTTCAGATTCGGTGCGTAAGAATCCAAATGTGCATAATAATAGTATACACCGGTCTCGGAGGTAATGCCGATTCTCCAGCCTCCAAGTGTCAGCCATCCCAGATTGGATACTACTCCATCCGACATACTGACAATCGGTATCCTTCCCGGTTCGTCTGTCTCTGCCATCAAATCTGTTCCCTCATGACGCCGATTGCCGCCAAAGGTACGTTCATAGCTCCATGAATCCTCATAATTCACCTGTGAAGAATATGTCTTTTCAATCGGATAACATCTTAGGCTATCCAAAATAGCGGTCAGTTGCTCCTGAAATACCTTCTGATAGTTTTCATGTCCAACCGTCTCCTTTTCATACAGAATCGGGTCCTGACGAAATAATTCCAAGGCAGCCTCATATCGGTTTTCATACGCCTGCTTCGTGAAACGTTCCAGTACCCTCCATTCTACTGCCAGACAAATCATCAGACAAACAAATATCAGTATCCAGCGAATCACTTCCTTCAGACCGATACCATCCCTGCATTGCATATAAATACCCCCTTCGCAAAAGATATATGCAAAGGGGGCTTTTCTCATTCCATAAAAAATGCATGTTCAAAAGAACTGCCTTACTCCACCGGCATCGTCATTATAACATCCAGCTTCATATCCTCATAACTGGTTGCATCTGTAAGGTCAATATAATAGACAATTGAACCTGGTGTATACCCCTCCGGTACGATAAATATATACCGTGAGCCTTTTCCGTAACCAGATTCATCCGTCGGCTGCAAATCCACAATCGTAAGGTTCTTTATTTCAAATCCCTGTGACATAGCATACACGATGCAGTTTGTAAGTTCCGTATCCGATGACAAATCCATATATCCGGATTCCCGATAATAACCGGAGCCCAAGGTATCGCTTGCGTAATAGCTTCCGTCACCGCTAAGTGTCAGGTCACTGGTAAGCGTCAGCGTTACTGTTTTTCCGTCAACCGGAAGCTCCATGCTGACATCACTAAGTTTTGTGTAGCCCTCTGTTGCTGCATCGATTGACTGCTGGAAAATTCCTAACATTCCGGTTCCCGTCACTGAGTTTAACATCAAATCCATCATCAATAACAGCACAGCTACAAGACTGCCAATTCCTCCAAATACTAGCCCCAGAATCGCAGGTACCTTAATCTGCTTCTTCACCAGTGCAATAATTCCCAGAACAATTGCCGTCACACAGCATAAAAGGGATAACCCCGGCACACACATAGCAAAGATACCTACCACTGCAAATACAATTGACAGAATGCTAAGCAGCTTCTTTTTCGGCTGCTTTGCAGCGACCGGAGGTACCGGACTCTGATAATTGTAAGGCGGCATCTGGTTTCCCATATTTCCCATTCCGGCATCCATATTTACCGAATCTACGGGCGGTACATCTGTCTGCTGCCGGAATATCATTCCGCATACCGGACAAACTCCGGCAATATCTTCTACTACGGACCCACACGTTTGACATTTAATCTTCATAACTCTCTCCTTCTATCTTATGTATCCTGTTGAAATCCTATATCCTGTAACCGGTTTTCACCATCTGCTGCCTGTGTTGCCAGCCGGTCACACCGTTCATTCTGCGGATGACCTGCATGCCCCTTAATCCAGTGAAACAGCACCTGATGTTTCCGCTTTGCTTCCAACAGGCGTTTCCACAAATCAATATTTTTTACGGGATTTTTGGTCCCCTGTTTCCAATTTTTCTGTATCCAGCCATCAATCCAATGCTCGGTAAATGCTTTTACTACATATTGGGAATCTGAATATACATCGACCGTACAAGCCTTGGTTAATGCCTCTAAGCCGACAATTACGCCCATCAGCTCCATACGGTTATTGGTTGTCAGCTCATAGCCTGCACTATATTCTCTCGTATGCAGGTTTCCCTTCGTATCTACATATTCCAATACGGTTCCGTAACCGCCCGGTCCCGGATTTCCTCTGGATGAACCATCTGTATAAATAACTACATGCACCCTGCTATCTCTCTTTCTCTGACATTATATCTCTCCGAATGCAACCACACAATCATGTACCAGCATACGGAATTGCTTTGCAACCCGGTCCGCAACCTCCTGTACCTCTGTATGGGACAGCGGTGTGGATGTAATTCCACATGCCATATTGGTAATACAGGAAATACCGCATACCTTCATTCCCATGTGATTTGCCACAATTGCTTCACAGGCGGTACTCATTCCACAGGCATCTGCTCCTAACCGTTCCGCCATTCGTATCTCTGCCGGTGTTTCATATGCCGGTCCGGTGAACTGAAGATATACGCCCTGCTTCATCGGAATGTGAAGCTTCTCTGCCTGTTGAAGCATTATGGTTCGAAGCTCCTTTTTATATATCTCAGACATATCCGGGAATCGCGTTCCCAGTGCCTCCATGTTCTCGCCAATTAACGGAGACGGAACAAAGGATGAAATCTGGTCTGTTATCAGCATGAAGGTTCCCGGCACAAACTCCCTGCATATTCCGCCTGCTGCATTCGTCAGAAATAAAATCTCTGCTCCCAGCATTCCCATTAACCGGATAGGCAGAACCACATCCTGCATGGCATATCCTTCATAATAATGTACCCGTCCCTGCATAATTACTACCGGAACCGTATCCACATAGCCAAATACAAATCTTCCCCGGTGTCCCGGTACAGTAGACTGTGGAAAGCCTTCTATTTCAGAATACGAAATGGTGGTTACTATTTCAATTTCATCCGCAAATGCACCCAGTCCGGACCCCAGAACCAGTGCAACCTTCGGTTGAAAATCCGTTCGTTTCCGACAGCATTCATAGCAAGCCTTTAACTTATCATATGCCTGACTCATACCCTCTTCCTCCTGTTATCGTAATAGTTGTAAGCTATTATATCAAATTTCAGATTTGATAACAACTTCCATTCCATACAATTTACTTACGATTCTTTTACAGTCTCAGATGATAATGCAGACCATGCCGCCATTTCCGTCATTTACAATCTTTTCCATGGTATCCTGAAGCTTCATCTGGCTTTCATCCGTAATTTTACCGGTCTTTCCCCGGATACCGTCCTCTACAAGTTGTTCAATGGTCTTTCCGAAAATATTCACCTGCCAGATGTCGGTTTCCCCTTCTGCCCCGATATAATCTACCAAATCCTTTGCCTGCTGCTCCGAGCCGACAATCGGTGCTATTTCAGTAGTAATCGTAGCTTTAATCATATGAATGGATGGTGCTTCTGCCCGCAGTTTCACACCATATTTATTTCCATGCCGAATGACCTCCGGCTGGTTAATATGAATCTCCTCCTGTCCGGGCATTACGCATCCATATCCCTTTAGCTTAACTGCACTTAATGCATCTGCCACCTGTTCATATTCCTTACGCTTTTCCGAAAGTTCCCGAAGCACCTGCATGAACTGATATTCATTCTCCAGTTTTACACCCAACATATCACTTAACATCTGATAATAGAATTGGTTATCTACCTGTATTACAAAATGCACGCACCCACAATCCAGTGCAATCGAATCGATTTTTATTTTTTCTATGTAATCATTCTCCGGATATTCTAATTGATACACATCCCGAACCACCTGTGTCTGCTCCAAAATATCCTGTGCGGCTGCAACTAACGAAGATTTTACCTCGGATTCTACCGGTAATGCCTCTGCCCATTTCGGGATATGGAACTCCATCCGGACTACCGGGAACTCCAGCAGTACTGCCTGAAGAATCTCACGTATATCTTCCTTCCTCAGTTGGTCTACATTCATCGGCAGTACCCGGACATGATGTGTGTGTTCCAACTGCTTTGCTAATTCTATGGTTTCATTTGCATATGGCTTTGCACTGTTTAACAGAAGAATAAACGGCTTCCCAAGCCCCTGAAGCTCCTGCATGGTCTTTTGCTCTGCCTCTAAATAGGCTTCACGCGGTAATTCTCCAAAGCTGCCATCCGAGGTTACTACAATGCCGATTGTTGAGTGGTCATGAATTACTTTACGGGTTCCGATTTCCGCCGCCTTTGTAAACGGAATCTCATAATCGAACCATGGTGTTTTCACCATTCGTTCTTCTCCGCTCTCCTCATGCCCTACTGCTCCCGGCACCATGAAGCCGACACAGTCTATCATTCTTACCTTCATATCGATTTCATCCTGTACCCGTATACTGACTGCCTCCTGCGGAATGAATTTCGGCTCCGTTGTCGTAACGGTTTTACCCGCAGAGCTCATCGGAAGCTCATCTCTGGTTCTTATCTTAATCGGCTCATCCTCAATATTCGGTAATACCATCAGGTTCATAAATCGCTTAATGAACGTTGATTTACCGGTTCTTACCGGTCCAACAACCCCAATATAGACCTCTCCATTGGTTCTTGCCTTCATATCCGCATATAAATCAAAGGCATCTACATGATTATCCATAAAAAACCTCCTGCACATCTGTCTCATATTTATCACGTACTCTGCACATGATAGATTGATACAGTATATGCAGAAGGTTTCCGGATTCATACCCAAAATATTTCTATCCTTCTGTTGTTCTTTCAACAATTATTGTCTTATACCAGCTTCCATGGTCGCTGCTTGGACATATTCGGGTTATAATATGGGTCGCCCTGCTCCAACACCGTTTTCCACTTATTCTTCATGTATGCAACCTCCCGCTGGAACCGCTGCTGCTTCTCCGGCTTCACCTCATACCCTCTGGATACCGATTCATAATGGAATAACTCCGCATACGGTGTGCAGATATTTAACAAGCCTTTTTCACGCAGTTTCAAACAGAAATCCACATCATTATACGCAACTGCCAGTTCTTCCTCGAAGCCGCCGACTGCTTCATACAGGGATTTCTTCACCATCAGACAGGCAGCCGTTACCGCACTGACATCCTGTGCAAAATACAGCCTTCCCATATATCCTACGGAACTAAACGGTTCTCCGGCATGACTGTGAACCGCAACTCCGTCCTCTCCGATTCCGATAATTACTCCCGCATGCTGAATGGTTCGGTTCTCAAAATACAGCTTTGCACCTACTGCCCCGACATCCGGTCTTTGTGCATACATCAGCATTTCTTCCATCCACGATGGGGAAATCACTTCCACATCATTGTTTAACAGCAGTACATATTCTCCGGTTGCAAATGATACTCCGTAATTATTAATGGCGGAATAGTTAAACGGATGTTCCCAACGAACCACCTTTATCTGCGGGATTTCCTCCAACAGACGATAAAATTCAAAGATTTCCTCGGTTTTGGAATTATTTTCCACAATGATAATTTCATAATTATCATACGTTGATTTCTGTACAATAGAATCGATTGCCCGGATTAAATATGCAACCTGATCTTTGTTCGGAATCACAATGGAAATCTTCGGATGCCCTGTCAGCTTATAATGGAACCTGTAAATGGTCGGAAATGCCGGTGAACTATCTACCTCTACCTCCATACCATCTCGCAGAATGCTGTCACGAACCGCCTTTTTCCCCGTCTCAATCGCATAGGTTTTGGAATTAATATCTGCCGCAACCGAATTTGGATGGGAACGCCAGAAATACAGCAATTTCGGAATATGACAAACATGGTCTGCCACATGGGTTAACCGGAGAATCATATCATGGTCCTGACTGCCGTCATACTGACTGTCAAATTTTCCTGTCCGTTCAAACAATTTTCTGGAAAACGTAGTAAAATGACAAATATAGTTATTTGCCCGCAAATTATCAATTGCAAAATCCGGCTTAAAATGATAGGTAATAATATCATTTAAATTATCTCCGTTAAAGGTAGCCTCATCTGTATAAAGGAAGTCTGCATTTTCCTGACAAATATACCGCATATTCTCATACAATGCACTTGGATGCAGAATATCATCATGGTCAAAGAAGCAGATATATTCTCCGGTTGCCATATCGATACAGACATTCGTATTTCCTGAAATTCCAAGATTTTTTTCCAGCCGCTGATAACAGATACGGTCATCCTGATAGGATTTACATATCTCCTCAACATATGCATGCTCCGCATCACTACCGTCTGCCAGACATAGCTGCCAGTTCTCATAGGTCTGCTCCCGAACCGAATCAATCATCTCTCTCAGATACTTTTCCGGTGTATTATAAAGTGGAACTAATATACTAAAGGTAATCGTCCGGTCAAACTTCGTTGTTCTCTGACTGGCTCTTGTTTCTTCATCCGGCAAAATAGATTGAATGTAATGCTTCGAGAACTTCTTAAGCTTCCTCTTCGTAATCAGCTTATCCTTCGCCTTTAATAAAGTAAGCACAAACCCATATCTTCTCAGATTTAACCAGATTAATCGGAAATAATTATAAATGACTCTGGCAGGCTTTAGCAGCTTCCACCAGACCGTTCCCCGCAACGACCGGACTCCGGTTGTTACGCTCTCACTTTCTGCCCGTTTTCGAAATGCGGAAATGTCACCTCTGCTAATAGAATTTTTTTCTATAAATGCTTGTAATTCTTCACTATATTGAATACTCATCTGCACACATACCTTTCTGATACTTCTATGCCCGGATACCATGTCCTAACCATTACGGAAACACGCATCCAAGAATTGCATCCTCCGATACATTTCCTATCTGCTGATACCGGCTGTCTTTGCTAACCTCCAGATTGTCTCCTATTACATAATATTCCCCATCCGGAAGCACAATATCACCGGTTCTGTCACCTGCCTTCGTAAGCTTCTGTTCCATGCCCAAAACTACGCTTGGAGTTCCGTTTACATATAAGGTGCCATCCTGAATCGAAACGGTATCTCCCGGCTTTGCAACCACCCGTTTGACAAGCACGCCTCGAACAGCTTCACAACGAAACGCAATGACGTCTCCGTAATCCGGTATTCGCTCCTGCTTATTTATCCATACAAATTGATGATTATGATACGTCGGCTCCATAGAATTTCCCTGAATCAGCATTAACTGTATGAAAAAGTGTGAAACCAGCCATGTAACTATTCCGATTCCCAGAACAAATGCTGTCGGTTTCAACCATAATGCCAACCCTTTTGACAATGCTTTATTTGATTTCAATATCATCCGATTCCACTTCTTTATTGCGGTTTTCATCTATTCCGAGCTTATCATTCATTTTCTTCTTTGCCTTTCTCCAGCAAATACCAATTACTGCACCCGCAGCAATTACAACACCGGCAACCGCCTGAATCACATAGGTTAACACCGACGGGTCAATATAAGCCTGTCCGGTCACACCAAACAATAGCATAAAACAAAATCCAATATAGGTACCACCTAATATAGAAAGACCAAGCTTCTTTCCTATATACTTTTTCTGTTCGTTTTCGTGATTCTGTTTCTTTTTCATGTTACGCATCTCCTTTTTTCTCTTTCGCTCTCTTTACTAATTGCTCCAATATATAATCAGCACCAACCTTACTGCTGGTTCCCAGATTGTATACATATTCTTTTACAAAGTCACCAATTTTTTCATAATAGGCATCCGATTCCTGCAATAACATATCTACACGCTCTGCAATCTCATTTAAATGCTCCAGATCCAGTGAACAGCCTATCTCATCTCTTAATAAAATATTAAGTGGAACGGTATCTATCCGCTCATATTCCGGATTCATAACCTTCATTGGGGTATTGATAAACAATACCGGCTTCTGTGTTGTATATGCATATTCATAGGCAATTCCCGACCAGTCTGTTATCATCAAATCTGCTTCAAATACTGTCTGGTTTGATGAGAAATCCGTCTGAATCTCAATATCCGGCTGATTCTCATATTTTTTCTTTAATGCCTCCATCTGCTCTGCCCTATGTCTGACATGCTGCGGATGCGGTCGCACAATTACCTGATACCCTTTCCCGGCTAGTCCGTCCAGAATCTCCTCTAGACAGCTATCCACAATATTGTCTGTCTGCCAGGAAGGTGCTATCAAAATTCGTTTCACATCATTGTTTGTCTTTGGAAGCTTCTGATAATCCTCCCGCATTTCATCCAACAGACTGTACCCCCATTCTACCAGGGTCTTATGAGGAAGCTCATATGCTGCTTCTGTCTTTTCAATCTCCTCTTTCTGATGCTTACCCACACAGAACACCGTATCATAGTGGTCCATCGAACCGGTTCGCATCGTCAGATTCAGACTATCCATACCATGCGGAATATAAATATATTCTATGTCCTTTCGAACATAGCTCCGTTTGATATGATAGTTTTCAATATCCGGCATCGTCATTGCAACGATATCCGCATCCATCTTCATCATCATGGTAATCAGACGCTTTTCACCAATATAGTAGGCACGTATTCTTGGCTGTTCTTTACTCAGCTTAAATATCTGGTCATCCGGGTCACCGGTAATGTAATGAATGGTTATATTGGAATGCTCCAATATGTATTCCACAATTCCCTTATAGTATTTATAAAAACCGCTGCTTTCTGAATAGATTACCAGATGCTTGTTGACAACCGAAAAGAACCGCTTATAATCTGCTCTCTCCCGCTTTGTATTCGGGTCTCCAAAGCGTTTCCGCTTTTCCCCGATACTTCCCAATTCCTCAAGTGCTTTCTTGCTTTTCTCCAGTGCCTCATAATCTACATAATCCTTTGGATTAATTGCCCAGTTCAAAATATAGAGCTGAGCTACTGCCATCAAATTACTTGCCATCCAGTATATTGCAACTCCAACCGGAACAAACCAGCCAAGCCACAGGGAAAGTCCAACCGATAAAATCATCATCCCGTACTGGTTCCATTTTGACTGTTCTGCCTGTAATACATTACTTGCATTCTGGCATACACACAAAATCCAGGCAGAAACGCCTGCCAGAATCGGTGAAAGAATCAGCCAGCCCTTATCCTGTGCAGGCACCAGACTTAACTGAACCCCAAGAAAATTCATATCGATGTTGCCGTTTTGCATGCCCGCCTTAATTACCTCAATCAGTCCCATTAACAGGATAATCTGAATTACCATCGGAATAATGGATGCTAATGGATTATACTTATACTTCTTATATACCTTTGATTGTTCTTCGGCAATACTATCCTTGTCACCAAAATACTTTGCCTTGATAACATTCATTTCCGGCTGCATCTTTACCATTTTTATAGAATTTTTCTGCACCCATATAGAAACCGGCAACAGTACAATTTTACTAATCAATGTAAATAAAATAATTGCCAGTCCATAATTGTGACAAATGGAATAGCATATATTCATCACCCAATCTAAAGCTATATACAATACTTTCACGTTTGTTCCTCCTACTAAATCTAATCCCTAATGTCCTTATTCCTTCCAATCATACACAATTCCGGTCGGTACTAACGCATCTGTATCCTTAGCCTCTCCGTTTGTTACATATTCCTCCATATGATTTTCCTGCTCATAATAATAAAATAAATACCGACGTTCCCGAACGCTTCCTGCTTCATACGCAAATACCTCATTTCCCGGAGCCCCATCTAATAGTTTCTGAAAGGCCTCCGGCATATCCTCATGGGAAATTGGAGTCTCTGATACCTGCATAGTATCATGTGTTTCCCCCCTTCCTTTTATAAATAAAATCGGATTCTGTCTTCCGGTTGTATTTCCTTCTACATCATATCCATGGTCCGCCATAATCACAATTGCAGAATTATTATAGACACCCGCTGCTTTTAAGGTATCCAGATACCTTCCGGTAATTGTCATTGCTGCCTCCATATTACTTTCATATGAGCCATTCTCTATCACATTTACATCGGCATCATATTGGAATGGAGTATGTGCTCCTTCAATATGGATGAATTTGAAGCACTTATCATTCGTGGTTGTCACCTCAGCCTGCTGTAAATCCTCATAAAACCGGGCATTATTAAAGGAATAGGTCGGATATTCATAATTCGTTCCTCTTAATTCCTGAAAACTTGCTCCGGTGACCAGACAATACCGCTTCATATCAAATGGTGCATAGCGAAATCCTACTAATTGCAATTCCCGCTTCATAAACAATAAAAATTCCGAAGGTGTAAGCCCCTCTGCTTCCTTTATATTTTCAAACCGATAAATACTGGAATCCAATAACGGCACTTCATCCTCATACATTCCCATACGATAGCCTCGTTCTTCTAATGTATCAAATAATTCGGCACTCTGATACACCCGCTGTTCATAATCTGTAAACGGTTCCTCATTCTGATACCACTCCCCTGATAATATAAATGGAATCGAATGCATGGTAAACGGATAGCCACTGAGTACATTCTGGTAATCCGTAAAATCAGCAAACATTTCCCGGTATTCCGGATGTGTATCGAGCATTGCGGTCATAGTTCTTGCATCCGCAGCATCTAATACCAGCACAATCAGATTTTCATTTTCTGAAAATTCATATTCATATCTGGTAGAAACATACGCATTTATCTTTCGTTCAAATGCATGATTGTTAATCATCACGCTCACCAGCGTTATTAACAGTACCGCACTTAAAAAGCAGCCAATGCCCTTTGCTATAACTAAAAATCGTTCCATATGTGCCAGTCGGATAGTCAAAATAACTGCAATTATTAAAATCACCCATATGATGAGACTCACCCATCTCTGACCCTGATATAATGTCCAGTCTACCTGTGTACCGTCCAGATGCGGAAGCTGTTTTACAAAAAAAGTACCTTGTATGTAAGATGCCAGATACCCTATCAGATATACCGCAATTCCTATTCGGTATGCCTGTACACAAATCCGGTATAGAATAAGTAAAATTCCCATACAGACTATAAATACCAGCAGAAACAGCACAAGAAGCACCGGCAGCAGTGTGACTCCATCAAACCAAAACTCCCCCTTATTGTTGCAATATAATTCCATCGGTGCATAAATACAAAACAAAAAACTAATCGCAACGGACAGTATTGCTCCTAACTGCAATTCCTTCCATGCTTCCTTTATCTTTGATTTCTTTACAGCTTCTTTTTGTTTCATTTCTTATCTTATTCCTTATCTATCTAACTGACCCTTCAATGCTTCACATAATTTTGCATTATCCTTTTGATTTCGCACTGCAATCCGTAAATATTCCCCTTCATAACCGCTTTTTCTCATTTTAGGTGACAAATCCTTAATCAATATTCCATTTTCTATCAGAAGTTTCTTCGTAATTTCGGATGCGGAATATCCATCTGTTAAGCGTAGCATAACATAATTCGCCTCTGTCGGAAATACGCAGACATGCGGAAGCTGTTTCAGTTTTTCTACAAAGATATGTCTCGTCTTTCGAAATTTCTCTAACCCACGAATATAATCCTTTTCATATTTTTCATAAATCTGCATATAAAATTCACCAAATGAATTAATATTCCAGATGGAGACATCCTGCTTCATCTCTTGGATTAATTTTACGTTTGATGATGCCAATACTCCCAGTCGAAGTCCCGGAACACCATAAGATTTTGATATACTCTTAATAACAATTAGGTTTGTATACGTTTCTAATATTTCATTATCCAGATATGTTACCTGCTCTGTCTCCGCAAAATCAATGAAACTCTCATCCAAAATAACGGTTATACCCTGTCCCTGGCTCCATTCCAATAACTTATATACCTGTTCCTGCGGTATATAATTTCCCGTCGGATTATCCGGGTTCACCAGCACTAACACATCAATCTGTTCTTTTGAACCAAATTCAATTAATGCCTGTGCGTCATAACGGAATTGCTCCTGCTCCGGCAAATATCGTACCACACTTTCCGGCTCATAGCGATTGGGATATTCCTCAAACGTAGGGCTTGCAATTCCCACTCTTCCGTTTATGGATTCCATAACTGCCTTAATTAATTCTGCAGCTCCGTTTCCCAGCAAAATATATTCCTGTTTAACACCGAAATTTCTGGCAGCCAGCAACGAATTCACATACATTCCCGATGGGTATTGTGTTAACAATGCATCAAAATTAGCAATTATCTCCTTTTTCATTTTCTCAGGAGGAAAATATGGATTTACCAGATAGCAAAAATCCAACAGCTTCGGATACCTCCAATAGCCTCCATATCTTGCCTGAATTTTCGATAATTCATCCTCCTCGGATGAAGCAAACAGAGATTCTGCAATATCCAAATCCTGCACATCGTCTATTTCATACCAGCGTTCTCCATTTAAACGCCTAGCCATAATTTCCGGCTCATCCAGCAATGTAATTACACGAAGCACCTGTTCATAGTATTCATTATTACCTAATGCTTTTGAATATGCATCCAGAAACGGCACATAGTGCGTCTGTGAAAAATGCCGGCTGAATTTGTATATATTTACGGTCTTATAATATTGAGGAATGTCTTCAAATACAAATTTTTTACCTGGAACAAATTCTAAGATTTCATCATTTTCTCCGACCTTAATAACAGTTCCGTCCATCCAACTTTCATACTTATCCACTAATGCCAGAGTCTCCCGCTCATCCTCTATTAAATCCTGCAGGATTCCTTCTTCATATATCAAATCTGACTCCAATAACAAGGTATCATCCTCAAGCAAATAATTTTTAGCTAGTGCTAAGGAATAAATATTATTCGTTTTATCATAGATAGGATTATCTACATATATGATTGGTGTTTTGATATGCAACGTTGCAATATAATCCTTTAATTTTTCCCCCTCGTATCCCACTACAATTACAATCTGTTTTAAATGACATTGTTCTAATTGATTTAGTGTTCTCTCTATCAACGTAATGCCATTTACTTTGACCATGCACTTTGTATTATTTGCTGTTAATTCCTTCAATCTTTTTCCCATTCCAGCCGCTAAAATTATCGCTTGCATCTCTTATTCCTCTCTTTCATTCTGTTTCCTTCCGTTTTATTTTAACAAACGGTATTCTGTATTATACTTTTTCCTTCTGTCGATATGCCCAGAATTTATTCATGCAGAAATTCACCGGAATTGTAATCGCCATATTTAAAAACGGAGCCAAATCCACTGCCAGCTTCTCCGGAGTTGTCAACCAGCCAACACTACCAAGCCAAGCTACTATCGGATTCAAATATTGGTCAATCCGAATCAGATTCAGCCAGAGTAACAATAGCAGCTCGGTCAAAAACAAGCCCGAAAATGAATATGAAATATAGGTCTTTATCAAAACCTTCCACCAGACACGATGTTCTCCGTCCTCGGTTTCTTTAAACACAAACCTACTCTGCAAAATAAACGCATTTAAGACACTAATTATAAAGCCCACTATATTTGCAACATGAACATTTGTATGAAATACATGATAACATATAAAATACGTTATATAGGATACAATGGTATTTGATACTCCTACCAGACCAAATTTTAGAAACTGACCTATAGATGCCCTATGCTCCTTTTTCACACTGTTCTTATCAGATATATCCATCGTACTTAATCTCCGTTTGTAATCGTCTTCCTTTGAAGCATGCTCTTGTCTGAACACATACGCTTAGAATATCAACTTTTTCACAATATTTCAAGAGCCAGTCTTCCGTTTGTAATCCTGCATACGACAAAAAAACAAGGACTCTCACCGAAACCCTCAAATCGTTCACTTGAAAACGATTCGAAACTTTACAAACTAAGATTCCCTGTATCCCTGCTTCTACATATACTATATGTATTATGCATGCATCCGCATATTATAATCCAACCGGTATTTATCGGCAATCTGCGCTATAAATTCCGAATTTGTCGGCTTTCCCTTTCCCTTTCTGACACTGTAACCGAACATCTCCTGCAATACTTCTTTATCCCCCCGATTCCATGCAACTTCAATTGCATGACGAATTGCACGTTCCACACTACTTGCCGTTGTGTTATATTCTTTTGCAATTGACGGATACAACAGCTTCGTAATATAATTCAACACAGCAATATCATGAATTGCCATAATAATTCCCGTACGAATATACTGATACCCTTTAATATGTGCCGGAACACCGATTCTCCGCATAACAGCGGTAATATCTGCCTCTAACATATTCTGTTCATATTCTGTGGATTCTGCATGCTGTCTTTTACTTTCATAGCTTCGTAACGGCACGTTCATGTCCGTTCTTCCCACATCCGGTATTTGCAGCTGTAAAATTCGATTATATAATGTATCTAACCGATAAGGCTTCATAATATAGTAGTCAACACCGCTTTGACATACACAATCCATCAGAATCGGATTGTCAACTGCCGATATTACAATTACCCTTGGAAGCTTTGGTACTTCCAGATTAGACATCAGCTTCTCCATAACTCCAAGTCCGTCTAACTCCGGCAATATCATATTCATCAGTACAACATCTGGTCTTAACGTCACAATTTCATTATATGCACTTATCCCATCATATTCGACTCCTATTACATCCATCTCACTTTTACTGTCAAAAAAATCTACGAGCTTGTTTCCCTCATCCTTGCTGTTTACAGCAATCATTAACTTAATCATAATCTTCTCTCCCTTCTACAAGTTCATTTATAATTATACATCATTCTCTGGAATTTTAGAAGAATCGACATGGAATTCATGTGGAATTTCGCGTCGAAAAAAAGCAGATTTCATCTTTTTTCTCGATTAAGTCTTCCCTTTCTCTATTATATTAAAGATTTTAGATGAACTTCGCCAACGAATAATTACGATATTCCGCCCATTCATAGTCTGACATATATTCTCCGTAATACAACCGGCTTGCCTCTTCGTTTCCATTCAACAAATCATATAAGTCACTATCTAACATATCCATATTAATACTACGATTGCTACGGGAAACCATAATTAAATTTTCAATTCCGTGCTGCTTCAGTTCCTGATAAAGTGTCCTGCATAATTTACTGCATAATGACTGTGTGGCTTCATCCTTTGGTCTGTCACTCCATAAGGTCGCTATTATCTGGTCTGAATCTACCACTCCACCCTGTCTGTCAATCAAAAGTGCAAGCAGCTCCTTTGCTTTCGGACTTTTGAATACAATTGGCTTCTCATCCAGAAACAAATCAAAATGTCCGAAGGTTCTGGCATAGATTCTTTTTTTCTTTCGCCTCGACAGCAAATGCATGGATTCTAACGCATATCGTACTTCTTCTTCCGAATATGGTTTCAACAGTATGGTAGCACTTCTTTGCTTTAATACATCTGTCATACCGACATTTATTACATCCACATATAACAGCATAATCTGATTGTCCAGCTCCAAAATCTGCCTTCCTAATTCTACACCATTCATATCCGGCAAATCTATATTCAAAACAACCAAATCCACACCATGCTCCTGTATGCTCTGTAAGGCAGTCTTTCCATCCAGATACTTTTCTGTAATTGTAACATAAGGTAAACCTGCTGATTTTTCTTCAAAGGACAGCATATCATCCAACTTTTTACCTATCAAAATTGTTCTCATGACTCGTTCACCTACTCGTTATACTGCATAATCTTTATCTGTTCCCTGCTACATATCTTATGACTCCGTTGTTTCATCTAAAATGTCATTGTCAATCAAAACGTCTCCAAATCCCACTTCCCGGACGGTTAACCCACCCAAGGCTTTTCGCTCTGCCTGGTCTTGTTCCTCTCTCATTTTTTGAACTTGTTCCAAAGGAACCCCTGTAATCATGGCAATCTCTTCCACGTCTATCTGTCCCTTTAACATACGACGTACTGTATCTGTTTTTGCTTTGTCTGTATTATTCATGACATCCGCTTCCTTTCTTGCTTACATTTTTTGCCTCTTCCTGCAGATACTGTTCATCCACGGCCAGAACCGCCTGCATAGACTCCGGTCCGGGTGCTCCAATTGTATTTCTCCGATTCACACAGGTTTCTAAGCTGATTGCTTCATAAATATCACTGTCAAATACAGGACTGACTGCACGATATTCATCCAATGTTAAATCATCCAGAGAACACTGATGTTCAATGCAATACAATACCAATTGCCCTACAATTCCATGTGCGTCTCGGAACGCAACTCCATGGTTTACCAGATAATCTGCCGCATCGGTTGCATTCGTAAATCCATGCTTTGCACTGGCTTCCATCCTCGGTACGTTAAATTTCATTGTATCTAACATACCGGAAAACAGGGTCAGACAACCCTTCACTGTATCAATCGCATCAAAAGTCCATTCCTTATCCTCCTGCATATCCTTATTGTATGCCAACGGAATTCCCTTCATGGTGGTTAATAATGCCTGTAACGCTCCATATACCCTGCCTGTCTTTCCTCTTACAAGTTCCGCAATATCCGGATTCTTCTTCTGTGGCATAATAGAGCTTCCCGTGCTATATGCATCATCCAGTTCTACAAACTGATATTCATTTGAATTCCAGATAATAATTTCCTCTGAAAACCGACTCATATGCATCATAATCGTAGATAACGCAGATAAAAACTCAATTACATAATCCCGATCTGCCACAGAGTCCATACTATTTAAGGTTGGTCCATAAAAATCCAACAGCTCAGCCGTCAGGTTTCTGTCTAGCGGATAGGTCGTTCCCGCTAATGCACCGGAGCCAATTGGACAATAATTCATTCTCTCATAGATGTCTGACAATCGTGCCTCATCACGCTTAAACATCTCCATATAAGCACCCATATGATGTGCAACAGTAATTGGCTGTGCTTTTTGCAGGTGGGTAAACCCCGGCATATAGGTATGAATGTGCTCCTGCATAATCTTATGCAGCACTTGCATCAACTGTATTAGACATTTCTGAACCGCAAGCACCTCATCTCTGATATACAGCTTCATATCCAATGCTACCTGATCGTTTCTGCTTCTTCCTGTATGCAGCTTCTTTCCTGCTTCTCCGATTCTCTGAATCAGATTTGCCTCCACAAAACTGTGTATATCCTCATATTCACAGGTAATCTGTAAAGTTCCTGCATCCACATCCGCCACAATACTCTTTAAACCTTCAATAATACTATCCCGCTCTTCCTCGGATAGAATTCCTACCGCAGCAAGCATTGTTACATGTGCAATGCTTCCTCGTACATCCTGATGAAAAAACTTCTGATCAAATGTAATAGATGCATTAAAATTATAGACTAATTGGTCCGTTTCCTTTGTAAAACGACCTCCCCATAGCTGAGCCATTTTGATACCTCTTTTCATAAATTATGAAAATTATTCTACACCAAATCCTCATATTCGACAACCCCTATCAGATTTTACCTCACATCCGATTTCTATTTTCACTCATAATTTGCCTTTTTATTATAAGTTGTCTATTTATATAACAAAGCAAGGTCATTTTATCTAATTATATTAGGGCTTCCAGATTCTCTTAGTATAAAATCTTTGCATAATTACGGATTTTTTCCAACTTTGTACTAAAGGGGTTATTTTTTTTATCCCCGGTAGTATCTTTACAGTGATTTATATAATAATAAAATGAAATTGGAGGTAAGTTATGATTGACCAGAAGAAAATAGGCATCCGGATACAGGAATGTCGAAAGAAAAAACATATCACAGCCGAAACCTTAGCAGAGATGGCAAATATTTCACCGGAGTTCCTACGTTCTATTGAATCCGGTCAAAAGGGTATGTCCTTAACTACCCTTTCCAATCTGGCTGTTGTGCTTCAGGTATCCACGGATTATTTATTATTTGGTTCTGCCTCCGAAGATAAATACTCTGTCATTGTACAGGTATTGCAGTCTTGTTCCGAAGAACGTATCTTAGCAATTTCCCATCTGTTAAAGCAGATTTTGGAATTGAACAAATAGTCTTTTATGATTCTTTCATATGAATGTCCAGCTGATTATATGGAATTACAATTCCCGCTTCATCTAAAGCAGCTTTAAATCCTTCCATCAGCTTCCATTTTGCCGGCCAATAATCTTCCGTTTTTACCCATATATGCACCAGTATTGTCATCGAGCTGTCTTCAAACGCATCTAATACAATATTCTTAGGTTCATCCGCAAGCACCATGGATTCTTTCGTAATCACCTGCTCCAGAACTGATTTTGCAAGCCGCAAATCAACATCATATTCTACCGGAATCCGAAACTCCAATCTTCGTTTTTCCTGCTTGGTTAAATTAGTCAGACTGGTATTGGAAAGCGTTCCGTTTGGAATCACAATCATCTTTCCGTCATAGGTCTGCAGACGTGTATAAAAAATATCAATGGATATTACGGTTCCTTCATTATTGTGAGTATCCTCCCGGATGTAATCTCCAATCACAAACGGCTTTAAAATCAGAATCAACACACCTCCGGCAAAATTTGCCAGACTTCCCTGCAATGCCAAGCCGACTGTTACACCCGCCGTTCCTAACAGCGTTACAAATGAAGTTACCTGTATTCCCATAATCGACACGACCGTTATGAAAATCAGCACATATAATACAATATAAATAATAGAGCTTAAAAACGAGCTGACGGTTGGATCCAGCTTTGACTTATCAAAGGAACGCCGAATCAGCTTCATAATCCATTTTGCCAGCTTTAATCCAATCCACAGACAAAGCAATGCCAGAATAACACTGCCTGCTTTTCCTACAATCCAGTTCCATGCCCGATTCCATTGCTGTTCATAAAAGCTAATATCATTTAACCCTGCCGTTATTCTTGCAACCAAGCTTCCATCCTCCTGAATCTATCCATTCTTCTCTCCAAGCTACCTTCTAATTAATATAACGCTTACCAAAATAAGAAGCAACAGGCGATTTCCATAGAAACCGCCTGATATACACTATTTATGATACTTAAAGACTGAAATTGACAATGCCGGGATGTATACGGAAATAGAGTATTCCTTCTCATCACAGGCTTCCTTCTTTGCTGTTTTCAGTGTTTTATTTCTGCGTCCTTCCCCACCGAAGCGTTCTTCTTCACTGGTAAAGATTTCTTTATATTTACCGGCATACGGTGCACCGATTTGATAATTTTCATGCTCCACCGGTGTAAAGTTGCAAACCACAATCAAGGTATCTTCCTTGCGGCTGGTCTTTCTGGCAAATACCAGAAGACTTTCATTGGATGCCGTACTGTTAATCCATTCAAATCCGGCAGGGTCATCATCCAGCTCATAAAGTGCCGGCTCCTGCTGATACAAATGATTCAGTGCCTTACAATAATCCCGGATACATACGTGTGCATCAAATTCAAAAATTCCCCAATCCAGTTCGTCCGATTCGTTAAATTCCTTAAACTGTGCAAACTCCTGTCCCATAAACAATAGCTTCTTACCGGGATGTGTCATCATAAAGCCGTATGCTAACCGGAGATTTGAAAATTTATCTTCATATCCTCCCGGCATTTTTGCTATCATAGAGCCCTTTTCATGCACCACCTCATCATGGGAAAGCACTAGAATAAAATGCTCGCTGTAAGCATATACCATGCTGAAGGTCAATTCGTTATGATGATACTTCCGATACAATGGATCCAGCTTCATATAGCCTAAGAAATCATTCATCCAGCCCATGTTCCACTTAAAATCAAAGCCCATGCCGCCTTCCGCAACCGGATGTGAAATCATCGGCCATGCGGTAGATTCCTCTGCAATCATAACACAGCTTGGATACCGCTCCTTCATCACAGTATTTAACTGCTTTAACATCTCAATGGCATCCAGATTCTCATTACCGCCATAAGCATTTGGCATCCAGTTTCCAAACTCTCTGCCATAGTCCAGATACAGCATAGATGCAACTGCATCCATCCGAATTCCATCCACATGATATTTATCTGCCCAGAACAGTGCATTTGCAATCAGGAAATTTTTAACCTCCGGCTTACTGTAATCAAAAATATAAGTACCCCAATGCGGATGCTCACCCCTTCTGGGATCCTCATGTTCATATACACAGCTTCCGTCAAAACGTCCCAGTCCATTATCATCCTTTGGAAAATGTGCAGGAACCCAGTCAATAATAACCGCAATCCCTTGTCTGTGCATATAATCTACAAAGTACATAAAATCTTCCGGTGTACCGTAGCGAGAGGTCGGTGCATAATACCCGGTTACCTGATAGCCCCACGATGGGTCATACGGATGCTCCATGACCGGCATTAATTCTATATGCGTATATCCCATTTCTTTCATATACGCTGCCAGTTGCTCTGCCAATTCCCGATAATTAAAGTATTCCCTTCCGTCTGTCGGACGCTTCCATGCCCCCAGATAGACTTCATAAATAGACATCGGCTGGCTCTGCGGTGTCTTATTTTCTCTTTCCCGCATCCAGTCTGCATCGTTCCATTGATATTGCCGCAAATCCGTCACTATGGATGCATTACATGGTCGCAACTCAGATGCATTTCCATATGGGTCCGTCTTCATCTTCAGCTCGCCGCCTCTGGCACGTACCTCATACTTATATATTTCATGAACCGTTACTGCCGGAATAAATAACTCAAAAATACCGGAATACGGAAGTCGTCTCATTTGATGAATCCTGCCATCCCAATGATTAAAGTCTGCGACAACACTCACCCGTTCTGCATTCGGTGCCCACACTGCGAACAACACACCGGCGACTCCATCCACCACCATCGGATGAGCCCCCAGCTTTTCATAGATTTCGTAATGCATACCCTCATTGAATAAGCTAATATCGATGGGGTCAATTACCGATTCAAACATATATGGGTCATAAATATCAACGGTTTCGTCTGATTCTGTAGTTAATCGCAATTGATAATCAAACCGTTTACAATTGGGAATCCGTACAGAAAAAAAACCGGCAACCCGCTTTGCCTCCATCGGATATTCTTTTCCATTCTTTTTATTTATAACCGATACCGCTTTCATTTCCGGTTGAAATGCATTTACAAATAAATCATCAATACACTCATGCATTCCCAAAATATGATGCGGATTATCATGCTTTGCTTTTACCAAAGCATCTACTTCCATCCAGTTAATTGCAAATACATCTTTTCTTGTTCTCATGCTTCCACATCCCCCTATAACTGATGTATAAATATGCCGCTTCGTAGCTTCGGCTCAAACCATGTAGACTTTGGCGGCATTAACAATCCCGCATCTGCCACCTGAAATAGTTCTAATATGGAAGTCGGATACATAGAAAATGCCAGACACATATCACTCTCTGCCCTTCGTTCCAATTCCTGTAAGCCCCGGATACCACCTACAAAATCAATTCTCTTGTCTGTACGCGGGTCAAATATCTTTAACCGCTTTTCAAATACCTCACGCTGCAGGATAGACACATCCAGTCCCTCTACCGGATCCTCAGAGCAAATATCCTTATGTGCCTCTAATCGATACCACTGATGGTTCAGATACATTCCAAAGCTTCCCTTATGGTCCGGACTTACCGGTGAAGCCTCTTCCACTATCTCAAAGGAGGTTTTCAGGTCTTCTAAAAACTGTTCCTCTGCCATGCCAGCCAAATCCTGAATCACACGATTATACGGCATAATCATTAACTGATTGTGTGGGAACAGTACGGATAAAAAGTAGTTAAATTCCTCTGTTCCATCATAATCCGGATGCTCTGCCCGTCTTTTAAGTCCAACCTTAACTGCGGAAGCTGCCCGATGATGACCATCCGCTATGTATATATTCTGAATCTGTTCAAAGCCATCTGCAATTTGCTGAATATCGTTATCCTCATTCACAACCCATACTGCATGTCCGATTCCATCGGAAGACACGAACTGATATACCGGATCCTTTTTCTTTACCCGTTCCACAACGGCATCTATAACAGCCTCTGCTCGATATGCCAGAAAGATAGGACCTGTCTGTGCATTACAGGTATCTACATGCCGGATACGGTCCTGCTCCTTATCTTCTCTGGTATTCTCATGCTTCTTAATTACATTGTTCTGATAGTCATCAATGGACGCACAGGCAACAATTCCTGTCTGTGCCCGTCCCTCCATTGTTAATTCATAAATATAATACACCGGTTTCTCATCCTGTATATAAATGCCATCCTGAATCATGGCATCTAATAGCTCCTTTGCTTTCTGATACACCACCGGCGAATACATATCCATTGTATCATCAAACTGTGTCTCTGCCCGGTCTACCCGCAAAAAAGAGAGCGGTTCTTTCGCTACCTCTTCCTTTGCCTCTGTTCGATTATATACATCATACGGCAATGCAGCTACTCGATTCACAACATCTGCTCTTGGACGGAATCCCTGAAATGCTTTTATTACTGCCATGTTTCACTGTCTCCTTTGCATATTTCTTCCGTTAAATACATATACAGATGGTACCATTTTACATCATGTACCAGAAAATTCCAAGTAAAATAGCTATATTTCTACGAGGTCTACAATAGATCCGCAACCTCTAATACCAGTTTTCTTGATAATTCCCAGCCAAGGCAAGGGTCGGTTATGGATTTACCGTAACAGCCTCCGTCTACCGGCTGATTTCCGTTCTCAATATAGCTTTCCACCATAACACCCTTTACTAATTTCCGAATATCAGCAGAATGCCGCATACTGTGTAATACTTCTTTTACAATTCTAGGCTGCTCTGCCCATCGCTTTCCGGAATTATTATGGTTTGCATCCACGATACAAGCCGGGTTCTTTAATTCAAACTTATGATACAGCTCTACTAACATCATCAAATCCTCGTAATGATAATTGGAAATGGACTGACCATGTTTATTTACGGCACCTCTTAAGATACAATGCACCAAATCATTTCCGTCGGTCTTTGCTTCCCAGCCGGTATACAGGAAGGTATGCTTCATCTGACCTGCCATACAGGAATTCATCATAACGGTTAAATCCCCGCTTGTCGGATTCTTCATACCTACCGGAACCTCCATACCGGAAGTCACAATTCGATGCTGCTGGTCCTCTACACTTCTTGCTCCGATTGCCACATAGGAGAGAATATCCTCCAGATACTGCCAATTCTCGGAGTACAGCATTTCATCTGCTGCAGTTAATCCGGTTGCCGCAATTGCATCAATATGCATTTTCCGGATTGCCTTTACGCCTTCATACATATCCGGTGCCTTTTCCGGATCCGGCTGATGCAGCATACCCTTATAGCCTGCACCGGTGGTTCTCGGCTTATTAGTATAAATTCTCGGAATAATTAATATTTTATCCTTTACTTCCTCCTGTAACTTTGCGAGTCTCGTTACATAATCCAGAACCGCGGTCTCGTTATCGGCGGAACAAGGCCCGATTACCATAATAAACTTATCCGATTCTCCGACAAATACCTGTCGAATCATCCGGTCCCGCTCCTCCTTTATCTTCTTTAATTCTGCCGTCATTGGAATTTCTTCCTGTAATTCCTTCGCTGTTGGAATTTCTTTCACTAAATGAATTGCCAATTTGTCATGCCTTCCTTTCTGTCCTTCTGTTAATCGTCATTTTTTTTCGGTGGATTGCAAAACTTGCTCTTATTTATCTCATAGAATACTATACCAACGCAAACCATGCCACCAACAATATTTCCCAATGTAACAGGGCCTAAATTACTAAGGTAGCCGCTCAGGGATAAGGTTTCATGAATCTGATTTGCTGTTATACCATATGCTTCCTCTGCCGCCTGCACATATGCCGGATTCGTAGCTGCCAGAAGCCCTGCCGGAATATAGAACATATTTGCAACACAGTGTTCAAAACCGGAGGTTACAAATGCCATAATCGGAAACAGGATGGCAAACAGCTTTCCGATAATATCCTTTGCGGTTCCTGCCATCAGGATTGCAATACATACTAAGATATTACATAGGACACCGGATGCAAATGCGGCTGAAAAGTCAAGGTCACATTTTCCCAACGCAACCTTAATGGTATACGCTCCCAACAGTCCGGAAGAATAATTCCACTGTCCGGAGAAAAAGGTAAGTGCCGTCACCAGAAATGCTCCCAGCATATTGCTGAAATAGACCACCACCAGATTCTTTACTACCTGCCATACCGTTACCTTTTTGTCCATAATATCCATAATCAGCAGACAGTTACCGGTAAACAATTCTCCTCCGACCAATACAATCATCATCAGACCGACCGGGAATATCAGACCTGCCACAAGTCTCGCAATGCCTACATTTGCAATATTATGTACCGCTACATTCGAGGCTTCTCCACCCAATGCAATAAAGGCTCCTGCCATAACTCCCATAAAAATCATTTTCCAGATATTTAAGTTCGCTTTTGTAACACCTGCCTTTATATTTCCGTCTATAGTTTCCGCGGGTGTATTATAGATATTTTCCATCCGTATATCTCCTTCTCTTTTTATAAATCAGTTTATTGTAACACACGCAACATATTTTGCAAACTGTTTACAACCGTCAGTTCCCGAATTGTAGAGCGATTTCCCTTGAAGTGAAATTTCTGCCAATATACCTTATCCTTATAGAAAATTCCAACATAGACCAGACCTACCGGCTTTTCCTTCGTTCCGCCATCTGGTCCTGCCAAGCCGGTAACAGCAATAGCTACATCTGCTTTTCCGTGTGCGGCAGCACCTCTTGCCATCTGCTTCACCGTCTGCTTTGATACGGCTCCATACTGCTGTAAGGTCTCATGCTTTACTCCGAGTTCTTCTTCCTTTGCCTCATTCGCATATGTGACAAAGCCTCTTCCAAACACCTGTGAAGCTCCCGCTACATTCACCAGTCTGGCTGCAATCAAGCCACCTGTACAGGATTCGGCAGTCGTAACCGTCAACTGTAATTCCTTTAGCCGCTCTATGACCCGCTCCTCAATATGTTTTCCTTCTTTCAGCGTAATCTGGAGTTCCTTCATTTTCATATGCTTCACCTACCACTTATTTTGTTCCGTTTGCCAGCACTGACCGATTCTTAACCAGATAATCTATCAGGGAAATAATTGTCAGCAGTAAGGATACATAAATCAATATCTGTTCTGCTATCGTGATTCCCGTAGTTGCCGCCGGAAAATTCTCACTTAAATTGACAATCAACAATATTACCATCAGCATCTGGAAGGTTGTTTTGAATTTGCCCCAATAGCTGGCGGCAATTACAATACCATTATCCGAAGCAATCAGACGAAAGCCGCTGATTACAAACTCTCTGGCTATAATCACAATTACTACCCACGCCGGAATCCGCTGTAATTCAATTAACGCTATCATAGCAGAGCAGACTAACAGCTTGTCCGCCAATGGGTCCATAAATTTTCCAAAATCCGTTACCAGATTTTGTTTTCTTGCAATTCTTCCGTCAAAAAAATCTGTCAGACTGGCAATTATAAAAATTGCTACCGCAATCCATTTTCCTGCCGGAATCCCCGGCACCATTAATGCAACCAGAAAAAACGGAATCAATATTACTCTGAAAATTGTTAATTTATTCGGCAGATTCATATATTACCTCTCCAATCAAATCATATTCATTTGCATCGGTAATCTTAACCGATACCATATCTCCGGATACCAGTTCCTCCTCGGAATTAACAAATATATATCCATCCACTCCCGGTGCTTCCCGATATGAGCGTCCTAAATATACATTTTCCTCGTATAGATACCCTTCAATCAAAACCCGCAGGCATACTCCTATCATGTTCTTATTTAAATCCCATGAAACCTCCTGCTGTAGCTCCATCAGCTCAGCCTGCCTCTGCTTTTTTACCGCTTCTTCTATCTGATTCGGATATTGGGCAGCCCTTGTTCCTTCCTCCGGAGAGTAGGTAAACACACCTAAGCGTTCGAACTCCATTTCGTCTACAAAATCAAGCAACGCCTCATGCTGTTCCTTGGTTTCTCCCGGAAACCCTGTAATTAAGGTTGTCCGAATTGCAATATCCGGTACTGCACTTCGTAGCTGGTCTACCACTTCCCGAATCTGCTTCTGATTCGTTCTTCTTCCCATTGCCTTTAATATGGCATCCTCGGAATGCTGTATCGGCATATCAATGTAATGGCAGACCTTCGGCTCCTGTGCCATTGTCTGAATTAATTCCTCCGTAATTTCCTCCGGATAGCAATACAACAGACGAATCCATTGAATCCCTTTCAGCCGACATAATCTCCGCAATAATTCCGGCAAGCGTTTTTCACCATATAAGTCCTGTCCGTATACCGTAGTTTCCTGTGCAACCAGCACCAGCTCCTGATACCCTTCCTGTGCCAGCCGTTCAGCCGTTTCCAGAATATCCTCCATCGGTATACTTCTATAATTTCCCCGTAAATACGGAATAATACAGTAGGTACAACGTTTGCTGCAGCCTTCTGCAATTTTTAAATATGCCATGGCGGTTCCGGTTGTAACCGTCCGCTCTGTCATATGCGGCGGCAGATATTGAATATCCTTACAGCAGACCACCTTCCTGCCATGTAACGCTTCATCAACCACCGATACAATGTCATCAATATTGGTAGAGCCTAAGATAGCATCTACCTCCGGTATTTCTGTCTGGATTTCCTTCTGATACCGCTGTGCAAGACAGCCGGTTATGATTAACGCCTGCAAGCGTGCAGTCTTTTTTAATTCAGCCAGCTCCAATATTGTATTAATACTTTCTTCCTTTGCATCATGGATAAAACAACAGGTATTTACAACAGCCGCATCCGCTTCCTGCTCATCATTCGTAATGTTATACCCATGCTTCTTTAACAGATTTAACATTACCTCGCTGTCTACCAGATTTTTATCACAGCCCAGGGAAACAAATAATATGTTCATCTTCTATCCTCTGTTATTTCCTTACTTTGCCTCTCGAATCTGAACCGCATCCACACAATTATGCATCAGCATTGCGATTGTCATAGGACCTACGCCACCCGGAACCGGAGTAATGGCTCTTGCAACCGGCTCTACGGATTCATAATCCACATCTCCGCACAGCTTATTGTTTGCATCCCTGTGGATTCCCACATCAATCACAACTGCCCCTTCTTTTACATAAGAAGCATCTATCATTTTCGGCTTTCCGATTGCTACCACCAGAATATCCGCACGTCTGGTTATCTCCTTCAAATCCTTTGTTCTGGAATGACATATCGTAACAGTTCCGTTTTCCCGCAACAGAAGCATTGCCATCGGCTTTCCGACAATATTACTTCTTCCGATGATAACACACTCTTTTCCTTCGATTTCAATATTACTTCTCTTTAATAATTGTATAACTCCCGCCGGCGTACAGGATACAAAGCCCGGTTGTCCGATACTGAGGGCTCCTACACTCTGCGGATGAAACCCATCCACATCCTTCTTCGGGTCGATTGCCTGAATAATATGATTCTCATTTATGTGCTTTGGCACCGGTAACTGTACCAAGATTCCGTAGATGCTGTCATCCTGATTTAAGGTATGAATAATCTTTAACAGCTCTTCTTCCGTTGTTTCCTCCGGTAATTCATAGGCAACGGACTTGATTCCGATATATTCACACGCCTTTTTCTTATTTCCCACATATACGGTAGATGCCGCATCGTTTCCTACCTGAATGACCGCTAACGCAATTTCAATTCCCTGCTTACGATACTCGGCAACCCGCTCCTTTAACTCATCCTTAATCTGTTTGCTGATGACCTTTCCGTCAATTACCTTTGCCATATACATCCTCCTTAAAATAATCCTATTGTCTTTCCTGTTTCATCGACACAGATTCGTTCTGCCGCCGGATGCTTCGGCAATCCCGGCATTGTCATAATGGTACCGGTAATTGCTACCACGAAGCCTGCACCTGCACTCACATAAACCTCCCGGATATTAATTTCAAATCCACTTGGTCTGCCTAATTTCTTAGGGTCGTCGGATAAAGAATACTGGTTCTTTGCCATACAAACCGGAAGGTTTCCATAGCCTAAAGCTGTAATTCTGGCAATCGCCTTCTTTGCGGCAGGTGTATAGCTGACACTTCCTGCACCATATATTTCTTTTGAGATTGTCTCTATCTTTTCTTCCAGTGACAATTCCATATCATATAACGGTGTATAATGACTTTCCTTATTTTCCAATGTGTGCAAAACTGCCTCTGCCAGTTCCAGACCGCCTTCGCCGCCCTTTTCCCAGACCTCTGCCAGAGCAAAATCACAATCCCGCTCCTCACAGAAATTCTTAACAAAGCTCAGTTCCGCTTCGGAATCTGTTACGAACCGATTCAAGGTTACTACAATCGGCACACCAAATTTCTTCAGGTTCTCAATATGCTTTTCCAGATTTACGATTCCCCGGCTGAGTGCATCAATATTTTCCTGTCCCAAATCTTCCTTTGCCACTCCGCCATTATATTTTAAAGCTCTGACCGTTGCAACCAGTACAACCGCATCCGGCTTCAAGCCTGCCTGTCTGCATTTAATATCCATAAACTTTTCAGCACCCAAATCGGCACCAAATCCTGCTTCCGTAATCACATAATCTGCCAGCTTCAATGCGGTTTTCGTTGCCCGCACACTGTTACAGCCATGTGCAATATTGGCAAACGGCCCACCATGTACAATTGCCGGTGTATGCTCCAAGGTCTGAATCAGGTTTGGCTTTAACGCATCCTTTAATAATACCGTCATAGCTCCCACAGCCTGTAAATCCTTGGCTGTCACCGGTTCTCCCTGATAGGTATATGCCACTATAATCCGGCTGAGCCGTTCTGACAAATCCTGTAAATCCTTGGCAAGACAAAGGATTGCCATAATTTCAGATGCCACCGTAATAATGAAGCCATCCTGTCTGACAACACCATCCATCTTTCCGCCCATACCAATCACGATATTCCTGAGTGCTCTGTCATTCATATCCAGACACCGCTTCCATACAATCTGCTTTGGGTCGATTCCCAATGCATTTCCCTGCTGCATATGATTATCAAGCATAGCTGCCAGTAAGTTATTGGCAGAGGTAATTGCATGAAAATCTCCTGTAAAATGAAGATTCAAATCCTCCATCGGCACTACCTGTGCATAACCACCGCCGGCAGCACCACCTTTAATTCCAAAGCATGGTCCCAGTGACGGCTCCCTCAAAGCAATCACGGCACGCTTATTAAGCCGTCCGAATGCTTCACCCAGACCAACCGTAATCGTCGTCTTTCCTTCTCCTGCCGGAGTCGGATTGATTGCCGTTACCAATATCAGTTTCCCATTCGTGCGTCCTTCTATCTGCTCAATTAATTCATTGCTTAGCTTTGCCTTATATTTTCCGTATAACTCCAAATCATCCTGTGCAATTCCCAGTTTTGCCGCCACATCCTGAATCGGCTTTAACTCTGCTTCCTGTGCAATTTCAATATCTGTCTTCATAACTATCCTTTCACACTTCCTTTATCCTTATTCTGCTACTATGCCTACATGCCATCCTACTCAATTCCCTGTCAGATGTCAAGTTTCCATAAATTCCTCTAATTGCTCCGGAGACATCAGTATGGTTCTCGGCTTCGTTCCTTCATCCGGTCCCACGACACCGGCTTCTGCCAACTGGTCCATAATTCTTGCCGCACGATTAAACCCAATCTTAAATCTCCGCTGCAACATTCCGATAGATGCCTTGTCACTTTCTATAATTACCTTTGCCGCTTCCATAAAATATTCATCCCGTTCCGGTCCTGTGCTTCCCGAACCGGTCACTGTGTCGGAGCCGGCAGATGCCTGTTCTAACTGTGTCGTAATCTCTGCATCGTATGCGGTTTCCTTTGCCTGATTTTTCAAGAACTCTACCACCGCACCGACTTCCTCATCCGATACAAACGCACCCTGCACACGCACCGGCTTCGGAAACCCGGTTGGATAAAACAGCATATCACCCTTACCCAGCAGCTTCTCCGCACCTGCCATATCCAGAATAGTCCTCGAATCCACCAGTGAGGATACCGCAAAAGCAATTCTGGACGGTACATTTGCTTTGATTAAGCCGGTAATAACATCTACCGATGGTCTCTGCGTTGCAATTACCAGATGGATACCGGCTGCTCTTGCAAGCTGCGATAATCGTACAATAGCATCCTCTACCTCTCCGTGGGCTACCATCATCAAATCCGCCAACTCATCTACTATCACAACTATCTGCGGAAGCTTCTTTAATTCACTTTCCTCCGCTCCTACCTGTGCCTGCACCTCTTCCACCTTCTTATTATATCCCTTCAGGTTCCGCACATTATATTCTGCAAACAACTGATACCGCTTTGTCATTTCAACTACTGCCCAGTTTAAGGCTCCTGCCGCTTTCTTCGGGTCTGTAACAACCGGAATCAACAAATGCGGAATTCCGTTATATGCCGTTAATTCCACAACCTTCGGATCAATCATAATCAGCTTTACATCCTCCGGATGTGCCTTATATAAAATACTCATAATAATCGTATTAATACATACGGATTTACCGGAACCGGTAGCTCCGGCAATCAGCAGATGCGGCATCTTTGCAATATCCGCAACCATAACCTGTCCACCAATATCTTTGCCGACTGCAAATGCAATATCGGACGGGAATTTCACGAAGCTGTCATCCTCAATTAAGTCCCGGAACATAACTGCCACATTTTCCTTATTCGGGATTTCAATACCAACCGCTGCTTTTCCCGGAATCGGAGCTTCAATTCGAATATCCGAAGCCGCCAGATTTAACTTAATATCGTCCGCCAGACCGACAATCTTACTGACTTTCACACCCTGTTCCGGCTGTAATTCAAATCTTGTAACCGCCGGTCCGCAACTATAATCCGTTATGGTAGCCCTGACTCCAAAGCTGTCTAAGGTGCTTTGAAGCTTCTGCATGGTTTCCTGTATGTAGCCGTCATTACTTTTCTTTCCGCCCTTGCCCTTTTGCAGAAGGTCATATGGTGGAAATTGATAATCCCGTTCCGTTCTGTTCTGATTTCTGGCTACTGTTTTCTCTTTTACAACAGGCTTTGCGGAAGCCGCAGGTTCTGTCTGCTGCACCGGCTGTAGCTTCTCGACCGCTTCCGGAGCTGCTGTTTTCGTTTTGCTTTCCGGTTGTATGGTCCGCTTTTCCCGGTGTTTTTGTTCCGGCTTTTTTCCCTCATTTGCTGAAAGTTCTGTCACGTCCACCTGCATTGTCGCATTTGCATTTACAGTTGCATCCGGAGTGAGCGTTGTATCTGCATCCATGTCTACATCCATATCCACGTCTGCAATTGTCATGGTAATTTCATGAATTTCTTCTGGATTTTCCGTTCCCTTTTTCCGGAAGGTATCCTGCTTTACCGTTCCTTCCTGTCCCTGTTCCGGCAGTACCGTCATATTTCGAAACAGCCCTTTCTTTACTTTATGCCGGAACCGGTTGTATTCCGGTTCCTGATTGCTGACCGCTGCTTCCTTCTCTAATTCCTCTTTTGCCTTTTCCTTTTCTGCTGCTTCTTTTCTCCGCTCCTGCTCTTGTCTGTAGGCTTCCCGTTTTAACTCCAACTCATTCTTAGCCTTTTCACGCTGCTCCTGTCTGGCACTTTCCCGTTCTGCCCGCTTTGCTGCCCGGATTTCCTCCAGTGTATTTCGTTCTTCCTTTTTTCGTTCCTGATATTCTTGTCCCTGTTGTTTTGCTTCCTCAAAGCCATCCATCAGGCGGACACCGCTTTTCTGTAATAATTTAATTACCGATTTCTCCGTTAAAAGAATCACCATAACCACCGCAAGCACGATTACAACCAGCCACGTTCCGGCAACACCGATACCGCTTTGCAGTAAAAATGTCAGACCGCCGCCGATAAAGCCGCCACCCGACTTTTCTTTCAATGCTGTCATATATAATTCACCAAGCGTAACACGTTCCGGCAACCTTACGATCAATTGTGCAATCATGGAAATATCCAGACACAAAACTGCCGCATATACCGTCTTACGAATGGCAACCGGAGAGAAACCATTTGCAAACAAAAATGCCATCCCGACAAATATCAGAATTGGCAGTCCGTATTCTATCCAACCGAATACACCGAACAAAAAACCGCTGATTGCATTTCCGATACTGCCGCAGGCACCGAAATTACTGATTTCCAAAAATATTGCAACCGCAAGTGCTACAATCAAAAGGATTTCATAGCGAAATCCCATTTCCTGTGTACCTCTTGCGTTTCCTGCCTGATTCTTCTTTGCAGTTGTCTGTGTCTTTCTGCCCTTCTTATTCTGAGCCATGATTCCACTCCTTTTAATCTCTTATGCTACGAAATAAAATACTACCGATGCAATGCCGACAATCAGGCAGTAGATAGAAAATATCATAAACTTCTTCTTTTTTACTACCAACAGCATCGTCTTAATGCAGATATATCCAACAATGCCGGCTACCAGCATACCTGCCAGATAATTCCAAATCATTCCGCCTGCAAATTCGCTCATGGAAAAATCCTTTAATTCCAAAACCATAGCACCAAGAATAGCCGGAATCGACATAATAAAAGAATATTTAACTGCAAATTCCCGATTAAATCCGCTGAGCAAGCATGCCGTAATAGTGGTTCCTGAACGGGAAAGTCCCGGCAAGGTAGCTACGCCCTGTGCCAGACCGATGACCAGCGATTGCTTATATGTAGCCGTTTCTTCTGTAATAGTTCCCTGCTTTGCACGGTCTGCAATAAACAAAACAATTGCAGTCAGAATCAGGCAGATTCCCGGCAGCAACAATATTTCAGATGCGGAGCCGATTACCTTTTCCAATAAAATGCCTAAAATTCCGGTTGGAACCGTACTAATCAATATCATCAATACAAACCGCCGATATGTTGTCGTTAATACCGGCTTATATGGCTTTTTCTGCTCCTGCTTTCGAAATAAGTTACCAATCCATAACACTGCATTCGCAACCCAGAGACCGACCATACAGCAGCCGTTTACAAACAACTCTTTTACATCCTTCCAATATACAATACAGATTGCTATTAAGGTTGCCAGATGCAGCATTACATCATAGAGCAGACCGGTATCCACGGATATATGAAAAATATTCTTAAATATTGCCAGATGTCCGGAGCTGCTTACCGGTAAAAATTCAGTCAACCCTTGTATTAAACCCATAATAATTGCTTCCAGAAAACTCATTATAAGATCCTCCCTTTATCCATTTCTGAATCATTGTTTTTCTATCATGTGATGCAGATGTTCTAATGCTTCGTGTATGCCACCGACTGCATCAATTAAGCCTTCCTGTACTGCCTCTTCTCCTACCAGCATGGATCCAATATCCTTTACCAACTGCTCATTATTCATCATAATCTTACGCAATCTGGCTTCATCAATATCGGAATGAGCCACAGTAAATGCTATAATTCTATCCTGCATTCGTTCAATGTACTCATAATTCTGCTTCACTCCGATTACCATTCCATTCATCCGTATCGGATGCACCACCATCGTTGCCGTCGGTACAATAAACGAATAATCCCCGGAAACCGCAAGCGGCACACCAATGGAATGTCCTCCGCCCAGTACCAACGTTACCACCGGCTTATGAATGGAGCTAATCATTTCTGCCATTGCAAGCCCTGCCTCTACATCACCGCCTACGGTGTTTAACAGAACCAGCACACCATCAATCTGGGAATTATCTGCTATCTCCGCCAGTATCGGCAGCACATGCTCATACTTCGTGGTCTTAGAGCTTGACGGCAGGCATTCATGCCCTTCAATCTCACCGATAATATTCAACAAATGAATCCGGTGTTTGCTCTCATTTCCGCTTAATGTAATCTGACCGAACTCCTTTACCAGATTTCCGGTTGTTTCCTCCCGCTTTCGTTCCTGTCTGGATGTTTCTTCCTTCTCCTCCATATACACCTCCGCTAACAAAGTTTAAGAAGAATCCCGTTCGGATTCTTCTTTTATCAGTATATGGAATTTGAAAAAAAATATACAGTTTACCGCAGGCACCGGGTTATTACAACACCCACTACAATTCCCAGAATCAGTCCTATCAGCACCTGAATCGGTGTATGTCCAACATATTCCTTCAATATTGTTTCCGTCCACTTATCCCGGCTTGTCTCATCCAGCTTTGCCTTAATATCTTCATTTTTAATTAAGATATTAAGAATCGCTCCCTGTTTTCCGGTTTGCAGACGTACATTCATTGCATCATACATTACAATAATAGCAAACACCGTTGCCATGGCAAATTCAAATGAATCCGGTCCATAGGTCAACAGAGTTACCGTTGCCAATGCTCCTACTGTTGCAGAATGTGAGCTTGGCATACCGCCCCCGCCAACTACCCGTTCCCAGTCCCATTTCTTTGTCATTGCCAGATTAATCAATACCTTCAGTACCTGTGCAATGCACCAGCCAATGACCGGACCTACCAGTACGGGATTGTGTAATGCACTTTGAAACTCATTCATGTTCTCGTCTCCCTTGATTCCTCATCTGTATAGAGTTTACATCATAACTTCTATCTCATTTACCTCTGATAACATATCCGCTGCAAGATAATCGCCCTGAATTGCCTTACCGTTCACAACCATACCGGTTACACCACTTTCTTTTCCGTTCGGATTCTTAACCGTAATATTTAACCGCTTATCTCGGAACCATTTCTGAATCTCAAATTCCTTCCAATCAGCCGGAATGGACGGTGTAATTCGTAAACCGTTGAAATCCGGTCTCATTCCGAGAATACCTTCCACACATCCTACCATAACTGTTGATGCGGTTCCCGTCAGCCAATGTACATGGGCTCTGCCCTCAAACGGACTTTCCACACTTTCTGTAAACTGTCCATGGCAATATGGCTCCAGTTTTCTGATTTCTGCACGGTCATTCATGGATGCCGGTGAGCTTTCCTCAAAATATTCAAATGCCCGGTTTCCATGTCCCATTAATGCCTCTGCCAAAATTATCCAACCCTGCGGCTGTGAGAAAATACCGCCGTTTTCCTTTGTAGACGGATTAAACAGCAGCATCAACGCTCCGTCAAATGCATGGTCCACATAGGACGGTGCCATTAATCTTACACCATACTGAGTATTCAATTCCCGATGCACAGATTCCAATGCCAGTTCTGCCTGCTCCTTGGATGCTAATCCGCTGATTACAGACCATGACTGTGGGTTCAGCCACATATTTGCCTCCGGGTCCTTTTTTGAACCGATTACCTGTCCATCCTCCTTAAAGCCACGAATATAACGATCATCCTCCCAGCAAAGCTTCTGTAAGGTATCCTCTAATTCCTTCTGGATCTTCGTTATATAAGCTGCATACTCTGTATCCTGTCTGTCTTCTGCAATCTTCTTCATCATACTCATGGCATAATATAACTGCATGGCAACAAAGGTGGATTCCCCAAGCTTACCCAGACGTAAGCAATCGTTCCAGTCTGCATGCAAACCTGCCGGCATCCGGTGATTTCCAAGATGATTCATGGAGAAATCAATTGCCCGCTTCAAGTGGTCATATACGGTTCCCTCTCCGCCATTTGCATACAGAATCACCTCATCCAGAAATGCTTCATTTCCGGTTTCTGCAATATACTTATATATCGTTGGGAACAGCCATAACGCATCATCCGCACGATATGCCGGATGTCCGGTAGCCTGTACATAAGAAGCATCATCCGGTGTATCCTCATGACCGGCATTATGTGTGAATTTTACCAATGGAAGTCCTGCTCCGTTATCTACCTGTGCCGACAACATAAACCTTATCTTTTCCAGGGCCATTTCCGGTGCCAGATGGATGATTCCCTGAATATCCTGTACGGTATCCCGGTATCCGTATCCGTTCCGCAGACCACAATAGGTAAAGGATGCAGCTCTAGACCAGATAAAGGTCATAAAGCACTGGTATGCATTCCACGTATTTATCATATTATTAAAGGAATCACTCGGTGTCTTAACCTGTAAATGATTTAATTTCTCATGCCAGAAGGTAATTAATTCTTCCAGCTCTGCCGCACAAACCTTTGTTACCTCCTGATAACCGCTCAGAATCTTATCTGCTTCTGCTTCCTTCTTCTCACCAAGAATAAATGCAAGCTCCTTTGTTTCTCCCGGTGCCAGCTCCAATATCGTCTGTAATGCACCACAGGCATTTTCATTATAATTCAAAACATCACCACAGGAACCGTTCTCTACTGCAACCGGATTTCCGTATCCATGGTATCTGCCTAAGAAGCTTTCTTTATCTCCACAGTAGGATGCCACCCTCTGACCTGCCAGAGCAAAGAACCGGCTGGAGCTGTTGCTTCCGTTAATGGCATGACGATTCACATTTTCGTTAATTAACTGCATGATTTTATTGGTCTTAAAATATGTTCTGGTAATGAACAGTGTATACTGCAGATTCACCTGATCCTGTTCGTAATTTCCCTCATTCGTAAATTCACAATAACCGAATACCGAAATCTTTCTCGGACGGTCTGACTGATTTGTTACCTTCAGATTCCATACCTCATGTGTCTTATTCAACGGAACATAGTATAAGGCTTCTGTGTGAATTCCTGCATAGTCCGCATGCATATTTGTATATGCGGTTCCATGATGACATTCACTCTTATACTCCTTTACGTCCTTTCCTACCGGCTGCCACGATGCAGACCAGTAATCTCCGCTTTCATCATCCCGCAAGTACATATAACGTCCCGGCTGGTCAAAGCTGTTAAATATATACCGAATAACTCTGCCGTTTGCACCGCTTTTTACGAAACTGTAACCTCCGGCATTATTTGAAATAATTGCACCGTATTCCGGAGAGCCAAGATAATTTGCCCAAGGTGCCGGTGTATCCGGTCTGGTAATTACATACTCTTTATTATCCCCATCAAAATAACCAAAATTCATATTATGTTCTCCTTTATATTTTTTATCAGCGTACACGAATCCATACTGGCTTATTATACCAAAAAAGCCTGACATCCGCAAGGGACAATCAGGCTTTTCCATTTCAGATTCTATCTGTTTTATACTTCTGTCTGTGGTTCTGCGTCCTTCAGGCTCAGACTAATCTTGCCCATTTCTACGCCAATACATTTTACCCGGACCTTATCACCGATATTTACAACATCTTCTACTTTGGCAACACGTTCCTTGGATAATTTTGAAATATGAATCATACCGTCCTTATTTGGTGACAGCTCTACAAATGCACCATACGGCATAATCCGGACTACAGTTCCATCATAGGTCTTTCCAACCTCAATCGGATCAACAATGGAATGAATAATTTCCATTGCCCGGTCAATTCCCGCACGTTCAATTCCGCAGATATATACGGTACCGTCATCATCAATATCAATCTTTACATTTGTTTCTTCAATAATCGCATTAATTGTCTTACCCTTCTGACCGATGATTTCACCAATCTTCTCAGGGTCTACCTTCATCTGCTCAATCTTCGGTGCATACTCACCTACAGTCGGACGCGGCTCTGCAATTACAGGAGTCAATACATTGTTAATAATATACTCTCTTGCTTCTTTAGTTCTGGCGATAGCTTCCTCTACAATCGGACGGGTCAGACCATGAATCTTAATATCCATCTGGATTGCAGTAATTCCGTCATGTGTACCGGCCACCTTGAAGTCCATATCTCCGAAGAAATCTTCCAAGCCCTGAATATCGGTCAATACGATGTAATCATCATCGGTATCTCCGGTTACCAGACCACAGGAAATACCTGCCACCTGCTTCTTAATCGGAACACCGGCTGCCATCAGAGACAATGTAGATGCACAAACAGATGCCTGTGAGGTAGAACCGTTGGACTCAAATGTCTCGGATACAGTACGAATTGCATACGGGAATTCCTCTTCACTCGGAAGAACCGGAACCAATGCCTTTTCAGCTAATGCACCATGTCCGATTTCACGCCGTCCCGGACCTCTGGATGGCTTTGTCTCACCAACGGAATAAGATGGGAAATTATAGTGATGCATATACCGCTTGCTGATCTCATTCGGATCCAGACCGTCAATCTTCTGAATCTCGGATAACGGAGCTAAGGTACATACATTACAAATCTGTGTCTGACCTCTGGTAAACATACCGGAGCCATGTACTCTCGGAATAATATCAATCTCTGCCGCCAACGGACGAATCTGATTGATTGCACGACCATCCGGACGCTTATGGTCTTTTAATATCATCTTACGAACGGTCTTCTTCTGATACTGATAAATTGCCTCACCCAGAACAGCCAGCCATTCTTCGTTATCGGCAAATGCTTCTTCCAGCTTAGCGGTAATCTGACGAATATTTTCCTCTCTTACCTGCTTTACATCGGTAAATACAGCTTCCTCCATCTCTTCCGGTGTAACGATGGCTTTCATAGCCTCGAATAATTCAGCAGGAACTGCACAGCTTACATATTCATGCTTCGGCTTACCAACCTCTGCTACAATCTGATTAATAAATGCAATGATTGTCTGGTTGATTTCATGTGCCTTGTAAATTGCCTCAATCATCTGAGCCTCCGGTACTTCATTTGCACCGGCTTCAATCATAATAACCTTCTCGCTGGTGGATGCAACCGTTAACTGCAGGTCGCCTTCCTTCCACTGCTTCTGTGAAGGATTTACAACAAATGCTCCGTCAACCAATCCAATCTGTGTGGTTGCACATGGACCATCAAACGGAATATCCGAAATGCTGGTTGCGATTGCAGAGCCAAGCATAGCTACTAACTCCGGACGGCACTCCGGATCTACAGACATTACCATATTATTCAAGGTTACATCATTTCTGTAATCCTTTGGGAATAACGGACGCATCGGGCGGTCAATTACACGCGAGGTCAGGACAGAATTTTCAGATGCCTTTCCTTCTCTCTTGTTAAAGCCTCCCGGAATCTTTCCGACTGCATACATCTTTTCCTCATATTCTACGCTTAACGGGAAGAAATCAATTCCCTCTCTTGGCTTTTCAGAAGCGGTTGCGGTAGATAATACAACCGTATCTCCGTAATGCATAAATGCACATCCGTTTGCCTGTGCACCGACACGACCAACATCTACACGGAGTGTTCTGCCGGCAAGTTCCATTGTAAATTGCTTATACATATTTGTTTCTCCTTTTTTCTGATTTTGTATAAGACACCGAAACAACTAAAAAACGCACTGCTTTCAATGCCCTTTTTAGCAGTCTCGGTGGTTGTCTTACACAATCTGTTATAGATTACCATATTTCAAGCAAAAGTACAAGCAGGCAACTGATTTTGTTTTGCCCTTTTCCGCTTCTTATAGGTTGACTTCAATTATTCCGGGTTTTACAATGTAACTAACCAATTAAATGCGAACCATCTTTTATAAAGGAGGAATCTATATGTTATTGACAGACAACATGAAAAAAATAATGTTAGCAGGCATCGGTGCAGTCGCTGTTACTGCAGAAAAATCCAAGGAAGTTATCGACGAGCTGGTTACTAAGGGCGAGTTAACGGTAGAGCAGGGCAAGATTCTGAATGAGGAGCTTAAGCATAAGGTAAAAGAAACCATCAAGGATAACGTACAGGTGCAGGTCATCCGGACGGAACCGGAGCAGCCGCCAAAAGCAGATTCCGTACTCTCACAAATGGAGCAATATTCTCCGGAGGAGCTGGCTGCGTTCCGGAAAAAACTGGAAGAATTAGAAGCAGGCAAGGATAAGCAGGAGTTATAACCATGACATACATCATTCAGCGTGAAAATAAAAAACGGTTACAGGAAATCACACAGATTATTAAGAAGTACGAGTTGGTTAAGAATGGCTTATCTCCGGAAGCCTTCCGGCTGATTCTGGAGGATTTAGGTCCCACCTTCGTAAAACTGGGGCAGATTATGTCAAAGCGTACCGACATTCTGCCCCCTGCTTATTGTGCGGAGCTGGAAAAGCTTTGTATGGAATCAAATCCCCTGCCTGTTTCTGAAATTACAGAGGTGATTGAATACGAATTTGGCAGACCTGTTGAAGAGCTTTTTTCCAGCTTTGATGAGGTGCCGCTCGGTTCAGCCTCCATTGCACAGGTTCATGCCGCTACCCTGCCGGATGGCCGGCGGGTGGTTGTAAAGGTGCAGCGTCCTCATGTGGCAGAAACCATGCGGGAAGATATTTCTATTATGCGGAAATTAATTAAACCCTTGAAATTCGCTCCTAGCGTTGGCGGTGCCGTTGATTTCAAAATGCTGTTAGAGGAATTGTGGAATGTTTCCCAACAGGAATTGGACTTCCTGATAGAAGCTCATCATACCCAGCAGTTTCAGGAAAACAACAAAGATATTGTCTATGTTACCTGCCCGCATATCGAAGAAGCCCTGACTACCTCCCGCGTCCTAACCATGGAATTTATTGACGGCTTCTCCATTACCAACCATGAACGGTTACAGGAGGGAGGCTATGATGTTAATGAAATCGGCTCTAAGCTGACGGAAAATTATATTAAACAGGTATTGGATGACGGTTTCTTTCATGCAGACCCGCATCAGGGAAACATCATGATTCGGGAGGGTAAAATCGTATGGATTGATATGGGTATGATTGGCACCCTTTCCTCCCATGACCGTACATTATTAAAAGATGCAGTCAAAGCCGTTGTCCGAAAGGATAACAACGAAATCATACGTGCCATTATGGCACTGGGTGCAGTGAAGGGTGAGCTTGATTACACCCGCCTGTACTCGGATATTGATATGCTCTTAGACCGTTATACCTCTATTGATTTGGGGGATATTAATCTCGGAACGCTCTTGCAGGATGTGATTCAGGTGGTAAATGAAAACCACATTGTCCTGCCGCCCGGCATTTCCATGCTGGCAAGAGGGCTTCTGACTATTGAGGGCGTATTAGCCTCTCTTTCTCCTGACATCAATGCCGTTCAGGTTGCAAAACAGCATGTCATGAATGAAATGCGTCTAAACCATGATGTTAAAAAAGAACTGGAGCGTGCCGCCCAATCGATATATGTTTCTGCGGAAAAGGCACTGGATATTCCGGGACTGACTACAGACTTATTAAATATGACGCTTCGCGGGCAGACCCGGATTAATTTAGACCTTGCAAGCTCGAAGTCCCTTATGGAGCAGTTTAACCGAATTATGAACCGGTTAATTGTCTGCATTATTACAGCGGCCCTTTTGCTGGCCTCCAGTCTTATCTGTACTACCGATATGCAGCCCAAAACATTAGGGATTCCGACTCTCGGCTTTCTCGGCTACCTTGCTGCCGTTATTCTGGGAATCATACTGATTGTGGTTTCCCACCATCGAAAAAAATAATGCATGGAACAAATAGAACGAGCCATTGAAGAAATCAAATCATTTCAAAAAAAGAACCATCCGAGCAGGAAGTTCCTGTCCGGATGGTTCTTTATCTTAATTACTTTCTTAAGCCTAACTTCTCAATCAAGGTTCTGTAACGATTAATATCCTTTTTCTTTAAGTAAGCCAATAAATTTCTTCTCTGACCTACCATCTTTAACAGACCTCTTCTGGAATGATGGTCATGTGGATTTGCCTTAAAATGCTCAGTTAAATCGTTGATACGTGCAGTTAATAATGCAACCTGTACCTCCGGTGAACCGGTATCACCCTCTGAACGACCATACTCTTTGATAATTTCTGCTTTCTGTGCTGTTGTAATCATGTGTTTGTTCCTCCTTTTTTATTATACAGCCTACACTAAGATACGGTCGGAGTGTCCGATACCCGAGCGTTGGCTACATCACAACGTTGTCATAATACCATACATTACCGTATTTGTAAACCTGAAAATCCTTCTATTTATTTTCTGTTTATCTCCTATTTGTCATCCGGTGTAAAAGACCGGTTATAAAATTTGCAAATCCGGTCCATTCTGGCACTCATATTTTCAAATATTCCATCCACCAGTGTCAGTGCAACCATGGACTCTACCACCACTACCGCACGCGGTACAATCACAGGGTCATGTCTGCCTTTAATCGATACGGTAATATCCTCTCCGGACCGATTGACGGTATTCTGCTCTCGAAGAATCGACGGTGTCGGTTTAAAGGCAGCCCGCACAACAATCGGACTTCCGTCACTGATACCACCTAAGGTACCACCTGCATGATTGCTTTTCTTTTTTACCTGTCCGTCCTGCATATAAAAGGCATCATTATTCACAGACCCGATTGCCTGTGCTGCCTCCATGCCATCTCCGATTTCAAATGCCTTTACCGCACCAATGGATACCAATGCCTTTGCCAAATCAGCATCCAGCTTATCAAATACCGGTTCACCGATACCGGCAGGCATCCCGGTCACTACGCATTCAACGATACCGCCGACCGAATCATGCTCCCGCATCTTATCCTCCAGATACAAGGCTGCCTGCTCTGCTGCCTGTGCATCCGGCATATATAAGGCATTCTTCCAAAGCTCTGCTTCATCGTAATTCTGATAATTAATACAGACCGGACCAATCGACTTCGTATAAGTAACCAGCTTTATACCTAAGCTTTGCAATATCTTTGCGGCAATTGCTCCCGCAGCAACCCTTCCGATGGTTTCCCGTCCGGATGACCTTCCTCCGCCCCGGTAATCCCGAAAGCCATATTTTTCATCCAAGGTATAATCGGCATGTCCGGGTCTGTAATAGCCTGCAATCTCACTATAATCCGCAGAACGTTGGGTCTGATTCTTAACAATCATGGAAATCGGGGTTCCGGTGGTTCTTCCTTCAAAGATTCCCGACATAATCTCCACCGCATCTGCTTCCTTTCTCGGTGTTGTATATTTTGACTGTCCCGGCTTTCTCCGGTTCAAATAGGTCTGAATGTCGGCTTCGGACAATTCCAGTCCTGCCGGGCATCCATCCACTACAACGCCAAGCCCTGCACCATGCGATTCTCCCCATGTTGTCACCCGAAATAATTTGCCATATACCGAACCTGCCATATCCGTTCCTCCTGCCTGTCTTTTCCTTCCGCTCTGTCAATTATTTTCCTTCGTAACGAATCACCGATGCAACATCATAGCCTTGCAGGGCATCTCTTCCTTTTAAGCCTGCCAGCTCCATCAAAAATATAACCTTTACGACTTCTCCGCCCAGCTCTTCCACAAGCTCTGCTGCCGCCTTCATCGTTCCTCCGGTTGCTATCAAATCATCTACCAGAACCACCTTCTGCCCCGGCTTAATCGCATCCTTATGCATTTCTATAACCGCGGTTCCGTATTCCAGTGCATACTCCTTGGATACGGTCTCTCTCGGAAGCTTACCCTTCTTCCGAACCAGAACAAACGGCTTATGCATATTATACGCAATCGGCATTCCGAATATAAAGCCTCTGGACTCTGCACCTACCAGCACATCAAAATCCACACCCTCCAAAAGAGACTGCAAGCTGTCAATTGCCAGTTGTAAGCCGTCCGCATCCTGAATCACACTTGTCACATCCCGGAACATAATGCCCGGCTCCGGAAAATCCGGAATGGTAACTACATAATCCTCTAATTTTTTCATAGCCATTCTCCTTTATCTGCTGTTTTCTTTCTCTGTTATGTTACGACCAATCATACGGTGTATTCTGATATACATAATAATTGAGCCAATTTGTATACAGGGTATTGGCATGACACCGCCATGACTTAACCGGTGCCTGCTGCGGGTCGTTATCCGGATAATAATTAACCGGTATATGCGGATTGAGTCCGCGTCCAACATCCCGCTTATATTCCAAATCCAGTGTAACCGTATCATATTCCGGATGCCCTGTCACGAATATATTCTTACCGCCATCCCCGATTATTAAATACGGTCCGGTTTCCTCGGAATCCGCTACGATTTCCAGATGTTCATTTGCCTGAATGTCCTCCCTGCGGACACCGGTATATCTGGACTGCGGCACCAGAAAAGAATCATCAAAGCCCCGGACCAGCGGTGTCTTCTTATGGAAAGTATAATGCTTAAATACTCCTGAAATCTTTTCCGAAAGCTGAATCTTCGGAATTTCGTACCGATAGTAAAGTCCCGCCTGTGCTCCCCAGCAGATATGCAGCGTAGAGGTTACATTCCGCTCGGACCAATCCATAATCTCAGTTAATTCCTTCCAGTATTCCACCTGTTCAAATTCCATCTGCTCTACCGGAGCACCTGTAATAATCAAACCGTCATACTTTTTATCCTTAATTTCTTCAAAGGTCGTATAAAAGCGTTCCATATGATTCTTTGCAACATGCTTTGCTTCATAGGAATCTGTCCGAATCAAGGTAATATTTACCTGTAACGGTGTGTTGGACAGGCTTCGCATTAACTGAAGTTCCGTATCCTCCTTTAACGGCATCAGATTCAGAATCAGAATAGACAATGGTCGTATATCCTGTGTCATTGCCCGGTCTTCATCCATCACAAATATATTTTCTGCTTCCAGTATCTTTTTTACCGGTAAATCATTTGCTATTCGAATTGGCATTTCATGTTCCTTCTTTCTTACTATTTCTGCATACGGTTTATAACTGTATATCTATCTCCTACGCTTCCAGCATTGCTATAAATTCCTGCTCGGAAATAATCGGGATTCCAAGCTCCTTTGCCTTCTGATTCTTCGAGGAATTCGATGTTATATCATTGTTAATCAGATAATTGGTCTTAGACGTAACTGAGCCTGTCACCTTACCGCCCCGCGACTCAATCACTGCCTTTACCGCATCCCGGTTATCAAACTGCGTAACACTGCCGGTCACTACAAAATTCAAGCCTGCAAATATCTGCTCCTGCTCCTCTGCATGGTCCTGCTTGAAATGGATTTCCTTTCGTAATTCGCTTATCCGGTGGCGGTTATCCTCATTTTCAAAATATGCCACATAGGATTCTGCAATTACCTGTCCGATACCCTCTATCTCCAGAAGCTCCTCTACGGATGCATTCTGTACCGCATCAATCTGGTTCTTAAAATGTTTACAAATCATCTTGGCGGTTGCCACTCCGATGTTCATAATTCCAAGACCGTACAGGAATTGCGGTAAGGTGGTCTCTCTGGATGCGTTAATGGACTTTTGCAGATTCTCATAGGATTTCTCTCCATAGCCTTCCAGCACAACGATCTGCATCCGGTATGGCTCTAACCGGTATAAATCATATAAATCTTCCAAAAAGCCTTCATCCAGAAACCTTTGAATGGTAGCCTCTGACATTCCATCTATATTCATGGCATTTCTCGAAACAAAGTGACTGAACAGCTTTACCTTTTTGGCACTACAATATTCATTCGTACAATATAACGACTTTACATCATTTACCTGTCGGATTTCGGTTGGTGCTCCACAGGCAGGACAATGTACCGGCACCTGAATCGTACCGCTCCGCGTCAGGTTTTCAGCCACCTGCGGAATAATCATATTTGCCTTAAAGACGGTAATCTCGTCTCCTTTTCCCATCTGATAGCTTTCCAGTATACTGATATTATGCATACTTGCCCGGCTGACGGTGGTTCCTTCCAGCTCTACCGGTTCAAATACCGCTACCGGATTAATCAGTCCGGTTCTGGACGGACTCCATTCAATATCCAGTAAATGCGTAGTCGCCAGTTCATCCGCCCATTTAAATGCAATGGAATCCCGCGGAAACTTTGCAGTGGTTCCCAGACTCTTTCCGTATGCAATATCATCATACAGCAAAACCAGTCCGTCCGAAGGAAAATCATTCTTCTGAATCCGTCCGGCAAACTCCTGTACCGCTTGCCGAATGGTTTCCTGCGTTACCATCCGGTATTCCACTACCTCAAAGCCCAAATCCGAAAGGAATTGAAACCGCTCCTGCATGGAATTATGAAAATCCACATCCGCTACCTCAACCAGGTTAAATGCAAAGAAATATACATTTCTGTTTGCCGTAATCTCACTGTTTAACTGACGTACCGTTCCGCTGCACAGATTTCTCGGATTTTTGTATTTGGCATCCACATCCTCAAGCTCTGCGTTTATCCGTTCAAAATCAGAATATTTAATAACGGCTTCTCCCCGTATTACCAGTTCTCCCTGATACGGAATCCGTCCGGGAATATTCCGGAAGGTTCTGGCATTATTCGTAATTACTTCCCCAACCTCACCGTTTCCTCTGGTAACTGCCTTTATTAATTTACCTTCCCGATAGGTCAAAACAACGGTCAATCCATCCATCTTCCAGGAAAGCAGCCCCTTTTGGTTTCCAAGCCATGCCGCTAATGCTTCTACATCCTTTGTCTTATCCAGCGAAAGCATAGGGGAACTATGCACTTCCTTTTCCAGTTCACTTACAACCTCGTAACCGACATGAATGGTCGGACTGCCGGAAAGCACAATTCCGGTATTCTTCTCTAGCTCCGAGAGTTCATCATATAATGCATCATACTCCCGGTTACTCATAATCTCTCTATCTTCCTGATAGTAAGCCCTGCCTGCCTGATTCAGCAGCGCTACTAATTCTTTCATTCGCTCTAACTGTCCCATGATAACCTCTTTCTTTTCTTGTGAAGTCCTTTATAACCGGCACAATTGACGTAATTGTTCTTCTTCCTCCGGCTGTAATTCCCGAAATTCACCTGTCTTTAATTCACCTAAGGTAATATTCATTACCCGGACCCGCTTTAACCGTCTTACATGATACCCGCAGGCTTCACACATACGTCGAATCTGCCGGTTCAATCCCTGTTTCAAAACGATTGTGAACTCCCGTTCTCCGGTCTGCCATATGTTACATGGCTGTGTAACCGTATCCAGAATCGGAACACCCTGTGCCATCCGTCGGATAAATGTCTTTGTAACCGGACGATTTACCGTCACCTCATATTCCTTTTCATGTCCGTTTCTCGCCTTACTGATGGCATTTGCCAAATCTCCGTCATTTGTCATTAACAATAAGCCCTCGGATTCCTTATCTAACCGTCCCACATAATAAAGCGGAACCGGATACTGTAAATAATCTGCCACCGTCTTAGAGCCTTGGCCGTTTCTGGAACACACCAGACCTCTCGGCTTATAAAATGCAAGCGTTACCCGTTGTCTTTTCAGACATACCGTAACACCATCCACCTCCACCGATGCATCCACCGGTACACAGGCTCCCTTTTCCACCGGAATCCCATGAATCGTGACCCGTCCCTGCTCGATATATTCATCTGCCCTTCTTCTGGAACAGACTCCGGCTTCACTTAAATACTTATTAATTCGAATTTCTGTTAGTTCTGTCTGCTTGTTTAATTGTTCCATCTTCTTTTCCATATGCACAATGAGACGGGAAGCTGCCCGTCTCCTAATCCTTATTGTGTTTGTCCGATTCGCTCATAGAATGCCCGTAATGCTTCATCCTGTGCTGCGGATTCCCGATTATTCTGGTTCACACTCTCATATAGTGCAATTACATCCTCATCCTGCTCAATCTGTGTTAAATATGCCTGAATATCCGGATTGGTTGCGACTGTATTATCCAGTAAAAATCCACCGTATTCATTTGGAATCAAATAAAACTGATGCATGCTTAACGGCTGTACCTCTACCTCCGGAATCTGGGTATTTACAACTGCATACACTACATAGGAGCCTTCTGTCAGTCCGGGCTTCGTATAACAGTCTATATTGGAATAGCTCACTACAAACTGCTTTCTCTGTTGCAGCCATTCGACGCTATACGGCGTGGAATCCACCACCATCGTACTTAACACATTCAAGTCCTCTGAAGTAATGGCATTCAGATAGCTTTCCACAAACATATTAACCTCCGGATACATATTTCGTTCAAACGGAGTGTATCCGAGATTCTCCTCAGTATCCGTCTTTACATCCTGTCCCGGTTCCTCTGCCGGTTTGTTTCCAAACGGCTTGCCGATTATGACAAACAAGAGAAACGCAATCAAAAATATCCCCCAGCCAATTAATAATTTAACGGTAGGATTTACATAAACCGTTTCTCCCTTTGTATGAATCTCTGTATCCTCAAAATGAATCTTATGAAACTTCTCATCCAGTTTTTTCCAAAAATTATTTTGCATATGCATGCTTCCTTTCGTGATAAGCTTCCCCTTCATCACAACAGTAGTATTTTATCAAACCGCAAAAAAAAAATCAATAAGTGTTTGCATATCCGGAACTTTTGCGTTATAATACTAACCGATGCACCAGTAGCTCAGTGGATAGAGCACTGGCCTCCGGAGCCAGGTGCGTAGGTTCGATTCCTATCTGGTGCATTTTACCCGCAAATCCTGTAAGCTGCAGGAGCTTGCGGTTTTTCTTTTATTATTAACCATTATCCATGATTTGAGGAATACACACAATATGAACTATAAAATATATCTGAACTTAAAAAAAATGAATCGTTACGATGCCGATGCCATTGCAGAATACACCAAGCGTCTGAGTGCCTATTGCTCCACCCAGCTTTTCTGTAAGCCTTCGGTTGACGTTCCGCGTATATGCGGGCATCCTTCTGAACATACCCGCTACTTTCTTATCACTCCGGGATATGATACCCCATCCTCGGAAACATTTGCTTCCATGCTGGATAATCTCGGTATTCACGGCTGCTCCTGCATATGCTTCTTTCTTGGGTATCCGCAGCCGGAGGTAGACATACCAACCCTTTCCCTGTCCTCTATGCCGCTTTCAACCGGACTGTCCGGTGTTGTTTTATGCGAACAGCTTTATCGCAGCTATCGAATTTTGAATCATCAGCCTTATCACAAGTAATCCGCCTGTGCAATTTGTTCCAGCAACAGCACCCGCATTAATTGATGCGGAAAGGTCATATCCGAAAAGCTTAATCGAATATCTGCCATCCGGATTACAGACTTATCCATTCCAATCGAGCCACCAATCACATAGGTCAATTGTTTTATACCACTATCGTTGATTTTCTGCTTTATCTTATGATTCCACTCCTCACCGGAATATTTCGTTCCGTCTATGCAAAGGGCAATCCTTAACTCCCCTTCCTCTTTAGTAAGATACCGTTTCAGACGATTTCCCTCCAGCTCTCTTATTTTCTGTAGTTCTGCCGGACTTCCGCCTTCTATCGTCTTTTCATCCTCTACCTCTATAATTTCCAGTCCAGCCCTTTTTTGAATCTGGGCAGACAGCTCCTCCATTCGCTTACGATAAAAGTCTTCTTTTACTTTTCCTACGCATAATATCCGTATTTTCACACCAATTCCTCTTTATTTCTGTCCTTTTCAGGTAACTTTCACATAATGTTTGTTTCGTATTCATATTTTGTTCACATTTACCCGTTATAATTCAAATTGTAAAAGTAGTGAACTTTGTATTTTTCATATATTTTCTCTTCTCTTTTTCAATCATAGGCACTCAGGGTCGGCTGAGTGCTTATTTTATTGTCAATCTTTACTTTCTATCACAAATAAGCATCCGGTTTGTAAGGTTATTTCTGCTACTTCTTCTACAATCTCATTGCTGACCCCCCGACTGATTCCCAGTGTCAGGGTAGCATCTGTCAAAGGATACCGGAATCCGGTCAGTGTAATCCCTGTTACCTCCTGTGTATATGGAATTAACGATACATAGGTACCGAATTGCTCTCTTTTTGAAAGCTTAAGGGAATGATTTATCATTCGGATTCGGTTATGACTGTCTGCCAATTCTGCCGGAATCCCCTGCTGCATACAAAGCATCAGCAAGCCCATATTGGCAAACGTATGGTCCAGACGTGTTCCGGTTGCTGCCAATATACAGATTTCGGTTGCTCCATGATGAATGGCAGTCTCAATTGCCAGATGCAAATCTGTATAGTCCTTTTCGGGCGGAAATTGAAGCTTTTCAATCCCACTTTGACCTTCGTATTCCTTTAGCACCTCCGTTGATACGGAGTCATAGTCACCTAAAATAATATCCGGCTTCCAGTTCAGAGCCTTTACCCGCTCCATTCCTTTATCTACGGCAATCACTAAGTCGGGCTTCTTTGTTCCGTATTGTTGTTTGATATAAGAAGAGGCGAATTTCTGATTCCATTCGCCTCCTGCAAGAATGACACATCTCATTTCGGTTGCCATTTTTATTGTCACCTCTAAATACCCATCCGCTTTTTAAATTCCTTTACATTCTGCTCCGGATTTCCCTGAAATACCGCAGAACCGGCAACAATTACATCGGCTCCCGCATCCACAACTGCCGCCACATTATTGAGGGTAATACCGCCATCTACTTCTATCTCCAGATTTACCAGTCCCTTATCCGTTGCTATCTTGTGGATTCTCTTGATTTTATCCAACATTGCCGGAATGAATGCCTGACCGCCAAAGCCCGGATTCACACTCATAACCAATGCCATATCTATCTCATCAAATATATAATTCAGAATACTTACAGATGTTGCGGGATTTAATGCAACGCCTGCCTTCATATCCAGCTCCCGAATCCGGCATATGGTTCGGTGCAGGTGCTTACAGCTTTCTGCATGAACGGTTATAATATCGGCTCCCGCATCCTTAAATTCCTGCAAATACCGAATCGGTTCCTCTATCATCAAATGTACATCTAACGGCTTATCGGTTACCTTCCGTACTGCCTCGATAACCGGCATACCAAACGAAATATTCGGCACAAACTGTCCATCCATAACATCCAGATGAATATAGTCTGCCCCTGCCTTATCCACTAACTGAATCTGTTCTCCTAATCTGGTAAAATCTGCTGATAATACTGATGGTGATAATTTCATGCTACCAACTCCTTTTATTTTTTAGTTCTTCATAAAACTCCACATAATTCCGATACCGGACCTCACTGATTTCTCCCATTTCCACAGCCCGCTTTACTGCACACTCCGGTTCATGGGTATGGGAACAGCCCCAGAACCGGCACGTTCCCTCGTAGGGCTGAAACTCATGATAATATTGCTTCAGTTCATCCTTATCAAAGCCTTCCAGATATAAGGTACTGAAGCCCGGTGTATCAATAAAATACGTGGAGACTCCGCTTTTCATTAATTCCGTATGTCTGGTTGTATGCTTGCCCCGTTTAATTTTCTCGCTGATTTCTCCTGTCTTGGCATTTGCCTCCGGCATCAGCTTGTTTAATAATGAGGATTTTCCCACACCGGAGGGTCCGGCAAATACCGTTGTCGCTCCCTGTGTTATCTCTCTTACCCGGTCTAAGCCTTCCTCTGTATAGGTGCTGACAAATACTACCGAATATCCGCTGTCTGCATAGATTGCTGCCAACTGCTCCCGTCGCTCCGGAGTTGCCAAATCAATCTTATTAAAGCATATAACAACGTTAACCTGCTGTCGATTCATTAAGAGTAGGAATCGATCCAGCAGGTTAAGGTTCGGATTCGGCTGGGCAGCCGCAAATTCAATCATCACCTGATCGACATTTGCCACTGCCGGCCTTATTAATTCATTTCTTCTTGCCTTTATCTCACTAATATTTCCCAGCTTTTTCTCTTCATCCAATACATCAATGATTACAGCATCCCCCGGCAAAGGCTTCTTCTTCTGATTTCGAAAGCTTCCCTTTGCCTTACATTCATATAAGCCCTGTCCCGGCACATCTACATAATAGAAACCGCCGATTCCTTTTATTATCCTTCCCTGTATCATACTCTACTCTTCCGATACCTGTACATTTACGGACTGGCTGACATCTCCCGGCTGTGTTGCATCACCATTGTATAATACCTGCAAGGTTCCGGTCGCTGACAAACCGGTTAAGGTAGAATTATTAATGGTCAGTGTCGGGTTGCCTGCGGAAATACTGCCTGTGGTAACTGTCATATTTGTATTACCAACTACATAACGAACCTCAACATTATAGCTGTTCGTAGAATCTGCCGCTCCGGTAAAGGTAATCGTTCCGCTAAAGGTTGCGGTATAGGTCTTAGCTGCCTCGGTGGTCGGCTCCGGTCCCTTACTGATTGTAATATCAACCGTACTTCCTTCCGTCACCTTCGTACCTACACTGGTACTCTGATTAATAACCTTACCTTCTTCTACCGAATCATCATACTCTGAAGATACACTTCCCAAATCCAGATTTCGATTTTGAAGCTCTGCCTTTGCTTCCTGCTCGGTCTTTCCACGTAAATCCGGCACCTCTGTCTCTTTGGTTTCCGGACCGTTGCTGATTACGATTTTCACCTTAGAGCCTTTGGCTACATTCTGTGTGCCAACCGGGTCCTGTGAAATAACATGGTCTTTTTCAACCGTATCACTATATTCATATGCATGTGTTACATCTAATTCTGCATCTGCCAGCATGGTTTCAGCCTTTGCAACCTCATAGCCGACTACATTCGGCACAGCTACTTCTTCCTTACCTGCACTGACAACGATTTTTACCTTTGTATCTGCCGGTATCATTTCTCCCTTTTCATAGCTCTGGGAGATTACAATATTGGCATCAATGGTATCATCATTCTCATGCTCGATTGTATACGGAATTTCCTTTGCCTTTAATGCTGACTCTGCTTCATCCACATCCATACCAACAACATTCAAGGTCATTTCAACTGCCTGATTTTCTTCCGTATCGGTACTCGGCTTCTTGTCTCCGAACTTAAACCAGCCCGCTGCCTTTCCGACCAACAGCATTACAAACATTGCAATGATAACGGCTGCTACGATACCGCCAATCATCACAATCTTCTGAAGCTTTGGATCAACATCATCCTCTGCATTATCTGCAATATCGGTTTCTTCTTCCTCATCCTCGTCTTCGTCATCATCATAATCATATCTGTAATCTTCATCATCCGGGTCAAAGTCTTCATCCATCTTTGTCGGCTCCGGTGAAATAGAGGATTCTGTCCGTACCGGTGCTGCCGGCTTTTCCGGTCTGTAAACTCTGGTATATGGTGCTTCTTCCTCCGGCATTTCCTCAACCGGCTTTTGTGCAGCCCCTTCCTTTATGGAATTCAACTCTGCCTCTGACATCATTACGGTTGGAGCATTCACCGCAGTATTATTTCCCATTACGACAAAATCACCGTTTGGATTCGTCGCTACCCGCTTCAAATCCGCAATCAGTGCACTGGCTGTTAAATATCTGCGTTCCGGCTTCTTCTGGGTACATTTTAAAATTACCTTTTCAAAGCTTGCCGGAATATCCGGATAATACTGTCTTGGCGGAATCATTTCTCCCTGAATATGCATCAGGGCTACCGTTACGTTATTATCTCCTTCAAACGGCACGCGTCCGGTCACCATTTCATACATAGTGATACCCAATGAGTAAATATCACTTTTCTCATCACTGTATCCGCCTCTTGCCTGCTCCGGTGAAATGTAATGAACACTTCCCATTGCGGTAGATGCAACCGTATTTGAGGTCGCTGCTCTTGCAATTCCGAAATCGGTTACCTTTAAGGTTCCGTTCTTGGATACAATAATATTCTGCGGCTTAATATCCCGGTGAATCGTATGGTTCTGGTGTGCCACTTCAATACCGGAAGCAATTTGCAGGGCAAAATCCAGTGCCTGCTCTGCGGAAAGCCGTCCATGGTCCATAATATATTCCTTCAGGGTAATTCCCTCAACAAATTCCATGACAATGTAGTAAATGCCCTCGTCTTCTCCTACATCATATACATTTACAATATTCGGGTGTGCCAGACCTGCCGCAGACTGTGCCTCTACACGGAACTTTGATACAAAATTCCGGTCATCGCTAAATTCCTGCTTCAGTACCTTGACTGCTACATATCTATTTAATTTATGATCTTTTGCCTTATATACCTCGGACATTCCACCGGAGCCTACAAGCTCAATGATTTCATAACGGTCTCCTAACATCATACCTGGTTTTAACATCTTTACACCTCTCTATTTACTGCACTGCCACAAGGGCTGCTATATTATCTTTCCCGCCATAGTAATTTGCCCGGTCAATCAGACGCTCTACAGCCGTTTTCGGTTTATCTGTTTCCATTACTATACTCAGAAGTTCATCATCCTCTACCATGTTGGACAATCCATCTGAACACATCAGGATTCTTTCATCCATATGTAATTCCAGTTCAAAAAAGTCCGGAATTGCTTCTTCATTTACACCAATTGCTCTGGTAATAATATTTTTTTCCGGATGATTTCGTACCTTTAAGGGATTTAGCTGCCCGGTCCGAATCAACTCCTCTACTAAGGAATGATCCAAGGTTATCTGTCGTATCTCATCCTTTTCCAGTAAATATAACCGGCTGTCTCCGATATTCGCAACATACAAATGATTATCTGATACAACCGCACAGACGAAGGTGGTTCCCATACCGCTTAGCTCCTCCCGTTCTCTGGAGGCTGCAAGAATCCCTTCATTGACGGTCATAATCCCTTTCTTCATCACCGTAATCGGATTTTCTTCCTCACACCGCTTTACAAATTCCACAAACCGATGTACTGCATAAGAAGAAGCATAGTCACCCGCTTTGTGACCTCCCATACCGTCAGCAACAATATACAGATTCGGTAACGGTCCAACCGGTTCATCGCTGAAGAACAGATTATCCTGATTCATACTGCGTTTTTTCCCAATATCTGTTTTTCCATATGATAACAAAATCTGCTTCCTCCTGTCAGTTCTTTTGCATATAATTCCTTCTCAACTGCCCACAGGCAGCATCAATATCACTACCCATACCTCTTCTTATAGTAACATTTATTTGATTATTTTCAAGTATATATTTGAATTTTTGTACAGTTTTGTCGTCTGTACGCTGAAAATTCCGCTCCTTAATCGGATTTACCGGAATCAGATTTACATGACACGGAGTTAGCGGTTTTAATAACCGGCTTAAGCGTTCTGCGTGTGTAACCGAATCATTTATCCCCTTGACCAGACTGTATTCATACGTTACCCTGCGTCCTGTCTTTTCAAAATAGCAATGACACGCATCCAGCACTTCTTTTAGTGAATACCGGTTGGCAATCGGCATCAGCTCTTTCCGTTCCTCATCTGTAGATGCATGCAGGGACAATGCAAATGTAATCTGGAAGCCCTCCTTTGCCAATTCATATATCTTTGGCACCAGACCGCAACTGGATACGGTGATATTTCTCTGACTGATATGCAAGCCGCGTTCATCACTGATTAATCGTAGAAACCGAACCAGATTCTCATAATTATCCAGCGGTTCTCCGGAGCCCATCACAACAATGTTTGATACCCGCTCTCCCATCAGGCTCTGCATGGCATATACCTGATCCAGCATTTCCGATGCTGTCAGATTCCGGACAACACCGTCTATCGTAGAGGCACAGAACCGACAGCCCATCCGACAGCCGACCTGCGATGAAATGCACACAGAATTGCCATGTCTGTATGGCATCCAGACACTTTCAATCAAATTATCATCCTGTAACCGGAACAAAAACTTATTAGTTCCGTCCAGCTTCGAAACATACCGGGTTTCTTCCGTTACACCTACCCAGTCTTTTGCTATCCATGCCCGAAGCTCCTTCGGAAGATTCTTCATTTCATCCGGTGTCCGCACCAGCTTCTGATGTATCCACTGATATATCTGTCCCGTCCGAAATCTCGGAAGTCCCTGTTCTTTTATATGTTCTTCCAGCTCATGATAGTATAATGAACGAATATCCATCTTTATCCGATTCTCCTACTGCTAATCTACTGCTTCCTTCCGAAGCAATGCCATAAAAAAGCCGTCACACTTCTGTCTGCCCGGTATCAGGGTACAATACCCACCCTCTAAATCATTTCCCGTCAGCTGCTTTAGCTCCTCCTGTAATCCCTGCGGCAGATAATTACGAATATCTACCGTCTGCAAGGAATACGCTTCCTTCATCCATGCTACCTGACCTTCATTTTCCTCCGGGTTTAATGTACAGGTGCTATAGACCAGATAGCCGCCCGGCTTCACATATGCGACTGCCTGCTCCAATATCTGTCTTTGCAGCCGTTTTAACTCCTCCAGCTGCTCTTGCTGTATCCGGTATTTGATATCCGGCTTTCTTCCGATAACCCCTAAGCCGGAGCATGGCACATCCGCTATCACATAGTCTGCCTGCTCTGTCCAGTCGGCATCCTTTACCAACGCATCCCAGACCTCGGTCTGCAGGTTCGGATATTGCATCCGCATTATATTTTCCTGAATTTGTTCTATCTTTGCATCACTTACGTCCCTTGCTGTCACACAACCGGTTTGTATATCCATATCCGTATCTGTATCCAAAGAGCCTTGCAATTGCGTTAGCAGCAGACGCTCGGCTGCGTGCATACTCTTTCCTCCGGGTGCGGCACAAATGTCCAGAATCTTTGCTTTGGAATCCGGACAAATCAAATAGCCCTGTAAAACAGAGCTTTCATCCTGCACCGTCATAAGTCCCTCCCGAAATGCCGGAACCCGGTTCAAATAATTTATGCCCTCTAATTGAAGTGTATTGTCCGTGTAGTTTCCCGGAATCCCACGGATTCCCTCTTTTTCTAAGTCCGCAATCAGCTTTTCCTTCGTTGTTTTCCATTGGTTTACCCGAACCGTCAACGGGCTTCGCTTCAAAAATGCCTGCAGCATGGCTTCTGTTGTTTCACTTCCGTACCAAGTCAGAAACCGTTCAACCAGCCATTCCGGCATCGCATAGGAAACAGACAGATATGCAGTCTCTCCCTGCTCCCGATTCGGAAATGATATGGTATCCTTTTTTCTTACCATTGCTCTAAGGACACCGTTTACAAATCCGCTTAAGGACTGAAAGCCATGCTTCTTCGCCAGCTTCACTGCCTCGTTACAGACAGCCTCCTCCGGCACACCGTCCATATAAAGAATCTGATACAGACTCATCCGTAAAAGACTGCGAATATAAGGTCTGCACTTTTTAACCGGAGTCTTTGACACCTGATTCAGCAGATAATCTAACTGAAGCTCATATTCCAAAGTACCTTCACACAGCCTTGAATAAAAGCTCCTCTCCTGCTTACTCATATATTGATATGTTCGCAGGGTACGATTCATCACCTGACTCATCGTTCTTTTTCCGCTATCCACTTCCATCAGGGAATCTACTACCAGCTCCCTTATATTTCTCTTTGCTTCCATTCCTGTATTCCTATCTTCGTTATACTTCTATCTTTGCTGCAGCCCTACCATATCCAGCCTTATATTCCAAGCTTCATTCCGGCTTCTATTTTATAGCCCAGTAAAAATGCGGCGGTATCCATCCGCTTCTTTCCTTCTAGTTGCAAAGAACGAATCTTTAATGCACCGTCACCGCATCGTACCAGAAATGTCTGCTTGTCTACTGCCAATACCGTTCCTGCTTCTTCCTGCTTATCTGAATCGGATAACGCAGCCTCCGCTACAATATCTGCCTCATATATCTTTATATTTTTTCCGTTTATCTTAGAATATGCACTCGGCCACGGATTCAAGCCTCTGATGAAACGCTCCAGTTCAACTGCCGATTTGTGAAAATCCAGATTTCCCATGCTTTTATTTAACATATGTGCATAACAGCTCTGCTCGTCATCCTGCGGAATTCGCTCGGCAGTGCCGTTTTCCAGCTTATGCAGGGTTGACAGACAAAGCTCTGCTCCTGCTGCCGCCAGCTTATCGTGATAAGAGCCACCGGTTTCCTTCGGTGCAATCGGAACCACCGTCTGCTCTATCATATCTCCGGTATCCAGTCCCTTTGCCATATACATGGTGGTAACGCCGCTCTCCTGCTCTCCGTCTAAGATTGCCCATTGAATCGGAGCGGCTCCCCGATATTTCGGCAATAAGGACGCATGCACATTCACGCAGCCATATGGCGGTATTTGTAAAACCGCTTCCGGTAATATCTGTCCGAATGCCACTACCACAATTACATCCGGCTTTAATTGCTTTAATTCCTCAATCACCTGAGGCTCCCTGATTTTTGCCGGCTGATAGACCGGTATCTGATGCTCCAGTGCCAGCTCCTTGACCGGGGTATACTGCATACTCTTTCCTCTGCCCTTTGGCTTATCCGGCTGTGTATATACTCCAATCACCTCATGTTCAGACTGTAGCAATGCCTGTAATACCTGAACCGCAAAGTCCGGTGTTCCCATAAATATAATTCGCATTTATCCCGTTCCTTCCTGACTACTCTACTTCCCGAATTCCATCCGTGACTTTATCCCGATACAGGATTCCATCCAGATGGTCCAGCTCATGACAGATGGCTCTTGCAAGCAGTCCGGTTCCTTCTACCACAATCTCTTCCATATTCTCATCCAATGCATGACAGACTACATGCTCCGGACGGGTTACGGTTCCTACCTTGCCCGGCAGACTTAAGCAGCCTTCCTCGCCGGTCTGTTCCCCATCGGATTCCGTAATTTCAGGATTAATCAACACCAACGGATTCTCATCTCCGACATCAATTACTACGATTCTCTTAAGAATCCCTACCTGCGGTCCTGCCAGTCCGACACCGTTTGCATCATACATGGTGTCAAACATATCATCGATTAACTGCTCTAATCTTGGTGTCATTTTATCAATCGGTTTACAATGCTTTCTTAAAATATCATCACCTTCAAGGCGAATTTTACGGATTGCCATACTTGTTCCTTCCTTTCCATTTTGCCTGTTATGCTTCTGCTAAATCAATTGGATTCAGTATACCTTGTTTTTATTCTGATTTCAATATCCCTTCATTGGGTTCAAATCAAAGTATATTCGAAATTTTTCCTGTTCTTCCATATTTCCGGCATATTGCTCTAACGTATCCTTGCCCTGCAATACCAAGTCTTCCTTTTCCGACTTTAGATACAGGATTCTGCGATACATATCCTTTACCTTTGATATTACCGGTGTTGCCGGTCCAATTATACGAAGCTCCCCTGCATACGGCTGCTGCCTAAGTCTTGCCGCTAAATCTGCCGCCACCTCTTCTGCGACCTCCTCCTGTTCTGCCGTAATCAGAACCCCTAACATCGTGTATACCGGTGGATATTTGAGAATATTCCGATACGCAATTTCTGTATCATAAAATTTTTCATAGTCCTGCTTTGCCGCAGCCTGTATCACCGGCTGCTCCGGGTCATAGGTCTGAATCACAACCCTTCCCTTCTGATTACCTCTGCCTGCCCTTCCTGCTGCCTGTGTCAGCAAATCAAAGGTTCGTTCTCCCGCCATATAATCCTGACTATGCAGGGATAAATCTGCCGCCAGTATTCCAACCAGCGTTACATTCGGAAAATCATGTCCCTTTACAATCATTTGGGTTCCGACCAGAATATCCGCCTTGCCGTCCTTGAAGGCAGAAAGAATCTCTTCATGTCCATGCTTGCCCTTTGTGGTATCTGCATCCATCCTAAGAACTCTGGCGGACGGAAACAGCTCTGCCAATTCCGCTTCTACCATCTGCGTTCCGCTTCCAAAACGTCCTATCATGGTGGAGCCGCAGGTTTTACATTTCTTAACAAAGGCTTCTGTGTATCCGCAGTAATGGCAGACCAGCTTCGGCTGACTGCTGTTATGGTCGTGATAGGTTAAGGACACCTGACAATGCGGACAATTTACCACCTCACCACAGCTTCGACAGGATACAAAGCTTGCATACCCTCTGCGGTTCATAAAAATCATAGACTGCTGTTTTTTATCTAACCGCTCTTTTAACAGTTCCTGCAAACGATAACTAAACCGACTCCGGTTGCCTCTGCGTAATTCCTCCCGCAAATCAATCACCTCAACCTCAGGTAGACATGCCGTTTTTGCCCGCTGCTCTAATTTCCACAGCCGATACTTTCCCTGCTTTGCCTGATAATAAGACATCAGGGACGGTGTTGCCGAACCCAGAATCACACTTGCCTGACACATCGCAGCTCTTTGTAATGCAGTTTCTCTTGCATGATACTTCGGTACATTTTCACTCTTATAGCTGCTTTCATGCTCCTCATCCATTACAATCAATCCCAGATTGGAAAACGGTGCAAATAATGCAGACCTTGGCCCGATTACAATATCAACCTCTCCCTTTCGGATTCGTTCAAACTGGTCATAGCGTTCTCCGTCATTCATGCGGGAATTAAGAATGGTAATCCGCTCTCCAAAATGCCTGCGAAACCGCATCACAGTCTGAAATGTCAGGGCTATTTCAGGAATCAGGACAATTACCTGCTTTTCCTGTGCCAGCACAACATCTATTGCATGCATATATACTTCTGTCTTTCCGCTTCCGGTTATCCCATGAAGCAAATAAGTTCTCCGGACACCCCTGCGATAATCCTCTTCAAATTCATGAACCAGCTCCTGCTGCTTTGCATTTAACTCCGGCTCGGCTTCCGACATTCTGATTGGACGGTCTGCCTGTCGATATTGCGTTTCCATCAATATCTCTAAGGTTCCTTCCTCCTGTAATCTTTTACAGGTTGCAGGGCTGATATTCAATTTATCCTTTGCCAGCTCATACGGTATCGAACCATGAAGCAGTAATGCCTCTAGTAACCTTACCTTTGCTACATTATGCTTTCTTCGATATTCCAGCAGACGGAGATTTCCTTCTTCCTCCGTCACTGCAAGCCGCAGCGTTTTTTTCTCAACCGGTCTTACCTTCCTTTTAACCGGCAATACCGTCATCAATGCCTGATACATCGTGGAACCGTATGTATTTCGAATCCATTCTGCCAATTGTATTAATTGTCCCTCTACCGGAACCTGACCTTTTATAATGCTATGAACCTGTTTTATCTTATCCGGCTTCCATTTTGGCTCATTTCCCATTGCTATTACATAGCCGGTCCGCAAACGATTTCCGGCTCCAAACGGAACCTGTACCTGCATTCCCAACGAAATCTTTCCACACAAAGAAAGGGGCACTTCATATTGAAATGCCCGGTCAATCGCCTCATGAGAAATATCGATTATGATATCCACATATCTTGCTGACATCCTCTTCCTCCAATACTTCATGAATCAGCTCCCGCTCATCCATGTGATACTTCACACCTTTAATTTCCTGATAATCCTCATGCCCTTTTCCTGCCAGCACAATTACATCCCCCGGCTGTGCGTGCATGATTGCATAACGAAAGGCTTCCTTCCGGTCAATAATCTCCATATAACTGCCATTCGTCTTGGATATACCGGTAATAATATCATCAATAATTGCCTGCGGTTCTTCGTCCCTTGGATTATCAGAGGTAATAATTGTAAAGTCCGCCAAACGTCCGGACACCTCTCCCATTTCATACCGACGTGTCTTTGAACGATTTCCGCCACAGCCGAATACTGCAATCAGCCGCTTTGGCTTATAGTCTCTCAGAGTTTCCAGAATGCTTTCCAGACTAACCGCATTATGGGCATAATCGATTAAAATGGTAAATGCATCGGAAATCGGAATCAGTTCTACCCTGCCGCGTACCTTTACCTTCTTTAAAACCTCCTGAATAACCGAAATGGCTACCTGCATTTCATTGGCAACCGCAATTGCCGCCAGTGAATTATAAATACTGAATTTACCCGGAATATTTACCTGCATATTTCCTTCTGCCCTGCCGGATAACTGATACGAGATTCCAAGATGTCCATCCTCATTATGAAGCTTCCAGTTACTTGCACAATAGTCTGCTCCCTCCGTCATACCATAAGTAATCACCTGACAGGTATGATTCTTTATGATCTCCGGATAATATGGGTCATCCTGATTAAAGATTCCGACTCTGCATAACTGAAACAGCTTGCTTTTCCACATACAATATTCCTCAAAGCTTGCATGCTCATTTGGTCCGATATGATCCTCCGAAAGATTCGTGAAAATTCCGTAATCAAAATCCACACCGGCTACCCGGTCTAACATCAAGCCCTGTGAGGATACCTCCATTACAACGCTGTCCATACCATTTTCTACCATATCCCGCAAAATCCGCTGTAATTTCAAGGATTCCGGGGTCGTATTTGCGGCAGGAATCCGATTCTTTCCGTCCAGAACTTCTATCGTTCCTACCAGTCCGGTCTTATGTCCGGTCTGCTCCAGCATGGATTGAATCATATAGGTCGTGGTAGTTTTTCCCTTTGTGCCTGTAATACCGATTACGGTTAATTTCTTGGAAGGCTCTCCGTAAAATACAGAGGATAGCACTCCCATTGCATATCTGGAGCTTTCTACCTGCAATACCGTAACCGTTGGCGGTACTTCCACCGGATGCTCCACAATTAACACGCTTGCTCCCTTTTCTACTACCTCCGGAGCAAACGTATGTCCGTCCCTGACACTTCCGGGAATACAGAAAAACAAATAGTCTTTCTTTACCTTCCTTGAGTCATTTTCCACCTCGACAACTTCCACATCCAGACTTCCCTGAAGCAATTGATATTGTAAGGACTGCACCAACTCTAATAATTTCATGTTCCCATTCCTTCCCTAAATCTAAGAAGGGAGCTTATAAAAGCTCCCTGTCCTTCTTATTCCTCGTCATCTCCGACAATTTTTACCTTGCCGCTATATAATTCTTCCACAGCGATTGACAATGGCTTATGACTGCTTGAATTTACCAACGGCTCTGCTCCTGCAATAATTTGTCTTGCACGCTTTGCGGTTGCAAGCACAATCGAATACCGGCTCTGTACAACCGGCTGTTCACCCGGCTCTACCTCACTATTTACAACTGCCATTAAATCCGTATACGATGGATGTATCATGTTAAGACTCCTTTCTACAAAGCTTTCAGCTCTGCTTTCATCTGATTCACATATTCTATATTATTCTCAATCATGCAGCCCTTGGCTACTATGACAGAATTTACATCTTTTACACACTGGTCCAAATCATCATTGATTACGATGTACTCGTACTGGTTCATGTCCTCTGATTCCTCCATTGCCCGCTTCATCCGCTTTTCGACAACAGATGCTTCTTCGGTTCCTCTGCCAATCAGGCGTTGCTTCAATTCCTCTGCATTTGGTGCTGTCAGGAAAATCAAAACCGCATCCGGATATTGCTCCTTAATATTCATGGCTCCCTGAACCTCAATTTCGAGAATTACATTATGTCCGGCTGCCAGCTCCTTTTCCACAAATGCCCGCGGTGTACCATAATAATTCTCAACATAGACTGCCCATTCAATGAATCCATTGTAATCAATCAGATTCTTAAATTCTTCCTTGGACTTAAAATAGTATTCTCTTCCGTCAACTTCTCCTTCTCTTGGAGCCCTTGTAGTTGCGGATATAGATAAGCTGTATCCATAGTCACTTACCAGCCGCTTTACTACGGTTCCCTTTCCTACACCGGAGAATCCGGATATTACAATTAATAATCCCTTCTTATCCATAGAAACACCTGACCTTATTCAATATTCTGAATCTGTTCACGAACCTTCTCAATCTCCGTTTTCAAATCAATTGCCGTATTGGAAACATCCAGTGAGTTTGCCTTAGACAGAATCGTATTTGCTTCCCGATTCATCTCTTGTGCAATGAAGTCCAGCTTCCGTCCTACACTTCCGCCTTCCTCCAATATCTTTTTGGCTCCTGTTATATGGCTTCGCAGCCGAACCGTTTCTTCATCTACGCAAATCTTATCTGCATATAACACTACCTCGGTTGCTATTCTTGCTTCGTCTACCGTACTGCCTGCCAGTAATTCCTGTACCTTTGCTTCCAGCTTTTCCCGATATTCCTGTATCAGACTTGGAGCAATTCGTTCAATCTCATCTACCATTCCCAGCATGGCATCTAACTTACCCAGCATATCCCGCTTTAGGTTTTCGCCCTCCCGGATTCTTGCTTCTATAAATTGCTTTGCTGCATTCCGGACACCGGTTTCCAGTATGCTCCATAGCTCTTCTTCATTCATCGGCTGTTCTTCTCTGGTTAATACATCCGGAAATTCCGCCAGCTTTGCCGCCGATATATCATTTTTGATATTAAATTCCTGCTCCATCTGATGAAGATAACCCATATATGCCTGTGCAATGTCTGAATTATATTGAATGCTTACATCAGATTCCCGATAATTTTCATACGTGATGAATACATCAACCTTGCCCCGGTTTATGTATTCCTTTAATACGCTTCGGATTCCCGCTTCAAAATAATTGAGCTTCTTTGGCATTTTAATACCAAACTCGCTGTAGCGGTGGTTTACCGCCTTCATTTCTACCACCAGCTTATAATCAGTGGTCACAACCTCACTGCGTCCAAAGCCCGTCATGCTGCGAATCATATTGTCACCTTTTCTTCTGTTCCTTCGGATGCCTTGGCATCTTATTTCTTACAATCCAATCCATTATACGGTAACTTTCATAAAAAAGTCAATGGATTTTACGTTTTCTATCCGTTTATTTCCTGAATCCCCCGTATGTCCGGCTCCACTGTCATCGAATAATTGGTATGATAAATCACAAAGCCGGGTGCTCCGCCGGGTGTTTTCTTCAGATTTGACCGTCTGGTGTAATCTACATCTACCTTTGTTCCGGTCTTTGCCGATGAATAATAGGCCGCCAGCCGTCCCGCTTCCTCGTAAGTGGCATCCGGGATTTCTGCTGCCCCTTCGGTCTTTACTATTACATGAGAACCCGGTGTCTGTTTTGCGTGGAACCATAAATCCGCTCCGTTTGCCACCTTAAAGGTCAGCTCTTCGTTCTGGTAATTATTTTTTCCGACATAGATGTGATAGCCGTCCGAGGATATATAATGAAGCGGCTTACTCTTTTCCGGCTTTCCCTTCTTCTTTCCTTCACTTTTAAAACGGATGTAACCATATTCCATCAGCTCCCGCTTAATATCTGCCAAATCTGCCTCTTCCTGTGCAATATCAAGTGCTGTCTGAATGGACTGTAAATGCCGCAGCTCCTGCTCCGTCTGCTGTAATTGCTCCGTCAATGCCTCATAGGTACGTTTGAGCTTATTATAGCGTGCAAAGTATTTTTTGGAATTATCAACCGGTGTTAAAGTCTCATCCAGCGGAATTGTCAGCTCCTCATTGGTATAATAATTCATTACCGTCGCAGACTTTGCCCCGGTTTCTATTTCATACCCATAGGTATTCAGAAGTTCTCCGTAAATGCGGTATTTGTCCCGTTTCTCTGTATCCTTTAGCTGTCCTCGCTGCAGGTCATATTTTTTTGCAGTCCGTTCCAATGCAGTACTGACAATCCGCCGCAGGTCCGAAGATTTCTGATGTATCCGGCTGTTACGATTCTTCGCGGCATAATACGCCTGAAGTACCTGTGAAATGGAATCGTATGGTTTCCGCTCCATATCGTTATACATCGTCAGCAAAACAGAAGAAAACTCTACCGGATTTTCCTTTGCATCATAATATATTCCCGGTTCAAACCGTTCCTCCCGAATCTCATCGATCACCTGTGACAATGCCGCCCACAAGGCTTCCTGTTTTCCTGCCTGCTCCCGGATTGCCGCGGTACTTAAGTTTCCGTCCAGCCCTGCCCGGTAACAGATTTCATTGGCTATAACCGGACTGAAGCCGGTTATGGAGGTATACAGCATCTTACATAACGATACCGGTTTTGTCAGCATCTTATCTTCATAATATTCCTGTGTCAGCAAAAACGGTGAGAGCTTATCCTGCGTTGGCGGCTGTTCATACACCCGCCCCGGCAACACCTCGCGGACAGAGCTTATCTGTACCCCTACCCGTTTAATGCTGTCAATAATCCGTCCTTCGTCATCGCAAAAGATAATATTGCTGTGCTTTCCCATGATTTCGATTATCAGCTTCTTCGTACACAAATCTCCCATTTCATCCAGATGTTCGATTTGAAAGCTGACAATCCGTTCCATGCCCGGTTGTTCAATATCAATAATTCTGCCGTTTCCTATGTGTTTACGAAGCAGCATACAGAAGTTCGGAGCTGTCATCGGATTATTTCTGCTCTCTGTTGTCAGATACAACAAGGGCAACGAAGCACTTGCGGAAAGCAGCAGCCGATAATTTCCGGTTCCGGTTTTCAAAATCAGATTCAATTCATCCGGTTCCGGCTGATATATCTTATAGATACGGCTATTCAGGATATGCTCCCTCAACTCATGTACAATATTTGCAATTACAACTCCATCAAATGCCATGGCTATCACTCGTTCCTTTCCTACTCTGAGAATTATAAATCAATCCTTCCATGGATTCAGCATAATACAGCCCCCAAAAGCTACTCTGCTTTGGGGGCTGTATATGATTCAAAAGCTATCTGCTTCTTATTATCTCTTATATCTGGTTATATAACTCCTCATACTTTTCTGCTGACTTCTGCCATGAATAATCACTGTTCATCGCACGTTCCATGATTCCATACCAACTCTGCTTATCGTTATAGTAAACTTCCTTCGCATAATTGATGGTATTTAACATCTCATGTGCATTGTAGTTCCGGAAGCTGAAGCCGTTACCGGTCTTTTCATATTCGTTATATGGTGCTACGGTATCCTTTAAGCCACCGGTTTCACGAACAATCGGGATGGTACCATACCGAAGTGCCATTAACTGTGTCAGTCCGCAAGGTTCAAATCTGGATGGCACCAGCATTACATCACAGCCCGCATACATCTTATGTGAGCGTTCATCCGAATAATAGATATTTGCAGATACCTTATATGGATGAATACCCTGATAATACCGGAACATATCCTCATATTTCTGTTCTCCGGTTCCCAGCACAATAAACTGTACTCCGTCCTGACAGATTTCATTCATTACACAATCCACCAAATCCAGACCCTTCTGGTCCGTCAAACGGGATATGATACCGATTACAAACTGCTTCTCGTCTGCCGGAAGTCCAAATTCCTCCTGCATTCTGCGTTTATTTTCTGCCTTTGCTTTCTTGTATGCCTTCTCCGTATAGTTCTTATAAATCTGTGGGTCCTTTGCCGGATTATATACGTCATAATCGATACCGTTTACAATGCCCCATAAGTCATTCCGGCGTGCAAACAACAGACCTTCCAAACCTTCTCCGTATTCCGGTGTCTGAATCTCTCCGGCATAGGTGTTGCTGACGGTCGTAATCTTATCCGCATATACCAGCCCCCCCTTTAACATACTGGCATCCTTCTGAAATTCCAGTTTATCCGGTGTAAAAACATAGGACGGAAGTCCGGAAAATGCCTGTACGGTTTCAATATCCCAATTTCCCTGAAACTTCAGGTTATGAATGGTCATAATGGACTTAATGCCTTGGAAAAACGGATTACCCGCAAACAAGGTCTTTAAGTATACCGGAACCAGACCGGATTGCCAGTCATGGCAATGGATAATATCCGGACGGAAGCCGATTACCGGCAAAATGGATAATGCTGCCTTTGAAAAGAATGAAAACTTTTCAATATCCCACTTTACATCTCCATATGGTGTAAATCCGTTAAAATAGTATTCGTTATCAATAAAATATACCGGAATACCTTCATATTCCATATACATGACACCCACATACTGCTGTCTCCAGCCTATGTCCAGTTGAAAATGTGTCAGGTACTTCATCTTTTCCCGATATTTATGTGGTATACATAAGTAATTCGGAATAATAATACGAACATCATATTCGCTCTTATTGAACATCTTCGGCAATGTTCCTACTACATCTGCCAGTCCGCCAGTCTTAATAAACGGTACGCATTCTGAAGCAATATACGCCACTTTCTTCATGCCTAATAACCCTCCCAGTATGTCCTTTTTCCTTAGAAACTAATATGATAAAATTATAGCATAGTTTCCAGTTAAATGGAACTACATTTTTTTCGATATTACACGAACAGACAGCTCCTTATGTCCTCCCGGAACGAATTAAATATCATACTCCAGCCGAAGCTTATCCGCAATCAATGCAATAAACTCGGAATTGGTTGGTTTGCCCTTGCCTGCATGAATCGTATAACCAAACAGCTCCTGTATCACATCCATTTTTCCCCTGCTCCATGCCACCTCAATCGCATGTCTGATTGCACGTTCTACACTGGATGAGGTTGTTTTGTATTTTTTCGCAATGGTCGGATACAACAGCTTTGTTATATAATTTAACATATTCGGGTCTTCCACTGCCATCATAATTCCCTCCCGAATATACTGATATCCTTTAATATGTGCCGGGATGCCTATCTCCCGGATAATTTCCGTCACTTCTCCCTCAAGATTTCTCTCTTTTACATACGGTGCTAACTCTTCTCCCAATTCTAACACCCGTTCCTTTTTCGGCAGCTCCTCGTTCAACAACAGCTGCTTCATCCTACGCTTTAATATCTGATTGTCAAACGGCTTCAGCATATAATAAGAAGCTCCCATCAAGAATGCCGTTTCAATCACACTCTCCGTTCCAATCGTTGTTAACAGGATAAACCGCGTCTGTATTTCCGGATGTTCCTCCTTCATACGTCTCATCAGTTCAATTCCATCCGTTGATTTCAGTAAAGGGTCCATCACAACCAAATCCGGCTGATTGTGAAGAATTGCCTGATATAACTCCTCCCCGTCCAGATATTCCCCGATTAATTCCATCGAACCATCTCTGGAAATAAAATCATACCGGTCCAATTCCTTAATCAAATCCTGATCTGCTGCCATAACTCTCATTTTTTTAACTTTTTCCATATTATCCCCATCTTTCTTCTGCATTCATCTTACTATGATTATGATGCAATTCTCTGCTCACCCTATGCACTCTTTACTTTCTGGTCCAGACGTATCTTATCTGCAATCAACGCTATAAATTCTGAATTGGTCGGTTTTCCTTTTCCCGCATGAATGGTATATCCAAACAATTCATCAATGGTATCCATATGTCCTCTTCCCCATGCAACCTCAATTGCATGCCGAATCGCCCGCTCTACCCGACTCGGTGTTGTCCCATACTGCTTTGCTATCTCCGGATAAAGCTGTTTGGTAATGGAATTTAATATATCCATATCCGATACCGCCATAAGAATTGCACTCCGAAGATACTGATACCCCTTAATATGTGCCGGTACTCCTATCTCATGAATAATATCGGTTACTACCAGCTCCAGCTTGTCCTCTGCCGGTGCGACTGTAATTGCGGCACTTTGGATTCCGCTCCAATGTGTTGTTTTATGACCCCCATTGATAATCTGAAATGCATGCTTCAAATCGGACTGTAAGAATCGTGACCCGACTCCGATTACCGTCTGATTTTCTGCTGCCATCTGCACCATTTCTTCCTGCCCCTTCATCATACCAATGATATATTTGGGTTTTCCCTCTCTTCCGGTCTGATGGTCTACCTGTTCCATGATGCCCACCCCATCAATGTGCGGCATAATCAAATCCAAAATCACCACCTCCGGCTTCCGTTCCCGTATCATAGTGACTGCTTCCTGTCCATCCTGTGCCAGTCCTACAATTCGGATTCGTTCCTCTTCGGTCAGATATTGACTAATCTTTTGCAAGGAACTCCTATCATGATTTACAATCGCAACTTTTATGTCGTTCATGGCTCGCCTCCTGTACTTTTTCATCCCAATTTGTTTCTTCCTCTGCAATTATAGATGAATTGGGATAGAGTGAAAAGGGGGTATCCTTCGCAATTATTGACAGAATCCCTTTGTCTCGCTATCGGTTCGTATTATTAACAATTATTTCGATTCTAATGCTGTAATCTTTTGTTGAAACCAACGTCGTTTTCGTCGATTTTTTTGTCACATAAAGGATATAGATAGTTTTATCCGCCTATTATCAAGCTAAAAAAAGCGACTGCCTTTCGACAGTCGCTTTTTCCACTACATCTGGTAATATAATAAATTGTTTTTCAAATCCTCGGTAATCACTCCGCCTGCTTTTGTATACTTACTGTATACTCCGCCAAATCGCTGAAGCTTCTTTGCCATTTCGGTCTCAAACCGGGTCACAGCGGACTGATACAACGGATTCGACCGCAAATCATCCCGAATTGCCTTTGCAAACGGACAATAGCGAATCAATATATCTCTGGATACCTTGTTTAAGCGGAAGCTTCCCTTTGATTCAAACTTAATCCAATTCACATAATCCCGTACAAACACTTCCCGATAGTTATTCTTACCGCGAATCAATGCACTCTTAATCTTTTCCTTTGCATCGGCAGACAGCTCATGATTCTTTTTATAGAACTGGATGTATGTACAATATTCTGCCGTTAATGATTTTTCACGAATATCATTCCAGTGGACACCCTCAATTCTGCGGCACATTTCCCAACGGAACTGTCCGACCACTTCCAACATCATGTCATCCAAATCAACTGCCGTAAATACCGGAAACATGAATCTTCCCGGAGTATTACTCTTATTTTCGGATACCTCCTGCCACATCATCACTCTGGTTCCTGCATTAGGCATTAATATAATATCCGGAAGAATCTCCTTCATAATTCTTTCGTTATTGATTCCCTTCTCCGGGTCGGAGAATGAAATTTCACGATAAAATACCGAGAAATCAACCTTTCGAATCTCATTTAAACAAGTATCCAGCTTTTCTGCCGTTACCAGCATTTTATCAATGGAATTCAACAGGTCATCCCGGTTCAGAATCGGGCAAAAGGTTGTAATCTTTCCATAGGTCAGCTTATTTACGGAAGTGAACATATTACGAATCTCATATTCCACTCTCTTTTCCGGATTCTGATAATATTCCTTTACCTGCTCCAGTGAAAGCTTTCCGGAACGATTCTGTTCTGCCAGATATGCCGCATAATTCATATCAAATTCATTCTTGGACGGTTCCTTTTTCCCTTTATAGACATTCTTCAGCCAACTGTATATGGTGTAAATATGGTCGGAATGGCATATATCCAGATGAGCAGACAAATCATATAATTCCTTGGCACACTCCTCCCCGACAAAACCAACATCCATAAAGCCGAAATTTAAAAACATTTCCAGAACCGGTGTAATGCTCTCCTCGTCCTTCATTGCCCGCAGGAACACCCGTAAATAGGTATCATAAAACACACCGGTTAATGTTTTCCGCAACGCATATACTTCTTTATCCAATGACATCCGGTCCGGAAGATTCTGGTATGCCTGTAGCTGCTTACTGATGGCATCAATCTCTGCATCCCGATAGCCGGCATACTCTAATATATGTCCCAGACAGTCAGTTGTCATAATATCCATTTCTTTCCTGCCAATGCCCTCTGTCTCCGCCGTCTTAGCACCGTCACTGTAGTCTGTATATGCCTGCAAACGTCTTGCAATCATGCGTCCGTTATAGATACCCATTTTTTCTGCAAATTTGGCAATCAGCTGTAATTTTTCTCCTATCACCTCATAGCTGTACTTCTTTGCATTCATCTGTACTGCCAAATCAAAATACAACTGAAATAAGTCATTTTGGGCTTCTCCCATCAGAATCTCCTTATTGTAAGCAAGGTAGGATTCCATCTCCATAATACCGAGTGAAAATCTCCGCATCTGTGCGGCCGCCTCCATGATTACACCGATTGTCAGGCTTTCATCCTTTTCCATAACCGCAAGATATTCCTGCATATATTGATTTACCAGACTTTTACTGTTATTTACTTCCCATGTCTCTGCTCTGTGCTGCATCACAAGCGGATTAAAATGCTCCATTTTCGGGAACATCTTTTCTTCAATCTTATATTTTCCGCACAGGTTCTTATAATCGTTGTAAACCGTTTCCACAAACATATGGAACTGCCGGCTTTTATTATATAAGTCTGTATACAGAACCAGTTGTGCATGTCTCTGTCCAATTGCCGCTCTCAAAAATATATTCCGTATCTTTTCCTGACCGGTCAGAATCCGCTTTAAGTCCTCTGAATTTTCACAGACAAACTGCGTTAACACCGCATCCGTTCCTGCGACATAATCACACAAATAAATGTCCTTTTCCAAGATTCCGATAATTGCATTCTTTTCAAGCGGCACTCTGGTTAATCCGAATTTCTGATATACCGTTCCTTCCTGCACCAGATACCAATATTTTACCTTGTCATTCTTTCTGGCAATCGCCGCATCCTTTTCTATTTTAACGTTCTCCATAGCCTTCCCTCTTCTGCGTCTTTCGTTGTTTTAAAATAACTTGATTTAATTATACCCTTGTTATTTCAAAAAGTCATCAGGTTTTTGAAATAATGTTTTTCCTCCTATCCTGCCCGGAATCATTGCTCCAACATATTTTCAATAAATATTCCATATCCTCTCGTCGGGTCATTTACAAATACATGGGTGACTGCTCCGATTACCTTACCGTCCTGAATAATCGGGCTTCCGCTCATTCCCTGAATAATACCGCCGGTCAGTTCTAAAAGCTCCGGGTCTGTAACTTGTATTTCCATGCCCTTCGTTGTATGTGCATTTCCCAGATGAACTTCTCGTATTTCAATTTCGTATTCCTTCATTTCTCCGGATATATTGGATTGAATATAGGCAGGTCCGGTCACCACCTCCTGCTTTAAGCCGATTGGAAGGCTTTTCTCCTCAATTCCTTCCTCCCATATTCCGGAGGTTTTCATCGTTCCGCTGATACCGCATTCCGAATTTCCTTCGATACTTCCCAGATACCCGCTTTCGGAATAGTCTACACTCCCTGTAACCGACCCCGGTGCTCCGCTGGTTCCCTTCATAATCCCAAGCACCGTTGCCTTTCTCAGCTCTCCTTCCCCTATCTCTACCAGTTCTCCGGTATCCACATCATTTACACCATGCCCCAATGCTCCAAACTGCTCCCCCTGTATATAGGTCAATGTTCCGATTCCCTGCATATCATCCCGTACCCAGATACCTGCTTTGTAGGTTCCGTCAGGTGCTATAACCGGTTGAATCTGAACCTCAAATGCCTGATTGTTTCGTCGTACGGTCAGCATAACCGTATCTTCCTTTGTATTCTGAATTTCCTGAATAAGTTCTTCCTTCCGGGTTATAAACGTATCGTTTACTGCCTGAATATAATCACCGGACTGGAGAATATTTTCTGCCGGTGAACGGCTGATGCCCTCTGCATCTACCACAGTTCCGGTATCAATCACCATAATTCCTTGTGTTTCCAGATAAATCCCGACCGGACACCCACAGGGGATTACATATTCTTCATGAATTGCCTCTACCTGAACCGTCTTTAGCGGAAGCACTCCGAATAACCGGATTTCCATTTCATAAGAGCCGGTCTCCCATGCGGTGATTGTAAACGGCTCCTGCAAATTCCAATGTTGATTTTCCTCTGCTACCGAAGCACTTGCCGGAATCGAAAAATTAAAATTCTCCTGACTTCCTGCGATTACCTGAATCTTATTCGGGATACAGGTTCTATAGTATTCTATCCAACCGGCTACGGAAACGGCCAGTAAGAATAAAAAGCTTCCAAGCAGACAAAGTCTTTTTTTCATTCTGATACACTCCTTTCCGAATACTTTTTATTTTCAGTCAACATAAGCTATGCAAAAAAACAGCAGACACAAAAAAACGTTTCTGTTCTTAGTGTCTGCTGTTCTCTTAAAAATCTCTTAGTATATTTTTGTACGTGCTGCCATTTCTTTCATTTCCATTGCACTATTTAATACAGTATCGGTAATTTCAACACCGCCTAACATTCTGGCAATTTCTTCAATGGATTCCTTCTCAGATAGCTGTTCAATCTGTGTTATGGTTTTTTGATTGATTACCTGTTTTTCAATTTTAAAATGAACATCTGCCATGGCTGCGATTTGCGGCAAATGACTGATACAGATTACCTGATGCTCTCTTCCGAGCAGCGAAAGTCGTTCTGAAACCTTCTGTGCGGTTCTTCCGCTGATTCCCACATCAATTTCATCAAAAATTAACGTATCAATCGCATCCTCTTGTGCCAGACAAGACTTCACCGCCAGCATAATTCTGGATAACTCACCGCCGGAAGCTACCTCCCATAGCGGCTTCATGGATTCTCCAACATTGGTTGAAATTACAAAATAGGCATCATCCAATCCATTTCTGGTCGGACCATCCAATGGCTGAAATATCATGTCAAAGCGGACATCCAGAAAGTTCAAATCCTGTAATGCCTCTGTAATCGCACTCTTTAACTGCTCTGCGGTCTGCTTTCTTAGCTGTGATAGCTCCTGTGCCGTCTCCTGATAGCGATGCAGCCGTTTGCTACATAGCTCCTCTAACGAGCTTCGTCTCATTTCATAATCTTCATAATTTGCATACTCTTCTTTTTTTTCTTCCAGATATTGAAGCACCAAAGGTATTGTCTTACCGTATTTTACTTCCAATTTGTGAATAACATCTAAGCGATCTTCTGTTTCCTGATATTCTCTCTCATCAAAGTTTAAGCTCTCCATGTAATCGGACAATTCACGATTGAAGTCATTTAACAGATTGTCTACCGTTGCCAATTGTCCTTCTAATTCCTGTAGCTCCTCATCATATTCAACGAGTCTTCCAAGCATGGACAATGCCTGTCCTAACTGATTGCCTGCACTTTCTGTCTGTTCGTATCCCGAATATTGATATACCTGTGCAAGCGTTTCCATTATCTGCTTTCCGTTTCGCATTTTACGATATTTCTGCTCCAGCTTTTCTTCCTCATCCGCTTGCAGGTCGGCAGCCGTAATCTCCTGAATCTCAAATGCGGCAAAATCCATGTTCCGTTTCCGGCTTTCCTCATCCAGATTCATTGCTTCCAGCTTTTCCTTCGCTTCTGTATATTCCGCATATTCCTTCTGTACCTGTTCTTTTTTTTCTTCTATGATAGCATGACCGAAGCGGTCTAAAATATGTAGATGGTTTGTTTTTTTTAATAGCGATTGATGCTCATGCTGAGAATGAATATCAATTAAAATTCCTGCAATTTCTTTTAATTTTGCTACAGTTACAGTTTCATCATTTATGCGATTCACCACCCGGTTCGGATAGATTCTCCGGCTGACAATCAATGTATCCTCCTCTGTAGAAATACCGACCGCCTCTAATGCCGCTTTCGTTGAAGCAGAGGAAATCTCAAATACCAGCTCTGCCAGACCGGAATCCGCTCCTTCCCTTAGCAGCTCCTTCGCTGTTTTTCCGCCCAGAGCAAGCATTATCGCACCTAAAATAATCGATTTTCCCGCACCGGTTTCTCCGGTCAGAATATTTAAGCCCTCCTGAAAGCTTACTTCTATTTCATCTATCAATGCTATATTTTTCACATGCAGATTGCGTAACATGCCATTTCTCCTTTTGTTTTGACATTTTGAATTTCTTATCTATTCGCTATATGCTGTTTTTTCAATATTCGCAACTACCTTTTCTGACATTTCCTTTGAACGTGCAACCGCAATAATGGTATCATCCCCTGCGATACAGCCCATCAGACCGTTAATATCCAGATGGTCCAGTGCGGCTCCGACCGCCATTGCGACTCCGGATACGGTCTTAATGACAATTAAGTTCTCTGATACCTCCATCGTCAGGATACCGGCTGCCAATACCTGTCGGTATTTTTTCCAAATATCCACATCCTGCGGTTGCTGTAAGGCATACTTTGGCTTTCCGGAATCCGTTGTTATCTTCGTTAATTTCAACTCCCGAATATCTCTGGATATGGTTGCCTGTGTCGTTGAATAGCCTGCCTGCAATAACCGCTCGGACAGCTCCTCCTGTGTCATAATGTCATATTCTTCTATCAATTCAATTATCTTTGATTGTCTGGCTGATTTCATTGTAATGATGCCCCCATTTTGCTTCTTAATACCTCATAAAAGCTTGTCTGATATATCTTTACCAGCTTCGTGCTATGCGGAGACCTCTGAATTTTAATTCGATCTCCCGGCTGCATTTCCTCAAATCCCCTGCCGTCACAGGTTGCAGTTGCTTCCTCCTTCTGACTCTTCCGCTTCGGCACAATCTCCACTTCTATTACATCCTCCGCAGAAAATACAACACTTTTACTGGTAAGCGAATGCGGGGATACCGGAGTTACCAGAATCAGACTGGTATCCGGACTTACAATCGGGCCTCCCGCAGACAGATTATATGCGGTAGAGCCTGTCGGTGTCGCAATAATCACACCGTCTGCTTCATATACATCCAGTAATTCACCGTTTACATAGATTCTAAGGCAGATAATGCGGGAATAACCGGAGCGGGAAACCACGATATCATTCAAAGCCATTTCGGTTGCGACCTCTTTCCCGTTATGATAAATCGTACCTTCCAGATTCATCCGCTCCTCGATTCGATACTTATCCTGTAACAGACATTCCAGAGCTTCCTCCATATTGCATGGGTCTACCTCTGCCATAAATCCCATTGTTCCCAGATTAATTCCAATCATAGGAATCCCTTTATTTACTAACCGGCTGGATGCAAGCAGCATGGTTCCGTCTCCGCCCAGCACGATTGCACAATCTGCCTGACAATTCTCCGGAATATTTTCCACATCCGCACAGACAAAGCCCTCGCCCCCATGGATCTTTAAGTAATCCTGTACCTGCTTTGCCAGCATCAAGTTCTCATCCTTTGTTGAATTGGCAACAATTAAAAATTGTTTCATTCTCTATCCTTTCACCTGTTCCGTTTGGAACACGCATACCCTCTGTCTTTCTATAATTCGCGATGTGACATCTGTACCACCTTGGAAATCTCTAATGCAGCCACCATCTGCTGCTGTTCCTCCTGCGATGCAACCGCTTCCTTGCGGCTATGCAGCAGATACTCAATATTTCCCTCCGGTCCTTTAATCGGAGAATAATCCAGATGCAATAATGTGAAGCCAAGTCCTGCCGCAAACTCCGCTACCATGGTAATGACCTCTTCATGCACCTGTGGGTCTCTGACAACACCTTTTTTTCCTACCTTTTCTCTTCCGGCTTCAAACTGCGGCTTAATCAGACAAACCACCTCTCCCTCCGGCAGCAAAAGCTCCCGCACCGGCGGAAGCACCTTTGTCAATGAAATGAAGGATACATCTATGGATACAAACGAAGGTAATTCTTCAATATCCTCCGGTGTTACATATCGGATATTCGTCTTTTCCATACAGGTCACACGTTCATCATTTCTTAGCTTCCAATCCAATTGTCCATGTCCGACATCTACGGAATATACCTTTACCGCTCCGTTTTGAAGCATACAGTCTGTAAAGCCGCCTGTGGATGCACCCACATCCATGCACACCTTTCCGGACAGCTCGATTCCGAATTGCTCCATAGCCTTTTCAAGCTTGAGTCCGCCCCGGCTTACATACTTTAAGGTATGACCTTTTACTTCAATTACTGCTTTTTCTGTATCAAAGGTTGAACCTGCCTTGTCTTCCCGCTGTCCGTTCACAAATACAATCCCCGACATAATGATTGCCTTTGCCTTTTCTCTGGAAGAAGCATAACCTTGTTCCACCAACAAAACATCCAATCGTTGTTTCATATAGTACCTCTATCCTATATTGCTATACCCGCTTCTTATTTTGGGTATTTTCCTGCATAATCGTTAGTAACCGTTGTCCGACACTTTCACCATCTAACCGAAGCATCTGCCGTAATCTTGCTATGCTTCCATGTTCAACAAACTGGTCTTCAATTGCAATCGGAATAAATGTAACCTCTGCCTGTCTCTCCATCAGATATGCTCCAACTGCTTCTCCGTAACCGCCCTGATACACATTTTCCTCCATGGTACATATATAAGAATGTGTCTGCATCAGCTCTTCCAGCAATTCTTCATCCAACGGTTTTACAAATCTGGCATTAATCAATGAAGCTTGTATGCCCTGTTCTTCTAAAATCTCACACGCAAGCTCTGCTTCTTCCACCATATTTCCGACTGCCAGAATTGCAAGCTCACTTCCCTGCCGCAGCCATTCACTTTTTCCGAACTCCATCGGTGTCTTTTTATCTTCCCACAGCTCACAGGCAGTTTCCTTTGGATACCGGAGTGCTATCGGTCCTTCCCATTCATAGGCAAACTCCATTGCCTGCTCTAATTCATAGCGATTTTTCGGTGATAAAATCACCATATTCGGAATCTCTGATAAATAACTAATGTCAAATATTCCCTGATGCGTTGACCCATCTGCGCCTACCAGACCGGAACGGTCTATGGCAAATATGACGTGCAGATTCTGATTACAGACATCATGCAATATCTGGTCATATGCCCGCTGCAAAAATGAGGAATAAACGGCAACCACCGGCGTCATCCCTGCCGCTGCAAGACCTGCTGCAAATGTTACTGCATGCTGCTCTGCAATTCCCACATCAAAGAAACGCTCCGGATACATTTCCCGGAACCGTTTTAAGCCGGTTCCCTCTGCCATGGCTGCCGTAATTGCAATCACCTTCTGGTCTGCCTTCGCCAGCTCTAACATCTTCTTTCCGAAAATATCCGTATAGGTTGGTTTCTCCTTTTTCTGCTTTACCTTACCTGTTTTTAAGTCAAACGGTGCTATTCCATGGAAGTAGCATGGATATTTCTCTGCATACCGATAGCCCTTTCCTTTTTGCGTCTTTACGTGTACTACCACCGGTCTTTGCAGCTCAATTGCAGAGACTAAACTCTCTACCATCTGCTGAATATTATGTCCGTCTATCGGTCCGATATAGGTAATCCCCATATCTTCAAAAAACATACCCGGAACCAGCAGATGCTTGATGCTGTCCTTAGAACGTTTGACCGACAAAGCTATATCATGCCCCGCAACCGGAATGTTCAGGATTGTCTTTTCTACTTCCGCTTTAAAATCATTATACTTCTGCCCTGCCCGAATCTTATTCAGATACCGGGACATACCGCCCACATTTTCTGATATAGACATATCATTATCATTTAATACCACTACCATGCTGGATTTCAGGCGTGCCATATTATTTAATGCCTCGTATGCAAGTCCGCCGGACAAGGCTCCGTCACCGATAACCGCAATAACGGATTCGTCTGTCCCCATCAGCTCTTTAGCCTCTGCAAAGCCGAGTGCAGCAGAAATAGAGGTGGAACTATGCCCTGTATCAAAGCAATCGCAGACACTTTCTGCCTGCTTTGGAAATCCGCTCATTCCACCAAATTCCCGTAAATGATTAAATTCTTCTTTTCTTCCTGTCAGAATCTTATGTGTGTAAGATTGATGTCCGACATCCCAGATTAATTTGTCATACGGAAAATCCAACACCAGATGCAATGCCATCGTCAATTCGACTGTTCCGAGATTGGATGCCAGATGTCCGCCCGTCTGACTTACATGCTCTAATAGAAATTCCCGAATTTCCTGTGCTAATATCGGATATTCACTCTTATCCAACCGCTTAATATCATTCGGTTTTTTTATCTTATCCAAGGTACTCATTGTGCTTCCTCATTTCATGACTGATATTACTTCTTACGATGAACCAATGAAAGCAACAGCTCCCGCAAGAACATATTCTCCTGCTCGAAACCATCTAAAATATGAACGGCTTCCTGTGACAAATTCTCCACATCCATTTTGGATTGTAATAATCCATGAATTGTAACATACGTTACCTTTCCGTTTTCTTCATCACTGTGCAGCGGCTTACCTAACTCCTCTTGCGTTCCTTCAATATCCAGAATGTCATCCTGTATTTGAAAGGCTTTTCCTACAATTCCCGCAAGATGCTCTATCGTCTTTACTGTATCGGTATCTGCACCTGCCAGAACCGCACCTATCATCATAGATGCTTCAATCAATGCTCCGGTTTTATTTTCATAGATGTATTCCAGCTCATCCTCTGATAACTTCGTTCCCGTCAATTCCACATCTGCGGTCTGTCCGCCAATCATACCATAGATTCCGGGTTTCTGCGTAAGAATCGTATATGCCCGAACCACCGGAACCAAATCCTGTGTCATTGTAAATGCCTTAGCGGCTGTTTCATATGCATAATTTAATAAGGCATCTCCTGCCAGAATTGCCATTGCTTCTCCATATACAATGTGTGCAGTTTTCCGCCCTCTCCGATAATCATCATTATCCAATGCCGGAAGGTCATCATGTACCAGAGAATATGTATGTATCATCTCAATTGCAGCCATAAACGGCTCCACGATTGTATCCGTACCACCGAACATCCGGTACGTTTCCTGCATTAACATCGGTCGAAGCCTTTTTCCTCCTGCATTTATAGTATAATTCATTGCCGATAATACAGTCTTGGCATAGCCCTCTTCCTTAGGCATATACGCACGAATAATATCCTCAACGGCTACTACCCGCTCATTCATATTTTTCATCCGGCATTTCTCCTTCCTCTGTCAATGTAATCATTTCCGTTTCTATTTCATCCAGTCTAATTTTGCATTGCTGTAACAAGCCTACACCCGTCCGGTATAGCTGCATGGAATCCTCCAAGGTTATATCCGGTGCTTCCAGCTTCTCTGCTATCTGCTCCAGTTCCCGAAATGATTCCTCCACCGTTAATTTTGTTTCTTTCTGCGGTGTATCTGTTTTTTGCTTACCTGCCATTTCCTTTATTCTCTCCTCTGTCAGCCTTCATCCTGCTTCTCCCATGCCGTTACTGCTTCTACACGGGCATTCAGCATACCATCATGAAGTGTCACCTTTAATTGCTTTCCCGGCTCTACCTGACTGATTCCGGTCACAGGCTGTCCATCCTGTTCGAGATACCCGTATCCATGTGTCAACCGGGCAGTCGGAGAGCTTCGATGAATCTGTTCTCTCAGAAGATTCCAACGAAACTGTTCCCGTTCCAGCCGTTGCCTTATCAGCCGCTCCATTTTATCCCATAATTCATCCAGATATTGCTTCTGCTGTCGAAGCTTTTGCTCCGGATTCTGATATTGCAGCCGCATCGCACAATTCTGATATTCTGCTCTGGCATTTTCCAGCCGCCACCGCATAAGCTGTGTGATTCGTGCCTGCAACTGCTTCCATTTTCTCTGAATTTCCATAACATCCGGTATGGCTAACTCACACGCTGCCGAAGGTGTGGGAGCCCGCAAATCGGCAACATAATCCGCAATCGTCGTATCAACCTCATGCCCGGTTCCCGATATAATCGGTGTGTCTGCGGCATAGATGGCTCTTGCCACTGCTTCTTCATTAAATGCCCACAAATCCTCAATAGAACCGCCGCCGCGTCCGATAATAATCGTGTCCACATTCATGTGGTCTAATATCTGAATCCCTTTCACAATGGTAGCCGCTGCTCCGGCTCCCTGAACCTTTGCCGGATAAAGAATCAATTGTACCCCCGGATTTCTGCGTCGTGCAATATTCTGTATATCCCGAATTGCCGCTCCGGTAGCCGCAGTTACGATTCCTACCCGCTTCGGATACTCCGGAATGGGCTTCTTATGTTCAAATTCAAACAACCCCTCCTCATATAACCTCTGCTTCAATTCTTCATATCTTGCATAAAGGATTCCTGCCCCATCCAGTGTAATTTCCCTTGCATACATCTGATAGCTGCCGTCCCGCTCATATACAGAAATATTACCGGATACCAAAACACTCTGTCCATCCTCCAGACGGAACTTCAGTCCGGCTGTCCGGTTTCCCTGAAACATAACACATGCCATGGCTCCGCTCTCATCCTTTAAGCGAAAATAAATATGCCCGGACGAATGATATTTACAGTTTGACACCTCGCCCTTCATACATAACCCGGATAACAGATAATCACCCTGAAACATATTCTTAATATACTTATTTATCTGCCCTACGGTATAAATCCGCTTCTGCATAATGTTCTCCTGCCTGTTATGGCTTTGCCAGCTTTCCCAATACCGCATTTACAAAGCCCTTGGCATCCTCATCACAATATGTCTTTGTCAATTCTACCGCTTCATTAATTGCCACTCCCTGCGGCACTTCGTCATCATACTTCATTTCATACACTGCCAGACGGAGAATTGCCAGTTCTGCCTTTCCTATCCGCTGCAATGCCCAACCTTCTGTCTGACTTGCAATTGCTTCATCTATTTCTTCCAGATGTGCAAAAATATCCAACACCTTATTCCGCACATATTCCAAATCCGAAGACTCTGCATTTATAACACCTTCCGGCTCCTGCTGTGTCAATTCCTGCAAATGAAATTCCAACTGCTCCTGTCGTTCCTGTTTTTCATTAAATTCGATTCGGAATAATGCCTTAAAAATACTATCCCGCAACTGCCGTCTCGTCATAACGCTCCTCCACTCAATGTCTTCTGTTTTTTATAGGGACATATCCGCTTCGCAGATTGTCCCCATAATCTAAGCTTTCAATTGGTATGTTTATTTTTTTACCACATGAACAGTTCTCTGTGACTTTTGGGATTTCTGAGCCTTTTGCGGCTTATCAACCGCCACACCTACGATTCTGACATTTACCCGTTCCACACTCAGTCCGGTCATACTCTCAATTGCATTTTTTACACGCTCCTGTACCTGTTCAGAAACCTTAAGAATACTATAACCATATTTCATTTCCAAAGCCAAATCAATTGCAACACTCTCCGGTGTCACCTCAACCTTTACACCCTTGGACAGATTCTTCATGCCAAGCTTGCTTACCAGTTCATTCGGTACATTGCCGCTCATCTTAGCGACGCCCTCTACCTCTAAGGCAGCCAGACCGGATATAATTGCAACGACCTCATCCGCAATCTGTACTTCACCACATGCACATGTTTCATGTAATTTATAACCATCCTGACGTTCCATATCTACTGCCATACTCCTATCCTCCTAACGTACTTACCTATAACATTTCCTCTATTATATCAAATTTATACACTTTTGCAACAAACTTTTAGGACTCATCCACAGTTGTAATCACAATCTGGGAAACATCACAGCCCGCTTTTCGTGTAACAATATCTTCAATCTGTGCCTTTTCTACCTCTGTCAGAGTGGAACGGTTCACCGTCACATCTACACAATCCTCGCTAATCAATACAACACAATCCTCAAAGCCCTTTGCCATAAGCTGTTGCTCACATATGGATTCTTTCTCCATAATTGCAGTCATTGCCACCAGCGTATCCACAGCTTCCTGCTTTGCCTCCTGTGCCAGCTCCTCATTATTTACAATCTGCATTAATAATTCCTGTTCCTTCGCACGATTCTGCTCCCGGTTTAATTTTGCATTTACAATTGCTGCTGCCGTCGCATTTGCAGTCTCTGCGTTCGTCAGAACCGCTTCTCCAATAGAATCATTCAGCGGTGCACTTACCTGTGCATCATCCGAATTGCCGGTTGCCCCTTCTGCCTCTCCCGCAGCAGCGTCATCCGGATTTCCGTCTGCCTGTAAGGTCTCCTGCACCGCCTCTCCCGACGCTAAATCCACCGGATTTCCATTTTCATCAATAATGCTGACTTCCTTACTGGTAAAGCTTAGGTATCCGGCAACCGCAATCATGACTGCCAATACCGTAATAATAATCTGATTCTTTTTTACTATTTTTTTCATTTAATTAATACCCTCCAGACGTTTCAATCATTTTACATACTTTAATTTTGTGTGCTGCAATCGGAAATAATGCCTGTGCGGTCTCTATTATATCCTGCCGGACCTGCGGCGAATCTGCTCCCTCTGCAACTACTACAACTCCTTCTATCTGATTATATTCCCCCGAAGTCGTAATCATCACTTTCACACTACCTACACCTTGAATTTTTTGCAGCATATCCTCCAATCGCTGCTCCAGATTTTCAGTTTCTGTCATTGTTTCTACTTCATTACCGCCTGTAAATCCCTCCTGTTCGTTCTTTTTGGAACCGGTTGGTATGCAGATTACCAGCAAAAACACCCCTATCAACAGCCATATAAGTAGTTTATCCATACCAAGGGTTTTCAACTTTTCCAGAGAAAACCATTCCTTCATGCCTTCACCGCCTTATTCATGTATATTATTTTCCCCTGCAAACTAGTACCTTCTTATAAAAAATAACTAAAATGCAAAATTGAGGGCTGTTATACCCAAAAGCTGACCGACAGCCACAAGCACCATACAGATATATACCAGTCCGATTGCAAATCTGGCATACTTGCGGTATTTTTCTCCGGGCAGCAAATGAATACAAAATGCTGACAGTACCGCAAAAATCACAATATTCCTCATAAATTCCTTTACGATTGCCATATAATCCATATCCCACTACCCCATTTATAAGCCCTGCCGCTTATCCTGCATAATAGGTTACATTTGTTGAGACCGCAACGATTGCAATTGAAAGCAAAAACAATACAATTACTGTCAGTACGGCTGTCATTAATAACTGTCCGCCCTCACTGATTCCTTGTATGCCCTGAATCATACGTTTATCTGAAATCGGCTGCAGCAAAGCCGCAATAAATTTATAAGACAATATAAATACACTCATTTTTATAATGGGAAGCGTCACCGCCATGGCTATCAAAAGCATCCCGCCGACCCCAATGGCATTCTTAATCAGAATTCCGGATCCGATTACCACTCCGGACACCGCATTGAGTGCCTGTCCACCGGGAACAGCTCCCAAACCACGCTGTAACGCTGCTGCCGCCACCGAATCAGCCGCCGGTGCAAGCATACTCTTTATTGCATTCATTCCCACCACAACCGCCAGAATACTCTTTAACAGCCATTTAACTCCCGTCTGAATCAGCTCTCCGAATTTTGAAAAGAAATCCTCCTCCTGCAAATTATTGACAAGCTGCAATACTACAAACAACTGGATACAAGGAAATACTATCTTGCGAATCCCCCACGACACTGCTGAGATTCCAAGCACCATACTCTCTTGCAGGATTGCCGAGGATGTAACGCCGGAGCTGAAGCTGACTGCCATCATATATGTGGGAATCAATGCCTCCATAATCTGTATCAGGTCTGTAACCGTATCCTCCGCAACCTGATAAATTAAGTAAAACGAAGACATTAACAATGCCGTCATAATCAGATAGGTAATATAAAAACCATTTTCACTGATTAATCCCCTTCCGACGGTTCCGCTCATATTCGTAAAGATTGCCGTTATGACTGCCAGCAGAATAAGCTTCACCAGAATCCCTATGTTGGCTTCCAGCTCCTTTAAGAATATCTCATAGCAATACTTCTTCCAGCCATTTTCCTCGACCTCCACATCTCCCTGCATCAAGGAAGATACCATATCCTCAAAGTTCCACTCTGTATCATCGCCAAATTCCGATACCAGCTCATTTAAGGTGTCAAATTCATATCCCTGCATTAACTCATCCTGTATTTCCTCCGCAGTAAGTTCCTCTGTCGTATCGGTATCCGTGTAGTAGGAGCTGTCCGCATTGGCATCTGCCTGACCGCTTATATGGGTCGAGGTTGCAGGGGCAGCCGTCAGCAGCAAGCAAATCCCCACACTTACCAAGCCTGTTAATTTCAACATACTAAAAGCCCCTTTCCGCTACTTTAAGAACTGCTCAATGGTATCTATGATTGCCAGCATGACCGGTATAGTAATAATCATCATTGCTACCCTGCCTGCCACCTCTATCTGTCCGGAAATTGCCTGATACCCGGCATCCTTACACAGACTGGAGGCAAATTCACACACATATGCAATTCCTATTAATTTTAACAGTACCCCCACATATTCCAGATTCATATAGCCGGATATTTTTTGTATAAATGACACCAATGCATCGAATGCCTGTACCATAAAAAACATAAGCAATAAGCAGATGCCGATGCTTACTATAACACTCATGTCCGCTTGCTGCTTTCGAAATGTCAGTGCAATCAACATTCCCACAACCGCAATTAACACCAGTTGTACAATGGACAGTTCCATATATTAAAGCCTCCATATTTCATTTCCGAATTTTGTTCCTTATATCTGAAACAATGATTGAATCATCTGAAATAAATCATAAATATATGGCACCAACCAGGTTAATACAAGAATTAATCCGGCAAGGCTTACCAGATATGCCTGTTCCTCCCGTCCCGAATGCTTTAAGACCTGATTCAGAAGTGCAACCAAAATTCCCACAGCGGCAATCTTGAATATTAATCCCATTGTCATTGCCTGTCCCCCTTTTTATATCCTATGTATGCTGCCTATACCAACAACAAAACGAGAAATATCCCGCTTAATACTCCCAGCATAGCCCCCAGCTTTAACTTACCGGGCAATTCTGAAAGTAACTGCTCCTCCTCCTGCTTCAACCGCTGACAATACCACTGAATTGCAGATAATTGCGTGTCCTTATCCGGATACGATAACTGTCCCCCTAAGCGTTCTAATCCTTGGATGGTTCCTGTTCCCAATACCGTCTTAAGCTTCAACTGCTGTATCTGTTGCTGCCAGATTTCATGAAACGCAAGCCCCTCCATGGCATTCAGACGATTTCCGGTTTCCAGAAACCATTCCCCGCATATTCCCTGTAACTGCCTTCCGCATATCAGAAATGCTTCCGGCAGTATATTACACTGGTATTCAATTTCTCCTTGCAGCAGCATCATCAACTGCAAGAGCTGACGATGCTGTTCCAGCCGCAAATGCAGCCTTCGATTATATCCGATTCCGCAGCCAATGCTTGCAATCAGAATCAGACAGGAGCCTAACCCCTTACAAACTATTTCCCTGTGCATCAAAAATCCGTTCAATATGTCCAATTCCCCCTTTATTATTCAGAACCACATACCGTTCAAAAATCCGCTCCTCAACCAGCTTTCTTAGAACCGGTTTGTTTCGAATATCTTCTATCGAGTTTCCATGAACGGTAGCCAGAATTGAACATCCGGCATTAATGACATATTCGATTGCTTCAATATCCTCTCTGCTTCCAATCTCATCTACCGCAACCACCACCGGAGACATAGAACGAATTAACATCAGCATCCCGTATGCCTTCGGGCAGCAATCCAGAATATCGGTGCGTTTCCCTAAGTCATTTTGCGGAATTCCCTGATAACACGCCCCTATTTCCGAGCGTTCATCCACAACCCCCACCGTCACACCGGGCTGTGTTTGCGTACCGTCCGACAACAGCCGGATTAAATCCCGAAGCAGCGTAGTCTTTCCGCATCTGGGCGGAGAAATAATTAAAGTATGCTTAACTTCCCCCTCATTTACCACCAATGGTAATAATTCGATTCCACAGCCCTTTACCTGATGCGACAACCGGATATTTAAAAATGCAATATGGCGAATGGTTTTGATTCCTCCATCCTCCATAACCACCTTGCCTGCAATGCCGACCCGGTGTCCGCCCTGAATGGTGATGAACCCCTGTCGAATCTCATCCTCATATGCATACAACGAATAACGGCTGATAAAATCAAGGGTATTCCGAATATCCTCCGGCGTAACCGTATAGATTTCATTCATGCAGGTACTGAGCTTTCCGTCCTCTCCCACAAAAAATTCACGATTATCATATATAATTAACAATGGTTCCCATACCCGTAACCGAATCTCCTGAAGCCGTTCAAATTCAATATTCATAGACATCAAAATCTTCCGTAAGCGTACAGAAAATACCTTCCATAACTCCTGTTCCTTGTCCATGCTCCCCCTCCTTTCTTCTAAATATATGAACCACACAGGCTTTTAGAACTTTCCTTATACGCAAAAAAGGCCGTTCCTTACGGAACGACCTCTTACTGTCTTATTTCGTTGTAATACCCTTACCTTATACTCTGGATAAGTATTCTCCGGTTCTGGTATCAATCTTAATAACATCCCCCTGATTTACAAACAAAGGAACCATTAAGGTTGCACCGGTTTCAACGGTACATGGCTTTGTTGCACCCGTTGCGGTATCACCCTTAACACCCGGCTCACACTCAGTAATCTCCAATTCTACAAACATCGGAGGCTCTACTGCGAAAATGTCTCCCTTATGAGACTTCATCTTAACCATTTCATTCTCTTTTACAAACTTCAAAGAATCACCAATCTGGTCTGCACTCAGAGAAATCTGGTCATAAGTTTCCATGTCCATAAAGTTATACAGGTCACCATCTTTATATAAGTACTGCATATCCTTTGTATCAATCTGTGCGTTCTCAAACTTCTCGGTTGGGCGGAAGGTCTTCTCCACTACACCACCGGTCTTAATATTCTTAATCTTTGTACGAACAAATGCAGCACCCTTACCCGGTTTTACATGCTGAAATTCAATAATCTGATAAATATTATTCTCAAACTCAATTGTAAGGCCATTCTTAAAATCACCTGCTGTAACCATCCTAAAATATCCTCCTTAACCTTCTGAAAAATCTCTCATTTAACTATTTTATAATAATTAGACATAATTTTCAAGATATTTCTTAATTTTCCACCTATTTGTGCAATTTCCGGCAATTATGCTTCCAGCATATGCTGCATGGCTTCCATTGCCAAATCATATCCTTGCAGTCCCATCCCGATAATCTGTCCGGTACAGACCGGTGCCGTTACGGAAGTTCTTCGAAATTCCTCTCTTTGATGAATATTGGAAATATGCACTTCTATCTTCGGCATTTGCACAGAAGCCAGTGCATCACGCAAAGCATAGCTATAATGTGTATAGGCACCGGGATTAATGATAATTCCCTGTGTACCATCCCGATATGCTTCCTGAATCCGGTCAATCAAGGCTCCTTCTGAATTACTCTGAAAAATATCAACCTCTATCTTTAATTCTTCTGCCCGCTTTTGAATCCGCTGACATAACGTATCATAGGTTTCATTTCCATATACCTGCTTTTCGCGTATCCCTAAGAAATTAATGTTGGGACCATTTATCACCAGTACCTTCATCTTATAACTTTCATCCTTTTCTGTCTTGATATAGTTCTTCTGCAATGGTTACCGGACTCCGTCCATCGGTTTCCACCTGTATATGTGCTGTCTGTTCGTATAACGGTTTTCGTGCTTCCATAAGTGCATGTATCTTCTGCTTTGGATTTTCTCCGTTTAGCAGCGGACGGTCATGGGAATCCTTTACCCGCTCCCATACGGTTTCCTCTGATGCCTTTAAATATGTGACCTGTCCCAGCTCCCGCAGCAGCCTTGCATTTTCTCTGCGAAGTGGCATTCCGCCTCCGGTTGATATTACCGTATGATGTGTAGTCTCTATCAGCTCCTGTAATATCAGGGTTTCCAGCTTTCGGAAATATTCCTCGCCATGCTCGTCAAAAATCTCGGAAATACGTTTTCCTTCCCGCTTCTCAATATAGGCATCCGTATCCAGAAACGAATATCCGTATTGTTCTTCCAGCCTATGTCCGACGGTTGTTTTTCCGCTCCCCATAAACCCGATTAACACAATGTTATCTCCTGACGGATGGATGGCTTCATATAAGCGGTCATATACACGGTCTGCCTGTGCTTCCGATACCTGTATTCCGTTCCATAATTCATAGGCAATTATGCCCTGATATAAAAGCATTTTAAGTCCGTTATAGGCTCTGCCTCCGGCTGCCTCCACCAGCTTCATGAATCTGGTTACCGCCGGATTATATATTAAATCAACCCCAACTGCCACCTGCTTATAAAACTGTGCATCCTCCAGCACAACGGCATCCGTCTGCGGACTTAAGCCAATGGAAGTACATTGAAATACAATCCAAGGTCCACCCGGTACTTGCTTCCAATCCTCCAACGCCATCGCTGTCATTCTCTTTGCTCCAAAGCATTCATTCATGACTTCCGCAATTCTTTGTGCCTTCTCCACCGTCCGGTTTAACATATAGATTTCACTTGCCTGTTCCTGCATACACATATAGGCAACTGCCTTTGATGCTCCGCCGGCTCCCAAGATAACAACTGTTTGATTCCGCAAGCTGATTCCGTCTGACTGAATGGCTCTTAATAGTCCGGGCATATCCGTATTATACCCTTTATAGCCCTGTTCCATCCGTACCAGCGTATTTACTGCACCAATCTGCTCTGCTACAGAATCTGTTTCCTGCAAATACTGCATAACCTGATTCTTATGCGGTACGGTTACATTCAGCCCAAGAAGATTCAGTTCATACGCTCCCCGAACTGCCTCTTCCAAACCGTCTTCCTTCACACAAAACGGAACATACACCTGATTCTTTTTCAATATTTCACTCAATGTATTATGAATGACCGGTGATAAGGTATGTTCCACCGGATTTCCAAGCAAGCCCAGCAATCGTGTCTGCCCATTAATCTGCTGTTTCATTCTGTCGATGCTTCCTCTCTGTCATAAGCTTCTCTTATCGGTAATTTCCCGGAATATTATTTTCATAGCCCTCCCGATTCGGCTTTGTACCCTTATAGGTCCGGCTCCTTCGATAAAAATACAGGCTAATCCGCTCCAACACACGCTTCATTACAATCAAAAAACCTTCCTTATGTGCTACCGGTCCCACCAGAATACTATAATAATTCATACGGTTTGCTCCAATAATATCCGTTAATATCTGATCTCCGACGAACAGGATTTCATCCGCATCCACATTCAGGATTGCTGCTGCCCGCTGGTAGCCCTTCTTAAACGGTTTTCCTGCATTACTAATATATTTTGCATTTAACGCTTCTGCAAACGGTGCAACTCGTCTGGTATTATTGTTCGATAAAAAACAAATCTGAAACCCGATTGCCCGTAAATGATTACACAGCCGCTTTGCCCGTTCATCTGCCGGTGCACCATGAGGAACGAGTGTATTATCTATATCAAATATAATTGCCCGATAACCTTTTTTATAAAATTCTTCAAAGGGAATTTCATAGGTCGAACCAAATTCTTCTTTTGGATAAATCACAACTTGCCCTCCACTATCTCACTTCAATTCATACATGGTAACTATTGTATCATACTTCTTCCTTCTCTACAACGAAAAACATTCCAAAACCAAATGTGCTTTCTGCTCACCTGATTTTGGAATGTCTGCTTTCTTTAAATAATTTTATATTATCTGCGGTTACGCTCACCGGATTCTGATTGCGATTCCGTTTGCGTTACCTCTGTACTCATTGCTGAACTTTTTTCTGTTGTTGCTTCTGTCGTAGCCTGTATTCCGGTTGATGCTTCTGTACTAGGCATGACTGCTTCTGTTGTTGATTCCGTCGTTGCCCCCGTGGTGGTTTCCTTTACTGCTTCTGTCGTCACCGTTACTATATCCGGAGTTTCTGAAATGGTTTCCATCACCACCGAAGATGCATTTTCACTGGTTCCCACATAGCGGTATACCTTTACATATTTCTTTCCGTAGTTCAAAGCCTCCTGATGACTGGAGAAATAAATATCAATTCGATTTCCCCGAATTGCTCCGCCACGGTCCTCAACAGTATATACCTGCCCATTAATTACTACCTGTGTTCCAAATCCTAACACACTGGTATCTGCTGCAATTGTGTGATTTGCCTTGGCTACAACTCCGGAAGCTGTAACACCGTTTGTTTTCCCACAACATGCCGCACAAGGACAATATCCGGTTGTAAGATAGGTACCAATACACTCATATCCGTTCATGGAAGGGTCTGCATACACCGGTGATGCTGTAAGCCCTGTATAACTCTTGGCTACCACATCCGTTACCTTTTCTTCCACAACTGCGTAATCCGGTTCTACCGCCCCCGCAACTGCAAGTGCCTCAGCCACAACCAGATGATTCTGGATTGTATTATAGTCCTCCTTTTGTACCGTTCCTAATGCATTTCGATTTTCTTCCTGTGTACATTCACTCAACGCCACCTGTTTAAAAGGCAGAACATTCTTTGCAGCTTCTCCACAAACCGTAATTAACGCAGCACCGGCAAACGCAGCCGACACCAGTAATAATGCCACCCGCTTGCAATATGCTTTTACGTTATTCTTTAGTTGTACCAGTTGCTTTTCCATTTTCTGGTTCCTTTCAACTATTAATGACTTGTTGCAAAATGTTACATAATTGTTACATCTGTGTTGCCATTATATTCTGAATCGGCAGAAAGGTCAAGTAAAATTGGTGTTTTTCGTTTTTTTTACCATACTTTCCCTTGCGATTTGTATATTTTTTATAAGACTTTACAAAAATTATTGAAAATGCTACAATGCCTAAGTGAGTCGGACAGGTGATCGCGGCTGCAAGTGCCGAAAGGCCGCAGGTGAGGAAAGTCCGGGCTTCACAGGGCAGGGTGCCGGATAACGTCCGGTGGAGGCGACTCCCAGACAAGTGCAACAGAAATAAACCGCCAGATTCTCTGGTAAGGGTGGAAAGGTGAGGTAAGAGCTCACCGCTTGGCTGGTAACAGGCAAGGCTCTGTAAACTCCACTCGAAGCAAGACCGAACAGAAAGCGTTACAGTTGCCCGCTGTGCTTTCGGGTAGGTTGCTCGAACCGATTGGTAACAGTCGGTCTAGATAGATGATCACTCAACGACATAACCCGGCTTATCGTCCGACTCACACCTTTTATTTATCCTATTTATATTTCATATTATAAGATCAAAGAAATTATTAAAAGCAAAAGAATTGAATTTTTTCGACAAAAAAAGATTGACACCCTATCCCTTACATCAGATGCCAATCTTTCCTTACCCCCAAATATATACGAATATTAGATACTACACGTTTTTAATTGTTGCTGCTCCCACCAGTACATACAATGGTTCAGCAGAGATATGGATGTATCCGGGAATGCCTGTAATAATTCCTGTCCTGTCATATGCTCCTGAGCGACAGTATGTATCAGCTTCTGCAATTCCTGAATGAACTCCTGTTGCATCGACAGCTCCATGCTTCCTAAAATATGTCTGGTCTTTCTTGGCAGGAACGGAAATACCGCAGTCAAAGCAGCATCACAATCCACCGACAGGTAACGCCGAATCAAATCAAACACAATTACCTGTTCATCATACGGAATACCGGCATGCCTTGCTGCCGTCTGCTCGCAATCCTTGAATAAATTACCGGTCTTAATCTGATACCCATTCAAGCCAAAATCATGAAAGCATTCCAGAAACATGTCCAACTGGTGCCGCTGCGTATATTGCGATTGTTCCTCGAACATTCGCAATAATTCACCGTTTACCTTTTCATATTTCTCATCCCAGTAAATAAAATTGTAGGTACAGTACACCGCAATACACAGCATAAAATCATCTGCAACATTACTGCTACTGGCGAATGCAAATAGGGACTTTAGCTTGATTCCTAAGCGTCTATAGTCATTCTCACTAAGCTCCAGGTCACTCAGAGTCCGTACATTGTGTATCTCTTTTTCAAAACACATCTGCATCTCGTGTAAATCGAATTTCGGTTCTTGAATTCCCATATACATTCCTCCTCGTATAGACTTATATTACATTTTATTCTGCATCCTTTCTTTTTATGACTGTTCCTATATTTAGGATTATACAACTTTTTAACAAAAATTTCCACTTTTTTATACATTTTTCACAACTTTTTCCTATTTTAACAAATAGATTTATTTATTTATTCATTTTCTTCGATTATTTTGTTTAAATTATATAAATATTACTTTTCCATTTATAGCTTACTACCAAAGAATCTCTTCTCTTTCTTGTCAATTCCTTTAAAATCGACTACAATAATAAAAAGGAGATATCCGTATGAAGTTAAGTTCCGGCATTACAACTGCATATCATAAAGACGGAAGTCCATACTATCGTGCCTCCATTACCTATCATCGTAAGCACATCAGTCTGGGAAGCTATCTGAATCCGGAGACCGGCACGCTTGCTTATCAGGAGGCTTATGCATTGCTTCATGATTCCCGGTGTCCGTTACCGGAGGACTACCCTGCCGATTCCAAGCTTCCGTTTGAAAAATACATATCCTTAATCAACCTGCGGGCAAATGGTATTTACATTAAAACACCCATTTATCTGTACCCGAATTATTTTGTATACTATCTGTCTGCTCATGATTTCCTGAAGTTTGACCGGGATGATTTATTCTTCTATGCCTCCCACTCCATTCAGCAACGCGGCGGCTATCTGTTTGTCTGCCATTACGGCAGCCAATATGGGATTCTCTCCCGTTACGGTATCCGTGCTTTTGCAGTTGAAGGCAGAGACTATATATTTGTAAATGGAGATAATCATGACTATCGTTACCAGAATATTCAGGTACTGAATCATTATATGGGCGTAACACAGGAGCTAAAATCAGGCAAGCCTTCTTATGTTGCGACCATTCATATTAACGGCAACTATATAATAGGAAGATACGCTACCGAGGAAACGGCTGCAATTGCCTATAATAAGGCAGCCGATTTTCTTACCGAACATGGTCTGAATAAGCAATTTATCCGGAATTATATCAGCTCTTTATCACCGACGGATTACGAAGCCCTATACCGGACGATTCCGATTTCCTCCAAGCTGGATACTGTCATAAATTCTTTGCCGGATTCATAAACTAACAGCAACTACCATGTCTACAGAGGCTTCTAAATGAAACCACCCTATGCGTCTGATTCCCCCGGTTCCCTATCGGAACAAGAATTCAACTCCTCTTATATGAAGGTATTGTCTGCTCTTTTATTAACCGCAGTCTGCTTATATACTGCAATTACTGTCCGACAGCCTTCTTCCGCTTCCATACCGGCAGCCGATTATTTACATAACGAGCTTCCGATTTACAGCGTTGAAACTGACCTTCCGGTTGTGGCACTCACCTTTGATGCCGCATGGGGTGATGAGGATTTAGAGGAAATTTTATCGATTCTTGAACGTCATCAGGCTTCTGCAACCTTTTTTGTATCCGGAGACTGGGTAAATAAATATCCGGATGCGATACAGGCAATTCATGCTGCCGGACACGAGCTTGCCAATCACGGAACCAACCACAAGCATATGCCACAATTAAGTGAGGATGCTATGCGGGCAGAAATTATGGAATGTCACGAACAGGTGTATGCCCTTACGCAAGTTTCCATGACTGCCTTTCGAGCACCTTATAGTGACTGGAACGACCAGGTGGTTTCGGTTGCAAAGGACTGCGGCTATGCCAGCATTAATCAAAATGTTGATTCTGTAGACTGGAAGGACTATGGTGTTGAAAGTATCATTGATACCGTTATGAATGACCCGGATTTGGATAACGGTGCTATTATTTTACTTCATAACGGTTCCACTTATACAAAGGATGCTTTGGATGAGCTATTGACCCGGCTGGAAGACGAAGGATATTCATTTGTAAAAATTTCCCAGCTTGTATATACAGATTCCTATACGATTGACCATATGGGAAGACAATTTCCGATTTCCTAATATTTCCCCTATATTTTTCCGAAAACTGCTTATACTAAAATTACTGATTCAGATAACATCCAAAATTTCAGGTCTGTTATTCTGAAGCATTGCAACTTATTAATAAATGCAAAGGAGTTATAAGTATGAAAACATTTAAGAAAATCATGATTTTAGGTATGTGTTGTACATTTCTGACCGTAGCTCTTGCGGCTTGCGGCAAAGATACGAACAACGACGCTACAAACGGCAATAACATGAATGGCAACACAACCAACGGCAGCACCAATACCGGAAACGGTAATAATTCCAACAATATCGGTAATGATGTTGGAGATACCGTAGATAATGTCGGTAACGATGTCGGCAACATGGTAGACGATGCCGGTAATGCGGTAGACGATGCTGCACAGGGTGCCGGTGATGTTATCCGTGATGTTACAGACGATGCCGGTGATATGGTAAACGATGTTACCAACGGAAATAATTCTTCTGATGATAACAACAATTCCAGCACCAATCGCTAATCATACTTTTTGCTAAAAGCCGGGAATCCCCGGCTTTTACTCATTTTTCTGTCTGCTTTTGCTGCCGGCGGCAACGACGCTCTAATTCATCATATTGCTGATACATATATTGTACTCCGTTTTCCAGTACATAATAATGCATAATATATGGAACCAGCAACACCAATAATACCACCAGTAAGCCTGCCAGTATAAGCTTCGGATACAACACCAATACTAAAAATACCATGACTGTCACAACTGCAAACAAAGCCATTACGATTTCATGAACTAACCGCTCATGCATAAAGAATTGAATCTGAATCAAATGTCGCCGTGCTTCTTCTGCATAGTCTGTGTCCTCCGGCGGATGCTCTAAGAATGCATCCATTTTCTTTTGATATTCCAAAATTTTCTTTCTCATAAAGTTGCTTCCTCTCCATATATTATTACAGCATAGGGTCACGCTGCTGAAGTCCCTGAAAGGTTCCATACAGATTTAAGGTTCCGTATCCCCATAACGGATTCGGGTATTGTAATTCCGGTCTTCGGTTGGCTCCCCGGATTAAATAACGCTTAATCTGAACTCCGTTCATCCGTACAAGCCTGCGATTCCGAATCCATTCCATCATAAGTGCTGCCGCCCCAGCCGTATGGGCTGCCGCTACACTGGTGCCGCTCCTTCTGGTATAGCCTGCAGGCTGTCCGGGTGCAATCGGTAAAGCAGGACCATAGACTGCAACACCGGGAGCTGCCAAATCCGGCTTAATTCCACCATCACTAGTATACCCCCTTCCCGCTTCCATGTATAGACTATCTGTTAAATGATTATATGCCGTCGAACAGGCAGGTCCCTCTGCGGTCGAAGGCTCTGTCAGTGTTACATCCGGACTGGATTGAAGAAAAAATGTATTTTCCGTAATGAAGCCGCGAATCGGAAGCCATGCATGAAATCGGTTCTGCACATTTCCTACCGAATATACCCGGAATCTCCAGATTCCCTCTGTCGGTTTCTCCATTCTTACAAAAATCAATTGTTTTCCCGACAATTCCTCTACCAGAACATATGTGACTTCTATGATTGTGCGTTCAAACAGCAACGAAAACTTCTGCTCTGTCCGAAACTGTGGCGGGATTCTTGTTATCATTTCTCCGTAGGGTGATTCGATTCCAATCGCATATGTATTGGGTGATTCTCCCCATATTTCCATTACAAATCCCGGCTCTTCTGCTCCCACATTCAGTTCTACTACCTCATACCCGCTTGTGCTGTCTCCTGCCACCATCCCCGAAAAATGATGCCTTGCATTCCCCTCATTGCCTGCCGGAAGCGACAAAAATACACCCTGTGCATGACTTAACCGGTTCAGGTATTGATTCAGTACTCCTCTGCCGGCATGCTCCCCGCTATTTGTCCCCACGCCTAAGAATATACTTATCTGCTGATTACGCTTAATTGCCTGCCGGTAAAGATAATACACCGCACGCATAATATCTGTTTCCTGATATACCGCTTCCCCATCAATAATATAAAAGTCTTTTAGATACTGCTTTGCCTGCTTTAATTTCACAACCATAATGTCCGCCATGGGTGCCGCACCGACAAAGCTTCTGTTTTCATCCCCGCCCCCTGCTGCAATTCCCGCCATAAAGGTTCCATGTCCGTTATCATCCACTGACGATACCACCTCCAGCGGTTGTTGAGCCCGCAACGCCTCATTAATCATGTCCTCCGTAAATTCTGTTCCGTAATACAAATCTTCCGGTGGAGTTCCGGTCTGTATGGTCTGATCCCAGATAGCCTTAATTCTGGTCGTTCCGTCGACCTGCTGAAACAATGAATTCTGATAATCGATTCCGGTATCAACAATTCCTATTAAAATCCCGCTTCCCTTCAGATTTAACACCGGCTGATTCTGGATTCGAATAATTCCGCTTGCTTCCATGCTGGTTGTATCCATTAAGCCATAACATTTCGGCAACATATAATATGCATATGTGATTACCTCCATCAAGTTCTGATTCTCCCGAACCGTTGAGAGAAGTGCCAACTGGTCATCTAAAATCTGCAGACACTCTCCTGCAAAATAGTTTTCCAGATTTTTTACATCCCCATTATACGAAATTACATAGTCTACATACTCATTACTTAATATTCTTTCTTTGCATGATATTCTCCCTAATCCGTTATTATATTCGTCCATGTCGTCTCCCGGTAACAGCTCTTAATGATTATAGTATGTCAGTCTCCCGAAAAGTCCATAAAAAAACCAGAGAATCCTAAAATTCTCTGGTTCCATCATTCCGTTTATAAGAAAGTAAAGCCCTCATCATCATCATCATCATTTCCGATTAACATACTCTCGTCTACCTTTACTTCTACTTCACCTGCGTATACCTCATCTTCATTTGCACTGTTATCCGAAGTAACCGGTTCCGCTGCAGAGGTCTCTGTATGTACAGCCGCTTCACTGGCTGCCTCTTTTGCTGCAGTCTCCTTCAATTCAGCAAATATATCCTTAATGGTACTCTCCTTCTTTGGCTCAACCGGCTCGTCAAATATCGGCTTTGGAGTAAAGCCCTTCTCCTCTCCGATGATTCCCTGCTTTGGTGCCGGCTCCGGCTTTTGTTCCACCTCAATCTCAGCACCGGTCTTAATTAATTCATCCGTCAGCTTACTGATTCTGCGTTCTGCCGCTTCCAATTCCCGATGCAGTGCCGCATTTTCCTTCTTTAAGGCTTCCAATTCCACATTCACCTTATCAAACTTCCGCTGCTCCTCTGTAATATCATTCTGCAAATTATAAATCTTCAATGCATTATCCCGGTTGGAATCTGCCAGCTTATTATTCTGATCCTTTAATACCTGTGTCTGCAACTGCAGCTCTTCATATGCACTGCTTACCTGATTTAAATACGCATATACTTCATTTCGATTCAGTCCAAACAATGCCCGTCCGAATGTCTTTTCACTGGATACCACTAATTCATTCATGCTTTATCGTCCTTTCTATGTTAAAATCAACAAATTTTCCACAATAATTTATATAAAATGATTATACCAAACTGCTTTCAAAACTTCAATAGCCGAAACATAAGAAAGACTATCTCACTTCTTCTTCCGTTTTTTCTTACGTGGTGCAACCTTATCCGGAAACTGCTCCTTTATCAGTACGTTTAATTCTCCTCCCCAAAGCACCAGATTCATCATCATATATACCCATACCATGGCAATCGCAATTCCTGCCAGACTACCATATATCTTAGAATAATTACTGAAATGATTCACATAAACCGAAAAGCCAAATGAAACAATCATCCATGACAATGCACTGAATAAGGCTCCAGGCGTTGCCTGCTTTAAGCTCAGCTTATGGTTCGGCAGTCCTTTATACATGGTAATGAACATAAAGAACAACAGTACAAAGCCGACTGCAACCCGGACACTCAAAATCAAGGTCACTATGTTATTCAGGAACGAAAACCGGTTCAGGACAACCTGGTACAAAGAATTTCCGAATACGAAAACAACCAGCAAAATCACCAATGCCACTGCGACAATCAGGGTATGCAGGGTTGCAATGCTCCGAAGCAAAAAATAATTTCGGGACTCCTCTGTCCGGAACACGGAATTTAATCCGTTACTGATAGACAAAATTCCCCTTGCTGCCGACCATAACGCAATGATAATCGAAAATGACATTAATGTATTTCCGGAATTATCCATCAGCTCCTGCAATATTTCCATCACCCATTTTTCCATTTCATCCGGCAGAAGCTCTTGTATCACTAGCATAAAGTCTGACTGTGTTACCGGAAGAAACCGGGTAAAGGTCAGAATTAAAATTGCAAACGGAAATGCGGACAGAATCAAGAAAAATGCTGCCTGTGCCGCATATGCCGATACATGGTCTTCCTTGATTCGCTCCATAAATTCCTTTATAAGCCGTATCATTTGATTCATAATTCTATCCCCTACCAAGAATATATATCCGTCCTATTCTCTTATTGATATATATTTACAATTTCCACACCCGTATAGTAATGCTTAATTATGTCCTCGGCAGAATATCCTAATTCTGTCATTGCCCGTGTTCCGTTCTGACTCATTCCTACACCATGACCGAAGCCACCGCCGCAAATAACATAATTGCCTGCATCATTCTTTTTAACATAATAAAACGGACTCGGAAGCAGCGACCAGCCTGAGGATTGTGAACCATCCTGTCGCACAATGACTACCTGTGCAGGTGTCATTAAAGCTCTTGCATTCGTTTGTCCGGTAACCTTGATGGTTGCCGCCGTTCCTGTCACTGTAATTTCTTTCACAATACCACTTTTCCCGCGATTTGTCACTTCTATTTCCGTAACCGTTCCAACGGTATCCACCGGAACACTCTGATAACTGCCATCTGCCTGTAAGGTCAATATCTTTTCCGGATTTGTTTCATATCGCTGCTTCAAGGTCGCATCAATTGCCGCAGTCATTTCCTCCGGTGTATATTCAATACTCCAGCGATACAGCGAACAATCCTCCTCATAGGTCTGATAGGTACTGCTGTCATCGATAAAACTCCGAAACGCTGCTTCCTCCGAAAAATCAAATTCGGATGCTGCCTCACACTCTAATTTATCTTGCAGATACGGCAGTGCAGCTCCGTCCCAGACATCCTGATTGTTACAGGTTACACCACAGGAGGTTGAAAAGAAATATGCCTCAATTACTGCCCCATCATAAAACGGTACCATTCCATAGGTATCCTTTACTGCCAGAATCGATTCCTCACTCTCTGCGACGGCATTATATACCTGTGTCATCGTGCTGTCATCTAAGTGAGCTCCGTATCTTGCATAAGTGCCATCCTGCATTTTGGCATATGCATATCCTCTGGCACAAATTGCCTGAACCTGCAGTGCCTCTTCTCCATAGGAGGTTGGCATCTCACTTGGAACAACCGTATATAAATATTCCTCCAGACTCAGTTCATTCACGATTGTCAATCCCTGATTCTCATACGGTGCTACTTCAATACTGCCCCGATAGCAGGGTTCGATTCCGTTTCTGGTAATGGAGCATATTTGAATCGTTCCATTCTCTTCATCTGAGGTTATGACTACCCTTCCTTCCGCCATATATCCACAGTCCGGTGTCAATTCCAATACCTCACCTGCCTCAAAGGTTTTACTCTGCCCTTGAAATTGCATGGTGTATGGCCCGTCAGAGGTTACCGTCACACTTGGATGAATCAGGGAGGTATAATCACTATTTCCCAATACAACCCGGATATTCTCGGCATGAATCGGTTCCGTAATCAAGGCAGCCTCTATGATACCATCTGCCACTACAAAGTTCGTAGTCGTATAACCCACTAGAATCTGTGAGGTAGGTTCTACTGCCAGCTCTCCATATATTTTATATATCTTATAATGTTCCGAAACCGGAAGGATTCCATATCCCTCTATTTCCACACCGTTTTCCGCAACTGCCAGAACCTTTGCCGTAATCACATCTGATTTCAGCACTATATCTGTCACTCCCTGCGTTCCCATTGTTATATCCGCAAGAGAATTTTGCACAATTGCTTCCGAACCGGACAGCTTGCATGGGTATGACTTATGATAACCGTTCATAAATACCTGTATCTCTGTATCCGTTGAGGATTCAATCCATATATTTTCAATAGTTGCTACATTTTCCTGCTGCTCCGTTATCTCCAGAATCTGACCATCCGCTGTATATACATGAAGCAGTTGATTCTCCGCATCCAATATCTGCTGCTGCATCCGCCTATTTCGGGAATCATTCGCTCCACAGACGGTATACTTTCCACAATCCGTCACAACTATACACCCTGCATCCTGCACCTCCAGAATCAAACGTGTTTCTATCTGAACCTGCTCGGTTCCGGTTCGTTCTATTAAATTCTCATAATATTGCTGAAACTCTTCTCTGGATAATACTTTTCGATTCGCTTTTCCTGTAAGCATACTCCATGGATTCTGTTCACTGTCTTTTTCGGCAGTTAATTCTTCCTCTACCTGAGACTCGCTCATATTCAATATCTGCTGTAAACCCTGCTTGGCATCTTCTACCGTAAAGCCCTTCGCATCTTCCTCATCCGATGTCACAGCCTCCTCCGGTTTTAACCGGTCTAACAGCCACTTCGCCTCCTGATGGGTATAATATGTATCCGGCCCTAACGTCTGCTTATATATCCCACGATATGCCAGCCATCCTCCCAGCATAACGAGCAATACTATACTAATTATAATTATTACACGCGTTCTATTCTTCACAGATAAATTCCCTTTCTTAGCTATCTACAAAGATAAAAAGCAGCATTTCTGCTGCTTTTTATCTTCTGTAATACCCAAAATGCCGGTTCCCTCTTTTGACTCCTAGCATAGCTAGGTGGGTATCCGCATCCTATTTCCTGCCTTCCACTGCAAACGGAGGCTTGACATTCCACAGCGAAATGTAGGATTCCCGTATCAAATCATGTAGGTTCAAAATTAAGGGAATTATCGCACATTTCAGGCTACTAAGGTTATTATAACTTATTCATATGTAAAACACAAGTAAATTATTCGGGACTATGGATGAGAATTTCTACCTCTTTATGTCCGTAACTCATTATTTTATTACGGATATGTGCTTTCATTTCTTCATTACAATTAATGCAAATCATATCATATAACTGCATAACATACTCCGTCCAGCAATCATAAAGCTCTGCCCGTACCTCTGCATCATCTGCTTCTTCTGCCGAAGCTGCAATCTCATCATCATCCTGTAGCATCAGCTCTTCTACCGCTTCATCAAAATCATAATCAAAGTCATCATATTCATCATCAATCTCATACGGATTCACAATCATCTTCACCGGTCTGACTTCTCCGTAAGCAATCCGCTCTAATTCCTCGGTCCGAACCAATGCACAATCATACATTTCTATAATTAATGCCTTAATACACTCCTGCTCTGTCTCAAAATAATGATATAAGCGTTCCACCGGCTTATCCTTTGGACAATCCTCTACCTCACGAATGTTATACCAATAATTTTTTGCACAGGCAATGGTTCTTTGACGAATGGATTTTTGTTTTTCCTGAATCACCACCCGGTTCTTTGCCCGCTTCTTATCCAGACAATAGCTGACAAATTTTCCTGTCCATATAATTAAATAAACCAGTACGACTCCTAACACCACCGTACAGATTGCATTTCCTACCGAATCAAACATAATCCTACCTTCCTAGCTTCTACCGAACCTCTGAATTTCTTCTTTTCTAATATTCCACATAGAATCTGATTATATGTGCCATAATGCCACACTACCTAAGCATTATACAACATGTTACAGATGTTTTTCAATCCTTATTCTTCATCCGGTCAAAGAAAAAGCTGTCATATCTATTCTTCATAAATATGACAGCTCATATCTCATTTTTTGTCCGAACCGAAAGCCTTGGTTATCTGCGTATTAAGTCAAATCCAAAACATCCCGTGTCAGAATAACCTTAATTCGTTTCGTTGTAACAATGGTCTTAGTACCTTCCTTCATGGTAACCCGAATCACCAGATAGGTGTACTGTCCACCATACGGTTCAAAGTAGCTTCGCTTCGTTACCAGTCCCGGACATGTGGTTCGGTCTACAATGAATACCTCTCCACCATTCAATACTTCAATAATATCATCCGTTGTCGGAACCATAATATGCTTATCTGCTCCCGTCGGCATATTATTCTCTTCCTCCGTCTTGGTTGTACTGTAGTCCAAATCATAGAATATCTGAACATCGGTTACAGTCTGATTCTTATTCTTATCCATCTTGAAACCAAATTCCGGATAACCTACATGCGAGTTCGTATTAATGAAGTAACCATTTACCGCATCTCGCTTAACTACATTACCAGGAGCCTTTGTTGTTCCATCCGGGTCATACAGTATAATATCTGCTTCCTTCTCTATCTGCTTACCACTCTTCTGTGCCATATTTACCAATACATTCAGGAACAGCTTTCTCTCGTCATTGTTATCACGATTATCACCTGTAATCTGAGAATGTCCGGCACCACAATAGGTAATGTTATCTTTTGAATAAATAAAGTAGCTATCCATACCATCCTTCGGTGATGCAGCATACAGAGATGAATTTTGCTTCAATTCTACTGCATTTAACGAACCGCCACTACCGGAGGTATTTGCTCCCGAACGGCTGTCTGCCGCAAAGGTATACCATACTGTTACATCATCATCCTCCATATCCAGTGCGTACGCCTGATTATGTGTCGGAGAAATTCTAAGGTCTGAAGAAACAAAGAACGGATATGTGGTAACAACACCTCTGTTTACCTGTGTTGCCTTTGTTGTTCCTGTTATATTCAAGCCTACATAATTCAAGTTATATGCTATCTGCCGTTCAATTTCAAATTCTGCAAATGCATATGGTAAAGAACCGGCCCGGTCATTTCTGTAATTGATAAATGCATCTGAATATCCCGGATAACCAATCTTACCATTTGGTGTATTACTAATCTTAAACCACTCTGTTACAGTTGAATTCCATACTGAACTTGAAATGCCAAGCTTTGTACTCAAATCCAACGGTGAAGCAGTCTCATCAATTACATAGGAGCCTACACCATTGTTCCATGCTATCTGATAGCTTCCCCATGCTGACTTCGGTGGCTTCAAGCCTGAGCTTACCGAGCTTACAAAGTACTTCGGATTACCACTTGCTGATACATATTGCGGTAAATTACTGCTTTCTGTTCCGGAAGTCTCTGTCAAATCACCAAATCTCTGCATACCCGCATAGGATAACAGCTTATTGGTTAAGTTCAAAGATACCCGACCTTCTCCGTACTTTGTCATATTATCATGCGTCATCAGTAAGCTACCGTCTGCATTGATAAAATACTCCAAGTCATCACAAGCAGTTGTTGAAAAGTCTTCAAATCCGCTTCGCTTATCATCATAGAAACCAATTACAATAACATCATAATTCTTACGAAGATACTCTTCCGGTCCATATGCCAGCATACTATTGTGCCGGTAAATCCGATATGCATCTATCTTCTTATCCAGCAGCTGCATATATGGCTTATATGCCTGACGATAGAAAATCGTAACCGGAGCATTTCCGTCTCCCTGATTTAAGACTTCACTATCACCGGCTAACTTTGTATTCAGATAGAAGAATCTGAAATACTCTTTTGACTCCAGAATCCTTGTGAAATCATAAGTATTATATTCACTACTGCTAAAGCTGTAGCTTCTGCCATTATCAGTTGCTGCATATCCGTTTCCATCCCGAATGCTGATAATTGCATTTCTCAGATTCGTCTCTGCTTCTGCTAATGCCTTATACTCTTCCGAGGTTGGGTCTGCATATGCATCATATACCTCTTTTGCACTGTTTGCCTTCTGCAAATATGCATCTCGCTGCTCCTCTGTGATACTTGCATCGTTTGCCTTCTCTGAATAGTATTCAATGTCATCCATATACATAATATCCAAAGATAAATCAAAATCATCTGCAATTTCGTCTACATAATTGTATGTAAAGTCCTCATGGTCTGCTGTTGAATCATAGCGGTTAATACCTAAGGTAGTCTGATATTTTCCAAGATATACCTTTCCCTGGAAATTAAATCCGTTCTTTGTAAAGTCAATATCTACAGAAGAATAATATGATTTCTCACCACTACTGGTCTTCGGATTCGGTACATAGCCCCATTCAATTGCTTTTTGTGTCTCACCCTGTGCCGGATTTGGATTATAGCCTTCATACGTCTGATATAAGAACTTGCTGCCACGAGCCTGCTGGAAATTACTGTCCAGATACAACGTATGTCCATCCTGACCATCCTGACTACCGACATCCGCAATCTTCATCGGCATAATTTCAAGAATGGTTGCCTGCTTCTTGGACTGTGTCTCACTTCTTGCAATGGAAGAAATTGCAGAGTACCCGGTAGACGGTCCGTTTCCGATAGAAGCACCCTCTGCTGTCACATCTGTTACCAGAACCTTCCAGCTAAATGCTCCAAAGTCATCACTCGGATATGTATAAGTCAGAGTTGCCTTGCCGTCTGCAACGGTTACAACATCTCCGATTGTTTCACCAGACACATCAAACTCAGCGTTATCATCCTCATCCTCTAATAAAACTGCCTGATAAGTATGTCCTTCAATTGGATTCAACAGTTCAATGGTCCATGTCAAATCCCGTTCTGTTAACTTCGTCTTATCATCACCATACGCATATGCTACTGCATTCGTTGTAATCGAATACTTTGGTCTGACGGCAGGTGTATATCCGTCATAACCATATACTAATGTATATATATCATCACTTAATTGGTCTGTAAAGACGGTTACCTTACTTGCACTACCGTATTTTCCTTCGGTATTGTCGATTCGTATTACCTGTCCGGTTCCTGCTGAAGCATCATATTCATTCATAACCCAATAGTCATCAATGGAACCGCTTTCCTCTTTGTTTTCCCAGCCCAGTAATACATTGCCGGCTGCACTCTTACTTTCTGCATATGCACATAATGCATACATATTGGAATCCGGGTCAATAAAGCGATTGGTATAGCCCTTGGTCTTTGCTTCATTTGCATATGCATTCCAGATTTCATTACTGAATACAATCGGCATTCCTGCATCAATATATGTCTTTAATGCCTGCAACCGGTCGTAAGTCAAATCATTACCGTTATATGCGGTTGTTGTATAAGTCTTATTCTTTAATTCTCCTGCAATACCTGCCAGACCACCCGTATGTGCATACATGGTAAAACCTGACTGATATACAGTCTGATAATTAAAGGAATTGGAACCTGTATAATAGCTGTATGCGGTAGAAGGCTTTAATGCCGATTTATTACCACCTACATATATCAAATCATAGCTGTCCGCAACATTTGCCTTTGAGGTAATAAATTCCTCTGTAGACATCTGTACCAGCTCAATCTGGTCAACCGACATATTTAAGGCATATGCCAGCTTTGCCTTTGACAAATCCCACTGATAATATTCGGTATCTACATTACCGTTATCATCTGCATATTCATCAATTTCAGAAGTATTTACCACATTTGCAGGTACTGTATAATAGTTACCCTTACCACCATAACCGTTTAATATGCTGACACCTGTGGTCGGTGCATTCGAACGGAATGCATATTCCAAATCAATCGGATAACAAGGTTGCAATTCCAGAACCCGGAATAAGGTCGTGGATACAGAACCGCTGTCGGAACCGCCCCCGGAACCGGCATAATTCCGGAATGTACTCTTATTAATTAACGATACAATCTTGCTAATCTTTGTCTGATTCATGGATGGGTTTGCTGCTAATGTATCCATGAACTTCGTACCAATTACCAACACGCTGCTCTTCTTTGCATATCCTGTCGTTGTAATCGATAAATCAATTAACTTACCATAGTTTGTAGAAGTATCAATACTCAGATTCTCTGAAACAGTACCGCTATTTCCACCACCGGTTGTAGTGGAGGTCTTTCCCTTCAAGGTACCAAACATAATATAGGTTAATCCCTTGGTATCTGCTGATAACTGGTTCAATAAAGTACGAACCTCAGTTGAAATATCATTTGCCGCACTATAGTTATCCGGTGCAATGAAGATATAGTCATACTTCTTTGCTGCTGTAACATCACCACCAACATAAAAGGATTCTACGGTTAAATCATTACCCTTTACTGCATCCACATGATAATTCTCCGGCAAGTCGGTAGACAAACCGCTGAATACGGAATTCTTACCGGCTCCAAGCATCCAACTGCCCACATTATCCATGGCTGTCGCATCACCCAGATTATCACCATATACATACAGAATATTCAAGGTAGAAGTTCCGTCATTTCTTGACCAGTAATCTGCCCAGGTATCATACCCTTCCGGCTTAGTCAGACGGTTTACCTGATATGCAGAATACAAAGAACGATTTGAACTCATATAATTTTCAATTACAGTCTCTACATCTGTTGTATCAGACTTCCAGCCTTCAATATTTGTGGTATTGGTTCTTCTCCAACTATTCTTAAAATCAATACTTGCTAAGAAGTAAGCATTGGAATCATCACCCTCGGTTGTCGTCTCAGAAGAATCATCCTTATCACCACTGTTATTTAACTCATAGTTCACAACTAACGGCTTATTTACACCAAACGCATAATTATGAAGATATTCATATAAATCTTCTGAAATAGCTGTGTTTCCGGTATATGCCAACTTAGAAGGTGCATACAGATAAATCAAATCCGCACTTCCCAATGCAGTTGCCAGCCCATCCTTATCCAGTGTGTTTAACTCACCCACTGTCTTTATCACCAGATTTATCTTACCATCCGGCATGATTTCGGAAATGGTACGATTATCGTTGATAATGGACTTCGTAAATCCGGTTGTGCTATCCGTCATAAAGGTCTTAACTACATCCGCTACATCTGTTGCACCGTTGGTAATTATATAAATATTATAATTACTGTCATTTTGTGCATCTGACGTATTGGAATTTTCAATAATGTGGTCAATCTGCGTCTTTGTTGCTGCCGCTTCGTTATTATCGCCCAACTTCGTATACTCAAATTCATCTACTGCATTTGACTTCATGGAGGAAATCACCCAGATAGAAGATGCAGCCAGAACGGACAATACTACGATTGCTCCAATTATGATTTTGAATGTTTTACTCTTTAACATAATTCGCTCCTTTCTCATTTTCTATCCTATGGTGTCGGCGGCTGATAACCTGCCGGCTGCAACACATAGCTGTTTCGAATCGTAATCATACCCTGTGATACATTTTCGATTCCCTTTTTTCCCAAATCAATCTGAAGATAAATGGCATTCTCATCTGCTACTGAATAGGCATATACATTTTCAATATTCTTACATACCAGATAATCATCCTTATTTATCACCGATGCCCAATCATCAATACTGGTATTTATCATATTATCCCGGTTTACCCGGCTGTTATCATTGTCCAGGGTTTCAACCGGACTTCCGTCTGTAGATTTATCCAGTGATGAATTTCTGACTCCACCGGTATTCCGCTTCAAATACACATTACCGGAATCAAAATAATATACATCTACAATCGGACCGTATCCGGTTTTTCCACCAAAGGTATTCATTCCTTCATAACAGATACAAATATAATCAATATCTGTATCCTCCGGTGTCAGCATCCGATAGGAATACAACTCATATCCGGAGCCAGAGGTTGATGCCGGACTGCCATCCTCTTTTAATAGCTGACCTGCATTGTTCTCCTGTGTGGAAAGATTCGTTCCTAAAACTGCATATTCTTTTCCATCTCTGCCTATCCGTATTTCTTTCGCCTGCATAACTTTATCCGAAATCATATCAAACAGCTCCTGTCCGGTCTGCTGCAGTTGTGCATCGTTTTTCGCTCGGTTATAGGATTTCGTTGTTGATGTCATAAAGCTTGCAATCGCAACCATTATAATTGCCAGAATTGCAACTGCAATTACCAGCTCAACTAATGAAAAGCCTTGATTGTGTTTCTTTTTCATCCTTCAATCACCCCTTTCATTAGTACGGAACATTATTGATAGTATCAATTGTGATAGTACCATAAGTTTCCTGATATAATCCGGTATCCTTCTTTAACTGGACGGTAGCAAAAAAGTTGTCACCCTTATCAAAGAACACGATTTTTCCGGCTCCGGATAATACAGAGCCATCCGACTTATTATATTGGATTACGACTCCATCTGCACCGACGTATTCTCCTTCATATGCTATCGTTCCCCGCTGCATCACAGTTACGGGATTTGCCACGCCTACATAATCATAATAATCCAATTGATAGAGATTCGGATTATCGGAAGGTCCGCTATTCTCCCCCGCTGCATCCGATAACGGATGAAAATCCCCTGAGCTGTCGCAATATCCCCGCTTGATATAATACGTACCATTTGTCTCATTCTCACGATACAACAACAATGCCATACTGGAATCCTGTGCCATAGTCGCCGTCCGTAAAGTTGTCATCTCTGATTCCAAGGTAGATACCGCCTTCTGCTTCTTCGAATTTTCAACTGCCCGAAGCGTTACCAGTGACAATACCGATAAGATTGCTATGATTGCTATAACAATAACTAACTCCACCATAGAGTAACCTTGATTGTTCATACGCTGTTTCTTCATCTCATCACCACCTACTCTATGTTCTTCTTCCAGTTTGAATACTGAAGAATGTCGCCAATTTCAATCCGTTCAATAGGTGTACTGTCTGAACCACCTGAAGAAGTTCCTTCATAATCCTTAAATATCTTACAGATGTCCGAATAATCACCGGTTGCATTGCCCTTGGTTGATTCTGCGGTTCTAAGAATTGTCTTAACGATTTCTGCGTTTGCAATAAAGTTCATCTGATGATTTACCTTTATCTTACTTCCTGTAATAATCAAGCCTTCAAATCTTGTCAGGTCTGCATCTGTAAAGTTCACATCACCCTTTGCAATAATTAACCCCATAATCTTACCGGTGCTGCCGGTAGGCTTATTAATCGTAACATCACCATCTGACACCCACACATAATAATTACCAATCTTGGCACCATCTGCCATGGTAGTTGTAATCTGTGAGAAATCCAGATAATAATTAATCGGTGTCAAATCCTTACTATCCATAGCTGCGACCGCATCCTTGGCATCCTGTGCTTTGGTCTGCTCATCACCGGTATACTTACTTGGATCAATTACCTGTAAGGTATACTTCATTTCTTTATAATCATTATTATACTGCTTTGCCAGTGTTGTGAAGTTCACAGTGGTTGAATTACCTTCTCCATTAATCAAGCTTCCTGTCTCCGTTGGAGAAGTAATGGTTAAAGAATTATTCTGTGACACATTCAATGCTCCGGAGGTATAAGAACCTGATGTTGCAATTACGGATGTTGTCTTATCATTCAAGGTAATGTTATCCACACTAAAATCTGAATATGCCCGAATATCTATTAAATCCGTTGCCTGACTATAACCAGCCATGGTTGGTAATGTGTTGGCATACCAGTCAAAGAACTTCGTCGCATCCGTTGCACTCTTAAAGTTCAGGAAATAGTATGTATTATCTGAAATCGTTTGTGTAATCAACGGCTGACTATCATCCAGCCAGTCCTTGATATTTGCATAAATGGTATCATTAAAGTCATCGTATACACTGGTAAACTTCGGAATCTCTGTTCCGTTTGCCAGCTCCTTAACTCCTAATGGCATATATGCAATCTGATTGCTTCGAACGGATATAGATTCACCGGTCTGTACATCTGTATTTCCTTCTACCTCTACATAAGAAGTGGTTGATGACATGCCATCGGAAGCAATTGTTACATCCTTCATACGTGAAGTTTCAATGTATGCACGTCCTGCTACATACAGGTTTTCTACATCGGATAAGTCAATCGTTGCCCGCTTACCATTTACAATAATCGCACTACTGTTAAAATGTGCCTTTCCGCTGGAAGCATATTCTGATAATGCCCGCTCAGACTCATCTGTCTGGGAATAATTATATCCATAATAGTTACCGGATAAATTCACCTCAGCTTGATCCTGATTGATTTCCAAATCGTCTGCGACATATGCATTTGCATGCATCGTCAGCTTACCACCCGTTGTAATATTTCCACGTCCGATGGTGTAAGATGGTGACAATACAATATTATCTGCCCATACCTCTGCATTTCCACCGCCGGTTGAAGCAACATTACCCATAATACTCATCTGTGCATTATTGACTACTGAAATAGAACCCGGAACAATTACCTTATCTGCCATAATACTGATATTCGATGCATTATTATAGATACCTGAAAAATGACTGTTTTCATTCAAACCATTGCAAGCTGCCAGCTTTGTAACATTTGTTCCGTTATAGTAATTAGATACTCTGGTATCTGAATTTTCATTGTAAGTCTTATTGTAATAATCCGAACCGGCATATACATTACCTGTAATGGCAATGGATTCATTTGTCTCTGTTGCCGCATCAAATTCAATACCCATATCTGCAATCATGGAGAAATCATATAATTCATTTACCATACGGTCTACATTACTGAAGGATACATCAAACTCCGGTTCTGAAATATCTATATCCGTCGTAATGGACTGCACATAACCGTCTGCTGTAGAACGCTTTAAGGTAACATTATGAATAATCAGCTTATCGTACTGTGTTGTAGCTGCTGCTCCTTCTCCCACCGTCTTAGTTGCAACCTCCAAATACATTCTAGGCTCTGTTGCACTCAGATTCTTAGGATTTACCAGTTCAATCGTATAGTCAATTCCTTCGGAAGCATTTGTGAACTGAATCCCTGCCGGGTCTCCGTCAGCATCATACAAATCGGTTCTGGTCGTACCTTCGATTCCATGAATAAAGGAACGCAGATGCAGATATAACTGCTGCTGTGACTTATATTCATCATTCGCTGACAACTGCTGTAAGAACTTCTGCTTCATAATCTTATTTGCTGTTGTCTCATCAATCGGTACATACTTTCCTGTCACCGGGTCATAATAAATCATAACTTCCACTGTATCCGAATACGCTGCAAACAAGGCATTCACGGAGTCGTTTCCGACTCCGGAATAAATATCATCCATTGCCTGCTCTACATAGTAGAAGTTGCTTTTGTTTTCCAAATCCATATAGCGAGCCCGGTAGTAATATCCTACCGTTGCAAGAATCGTTGCTACCAGAATAGACATACACGCAATTGATACCATAACAACTACGAAGGTATTACCATTGTTATTCACTTTTTTCTTATTCTTACTCTGCATTAGTAATCCCCCTTTGACGTATCAATCGTTGTTTCATTACCGGATTTCTGGTTGGTTAATGTAATAACTATATTATATACTCGTCCGGTTTCCGAATACCGCTCATCCTCACTAATTTCTTTTACTACACTGGTCGGATTCGATACATTTATAGACATCTTATATTTTGCCGCATCAACATCCGAACTCGTTGTAATGTTGCTTACTTCTGAACCGCCAACCGTCTGCTTCAACGGAATATTTGTATAAATTTCCACCGGATGACTTGCAGGATCCTGCAACAAGAAAAATCCCGTATGGTACAAATATTTTCCGTCTGCTTCTACCTGATCACGAACCTGTGCGGTATCTGTCGGCACCAAATCCTTGCTGCCTTCATTCGTAATATCCCTTACATTATCATTGGTTTCCGCCGTCCGCACAACAAATAGCTTAGCAACATCTGTTGTATTATTTACAATTGATATTTTATCATCTGCAAACTGCTGATGATACTTGAACTGATTATACATCAGATATATATCCGGAATCTTATCAAACTGCTGATGATATGCCACATATTCAATCACAGAATCTTCTGCTGACACTCCATATCCACTACTGCCTACAATAGATGGATTGTTATAAGTAATGCCACAGGTAATCTCATATCCCGGTGTTCCGTCCGCCTTTGTCACACCATCTACGGTTACTGTAATCTCTTTTGTTGCCTGGTCATTTATCTGGCTGGTTCCGTTCTTGATTCGAGTTGCCAGATTGGCATCTGCCTCACTTCCTGTACTCTCCAATGCAGATATAACTGCATTAAAGTAGGAAGCGGTTGCGACTGCATCATAGTTTGATACACTCGGAATAATTGCTGTTGCCGAAGAATCCAAGCTGGACAGATTTCCTACATTAATCGCATTCGGGTCTGTATAGGATGTGCTATTCAAAGAACTCAATGCATACGGCAAGGTGTTCATAACAATATCCACATCATAATCCCGATAATCAATAACGGCTTCACCGGTAAAACGGTATTCCCGAACCAATGCCTCCTGTATAGCCCCCGGTGCACTGTTTGCCTGTTTCAACACTTGATACATAGCATTGACGGAATTAAAGGGTGTTCCTAAGCTTCCTCCATCCGGTGCCACGGTAATCGGTGCCGATGTCAGGTAAGAATTTTTAGGAATCACCGTACCGTTTGTTCCATCTGCTTTCACAGAATAGAACGTCGCGGTACATTCAATATCCCCTACAATTCCCAACTGAGTTGCCAAATCTGTTAATGCAGCATCCGTATACGTTGACTGCAGTTCCATCTGTTTCATGGTCTCTGCAATAGACTTAGAATAATCTGTTGCCGCCTGCTGGTCATCTGCTCTCTGGCTAATTCGCATTCCTAATGTGAGCTGATAAATAATTGGAGTAACACATATGGTAAAAATAACAACAGCAATCAAAATCTCTATTAAACTGACACCTTTGTTATTCGTATGTTTCATCTCATCACTCCATTCTACTTATATACCACTACATTACCTGCTTTGTTTGTGATTTTAACTCTTGCAGCAGTTGCGTCATCTGCTACCTTTACATACAGAGTCTTGTCTGTAGAATTTTCAATGGATAATGTAATTGCATTGGTATCCGTTGCATCCTTCAAATCGGAAGACTGTACCAACAGGGTCAAATCATCACCCGGATTAAATTCCTGAATCTTCTTCTCTGTACCGATTCCATATTCTGCTGTATAGGTTGTTCCATCCTGTGTTACTTTAATGGAAACAGCCTCTACTTCATTCTTACTGCTGGTAACTGTATTGCCGCTCTTTAAGCCTACAATTTTACCGGATGCATCACTGGATGCCGGATTCACGGCTACATATAAATCATAGTCACTCTTAATCGCTTCTCCGTTGTCATCTGTATACTTTGATACCTGTACAGAAGAGCCTGCACCTGTGAAGAGGTTTTCAACACCGGTCTTAATATCATCCAAATCAATCTCAGGCACTTCTTCTCTGTCCTTACCGGAAATGCAGTAAATGTTAACCTGCATAGAACCGGTAAAGTAATCATCCGCCTCTTCTTTCTTAACAACACTTACTGAATCAATGGTCATCCGGTACTGATAACCTGCTACATAGTTTACAAAGTTCTTAATTCCGGAATAGCTTCCCTCATAGTCTATTGCCATTGTTGAGGTATAGCAGGAATAATTATCTGCTGAAGCATCGGCAGTTACATTACCGTTTGCATCCGCTGTAGCTGCAGCCGGGTCTGCGGCAGCATCACCGGTACCACCCAATACATAAAATGCTGTTGGCTCTGCCATACCTAAATTTTTTGCATTATATGTAATATCCTCGTTGTTCCGAACACCCTGAATAAATTCAATCTGGTATTCCTGATTCAGATTTGATGGAAATTCGCCTAACTTTTCATCAAACAAGGCACGATTTTCTTCAATCTTAGCTTCATATTCCGGCTGATGTGCCTTCAGCTCCGATAAGGTTGTAAACCGTGTCTGCAAGACGTTAATCTCTGATTCCGTCTTTGCTCTCTTTTCATTCAGCGGCTTAATTACCAGGAATATTGCTGCTGCTGCAATTGCAATTGCCAATAATACAAGTAATAACTTCTTATATGTATCCTTCATGTGTCAACCCTCCTAATTATTCTGCATCCGTTGCATCAGCGGCAGGTGCTTCTGTCGCGGATGTATCTGCTGCAGGTGCTTCTGTTGTTGCTTCATACTCCGGAAGTATATAAGTACAGGTAACTGTATATTCATACAGGATTTCACCCGTTTCATCATTCTTCTTTTCACCGATAGATGCTATAAATGCATTTTCAATGCAATTAATTTCCCGAAGCTCTGTCACCAACCTTGCAATCGAATCATAATCTGCACTCAGCATTGTGATTGCCACCTTGCTTGAGGAGGACTCTATCGATTCTACATTAATGTTTTCCGGCAGGCATCCCTCTAACGCATTCCAGAACTCCATCATGTATTCGTTTGAAATCTTTGTGGAATCACACAGGGTTAACATATCGTTTAATTCTGCCTGACTGGAAATATAGTTATTATATACTACTTCGGCATCTGCAATCTGATTAATATCATTTTCCAGTTTAACCTTTTTCGCCGTTGCCGCTGCATTCTGGAATAAAGCAATTCCACAGCCGGCACCCGAGCCTAATATAGACAGCACTAAAACGGCTACGCATGCAACCATCGCACCCTTGCCAGCCTCCTTTGCTGCCTGCTCCTTCAACAGGAATCCCATAGGTGCCAATGCTGCACCAATAGAGCCAACCAGATATACCGGATTATATATCTGTGTATTAATCTTATCATCAAACTTTACACCATAAAGGCTGTCCATAACCTTTGTTGCTACATTCAACTGAATCTTGAACAAACCGTCAATACCACGAACCAGTGCTCCGTCACCGGTCAGATAAACATCCTCAATCGGCTTATCCGGATTTCTGGATGAATAATAATCCATCACTCGTCCGATGTTATTAATCAGATACCGGAACGCCCCCGTAACCGCATCGTCATCAAAGTCAACCGTAATCATACGTTCACTCTGTAACAAGGACAATGCCGTAGAAGCATCCACATCCTTTTCTTCCATTACCTCTGCAATCACCGCATTTACACCATATGGTACTGTTCTTTGTAATAACAGGGTGTCTCCCTTTACTACGTTCAACACAGTGGAATCCATACCAATCTGTACTACCATAACGGTACTGTTTGCCGCAGTCTGTGTCTTAATCAACTGCAGCATGGCATTTCCTAAGTAGTCAATCGACTGAACTGTCAATCCTGCTACAGATGCCATTTCGTAATATGTCCGTATCATCTGCTGTGGCACAGCTACAACCAGAACCCGGAGATTCTTCTCGCCTTCTTCACTGACTACTGTTTCCAGTACAGAATGTGATACGACATAATCCTCTATATTAACAGGAAAATATTCTGAAGCATTCGCACTTATAATTCCGGCTATCTTCTTGTCCGGTACGACAGGAATCATAACCTCTCTACTTACGATCTTTGTAGATGATAATACAAAGATTACATTCTTATTGGTAATTCCGGCACCGTTTAACTGTTCCCGGATTGCCGTTCCTAATAAATCCTTATCCTTAACATATCCATCTTCATATCCTTCTTCCGGAGTCTCGAAGATTACTACGTTATGAATTAATGTTTGTTTTTTCAGTGAAGGTGTTGCCTCCACGATTGTAATATTTTCATTCGTTATGTCTATGGTTAAGACTCTGTTATTTGCCATTTTCGTAGCCTCCCTCGCTAATCAGTGTATATAATATAGGGCTACAAGCCCATTATACCTAGGTACCAGCTCACAAGCTGTTCACCACATATCATGGCGATATAGATGCCCATCGCTAGATATGGACCAAAGGCGAGCTTATGCTCTCCCCTGCCTATCTTCATGATAATCAGATGTATGATGCTTCCGCAGATACATCCCATCATAAATGCTACAATATTCAGTTTCCAGCCTATTAGTAAGCCAGCCGCTGCCATGAGCTTAATGTCGCCGCCTCCTATTACATGGTCGCACTGCCGAAGCTTTGCTCCAACAAAATCCACCAGCACTAAGAAGACGCTGACCGCAAATAGACCAATAACATGCTGTATCCAATGTTCGGAATCCACGCATGTGTTAATCAGTCCAAATATAAATATCAAAATATTAAATTCCGCCGGTATGTACTGCGTTTTCCAGTCCACCACCGCAAGATACAATAACGCGGTTGTCGTCAGGCAATAAAGCACCAGCTCTATTTCCATTCCGTATCGCAGATAAAGAATCTCATATAGAATGCTGTTTATTACCATCCATATCCATATATGTTTCCCGGCAGAGGTCTTGCTGACTGTATATCCGCATCGCCGCTTCACCAGCAAGAATGTTGTATAGGTAAATTCCGTCATCCAATTGGAACTGCCAATCGGCTTAATTCCAATGCATGCTTCCCGGTGTTCGCAGGTATCACAAACCAATTCTTCCTTATCCATTGTCTGAATATAGAATATCAGATTCCTCGCTTGCATAAATATGATACCGATAACTGCCCCCGAAACCAAGACACCAATTGCTACTAACCATTCCATTTCATCCACCTATATACATATATAACACACGCTCAGTTGCCTGAGCATGTGTTATACGTCTGCATAAATTATTCAGCCATTGAAGAACCGGTACTTGGTGATACCATATGGTCATCATCAGAAGCACCATACCATACAGTTACGTTGTCAGAACCTGAATCAATTAAAATATAGAAATCCTGAGCACCAAACTGGCTACCGCCTAAATCCTTCTTAGACTTACCCTTAACTGAATCTACACCTAATACATTGGTGAATTCCTTCTGGAACTCATCACCAGCATTATTAATTAAGGAAGTAACGTTCTGGGTAGTACCTGCCCAGTTAACAGCGTCATCATTTGCTTTTTCTACTGCCATAGCTGCACTTGCTGCACTTGCAATAGAAGTACCGGTAGAAATATCAGTACTTAATCTTGACTTGTTGATGTACTTAATCAAAGCTGGTGCCAATGCTGCAGCCAAAATAGCCATGATAGCAATAACGATAATCAGCTCGACCATTGAGAAACCTTTGTTACTTGTTTTTTTCATAATTATCTCTCCTTTATGATTATAATATTTATTAATATCTGCTGACGGTTTCGGGTTCAGCAGAGATTAACCGCTTATATATTGTCCATGCCTTCGTACATAGACAGAATCGGTCCGTAGACACCTGCTACAATAATACCTACGATACCAGCCATAACTACCATGGTTAACGGCTCCATTGCTGTCGTAACATTTTCAGTCGTAATATCCACCTGCTCTTCGTAGTAATCCGCCACCTTATTCATCATGTCTTCAATATTACCGGTCTCTTCACCAATCTTAATCATCTGCGGCAGCATCGTTGGGAAGATGCCACAATCACGGATTGGCTTTGATAACGGAACACCCTTCATAATCTGGTCTCTTGCATCCAGCAATGCTTCCCGGTACCAGACATTTGACATCATCTTCGATACCGCTTCCACACCATCTACCAATGAAATACCGGAAGCTAACAATGTACTTAAGGTACGTGCCACATTGGCTGCCGCAGACATAACTGTCAGCTTACCAAAAATCGGCACCTTCATGGAAAACTTACCTAGTGCATGCTTACCTACATCCGAAGCGGCAAACATCTTATATGCAAATACAACAACTCCTACAATAATCAGTACCAGCCACCAGCGATACCGGAACAAATCGGACAGCCACAACAACAGCTTTGTTGCTGCCGGCAACTCCATTCCCATATCTGCAAACATATCTGAGAACTGCGGAATAACCGCTACTACCATGACGATAACAACGATTACCGCTACAATCAATACAATGATTGGATACGTTAATGCCGAACGAATCTTCGCCTGTAAGCTTCCCTGCTTTGCAAACTGGATGGAAAGCCGTTCAAAACAGGTTTCCAGATTACCGGACATTTCACCCGCAGCCACCATGCTTATCATAATCTCCGGAATTACCTTGGCATGTTGACGGAATCCGTCAGCCAGTGTACCACCCTTTTCTACATACATCTTTGTTTCAATCAAGACCTTTCTTAATGTCTTGTTGTCCATCTGTTCACTCATCATGTCCAATGCAGATATAATTGTAACACCCGCATTCAACACACTACCGAACTGCTTACAGAAAATACTCAAATCTCTTGGTTTAATCTTTCGCTCAATATCCAGGCTGAGGTCCTTATCTAACGCTCCTGCCTCATCACAAGCCACTACCGTAAAGCCATCTGACTTCAGCTTACTGACTGCCTGCTCCTGACTCTGAGCTTCTATCTCACCCTTCTTATTCTTACCGCTTGCGTCTACGACCTTATACTTGTATACCGCCATCGTCATTCCTCCGCACTCTTTATTCCCGTTAACACTCCTGTCTCCCCTTCACAATTGTGAACAAAGTATTAACATCTACTACTTTGCATCATATCGTACTTTTCAGCACTTTTCAATATTTATTTGGTTTGTTTTGGTTTTTTTGTATAAATTGCACAATAACTTTTTTATATAATTTAACCAATCTTCTTCCGTAATGCGTCAATTTCCTGTGCATATGTCAGTGCCATATCGCGACTGATGATACCATTCTGATATAACTCATATAATGCATCATCCATGGTAATCATACCCTGTGCCTTACTGGTCTGTACCGTTGCCTGTATCTGATGTGTCTTAGCATCTCTTATCAGGCTTCGGATTGCAGGATTCGCTATCATAACCTCAAATGCTGCCACCCGGCCTTTACCATCTGCTGTCGGCAACAGCTGCTGAGATATAACACCAACCAGTACCATAGACAGCTGGGTTCGAATCTGCTGCTGCTGATGCGGTGGGAATACGTCGATGATACGGTCGATGGTACTGGCTGCACCAATTGTATGCAGGGTTGAAAATACCAAGTGACCGGTCTCAGCCGCCGTAACCGCTATGGAAATTGTTTCGTAGTCACGCATCTCTCCTACCAGAATAATATCCGGGTCTTCACGAAGTGCTGCACGTAATGCATTGTTATAGCTCAAGGTATCCATACCAACCTCTCGCTGGTTTACTATTGACTTTTTGTGCTTATGTACATACTCTATCGGGTCCTCCAATGTAATGATATGGTCACTCCGATTTTCATTTGCCTTGTTAATAATCGATGCAAGGGTGGTTGACTTACCGGAACCGGTTGGTCCGGTTACCAGCACCAGACCTCTTCTCCTCTTATATAACTCAACAACCGAATTTGGTATACCCAATTGATCCGGTCTCGGAATTTCGGTATCAACCCGACGGAATGCTCCTGCCATATTTCCACGATCCATGAATACATTTACACGGAATCGTCCACAGGTCTGATGAGCATAGGAGAAATCGACTTCGCCCCGTTCCCGTAGAACCTTTTTCTGCTTGTCATTCATAACGCTACCCAGCAGTTCTGCTACGTCACCCGGCATTAATGGGTCCATTTCCAATCCGACCAACTTACCGTTAATTCGAAGCTTTGGTGGAATTCCTGCTCCAAAATGAATATCTGATGCCTTATTCTCTACTGCAAATGCCAGCAGTTCATTCATATCTATCATGCTTATCTCTCCTTATATTCTCTCTGGTTGTCTACTCCGCTTGCTGTAATTTTAATAATCATCTCCGGCTTCATATACAATCTTCTTCATTTCACTGATGGAAGTAATTCCCTGTTTTACCAGATTACCTGCTGCCAGCTTCAGGGTTAACATTCCTTCCTTTAATGCCTGTTCTTCTATCTTGTCCGCGGTTGCTCCTCTTGCAATAACCGCCTGCAAGCTTCTGGATACCGGCATGATTTCATACACACCGATTCGTCCTACAAATCCGGTATCATTACATAACGGACATCCCACCGGTTCATAGACACCAAACTCTTCATTCTCCGGAATTCCCAACAACTTCTTTTCATTATCCTCTGCGTATCTGCCCTGTTTGCATTTACACAACCGACGGACCAGACGCTGGGCAATAACTCCAACCAACGCATCACCTACAACGTATGGTTCAATACCCATATCAATCAAACGGGTAACTGTACTTGCCGCACTGTTCGTATGCAGGGTCGATACTACCAAGTGACCGGTAATAGCTGCCTGTACCGCAATCTGTGCTGTCTCACCGTCTCGAATCTCACCTATCATGATAATGTCCGGATCCTGACGCAGGATAGAACGAAGTGCTGCCGCAAACGTCATTTCTGCCTTAACATTTACCTGAACCTGATTGATTCCGTCAATATTTGCCTCGACAGGGTCTTCTACGGTAATAATATTAACATCTTCTGTATTTAATTCACTCAATGATGTATACAGCGTCGTTGATTTACCGGAACCGGTTGGTCCGGTTACCAATATAATTCCATGCGGATTACTCAGAATTCCGTCAAAGACCTTCATTTCCTCCGGTCCAAGACCCAACGCACTCTTTGGCTTTGTAAGTCCATCCTTAGAGGTAAGACGCATTACGACCTTTTCTCCGTATACTGTCGGAAGGCAGGATACACGGATATCAAATTCCTTTCTGTCTACAAATATGGAAATACGACCATCCTGTGGCTTTCTTTTTTCTGAAATATCCATGCCGCCTATAATTTTAATACGGGCAACGATAGCTGACATTAATGAATAGTCATAGGTCATAACCTTCTTCAATGCACCATCGATTCGATACCGGACACGCACGCTTGTCTCCAGTGCCTCGATATGAATATCGGATGCACGCTGTCTGACTCCGCCTTCGAGAATCTGCTTTACCAGTAATACAATCGGGGAATTATCAATTTCCTCATTCAACTGGTCTTCTTCTGCCTGTGTCAGACCCTCCTGCTCACGTTCCCGACGATACTGCTCTGCCACTTCCATTGCCTGCTGATTGCCGTAATACTTACCAATCGCTTCCGTAATCTCATCATCACTGGTCAGCATCGGTTCAATCTGCATATTTGTCAAAATTCCCAAGTCATCAATTGCTATAATATCCATCGGGTCTGACATTGCAACCTTCAGCATGTTCGGATTGTTCTCATCAATTTCTACCGGAATTGCCCGATACCGTACAACTTCCTTCTCAGGAATCAACCGAAGCACATCATCTGTCAACTTACAGGACCGCAATTCTATGTAATCGATTCCCAACTGCTGTGAAATTGTCAGATTCAACAGCTCCTGGCTAATCAGCCCCAGCTCTACCAAGGCTTGTCCCAGTTTAATTCCTTTTTCCTTCTGATACGCGATTGCTTCCTGTAGTTCCTCATCTGTAATAGCCCCCGCAGCAACCAGCAAATCGCCGATTCTGATTTTTTTTCTACCCGCCGAAATACGCATACGTATCTACCTCTCATTCACCATTATTAGTATAATTTTAACATAGCCACCCTCGAATTACTACTATTTATTTTCGTCATTTTTAACAAGAATCCTTGGGCCTTTTTATCCATTTTTTAATTTTTTTGGATTTTTCCGTCAGAATTCGGGTTGGAAAAGCACTTTTCTTTTATGCAAAACATAAAATATGGTAATACTGCTCCTTCCGAGGTGCGTCTTGCAAACATTTCAAAAACCACTAACTGCGGAAGAGGAGACATATTACCTGAAAGAAAGCCAGAACGGCAATCTGAATGCCCGGAATCTTCTGGTTGAACGAAACCTGCGACTGGTTGCCCATATTGTAAAAAAATACAGCAGTTACAGCCGTGATACCGAGGACTTAATATCCACCGGCACCATCGGTCTCATCAAAGCCATTAATACCTATGATGTATCCAAGGGAAACAAACTGGGCACCTACGCTTCCCGCTGTATTGAAAACGAACTGCTTATGCTCCTGCGTCAGGAGCGGAAATCTTCACGAGAGGTATCCCTCTATGAGCCAATCGGTGCAGACAAGGAAGGAAATGAAATACACCTCATGGACATCATGGAAAGTGCCAACGAAAATGTACTGGAGGATTTGATTACCCGGCACCACATCCAGACCATATACCAATTTCTCCGTTCCGCCCTCACTCCAAGGGAACAGACCGTAATTATCATGCGGTACGGTCTTTATCAACGTTCTCCGGTTACGCAGAGGGACGTTGCTGCCCGGATGGGCATTTCCCGCTCCTACGTTAGCAGAATCGAAAAACGTGCATTAGAAAAGCTTCGGAGCTGTCTGGAAACTATGTAGTTTCCTGTCTGCGTAAAATGCACCCTATCGGCAATGCTTTTGATAGATTTACATGTAGTATCTGTTTCGGATGAGGGGCAGATTCCATATCCTGTCCCTTTTCATCCCGGATTCCGGCCACCTGTAATTCAAGATTCTCTCCATCAAAAAGCATAGCTTCTATTGTTTCTCCCACAGAGAACTTATTCTTCTGCTCTATTACCAGCCAGCCCTGTTCATCTACCTCCTGAACCATTCCCAGATAGGTATATTCTTTTATATAAGTATTATTATCATAAATCTGCGTATTGGCATCCGGCTTCGAATAATAAAATCCGGTTGTAAATTGCCGGTATGTGCATTTGGCAATTTCTCTTCGATAATCCTCTAAGTGACTCTGATATACATCCACACCTTTTTTATAATCATCGATTGCATTCCGATAGGTTCTTGCGACAGTTGCAACATAAAGGGCAGTTTTCATTCTTCCCTCGATTTTGAAGCTATCAATTCCGGCCTCTATCATTTCCGGCAAATGCTCTATCATGCATAAATCCTTGGAGTTAAATATATAAGTTCCTCTGTCATCCTCATTAATCGGCAGATATTCTCCCGGTCTTTGTTCCTCCACAATTGCATATTTCCAGCGGCACGGATGCGTACAGGCTCCCTGATTTGCATCTCTGCCGGTAAAATAGCTGCTCAACAGGCATCTTCCGGAATACGAAATACACATAGCTCCATGTATAAATGATTCTATCTGCATATCCTCCGGAATCCGCCTGCGTATCTCTTTTATTTCAGCAAGCGACAGTTCCCTTGCCGTCACAACCCTTCTTATTCCCTGTCGATACCAGAATAAAAAGGTTTCATAGTTTGTATTATTTGCCTGTGTACTGATATGAATCTCAACCTTCGGAAGCAATTCCTTTGCAAGCATTACAACTCCGGGGTCCGAAATAATCATACCATCAATTGCCACCGGCTCTAATCCGTGAAAATAGTCCCGGATTCCTTCTATATCCCGATTGTGTGCAAAAATATTAACCGTCAGATATACTTTACAGTCATGGGCGTGTGCAAATGCAATTCCTTCCTGCATTTCCTCTATTGTGAAATTATGAGCTTTTGCCCGCAGTCCAAAGTCTTCTCCTCCGATATATACAGCATCCGCACCATAACGAACCGCTGTCTTTAACACTTCCAGACTTCCTGCCGGAATTAATAATTCTGTGTTACGCATACATCCTCCTTGCCCGGTTCTATCCGGGTACTGATTGCCACACCATCCCCGATTGGAACAATTGCCGTTTCCAACTCCGGATGATGTTTAATCGTATATAGATATTCCCGCATACGACTATGAATCGTGCGGTTTCGCTTTGTAATGGCATAGTGTGATTCCAGAACATCTCCGTCCTGCAATACATTATCCGAAATTAACAGACCTCCAACCGGTAGCAACCGAAGCACCTCTGGCAAAAAATGGATGTACTGTCCCTTTGCCGCATCCATAAATATCATATCATACGGTCCCTGCAAGGTTTTTAATATCTCTGCCGCATCTCCCTCTAACAATGTAATCCGGTCACTTACTCCTGCCCGTTCAAAGTTCTCCTTTGCCTTTTGGATTCGCGGAGGATAATTTTCAATCGTAGTGATATGTCCGCCTGTTTGCATATAACGACTCATATAAATGGCAGAAAATCCGACTGCCGTTCCTACCTCTAACAACTGCTGCGGATTTTTCTGTAATTCCAAAACCTTTAATAATTCTTTTGTCTCCGGTCTTACAATCGGGACCTCCTGCTGTCTGGCTTCTTTCTCAAGCTCACAAATCAAAGGGTCATCCTCCTGATTGAGTGAACGAATAAAAGACACCACCCGCTCATCTGTAATCATTGGGGATCTTCCTCCTGTTCATCCTGTGTGCCGGTAATAATTTTCATAATCTCATCCTGTGTCATAGATGGCTGTAATATATATGTGCCGGGCTTTATCTTGCCATGATAGCTGGACAGATAAATCTTTACGAGCATGACATATGGGTCATCAATCAAACCATCATCCGCCAAAGCATCTACAATTTCGGTTGTCGAAGAATCTGGCACTATTACGAACTGAATTTCCCTGGTATCGGAGGAGTCCACGCTGGTATTCGTAAATACCTTGTAGAAAAAATTATACGCAAACATAAATACCTGTATTATAACCAACACCAGAATAATATTTATTAAAATCTGTAATACAATCCGTAATGCTTTTTTCATGCCCTTATCCGTCATATCTTCACCTACTTTTCTAAGTATTCGTAATCAATATCCAATCCATCCGCCAACACGGTATACAGCTCCCGCATCATTGTGCAGAGCCGCTGCTCTGCCAAAATAAAATTATTTACAACGGAATCCTGAAGGATACCGTCATATTCCTTTACCAGATTAAACACCTCATCATACAGATTACTGTCACCTTCACTGAACTGCAGCTCATAATTTCTTCGTCTGAACTCATTATACCGGTTATAAAGCTCTCCGTTCTCCCTTAATAAGCGGTCTGTCTCCACATACTGCTTATATTCCTCACTGTTTTTTATTTGTTCATTTAATCTGCTTGCCAGTTCAATTGCCTGTCGCATGGTAATCTCCTCCCTATACCTCCGTAATAATCGGCAGTATCATTGGATTTCGTTTGGTTCTTCTCCAAAGGAACTCACTCAAATCATCCCGCATGGTTGTCTTTAGCTTGCCCCAATCGGTAATATTATGGTCCAGACATCTCTGCAAGGCATCTTCTATAACATCCCTGCACTCTTCCATCAGATTCTCTGCTTCCCTTACATATACAAAGCCTCTTGATACAATGTCCGGTCCTGCTAACACCTGATTGCTTCCACTCTCCAGCGTTACCACCACAATAATCAAACCATTCTGTGATAATAATTGTCTGTCGCGTAAAACAATGTTTCCAACATCACCAACTCCTAACCCATCTACCAAAATTCCTTGGGCTTGGACTGCTCCCGTCACTTCTGCATAATCATCACACACTTCCAGCACATCTCCACTGGAAAGAATGCATATATTCTGTTTATCTATTCCAAGACTTTCCGCAAGCTCTGCATGCCGCTTCAGATGCCGGTACTCTCCATGCACCGGAATTGCATACTTTGGTTTGGTTAATGTGTAAATTAGCTTAATTTCTTCCTGACAAGCATGTCCGGATACATGGGTATCCTGAAAAATTACTTTTGCACCCTTCATTTCCAGCTCATTTATAATCCTTGATACCGCCTTTTCATTTCCCGGTATCGGTGTCGAACTTAAAATTACGGTATCCCCCGGCTTAATGGATACCTTCTTATGAATGTTGGCTGCAATTCTTGACAATGCCGCCATATTTTCACCCTGACTTCCGGTTGTAATCAATACCGTCTTTTCATCCGGATAATTTTTCAACTGTTCTATATCAATTAAGGTATTATCCGGAATCCGTATATAACCAAGCTCCTGTGCCACCGTAATGATATTTACCATACTTCTGCCTTCAACCACAACTTTTCTTCCGTACTTGTAAGCAGAATTTACTATCTGTTGGACGCGGTCCACATTCGATGCAAAGGTAGCCACGATAATACGGTGGCTCTGGTTGTCCGCAAATATATTATCAAAAGTCTTACCTACAGTTCGTTCTGACATTGTAAAGCCCGGACGTTCTACATTGGTACTATCACACATCAGTGCAAGTACCCCTTTCTTACCCAACTCCGCAAACCGCTGTAAATCAATGGCTTCTCCAAATACAGGTGTATAGTCCACCTTGAAATCCCCTGTATGCACCAAAATTCCTGCCGGTGTATAAATTGCCAATGCTGAAGCATCCGCAATACTATGATTCGTCTTGATAAATTCCACCCGCAGACATCCAAGGTTAATAATCTGTCCGTGTTTTACAACCTTCCGCTTAATGCTCTGCATCAGATTGTGTTCTTTTAATTTACCTTCTATAATGCCCATTGTCAACTTCGTTGCATAAATCGGCATATTGATTTCTTTTTCTACATAAGGAATAGCACCTATATGGTCCTCATGTCCATGTGTAATTACCAGTCCCTTTACCTTATCTGCGTTCTCCTTCAGATAGGTAACATCCGGGATTACCAAATCAATTCCCAGCATTTCATCATCCGGAAATGAAAGCCCGCAGTCTACCACCACAATCGTATCCTCATACTCGATTGCCGTAATATTCATGCCGATTTGCTCCAACCCTCCCAATGGAATAATCTTCACCGGCTTCTTGTTTTCAATTTTCTTCATTTCTTAATTCTAACCTCCATAACTCAATCCTGTTTTGTTGTCTGCATCCCGCTCTCGAAGCAGAATCACGTACATCTATGAATGCAACTGCTACTATTATATCCGGAAATCCACGTCTTCCATAAGCTCAGCAAATATCTTTGCCACCGCCTGAAGTTCATCTTCATTCTCAACGATATTGTATACAGCAAATTCATCCTCATCCTGTTGCTTTTCTTCCTTCATAATCGTAACAACAGCTTCTTCACTGTCATCAGACAAGTCTTCCGTAACTAATATATAGTGAACGCCCTGCAGGGTTGTTTCCTCCAGAACATACATATCAATCTCCTCGCCATCCTCTGTTGTAAATGGCACAGTTCTTAATTCTTCTTCCATATCTCCTCCATAGAATCTAGTCTTCCTGTGCATGTAATGCATCTAAATATCCCTGTAATATTAATACGGCTGCCATCTGGTCCACCACCGCTTTTCGATTTTCCCGACGCACGCCGCCTGCCATTAATACCCGCTGAGACTCCACCGTGGTTAATCGTTCATCTCTTAATATAACCTCCAGTCCGGTTCTTCGCTCCAAGTCCTCCTTGAATGCTTCACAAGCCTCTGCCCGTTCTCCGATTGTATCATTCATATTCTTCGGGTATCCCAAAACAATTCGCTCTACCTGATATTCCTCAATAATTGCTTCAATCCGTGCCAAAGTCTGCCGCAGCTTTCCGGCAGATTTCCGAACAATGGTCTCCACCGGCTGTGCAGTCAGCATCAATCCGTCACTCACTGCAACTCCTACGGTTTTGGTTCCATAATCCAATCCCAATATTCTCATATAAATCCTCTGTTCTTTACTCTTTTCTAACGTAACCGGGTATCAATATAATTTTCTAACAATACCTCTATAATTTCATCCCGTTCTGCCTTCATAATCAGACTTCTGGCTCCCTTATAGCTTGTAATATAAGTCGGGTCACCGCTCATAATATAGCCTACAATCTGACTCACCGGATTATAACCCTTTTCAGATAATGCCGCATATACCTGTGCCAGAATATCTGTAACTTCCAATCCATTTTCTTTTATCACATTTAAGTGTTGTGTATGATCCATGCTTTCACGTCCTTTACTTTATCCGTACATTATACCTATGCCGATTATACAATGCTTTTTCGAAATTGGCAAGTACGGAGAACCGCAATCCGTTCTTTCTGCATTCCTTATTCCTTATTTCAAAACTGCATATAATACCAGCTCCGTTGCTGTCTCTGCATATCTCCGATAATACAACTGATATTCCGGAATCAGGCTCTTAATATATCTCGGAATTTCAAATATGTCTGTATTCTTATGGTATGTGCATATTGCCAGCTTTGGTCTATTCTTCCGGATGGTCTTTTCCGCCCCACGTAACGCATTCATTTCAGAACCTTCTATGTCCATCTTAATAAAGGTTACGGCATTTCCCTCTGTCACATCATCCACTGTATATACCGGAACGGTAATATTTCCATCCTGTGATATTTTGGAGCCGGTATTGGCTTCTGTATCAAAGGTCAGTACCCCCTGTACATCCCATGCCCCGCCTGCAATCACATGCAAATCATGTGTTTCCCGCAGATTATCCCGCAGTCTGGCTACATTTTCCGGGTCTGGTTCAAATGCATACAATGCTCGATATTCCTTGCCGGCAAGCTTCAGATTGCGTAAGAAGCTTTCAATGGAGTCTCCGGTAAATGCTCCGCAATCCACAAATACTTCTCCATCCTGAAGGTTAATAATATCCGGTGCAAAATATTGATTTTCATCACATTTCACCCGATATTCACCGGTAATTTTCTGATTGATATAACCGGCAATGACTTCTTTTGAAGTATCATCTGCCAGATTTTCCTCCAGCCATGCAATGTCTTCTTCATGCTCCCGGATAAATTCCTGTGTCATCACATTCAGAGGCCCTAAGGTAAACATTCCGCAAAAATCATACATAAAGAGCCGCTTTATCTTGTCTTGATATGGTGTAACCGCTTCTCTTTCACATTCGGTAAACGCAACCACCAGATTACATGGTTCCTCAAGGTACTCAAAATATTTTTGAATTCCATAGACCGGTTTTTCCAATAAGTATTGCCCCGGCTTTACATATGCATCATCCACTACAAAGGCAGTCACCTCGATTTGCCGTTCCTTCAGATACATACACAATCTTTCAGCCAAAATTCCGGCACCATATAAAATTACAGGAGCCTCCTTTAACTCCTCTGCCGAAGCAATAAATACGTTATCACTTGTCACAAGCTTTTCCTGAATCATGTTCTTCCTCCCTCGTTCCGATTATTTCTTCTCGTATTACATATTGCGGTGCATCATTAATGCTTATATAGATTCTTCCAATATATTCTCCAATCATTCCCAGTGCAACTAAAATTACACCACCTAGAATTAAAAGTACTGCCATAATGGAACTCCAGCCTAATAATATCTGCGGTTCCAGAATCCTTCTGATTAATATTGCTATCATATAGAGAAAACCAAGGCATGCAACCACACTTCCAAAAAAGGTAACCATCTGTAACGGTTTTATTGAAAATGCCGTAAATCCATTCATCCACAGAGAAATTAATTTTTTGAATGTATAGCCGGATGTACCGCTTTGGCGTTCCCGCTGATTTACGGTTACATTGGCAATATTCTTGGTTGCCCGAAATACAAGCCCTCCAATATAGGGATAGGCATTCTTATATCGTATAATTTCCTTCGTTATAAACGCCCGCATTACAGAGAAGCTGTTTCCCTCTATATGCTTTGGTTTTCCTAATAAGATTTCCGACATTTTATCATTCATGTAGCTGCCAAGTCTGCGAAAACCACTTTGCTTTACATCCGGATATTTTCCATATACAACATCGTAGCCTTCCTCTAACTTGTCTACCATGTCATAAATAGCTTCTAACGGTGCCTGACCGTCATCATCCAGAGAAAACACGTAATCTCCGGTTGCCTTTGCATAGCCGGCAAGCAGTGCCGCATGCTGACCGAAGTTCCGGGCAAAGGATATACCGGTAATTGCCGCATCCTCCTTGCACAGCTTTTGAATCACCCGCCATACGCCATCCGGAGATGCATCATTCACCAGAATGATTTCATAATCGTAAGCGTCTTCCCGTTCCTTTAATCGTTCCTTTAATTCCCTGACAACATTCTCTAACGTATGCTCTGAACGATAGCAGGGAATTACAAATGTTATTTTTTTCATATCACTCATTCCCTCCTGTCAATTGATGATAGTATTCTACATAGTTCTGATTTTGTTCCTGTGTCATTGCAATTGCGGTTCTGGGATGCTGATTTAACATTCCGCTAATCAGATACGGCGTATCATAGCCCCATATAATGCCGGACTGTCGCAGCGGTTCCATATATTCAGACACAAATTGTAATACCGGCTCTATCCTTCGATGCCCATTCTTTAGGTATGCAAGCAATAATTCCATCCCGCAATTTCCTGCACCCCGTCCCATTCCGCTCATAGAGGCATCCAGAAGACTTGCACCGCCTTCATATGCTGTTATCGTATTTGCAAATGCCAGTTGTTGATTGTTATGTGCATGTATGCCGATTTCCTTCCCGTATTTATCTGCATATTCCATAAACAGCTCCGTATGGCTTCGGATTGCATCCGGATAAAAGGCTCCATAGCTGTCTACAATATAGATACCATCCACCGGGCTTTGTCCAAGAAGAGTCAGACACCTTCGTATCGTTTCATCCGAATCCGTTGATAATGCCATAATGTTACACGTTACATAATATCCTTTTGCCTTTATATATTCAATCATGGAGAGAGCTTCCATGATTTCCCTGCTATAAGCAGCAACCCGGACTATATCAATCACACTGTTTTGTTTATCTGTAATATCCTGTCTGTAATCAGTTCGCCCGACATCTGCCATTACAGAAATCTTAATTTCTTTTTTTCCGGTCTTATTCAGGATTCTTTCTATGGACTGCTCCTCACAGAACTTCCATTCTCCGTATTGCTCCGGTGAAAACAGACGCTTGGATGCCTTATAGCCAAATTCAATCATATCGACTCCTGCTGCACAGTCTGCCTCGTACAACGCAGAAACAAAGTCATCTGTAAACCGGAAGTCATTTACCAGACCCCCGTCCCGAAGGGTTACATCCATTATTCTGTTGTTCCGTCTGTTGTCCGTACCCATATCATTCCTCTTCTGTCTTTTATCTTAGTTCTATCCGTCTGCCTTCTTCTGCGGAGGTATATGCCGCATATGTCATTCTGGCAGTTTCATACGCTAACCGAAAGTCTGAAACCGGTGTTCTGTCATAGGCAACCGCCTCCATGAAATCCTGCATTTCTGCGGAATATCCACGGATAATTTCATCCAATACAAACGGATGATTCCATCCGGTCTTGCTAGGCAGCATTTCGGATATATATACATCATCCAACCGCTCCTCATCCAGAAAATAGGTGCTCATCAGATTATTCAAGGTCAGATTACACTTCATTGCCGTATCATTACAATATGCCTCGACATAATTCCGGCTTCCTCCAAGAAGTGTATCGGTTGCCATGATAATTGCCTTGGTCTTATCTGAAAATGTAATTACAGCCGTTCCGAAATCCTCCACATCCATCGGTCTTGCTGCAATATGACGATGCTCATACTCACTCAGGGTATTTGTAATATATCCCATATCCGCTATTACACTTTCGGGATAGATTTCAACTCCTCTTGCCTTTGCTTCCACCTGTTTTAACCAGAGAATTGCAGATAACGGATGGCTTCCGGTTCTTGTAAATGTACCGCCCCCGGTTTTATTCCATTCCCCCGCAACGGGTGAGCTGGAGCCTTTTAAGCTTTCTTCTCCTTTTAAGCAAAGAATCCGGCTCTTCTTCTTTGCAATCACCTCTGCCATTTTTTGAATTGCAGGTGCATAAATAAAGTTCTCCGCATACATGAACTTTCGATCCGAGGACTCTACCACCGACTTAATATGCTCCATTGACTCCATCAGTGACTCATACATCCGCCGCTTCGGAACCTGCGTTCCGATAGGCTCCAAATCTCCGCTTTGTCCAAAATAACCGGCAAGCGGCTTTTCACAAATCACATGCTTTCCTGCCTGTAACGCCTGCACAATCATTTCCTCATGCATGTATGGCGGGGTACATATATCAATGACCTGAATCTCGTCATCCTCTAACATTTCTTCAAACGAGCTTACCGTCTGTTCATATCCGTATCGTTCCTTTCCTGCCTTCGCATGCTCCGGATTTCTCGCCAGGATTGACTTATAGCGTGGTTCTATATCCTTCACTCTGCTATAGGCTTCCATATGCAGCTCAGTCGCCCTGCCTGCACCCGCCATTCCGATTGTAACAATAATCTTCTCCATTTTCTTTCCCCCTATTGCACCTGAACAACTGCCAATTCGTGAAATCTCTGTACCTTCTCATACAGACTCTTTACATCCGGCTCCTGAATAAATAAAATTCCTGCCTTATACTTCATATAATCCTCTACTGTATCCCCAACGCTTCCCCATATGCATTGGTCTATAACTCCGCTTTTTAACTCTGGTTTCATTTGAAGCCCGGTCACAATTCCATTCTTATCTGCCATCAGGCATTCTCTTGCAATATTTGCCGGCTTGTATACATAGCTGTCCGCCAGAGTTTCTCCGCATTCCGCACGCAAGATTGCAAGCGGATAATCAACCCCGGTTGCATACTTTACCAATTTTATATACAAATCTCCCGGTGCCCGTCTGCAAGGGTCAATCATAACCGGTGTTCCATCCTTCTGCACAATAAACTGAACATGAAACAAACCATCCACTAACTGACATTCACAAGCAACCTTCTCTATATCGCGATATAAGGTCTGCATCGTATTCTCGGATACATCCGATGGATAGCAGGCTCCGGATACCAGATACGGATTATGATAATATTGTTCATTGTCTACAAATTCAAATACCACCTTCTGATTTTTAATCAGTACCGATGCTCCATGATTCGTGCCTTGTATATATTCTTCTATTACAATCACTGTCTCTCTGGTAACAGCACCGGCAGAGGCATATGCGTCTTTCACTTCAGCAACGGAATGACAGACCTTTACTCCCTTTCCACCGGTTAAATCTACCGGCTTCACCAATACAGGAAACGAAAGCTGTCTGCACGCCGCTTCCGCATCCTCCCAGCTTAAACACCTTTGATTTCTTGGTGTAGGAATCCCAAGCCGCTTTGTACACGCACGAAACATATCCTTGTGATGTATAATAAGAGCTGTTTCATAGCTGTCATGTCCCGAAAATCCAAGCTTTTTAGCAGCATATGCGGTAGAAAGATACGCAAAATCGTTACACCCCGACACAATCGCATCGACCTGCTTTTCCTTTGCCAATTGGTATACATATTCTTTATCTGAATAATCCCCCGGAACATACTCATCGGCTTTCTGATGTCCAAGTCCATGAATATCATTTCCCGTCGTAATTACATAATCACCTCTTGCCTGTGCAGCTTCTATTAACGGAAGCTCTGCATGACTGCCACCGGTAATCAATATTCTCTTACCCACACAAATACCTCCTCTATAGATATGCTACCACAATACCAACCAATATCAGGGAAAGTCCCAGCCATTTCCGCTTTCCGATTCGCTCCTTCAGAATAAAATAGCCTAGCACTGCAACAAAAAAATATCCGCTTGCTTCCAAAATCGGTCCCATGGATAACGGAACATAACGATAGGCAAATACCGTCAATAAGCTGGAAATAAAAAATATACCGTATGCTACAATTACCTTCCAGTTCAGATAATCCTTCCATGATTTCTCATACTGCTGCTTTGCACTGCTCTTAAGGAGAATCTGTGACACTGAGGATATAAATACCGAAAACAAAAATAAAACTATATACTTCATGCCGGAGTCTCCTCCTTATCAGTTACTACAAAATAAACACCTGCAATAATAATTAATCCGCCAATTATCTGCTGCACACGAATCTGTTCCTGAAAAAACAAATATCCCCACAACATTCCCCAGATAACGGTAATTGCTTTATTTGCATACGCAGTTACCAACGGCAGGCGTTTTAATATCTGTTGCCACAAAAGTGCATATACTGCAAGGTTCAGCAACAAAATTCCGTAAAACAGAATAAATTTTAACGATAAAAACGACTGTCCGGCTGCCAGCTTCGAGCATATGCCGCCCATGGAATACAACAACAATACCATGTGCAGCAGTATATAGGATTTTATTCTTTCCTTTGCCATAATTACCCCTTATCTGCTATTGAAAGAAGCTATGTACTGCCTGAATTACAATTTCCTGCTGTTCTGCCGACAAGCCGTAAAACATTGGCAGACGAAGCAACCGTTCACTCTCCTTTGTCGTATACCGGTCTTCCCCATGAAAGCTGCCGAACCGTATACCGGCTGCCGAAGTATGCAACGGTACATAATGAAATACCGCACAGATACCATGCTCCTTTAAATATGCCAATAACCGGGTCCGTTCCTCCAGATTCTGAACCTTCAGGTAAAACATATGTGCATTATGCTTACACTCCTCCGGAATATAAGGAAGCTCTACCGCACCCTTTTGCCGTAAATCCTGAAAGGCATCCCAATAGGTATTCCATGCCCGCAATCGATACTCGTTAATTGCATCTGCCTGCTCCAGCTGTGCCCATAAATAGGCTGCATTTAATTCACTCGGCAGATACGACGAACCGGCTTCTACCCATGTATATTTATCAACCTGTCCACGGAAGAACTTTGTCCGGTCGGTTCCCTTTTCCCGGATAATTTCTGCCAGCTCTACATCCTCAGGCTGCTGAATTAACAAGGCCCCACCTTCCCCCATTGAATAATTCTTTGTTTCATGGAAGCTATAGCAACCAAAATCACCGAAGGTTCCTAATATCTTTCCCTTGTAGGTTGCCATCATTCCCTGTGCAGCATCCTCCACCACTCTTATATGATGCCGCTTGGCAATATCCAGAATCGTATCCATCTCACAGCCCACACCGGCATAGTGAACCGGAACAATTGCCTTCGTTTTATCGGTAATTGCATCTTCAATCAACTGTTCGTCTATATTCATGGTATCCGGACGTATATCTACAAATACAATCTTTGCTCCCCGCAATACAAATGCATCTGCTGTAGAAACAAAGGTAAAGGACGGCATAATCACCTCATCCCCCGGCTGTATATCGCATAGCATAGCCGCCATTTCCAACGCATGTGTGCAGGAGGTGGTCAATAATGCTTTGGCAGAACCTGCATACTGCTCCAGCCATGCATTACAGCGTTTGTTAAATTCTCCGTCACCGCAAATTCTTCGATTTTCCACCGCTTGCCGGATATACTGATATTCTGTTCCCACAAATGGGGGTTCATTAAAGCTTATCATCCGTATCATTCCTTCTTTCCTGAATATGAAGCTCTGTTGCCGCCTTCTCTATCGTCGTTTCTAAAAAGTAACTTTTATGCTTTTTTCTTTCTATCACCATCATCGCAAGCATTCCAAGCAAGGCTGCACAGGTAATTATCAATCCGGCTGCCAACCCTGATTGATGATATTCCAGTCGAATCGTATGCTCTCCTTCCGGTATCTGTGCCGCCAAAAAAGCACCTGACCAAAGCGGTGTTGTCTCTGTTTCCACATCGTCTACATATAAGTGCCAGTTCTCATCATATGGAATACTGGTAAAAAACAGATTATCCTCACCTACTGTTATCGTTCCCTCTATGCTTGTACTGGTATAATCCGTAACCTCCAACTGGTGCTGTGCCAGCTTGTCATATGCCTGCTGCCACTGTTCCTCCTGAATCCGGTACACTTGAAACTCCCCATGTACACCTTCGGCGGCATCCAGCAATTGGTCTTCCAGTTCGTAATAAATATTCGTCACATCTCCGGCATTCAGATAACCGGTGGTCGTCATCTGTTTTCCAATCTGAATAAAATATTCCCCTGCTTCTTTTGCTGTAAAATCAAATCGAATCGCACTGCTTGCAGTCTCATCATATTCGGTTCCACCTGTTATAATCTCATCCCGGCTTAACTGAACTGTAGCAAGCTCCTCATCCGTAAATGCACTCTTCACGAAGAATGTATTATCCTTTACAATCATTTCACAATTATTTGCCATTGCTACTTCTAACTCTAATTTCGAATCTGCATCCTCCATTACATCCGGAACTCCGCTCATAGCTTCTACCCATGTATTAATATTCTCTTTTACGGATGTATGTTCCAGATTATACTGCACAACATTATCTGAAAATGCATCTTTTGCATTTTGGGAAACCATATATCCAAGTGCCAGAACCCTTGGAGACTCATATACCGTAAGGTCACCCTGTCCGGCATATTCTGTATAATCATGCATTAAATCCACCTTTGCCGGATACAGGCTATCCGATAAAGCGTAATCTCCGATTCCATGATTCACATATACGTATTGTATATTGAGCAATGCCATTTGAATCGGATTTAAATACTGTGCATAATACACATTCGTACCTGCATAGATTCCAATGCATTGCAAAAATGCACTGGAATTACTAATTGTACTGGTAAATACGGAGGTTCCTTTATACCCCAGCAGCATCCCCTGATTCGTTGCAACAATATCTCCGTAATCGGTCATTCTGGAAAAGCCATGTTCCTCCTCCAGCTCCAATTGCTTTACAAATTGCTCCTCCTGTGCGGCTGCATCCTTTACATATCTCATTTTCGTGGATGTATCTCTGTAAATCATGGCATATCCGAAACACAGACATAACTCTAACACGCCGACCATTGACAAAACGCGTGCCAGCTTCTGCTTGCCATACGGAAAGAACATAATACCAACCATATAGAATAAAAATATCATCACGCTATAGTAATATGTGAACTGATATTCAATGTCCTTTGCAAAGGCAAAGCATGCTATCGTCAGCAGCGTCCAGCCTACACCTACAACCACTACCTGCCAGATTGCCGGCTTTGTATATTCCTCTTCTTTTATGCAGCACCATTCTTCATACCCAAGAATGATACAGAACAACATAAAGAAGATAGAGAAGCGGTTCGGAAACCAAGAAGGATAATGGAATATATGCATCACATAATTCAAACCATTTAAGTTAAATGCCAGTATGTATATTACCAAAACCGCCATTTTTCTTAATCGTGTCAATTTAGGTATCTTCCGATTAAAGAAATATAGGGATAAGAGCATCACCATTAGCAAACCAATGTAAAGATTTACCTCACCATAGCTATCATAGCTGCTTCCCCGGTCGATTGCACAATTAAATGCCAGGAAGTTCTTGAATATATCAAAGTATGATACAAACCACGTATTTGATTTATATTCACTGATTGTATAGTTCTGCTGCAGCATCTGAGCAAAGCCCGGAAGCATAACAAGTGCATTTGTCAGTACCGCTGCTACCGATAGCAGAAATATTTTCCATGATTTTCTGCAGAACACCCGGAAGCTTTCAAATTCCAAGGTCAGATAATATAAGATAATAAAGAAGCAGAACAGACAGGTCATGTAATATCCGCTCAGAAATGCAAGGGTCAGCGTTATATAGTATAATTTCCAATCCTGATTCTCTACAAACCGTTCAAGTCCCAACAGAATCAACGGAAATAATACTGCACTCACCATCATATGCCAGTTATTGATATTCGATACCATATACATACTCATCGTATACGCCATAGAAAACAGCATATTGGCAATCTGATTTTGCTCTAAATGCCGATATGGGCGGTGAGTCAGATAATATAGCATTGCCCAGTTAATAGCAAGCTCCAATCCAATAAACATAATGGTACTTGCCGGCATAATTGCTCCTGTCGGCAGACACAGATAAATCAATGTCATAGGGTTTAAAATACCGGTCACAATTCCAAAATAATTCGTTCCGAATCCGGCATCCCATGTATAGATTAAAGAATCTCCCGATGCCAGCTTCCGCTTTAATTCCATTAAAAACGGCCAGCTCTCCAAGCCGAAATCCCCACTTAACAGCGTAGCATCTCCAAACGGCCAGAAGTGCTTCATTCCTAACACTACTAATATTACAGCCGTTATGATTACGCTGGACACGATATACACATAATATTTTTTGAGTATCTGCTTCATCCTATAATCTCCTACCGTTTTACCGCTACTATCTGATTTCGTACATCATCTGTAGAATAAATCTCCACCTTCATATACCGTTCCGTATGTCCCACATACCAATGTTCGCCCTTTTCACCAGCTGCTTCCTCTACCAGTACCTGTACCGTTTCTCCCTGAAAGCTGTCTTCATATGCCTGCTTTTGCTTCTGCGTCATCTGAAGCAGGACATCACTCCGTTTCGTCTTCTCGTCTTCCGATACCTGATTCGGCAAGGTTTCGGCAACGGTTCCTCGCCGCTTGGAATATTTGAATATATGCATCTCATACAGATTCAGCCGTTTGAGATTCTGACAGGTAGTTTCAAATTCTTCCTCTGTCTCACCGGGAAAGCCTACAATAACATCTGTCGTCAATGCCGGGCGGTCATACGCCAGACGCAGTAACCGACAGCTATTCTCATATTCTTCTATGGTATATTTGCGATTCATCCGCTTTAATGTCCCATTACACGCACTCTGTAAGGACAAATGAAAATGCGGACATACCTTCGGCAGTTTTACCAAAGCATCTACAAACGGCTCTGTTATAATCCGAGGCTCCAGTGAGCCAAGACGAATCCGTATGACGCCTTCTACCTCTGATACCTTCTGTAGCAGATGTATCAGCTCCATTCCATCTAATTGCTGCCAATCTGCCGGATTCTCCCGCCAATCATTTCCATAGGAGCTTAGATGGATTCCGGTTAATACAACCTCCTTACAGCCCTCTGCTGCCAGACGCGTTACTTCCTCTACCACATCCTCCGGATTCCGGCTCCGGATTCTGCCTCTGACATAAGGAATAATACAATATGTGCAGAATTGATTGCAGCCATCCTGAATCTTAATATACGCCCGCGTATGCTCTGTCATTTCCGAAATATTCAGATTCTCATACGGCTGCTTTTGATTTATATCCAGCCAGTATACATCCTCCTGCGGCGTTTCTGCAGACACACCTACATTCTTTAAATGCTGCTTTAAGATAGCTACAATATCCTGTTTCCGATTATTTCCGATTACAATATCCACAGATAAGTCATCCAAAACCTCCTGCGGCGTTGTCTGAACATAGCACCCGACTGCCACTACCATTGCATTCGGATTCTGTTTCTTCGCACGATGTAGCATTTGTCTGGATTTACGTTCTGCCATATTCGTAACTGAACAGGTATTTATCAGGTATACATCCGCAGACTGGTTAAACTCTACTAAATTTGCCCCTGCCTGTTCCAACAGTTCACGCATACCGCTTGTCTCATATTGATTCACCTTGCAGCCCAGCGTCAGGGTTGCAACTGTTATTCCTTTTAATTCCTGCATATCCCCTTCTGCTGCTCTCATCATGCTTCCATACTCTCTTTCTGATATTTCCTTGTTAACTTTTTGCTCACAATTTATTCAATTTCGGTTCACAACTATATTCAGTTTACACCATTTTATACAATACTTCAACTATCCCCTGCTCTATGGTCAAAAAAATATAGCTTACCATACCGTCATAACTTCTTCGGTGTCCAATGCCTGTGTCATCAAGGCATCTATCTCTCCTGCCAGCAGCCGCTCGGATGCTTCAATATCCGCAAGCTTTGGTTTTGTCACCGGATGCTTTGCCACAAAGGTCGTACAGCAATCCTCATATGGCAGTATTGAGGTTTCATAGGTATGAATCTTTTCTGATATATCCACAATCTCCTGCTTATCCATACCGATACAAGGCCGGAATACCGGATATGAACAGACTGCATTGGTAACCTGCAGGCTGAATATGGTCTGACTTGCCACCTGACCGATGCTTTCTCCGGTAATTAATGCCTGACATTCATTTTTCTCTGCCAGAATTTGTGCTATCCGCATCATATAACGACGCATGATAATCGTAATTTCATCCTCCGGACATTTATGGTAAATTGCCTCCTGAATCTCGGTAAAATGCACAATATGGAGCTTCACCGCACCTGCATATTTTGATACCAGTCTCGCCAAATCCACTACCTTTTGCTTTGCCTGCGGACTTGTATGCGGAGGTGCATCAAAATAAACCGCCTCCAGATTAACACCTCGCTTCGATACCATGTATCCTGCAACGGGGCTGTCAATTCCGCCGGATAATAACAGCATACCCTTGCCATTGGTTCCTACCGGAAGCCCGCCCGGTCCCGGAAGCTTAACCGAATAAATATAAATATTATCCCGTAGTTCCACATTTATCATAACCTCCGGCTGGTGAACATCAACCTTCAAATCCGGAAATGCATGTAACAAAACTGCTCCTGCTTCCTTATTGACTTCCATGGAATGCATCGGATATTCCTTATTGATTCTTCTGCAATTTACTTTAAATGTAAACTCCTTATCCTCATAATTTTCATCCACAAACTGTACCAGATATTCCGTCAATTCTTCCCATGGCATATTCGGAACTACCAGAACCGGACAAATCCCCACAATTCCAAATACATGCTGCAAGGCTTCTATCATTTCATCATAGTCATATTCCTCTAAGCAATCCACGAAGATTCGTCCATATTCCTTCCGTACCAGAAATTTTCCGTCAATCCGTTTCATGGCAGAACGGATATTCTTACATAGAATATCTTCAAACACATACCGGTTCTTCCCTTTTGTACCTATTTCTGCATATTTAATTAAAAATGATTTATATTCCATCTTCTTATCTCTCCATCCTATGCTATCCTGTTTAATACTGCTAATTACCGCTTTACAAAAGCTCTTATCTTAGGAAGTTCTTCCGCAATCACCTGAACTGCATACTCTGCCTCTTCTACCGTTGAATGAACGGAAAAACTGAACCTCAGGGTTGCATTTAACAAATCCTCTTCTAATCCGATTGCTTTCAGGGTTCCGCTGATTGCCGGATGATTCGAGGAACAGGCAGAACCGGAAGAACAATACACGCCTCTGGCTTCCAATGCGTGTAACAGCACTTCCCCTCGTTGAACTCCCTGAAAGCTGATGCTTGCAATATGCGGAGCTTCTCCGGAATGATTCTGAATCCCTTCCAATTGTTCAACCCCTTGTATGAAAGTATCCTTTACTTGTCTTAGCTGTTCCATTTTTTCTGTGTGATTTGTATATATGAGCTTAGCTGCCTGTCCCAAGCCTGCAATTCCCGGTACATTTTCGGTTCCGGAACGCAAGTCATGCTGTTGTCCTCCTCCATATATAATCGGTTTTAGCTTTACCTTATCCCGAATATACAGGAACCCAACGCCCTTTGGTCCATGAATCTTATGACCGCTGACCGATAGCATATCTATCTTACACCGTTTCGGTGAAATCTTCATTTTTCCATATGCCTGAATGGCATCTACATGAAATAAGGTATTCGGATTCTTGCTCTTTACCAGCTTACCGATTGCTTCTACCGGTTCAATTGCCCCTATTTCATTGTTCACCAGCATGGTTGACACCAGAATCGTATCGGTTCGGATTGCCTGCTCTAAGGCTTCCATATCCACAATTCCGTCTGCATCTACCGGCAGAAATGTAATCTCGTATCCCTGCTCCTGCAAAAACAGCAATGGATTATATACGGATGCGTGTTCAATTCTCGTTGAAATAATATGCCTGCCCTGCCTTTGATTTGCCAAGGCAGCTCCGATTAATGCCAGATTATTGGATTCTGTACCTCCGGAGGTAAACAAAATCTCTTTTGCATCTACCTTCAGTGTTTTAGCTATAATCTCTTGTGCTTCCTTTATATATTGACCTGCATCCACTCCCTTTTGGTGTCTGGAGGACGGATTGCCGTAGTCCACATCCATTACCTGTTTTATTATGTCTTGTACCTCCGGAGCCACCCGGGTAGTCGCTGCATTATCAAAATATGCTTCCATATTCCTGCTCCTTGCCTTATTTTTCTGCTCGTCCTATTCGGTTGCCTTCTGCTGCTTCTCCTGTCCGGCTTCTATCTCGAACATCAGAATCGAAAGTGCTGTCATACCGGCAGTTTCCGTACGCAGTATCCGGTGTCCCAGCGTCAGACACTCTGCACCTGCTTTCTTTGCTTCTTCCACCTCTTTCCGTTCAAAGCCACCCTCCGGTCCGATTATAATTCCGACGGATTGCTTTGTGGCTGCCTGCTGTATTAATGTGCTTGCATGTACCATACCTTCTGCATCCTCGTATGGAAGCAGCAGCATATCAAGTCCTGCGGCATCCTTTAGTGCCTCCTGCCAGCTCATAACCGGGGAAACTACCGGAATTACACTTCGTTTGGACTGCTTTGCTGCACTGAGGGCAATTGCATTATAGCGTTCTACCTTCTTTTCTGCTTTTTTGGCATCTAGCTTCACAACACTTCGATGTGTCATGACCGGTACAATCCGGACAGCCCCCAGTTCTACTGCTTTCTGAATAATCAGCTCCATTTTATCTCCCTTGGGGAAGCCCTGATATAAGGTGATTGCGGTTGGAAGCTCTGCATTGCTATCCAGAATATCAACTACCTGCAGCTCTGCGGCTGTTTCTGTATATTCCTTGATTTCACAGATATATTCCCGTTCACTTCCGTCACTGACCGTTACCGTTTCTCCGCATTTTAACCTTAACACATTTCTCATGTGATTCCAGCCATCACCTGTAATTCTGATACAGTCACCCTTACAGGCTGCCTGTTCTACAAAAAAGCGATACATCTCTATCTCCTATGCCTGCTTCGCTGTGAAGCATACCCAATCCTTCATGTACGTCGTTTCAATGATTTCAAAGCCATTCGCTACCAAAGCTTCACGAACCGCCTCTTCCTTCGTATTAATAATTCCGGAAGAAATAAAGATTCCATCCGGCTTCATATAGGGTGCTATCGTTCCTGCTAATGGTATAATCACATCCGCCAGTATATTGGCAACGACAACATCATATTGTAAAAGGCTGCCCTCTGCCTGTCTCATATGCTCTGAAAACTCTGCATCCTCTATGATATTTCCCTGCATAAAGCCTGCCTGACTACGGCTAATGTGATTTACTTCACAATTTTCATAGCTTGCGTCAACTGCCAGCGGGTCAATATCGACTCCAAATACCTGTCCGGCCCCCAGCTTGCTTGCGATAATAGACAGAATACCGCTTCCACAGCCTACATCAAATACAGTTTCTTTTCCGGATAAATATTTTTCCAATTGCTCGATGCATAGCTTGGTTGTCTCATGTGCTCCGGTTCCGAATGCCGTACCGGGGTCTATTTCTATCATTATGTCACCGGGCTTTCGTTCTACTTCCGATTCCGGTATCCATGTTGGTTTTATCAATATCTGATTCAGCCAGAACGGATGAAAAAATTCCTTCCAGTTATTTATCCAGTCCTTATCTTCTGTTTCTCCGAGTGTCAGTTTTCCGGAGCCAATATCCATGTATTCCTTCATGGCTTCTAATTCTTGTTTTATCTGTTCCACCAAAGCATCCACATCCGTTTCCGGATTATCAATATAACAAGAAACAAGGGCAACTCCATTATCGGGCGGAAGCTCCGGAAGTATGTCTATAAACATTGCCTTCCGTTCTGCCTCGGATAATGGAACATTGTCCTCAACCTCAATACCCTCGACGCCTAATTCGCCGAGGGTATAACTTATCATATCTACTGCTTCAGTGGTTGTCTCTATGGTTATTTTTTTCCATATCATTTCTTTTTACCACCAAATCCCTTTTTCTTATGGTCTCCAAAACTAAATCCGCCTGAATCCGTAGAACGTCTTGCAGTCGAACCGGAGGCTGCATCATACTGCTTTAATATATCGGTCTGTTCTGCGGTCAGCTTATCCGGCACCTGTACTACCAGTGTTACATAATGATTACCGCGAACATTTTTATTCCGCAAGGTCGGAACACCTTTTCCCTTTAATGTAATTCGTGTATCGGTCTGTGTTCCCGGAGAAATATTGTAATCTACCACTCCGTCAACCGTATGAATCTGAATGGTTCCGCCTAACGCTGCCTGTGTAAATGTAATTGGTTCGGAGGAATAAATATCGTATTCCTGTCTCTGGAACTTCGGGTGCTTATCCACTAATACGGATACCAGCAAATCACCCCGTTCTCCACCGTTGATACCCGGTTCACCTTTGCCGCGGATTCGGATACTCTGACCATTATCAATACCGGCAGGAACTACAACCTGAATCTTCTTCTTGCTCTTTACATAACCGGTACCTGCACAATGACTGCACTTATAACGAATTACCTTTCCGCTTCCGGAGCATTCCGGACAAATGGTAGCACTTCGTACCACACCAAATAAGGACTGCTGTGTGGTAACAACCTGACCCTTACCGTTACATTTCGGACAAGTCTCCGGACTATGTCCCGGCTGAGAGCCTGTTCCATGGCACACTTCACATTCATCCTTCAACGGAAGCTCTAATTCCTTTTGTGTACCGAAGATAGCTTCCTCGAACTTTACACGAACCGTTGTTTTAATATTCTGTCCCTTCATCGGTCCGTTTGACTGCCGACTGCTTCTTCCTGCACCGAACATATCACCAAAGATGTCACCAAAAATGTCACCCATGTCATTCATATCGAAGCCAAAGCCGCCTTCAAATCCACCCGGTCCGCCGCCCTGTTCAAATGCGGCATGACCAAACTGGTCGTACTTTGCACGCTTCTCAGGATTGCTCAGCACCTCATATGCTTCCGACGCTTCCTTGAATTTCGCTTCTGCTTCTTTATCGCCAGGGTTCATATCCGGATGATATTTCTTAGCCAGGACACGATAGGCTTTTTTTAACTCCGCTTCATCGGCTGTTCTGGATACTCCCAGAACCTCATAATAATCTCTCTTACTATCTGCCATCGTCTATCACCTTATCACTATTCTAATTCTGCTGCATGTGTCAGAAAAAAATCTTATCACTAACACATATGCACAGATATATGTATCATACCATATATCTGTGCATCTTCGCAACTATTATACTTCTGTATAATCTCCGTCTACAACATCTCCGTCATCGGATGAATAATCCGGGCTTGCGGTACCGGTACCTGCATTTGCACCAGGACCATTCTGTTCATATAGCTTAGAGAACAGATTCTGTGCACTATTCATTAATTTCTCTCTGCCTGCCTTAATCTCTTCAATGTCTGAATCGGAAAGATTTTCAACATCCGCCTTAGCCAGAACATCCTTCAATGCCTGTAAATCAGCCTGTACCTGAGACTTATCGGAATCAGACAGCTTATCGCCAACCTCATCTAATGCTTTCTCTGTCTGGAATACCATGGAGTCTGCATCATTTCTTGCCTCAATACCTTCCTTACGCTTCTTATCCTGTGCTTCGTATTCCGCAGCTTCCTTTACTGCCTTTTCAATATCATCATCGGACATGGAAGTTCCTGAAGTAATGGTAATATGCTGTTCGCTTCCGGTTCCCAAATCCTTAGCAGATACATTTACAATACCGTTTGCATCAATATCAAATGTAACTTCAATCTGCGGAACACCTCTTCTTGCCGGTGCAATACCGTCCAGACGGAACCGTCCCAAGCTCTTATTATCTCTTGCAAACTGACGCTCACCCTGAACTACGTTAATATCAACGGCATCCTGATTATCCTGTGCGGTAGAGAAGATTTGGCTCTTCTTGGTAGGAATGGTTGTATTTCTTTCAATCAGATGTGTTGCAATACCACCCATAGTCTCAATAGACAATGTCAGTGGTGTAACATCCAACAGAAGGATTTCACCTGCACCTGCATCACCGGCTAATTTACCACCCTGAATAGAAGCACCGATTGCTACACACTCATCCGGGTTAATGCCCTTAAATGGTTCCTTACCGGTCAGCTTCTTAACCATTTCCTGTACTGCGATAATACGTGTAGAACCACCTACCAGCAATACCTTATCCAGCTCTGCGGCGGTCAAGCCTGCATCCTTCAATGCGGTCTGAACAGGACCTGAGGTTCTGTCTACCAAGCTTGCTGTCAGCTCATCGAATTTCGCTCTTGTCAAATCCATATCAAAGTGCTTTGGTCCTTCTGCAGTTGCAGTAATGAATGGCAGGTTGATATTGGTTGTTGTTGCTGCTGATAATTCCTTCTTTGCCTTCTCTGCTGCTTCCTTTAATCTCTGCATTGCCATCTTATCACCGGATAAGTCAACGCCTTCCTTGCTCTTGAAGTCATTCAACATATAATCGGTGATTACATTATCGAAGTCATCACCACCAAGTCTGTTATCACCGGCAGTTGCCAATACTTCAATGACACCATCACCAATCTCAATGATAGATACATCAAAGGTACCACCACCTAAGTCATATACCATAATCTTCTGCTCATGCTCATTATCCAAGCCATAAGAAAGAGCTGCTGCGGTAGGCTCGTTGATAATACGCTTTACATCCAAGCCTGCAATCTTACCTGCATCCTTTGTAGCCTGACGCTGTGCATCTGAGAAGTATGCCGGTACCGTAATAACCGCTTCTGTTACCTTTTCACCTAAGTAAGCCTCTGCATCTGCCTTCAGCTTCTGCAGAATCATAGCAGAAATCTCCTGTGGCGAATACTTCTTGTCATCAATCGTTACCTTATAATCTGTACCCATATGTCTCTTAATAGAAGAAATGGTCTTATCGGAGTTTGTAACTGCCTGACGCTTTGCAGGTTCACCCACAACACGTTCACCGGTCTTTGTAAATGCTACTACAGATGGTGTTGTTCTTGCACCCTCAGCATTTGTGATAACTACCGGCTTACCACCTTCCATAACTGCTACACATGAATTTGTTGTACCTAAGTCAATACCAATAATTTTTCCCATGATTTTTTACCTCCATATTTTAATTTGCAACTTTTACCATGCTGTACCGTAGTACAGAATCCTTGTACATATAACCCTTTTGCATTTCCTCGGCAACTACATTCTCGCCAAGTTCTTCGTCCTCCACATGCATGACTGCATTGTGCAGGTCCGGGTTAAATTCGGTGCCCTCTGCGTTCATCGGCTCTACACCAATATCTCCCAGAATGGTCATCATTTGTTTATAAATCTTATCCACACCTTGTTCAAAGGCTCTATTCTTGTCTTCTTCCGGTATGGTTTGGATTGCTCGTTCAAAATTGTCTACCACAGGTAGCAATTTTTCTAACACAGCCTTGGCTCCCACATCATACATTTTCGATGCTTCCTTGGCTTCTCTGGCTCTGGCATTTTCAAACTCTGCCAACAGCCGTTTATATTTATCCTGATATTCCTCCGCAAGCTCCTGTAGCTTTGCTTCTCTCTGCGATGCCGCTACCGTCTCCGGTGTTGCCTTTTCTACGGTTTCATCCTTTGCTTCATCCGCTGCTTGGGCTTCCTCAGGCTTTTCTTTCTTAGTTTCTTCCTTGGCTTCGGTTGCCTTTGTCTCAGCTTCCTTTGCCGGTTTGGAATCGGCTGCCTGCTTCTTCTCGGCTCCGGTTTCCTTTGGCTTCTTTGGCTTTACCTCTTGCTTTGTATTCTGTTTCATATCCGGCACCTCCTCTTTGATTTCCTCCGGTTGTGCCTCTATATCGGAAGCTGCCGCTGTCTCCTGCTGTGGTCGCTGCGGTACCTTCGCCGCGGTACTTTTCTTACCGCCCTTTTTGAATTTCGGACTTTTCTTCGGCATGGAAGCTTCTCCTACGGGTTCTCTCTCATAGATGTTCAGCTCCTCTTCGGCTACCTCTTCGTTTGCCTCCTTTTTCGGTGCATCCTTCTCAGCATCCTTTTCGGCATTCTTTGCCGCCTCTGCTTCCTTCTTCTTATTTGCCGCCATCTCAGCCTTCACCCGGTTGATTATCTCTATTGCTTCTGCTTCCGCTTTCTTGTCTGCCTCTTCTGCTGCCCGTCGTTCTGCTTCCTTATTTGCAGCATCCTTCTTACGCTCTGCTTCCATTACTGCCTTTAATCTGGCTTCCTCAGCAGCCTCAACCTCTGCCTGCTCCTTTTGTACGCGTTCAAAATATTCCTTTTGCAGTTCATTCATCCGATTGCTCATCTCCTTACATCTTCTATTGCTTCTTGTTAAAGATTTCATCCAGCTCTACGGTCAGTTCTTTCAGGGTACTGACTACCTTCTTATAATCCATTCGCTTTGGCCCAATGATACCAATTGTACCCTTTGCACCCTCCTGTAATTCATAGGTAGCAGTTACCACGCTTAAATCCTTCATATTCTGAACCGGAGTCTCATCACCAATGTATACCTGAATTCCTTTGTCATTATTATTCAGTGTCTCATCTACCAGCTTATTTAACATTTTCTTTTCTTCAAATGCATCTAACAACACACTGGTTTTTTCCACATCCCCTATTTCCGGATACTTCAATATATTAGTTGCACCGCTTGTATATATCTGACGCTCATCCGCTTCCCGTATCGCCTCTGCGACACCGTTCAGGATTCTATCCAGAACATCTGCATAAATGCCTGCCTGACGCTTCATGGTCTGTATCATTTCAAAGTTAATGTCACTCAACGAAGCTCCCTGCAAAAATGAGTTCATCAGCACACCTAATTTCAAAATTTCATCATTTGCCAATGGCTCTTCCACATCAATTATCTGATTCTTTATAACATTTCCGTCTACAACGATTACTGCCAGAATATGTCTCTCATCCACCATCGTCAATTGCAGGAATTTTAACCGAATCTGTTGATTCTGTGGGGCTGTTATCATAGCTGCGTAATTGGTATTATATGCCAGTACCTTCGCTACCTGCTTAAGCATAACCTCCATACGGTCTACGCGTTCCAGCAAGCCTTCCCGCTCCTGCCGCATCTCTTCCACTTCGTTATCCCGCTCCTGCATGAGCTGGTCAACATATACCCGGTATCCGGCATCTGTCGGAATCCGTCCTGCTGATGTATGTGGTTGTTCAATATATCCGCTTTCCTCTAAGTCTGCCATTTCATTTCTTATGGTTGCAGAGCTAAGATTCAAATCTGTGTATTTAGAAATGGTACGGGAACCAACCGGTTCTCCTGTTTCCAAGTAATTGGAGACAATTGCCTGAAGAATCTTCATTTTTCGCTCGCTCAATTGTTCCATGCAATCACCCTTTCTCAGAAACATTTACAAGTTCTAGTTTTTGGATTATTAGCACTCATTTATTCCGAGTGCTAACATCTAGATATAACTTAACACTCCCTTATTTCTTTGTCAAGCATATTTTTTTATTTAAACAAAAAAAATTACACGTCAGACAACCACTTGCAGTGTTATAGCTGTCCCAACATGTAATATAGGTACTCTCTGTTTCTATTCTTCTGTCAAAATTCCCTGTTGCAGTTCAAAAATACGAATTGCCGTTGCAATATCAATCTGTATCCAGCGTTCATATACAATCGTACCGGTTCCGTAATAACCGGTTCTTTTCCGATTGCGAAATGCCTCATCCTCCAATACAAAACCGTCAAAGTCATAAAAATCCTGCAATTCATCATACGCAATCAAACGATAACCTACATAAATCAAGCGTTCTTCCCCCAGTATAAACTGCTGATTCCGAAGTTCCTCGATTAAGTCCATATGGTCTGAACACAGCTCCTCGATTTCAAAATGCTCCTCCAGAAACACATATATCCGCTTAATTAATGAAAAATCCAGAATTAATGTCCCGGATTCCATCCCTGCAATTACCGCTTCCGTAGTTCCGACGCAGCGTGCAAACAATCCTTGTGAAAATCCCAACGCTTCTCTCTTTCTTCGCAGCCAGCTTCCTGTGAAAATCAGCATATCCTCATCTCCACTTCTTCTATCATTGAATTATATTCTGTCGGTTATCAAATTATTTCCTTATCCTAAATGAAACCTTTATATATCTTCTTCTATCAAAAAATCCGCCATAATCCGGTTACTGACATCGATTCCACGCTCCGTCAGCCTTAACCGTTCCTGATTCCATGTCAGGTATCCCTGCTCCACATAGTTATCAATAACGGTTCCGTACTGCTCCTGCATCGTTATTCCGAACCGTTCCTCAAAATCCGTTGCAGATACTCCCCGCATCAGACGAAGCCCTAAGAACATAAACTCCTCCATCCGGCTTCTTCGGGTATCCGGTACTATATCTTCCCGAATTGCTTCTATTTGTTTTTCCTTTATTTTCTGTATATACTTCTCCGGATTTTCTGTGTTATGAAACCGCGTTTCATTCCAATAGGAAGATGCTCCAAGCCCAAAGCCCAAGTATTCACCTCCGGTCCAGTATACCTGATTATGATAGCACGCATACCCCGGTTTGGAATAATTTGAAATCTCATACCGTTCATATCCGAGACTTCGTAAAATTACATTTGTATAATGATACATTCGCCGCTCTGCTTCTTCCGAAGGAAGCTGCTTTAATATCTCTGTATCCTCCGCAAACGGAGTACCCGGTTCTATGATAAGACTATATGCCGAAATATGCTCCGGCTCCAGTTTTACAATTCTGGCAAGCGTTTGTCCGTATGAATGGAGATTCTGTCCGGGCAGGGCAGACATCAAATCCACATTGATATTCCGAAAGCCCTCTTCTCTTGCCATCCGGTAATTAGCCAAAAACTGTTCATAGGTATGGATTCTTCCCAGACATTGCAGCTCCTGATTTATGGCACTCTGAAGCCCCATGCTTAGCCGATTCACTCCACAGGTTCTATATTCTATCAGCTTCTGTCTGGTTATGGTTCCGGGATTTGCCTCTATTGTAATTTCGGCATCTGCAGAAATATCCCAGACCTCATATAAGGTCTGAAAGATTTCTCCTACAAAGCCATCTAAAAGCACAGAGGGTGTTCCGCCTCCCAAAAATATGGACCTTACCTGATAATTCTCTGCCGTTTCCTTCCATGTCCTTATTTCTTTCTGTAGTGCTGTTACATATTCCTTCTGACGCATATAAGAACAGTCCGAAAAGGAGAGAAAATCACAATATCTGCATTTTCTCACACAAAAAGGAATATGCAGATATAAGCTGATATTCTTTTTCATCCTGTAACCCTTTCTTTCTGCTCTCTCTTTTCCTATTCGTTATCTAACTTTAATACACTCATAAATGCCTTCTGCGGGATTTCAACATTTCCCACCTGACGCATTCGCTTTTTACCTTCCTTCTGCTTCTCTAACAGCTTACGTTTACGAGATATATCACCACCGTAACACTTAGCCAGAACGTCCTTTCGCATTGCTTTTACGGTCTCTCTGGCAATTACCTTACCGCCAATGGCTGCCTGAATCGGGATTTCAAATAAGTGTCTCGGTATTTCTTCTTTCAGCTTCTCACACATTTTTCTTCCACGCTCATATGCACCATCTGCATGAACAATAAAGGATAAGGCATCTACCTCTTCCCGATTGATGAGTATATCCAGCTTTACCAGCTTTGACTGCCGGTAATCCTTCATTTCGTAATCAAAAGACGCATAGCCTCTTGACCTTGACTTCAGTACATCAAAGAAATCATAGATTATCTCATTTAACGGAAGCTCGTACTTTAATAACGCCCGTGTTTCTTCCATATATTCCATGCTGATATAGATTCCCCGACGCTCCTGACACAATTGCATAATCGGTCCGACATAATCCTTTGTCACCATAATCTCTGCTGCCACAAACGGTTCTTCCATATAATCTATCTCGGAAGCATCCGGCAGATTTGACGGATTCGTTAATTCTATCATTTCGCCGTTTGTTTTATGCACCCGGTAGACAACTCCCGGTGCAGTTGTAACCAAATCAAGGTTATATTCCCGTTCCAGACGCTCTTGAATAATTTCCAGATGAAGCAGTCCCAAGAAACCACACCGGAATCCAAAACCAAGTGCAACGGAGGTCTCTGCCTCGAACTGTAATGCCGCATCATTTAATTGCAGCTTTTCCAAAGCATCCCGCAAATCGGGATATTTTGCTCCGTCTGCCGGATACAGTCCGCAGAATACCATCGGACGAACCTTCTTATAGCCGGGCAGTGCTTCTTCACATGGTCTATCTGCCTGTGTGACCGTATCACCCACCTGTGTATCCTTTACATTCTTCAAGCTGGCGGTTATATATCCTACCATTCCTGCTGACAGTTCATCACAAGGAATAAACTGTCCTGCACCAAAGATTCCGACTTCAACAACTTCTTCCTGTGCTCCGGTTGCCATCATTTTAATTCGGGTTCCCTTTTTCACGCAGCCGTTTTTAATTCTGCAAAAGATAATGACACCCTTATATGGGTCATAGATACTATCAAAAATCAATGCCTGTAACGGTGCATCCGGATCACCGGACGGAGCCGGAACCTTCGTTACAATCTGCTCTAATACTTCGTCAATGTTCAATCCGGTCTTTGCAGAAATCAAAGGAGCATCCTGTGCTTCCAGTCCGATAACATCCTCTATTTCATTCTTTACACGCTCCGGCTCTGCACTCGGCAGGTCTATCTTATTAATAACCGGCACAACCTCCAAATCATGGTCCAATGCCAGATAGACATTTGCCAGTGTCTGTGCTTCTATCCCCTGTGCCGCATCCACTACCAGCACTGCACCTTCGCACGCTGCCAGACTCCGGGATACTTCATAATTAAAATCTACATGTCCCGGTGTATCTATCAGATTAAAAATATATTCTTCTCCGTCCTTTGCCCGATATACGGTACGCACTGCCTGTGCTTTAATTGTAATTCCTCGTTCCCGCTCCAGTTCCATATTATCAAGCACCTGTGCCTGCATTTCCCTGCTGGTTAGCAATCCCGTCTTTTCTATAATCCGGTCTGCCAAGGTTGACTTTCCATGGTCGATATGGGCAATGATACAAAAATTTCGTATTCGGTTCTGTTCCATGTGAGACATTGCTCTTCCTCCATACTGATTTACTTTTCAACTATCCATACGATTGTACCATAATCCCTCCGGACTTGCACCAAGAACTTATGCAAACTGTCTTCTTTTTCCAGTCCTTCTTCCGAATAAATCCATTTCTTTCCGTACATCCTTATAGTAGAAGTCATTCATCAGGAGGAACTTTTATGGCTCTCAACAAAGTAGATCTGTGCGGAATGAACACATCTAAGCTTCCACTCTTAAACAACAATGAAAAAGAACAGCTCTTTCAGGAAATTGAAGAAGGAAATCCTCATGCACGCGAATTGCTGATTGAAGGAAATCTAAGGCTGGTATTAAGCGTCATCCAGCGTTTTTCCAACAGTGCAGAGCAGGCGGATGACCTTTTTCAAATCGGCTGTATCGGACTTATGAAGGCAATTGATAACTTTGACCGTTCCTTAAATGTCAAATTTTCCACGTATGCCGTTCCAATGATTATCGGCGAATGCCGCCGCTATTTACGTGACAACAATTCCATTCGTGTATCTCGTTCCCTGCGGGATATTGCTTATAAAGCCATTTACGCAAAAGAGCAATATCTCCGGATTCATGACAAGGAGCCTACCATGGATGAAATTGCCGCTGACATCGGAATGGATAAGGAAGCCGTCGTGATGGCTCTGGACGCTATCACAAGCCCTATGTCACTCTATGAGCCGGTCTATCAGGAGGGCGGGGATACTCTCTATCTTATGGACCAGGTACGTGATAAAAAGAATACAGAAGAAAGCTGGATTGAGGACCTGTCTCTAAAGGAAGCCTTACAGCATTTATCGGAACGGGAGAGTTCGATTATCCGCCTCCGCTTCTTTGAAGGAAAAACCCAGACGGAGGTTGCCAAAGAAATCTCTATCTCGCAGGCACAGGTCAGCCGTTTGGAAAAGGGTGCTTTAAAAAGCATGAAAAAGTATTTGTTCGAGGGTTGATTTGCAACCCTCGGACAGACTTCTATAACTGCATGGACATTTCCCGTTTTAATCGTTTAATTATCTTCTTTTCTAATCTGGATATATAGGATTGTGAGATTCCAAGCATATCTGCAACTTCTTTTTGTGTCAGTTCTTCTCCGCTATCTGAATTAAGTCCGAATCGCAATTCAATAATTAGGCGTTCCCGTTGCGACAAGGTACCCAATGCCTTTCTCAGCATTTTTCTGTCTACCTCATCCTCCAAGTCCTTATATATAATATCCTCCTCGGTTCCTAATATATCCGATAACAGCAATTCATTGCCGTCCCAATCCACATTGAGCGGTTCATCAATGGATACCTCCATTTTTGTCTTATTCGTTCTTCGTAAATACATCAGGATTTCATTTTCAATACATCGGGACGCATAGGTTGCCAGCTTAATTTTCTTATCCGGTACAAAGGTATTAATTGCTTTGATTAATCCGATTGTTCCTATGGAAATCAAATCCTCTACCCCTACTCCGGTATTATCGAATTTCTTTGCTATGTATACAACCAGACGCAGATTCCTCTCAATTAACATCTGCTTTGCCTCAAATTCTTCACTGGTTCCCAGCTTTGCAAGTAATTCTCCTTCCTGCCTTGTATCTAACGGCGGCGGAAGCACCTCCGAGCCACCGATATAATGAATTTCTCCCTTTGGCATAAAAAATAAACCGGCAAACCGATTTGCCATGGAAAGCTTAAATTGTTCTCCGCTAATCACCTGCAACATATCTTTTCTCCCTCCAAAATTTCACTTTGTAATAATATCTGATACTGTCGATTCCCCATTATCGGGGTCCGGCTAATGCCTATCATAACTGCTTCCCTCACAAGACAATATTTATCATTCCGTAAGATTATTTTTCTGCACTGAAGCCCCAATAGTTCTCCTCTGGTTTCTCCCACAGATTGATAGGGAATCCATCTGCATTTTGTCAGATTTTCATTCATGATTCTATCGTAATCAATGCGGTCCTCTGTCATATATGTATTCAAAACCTTCAGATACGGTGGCGGTAAAAGTGACTGTATCCACTCTGCTTCTGCAACCATTACCGGCTGCCCCGTCACCGGCTCCCGCAAAAAATTGCCGGTATCCACCAAACCTACACCATATAGATTCGTTTCATCATCGAAATACAGAGAGACTTGAAAACAATCCCTCTCCTGTTCCTGCTGCAGCCTTCTTGCTCCGGTTGACAGCAATAAAAACAAGGTTCCGCCCATCAACACCAAAACTACGATTTCCCCGAACTGCAAGCCCTCTCTTCCAAACACACGGTTTAACCATTCTCCAACCGGTGTTGAAAAATATAGCCAGTTCATAATACCACCCAACAAAAAGGCAACGGTCAGCAAGCAGCCATAACACTTAAGTGTCCCTCTTATCGTCTTCGGTTGAAACGTCAGCCAGCACATTCCTGCTCCGATTCCTCCGTATATACCGATATAGACCTGCCATGGTGGAAACACAGGCAGCCAGATTACCGTAACCAACACAATACTACCCATACCTGCTCCGACCAGATACCTCCACCAGACAATCCGTTGCCTGCACAGGTATCCCGTCAGCCAGAGAATCACCAGATTCATTCCCATATTAATTAGAAACAGAACGTCCAGATACATAATATAATTCAACGCTATCTCCTCCGTTTCTTTTTCCCAGTTTACTGCTTTTCCCCTGCGTATTTTGTCTGTTTTAAGAGATGAATTTCGTCATTTTAAAACAAAAAAAGAAGCCATACTTAGATGGCTGCATTCTCTATCGGATGCTCACGCTTCTATGTATGGCTTGCTTTATATTATTTGTAAATCTTATTTTCTTCTCAAAAACTCCGGAATCTTAATTCCACCGTCTACATTCGGCTTTGCCGGTGCTTTACGCTCTACGGTATGCGGTGCGGTTGTTGTGGCAGGCTTTGCCGTTGTGGTAGCAGCAGTATTGGCTCCACCGTTTAAGAAGGAAGGCTTTGCCGGCTGTACCGGAGCTGCCTTTGTCTGTGCGATTGGCTGTCCTGAATAAGTCGGAACTGTAGTTGCCGGCTTCACCGTTGCGGTTGCAGTCGCAAATCCACCTGCTGTCTGCGGCTTTGGTGTATCAATACCGGTTGCAATAATGGTAATGCTCAGTTCATCATTGGTTGTGTCTGCATCTACAGTACCAAAGATAATGTTTACATCATCACCTGCAATCTCGGATGCATAAGATACTGCTTCGCTGGTATCCATAATTCCTACATCACCGGAGAAGTTAATAATAATATCGGTGGCACCGGATACGGTGGTCTCTAATAATGGACTGTCCATAGCAAGCTTAATTGCCTCTACTGCCTTATTTTCACCGGATGCCTTACCAATACCGATATGTGCAATTCCCTTATCACGCATAACGGTCTGAATATCCGCAAAGTCCAAATTAATCAAGCCCGGCTTATTAATCAGGTCTGTTACACCCTGTACACCCTGCTGTAATACTTCGTCTGCCTTCTTCAAGGCTTCCGGAATGGATGTATTCTTACTGCATATCTGAAGCAATTTATCATTTGGTATTACAATTAAGGTATCTACATTCTGACGCAATTCCTCAATTCCGGAAATTGCATTATTCATTCTTGGCTTTCCTTCAAACTTAAATGGCTTTGTAACAACACCAACCGTTAAAATTCCCAAGTTCTTAGCCATCTCTGCAATCTTAGGTGCTGCACCGGTACCGGTACCGCCACCCATACCACAGGTAACAAATACCATATTCGCTTCTTTCATCAAATCAACAAGCTCTTCCCGATTCTCCTCAACTGCCTGTGCTCCTACTTCCGGCTTTGCACCTGCACCGAGTCCCTTAGTTAATTTCTCACCAATCTGAACCTTTGTTGTTGCTTTATTTAATGCCAGAGCCTGCTTGTCTGTATTTACAGCAATCAGTTCTACGCCCTCTACATTTTCATCTATCATTCTGTTGACCGCATTATTACCTGCTCCACCTACACCAATTACTAAAATCTTAGCAGGGGTTTTCTCTTCTTTAGACTCAATCTCGATCACAGTAATATCCTCCTTCATTTTCCATTCTATTCACGGAATTACCCATGAACATATATACCTATTCTTTATACTACTATTTTTTTAACAAAATTTCAACCGAAAATTAATCATTTTCACGAAATACCACATTTCCTTTTTCAATGGAATAATCTTTCATATACAGCGTTCCGCTCCTTCCCGCAACGCTCTGTAAAATATTTCCAAGTTCGCTAATCTGTTCCTCTATGTTGCTGCCATCTCCTAACTGCACCTTGATATCCTGGCAATACAATATAATTTCATTATTTGATGTAAACCGAATATCATCCGCCTGTATTTCATATTTCTGCAATAGCTGGGTCAAGGTTAATACGGTCTGGAAAAAGTCCTTGTCCTCAATCGGCAACGGTTCATACATTACCATGGTATCGAACCGGATACCTGTAATACACGGTATATCCGGCAACCGCTCCTGTGCACTTTCCAACACAATGCCATCCTTATCAAAATACATATATTCATTCATAAACTGAACGCAGCCCGCAAGTGCTTTTTCGTATACCGTAATTGTGATTACATGCGGAGAAATGTATTCTACATCTATCTTCTCTACAAACGGTATGTCTTCTATCGGTTGCAGCTTGTATTTCAGATACAAAAGCAACGTATTTCTTCCACCCCGGCTTCCGACTACCTTCTCAATAATCTGATCTTCTGTGTAATGAACATTTCCTGTCACCTGAATGGTTTCTGTCTTAAATTGTGTCAGAACAATTATAATACCAACCAAAAGGCATGTTACTATCATACCTGTAATCACCCATGTTTTTTTCGTATGTCTGGTATTCTCTAATTGCTTTTCCTCATTTTTGCCCACAGCATCACCTTATTTATATTATTTACGCACCTTAATCTGCCTTGCAACAGACAGTACGATACCCATTTCCACTAAGAGAAATACTAATGAGGTTCCTCCATAACTGATAAACGGAAGCGGTATACCTGTATTCGGCATGGTATTGGTTACAACCGCTACATTAATCAGCACCTGAACCGCCACATGTGCAAGTACACCGACGACCAGTAATGCTCCATACAAATCTCTGGCATTCATAACAATCAGCATTAACCGCCAGATTAGAATGATAAACAGCAATATTAACGAAACACCGCCAACAATTCCCAATTCCTCACAAATAACCGAAAAAATCATATCGTTATGTGCTTCCGGTATAAAGTCCATCTTCTGTATACTCTGTCCAAGCCCCTTTCCCCATAGTCCACCGGAACCGATGGCATACATTGCCTGAAGGGTCTGATACCCTTTAGGATGGGTTTCCACATTTAGCCATGCATCAATTCGGTCTGCCCGGTATCCGGCTGTCAGAATAAACAGCACACCGCCGACACAGCCAAGCAAGGCAAAGGCTATAAACGGCGTATACTTCGGACTTGCCACAAATAAAATAGCGATTACGATAACACCACAGATAATTGCCGTACTCAGATTCTCAATCGCAATCAATGCAGTTAATAAAATAGGAGGAATCATGATTTTCAGCAACACCTTCCAATCATTTAGCTTCCATACCTTATTTGTGGTTGCATGTGCAACATAAAGAATAATTGCCATCTTCGCCAATTCGGACGGCTGGAACCGAATTGGACCGATTGCTAACCATCTGGTAGAACCGCCACTGGCACTACCTACCAGCAAAACTGCTACCACCAACAGACCGATTCCTAAGAACACCAGTAAGGTCAATCGTTTCAGAAAATGATAGTCAATCTTTGATACCAGCAGCATCACTACAATTCCCATTACCGCAAATATTGCCTGCCGCTTGAAAAAATATGCCGCATCCCCATAGTCTAAGGATGCCGTATAGGAGCTGGTACTATATACCATAATCAGCCCAAATCCTACTAAAAAAAGCACAATGAACAGCAGTGAATAGTCAAAGTACTCACCCGGATTCCAAAAACGTACCCGTCTTGGTTTTGGCTGATTCTGATTGACCTGTTGCTCTGCTCTCATTCCAATACTCCTTCAACTGTTATTTCATTCACTTCCTAAATAATCTATTCCGGAAGCTGTTGAACATATTCCTTAAACAGCTCGCCACGCTGCTCATAATTATCAAACTGTCCCCAGCTTGCACATGCCGGTGATAACAATACTGCATCCCCCGGCTCTGCCAGTTCATAACATACCTTTACTGCTTCTTCCAAATTTTCCTTCTGTATAATATCTGTAAAGCCATGCCGCCTTGCAGTCTCCGCAATCGTATCTGCGGTCTGCCCAATCAGAACCAGATACCGGACCTTGCCGTCAAAGCTCTCAATCCAGTCATCAAACGGAACCTTTTTATCATAGCCGCCACCGATTAACAGTGTCGGGCGATTCATTGCCTGAATCCCCTTAATGGCTGCATCCGGATTCGTTCCCTTTGAATCATTATAATAATTTACATCCTTCACCGTCTTTACAAATTCAATCCGGTGTTCTACACCTTTAAACTCCATACATACCTTGCGGATTACATCTGTCGGTATTCCCATGTAGTATGCAATTGCAATTGCTGCCATATAATTTTCTACGTTATGATTTCCAAGCAGCTTCATTTCATCGATTGTCAGAATCGGCAGCTCTTTCTCATCGGTTCGCATTACAATCTGACGGTCCTTCAGGCAAACACCCTGCTTTAAGTCTTCCAGCCGGCTGAAAAATACTGCGGTTGCCGGAATTGCATCTGCCATGCTTCTTGTCTGCTCATCATCATAATTCAGAACGCAAATGTCATCCTTTGTCTGATTCTCAGTAATCTTTTGCTTGGTTGCCCGATAGCATTCAAAGGTATGATGTCTATCCAGATGGTCCGGTGTAACATTCAGCACCGCACTAACCTTTGGATGAAATTCCTCGATTGCTTCTAATTGAAAGCTGCTGATTTCTGCTACGATGATACTATCCTTTGTGGTCTGATCTACCACCTGTGTATACGGCAGTCCGATATTACCGACTGTATAGGTATCCGGATGGAAGGCACTGCATATTTCTCCCACCAGTGTCGTTGTCGTTGTCTTACCGTTTGTACCTGTAATGGCTGCTACGGTTCCCTCTGACATCTGATATGCTAATTCGATTTCACTCCAAATCGGAATTCCCCGGCTGCGGAAGCCTTCTGTAAAAGGTGCTTCTATCGAAATTCCGGGACTGATTACCATTAAATCTACGGTATCCAATAACGCATCCTCCAGCTTTCCGATTACTACGCCTGCCTTTTCGTAATCTCCCAGCTTATGTAATAACTCTAATTTGTCTAATTTATCATTCTGGTCGAACAGAATTACTTCTGCTCCATGCTCCAATAATAGTCTGGCAGCTCCAATTCCGCTCTTACCGGCACCGGAAACTACCACTCTTTTGTTAAATTCCATGTTTCTATCCTCCACAAAGCTCTTTACAATGCAAGAAATCCTACCAGACACAATACGGTTGTCACGATTGAAAAAATAGCAACTACCTTTGTCTCCGGCCAACCGGAAAGTTCAAAATGGTGATGAATCGGTGCCATTTTGAATGGACGCTTGCCGGTTGTCTTATAAGAAACTACCTGTATGATAACAGATAATACTTCTACCAGATAAATCAATGCCACAATCGGAATAAACAGCGGCATTTCCAAAATATAGGCTGTCGCAGCCACAAAGCCTCCCAACGCAAGCGAACCGGTATCACCCATGAATACTCTTGCCGGAAATACATTGTATACCAAAAAGCCTAACAACGCTCCTACTGCCGCACAGGTAATCGGCTCTATTCCTGCCTTCATACCAATTGCTACGACTGTAAAAAAGGTCGCAATCAATACGGTCACAGAGGATGCCAAGCCATCCAGACCATCGGTAAAGTTAGCACCGTTTACCGTTCCCAGCACTACAAAGAACAATATCGGAGCATACCAGAAGCCTACCTCCAGATAATGTCCATGCCAGAACGGAATCAGCATACGGCTTCCCATATCTGTCTGTGTCATAATATAATAACAAAACACACCGGTTACCACTATCTGCAATGCCATTTTCTGCCATGCCCGCAGTCCCAATGACCGTTTCATTACTACCTTGATGTAATCATCCAGAAATCCAATCAACCCAAATCCGAGTGTCACGAACAATATCGGAAGAATCTTTGGATATTGCTTTACATATAATAATGATGTTACCACAATACTGCAAAGAATAATCAAACCACCCATTGTCGGAGTTCCCGACTTCTTCAAATGGGATTCCGGCCCATCATCTCTTACAAACTGTCCAAACTTTAACTTTTTCAAAAAAGGAATCACAATCGGACTTAACACCACACTGATTCCAAAGGAAATTAAGACCGGTACTATTACGTCATAATTCGCGTTCATTCTTTACACCTCGCACTTTTGTACTTTAACTATCCTAGTATAATGCTTTTCCCTATGATAATCAAGCCTATTCCCCCACATCCTTCTGAGGTTCTTCTGCTTCGTACATCGGTTCCATCCCAAGATAAGGCAATATATTTTCATAGATTCTCTGTGCCACCGGAGCCGCAATCGTACCTCCGTAATAAATGCCGGTAGGTTCATTAATCAGGACCAGTGTGATAACCCGCGGGTCATCTGCCGGAGCCACTCCGATGAAGGAGGAAATATATTTCCCATTTCCTCGCGGGAGCTTTTCGCTGGTTGCTGTTTTCCCACCAATCCGGTAGCCTTCCACCTGCCCGTTTCTTCCGCTGCCTTCCGCTACTACAGATTCCATCAAATCCCGCATAATGACTGAGGTTTCTTCCGATATAACTGCCTCTTTTACCGAATATTCATATGTCTCTACCCGATTGCCCTGTGCGTCATCCGCATACATGGCAAAATGTGGTGTTATCAGGTTGCCGCCATTTACTATTGCACTTACGGCTGTTATTAATTGCATGGGTGTAATCTGAAATGACTGTCCAAACGACATAATTGCCAAATCCACATCCTTAACATCCTCCTGCTTATGCATAATGGAGGTTGCCTCTCCCGGCAAATCAATACCGGTCCGGCTCATTAAACCTAATTGCTCGTATGTGTGATACATACTTTCTACGCCTACTCGAAGTCCTACATCCATGAATACCGGGTTACAGGAGTTCATAATTCCCTGTCGGAAGGTCTCCTGTCCATGTCCGGTTGTCTTATGGCATCGTATCGTACGGTCTCCAACAATCCGGTAGCCCGGACAGACAAAGGTATCTTCGACGGACAGCACCCCTTTTTCAAATGCCGCTGTCGCTGTTACGGTTTTAAAGATAGAACCGGGTTCATAGGTATCATTAATACAAAAGTTTCTCCACATTTGATTCAATTCATTCTGCTTTTGTGTTTCATCCTGAATATCGGTATCTATATTCAATGTATACGGGTCATTTAAGTTATATTCCGGAGCATTTACCATGGCATATATTTCACCGTTTTTCGGATTCATAACGATGATGGACACTCCGATTGCTTCCTTTGCAATCAGTACCCGTTCCGCCTCCTGCTGGACATATGCCTGAATATTTGCATCTAAGGAAGTGTATAAATCATTTCCTGCGATTGGCTCTAATCTGGACTCGGCTGTATTTTCAACTTCAATTCCGTTTGCATCGGTAACGGTCAGAATATATCCGTCTGTACCACGCAATACCGATTCGTATTCTACCTCCAAGCCCACTATACCTTGGTTATCTGCTCCTGTGAACCCGAGCACCTTGGATGCCATTTCATCAAACGGATAATAGCGTTTATAATCTTCATCCACCATTACCCCATCCAGATGATAGCTGCGTATAACATCCGCAATCTCTTTATCAATATTGCTTTTAATCTTTTCCCTTGCCGAAACCGTTTCTACTCTTTTTCGGATTTCCTCTTCCGAAATTCCTAATTCCTCACTTAATACCCTGATAACGGTTTCCGGTTCTGTAATCTGACTGTGAATCACCGATATTGTACATACCGGGCGGTTTCCTGCCAGAACCACACCGTTTCTGTCATAAATTCTGCCTCTCGGAGCTTTGATTGCCCGCTCCCGTTCATGAAGGTCCTGTGCCTTTTGGGAATAATAGGCACCTTGCCCTATCATAATATATCCCAATCGTCCTACCAGAAACATTGCTACCGCAAAAAACATACAAAACAAGACCAGCATTTTCTTTCGATTATAGGTCTTTACCTGTGTCATGCCCCATGTTTCCCAATCTTCATCTATATAATATACGCGATGCATTTTTCAGATATGATTGTTATTCCTGCGGAACTGCCTGTGTATCGGAAGGCTCCTGCGTATCCGATGCCGGTTCTGCTGCTCCGTCACCGGCAACTCCTTCTGTGCTACCTTCCGGGGTTCCTTCCGTACTACCTTCCGGATTTCCCTCTGCAGCTCCTTCTGTGCTTTCCTCGCCGCCTTGAATCGGTGTCGGAGTTTCATCCGTTACCGGACTTCCGTCATCGACACTGGTACTGCTCTGGAACACATTCATATATGGCAACACACTTTCAAAAATATCATGTGCCAGTAATGAAGATGCTCCGCTTCGTGACTGGTCTGCTTCATTTGGCTCATTTACTACCACATATAATACAATCTGTGGTTTTTCTACCGGTGCAAATCCAATAAAGGACAATACATACTTATCATTTCCTCTCGGAAGCTTTTCTGCTGTACCAGTCTTTCCGCCAATGCTGTATCCATTAATCCGAACCCGTTTACCGGTTCCGGCTTCTACTGTCTGATACATATATTCCTTTAGCAGATTAGAGGTTTCTTCTGATACGGTCCGCCGGATAACGGTCGGCTCATTATTGGTAATAACATCTCCATTATCATTAATTATCTGCTTCATAATATGCGGTTCATAATAGTTACCGCCGTTAATCAGGGAACAAAATGCAGATGCCAGCTGCACCATGGTTACATTCTGTCCTTGTCCGAAGGAGGAGGTTGCCAATTCCATTGGATTTAATTGCTCCTCTTCATATATCAAGCCGGTTGCTTCTCCCGGAAGGTCTACATAGGTTTTTCCGCCAAAGCCGAAATTCTTCTCGTATTTATAGAACACCGACGTACCTTCTTTTTGTACGATCTGCATCAAGGCACTATTGCAGGATTGCATAATTGCCTGTTCTACGGTAATCTCACCATGTCCGCTATGTAAATGACAGTTTACCGGCTTGTTGCCCTCTATTACCGTATAGCTGCCGGCACAAAAATAGGTATCTCCATCCTGAATAACATCCTCTTCCAGACCGGCTGCCACCGTAAAAGGCTTAAAGGTAGAACCCGGTTCAAAGGTATCACTTACTACATAATTTCTCCATACCTGATTATATGCATCTAATTTTTCTTCTTCTGTCAGTTGTGCCACCAGTTCTTCCCCGCTTACTGCAGTCAGGGTTGTTACTATCGGTTCCGGTGATTGTGTAGTGCCTTCCTCGCCACCTTCTTCGCCGGAAGGTTCTCCGGTTCCATCTTCTGTAGATGCCTGAGCAGCTTCCTCGTTCGGTACTTCGGTCCGTTCATAGGAATAGCTTCCGTCACCATTTGCAAACTGATAATAAATGGATGCTTCATCATATGGCTGATTACAGTCAAAGGTATAGGAATTTGCCAGTGCAAGAATTTCTCCGTTATTCGGGTCCATTGCCAGTACTGCAACATTCTTGGCTCCGGTTTCAGACATAAATTCTGCAATTTCCCGTTCTACAATCATTTGAATATTGGTATCCAAGGTTGTAACCACCGAATAACCGTTTATCGGATTCCGTGTTGTCCGCTGCAAAGTCAAATCACTGGTTAAATATCCGTATTGTCTGCCCTCTACGCCATTTAATTCTTCATTATAGTACAGTTCTATACCGGAATTTCCTACATTACCGCTGGCTGTAAATCCCAAGGTCTGACATGCCAGGGTACTGTTCGGATAATATCGCTGATATTCGTCCTCCAACCATACTCCGACCACACCGGCTCCTTCCTTTGTTTCCAGATATTCATTGTATGGCTCTACCGTTTCATACGGCAGCTTCTTTCGCATAATCTTATAAAAGGATTCGCTATCCTCTAAGGCTGCGGATATTTCTTCATCGGTAAGCCCGAAATAGGTCTTTAGTGCATTTATGGTAATTTCCTTTTTGGTTACTTTGGAATCATCCTCCAGCTTAATCGTCTTTTCTCCCTCATCCAAAATAATCTTCGGTTCAATTACCAGATTATAGACTTTCTTACTGGTCGCTAATTCCGTTCCGTTTCTATCAAGAATATCTCCTCTGCGATACGGTATGTCTATACTGTCATACCGCTGCTGGGATAAGACACGTTCTCCGTATTCTTCGCCCTTTACCTGTTCGATGTATACAAGGCGTGTTAAAATGACAATAAAGCCGACCAGTACAAATCCACACATGACTGTCAGCTTTATCTTCATTCTATGTAAAAATTTCTTCTTTACCTTCGGCTTTTTCGTCTGTCTCGCCATCTTTTTCTCCTGTCCTTCCTGTTCCTTACATGGTGTCTGCACCGGTTACATACCAATTTCTACAGAATAAGTATTTTACGGAATATCATGGTACTGACGTACATAATCCGCTTCTGTCAGATTATAATACACAACTTGTCCCTCGGTTGGATATACCATTCCCAACTGATTCATTGCAGTATCCCGAATCTGCTCCAGATTTACACTGCTGTTAATTCTGGCTTCGTATGCATCATTTTCATCGGTTAAGGTTTCTATTTCTGACTGCAGATAGGTAATCTGATTGCTTTGCTCTGTTACCTTTGCCTGCATAGACAGCATTAACGTACAGGCTGCCAGAGTTGCTACAACTGCAAGTGCAAGAAATACAGCAAATGCCGGATTCATTGCGAATTTTAATCCTCTTTTTCTATCTGCCTTTCTGACCCTTGCGTAGTCCGGAAGCTCCGGTTCCATCCGGCGTTCCGGTCTTACATACTCCGGTCTGGCAATCTTACGTGCCGCAGTTCCTTCTGTATAATATTGTGCCTGATACCTTTGCTGATACTCTCTCATTTTACTCTCCTACTTTTTATATTCTTTCAAATACCCGAAGCTTGGAGCTCTTCGAGCGTGAATTTTCTTCCAATTCCTTATCGGTGGGAACAATCGGCTTTCTTGTAATTACAACTCCCTTTGATTTTTTCCCGCAGGTACATACCGGAAAGCTTGGCGGACAGGTACATGGATTCTCGTTTTTTCTGAAAATCGTCTTTACCACCCGGTCTTCCAAAGAATGAAAGGTAATTACGCACAGCCTTCCTCCCGGATTCAAAAAGTCAATCATACCGTCCAGAGAATCTGTCAAAACCTCCAATTCATGATTCAGTTCAATCCGGATTGCCTGATAGGTCTGCTTGGATGGATGACCACCGTTTGCCCGAACCTTTGCCGGAATTGCTTCTTTAATAATTTGATTCAGCTCATCCGTTGTCTCAATCGGTTTTTGTTCTCTGGCTCTTACAATGTGTTTTGCAATGTTTTTTGCAAATTTATCTTCTCCGTAATCGCGAATGATTCGATATAGCTCCATTTCACTGTAGTCATTTACTATATCCTTCGCAGTCCGGCTTTGTCTCTGATCCATCCTCATATCCAGTGGAGCCGATGTGCGGTAGGTAAAACCTCTATCTACCGCATCCAACTGGTATGAGGACACTCCCAGATCCAAGAGGATTCCATCAACACCGTTGATTCCCAACTCCTCTACTCTGGTTCTCAAATTACAGTAATTATCTCGAATAATCGTCACCCTATCTGCATAAGGTTCCAAACGTTTTGTACCGGCGGCAATGGCATCTGCGTCCTGGTCAATTCCGATAAATCTTCCCCGTTCCGACAAGCGGCTGCATACTTCATAAGCATGTCCGGCTCCTCCCAGTGTTCCATCCACATAAACGCCATCCGGCTTTATATTCAAATTATCAATTGTCTCTTCCAGCAATACGGATTTGTGTTTAAATTCCATGTTACCCTCCTACAATTCAATACCAAGGGCATCCAAGTCTTCCACAATTTCATCCATGTTTTCGGCAATTTCAACGCTACGCTGATTCCATGTATCCAAATCCCAGATTTCAATCCGCTCAATATTGCCTACAATCGCTACTTCTTTCGTAATATGTGCAAAGTCCCGCAGAATCTGAGGTAACAGTATTCTTCCCTGACTATCCAGTTCACAATCTACAGCACCTGCCATGAAGAAATCCTTGGTCTGTCTTGCTCGTTTATTCAGCATTGGCAATTTTCTCAGTTTTCCTTCAAATTCTTCCCATTCGGCATCCGGATACCCATAAAGACATCCATCCAGACCTTTGGTAATTACAAAGGTGTCACCAAGCTGCTCACGAAGCTTTGTCGGGATAATCAGTCTTCCTTTTGTATCCACACTATGATTAAATTGTCCCTTTAATCCGCTGGACATCTACTCATTACCCTCCATTTTAAGAATCATATGCCCCACTTGACACCACAATTCTCCACATTTCTCCACTTCATAGGGTTATTTTATATTATTTAAGTTTGGATTTCAAGAGGAGAACACCGCAAATTTTGAAAATGTTCGTGTGAAATTGCATAAAGTTTTTGTCATTTTTTTGTATAAAAGCAACAAAAAAAGAACCGATTTTCTCGGTTCTTTCGTTAAATTAACTATATTTTGTGATTTTATTTTTTACTCACCACTAGATGTTGTGTTTTGATTCCCATTCTTCTTTTTCCAATTCCGGTAACCAATCACATAACAAATTACTGCTCCTACTACCAGACAAATCGCGAGTACCTGTGACACCCGCAATCCGGTATTCCCCAGCATTAACGGGTCGGTTCGTAACCCTTCAATCCAGAAACGTCCCAATCCATAACCACCAACATAAATTGCCAGCAGTTCACCATGAAACTTCTTATGCTTTCTCCATATCATAAGGAATATGAATAATCCGAGATTCCAAAGACTTTCATACAAAAAGGTCGGCTGTACCCAGATACAACCGTTTACGGTATTCTGAAGCATTTCATCCGTTATCACCCCTGCCTGTTCCAGTCCGGACAGCAAGCCCTTTTTCTCATAGTATTCCAGCGGAATAGCCATTGCAAGCAGTGAATCCGTGTAGGTTCCAAATGCTTCCCGGTTAAAGAAATTTCCCCAGCGTCCCAATAGCTGTGCAAGCGGAATACCAATCGCAATCGTGTCCATCATGTTCAGAAACGAAACCTTCCGCACTCTTGTAAATATCCAGCATGCCAGAATACCGCCAATCAGTCCGCCATAAATCGCAAGTCCGCCCTGCCGGATATTAATAACCTTTAACAAGGACTCACCTATGGTATCTCCCGGTGCAAAATAATAGCTCCAGCTAAATATTACATAATATAATCTTGCACATACGATTGCCGGAATAATTCCGACTAATACATAGTCCAGATACAGTTCAGGATTTTGTCCTGTCCGTTTTGCTTCTTTGCTGGCAATCATATATGCTAATAATACACCAATTGCTATAATAATACCGTAGAACTTAATTTCTATTCCAAATATGGTAATTCCATCCGGTATATTATTCAAATAAATCCCTATTTTGGGAAAACTAATATCATACATATCTATTCCTCACTCTATCTATCGGTTTCTTGTCTTACACATTGAATTTGAAAAGAATGACATCCCCATCCTGTACAACGTATTCTTTTCCTTCGGAACGTAACAGTCCTTTCTCTTTTGCCGCATTCAGACTTCCAAGTGCAATCAAATCCTCATACCGCACAATCTCTGCCCGGATAAATCCCCGTTCAAAGTCGGAATGAATCTTTCCGGCTGCCTGTGGTGCCTTTGTACCCTTAGTAATGGTCCATGCCCGCGTCTCTGTTTCACCTGCTGTCAGGTAACTAATCAAACCAAGCAATGAATAGCTTGCACGAATCAATTTTTCCAAGCCGGATTCCTGCAAGCCCAATTCCTGCAAAAATTCTTTTCGTTCTGCTTCCTCCAGCTCTGATATTTCTGCTTCTATTTCTGCACAGACTACAAACACTTCGCAATCGGATTCTGCCGCATATTCCTTTACCTTTGCCACATATGCATTGCTAGCTCCGTCATCTGCCAAATCATCTTCACTTACGTTTGCGGCAAAGATTACCGGCTTATAGGTCAAAAGATTGTATTCCTGCAACCATGCAAGTTCATCCTCATCTGTTGTCTCAAATGTCTTGGCTAATTTTCCCGCCTCCAGATGTGCCTTAATCCGGTTCTGCAAATCCAGCTCCTTTGCAAGAGCTTTATCATTCTTCGCACCTCTTACTGTCTTAGCAATTCGACGCTCCAGAACTTCAATATCAGAGAATATCAACTCAAAATTAATGGTTTCAATATCTCTTAATGGGTCAACGCTTCCGTCTACATGAATAACATTGGTATCATCAAAACAACGTACCACATGGACAATCGCATCAACCTCCCGGATATTTGCCAGAAACTGATTTCCTAAGCCTTCTCCCTTTGACGCACCCTTTACAAGTCCTGCAATATCAACAAATTCAATGACCGCCGGTGTTGTCTTGGCAGAATGATAGAGTTCTGTCAGCTTCGTCAACCGTTCATCCGGAACTGCTACGATTCCCACATTCGGGTCAATGGTACAAAATGGGTAATTTGCACTCTCTGCTCCTGCCTTTGTCAATGAATTAAATAATGTACTCTTTCCTACATTTGGCAATCCAACGATTCCTAGTTTCATTTTATCTATTTCCTCCTTAAAAGCCTTGCTTACTTGTTTTTCCTTTGTATACCGTTCATGTGTCTGCTGAACAATTCCGCTGCCAAGTTTTTTCCTCTTATCAACTTCTTTTTAAAAACCAAAATAGCAGTCTGATTATACTACAATGAGGTAATAATTTCAATATTTACAAAATCCTTGAGTTTCCGCAGTTTTGTCCACAATAGCATCATTTTCCATGTGCTGTTATAAACAACTTTCAAAAAACGACCAAAATATAAGGAATCTTCTTCCTTTTTGATGTAAAATTAATTCACCACAAAAAAATCATACTAAACAAAAAAGAGGAGGATTCCCTGTGGTTAATTTTACATCAAATACTTACACATTGAAACGGGAAATTTTAACTTTTTCTAATAAAATTTCCAAACGTTTTTCCAAACCGGATCGTAAATTCACTGCTGATATGACTTACGGCATGCTTGCTGCCGGAAGCTGTCTTCTGACCGATGTTGTAGATCAGCTTCATGAAGACTCCAAAAAGATAAATGTCGTGGATCGTCTTTCCAGACACCTTGATAAAGGTGTTCCTGCACAAGCCACATCTTCTTATCTTCAGCAGATCAAGAAATGGGTTCCTTCAGATCCGGTCATCCACATTGACGACAGTGATGTTGTAAAACCGGACGGTTATAAATTCGAATCACTCGGCATCGTACGGGATGGTTCTGAAAGCACATCTGCCAAAAGTATTTATAAAAAGGGCTACCATGTAACCGAAGCCTGTGTCCTTACAGCCGGTAATCATCCGGTTAGTATCTTTTCAAAAGTACATTCTTCTGCTATTACCGACTGGCGAAAGGCATCCGTGGCATACTCTCATATGCAAAAGAAGGCGTCAGACTCTGGTTCCGGACAAAACGTCCGAAATATCGTCAACTCTGCCTTAAACTAGTCGTCTGAATAGATAAAAGAATAAATCTCCCAAAGTCCGGTTTCGGTGGGGCTTATTAAAGTACGTCTAATTCTGGTATCGCCGCTCTTGAACCTTCAAAATCCGACAGATTACTGCTTTAATTAAAGCCGCTCATTTTTTAATTGCATTTTGCGGAAACTCAAGTTCTTTCCTCAATTGCTTTTTCTTTCCACCCATAGTATATTTATTATAGTATTTAGTTCTGGCTTTCCGTCATTTATTACTATAAATTCAGGAGGTTCCTATGGCACTTGAACACGAATGGTTCACTCACGAAACAATGAATAGCGATGGCGAATCTCTCCATCGTCCCGCCAATGAAGAATATGCCTTCTATCAGGCAGTGAGTCATGGAGATATCGAAACTGTCCGACACAACTGCGAGCAAAAACGCTTCACAGATTTAAGTGGTACCGGCGTTTTGTCACAGAATACCTTAACAAATATTAAGTACCATTTTGTCATCACGGCAGCCCTGATTGCCCGCTCCTGTATCGATGCCGGGATGGAAATGGAACAGGCCTACCGCTTAAGCGATTTCTATATTTTGAAGTTGGATACGATTCATGAACTCTCCGGAATATCCACCCTCCACGACAAGATGGTACTGGACTTTACCGGAAAGATGCTGCTAATCCAGAAGGGTACTACTTCCAAACCGATTACTGCCTGTATTGACTACATTTATGTACATATAAAGGAACGGATCACAATTGAAGATCTGGCAAATTATACCGGTCTGTCCGTCAGTTATTTGTCAAAGCTCTTTAAGAAAGAGCTGGGAATATCTGTCAGTGATTATATTCGGGAAAAGAAGATAGAAAAGGCTCAAAATCTTCTAAAATACTGTGATTACAGTCTGGTAGACATCGCAAACTATTTGTCTTTTTCATCCCAGAGTCACTTTATTCAGGTATTCAGGCAGATGGTCGGTATGACGCCAAAGAAATACCGGGATCTCAACTACTGCTCCAGCTGGTCAGTAGACATCAGATAGCATCAGTCAAAAAGGGAGCTCAATTTTTCTCTGTAATTCATGAGAAAAATTGAGCTCCCTTTTGTGTCCTATTATAGCCTGCTACATAAATATATTATTTTACTATTCTGTCTTAATTCTTTTTTAAAACAAAGTCTGATAATGTAATGGTAGACGCCGGCATATCCGGACCACCCATACTCACCTGAACATATGCATTCGTATCGGTCGGTTTGTCACCTGTTGTCAGCGTCATGGTAACCGGCGTTTGAACTCCTGCTACCAGAGTTACATTATTATCACCACTCACATACCAGTTTGTATTACTGCTATCCATGCAGCTCACACTTATAGACCTGGTTACATCAGAGGTTGCATAGAATGTAAGTGTATAGGTCTTACCGGCTTCCAGCGTAATTCCCTCCTGCTTTAACTGAACATGCCAGTTCTCGGTTCCCGCATTGGTTATTTCATAGGTTGCCTTTCCATTTGAAAAACTATAGTTTGCTGCCGCTGTTCCATTCTCTGTGTGAACATATGCACCCCAGCCAGTTCCACCATCTGTAAAATCACCGTTGGTCAACAGATTTTCTCCGGCCGATGGAGTTGAATCTACCTTCTTTAAACTGATTCCTGAGATTCTGATGGTAGAATCCGGCGCCGCAAGAAGTTGCTCTCCATCCTTTAACTGCCCCATGGAGATTGCCAGTAACGAATCGATATCTGTATCCTTTGCCATCGTAAACTGTCCGGTCACTGCCTTCGGCACATTAGCTTCCAGATCTACCCTTTCACCGCCATACCAGTCATAGCTTGTACTCATGATGTCCCACTTAATTGCTCTGTTCTCTGTTGATTCTGCAGTAAATGTAAGTTCATATGTACTACCCTTCTCCAGTTGGATACCCTTCTGCATCATCTGTACATCATAATCATTTCCTCCGGCGATTCCGGCTACCGTCCAAATGGCAACACCATTTGTATAGCTTACACCGGTTGTGGCATTTTTATTACTGATCCAGTTTGCAGCCGGATCCGTAAAGGAGGTATCCTTCAGAAGCTCCGACCCGCCCGGCTGTGCCGGTGTCACCGGTGCATCAATCTTCTCTAACTGGATATTATCAATGCAGATTCTATGCTGTGTGGTAATCTGTGTTCCATCTACTGCACCCATAGAGATGCTTAGTACAGAATGTAGATCGGTCGGTTTCTTCATCTGAAACTCGATCGTATAGGTCTGATATCCATTCTCCAGATCTACGATCTTCTCTCCGGAGTATGGTGTCCAATCGTTATCCACTGTACCATTCCTCTGAATCGCAAACATCAGCTTTCGTGTGATATCTGACTTTGCATCCATACTCAGTCGATACCACTGACCCTCTTCCAGTTCAACATCATTCTGCTTTAGCTGGATCTTCCATGCCTGATCTCCTGTATCATCAATCGTAAAGTCGATGGCGTTGTCCTCCGTCAGACTGTCAACTACATAGGTTGCCGATGCAGATCCGTCTACATACGGTTCATATCCTGCCATACCTGCATTGAAACTACCGTTCTTGATCAGACTGTCCTCCGTAATTCGCACATTATCCAGATAGTAAGTTCCCGGCTGTGTAAACAAGAACTTCAGATTCTTCTCTGCTCCCACTCCTGCCGTAAACTTCTTTGCATTGCCGGTCTGCTTTGCCCCGGTCAAAGGCACTGTATATGCTGCCTGACCTGCCACCACTACATCGACAGACGTACCGACGGTTCCTTGAATATCATACGTCAGTACACAGCTTTCTCCATCCTGTATGGCTAAACCACTCTGTGCAACTACAACCGGATTTGCCGCCGTTGTTCCTGACGGAATCACCAGTTTTAACCGTCTGCCATCCGCCAGATCCGTTACTGATACCTCTGCATTTGCCTGATTACTAATCTCCCAATATTCTTTCCGTCCTACTCCTTCCTGGAAGGCTCCATTGTATACATAATTTCCATCTGTCAACACTGTCTTGTTATTATTTGCAGACGGATCCGCATAGTTTGTCATCTTTAACGATACATTACTAATATGAATTCCTGCAGTTGATGCATTTTTACCCATATTGAACTCCAAACGTCCATTTGGATCATCCTCCTTTGTCATATCAAAGGTGTACGTATAGGTCTGCTTTGTTGTACTTAAGTCCACCTTTGTATCTGCCATATAACGGATATAAGACAAATCCGGAGCAGATACATCTACAATCATCGTTCTTGCTTCATCGGCATACGCATCAAAGCTAACCGTGTAGGTGCCACCCTTCTTCAGCGGGATATTCGACTGAACCAACTGTATACTATGGTTTTCATCACCGGAATCCGTTGTCTGGATGTAGATCTCGCCATTACGCATCCGAGCCGTTCCCTTACCACCTGCCGCTGTCAGGAATGTCCAGTCTTTTTCGTCTGTCAGATCCTCTTCCACTGCAAAATCACCATTTATAATATAGTTTCCATTTGCATCCGGATCCCGCATCACAACCGGTTCCTTCTCCGGCTTTGTAACATTCTCATCATAGCTGTCCTGCTGATAAACACGGACATAATCTACCTCATAAGTCTGATTCTCAAAGTCTGTTGTCTCATCCGGGTATCCAACCCAGCTTCCTCCGACTGCCAGATTCAGAATCATATAAAACGGCTGATCAAACGGAGCCGGATATGTAATCTCGCCCTGCCCCTCTGTCGCAGAATACCAGTCATTTGCTGTATGATACAGGATGCCGTCTACATACCAGTTGATACAGCCCGGCTTCCACTCTACTGCAAACGTATGATACTCATCCGCAAAGGTTCCCTGATCCAACGTATAGGTTCCCTGATCTTCCCGATGCGGATTGCCGTAATGAATCGTTCCATAGGTCTTTGCCGTATCGCTTCCATGTACCTCCATTGCATCGATCTCTCCACATCTTGGCCACTGTCCATAAGTATTTTCATCGGATGCCATCAGCCAAAATGCCGGCAGATACCCTTTTCCTTCCGGCACCTTTACCCGTGCCTCAAACAGTCCATATGTAAAATCGTGCTTTCCCTGTGTATTCAGTCTGCCGGATGTATAAGATACACTTCCGTCTGCATTTTCAGTCTTAATCGGTTTGATTACCAGATGTCCGTCCTGAAGATATATATTATCTTCTGAATCTACATACTGCTGAAGCTCTGAATTTACCCAGCCTGGTGCATGCAGTTCCACATTCCAATCATCCCGGTTCAGACTCGTTCCGTCAAATTCATCCTGCCATTTCAGTTCATATCCATCATAGGATAACGTCTTCTGCTCCTGCACATAGTACTTCAGACTAGCTCCCAGTTGTACCTTCTTTCCCCCAACTGTGATCTCCTTCTCACTGGAAACCGCCTTCTCTACCAGATCGCTGTTATCCTTTGCATACACAGTACTGTTGCTGCCCAGCTGACAAAGCGAGCCTGCCATCGTTCCTGCCAACAGAACCGCCATGACCTTTCTGCCGTTCTTATAATTTTTACCCTTCCTGTTCTTCACAAGTGCAAGCTCAAGTCCAATTGCCGCCAGTGCTACAGCTCCTATCAGAACGATTGGTGCAGCATCCCCGGTCTTCGGTGTATTCTTTTCTTTTGCACCATCTGCCGCTGCCGTATCTGAACCACCGATTACCTGTCCCCGGTTCTCCGGAACAAAGGTAACCGTCACCTCTTTGCTCTCACCTGCAGCCAGACGTTCAATCGCATACACCCACTTATCTGATACAATTTTCCCATCTTCTGTCGTGTATCCGGTTGGAATATCCACACTCACTGTCAGATTCTTAAGTTCCTCTCCCACCGTATTCTTAACCGTTACTGTTTCTCTGATATGCTCTCCATCCGCATAATCGGTTTTATCCGTAGATATTATAATCTCCGGCTCTTTTCCCGATCCTTCCTCTGCAGATGCGATAGAAGTAATTGAAAAGCAGCACATTACTGCTACAAGTACTCCCACTAATCGTCTGCATCTTTTCAGCATAGTTATACCTCCTTCTCACTGTTTCCTACAGTCTTTTGGGATTATTTTAATGAGCATATAAGAAGAAATATACTAGTTCCATTTCAAAAATATCAAAATCTTGTCCTATATTATTGAGACAGAGTAGAAAACCCACATAACATGTGATAGAATACAACTATTAAATAAAATGAGGAGTTCATTGTGAAACGTAAGATATTTAATATTATTCAGATCGGAGATAAAAGTAATCATCTTAGCCGTGCTTTTGATATCTTCATTACTGCGACCATTATCCTGAATATCATCCTAACCTTTCTGCAGACCTTCGAAGAATTATCCTTCCTCTCGCTCTGCTTCAATATACTGGAATATGTCACTCTGGGTATCTTCTGTATCGAGTATATCCTGCGAATCTGGACAGCAGACTATCTGTATCCCCAGCTCAGTAAGTGTCGGGCACGGATCCGGTTTATCTTCTCCTTTGACGGTATCGTCGATATCCTCACGATCATCCCGGTCTTCTTCCTGTCTGGTTTCGTCATCTTCCGTATGTTAAGGGTTGCCCGAATCTTCCATCTGTTCCGGTTGAATGCAAAGTATGATTCTTTTAATGTCATAACGACCGTACTGTATGAAAAGAGGAACCAGATCATATCGTCAGTCTTTATCGTATTGGTACTGATGTTAGCCAGCAGTCTGTGCATGTACAGTGTGGAACACGATGCCCAGCCGGAGGTCTTCCGCAATGCCTTCAGTGGTGTCTGGTGGAGTATGTCCACACTGCTGACCGTAGGGTATGGGGATATCTATCCGATCACACCACTCGGACGAATCATGGCGATCGTAATCGCTTATCTGGGAGTCGGTGCAGTAGCCATCCCAACCGGTATCATCAGTGCCGGTTTTGTGGAACAATATCAGCGAAACAGCAGTATCTCCAGCCTAAAGAATACCGACATCAAGGATATTGCGGAGATCTTTGTAGACAAGCGGTATGCCGGAATGAGCATCGAGGATATGGAAGATGCAGAACAGATCACCATCTATCTGGTATTACGTGACGGTCTTTCCATTCTTCCACAGCGTGACACGATTCTAAAAGTTAATGACATTATTATTATACACGAAACGGATGCGCATTCTTAATACTGTAAACAGAACGGTGCACACACATAGTCCTATATGAAGATTGCTATTGCAGCCTTCGCATCCCCTTCTGATCGCTGAAAGCCCTCTTCCACATAGGCCGGTTCCCGGAACGGCAGGATCCGGTTCTTCTCCATTTCTATTGCCCAGGCACCTACGCCCGCTGCACCGAAGATATCTTTTACGTCATCGACATTCTCAACCCTATTTACCTGTAAGAGTGATCCTTTTTTCTGCATGCGTGTTCTCCTATGTATGTTCACCTGTTGCATCCCTGTATGTCGGTTTCTACAAAAGTTTCTTTCGAAGTTCAGCCCCGTCCACACTGCTTTCCATCCTTTACTCCCTCTACGCGGCGGATTGCATCCGAATGTCCCTAACTCAGTTCCCGCTTCTTCCAGCTTATGAATCCATACATATCATTCAGGAAAAAAATCGCAAAATTCACAACAACCGGAATATACGCCGGATTCTCAATCGATGCCAATACCCATAGAACGATCAGCACAATATCATTTGCTGCATATCCAACCGCATAATAAGATGACCGCAGCATCGTAAGTGCCGTTGCTAAAAAGCTGGTTATGATAGAAATGGTACTGAATATAATGTTCGGGGTATGTAAGCGGTCCAGAATACAGTAAAATACGCCGGTCACGAGCACACCACTAATGGTTAATCCGACTGCGTGCTTTCGTCCCAGCTTCTGAATCTCTACTTCGTTTCCGTTTTCCTTTGATGGGTGTCTTATCCATGTAATGGGCGACCACACCGCCATCGGCATCGTCATACCCAGATAGGTGATCATCTCCCCCCAGTAATGAAACCGGAAGGAAATGATACCATATAGAATGCTAAATACAATCATCAAGATCTGTGCCCATACATTTCCTTTTGCCGCGAAGATCAACGATGTTACTCCGATCAATGCCGCAACTAATGTAAGGATGTCAAACTCCGTCGTTGCAAAGTTCGAAATGAATACAATACCGACGGATCCTATCCTCTCCTTTCTCCTATCGTGTCTCCTTACTTATCCGATGCCCCACATGCTGCCGGCTTCTCCTCCGGCTGTCCGGATGCCCCACATGCTGTTCCGCATGCGGTTCCTGCCTGCTGTTCATCCTCTTTGTTCCATCCGAAAATGTTTGATAGTGCCATTTTTATTTCCTCCTTGTGTATGATTGAATATTTGGCTCTCGCCTGTTACATCCTTACCATACCAAGCTTTTTTCGGTTATAAAAGTACGCACTTTTTTGTGCGGTAGTTACCAAAAGGTAACCAGGCATCCCAATGCATTCCATCCACTGCAAAAAATCACCGGAATTCGCCTGTTACAGACTTTTCCCGGTGATTTTTATATCCGCATATTCGTTTTACAATTCCTGTGTCTTATAGGTGGTATACCCCTCGTAATAGTAGCTGTGGTCAATACCCTTCATATAGATCTCAAGACTGCCCACATCATCGGTTAACGCTGCTTTTAACAGCACCTTAATCTCCGTATCCTTGATGGGACTGCGCTCCATCGCCAGCAGGTAGTCCTCTTTATCCACGCGACTCCAGTCCACTACCTGTCCAATGCCCCTTTTTAACATCCGGTCAAGCCAAATGCGGGTGCTGCGCCCATTTCCCTCCCGAAAGGGGTGGGCAATATTCATTTCCACATACTTCTCAATGATTTCATCATAGGTAGACTGTGGCATCTTATCAATGTTTTCCAGTGCCGCTTCCAAATACACCAGCGGAGCAAAACGAAAGTTGTTCTTTGCCAGATTCACTGTACGCAGCTTGCCCGCAAAGTCATAAATATCTTCAAAAAGATATTTATGGATCGTCTGCAGTGCTGCAAAGGTACCCACAGGCAGGGCGTCCAGTGTGCCACTCTCGAACAGCCACACCGCTTTTTTCTTACTGCGTTTTTCTTCCTCACGTGCAAGTTCCGCAGAATCGGTTATACCTAATTTATTTTCAAGAGCCATATCGTCCCTCCATCCCGTATCTATACGCTATCATTATAAGTATCTCACACCCAGTCTGTAAAAGCAACCACGTCTAACTATACCAACCCTTTTCGCCTTTACAACTCATTGATCGTTTCCGAATCGACATCCTACGTAAACGGATCATTTTTCAACAGCCCCGCAATGGTAAGCCTTTCATCTCCCATCTGTATCGTATCACCGATTTCACAAATTATGCGATAGTCTCCAACACAATATCTCCATTGCCCACTTCGATTTGCAGTCAATCCCTTGCCGTGGCTATATGGATCCTCACAACCGACAAGATTTTTTTCAATCCATCCCTTCAGCATACGCTGCGTATATTTATCTAATTTACGAAATTCCCTATCACATCGCTTTTCTCCTCAAAAAATATATCGAATCATTTCTTCATATCATCCCGCAAACATCTCAGATATCCTACTAACTCTGTATTCTTCCGGAAGATATCGCATCTCTAGTATCACATTTATTTCTTTTGGATCATTAATGACAAGAACTTTTTTATCCGTTTGAAACAGTTCAAATGGTGTGACATCTACAAATGAGCAATTTATTCCGATATTCCGGACTATAAACAAACGATCTTTGCTCCATCTATTTCCCCGGCAGTATACGAGATCAATCCTTTGAATTTAGGAATTTTTTCCATACTGTTATCGCCAAATCAGTCTTTCTATAACCGTCCTGCCTTTCCATAATTTTGAAATCTGTCCTTAACCTGCTTATCGTTTTAATTTTCGATATTCGCTCGGAGTAATTCTATAGCGTTCCTTAAACGCTCTATTAAATGTTCTCTGGCTATCAAAGCCACTATCCAAACAGATATCAAGAATTGTATCTCCCGAATTCACTAGCCTTGTACATGCATAGCTCAATCTGACATCATTAAGATACTGATTAAAATTACGATGAAATGTTTTAGAAAATACTCGTGATAAGACATATTTACTTACTCCAAGATCATGCGCTATCTCCTCTAGAGAAAATTTTTTCCTAAAGTTTCCCGATACATAAGATACTGTTCTGTATATCAAATCATCACTCCCCACGCAACTTTTTTCCACCAATTCCATTTTTCCTATACATCTTGCCAGCACAATTTGAACATAAGATTGAACAATCATAGGTTCGTTTTCTTCCATTTGGATAATCGCCTGAATTGCATGATAAACATCTGGTTCAATCTGCCCCGCATGAATCACCGGATATTTAGGAGCATATCCTTGTATTTTATCTTTAAATACTCCTGCAAAAGAAGACGGAACCAAGATATAATCCGCCCGGCTTATTTTTTCTGAAAACACTTGATAATGATGAATAATATCAGAAAAGACGAATCCAACGTCACCCTTTTCCATATGATATAGTTCCTGCCCCACTCCCATCTCAAGTGTTCCTTCCGTTACGCACACAATCTCCAATGCATTATGTAAATGTGGAGATACATGTTTTGACACTCTTTGCGCCGCATATACCTCTTCCTTTGTTTCCTTAAACGTCAAATGCATTGATACATCTCCCCTTTATTACTTAATTTTTGATTTTCTCTGCAACATTTGTCTACATTTTCCTTTAATTTGGCAAGCATTCTTACCAGCCTGTCCTATAATGAACTTGCAAACAAGGAAAGAAGGAATACAAAATGAGCAAATTCAAAAATTATATGAACAACCTTTTAGCTTTCTATGAAGGATACTTTGAGCATGTATATCATGCATAATCTGGCTAAAAGGACTATTTGTGAAAACTGGATATTGAAAAAGCAGACCACTTCACAAATGTGAAATGGTCCTTTTTTTATATGCTTTCCAAAAATTTTTTGAAGGCAGCTTGTCCTTCCGGTGTTCTTTTGTAAACACCTGCACATCCCAGCACTTTCGCAAACACAAATCCTATTTCTTTCTGCACAATCGCATGAAGATTTTCTTCTGTAATTTCATAGTTTGGCAACCATTTTTCTGCCCAATCCGCATGTGGTCTGGTTAAATCGCTTTCCCGCAGATCCTCATTCTGCAGAATTCTACGTTCCAGCTCCGCCATTTCCATTTGCAATCTAGCCGGAAGAACTGCCAGTCCCATCACTTCGATCAAACCAATATTTTCTTTTTTTATATGGTAATATTCCGGATGGGGATGATACACACCTAGCGGAAACTCTTCTGTGGTAATATTGTTTCGTAACACCAGGTCTAATTCAAACAAATCTCCTTTCTTTCTTGCAATTGGTGTGATCGTGTTATGCGATACTCCTTGTGTTTCGCTGAAAATAAATGCTTTTTCATCTGTGTATTCACGCCAGCAAGACAGGACACGGTCAGCAGCCCCTACCAACGACTCTGTGTTATTCCCCTGTAGACGAATAACAGACATAGGCCATTTCACAGTTCCGGCATGAACATCCGGAAAATTTTTTAATGAAATTTCTGTCTCATAAGGTGCTTTAGCCATTGCAAACCCATATTCTCCCCCTTGAAAATGATCATGGCTTAATATGGATCCACCTACAATTGGCAAATCTGCATTTGATCCTACTGTATAATGTGGAAACTGTTTTACAAAATCCAACAATTTGGCAAAAACTGCCTTATTAATCTTCATTGGAATATGCCGATCATTGAAGACAATACAATGTTCGTTATAATACACATACGGCGAATACTGTAAATTGTACTGTTCTCCACACAATGTAATCGGAATAATTCTGTGATTTTGTCTTGCCGGATGAGAAATATGTCCGGCGTAACCTTCATTTTCTTTGCATAGCAAGCAACTCGGATACCCCGATTTTTTTGCTTTTCCTGCCTTTGCAATATCACGAGGATCTTTTTCCGGTTTTGATAAATTGATGGTTATATCCATTGCACCAAATTCTGTATTTGCTGTCCATTTTTCATCCTTTGCAATTCGATCTTTTCTAATATAATTTGTTGCCTGGCTAAACTGATAATAAAAATCTGTTGCAGCTTTAGGAGATATATTGTATTTATCCCAAAACTGCCTGCGAACCACAGAGGGATGGGGTGTCAATATTCCCATAATCTTTGTATCAAACAAGTCCTTTTCCGTAATTGTTTCTTCCTCCAGCATCCCCTGCCGACATGCATATTCCAACATATCATTTAAAATCTGTGACAATTCTCTTTCTGATCTAACCTCTTTCGCTGTTCCTTCATGCTCTGTCAATTGAAATAATTCCAGAAGGCGATTCGTCACATATACTTCATCTTCCGGATCAACCAATCCCTGGTTCAATCCATACGCCACAAGTTCATTGATATACTCATTAATCATGACACTTCCCCCCTTCACACATTCTGATATCCATTTGGATGACTTTTATGCCATTTCCATGCCGTACCGATAATTGTTTCCAAATCTGCATATTGCGGATTCCATCCTAACACTTCCCTTGCTTTTGCACTGGAAGCAATCAACATAGATGGATCTCCTGCTCGACGTGGTTCTTCCTTCGCCGGAATTGGATGTCCTGTCACTTTTCTCGCAGTTTCCACAACCTCTTTTACCGTAAAACCAACTCCATTTCCAAGATTAAATATATTGCTGTCATTTCCATCACAAAGATACTTCATTGCAAGAATATGAGCCTGTGCAAGATCATTTACATGAATATAGTCTCTGACACAAGTACCATCCTTTGTGTCATAGTCAGTTCCATAAATAGAAATATACTCTCTCTTTTCATTTGGCACCTGCAAAATTAAAGGAATAAGATGTGTTTCCGGATTGTGAGCCTCTCCAATCTTTCCATTAGGATGAGCCCCACAAGCATTAAAATAACGCAAGGACACAAATCTTAAGTTATGTGCATTTGCCGTCCATTTAAACATTTTTTCCATAGACAATTTTGTTTCACCATAACAATTTGTCGGAAGTGTACGATCCGATTCCATAATAGGAATTCGCTCCGGTTCTCCATATGTTGCCGCCGTAGAAGAAAACACTATCTTATCTACGCTATGTGCAACCATACTCTCCAACAGCACTTCTGTACCACAAAGATTATTACTATAATATTTTAATGGCTTTATCATACTTTCGCCTACTTGCGAACTAGCTGCAAAATGAATAACTCCATCTATATTTTCTTTATCAAATACAGAGTCAATAAAAGCTCGGTTACGAATATCTCCTTTATAAAACTTCGCTTCCGGATGAACCGCTGCTCGAAAACCTGTTTCAAGATTATCTACAACCACCACATCCTTTCCTGCCTCGATCAACTCATAAACAGTATGTGAGCCAATATATCCAGCTCCGCCTAATACTAAAATGCTACCCATAACCATTCCTCCTTGTCTTTTTTGAGTATCTTACATCACTTGAATTCCACCATATTTGCGAATTTTAAGTACATCACAAGCACCATCTCCAAACACCTTTTCCATCTCTGTTTTATATAATGTAACAATATCATTTGGTACAAATGCCTGTATTGTTCCGGCAAAGCCACCACCATGCACCCTGTTTGCTCCCTGCACGCCTAAAATCATATCACTGACAGCCAATGCAATAGAAACATTCTGATGTTCCACATCATGGCACACATACACATTCTGCAAATACTTATAAGAAGAATCACCTGACTCTTTAACTAATCTTAAAAATTCTCCAAATCTATTCTCTCTCAATGCTGCCACTTCTTTTTGCACTCGCTCATTTTCACACACATAGTGAATTGCTCTAAGTGCTGCCCGATCTCCTGCCTGTTCTCTGATGCGCGGAAGATTAGTAAGTACTTCTTTTCTCGTAACCTGTCCAAGCACTTCTTTTCCCAAACAAGCTGCTGCTCTTTTCATTTCTTCTGGAATTGCTGCATAATCCGATGTCAAATCCGCATGTGAGCCTTTTGTATCGGTAATACAAAGACTATGTCCGTATCCATCCAAGTCAAACTCAATCCGCTCCACCAATGGTGCCGCTGGATTCTGAAAATCAATATGTGCCAAACTTCCAACGGAACATGCCATCTGATCCATCAATCCACATGGTTTCCCAAAATATACATTTTCTGCAAATTGCCCAATCATGGCTATTTCAATAGGCGAAATCTTTCCATCATTAAACAGTTCTGACAGGATTGTTCCCATCAATGTTTCAAACGCTGCTGAAGAAGACAATCCAGCTCCTATCAACACATCACTGGTAACAACAGCCTGAAACCCGCCTATCTGATATCCATATTCTTTTGTTTTTGCCAACACCCCTCGAATTAATGCAGTTGTTGTTGCTTCCTCATCCTCTCTCCTACATAGATCATCCAGATATATCGTGATCATCTCATATCCTGCAGATATAACTCTGACACACGGTTCTTCCAAATTTTGTACAATAGCTATTGCATCATTGTTAATGGAAGCTGCCAGCACCTCTCCACATTGATGATCTGTATGATTTCCACCAATTTCACTTCTGCCCGGTGCACTAAAGACAAAGACTTCTCCCTCTCCAAAATGTTCTGTATAACTCTCTATCGCCTTAATATAACGCTCTCTTTCATACGCTATTTTCTTCTCATCCACATAAATATCTTTCAATGTTTCATCATACATTCCATTTTTTATTTTTTTTATCAAATCATGTGTTACCATAAAACCATCTCCTTTTCTTTTTTGATCTTTGCATTTGTCTCCTCCACATTCATTCTGGAAAGGA